>QWCB01000254.1_pt1 | contig 198591 bp, 241 predicted proteins | sample 1972511 | NCBI WGS metagenome assembly QWCB01 (sample SAMN09866719, study PRJNA288562) | Human gut metagenome isolate term5_stool, whole genome shotgun sequencing... | isolation source: gut | host: Homo sapiens | place: USA: California | reverse complement strand
TTGTTGCTTCTGTGTGTAGTGAGACGTGATTTCCTACTCGGGGTTGGTGTTTCCCGGAGTTCACCCTTGTTAATTATGACAAGCAAAAATAAACCGGGAACGTTGTGGTTACTTCATAGGGGTCGTTGGGAATTGTGAAGCTGTTCGGCTCGCCGTATTTGGCGGGGAAAGCGTCACCGAGTATGTTTCCCTCCGCGGTGTTCTCTCCTCTGTCTGCGGCGCGTTCTGCGACAATGAATGTGCGTTTCCGGCGCTGGGGGAACCCGTACTCGGCACTGTTGACAATCCGCCATTCGACGTTGAACCCCAGGCGGTAGAGGCACGACAAGATGATTCCGAAGTCCCTTCCCCGGCAGGTCGCAGGACTGGACAGTAGGCGGCCAACGTTTTCGAGGACAACGTACCGGGGTTGCGTGAGGTGGAGGAAACGGTAAATATCCCACCAGAGGACACCCTTCTTTCCCTCGATTCCCGCTGACTGTGATAGCGGTTTCGCCACGGAGTAATCCTGGCATGGAAAACCGCCTACTACCATGTCGATTTCTGGGGTGGGAGCCGCTCCTGTTTCCATTCGGGTAAGGAGCTCGTGAATATCCGCGTTGACGCATGACCCCGTACCGAAGCGTTCCTCGTAGCAGCGCCAGGCGAACTGTTTCGACTGTGTGCCTGGTGGTTCCCACTGGTTTGCCCATACGGTCGTGAAGTCACCCGCAGATGGAAGTGGTTTCCCTCCGTATGATGGTGGGGTGCCTTCTAGTCCTAGTCGGAAGCCGCCTACTCCCGCGAATAATTCGGCAACGCGAATTGTCACGACTGTCTCTTTTCTTTCCCTAAGCCCTCTTGTGGGTAAGGGAGTAGATTGTTGGATTGTTTCTTCAACTATTGTGCAAGAAATCTTCCCGCCCAGTCAAAGCGACGCGAACCGGGGTGCCCCCACCCTCCTACCCCCGTTTGGTGGGGTTATGCCAACTGCGGTACCATCAGAACAGATTAGCAATCCCCGCACACGAAACATTAGGAGGTTTTACCTCGATTATGGCTGACGATAGGAAGAAACTCACCGTTGGAAGTCTCTTCACTGGCTACGGTGGACTTGACGAAGCGGTCTGTAGTCTCCTCGACGCGGAGCCTGCCTGGTTTGTAGAGTTCGCGGAGGCACCATCTAAAATCCTCGCTCACCACTGGCCAGACGTGCCGAACTATGGTGACGTAACAAAGGTGGACTGGGATCAAGTACCGCCGGTAGACATCATCACTGGCGGGTCGCCGTGCTTTACTGGAAATGTGCCTGTGCTCACGCACCGCGGTCTTGTGCCCATCAGGGCAGTGAACGTAGGTGACAAAGTTCTAACCCACAAAAACAGGTGGCGTGAAGTGACCGCCACCATGACCAGAACGTCCGAAACAGTTGAATTCCAACCCGGTATGTACGCCACACCGGATCACAAATTCTACACCCGGGCCGGTGGTAGGAAATGGGACAACATTAACCGTCGTTACGTCCGCGATTTAGAGGAACCGGAGTGGACACCAATATCCGAGTCCCCTGGAAAATATCTGGCGATACCAGTAAACGTTCCCCCCATTGCCGAAGCTCCTGAACTTCCAGGCGGGTGGACGTGGTGGCACGTTGGGCGCTATGTAGCCGACGGGTGGTTAGGTGAAAATGACCAGCCAGTAATCGCTATTGGAAAGCACAAGCGAGATCGAGATAGCGCTATGTTCCCTGAATCGCAATGGGCGCATAGCGTGGAGCGAACTGTGGTAAAGGTGCGCTACCGGACGAAGTTTGGTGTGGAATTCCTCAGAGATTTCGGCTCCAGCGCGGCACAAAAAACGATTCCAGCATGGCTACTATCCGCAGATCGTGCAGTGCGGGAAGAGTTCCTCAATGGCTACTGGTCAGGTGACGGTTCACCAACGGGGAAGAACAGCACGAAATCAGTATCGGTGTCGCCACTGTTGACTGCCGGAATCCGGCTTCTGGCTGTTTCCCTCGGCTACACAGCCTGGACTTCCTACACCTGTGTGGAACCAACAACGGTTATTGAGGGGTGCACCGTCAATCAAAAACCATGGTGGCAGGTGGTTGCTACGCCAGATACCGGGCGTTACACCGAAAACGACGGCACGCACATGTGGTTCAAGTTGCGGAAGCAGCCAAAGGACGCTGGTAAGCAAACGGTCTTCGACTTAACAGTTGACGAAGATCACTCGTTCATCGCCGGCGGGATAGTGGCACACAACTGCCAGGACCTCTCATTGGCTGGAAAACGTGCTGGCATGACCGAGGGGACGCGCTCGAACCTGTGGGTGAATATGCGTGAAGCAATCCGCCGACTCCGCCCCCGCCTTGTAGTGTGGGAAAACGTCATGGGCGCGTTGAGTGCTCATGCGTTCAGTGAACTAGATACGAACAACAGTAAGGACAATGACAGTGCAGCCAGTAGCGATGTGGAACAAGGAGAGGGACGTTTGGGAGGTACCCCAACTGGATCTCTTCGGGCAATCGGCCGTGTTCTTGGGGACCTTTCCGAAATCGGGTACGATGCGGAATGGACAGTTCTACGCGCGTCCGACATTGGTGGATGTCATCACCGAGCCCGAGTTTTCCTCATTGCTTACCCTGCCGACTCCGATGTCTCAGCACTCCGGGAATACGCCGCAGGAGCACTTGCGGAAAAAGCCCGGTCGTAAACGGGTAACAGACCTGTCGATTCTGGTGGAAAATAATCTCCTGGAAACTGGGGGTGAACTGCCCTCCACCGAGGACGAAGCCCCAGAGGAGAAGGAGCGCCTGTTCCCTACCCCCAAGGCGTCAGATGGGGTTATGGGGCGCCCAAAGACAACGGGGCGACCCATCGAAATGTCGGGGCACCTCTGCACAATCGCAACGCTGCTACCGGGAGCCCAGGAGGGTAATCCTGGCGATGAGGGCACTGCGACCGGGAATCCCGCGGGGGGCGAGAACCCCCACGCCCCCTTGCTGCCGACCGTCACGACCAGAGATTGCGCCACTCCCACGGGGGAAGAGAAACGGAACACTCCGGCGCTACGGGCTGTTCACGTGTACTTCCCCACCCCAAACACCATGGATAGCCTACCGGCGCGTGAGGGCGAGGCAAGGGAGCGTCAGCTACGACGAGGCGATATGAACGCTAAACCACGATCTTCAACGGGGAACCTCCGAGAGGACATCATGGAAATCGCGCAGCATTCCCTCCCAACCCCCAACGCCCGCGACGGCGGGGGCGGGGGTGCCCAGCACCCCGATCACCGCAAGAAAGGCAACCACCAGGTATGCCTGACTGACGCGGCAACCGTGATGGGCGAAAACAGTGAAGCACCGACCTCCATGTTCGGCCGCTACACCGACGCTGTTCGTAGGTGGGAGGACACCATCAATCGCCCCGCGCCTTCTCCGACAGAACTGAACACCAAAAACAAGCCTCGTCTCGCTGCCCCCTTTGCCGAGTGGATGATGGGGCTACCTGCCGGGTGGGTAACCAGCGAGGAGATCGGCCTGACCCGAACACAGCAGTTGCAGGCTATCGGCAACGGTGTCGTGCCGCAGCAGGCAGCAACTGCGCTTGCATTCCTACTTGATAGGGCCTCGCAGTCGAAGTAGAAAACACGCCCAAAGCCTCCACCCCTCAAGCGGGGGTGGGGCTGTTGTTTTCTGCGATCTACCTCGGGTAACCTAATGCTATGCACAATGTCAATGAGTATGACGAGTACCAGATCGACCAAGACGGTGGTACCGCCCGGTTCGATGAAGCCCCCGAGTATGTCGCAAAAGATGACTTCGAGGAACTCGACAAGGAAGTCCGAAAAATCCTTCTTGTCATCAAGGAAAAGGGACTAGGCTTATCCCCCGAGGATCTGCCAAAGGGAGCTAGTATTTCTCTGCTGGGAGTCACTACGTCCGAAGACGAGGACTTCTCCGAAACCCCAGATGAGATACTAATTTCCGCCCCGGCACGGTTGGTGAAACTCACCACCAACGACTTGAGCCATGCCGATTTGTTCCACCCGTGGCTTATCCACTGGAGTCCCGCAGAGGGGAAAATCCACGTCCACTACCACCACCACAGTTTCGACGGTAACCACAGTCCCTTGCACGTTCTTGAATACTCGGAACGCGCCTTCGCGTTCACTACCGAACCGTGGAACTTCAAGGGCAAGGAAACACTACATGGTGTCGTATTTATCGACACGATCCCTATGCTCCATGAGGTGCCCCGATCGGAACTAGCGAAGGTTGCGTTTAGTATTGCTATCCAGGACTCGCTCGCAATCGCAAGCGGACTCCGCTAGGAAAGGCAAAAAGGAAGAAAACAATGGCAATCAACCAATGGTACGCATTCGATACCGAAACAGGCGGTCTGTCTCCGTGGGAGCACCCCCTCCTGTCCGTAGGCACAGCATACTTTGCAGACGGGATTGCGCTCACCCAATCCGAACTCCTTGTTGCCCCGGCCCCAGAGAAAACCATTTCTCCCAAGGCCTTGGAAATCAACGGTTTGGACATTAAGGCGTTGAAGGAAACGGAAGACACATTCCACCACCGCGACGCTGGCGAAGCCATGCGCGTCAACCTCCACCATATGCAGGGACAGGGAGTCCCCATCGTCGGGCACAACATGACCTTCGACATCACCTACATCATGGTTAACGCTGGGTGCCCTGGTATGGAATTAGGGCCAGAGTACATGTTCTACGACACGAAACTACTGGTACGGCATTTCGCGCCAGAGCACCAGCATAAGAACCTGGGGGAACTGTGCGAAATGTTCGGGATTCCTTTGGATAATGCCCATAACGCAGTCGCGGACGCTACTGCCACGGGACTGCTGTTTGGGGCGCTTCTGCGTGAGTATCCAGAGATCGAGTCGTGGTCTGCGGAGGAACTCCGCGCGATCATGGAAGAAGAATTCGACGGGCAGACCGCGGGATACTCGGGTCGATTGGCGTTTGACCGGTTTGGCTCTGCGACGGAGATGTCTATGCGGGATTAGTGCTACCGCAGCAAAAAACCGCCCCTGGGGAGACTGTTTTCCCTGGGGGCGGTTTTCGTGGCGCTACTGGTTAAACGTCGAAAGACGTAATCTCCTCGTATGCTGCAGGTAGGGCACTGTAGGTTTCTCCCTCTGGTACGCCATTGCCGTCGAGGTACACGGTGGTTCCGTAGGCGTAGAACGGGGAACGGATCTTCAGGTACATGCCGAAGAGATCGTCCTCGCTGTCAAAGTCCGCGGGGGACTGCTCCTCTAGAGGGTTATCGTCGAGCGTGGAGAGTGCCTCCAGGACAGTCTCTTCGTGCCAAGGGTTGATATGTGACCGCGCAATAACGACACGGCTCACGGAATCCCAGGTGCTGCCGTTGGCTTCGCACTCCTCGCGGAGATCGGTGAGGAACTCATCAATTACAGCGTCGGAGAGGACACACAGGCGTTCGATGAGTTCGTAGTACTGGTCTTTTTGGGAGTCGGTAAGAGACATAGTGCTTGTTTCCTCCAATGGGGGTTAAAGAAGTCCGTCGTAAATGTACTGGGATCCGAACGTGCCGGGATCTGTCACGTTGAGGATCGTAGCGTCGAAAAGATCAATGTAGTCAGAAATCTCTTCAAGGGTGGTGTCTGGAGCCACATTGTACGCGAGGCAGAAGTGGACAGGGCAGTAGTCCACGTCGCTGCCTTCCTCCTCAACGAAGATGTTGTCAGCCCCGTAAGTGGCGAACAGTTCTGGCTCAATGTCCTTGAGGCGCTGCTCAATTGCCTCGACGGTGGTGTGATCGAGGATTGAGTCATCCTCCCCGGCCGGCTTGCCGGCGCGTTCGAGGTGGAACGTGGAATCGTCGTAGATTGTGACAAGCACGCGGACGGTTCCGTCTGGGTTCAGTTCGTCGGAGAAGTACACGTTCGAGCTGGGGTGGTTTTCTTCTCGCAGGAATGCGTCAAGCGTCTGGTATTCCATGCCCAGGCTATTGCCGGCGGTGTCTTGTGGGTTGTAGGTCATCGTGATCCTTTGTGAGTTCTTGGGGGGGGGTTATTTGTTGAGGACTTCGCGTGCGATTGCCTCGTAGTTTTCTTCCGTTAGGCTGCTGACAATCAGTCGGCGGGCTGTCTCTTCCGCCTCCCCTAGATCGTCGGGGATGCTCACTCCAGCCAGATCCGCCGCATGGTGGAAATCCGCGTCGGCGCGCAGCTCACGGGATTCCCAATCGGAGAGGGTCGGCTCAAACAGTGAGGAGTACTCGGTCGCGGCTTTCACGCACTGAATTGCCTCCTCAAGATCAGCGGGGTCGCTGGAATCCTCGACTAGTCCGCGGAGTTTTTCGCATACCTCACTGAAAATCCTGCCGGTAAAAAATCCCATGTAGAAAGTCCTTCCACTTCACCATACTGGGGTCCTCCCCCAGATTAGCACAGCACCGATAGGCGACTACGGGGCTGGTAGGGGCGGGAATACGAAGTGACCTACAGGTTGGCAACGTCCTCGGCGTCTACGCCGTACACCAGCAGTCGGAGGTGCCGATTGTTTGCGTACTCCCCAAGCGTTTTCGACGCGAGGCTTGCTGGGTGCGGCGGTGTTTGGGCGATGATATATGACACGAGCGGGGTGCCTCCAACCGGGGGTTGTGTTTTTGGTTTTGTTATAATCTTCCAGTATTGGAAGATTATAACAAACTTCTCAAAAATCCCCCAATCCCCTCCTGTAAAAAACCAGTGCTGGGGGCGGAAATCGCGCATAACAAAACCCGCCAAGGAGAAAGCATTTTTCAGCACCCCTCGACGGGTTAAAAACGACTGTCTAGCCGGCTAGTCCTCGTCAGCCCAGCTCGTCAACCAACGCAGCATACGCCTCGGCCGAGAGAGACAACGCCACATTGGAAAACTCGTAGTAGCCACCCTCGTCATCGAAGTACGCGTACACGTTCCCGATTTGCTCAAGCACAGACTTCCGCGGATCATACGTGCAGTAGTCCTCCGCCTCGAACTCCTCAAACTCCGCCGGCTCTTCCAGCGTAGCGTGGCGCACCTCATGCAGGCGATCAGCGGTGATTTTCACCAGACCGTCGGAATCGTCCGCGTCGATTGCCTCAATCAGCGGGTAGCCCTTCTGGTAGATTTCGTCCTGTAGGCGCTCTAGGACTTCTGAAGTGTCAATAGCCAACTTCTCTTACCTTTCTATGCTTATGGAACGGAAACACTGGGGTGACCCCAGACTCTCCGCTAGTTGTTGAGCATACCAGTAACACTCCCGCGTATGCGGGAAAAACACGCTGGTCGTGCTGTTTGAAGAGTATGGCGCGGGAACACCCCCGCGTATGCGGGGAAAAACCGGCGTGTTTCGGGGGACGCGATTGGCATACCGGGAACACCCCCGCGTATGCGGGGAAACCCTGCCCACTCTGCGACCTGCCGCTGGGGGACGGGAACACCCCCGCGTATGCGGGGAAAACAGCAGCAGTGAGCGGTTGACTCATAATCCTTTTGGGAACACCCCCGCGTATGCGGGGAAAACCGACTGCTGGCGGTCAAGGAGGGGGTGGATACGGGAACACCCCCGCGTATGCGGGGAAAACACTTCACCACCAGCACGTTTACCGGGCGGAACCCAATTTTAGCATCACTTCGAGCGATAACAAAACTGGCTTCACTGCTTGGATCCTCCCCGCACCTAAAGGCGGGGCTTCCGCGCTACAGTTTGGTGAGGAGTGCCCCCAGGTCGGCGGTAGTCATCATTGTTGCGGATCCTTTCTCTGTAGATCATGAGGACGTGTGGTTGCGTTTGCCATGTATCGGAGCATGGCGTCTAGTCTGTCGAGGCGGTTTTCCCCAACCATGGTGCTTTCCGCCATATCGTGTAGGCGTTGTGCCCAGGTCGGGTGTGTTGCGCACGCGATTACTGCGGAGGACTCCAACGGGGTTAAGACCGGGGAAGCTGTGCCGTACGCGCAGATTTTTAGCGCCATAATTGCGGTGCGGGCTGCATGTTTACGCTGCTTCTCTACTCCCTGGGTGTTTTTCAGGGAGAGGAATTTTCGTCGTAGCTCATGCGCGTCGGGGTGGATTGCGTGGAAAAATGGTTCCCACTGCGGACTCCACATGGCATAGGGGCTGCGGTTAATCTCGTAGGATTGAGGGACGCTGCGGTGCAGCAAATTGAGGTAGGTTTCTGGTGTCCATACCGACGCGTCGATTTCACCGCTGGTGATTCTGCTGTTTTTCGTAGCGGTAGGGGAAACGATAATGTAGTCGTAGTCGGAGTTGTGGTTGGCGATACCGTACAGTCGTGAGCCGGTGATGCTGGCAACGATGATGTTGCCCCGCACTTGTGGGTGCTCCGCAATGCAGGCGGGGATGCCATAGGGGGATTCCATAACGCGATCCCTCCTTTTCCTTTTCCTGGGGGTTATCTGACTGAACTTAACTATAGGCTCGGGTATCCCACCTGCTCAAGTCCAGTTACCCCCAATAGCCACCCCCGCACCCCCTTGCGTTAGAATAATGCTTAAGGACCAGAAAAGGAAAGGAAATTTTTTACCATGACCGTGAACGTCCAGTCCCTCGACTGGGACACCGAACACTTCGACGCCCGACACACTGATTTCAGGGGCAAAGCGGTGAACCTCGATGACAACACTGTTGCAATCATCGACCACAACGTTGATACCTCAACCTCCGATCTAACCGTCGGCACCCCTGAGACGAACACGTGGTTCCACAGTTCTGACCCCCAGGACTGGTCGGAGCTAGGTTCCTAAGAAAGCCGAAAACCCCGCCCCTCTCTGGTTAGTTGGGGCGGGGGTTTTCTTATGCCTGCAATCTGGGAGGGCAAATCTTAGTAGGCGAAAAGGTGGGATCCCATGGGGGTGCCAACCATGTTGATTTCTACTCGTTCGATGAGCAGGCTGTCTGAATCGGCGCCGTCCTTGCGCTCAATGCGTGCCCACTTAACTCGCTGAATATCAGTCGGGGTGATAATAATGTTTTTGGTCAGAGGTAACTGGCCGACGATTACTCCGAGCGCTACCTCTGTCCAGTCGATGTTTTCGGTTTTCCCTCCTGGGGTAGTCGCTGTTACGTTGATGTCATTCCCCATGTTTGTCCAAGAGGACTCCGCCACGGAAACCATGCTTTCTTCCAGATCGATTGAAGCAGTTGCGGCGACGGTGTAGACGTAGCCAGTGTCCTCGTCTCGCGCTGTAATCGTTACGGGGCGGTACAACACGACGTGTTCGTCCTTGCTGTTGATGTTTACGTCCTCTAGAACCTCCGCGAAGGGGGTTTCGCCGGTCGAGAGGTTCAGCTCCAGGCATACTGCGCGGAGTTCGTCGAAGGACAGGGCAAACGCATTACAGTAGGTTGCAATCTGGTCGATGTCCTTTCGGTAGTCGGGGTTGACGAGGTTGTCGGACAGGTATTCGGTATAGGTGTCGGTGTCGATGCTGTCGTACTGCAGGTGGTAGTGGATTCGTCCTGGCCGGTTGAGGAAGAAGGACGACACCTTGTCTGCTTCGTTGGCGGTGAGAATCCGGAGGTGCTTCGCGGAACTCATGCCGTCGAAGAGGGGGAGGAGGTCTTCCTGTGTGGTTTCGGACTCGTCGTGGTCGTTCATGTGGAAGGTTTTCTCGAACTCGTCGAACACGAAGACCGCTTCCTGGTCGATAGATCCCAGGAACTTTGCCAGGTAGGGGTGTGCCTCATCGACGAGGATTACGGGGTATCCGCGGGAAATAGCGTCCTCCATGAGGAGGCGAGAGGTGAGGGACTTTCCGATTCCCTTTTCGCCGGAGATGAGTACGCCCAGTGAGCGATCAAGGTGGAGAAAAGTGCCCATAATTTTGTGAGCCTTTGCCCGGTGGGGACCGTACACCCTCTCGGTGATTTCCGACAGGGGCTTTTCCTTGCTGAGCGCGTAGCCCTCGTTGGGGTCGAAATTGATGTGGTAGAAACCTGCTGGCAGAGTTTCTTCGGTACTGATGTCCGCGGCGAAAACTCTGTACTTGTTGCCGGATCGTACTAGCTTCACGTGTTTCTTCTTTCTCCCCTTTTAGAAGAGGGATAATCCGCGATTGTTGCGGAGTGTATGCTTTCGTGTCTTAGGTTATAAGGGCACGATTCTGGAGACAACCCAATCTCCTTGGGGACACCCCCAGAGGGGGGAGAAGGAAAACGCCCCGCCGAAAAGGGAGGGGCGCAGAAAACTGGTTTCTTGTATTCGATCTATTCCTCGTCGAAGTCGTAGTCAAGCTGTTCGGCTACCCAGTCCAGGACCTCATGGTTCAGTCCGCTGATGTTGGTGAGCCACTCCAGAGGGTTGGCGTCCATTCCGTCGAGGATTTCCCCGAGATACTCGACCTGTTCGGAGATCTCCATGTCCTCAATTTCGTCGGTTGCGTCGAGGTCTTGGGCGACCCATTCGATTACTTGGTCATTGCACCCCTCATAGGAGGTAATCCATGCCATTGTGTCGATGTAGTCGGTTTCGGAGATGAGGTCTTCTAGTACTGCGTACTTTTCTGCTTCGTTCAACATTGTTATTGGTGTTTCCTTTCTTGGGCGTGCGAGCAATCTCTATTGTACCAACACGGGTTTATGCGCTGGCGGCTACCTTGCCGTGACGGAGAGTCGCACCTTTCCATTCTTTGCTGGTGAGGTGCCATTTTCCGCAGGGGCAGTGGTAGATGCGTAGGGGGAGTTTGTGTTGTCCGCCGCGGTAGCCTGTGCGCCAGGTTTTGTGGAGTGCGTTGCGGGCGTGGTTTTTGCTGGGGTAGCTGCGTTTATGAGGGGTTGGGCAGGTGCTTGGTTTTGTCATTGTTGGTTTCCTCCTTTTCGGTTGGGACTAGTGGTTGGTTGTCGTGCGTTTTCGTAGCCCGGAAAAATCCTTCAGGGGTGGTTATTGCGGCAGCAATAGTGGTCAAGAGATAGTTACGTCTCCCTCGATTAAAAGTTCCTCTTCGTCAGTGATGATTCGTGCGCCGTCGAGTACTTGAACGTGCCCTGACAAGAAGGCTCCTGCCTCGCTCTGGATCAGAGAGTGTCCACTGACTACGACGGATCCCTTAATGTCTATTATCCCGCCGAGGAGAGTAGCCCCGTTGCTGATTCTGGCGTTTCCTCTAATGGTGATTTCTCCCCATGGGGTTGCGACGATAATGGAGTCTTCCGTGGTGGAACGTCCTCCTACGAGGACTGATCCTCCGCTTTGCGCCAGTCGCCCTCCCATGATTTTGGTTTTCCCCGACACTACAGCGTCGTCGGTGATGACACTTTTTCCAGTGACGCTTGCGCGCCCTTTGACCAGCGCGTTTTTCGAGGCAAGCGCTCCGCCGTCAAGATTGGCGTTTCCCATGATGACAGCGTTGCCTTTAACCCATGCGCCCCCGGTGAGGTTATCCGTGTTCTGAATGTATCCGCCGATGTCTCCCTTTTTGACTCCGAGTCTTGGGAGGTTTTTGGTTGCAACGATTTGCCAAACAGTAGTCCCTCCTTTAACGGCTTTTCTTTTTCCGGTGAAATCGTAGTACTCCGGCTCATTGATTCCTAAGTATTCCATGGTGTTTTCCCTCCTTGTGGGGTGTTGTGGGGCCTTTTTCCTCACCTTACCTCTGGGGTTGCTGGGGGACAAACGAGGGGGGTGATTTTTGGGGTAGTCGAGGTGTTTCAGATAGGCCAATTGGCGGTTGCCTCGTAAGTTTCTCCCCGGAGTTTTAGGGGAGGGGATTTCGCGAATACTAGGCGTGTTTTTCTTGCGTTATATCACCACTGGCACCCCCGCATGGGGGTGGGGGTGGATATGTGCGATGACCTGGGGATATATTCTTAACCATAGGAGTTGCAGGGCATATACACGGCGTTGCAGGCAAGCATGAATGAATGTCATCTTGCTAGCTAGCATAGGCGTCTGTAGCATGATGTTTTGCAACCCCTTGGGCAGCAAAAACAAGGGGAGACCCCAGGCAAAAAAACATTGGGGGTCGCTACACAATTCCCGAATGGTGCTGCCCCTGGCTAGAAAAGTTTTTTACTCACCCACTAAAGGAGACAATGATCATGGTTCCAGACAAGGACTGGGAGTTCTTCTTGGCAATGCTCGAAAACGTGCTGGAGAAGAAGCAGGACAAGGCCGCGACCGCAATGGGAAAGCTATCCGTCGATGACGTAACCCAGAAGGAGGTTGTCCGCTTCTGGAGTGAGCGCGGTGAGCCGGAGGTTCTCGCTACGTGTGCCCTCACTGGTCTTGTTCCCGAGGAAATGATCCGACGCACCCTCAGCCTCGTGGATAATCACCTGGTTCAAGAGGGACTTGCCCGCTGTAAGGACACCCCGGAGAGTATCCTGCAGGCATTGTGCGCCTCCGACTCCGAGGACGTTCGCGTCCAGTTGGCACTGAACCCCAGTGTGAAGGTCGGCACTATCATGGCGTTGCAGAACGATTCCAGCGATCGCGTCCGCGAGGCACTCAATTCCCGTAATCGTCGCTAGAGAGGAGGATACGGGCGATGTTACTGACATCTCCTTCGGTATCTACAATCCTCCCGAATAGAACCTACACAGTTGCTACGACGGGGGAGGTTCGATCCCCCTGGGGAACGATCACTTACCCAGTTGCGCACCTGCAGACAGATACCGGCTGGGTTCCCCTGTATCACCCTGTTGCTGTCCGCCAAATGTTGCTATTGGATTACCACGTAGCAACCCCGGTGCTGCAAAAGGACTGGTTCGGTGGTGGATTCGCGAATTTTATCCCCTCCCCCTACCAAGGGCCCAGGGCGCTAACACTCACTTCCCCGCCGAACCCCGAAACGGGCGAGGAGGAAGTGCGACAGGTAGACGTTGAGGTTGATGGGGTGATTACCGCGGCATACGAATACCGCGGAGATGAGAAGCCCCCGGAGTTACCTGTAGACGTGTCTATGGGAGATACTCTAGAGGCGCTGACCTCACTGCGTTTTATGGATCTTCCGTCTCCTTAGAGCCATGCGTGGTTACCCCCGTCGTTGTTCACAAAACCCCATGTGGTAGTCGTTGACGGGGGTAATGAGGCGTGCGAAAAAGAAACGGAATCCCCCAATTAGGGTGGGTATGCTTTAGAATAAAAAGCATGAACAACGACGCAGCCACCACCACGAACCAGATCCCCTCCCAGAGTGAGAATAATGAGGGCGAGATTCTTCGCCAAACAATTATTTCCACCTGCAAGAGCGCGGTATTTCACCTGGAGCTAATCCAGGACTACATCATGGATCACGACATCCGTGATGAGCTCGTGAGCGATTTTTCCAATATCCTCATTGATATTGATACTGGCTTGGCTGTTGACGTGATGACGAAATCCCCCGACGCCCAGCGAACCTACTTCCAGAACTGGTTGTTTGAACGCAATACCGAATCCCTGTGGTACAAGTTCACCGACCAGATTAACCAGTGGGAGCGCTGCGAGGGGGGCAATATCCTGCAGGACACCCAGTTCTGCCAGAAGGCCCTCAACCAGGTCCTGCCGTACTGTAACGCTGTCCGCACCCTCGCGGATAAAGTCCTCTAACCATCTACCAAAACCTATTTTGCAAAAGAATGGAAACCCCTCATGTTTACTCGTAAAACCCTTGTTGGTGTCCTCGCCGCAGCCATGTGCATTGCGCCCATTACAGCGTGCTCGACCTCCCCGGCCGATGACGCGGAGGCTCGCCTGGAGACTCTGAAGAAGAACGCTTCTGTCACCCCGGATAAGTACCCGTCTATGGAAGCGATCTCCCACCTGATTCCCGAACAGATGGTTGATGTGCCGACCCGCGAAGAGGTCGTTGTTTTGTACAAGGCTGCTCAAAACGCGTACCTAAAGGGTTTCACGGTTCAGGATTACGAAACCCAGATTCCTGAGTACATGTACTTCGCGGATCCTGGCATGTCCCAGGAGTCAGCGAAGAAGCACCGTCGTATCCAGGATCTTCGCAACGGGTTCCTCGACCAGTACGAGTTCACGGGACCGGACTTCGCCCCGCTGCCCCCACGGGAGGACGGTAAGGACACGACAACTGGTGCGACTCGTGTGCTGAAAGTCCCCGCAGTATTCACGCTGACGGATAATACCGACCCAGCGCACCCTGAAACGAAGGAGTGCAGTCGCACTTACGTGTTGAAGCGCACCCCTGTCCCCCGTAATCCGAAGGAAGAGGAAGAGAACCTTCGCCCAGAAGCCGAGGACTTGTCGGAGAAGAGTTCCGCGGAGCAGCCGCTGGTGTGGCGTTTCGCTGAATTGGAGGACGATCAGTGCTTGGAGATGACAGGCAACTGGGACGCTCCACTGATCTAAAAACAGCCCCGATTGACCCCAAGTATCACCAGAGAAAGGTTTTTCGCCATGAGCAAGCACCAACCAGATGATGTTTCTAACCACCCCGACGGGTACGAATCCGATGACGGCACTATGCCCGACAACATCGCAGATTTTGAACGCAACATCGTCGGCCACAAGATCGTCAGCATCGACAGTGGCCCCCTAGAGGGGGTCTGGTCGGAGTACTCGCGGATGATCGTTACCCTGGATAACGGCAAACGAGTTGCCCTGTCGGACAATGAGGACTGCTGCGCATACACCGAACTGGTGGGGTTCCTCTCCCACCCGGAGAACTTCAATCACGTAATCACCGCTGTTGAGTCAGAAAATGGTTACACCAAGTGGCATGTCCTGGCAGACATGCGAGAAGTCTTGGAGCTGGACGTGTCCTGGTCAAGCGGAACCGGGTACTACAGCTACGGGTTCTGGATCGATGTTTACGATCCAGAAACAGGGAAATGGGGCGACGCGGAATGAGCGTCCTTGACACCGTTGAGCTGCAGGTCGGGTTGCAAAAAGCCCTGGGAATTAGCCCCTATATTGACCACCCCTCCTACTGGAATGAAGTGTTTAATCGTGGTCTACCACTGGCCGGTGGAATTCTTATTTTATCTCTCATTATCGGTTTTACCATCGTGGCTGCAGTAGAGGGTGGTTCAGAAGAAGGGTGCTGGGGGCTCTTAGCGTTCCTTCTGTTTATCGCGTTTATAGTTCCCTCTGTCTCAAAACACTTCTCGGTGGAAATCGCAGATGAGGGTAGGTTAACCTCTGCTATTGAGCAGTCAATTCCATCCGACTATGTGTCTCAAGAAATCCGCGATTCCTTTGCAGAATCTGGGTGGGCAGTAGACTGCGCCGACAGTGAAGACTCTCTGTTGTGCGGCGGAACAAAGCTCGACACCGTTGTTCCTGCGCAGAGGGAAAACGGTGAAAAAGCAGACGTTTCTCTAAGGATTAATTACGATGATTTCCTCGACAGCAACAATGTGAATAGCGGAAATCACGACCAGCGTATTGTTGCCCCAGGAGAACCGCTAACTATCACTGTTGACGTGGTGAAAGCCACGGGAGAAAGGTAGGAGGATTCAGGTGTCTCTCAAGAGCAGTTTTGTTTCTCCACCGCCGCTTGATTCTTTTATCGTCAAAGTAGGAGTTCAAGAGTCCCTTAACATTAGTGACTATGCTACCAACGCGGATCCTCTGCTGTACATCGCCATAGCGTCTGTCATCATGATCCCCATCATTGTCTTCTTTGGCTTTGAGGTTTTTTGCGACACTCGTGTTGGTAAAGCAAAGCCTAGCAACCTGATGTTGCTGTTTGCGGCTTGCATTCTGTACCCAATTATGATCATGTTCTGCTTCGTCCAGCCGGCGGAAATCTTCGGTCAGGAGGGCAATACAATGCCCCCCGCTATTGATCGCAGTGTCTCGGACACCGAGTTCAACAAAGCAGTCAACAAGGCTTTTTCAGACCGGGGGTGGGGCGTAGATTGTACGAACAGTAAGGACTCTATCGTGTGTGGCGGCTCCGATATGGGAGTCCCTGTGCCTGCCTACAATAATGACGGAGAGCAGGCCACCATCGTTTTGAGGATTCCCGACAAGCAGTTCCTGGACGACAATGGCGTAACCAAAGACAATGAGGACCCTCGCGTTATCAATCCCGGAGAACAGCTCGTGTTCCCCATCGAGGTCGTGGGTGCGAAGTGAACAACGTAGTTGTGTATCAGGGTGATATAACGGCGCACCCGCATACGCAGTTGGCTGCGTTCGTGGTCGCTTTGCTGCTTCCTCTATTGATTCTGTCAGCGTTAACTGGTGCTCTGGTGGGGAAGCACCACTCGCGGAGGGCTACTCCACCCTCCCCGCCTGCTTGGTCGGCTGTTATTGACTCCCCCGGCAGCATTCCCGTTTCGGGTGCCCCCAGCGAGCCAACGTTGCCCGCCTAGAAACTATAAGAAACCCCCGCCACGCTATTTTGGCGTGGAGGGGGTTTGTTGTCCGCCAGGGGTTTAGGAGGTTGCGATTTCCGCTGCCCCAATAGCGTCTTCCGCGTCGAACAGAGCCGCAGCCTGAGCAGACATTGGGACACCTGTTGCGAGGTTCTTCAGCCCCTGCGTGAGTACCGCGGAGTACTCCGCTAGGGACTCCTTCTGCTGGACTGCAGCAACCATGGACGCTCCGTCAGAGCCCGGTGGGGTGATTGCTGCCCCTGCTGCCTGAATGGACGCTACGCCACCAATCAGACCATGAGTCACGGTTTCCAATTGGGCAGACGCTGCACGAATAGTGCCAGTATCAGCGCTAAACATTGCCAACTCCTCTCATTGTGTGGAAGATTTTTCAATCCCCAACGTTGTGTTCCCAGAGCTTTAATAGTGGAGGGAACTGTAACGGGTATCTATTATTCTACCTCACTTTCGGAAGGATCCTCGGGGCAATCAATTGTCGGCTTAAAAGGCAAGGTTAATCGGTGCTGCCCCAGTTTTCTCCGCTCTGGGAGAGTGTTTTTGGTCGTTATTCGTCGCAGTTTTTCTCAGGGCGAATGTAGAGGAGAACGAGGGCTGTTGTAATGGCGAGGAACATGGAGATTGTGATGATCCTCGCGGTGACAAGATCGGAGTTCTCCGCGTCTTCTTTTTTCTTCTCCGCGGCGAGCTGGTCAGGGGTTTTCTCTACATGGGTTTTTACGCGCGGGCCACCCTGCTTGGAGATAGCCACTCCTGCCCCGTCCGCGGGCGTGAACCCTACGGACACCAGTGTTCCCCTGGCGGATCCTGACGATACGGGGCTGGTGGCGTAAACCACGAAGCGTAGGCGGTGATCCTTTTGTGGAACGACCATGTTTAGGTCGCTGATCGCCCAGGTGGTTGCGCCGCTTCCGCTGGTTGCCGTCACTGTGGCGGAGTGCTCTACACCACCGACTGATAGGACGGTTTTCGTTTCCCACAGTGGTGACGGGGCGCGGACTTTTGAGGTGACGCGCACGTCGGTGATTGTTGCCCCAGACATGCCGTCGGGGAGTTCGGTGGCGACCACGATGGTCTTGTTGTTTTGTGACTGGGTAGCGTCGAGGGTTATGCCACCTACGGGTTCTTGTGCTTCTGCGATTCCTGCTGGGGAGGCTGCGAAGAGCATGGTGGCAGCGCACATTGCTGCTGCGAGTTTCTTGATTCTCACTGGGTGGATCCTTTTCGGGGGGGGTGTCGTTTATGCGTCACCGCTCATGGCGAGGCGAACGTCGAGGGCGCGGAGTTCCAGGAACTGCTGCAGGGCAGCATGAGCGTTGAGAGTCACGTAGGTGACAACCTGCTGCATATCGTTGTTGAAGGACTCGTATAATCCGTCCGCGAACTCCAGGACTTCAATTCCCCGACCCGAGATGATGATGTGGACGAGGTTGTCCTCGCATACGTAGTCGAGCATGAGTCCGTCGCCGTCGAGGGTTGAGTACAGAGCTTCTCGGGCGCGGTTGTTCGCTTCTTTCGCCTGATTGATGTTGTTGACGAGGTTACTGAAATCAACGAGTGGTTCTGACACTGGAACTCCTTTTTGCCCGTTACCGTCGCGCTGGGGGCTTTTCCTTTGCACTGATAACAATATCACGGGCTAAGTATTTCAGTGCCCTGGTTTTGGCATAACGGGCAGTGGCATGTTATATTCTAGGTGAAGGAAGAGGAGAGGAATCGGTTTTGATTCTTTTCTCTTCCCCTCTGGACGTAGCTCAGTTTGGTAGGGCGTCCGCTTTGGGAGCGGAAGGTCGCGAGTTCGAATCTCGCCGTCCGGACATTTTTTTGGAAAAACAGAAAAGCACCCCAATCACGAAACTGGTTGGGGTGCTTTTTGTTATGGGGCAGATCGGCGATCAGGCGAACTGGTGGTAGGCGAAACGCTCCGTCCGGTAATCACCATTGTCATCAATGTAGTGCAAGTTAACGGAATGCCCCGTCAGCACCATCACCCTGGTGATTCGGCTCAACAGAGGTGACGCGGATCCCCCAGGGACAGGTGTGTAGAGTACTTTCACCGCGTTGGTGTAGTAGTCCGCGGAGTGGATTTGCATGTCGGTGTTGAGGGAGTTGAGGTTACCGGCGTAGCGCCGGAAGAATTCGGCTGGAATGTTCACAGAGAAAATCCTAACTGGATTGGGGTTGGGAAAGATCAGGTATTGCCCACGCGGTTTCTAGGGGTTAGAGGGCGAGGAGGTTGAAGTACACGCCAGTTGCGCAGGCGAACACGGCAATCGCAGCGACGCGGTTAATGAGATCCCATGCGCCAGTGGAAATGAAGATTCCCTTGTGCTGCAGAGGGGCAGGAATGAGGCTAATGCGCTTCCACGGCTTACCGTTGACGGGGATTGGGCCAAAGAGGGGGATTCCCGATTCGGTGAGGGCGTCACCCAGCATATGCGCTGCGACACCGAGTGCGACGCACTCTGCGACGAAGAGGCTGGAGTCACCGACCCCCAGGCCCGAGGCGACCGCGTACCAGGTGACGGCTGCGGACAGGAGGGGGAACAGTACGCGGAGTTTCTTGTCGAGGCGCCAGAGTCCAGTGAAAGCGAGGGAGGTAAGGAGGAAAACGCTACCGTAAGCACCCCACTGGTTAGGAATGAAAACGATTGCTGCCCAGATACCGAGGGCGAACAGTAGCGGCGCGAAAATCATGTGGGTTGCCTTGCGGTGCCCACCGCTGATTGCGGAGAGTGCGCGTGCAAGACCGCGGGTGACCGGGCCGTACATTTGGGCTGGGGACGCGGACGGGTGGTCGAAGTCTGGGAGCATTGCTGCCCCGGCGGTGAGCCCCACGGTTGCGATAGCGGTGGGGAGGTCGAAGCCTGCGGTGGTTGCGAAGACTGCGCCGGCTGCGGCGCCCGTGGTTGCGTGTGTAATACCTTTCATGCTTATGAAGTTTAGCCCACCCACCCAAGGGGGGTCAATCCATCGGGGGTGCCACCACCCCCACCGCACCCCCCGTGGTGGGGGCAGGAAAAATCCCCCTACCCCGCGGGAAGGAAAACCCGGCTAAGGAGAGGGGGATTCTTTAGGGCGCCCCAGGCTAGAACTGCAGCGCGGACGACTCTTCGGCTCCCTCATCGGAGGAAGTGTCGGTGTCCGACTCGTCGAAGGAGTACAGCTTGCGGCTTTCTGCTGCTTCCTTCGCTGCTGCACGGTATCCAGGGGTGCTGGTAGGAACTCGACGTTCAACGAAGTCCATGTAGTCAACTCGGTTGAAGTGGTACAGGCGCAGACCGGAGAAGGACGAGATGTGGGTTCCCGAGGTTCGATCGTCTGGGGAGGCATTCTCGATTTCGTTGACGATTGCGGCTTCCATGACGTTCATAAAACCCTCTGGATCCATGTCGGTTTCTCCGATGAGCATGAAGTCGCAGGTGATGTAGCCGTGATCCTTGCCGTAGAAATCTTCGCCTACGTAGAAGTATGCGAGTTGCATGAAGCGGAGGTTCTCAACGCCTGGGACATCCAGCATTTCCAGCTTCTTGCCGGCTGCGTTGTAGTCCTTGTACTTCGCTGGGGTGACGGTGAAGATGTTCGGATCTTGGTTGTCAGCGAGTTCTGCTCGGACGATGATTCCGTAAGTTTCCATATGGAACTATGCTCCTTTTTAGTGATTGAAGAATAGGGGCTTAGCGGTTTTTCTGGGTTGTGGCGATGAAGGCTTGCTCATCGACGCTATGTGTCCAGAATACACGACGTGCAACGCCTCGTGCTCGGATGACGGTGCTACCTGTCTCATCTGCGACGATGGAGTACAAACCACTTCGCGGCGGCTTAGTGGTAAGTGCCCATGTCATGTAGGCTGCGCCAGACGAGGTTGGCATACCGTGGTCAACAACAACGACGGTTGCGCCTTCGGGGGCGACTTTTCCGACTGGAATGGAGTAGCGTCGCATTTCGTCGGTGCGTGCTGGATCCGCGGTGAGGAAGAATACCCTTTCGCCGGCTGATTGCATACGAAGCATGATGACGAGCAGGAAACTATCGGGGATACTTGTCCAGACGATACTTCCTCGCGCGCCGGACAGTGCCATGAATACGGTGTCGGTGCCTTGGACGTAGATGTGGTTTCCGTTTGCGTCGGTGGTGGTGCGGTCGAGGACAGCGGACGCTCCGAGCCGGACGCCCGCCCCTGCGAGGGGGAAGAGGGAGTCGAGGTTTCCTTGTTTATCGCGTGACCAGCTGCCCTCGACGTGTTCGGTTTTTCGGGTGGGGTCAACAACGGTACCGCACGCATACTGCTGCTGTAGGGCTACGGTCATGTCTTTAATGCCTTTTGGTGGGGCACCGTTGTTTGCGACCATGCCTACGACGGTGCGGCTTCGCACGATTCCGCCGTCTGGTTGGAACTGACGGGAGACAAGCACTGCGTCCGCGGCTTTTGTGATTGAGGGAGGAACGTCGGCGCTTGGGGAGATGAACATACGAACCGCGGGGGACGTTTTTGATCCGGGGAGTACATCTCGCTTGGGTTTTTTCATGCCGTTACCGATCATGAGGTTAACGTTTTTGTGCCATACCTCAATGTCGGGGGCGGTGAGTACTCGGCAGTCGATGTTGTCAGCGATGAGGGCATTTCGGAGTGTCGCGGCAACGGCTTCTGCGAACCGGGTCACGCCGACGGTAATAGCGTCATCGTCGAGGTCTTCGTCTACGACTGCTGCACGGCGGTAGATTTCGTGGGTTGTTTCTCCGATGTTGAAGGTGACCTCAACGACTGTTTGGACATTACTGATGGTGTCCTTGGGGAGGGCACTCGTGTAGATCTTAGAGAACGCTGTTGTGCCGGCGGACTTCTGGGCAATGCTGTGAACGGTGATTTGGTGGAGGCGCGCGCCCGCGGTTGTGAAGAAGTTGCTGATAGTCTCCAGTGGTAGTGTCACGCCGAGTTCACCGCGGTTGAGGCGGTATGGGGTGGCTGTGAGTTCGAGGAATACCGAGATATTACCACCGTTAATAATGATGCCGTTGTTGTGGCGGGTTGAAGACACGAGGATTGCGTCTTCTTTCATTTTCTTCCGCTGGGTACGGCGCCACTCAACGAGGGTGAGTCCCTTAAACGGGATTACCCCAATGATGAGGATTAAGAGCGCGACGAAAAGAAGCGGCGCTCCGATGAGGATTGTGGGGTAGATTGCGATTGCGCCCGCGGCAGCGACACCGAGGACGATTGCAAGTGCTAGAGCCTTCGTTCTGGTCATTTATTTTGTGCTGCCTTTCTTGCGTGAGCGGCGGAAGAATCGACGTCGCATACTGTTTTTGCGTCGGCGTTTCTTTGCTGCCCGGATTTCTCGCATGGACATGAGCCGGGTGTCTTCGCCCTCCAGAGACGTGCCGGCGGAGTTGAGTGTGGAGATGATTGCTACGATTGCACCGCCGAAGACAAGGAGAATGACGATTGTAAGGGCAACGATAGCGGACGGCTGGGCGAAAAGCCCAATGTTGGTGGGTGGAGAAACGACAATTGGTTGTACTGTTTCGCGCTGTGCGACGTGGCTAGTATCCACAATGTTTGTCAGCGCGGCAACTGGGTCTGCGGTGCCGTATCCAGTGATGTTCATGGTGGTCACTGATCCTCGTTGTGCGGTGGCGTAGAGACGGTTCCTGGTTTCGTCCAGGGTGTCATCTGGGTATTTCTTTTTCAGTAGGGTTACAAGACCTGTGATGTATGCGGCGGAAAATGATGTTCCGTTGAGTGGTGACGCTTTGCCTTTATCGTCAACGGTAGCGTTCGTGAGAGTCCCGTCACCAGCAGTGGGGTTGAGGGAGACGATGTTTGCGGCGGGCGCTGCTACTCCCACCCAGGGGCCGGGCATGGTGTTGAGGTAGGGTGACCCGTCGAGGGAGCTTCCGCCTACGCTAATGGACATGGTGGAGTAGTAGGACGGCATACTGAGTGTTTGAACGTCCTTCCAGCCCCCGTCTTTCCCGGTGACTGCCATGTTGTTTCCGGTGCAGGACTCTCCGAGGTTTCCTGCCGCGGTAACGACTGCGACGTTTCTTTCGTATGCGTAGCGTAGCGCCGCTGCGAGGTCTTCGGTGTCATGTCGTTCGTCCGCGGGGAAACACGCGGTGACAGAAGCGTTGATGACGTTTGCGCCCATGTTTACGGCCCGGACAATCGCAGAGGCGAGGGTTGCCAGGGACGATGTTTTCGTTTGGGATTCTCTATCTTCGTGGTTTTTTGGTTGGTACGCTGCGCTGGTCTGCCGGATACTGATGATCTCTGCGCCCGGCGCGACACCGGAGAATGAGTCCGAGGTGGACGGGGCTGCAGCGATGATTCCAGCGATGATAGTTCCGTGGACATCGCAGTCTTCGAGTGCTGTTTGCCCGGCAACGTAATCTCCGCCGTCTACGAGGTTCGGCAGTCGGGGATTCTTGGATACCCCGGAGTCGATGACTGCGACTTTCATTCCTGTGCCGTTGGCGATTTCGTGGAGCCGGTTGATTTGGAATGATTCAGAAGCGGGCAGCCCGCCTTTAAAATGCGATCCGGGGAGAACACCGGCCTGTGCGCACACGCTTTTTTGTTCCATCTCCACCGGGGGCTTCGCCTCATCACTAGGCAGCGGGGCGGTGTATGAGGCTGGGGGGAGGGGCTGCTCTACCGCTTGTGCTGTAGGGGGGATAGCGCACAGCAGGACCGCAGAAGACAGTAGTGACGCTGCGACGCGACGGGCTGTTGTTTTCACTACAGGGACACCACGATTCCGTAAATGTCGAAGATGAAGACGCTCAGGGCGAAGGGAGTGAACACGAGGGCTTGCTCTAGGATTTCCAGAGTGAATTTGACCTTCGGTGACTTCACGGACACGCTTCCCTTGAGGTTGTAAATCACTGCGACGGTAAGGACAACGCCGATGACTCCAATGGCGGGGAATACGTAGTTAGTGAAGTCTCCGCCGGCGATCGCGGCGATTGCGGGAAGTAGCAGTGTAGCGATTGCGGTTGACCACAGCATGTTGGTGTGGATTTGTTCGTCAATTTCACTTGTGGACGCTGCGAGGATAACGAATCCGGACGAGACAACGAATCCCACCAGCAGGCGGAGGTCAATGTGGGAGGCGGAGTTGTAGGTCAGGATTGATCCCCACATGCCGAGTCCAATGGAAATAATCGCGCCGACGCGCAAGCCCAGAAGAATACCGCGGGAGGCGTGGATACGATCGATCTGCCCGACGATTTCCTCAACCGCTTTCGCCTCCGCGCTCATGGGGAGCGACGAGAGGTCTTTGTCGGACTCGTGGATAAATGATTCACCAACAGACGGAACGTAAGGTGACGCGACATGCGCAAGAGGTAGTGCCCACATGCTACCGAATAGTAGTGTGATGAGTCCGAATAGGGTGACCAGAATAAAAGTTTGCGCGGTGGAGAACCCTGTGAGCGCTCCAATCCCGCCGGCGAGCGCAAGGCTTGCGCCAACGGCGATGCCACTGTGGGTAATTGGTTCCGCGCCAGTGATGAGGATCGATCGCGCGGCGATACCTACCGCAGAGATTGCGGCACCTGCCGCGAGAACATTCCATACCGACACTGGGAGTGGTGGCGCGAGGAACCCGGCGACTCCCGCGGTGATCATGGACATGACAAGTGATGACATGCCTGCCAGATATTTTTGTTCCCAGTGCTTTGCGGTTGCGACACTGGGGAGCGCGTACACTAGCCCGAGGATAGAGACAAGGACGAATAGTGCCGCGGTGACGGGCGCGACGAACCAAGCAATATCGCGCACTGACAGGATTGCCCATAGTGCGCCGAGGCATAGTGCGACGGTGCTAACGGGGACTAGTCGCGCCATGTGTCGCGCGGCTACGTCATTTTCCCATTCTGGGTAGGTGTTTTTTAGTTGCGAAGCAACAGCGTCGGAGGTGTCATCGAGGACTTTAGTGAACTCTTCTCGGGCGCTTTCGTGCATGAGATACACGCGGTCGCCGTCAACGAGTCCACTGTCTTTCAGTGGAAGATCCGAACTAAGTGGGGAACCGACAGCTCCCTTGGATAGTGACCATCGGATTTCTTGTCCGTCGAAGTATGTGGTTTTCCGTCCGTTGTCGATGAACTCACCTCGGAGGTACGACACGAGACCAGCGGTGAGTTCACGGATTGTTTCGTCGCTTTTTGGTAGCGCAACATCGACAGTGACCCACCCGTTTTCTTTTTCATTGGGGACACTGACTTTTAATAGCGTTGAGTTTTGCACAGTGAGGTTTCCTCTGCAGAAAGAACGAAAGACCCAAGCCGCAGTTAAACTGTAGTTTGGGTCTTCACGCGACACCGCAAAGTGATTATGCGGTTATTGAATGGGGCAACTGCGACGCGTGCGGCGCGACGCGACAAGTCAGTATGGCTTACTGCTCGTCGTTCGACGCGGTAGCGATGGAGTTCTCGAACTTCTTCGTGAACTGCGCCTCGACGTACTGCTTCGGGGTGAAGCCGACTTCCTTGAGCGCATCGACGGCGAGAATGTCGGTTGCGTTGTCGAATGCGACCTCGTAGTCCTCTACGCGCTGGTTGTGTGCTGCGAATGCCTCTAGGAGCAGGGCGCGACTCTCTTCAACTTCGCGTGCTGCGCCGTCGAGTGCTTGGAGGGTTTCCTGCTGCTTGCGGATGATCTCTTCAAAGTTCATGGGTGTAGGTTCACCTTTTCTTCTGTGGAGTAATGGCTTCCGTTTTTCATTGTAATCGACCGCGGTTTTTATTTTCCCCGACCGCCGACGTTAATGGTTTCGGAAGGGATTCGGTGTTTATTCTAGCAGAAACGATAAGGAGCGTGCGTAGAGAGCGTTTGACGGTGACTAGGGGGAGATTTTAGCGCAGTGTTGGGGTTATGTCGGGGGTGGCGTGAGATTTTGTGGGGCGGAGTTTAAAAACGGGTCGCCGTCTTCTCTGCCTAGCATGGGGAGAAAGTTTCCAGCAATTCGAGGGAAGGCGGAATTATGCCTGGAATGGTGTATGGATTGCTGAATGGAAGTAGCGCTGAAATGGAGCGTGGAGGCTTAGTTAGACGCTTTGCTGGATTGCTGTATCGGAATGCGGGGCAAAAATAGGGAGAACGGGGTTTGGAAGTCTATCTGGATAGGGGGTCTGGAACGGTAAATGGATCAGGACTGACCTGGTGGAGAAAACCGAAAAAGGTGTAAAACGCTTGGTTTCTTCCCGATTTTCATGTTTTCTTTTCTCGGGAAATCGCAAATCGTGGAATTTACTCCACATGGCATTCCATATCTCATTCCAACCTTGCCCCCAGGAGTACTTCTGGAACGAGGAGCTATATATTCCACGCTCCCCCATATTGCCCATTCCAACTCGCGGACTTAGCAGAAGAGGGGCGAAGGGGGTAGGCGCGATAAAAGGAATGCCAGACAAGGGAAGAGGGGAGGGGTAGGCAATATTTTTCAAGCCCCTCGCAAGATCCCACCGAGAAGACATTAGGGGGCGCACAAAAAGTGCCAACCACCCCCGCGGCACCCCCGTGTAGACAACAGGAAAACCCATCACCTACAATGACAACCAGAACAAAGAACGCGACCAGCAATCGCAAAAACCAAGAAGGAAATCACCATGTCACAGACCCCGAAGCCGTACATCGAACTCACCCCATATGCCGACAACACCGTCGAGTGGCTAGAGCAGCGACGCGGAGCACTCGGATCGTCAGACGCCTCCACCGTCACTGGCATGAACAAGTTCAAGGCACTGTGCGAACTGTGGGTCGAGAAGACCCGACCGAACCTTGAGCCGTACCACGACGAGCGCACACTAGAACTCATCGAAGCCGGTCACCGTATGGAGCCGGCTATCCGTGAATGGACCGAAGACCGCCTCGGGCTGACCATCACAAAGCCAGAACGGGCTTTCGAATCCGTCCAGTACCCATTCCTCCACGCCAACGTTGACGGACTCACCCTGGAGGACACCCCACGAATTTTCGAGGCTAAGAACACCTCCGAGTGGAACCGTGCCGCATGGGAAAACGACATCCCGGATCATGCCCACATTCAGGTTCACCACTCCGGCATCGTCATGGGGCTGAACTCCGCTATCGTCGCCGGACTCATCGGCGGTAACACCTTGAAGATCTACGAGGTGGAGATGTCCGAAAACGTCAAGGAAGTCATCCTGGAGCGCTCCCAGCACTTCTGGGAATACAACGTCCTCCGCGATATTCCACCGACGATGGACGAAAGCGAAATGGCGTACAAGCAGGCACTGCTTGCCAGCAAGGATAAGGCGGAGCCGCGAGAGATTGTTGGCACCGAACTTGCGGGACTTCTCCACGAGTACGCTCGCATTAACGCGGAACTGAAGGAGATGGAGAAGCGTAAGAACGCTCTCCGCAACCAGATTCTCTTCGACTCGGAGGGCGCCGAGTTACAGATCAACGGCAAGAAGGTTGCCTCCTTCCGGGGTGGTAAGGTCAAGACTAACCTGCTCCTTGCTGACCACCCAGAGTTGGAGGGTAAGTACGTGAAGACGAAGGAAGAATTCGACTCCGCGGCACTCAAGAGGGACAACGAAGAACTCTACCGCCAGTATCAGGGTCGTAGCCTCAATATCGCTGACGCGGACACTATTAACGCGCTCATCAATTCCGAGGGTGCCCTCCCCGCCGATGACTAACAGTCACAGCACAGAATTCCCCTCCCCATGGTTTTTCGGGGAAGGGATTTTTTTATGCACGCGGGGCACAATGCAGGTGCTACGATTAAATCCTCAAACCCGTGTAGAAGCAAAAGAGAAAACCCCGCACCATGATGACCCCAGCCGATAGCAAAAGGGAAACACGATTTTTCGGCACCCTTGGAATCCTGTTCCTCTATATCATCATCAGTTGCGTACTTGGCTGGGAAAGCGCTACTAACCATTCGACTGTGGACATTGTTCCTGGCGCTATTGCGCGACCAGAAATTAATTCCGCCACCTCGCAGCAGGCTGGGCGCGGACTCATTGACGCGCCTTAACGCAATCGTCCCCGCGCGGGAATTGGGTGTGCCCCGAGGAGAAGCAGGGGCACTCTTGATATAATCACAACATGCTCCCCTACACCGATGGGGCTTTAGGAAAGGATTTTCGACGTGGGCGAATACGAGTACATCAAAACCGACATTCACGATCAGATTGCGTCAATGATTGTTGACGCGGAATCTGCCAGCAACTTCGATGACGCAGTGGCTGAGGCGGTAGAAATCGCGACGGAGCACCCGCCAGTTTCCCCTGCCCGCAACATCGACACTGACGCACTATTGCAGGAACCAGATTTCCAGGAAGCAGTAGCTGAGGCTGGTCGCACCATTCCCGACGAGGGACTAATTGAGTTCGCCTACGAAGTTGCTGTCATTAACCTCGACAAGGGCGATTACGAAAAAATCGCAGAGGTTGCTCTACAGCAACTCTAACTACCACGGGGGTAGCGGGCGGGGGTTCTGGGTAGCCCTCCCCTCCCCCTCTGCGGTATAGTCCTTCTTGGAAGCAACAAATACGAAACCCGCCGCGGAAACCACTTCCTCCTTCCGCCTACCGCAGGAGAAAAACCATGTCTGTCACCAACCTCATTGTCATCGGAATTGCCATTGCAATCGCCTGGAACATGAAAGAAGTCATTGTCCGTTGGGTGATCTTCTTCGCCGCAATGATTTACCTGTGCGTAGCGACAGACATCCCCATGAACATCATTGATTTCCTGCAGTACAATCTGGGGGTCGGAGAACCGTTTATCTCTATTTTGGAGGGATTCTTTGGGTTCTTCCGAGACTTAGGTACGAGCCTCTAACGAAACGATTAGCAGTAAAGCCGCGACGATAACTCCCCCAATAAGAACGGCCAGCATCCAACTTCCATACCTGCCGTCTTCATCATCGTAACCACCGCGGGATACCCACCCCTCGTAGCGAGCATAGTCAGCAAGAAAGTGGATAAGGGTCGCTGCAGCAACAATGAGCGTGGCGATGTATGCCATGTCTAGGAATAGTTCCACGGTTCAGCGAACCCCCTTTCCTGCCTGGTGTCAGTCAAAGCGCTTTTAGTGTTTGGAAACATCCGTGCCGTAGCGCCAGGCAGCGTTTTCACGTCGCTGCTCTAGCTGGCGATCACACTCGTCACGCAGATGCGGGTATGCGTCAGCGATGATTCCGTAAACATGCTCACGGACAATATCAACAGCGTGCCCTACCCCAACCTGGTTGAAATACTCCGTGAGTTCATCGTCATAGATTGTTGCTTCGTGGCGAAGCCAATTAACCTCAATACGGTTAAAGAACCCCTCACTACGACGGCTTGTAATGCCCTCTGCCTGATAGCGTCCACCACTGCGGATCTCTCGCGCTTCCTCTAGGGCGAGGAATGAATCTTCCGCGCGGGAGCGTAATTCCTGCCTGGAAAGTCCGACCGCGGAGGGGGAGAGGTGAATGTTTCCCACGCGCGATTTTGCGAACTCGATAGTAGTGTCGCGTTTTTTCGCTGCGGCGCGCCGGGCGGATTCGCGGCGGCGTGCTGACTTTTCGAGCCATGCCTTAAATTGGGGGCTGTCCTCGATGTCATGCACTCGGTTCTTGTCGTACAGCAGGATTGGGGACTTGCGGCGGCGTGAGTTGCGTGCGGTTTTGTCGGGGGAGCCGAGGAATTTTTTGATGGACGCTTCTGTCCAGTCTCGGTCTTTTAGTTCGCTTTTGTTGTAGTATCCCGACCCGGTTCTACTCAATTTTTTACACTCTCTTTTACGGGGCTGTTAAGTCTCTAGTCCCTATCATAGCGGGGGCTTGTCTCTGCGCAAAAAGCGTGGTGCCTGAAAATGGTATCCTTACATCTAAGACAGTCACCCCCGCTCGGGGGTGGGAAAAGTTTTTGAAGGAGAGGTCTTCTTGTGAAGAAACGTTTCTCCGCTGTTCCCGGTAAGCAGTACGAGCTAGAAACCGAACAGCAAGAAATACCAGAACCATTGGCGAACCCGTCGCAAACCCCCACACCGATCTGGCAGAAGCTTATGCCGCTTCTAATGATCGGTGCCATGCTCTTGATGATGTACATCATGACGCAAATGGGCGGGCGCAACCCGATGATGATGATGATGCCGTTGATGATGCTCCCCATGATGCTCATGGGCATGATCGGGCGCGGCGGGGCAACTAATGAGTCCATTTCCGACGATGATCGCGAGGACTACAAGCGCCAGTTGGACGAGGAACGAAAAGTCATCCAGGCGCGGGGCGAGACAATGCACAATTTGCTGCAGCAAATGTTCCCCGGCTACTCACTTATGCTCAGCAACATCGGTAAACCGAACACGGTAGTTCCGATGTGGACTGTGGACTCCACAAGTGGCAGCGGCTTCTCCGAGGAGATCGGGCCGGAGCAGGTGTCCTATTCCCCGTACCTGTCTCCGCGTGTGGGAACCAGTGTTGTTCCGATTGTGCCGGCAGTCAAGAAGCCTGACATGCAGATTCCAGAGAAATTGGAGCCGGTCACTGGTCGTGCGCTGGGTAGTTTTATGCGCACCCAACCGTATGTAGCAAACGCTCCTGTGGGCATTAGCCTTGACCGTGAACGACAGTTGGCGCGCAGCGCGGGCGTTTCCATCGACGGGCCGGAAGATTCCCGACTCGGGCTGGCGCGCGCTATGCTGTGCTCTCTCGCGTTCAACCATTCCCCAGATACTCTCCGTATTGCGGTTATTAGTTCCCGCGCGGACGATTGGGATTGGGTTAAATGGATCCCCCACGCTGGGCACCCAGCGGAGGGTGACGCAGCCGGCCCGAATCGTATGATTTACGAAACGTTCCCGGAGTTCGTGGAAGCCATGCAGGAAGTGGATTTCACGGAGGAAACCGTCCCGTACTTCATTGTGTTCGTGGACTGCCCCGACATGGCGGTGAAGAACCCCATGCCAGGCGTGAAGCGCATGTCGTATGTTGTAGTGTCCGCCGGCGAGGACTATATCGCTACCGATAAGGCGAACCGCTACTACCTCGATGACAAGGGAGCCCTGACCCGTAAGGGTGAGGATATGGAGATCCGCGCGGACTACGTTAGCCTCCCCGAGGCACTATGGTTCGCCCGCAAGGTCGGCGCCTACGGCACGGGCTTGGACACCATCGAGGATGTAGACGCCGAAGCCTACGACACGGACGGTGCGATCGCTTCTCACAACGTGGTTATTCCGCCATGGAATGAGGTAGTCGGCGTTCCCGATATTGACCAGTTCAACCCACTGGAGCGGTGGCAGGAAACCGTTCTCACAATGGAAATCGACATTCCTGTCGGCTACCCAGTGGACGAGAACACCGATATGGCAATATCGAGCGAACCAGTTATCCTTAACGTCGCGGACTCCGCGTCTAATGGTTCCGGCCCGCACGGTCTGATTGCTGGTACGACGGGTACTGGTAAGTCCTTCACCACGAAGGCTCTCCTTGTTGCCGCAGCAGCGAAGTACTCACCAGACAAGGTGTCGTTCATTTGTATTGACTACAAGGGTGGCGCAACGTTCTTCGGGTTCGAGAAACTGCCGCATACTATTGCGACGATTAGTAACCTGGAAAACGAACGCGACCTTCTCGACCGGTCGCTGGAAGCCATTAACGGTATCCTGGATAAGCGGAAGACCCTGTACGCGCAGTACAAGGTCGCTGACCTGGCGGAGTACCGTAAACTTCTGCGCCGTGGGGAACTACCCCCAGAGGCAAAGCCGGTACCGAACATTCTGGTGTGCTTCGACGAGTTCGTAGAGTTCATTACCGCAAACCCTGGCTACAAGGACAAGATCGACCAGATTGCCCGTATCGGTCGTACCCTGGGTGTCCACCTCATGCTGATTTCCCAGGATCTGGATCGCAGTACCGTTGGTGACGCAATGAACCAGATGACCTACGGCATCTCGCTGAAGATGCGCACCCCGCAGGGGTCGCGTGCGGTCATCGACTCGGATAAGGCAACGAGCCTGCCGGCTGGTAAGGGTGACGCGTTCCTCCTGAAGCAGAACCCCACCCGTTCGTTGACCCGTTTCCGCGGGTACAACATCGAGGAAACATACTCGAAGAACACCGCAACCTCGACTACCCTGTCAGACGATGTTGACCACGGCGAAACAATCGGCTCGGATATTGTGGGCTACTCCCGTAAGCGTGTTGCCGGTGGCGCAGTGAAAATTAGCTCCGCTGTTGATCTGTGGGAGGAACTCATCTTCAAGGACGAAGCCGTCCTGCAGGAGCAGGAGCGCAAGGCGGAAGAAAACCGCAAGCGCAAGGACTCCACCAGCGTCACGGTGTACGAAGCGGTCATGGAGGCAATCTCGCGTTACAATGACCCCACAAAGTACCCGCACTCACCGCGATACTGGACCCCGCCGCTGAGTATCCCAATCACTTACGACACCAGTTTCGTTGATTTCGCGGAACCAGTACGCCTCATGGCAAACGTCGGCGACCTTGATGACCCATACCACCACGTGAAGCTTCCCTTCAACGTGGATCTCTCCGGCGTTGCGTCCCAAACCTTCATTGCTGGTAACTCGGGCAGTGGTCTAACGACCGCGCTTATGGCATTGGTATCGTCCCTCAATGTTCGCTACCGCCAGGGCTACGTCCACACAATCCTCATGGACTTCGCGGGCGCTGCCCTGCTGAACATGCAGAACCTCCCGAACGTCATCGGTGCCTGTACCGCCACCGAAATTGACAAGGTGAAGCGCTACCTGGGCGAAGTGAACCGAGTCATGGTTTACCGCGAAAAGATGATGGGCGAAATGCGCGCCAACACCATCGAGGAGTACTTCGAGAATCGCACCGCGGAACAGTACGCCCTCGACCCCTACGGACACATTGTCATCGCCTTGGACAACTTCAACCGCGCATTCGAAGCGGCGAAGGAAGAAGCCGACGATTTCACCGGCTACCCTGAATGGTGGGCAATGCTGGAGCGCACCAACTCCCGAGGACAGCAGACCGGCGTTCACTTCGTCGCGACGCTCCCGAAGGAGCCTGGCTACCAGTCGGTGAAGAACTTCAAGTCCATGTACGGCATCTACCTGCATGGTGGCGTGGATATTTACCCAGACGCACTGCAGTCCATGGATCCGCAACTAAAGTACGCGTTCAAGCAAACCGCGCAGTCTGTCCCCGGCGACCAGCCAGGCCGCCTTGTTGATCCGTCGAGCCGCATGGCAGGGCGTATCCGTATCCCAGCCGGGTACACCCCGCAGCCATACGACTACGACGAGAGTGGCGCGGGTATCTACACCCAGGAATACGACATCGACTCCGTTGTGGAATACAACGAGGGAATCCGAAACGCTGTTTCCTCCCAGCAGTACACCCCTCCGGTTATCGCTACCATCGAGGGCGCTATCGGTTTGCCGCAGCTACTGTCGCACGTCCTCAACCTCGAAAGCACCGGAGGTTTCGGTGACGATAAACTCGGTCCGCGAGACATTCGACTCCCCTACGGCGTGTCCGTCTCCAACGTGGAGCCTATGTGCCTGACCACTGGCGAATCCTTCCTCGCCTTCGGCAGTAAGGACTCGGGTAAGCGAACTCTCATTCGCGATTTCGTGTACTCCCTCTACGCCACCGCGGATCCAGAACGCGTCCGCGTGGTTGTCCTGGACGCCAACGGCGAACTCCACGAGGACATTCAAGTCCTCAAGGAAAAGGGACTCCTTGCCGGCTACGCGGATAACCGTGGTGACGCAGAGAAAATCGCCCGCGGCATCTCCGACATTATCCAGAAGCGTGTGAAGCTCTCCAGCGAGCTGAACATGACCTACGAGGAGAAAACTCGACGCGAATGGTACGGCGAAAATGACAACAACCCGTATGACCTGTACTTCATCGTTAACGGTCTGCAGATGTTCGCCCAAACACCAGGTTCCTACTCGTCCGACGGCGGCGCAATCCAGTCAATCATCAACACCATCGGACAGTACGGTCGAGCAGACCTCGGTTTCACCTTCATTGGCGTAGGCACCGACCAGTGTGCGGAAAGCATTCTCGGCGGAAGCGTCTACAACAACCTCGCCTCCACCGGCGCGGACGTTCACGCCATTCGACTGTCTGGTTCTGGCGGACAGGCAAAGAACATCGGACGCTTCAAGAATCTCCCTCCGGGGCGCGGCTACCAGTACATCAGTGGTATCGCAACAGAGTTCCAAGCCGCGTTTGTTGCTTCCTGGTCAGAGGCAGAAAAAACAGCGGAATAACCCCCTAGCGACTGTCTCGGCGGGGTGATTCCCCTCTACGGGAAACGTTGCTAGAATAAGGGGTGTTTGTTGCAGGGGAATCCCCCGCGACAGCACCCCTTTTTTTCTGTTCCCTCCCCCCTCTTCCGATAAAGGAGCCTCCCTATGGCAAAACGAGTTGCTGGGTTCGTGTACGGTTTCATCATCGCCACCGCTATCGCAATCTACTGCGTTGCAACAGAGGGCGAAGCCCACTACTTCGACTAGTCGCGAAAAAGTTCCCAGGTCGCAAACCTCTCTTCCCGCAAGGAAAACCGGGAGGGGGATTCTAATGTGTTAGAATCGTTACCTGGAAAGTTTTCCACCCCTTTTTTAAATGCCCACTGGCAAAAACGGGGGCAAGCATTATCGCTCGCACTCTCCCTTTTTCCGACGGGGCGTTTTCTCATGTTTTTCGTTCCCATCTAGTAAGACAAGAAGCGTTGTATCACAATGAAAAATAAAATCTTCGGGGCCGCCTCGATTGCCGCGGCCGCAATGATGGTTCTCGCCCCCGTCGCCTCCGCGTCCCCTACGCCACCAGACACCATGCCGGCTATGCCAACGATGCCAACCCCAGGGGTGGAGAACTACGTATCCTTCGGTGACTCCTACGCCGCGAACCCCGGCAGCAATGATGCTGTCCCGTCCATGGGAACGTGCGTGAACTCCGCACGGAACTACGGTTCTTTCGTCGGCCAGATGACTGGCCTGGAAGTCCGTAACTTCTCCTGCAACGGAGCGGTCGCTTACCTGCCGCACCCAGAGAAGAACATTCGCACCCAGATCAACGAGGCTGTCCGCAAGAACGCTCTGGACGATAAGACGAAGCTTATTACCATCTCCATCGGCGCCAACGACGCAGCCCAGGGTTCCGTGCTTCCTCCGAATGTTCAGGATCAGGGCTTTATGGCCGCGATGACGGAGAACATTCGCATTATCCGTGAGCACGCCCCGAACGCGCAGATCCAACTGGTTGGCTACCCAGAGTTCGCGGCTGCCGGTGACGCAATGACCTGCCCAGTCAACATCAACGGCTTCGCCCCACGTATCCCAATCCCACAGGTCCGCGATGTGGAACAGGCACTGCAGGCACGTCAGCTACACCTGGCGCAGCAGACCAACATCACCTTCGTGAACATGAAGAAGGTCGCCAACATTGATGTTGGTATGTGCGGTAAGGGTGACGAGCACTACGTATCCGCGGCAGTGGACACCGCTGTTGACCAGTACACCATGGTCATTCACCCAACCTACGCTGGCTCGAAGGTTCTAGCAGAGCGAGTAGTCGCAAACTACACCCCTGGCACGCCGTCGCACCCAATCGACTAAACCGCAGAGACAGGGGGGGCAGGGAAAACCCCCTCGCCCCCCTTTTTTTGTTTTCCAAGAAAGGACTCTCTCGTGAACATTCAGGAATTCACTAACGCAGCCGAGGCTCTCACCGACAAGGGCTGGAACGTGGAGATTGAAAACTCCGAGGCGTACATCCAGGCACCAGACAGCGACAGCCTCACCGACGAATTCAAGGACGCTATCCGCGCTGCCGGCGGAGATGTTTCCGAGGACATCAACGCTGCCCGGATCCGCTTCGCTGACCTGCCTGATCTTGACGCAGAAACTGAAGCGAACCTGTACGCAGCACTGCAGTCGTAAAAACTCTGCACCTAATCTACCCCGCGCAGGAGACTTTCCTCCTCCTTGCGCGGGGTTTTTGTTTCCTTAACGGGGTTGCTGATCCAGCCCTCTTAAGAGGTTGGTAGAATGGGCTCTGACATTCTATTCCCCAAGGTAAAAGCAGGAAAGGGACACGAGTATCGTGGCAGAATCAACAAAGGTCGATAAACTCACTGTGTACAGTGAAATGCAGCTTGTCCGGCGGCGTTTTAACGTGTATCTGGACGCCGCAGCACCATTCGATAACGCTGCCCGCGAGGTGCTAGACAACGCTATCGACCAGGTGCAAAAAGGACGGGCTACAACAGTAACTGTTACTTTGCACCAGGACGGTTCCCTGGAAGTCTCCGATGACGCCGGAACGCTCCCTACCGCATGGCAGTCCACCCCGAAGGGCGCGTCAAACGGTATCGTCATTGCGTTAGGCACATTGGGTTCGTCCACGAACTACGGCGACGCAACAGGGGCGGGAACCAACGGTATCGGCGCAGCCGCGGCGAACGCATTAGCGAAACGCTTCGACGTGGAGGTTGTCCGCGATAAGAAACGCTACACACAGCAGTTCTCCTGCGGTGTGCCTGGCGTGTTCGACAAGGACGGAAACTTCACGGAAGTGCCCCCTGCGAAACTCGTCGGTAAGCCAACCCAGGAAGATAACCACACGACAATTAGGGTCTGGTTTGATTACAGCAACGTAGCACCCGAGGCTCCCCAACTAGACACGGAACTTCTCGTGCGACGCGCACGCATGTCCGCGTTGGTCACAGACGGCACTCGTCTGATCATCAACGATTTACGAGACGTTGAGTCTGACCTGTCGGGAACCTACGAGGGAACGTATGGCGTTGCCCCTCTAGCGGAGTACGCGCTAGGGGCAGATCCGTCCTCCGAGGTGCTATCGCTAACCACCGAGTTCCTTGGCGGGGCTAAGCGCGATACCCCGTGCTCGCTAGATCTTGCTGTTTATGCCTCCAAGGAGCCGGCTACCGTTGCTCTATCCAACTCCGTGTTCACACCTGACGGGGGATCCCACATTACGGGCGCGATTAACGGTGTCACACGCGCCTTAGCGGAGCGTGCCAGCAAACTCCGCGGGCTAGGACTGGCGCGAGGTGAAAACCCGCCAGAGGCGAAAGACTTCGCAGAGTGCTTATCCGTCGCGGTCTCTATGCGCGCCCCAGACGTGCGCTACACCGGGCAGCACAAAAACGGCGTATCCGACGCTGCGCTTGCCCGCACACTCGCAGACCAGGTGGGGTCGGACGTAACCCAGTGGGCACTTACCCCAGCGAACACCCCAGTGGTGGAGAAACTAGCGAAAGCAGCAGTCGCTGTTGCCCGTGATCGCCGTAGCGATGAGGTCCGCAAAGCCAGGCGGAAAGCCGCTCGCGAAGCCAAGGGGCTGGGCGAGAACATGTCCATGCCCGAGAAGTACATCCCCTGCCAAGCAACAGGGATTGGAAGCAATGCCGAGCTCCACATCGTTGAGGGTGATTCCGCTGCCGGTGGCGCAAAAGCAGCCCGTAACGCAAAGAATCAGGCAATCATGCCGTTGGGCGGAATCCTGAAAAACGCGTTCGGGAAAACCCGTGACCAAATGCGGAAAAACGCCGAATTTCAGGCTATCGAAACAATCCTTGGTTGCGGCTCCTACGACAACTGTGTGGTAGAAAACTGCCGATTCGACCGCATTATCGTTGCCACCGACGCGGACGCACACGGCAAGTACATTGCGTCGCAGGCAATCTGCCTTTTCTACGAGGCTTTCCGCCCCCTCATCGACGCGGGAATGATCCACATCGCCGTACCCCCACTGTTTGTCGTGCGCGACAAGAAAACCAACGAGGTGTTCTACCAGGTCGATGAGGCAGGACGCGACAAGGTAGTAGGCGAGATTAAAGCCAAGAAACACCCCGTTGAAGTGCAGCGGTGTAAGGGCCTTGGCGAAATGCTCCCCCGCGACTACGCCGCAACGATGATGTCCGATGACCGTATCCTCATCCAGATCCACAACGACCCGCAAGCATACGAGTCCCTATACCTGCAGTTCCAATCAAACCTTGGTGAGGAACGCCGCGAATGGATCAGCGACTACCTCGACATCAAGGGGCCACTGGGGGGCGAAAACGACCTTGAATCACGGGAAACCCCCCTGGTTGCAGACGCTGCCGCGTCGGAAATCATCCCGATGACGATTACAGAGTTCCTCACCGACGCCATGGCAATCTACTCGGTGTACACAATCCAGGAACAAGCAATCCCCTTCGTCTCCGACGGCATGAAACCCAGCCACCGTCGCATCATGTACGAAATGTACACCCTGGGACTATCCCCTACCGCAAAGCCCATGAAGTCCGCGAAAATCTCGGCTGCAACCTCGGGTGACTACCACCCCCACGGCGACGCGGCTATCTACACGACCATGGCGGGACTAACCCGAAAAGGCGAACGCAACCCCCTCATCGACGGTATCGGCAACTTCGGTTACGCCACCGGAGACGAGCCAGCGTCCTCACGCTACACCGAAGCGCGACTCCTACCCGCGGGGTGGGAACTCGTGCGGGAACTCGCAACCGGCAACGGAGGAACCCGCATGATCCCGTCATATGACGGGGCACTAGAAGAAGCCGCTGTCCTACCAGCACGATACCCAGTCCTCCCGATTTCCGGCGCAAGCGGTGTCGCACGAGGGTGGGCAACAAAAATCCCGTCCCACAACCCCCTAGAAATCATCGACCTGACGATCGCCCTGGTGGACAACCCCACCATGCCGGTATCAGACATGCTCGAAATCTGCCCCGGCCCCGACTTCGGTGAGGGCTGCACCGTCGTAGGCTCCCGCGACGGAGTAGAGTCCTACTACGACACTGGGCGAGGTTCCTTCACCCTCCGAGGCAGAATCGACATCGTAGACAAGCGCACCCTCCGAATCTACGAAGTCCCCGCCGGCATTTCCGTTACCGGCAAGGAAATCCTCGGAAAAATCAAAGAACTCATCCGCTCCGGCAACATCGACGCCACCGAAGTCAGCGACTACTCCGATCTGGACAACCCAGTGCTGCTGGAAGTCAAACTCAAGCGAGGGGCAAAACCCGAGGAAGTCCGCCGACAGCTTTTCGCCGGCACCAAACTAGAAACCTCATTCGCAGCAAACATGTCTGGGCTCACCGACGAGGGAATCCCCCGCGTCTGGTCACTACGAGACATGCTCCTAGAGTTCATCACCCTCCGCGACCAACTCATCACCCGACGCAGCCAAGCAGAAATGGAGAAACTACGCAATAAACTCCCCGCAGCAGAAGCCCTCGCAGCCATAGCAGTAGACAAGGAAACCGCTGCACGACTGATCTTGGAAGCCGACAACCGCGATCACGCCGCCACCTGCCTTGCTGACCATTTCCAGATTGCCCCCGACGCGGCAAAAACCATCGTGGGACTCCCGATGTACCGACTTACCCGCGCCGACGCGCTAGAAGCACAAAAGGAGGTCGAGCAACTCCACGACACCATCACCGCGCTTGCCCACATCATCGACACCCCCGAGGCACGCAAGCCAATCATCATCACCGAACTGGAGGAAACCCGAGGAACCTTCACCAACGCTGCCCGGCGCACCACACTGTCCTACGGAGAGCCACTCACCCAAAGGGACACCGACCTCGGTGGGCTGGGGCGGTGGAAATTCAACACCGACACCGGAATCCTCTCCGACTCTGGCGTGACACTCACTGATGACACAACCCTCTGGGTAGTCTTCGCCACCGGCGCAGTGAAACTATTCACGGGCAGCGGACTACCCAAAACCATCGTGGATAAGCCCATCGCACCCGACATCGGCAACGTAGTCCGATCCGGGATTCTCCCCCCAGAAACCGAACTGGCAATCGTCACCCGCGCCGGGCGTGTTCTCCGTATCAAAGACGGAGCCATAAACCCCCAGGGAATCGCCGGCAACGGTGTCGCCGGAATCACCCTCGACCCCGACTTCCCAGGCGGAGATACCGTCATCGGGGCTTTCCCCGTCACGGACGAGGGATCGATCCTCACAATCAGCGGTGACGGCTACAAGGCAACAAAGTTGACAGACATCCCCTCAAAGGGGCGCGGAGGCAAGGGCGTGAACCTCCACACCCTCCGCAAGGGAGACGCTGGTGTCGTCGAAGCAGAGTACTCCTACACGGGGTTCAATGTTGACGGCAAACCTCTCCCTGGGGCTACGCGGAGCGCCGCAACGAAACACGGGGTACCGTCCCGTTGGAGTGTTTCCCTCCCCTAAAGAACCCACCCGACAAAAATAGCCCAAAAAGAACACGCCCCGCGTAGCCAACAGACTAACGCGGGGCGTGTTTGGGTTAATCAAGTCGGAAACGATCGGGATCAACCAGAATCATGCGGCACGCAGCCGCCGCTATACGCTTTGCCTTCTTCTTAGACATACCTGCGCTGCACAAGGCATGGACAATCGACTTCTCAGTAAGATCCTCCATTTCCCAGAACCTGCCAATTTGCGTCGTTTGCAGCCCTCGACACAACTCCATGGAGATAAATGGGAAAGTGTAGTTATCGGAGTCCTCTACCACCTTGCACTCCACCCACCCCACCATACCTGGGCAGGAAACACGCACACCGCGGCTCGTAAGGCTGTAGTACACGTCCACATCCCCGACACGGGGGTTCCCCTCGGTAGTGTCGTTGTATCCATAGATACGCAACAGGGAGGAGTTAAACGCCAAGGCTCGCTGCGCCAACTCCTTTAACAGCATGGAGATGTACTCTCGCGCATGATCCAAACTCTCGGGAGTGGAACCCCATAGGCGGAGGTTGTTGTAGACAACACCGTACATTTCCAGCGGAATCTGGTTGCGGGAAAGCGCGTCCCCAATAAAATCCTCCTCCCACAAGCCTCGACTTTCCCACTTACCAGTCGTAAAACTTTCGGACAGTGCGTTGTCTAGGAATGGGAGTTCCACCCAGGTCCGGGACAGTCCCCATTCCGTTGCGGGAAGGAAGCAGGTGCCAGTGACCTCGCGGGTTTCCTCGTTCACGCGGAACTTGAGACGACCTACGTTAGAGTCCTGCCTGATGGTTAGCATTGCGTATCCTTTGATGGTCATAGTTACGGGTGTAAAAACTGCCTGGTCGAAAGACTGCACGGGGCGGTTTAGTCCTGGGGGCGGAAACGGTCAGGATTAACCAGAATCATGCGGTTAACAGCCGCTGCGAGATTCTCTGCTGCTTCTTCTTTGAACTGCTTCTTGCGCAGTGTCTCGAACACAGCGCCCTCGGTGATTTCCTCGACGTTACGGAAAGTGGCGCAAAGGTCGTAGGAGAAACCTTTTCGGGTGTACAGAACAATGTCACCGTTTCCTAGAACGTCCAGATCCAGCCCGCCCTCTCCAGGGAAGTCCAATCGTAAGGTTTCTCGTCCGATGTCCGCTACGCCAAACGCTGCGACTCGCGGAGAACCCTTCGTGTTGCCCTCTCCCAGATACCCGTAGACGCGGAGCAGACCAGTATCGAATGCCAATGCCCGTTGCGCCAACTCGGTTAGCGCCATGCGGATATGGAAATCTCGTGCGTGCCTCATGCTAGACGGGGTGAGGTAATCCCAGTCGTCGAGATGATTGTAGGCAATCGTAAAGAGAGCGGCTGGTAGCTGTTCTGTTGCCAAGGTTTCCCCAATTACTCCCCAGTTTCCGCTCGAAAACCATCTCCGGTGGTTTCGTCTACTGTAATTTCGATAAATCCTACCGCAGAGGACTGTGTAACATTCAGCATAGTGTGGTTTCCTTTTTATCATCAGGTCGGACTGGTGCCCTCCGATTTCGGTTGGGGACTCCAGCGTCTTGCATGTGATATTTTCGCACGGAGTGCTGCCCTCATACAACCTCCGGGGCACCCCCACCCCTTGTTGGGGGTGTGGGTGTAAAAACATGGTTGTCCGTGGTTACAAGAAACCAAAAATACCCAGGCCGATTAAGACCGGGGCGTAGGGGAGGGGTTGTTCCCTCTTAACTAGACGAGGTAGGAATCGGCTACCTTGTCGAACTCCGCTTCCCATGCTTCCTTGAGGAACTCGCAGGCGCCACCGTAGATGTAGACCTCCAGTGACTCGCACATGGCCGTGTCAAAGTTGATAAACCCATTGGTGTAGCGGAACGGCTCCACCGGCAATTCCTCCGTATCAACAATGAGGCAGGCAATCATGCCCCACGGAGCCTCCTGGAACAAGTTTTCAGAAGACTGACCATTCTCGTCGTATGCGTCCAGGTACTCCTCGACAGTGGAGTAGTAAGAAGTGTTTTCGTCCAGTCCATTGCGAACGGTGTCCTTGAGGACGCCCAGAGTGCCCGCGTCAACGGTCGGGTCGTAGTAGGCAGGGGAATTGAAGCGACCAGAATCCAAGTATTCGTCCAGAGCGTCGATCAGGAAGCTACGGGCTTCTGCGCTATCGTATTCGGTCATTGTGTCCTCCTTGAGGGGTAGTGGTGGTGCGGAGCGCGGTTTCCCCGCTGTCACGCCTAAATATAGGTTATGCGGTGGCGTGTATCAATGATTGGCGACTAGGTTTAGTGCCTCGGGGGTAGAGTGTGTTCGATATGCTGGGGAAACATGTCGATTATAGGGGTAGTCAACCAGCACCACGGGAGTACCTTTGCCTACCTCGGCGGGGTTGTCCTCAATCAGAACGTCGAGACCGTAAGTGTGCTTGTCCGCGGTGAACGCTACCCGGTCGAAGATTCCTGGTAGATGGTTCTCTATCCAAGCGTAGGTTTCCTCGAAGTAGGTCGTGTCCCGCGCGGTGATAGCGACTAGTTCCGCCCCGGTTCGTTTCAGCGGTTCGAAGTCGGTCACTGACACTAGGGGTGCGAAGTCTGCTGCATTGGGCATTGCTTCAAGGTGTGCCTGGCACCAATCCTCGGTAGACGGGAACCAGCCGTCGCACACCATGCTGTAGGTGGGAGGTGGGGTGTCAGCGATTTCGTGTCCGAGGTCGCGTCCGACTTGGCGTATTGCGCCGATGTAGTCTGCGCACACGCCGTCGAGGTCTACTCCGACTCGCATTGCTTACCGCGCATTGATGGTGCGAATGCCAACGCTACGAGTTCGGAGCAGTTCTCGACGCAGAAGTCGATGAAACGTTGCGTATCATTGTTGCATGATACCCATTCCAGGGTTGCGCAGTCAACGAGTTCCAAGGCGATAATCCGCCCATAAACACCGTCCGTAGACGTAGCCAGAATCGGGTTGGAGGGGAACTTAGCCGACTTTCCGCCATGGGAAAGGGTTGCGGTAACTGCCCTCTTATTCTCAACGCTATGCACGGAGATAGCGAAAACCAACCCAGACTCGCATGACACCTTGAAGGTAGACATGCCGGAACCCCCTCGGATCCACATGAAGGGGTAGTGTCCCTGTTCTGCGTGCAGTTCCCCCATAGCGATAACGCGGGGTGGCTGCGCTGGGCAGTCAACGGTGCGTGAAGTAGTTATCTCGATGTCCAAGGTTGTCTCCTCTTTTTGGAATACAAGGCTGGGTTTCTAGCGCAACGCACTAGTAACCATCGGTTGTTTACATTGTACCGAGTTCTACCAGAGGAAGGTTTTAGGGGGGGCGGGGGTGGAACCCAGTTGACCGCGACCACGCCCCATCTTAAGATGGCTGGCATAGAGAAAATTCTTCACATAAGGAGAAAAAGTTGTCAAAGGTAATCGTCATTGACCCCAATGGTGGCGCTAGTTTGTCACGAACCCCACGGGAGCGTTGGGGATTGACACTCCGCGCACTGTCCAATCTCGCCCGCGACGTTGAACTAGATCCGGCTACTGTTCAGGTAGTCGGAAAGGCTGGAAATCACCTCACCGTCGAGTTCCCAGGAATCAAGGTGCTTCGCAGCAAGTTCCTGGCGCAGGCAGAACACCTACTCAATCAGCCAGGTTTCATTGACGAGTTCAATCACGCTCTAGGAGACGGAACCCGCCTGTATTTGCCAGCGGATCCTGGCTCGAAGTCGAAGCCCACAGTGGTTTAAGGAGAAACAATGTCAACCTACATCTCAACAGTCATCTTGGACGACGTAGTTTCGCCTGCGTTGGAGGACTACAACCCGGTGACGAGGCAGCGGCACTACGTTGACCGTCCTGCACTCCTACGTCTTTGTATCGGAGGCGGATACGCCCGTCTCGGCATTGAGTTCTCGAACGGCACCTGGCACGAGTTCTCCAAGGAAGTTACGGACGACGCGGTAGTTCACCTCCGCGACGTTATCCGCCAGATCGAACCAGACGATAAGCTATGGAAGCGACTTCGCCACGAGTGGTACGACTCCGACACGCTTATTAAGGAAGCGTTCCCCTACTCAGAGGTTTCGCTGCACGGGCTAGTCTACGCAATCGAGTGCTCGGCACTGTCGCACGAGGGCATTTTTCACCACTTCGCCCCTGCTGCCTCGCGTGAGGTAACGCACCTCCTCCGGCTGGCGCGACTAGACCGAGTGCGAGTCAACCCCCGCCAATTTGCCCTGTATAAGGATAACGAGCCAGTGACCTACATTCAGGTTACCGACCAAGGGGTCGATGACGGGGCATACAACACTTTTTCGCACCCCGTCATGTTTGACGAGCTCGACAATCTATCAAGTCACCCGCTGTCAGGCACTGACGTAGCGACTCTAAAGCAATGGGAGAAAGAGACTGCCTCCCGCGAGCAGTTTTTCGACCAGTTCACCGCTGCCGTAAAACTGCACCAGATGTTTCCCGTGGCTGGTGGAGCCATGTTTAACGACTAGTCCGAGGAGGCAGAGCACAGATTCCAGGACTCGTCTAAAAGGAAAAATCAACCTGTTTTCACAATAAGGAGCCTGAAAAAAATGACCCACCTCATGTCCGTTGTCCGCCTTAACGACGTTCTCGTCCCCCACGTTTTCGACGGGAGTAGGACTCGAACAGGACGGACTGTAGCCCGTCGTCGGACGCGTGCCCACTAATGACGGACTCGAAGTGCGGAATGAGTACGTCGTGTCCTACACCGTCGAATGCGAAAGACTCTCCCTCTCCGAGTAGGGCCTGGACGCAAGAGTACTTAGTGTCTCCCAGGTGCAGGGAGATTCCGGCGGAGTGCAGTGTTGCCACTCCGTCGCTTTTTAGACTATGGGAGCGACCCCCTGCACACAACCAGTGAGGATTACCGCTCGTCTGTTTAGTGGTGTGGATTGGTGCCGGAGTACTTGAGGTCGTAGTTGCCCCCTAATATGGGCACACCCGTTGGAGTAAGGAGAAGTAGAAAATGGACGACCCGGTTGTTCAAGGAACCCTAGAGTGGGCAGTCATATTTTTCGCTATGGCGGTTATCTCGGCAGTAGCCTGTTTTAAAGGAGACTCCGAGTTGTTGCCCCTGTCGGTAATCGTGTTTTTATTCTCAAGCTTGTTCTGTCTGGGCATGGTGGTATGCCTGTTTAAAGAGCTCGGAATGTAAGGAGATTCGGAAAATGGACTTAATTCTTGCACTCGGCTTCATGGGCATGGCGCTAGGTGTGCTCTTGACCGTCCTCATGCAGCTGGATACGGAACGGGGAACGCGACCGTGGTGGCGCGAACTCCGACAGTGGTGGAGCCGTAGCCCGTCTTTCCGATGATTGCACCGTGCCCGGATACTTCCAGGCCGTCGGCCAAGTGAATTGTCATTTTTGATTTCTCCTTTAGTAGACCTAGCACTCGGGCAGGGGTTCCTCCCCATGTCTAAAATCGGAGGCTTCCGCGCTACCTGGTGGCGACCGCCCCAGCATAGCACGCGCCCATTGATAGTTCGTCGTGTTTGACGGGGATAAGCACGTTACTTCTCCAGCCCCTTCGCTGGGGGCTTTGGTGCCCTGGTATTCTTAAAGGGAAAGAATCTCCACCCCCAGGTAGGGGGAGTGTTTTTAACTACAGGAAAAAGGGGACGTGATCCTCCCGTGAAAGAATACCTTCTTGACCCGTCGAGTGTTTCGGCTGCGAACACCGCTCTTGGGTCCCTCGCGTCGGCTATCTCCGAGCACAAAGAGTACGTGAACTCCCTCCGCGGGAATCTCGGCTCCGCCCCTTTTACTTACGAGGGGTTTGTGAGTGACGGTGAGGAAAAGTCCCGTCTTGAGCAAGCGTTGAAGCTGGCGGACGAGAAAATCACCACTATCGCCACGAACCTTGAGAAAACCAAAACGGGAGTAACTGACGTTTCTGATACCACCGCGGAACTCGTCGAGAGAGCCCGCGAAATTGACGAGAAAGCCATGAGGGAAGCGGAGAAGGTTTCCATCTAGACCCGTTTCTGTCCCGCTCCTCTTTTTAAGACCCCCTCTTTTCGCCATGACTTTTGATCGCAACGCCCCCAATAACGCCACATTCCTTACCGACGCGGCACAACACTTCACGACCGCACTCACAAACTACGACAAAAACACAACCCTCACAACCACGAAGGCGATTGAAAAAGCCAACAAAGAAATCGACGCGCTCGACGCAACGATCGAACACATCGCCAACCTGGAAAAAGCACTCTCCATAATCGCTGACGCGCACGCTACCTACAAGGCAGACACCACCACCACGAAGGAATCACTCCTCAACGCAACCACCGTCATCTCCCCAATCCCCGAGAAAGACGAGGAGAAACGCGACATTATCAGCAGCGCCATGGTGGACGGGGAAACACGCGCACCGAAAGGCGCAATCAACGTTATCGGCAGCGGAATCGACGCAACAACAGGCAAATGCACCTCGGAGTTCCACAGCGCCCAACAGTCCGCACAACAGTCCCTCAAAAGCACCTACCTATCCAAACTGGACGAAGCGGTAGAACTCCTGAACAGCATCACAGAAGCCCAACACAACGGCGGAGACTACAGCAAACTCACCACACACACGATGGGAACCCGCCTGAAAACCGCTGTCACAGGACCGGAAGAAGCCGCCTGGAAGAGGGCAAAGAAACAAAAATCCACTACCTCGACACCTCAAACATCAACGCAGCCGCCGGCAACGTCCCTGTCTTCCACCAGCGCCCCCTCAACCCCTACCTACACGCCCCCAGCCACCAGCAACAGCAGCAGTAGCGGTAGCAGCGGAAGCCACAGCAGCAGCGGTGGCAGCAGTAGCCCCAACGACATCGGAGCACGACTCCTCCGCAACGGCAACTTCACCGACAGCCCCACCAGGGAGGAACGCGGAGACCGCGACAACTCCCGACGCAACAACCGCCGACGCAGCAGCCGCGGAGACACAAACGGAGACACCGCACTACCAGCAGAAGGAACCTTCACCTCCGGGTACGGCCCACGGTGGGGAACCATGCACAAAGGCGTCGACATCGCAGCCCCCATCGGAACCCCCATCTACGCCGTCCAAGACGGAACTGTCATTGACTCCGGCCCCGCGTCAGGTTTCGGTAACTGGATCCGAATCCAACACGATGACGGCTCCATCTCCGTCTACGGGCACATGCCGTCCGACATGCTCTATGTCCAGCCCGGTGACAGGGTACAAGCGGGCGACGAAATCGCGGGCATGGGCAGCGAGGGGCAATCCACAGGTTCGCACTTGCACTTTGAGATCTGGCCTGACGGGCAGAATGCCGAGGACCCAGAGCCGTGGCTCGCAGAACGAGGAATCACGCTATAGGGAAACACCCCCGCGTATGCAGGGAAAACCGAGTAGCGGTCACTTTCATGTAGACGTCCATGGGAACACCCCCGCGTATGCGGGGAAAACGCGCAGGACAACACGGACAGCATCAAAATGATGGGAACACCCCCGCGTATGCGGGGAAAACACTTCACGACCAGCACGTTTACCGGGCGAAACCTAGTTTTAGCATCACTTCGAGCAGTAACCCCCACGCTACAGTAGGCGTGCTGGGCGAGTCAAACCGAGGGGTGTTAATACCAGATTCCCGCGTCCGTGCCCTCTGCGATGAACTCACGGAGTTCACCCAAGTGGATCTCCAGAGTACGCCCCTCGATTGTTACTGTTCGAGTATCTCCGTCGCCAGAAATCTCGACACCACCGCCCGGGGCGGTTATCTCCGCGGTATCCAAGTTGATTTCCACGTCCGCCTGGGTGCCTGGGATTGGCTCGCCGTCGCGGAACCCTGACACTGCAACAGTTGCAGTCTCACCGCCTGTGTAGTCGTCGTCTGGGTGTGCGGAGAGTTCCAGGATTTCGTTTTCTCCGGTTTCGCCGTAGAGTGTGATGGTTCCGTCGTTTTCGACGTGGACAGTTGCCACGGTGGATTTCCTTCCAAAAAAGGGGTTAGGGGTACGCCCCCCAGGGGCGTGTTTTCTGGGGGGGGGACGCGGGTTTTTATTGGTTTAAACAGGGCATTCTTCTGCGAAGGTTTCTGCCTCGCGACGAAGATCCGCTTCGTAGCGGTCAAGTTCTGCCTGGGTTGTGTTCTCGGCAATCCAGTCGGTTGCGTCCTCTGGGTATGGGATAGGGCAAGGGATTGTTAGGGTGACGGATTCGGTGATTTCGTCGTACTGGACATCTGTGCCGTCCCAGTAGTCTGCTGCCTTGGTGAGGTCACCCTCGGTGAGAGGGAGGGAACATTCGATACTGTTATAGATACCGATTTCCCAGTGGAACTCTGACATTGCGATTCTCCTGTTTTAGGTTGTGCGGAAAGATTTTTGCGACTTCTGCCGCAGGGAATCCCCAGGGGTGGTTAGTCTTCCTCGGGGATTTCCACCCACTCGATTTCCATATCGTCGCCTGTCTCCGGGTCGATGAGAGTGCCGGAGTAGTTGATGTCCGAGATTGGCTGCGAGTGCTCGTTGTCCTCGGAGTCGAGGTAGACGGCGAATACATGGTCTGGGTTGTACTTAGCCATTGGGGGAGGTGCTCCTTCTTTGGGGTTAGTATGCCTCGTTGATGAGTTCTTCCACGTCGAGCTGATCGAGGGCTGCGCAGCGGAGCATGACATCAATGCCCTCTGCCCCCTGATCCAGGATGTCCCTCGATGAGAACCCCATATCGTCCATGTGAGAGATGAAGCGATCGGTCGTACATTGCGTCCTGAATGAGTCCCTTAGCCATTTCACGGTCGAAGGTGTAGGAGCCGGAGCCGTTGCCGGTCACGGAGTCGCTGACGAAAAGATTATCGTAGATATTTTCTGTGTTGTCGAGTGCTTCCTCCTTGGTGGAGTAGTACTGGGGGATTTCCTCAATGGCGTTGGTGCGGGTTTCCTCGATGTAGGAGTCGAAGTTCACTTCTTCTTCCCTTCCTTGTCTTTCTGGCGAATCTTGGGGAGGGGTTCGTCTCCCCTTAATCTTTTTCTATCATACCTCACCGCGAAGCAGAGGAATCCTCCAAAGGAGATTCTCTCCCGTCGCATGTTTCTTCCGGTAGGCGAGTATCGCCGCAGACTCGCTCGAAACCAGATACCTCCGCGCGGCGGGAAACCTGAGCGTTGCCATAAACGTGTGCGCGCTCGCCCACCCAGCAGTAACCAGAGAGTACAGCGTTACCGTAGACCTTAGCGTCATCCTGAATCTTCGCACTGAACACGTGGGCATTGTCGAATACCATTGCGCCACCAGAGATGTACGCGTCATCGGAGATTTCTGCGTTGCCGAAAACCTCTGCTCCCTCGCTAATCCAAGCGTCACCTGAGACTCGGGCATTACCTGCGAGACGCGAAGCCCCGTCCACTCGTGCTGCCCCGCGGAGTTCCGCGTTGTCGGCAACCAGGGCGGTATTGCGTACCGTTGTGTCTCCGAAAACGGCTGCGTTGTCGGTGACCCACGCGTCGTCTCCCACTCGGGCATTGCCATACACTCGGGCGTTGTCAAAGACTTGGGCGTTATTGAGTACTTGGGCGTTTCCGCCTACCCGTGCGTTGCCGTACACTTTCGCGTTATCAGCAACCCACACCCGATCCTCCAGGTTGTCCATAGACTCCACGAAACCACCAAGATCGCCGGCAGTCACGCCGTAGTCGGGGAGATCTCGGGTCGCGCGAATACGGTGCAGAGTCACACCGTTGTGGACGACGGTTTCATCGGTGAGTTCGAAGTGCTTATCAGACATGGGGTTCTCTTTTCTACAAAATCCATGCCCCATGACTAAAAGACGGGGGGCTTGTTTCCAACAGTGTTTCTGGCTGTAACCGTAACCTACCTCGCCCAGTCGTGGCAACACGATTCCCTACCCCCAGGCACCCCCGCACCCCCGCCAGGAAGCGCTCTCTCCTGCCTAGAGTTCTCCTTCCAGGTAGTCCAGCACCGAGTGTATGGCACTCAACTTATCCTTGGCGGAAGTAATAGCCCTCTCCGTTTCCTGCATGGACATGTTGTTCTTCTTCTCGGTGTTCAGCCCGGTGTGATTCCTCCCCGCGCCTAAAGGCGGGGGCTCCCGCGCTACTTTTTGGGGTGAAGGACAAACCACGGGGCTTGCCCCCGTGGTAATTGATAACAATGAAAGAAACTCACATTGCAGGATTTACTTTCCACACGGACGGATCACGGTTGATTTGCGAACCCGGCTTGAGAGCACGGGAATTTCTACATGCGATGGAGGAAGACAGCATCATTGCTCTCTCCAAGTTTGTTCTTGAACACATGTCGTGGATGAACACGAACTACAACGGCATTCAACGATCAACGGCAGAAGAGTCTTATGATTCGATGTCAAGAAGAAAGATTAAAAAAGGAACTCCCATTGAGGAAGTTTTGCAGGTTGGAGACGTGCAAGTTCCCATCTATAAGAACATGACTGTTTTCGACGAAAACGATCTCGAAGAGAGATACCCCCTGAGTGAAGATCTGATCGACGCTTTGTGCATCATTTTCCATGCGTGCGCACCCTACCTCTGGGAGCGCGATCAAGACTGCGCCACTGACGGATTTTATGGTGGAGAGCTTGATTACGAATCGTACATCTCTCGAAACTACAAAGAGCTTGTCACGTCACTTTTTGGTGCATACACATCATCATTCCCCCACTTGTCAGTGTATAACCTCAAGAATGTCTATCACGCATTCTATGGTGACCATGACATTCCCATAGAGCATATTGCAATCATCGCACAGCATGTTAAAAATGCCGTTGAGGAGGGAAATTTTTCTAGTGACTACCTCCCATTCGGACTCCGCACTGAGGAAATCAATCTAACACCAAAGAGGCTGATGAACTGGATTAACAAATACGGACACAGGCGTGCATTTATTGTCATGGCGAAGCTCATTGAGGTTTGTGACTACCCTGGGGTGGATACCATCGAAGCAATCGGAAACATGGAGCGCGTAGAGCACCGATGCGACCGCGCACTCGACAACATCACCGCCCTTGTTGAGAGGGAAACCCAGGAGCGCATCAACGAACGAGAGGAGAATGCATACGCCGACGCCCAGGGAGCCATGTGCTTCTTCGACAGGGAGCCTGATGACAAGTTCCACGAGTACGCTATCTACGCGCTACGGTCTGCTGTTGACTTGGCAAGTCTCGGAGACACTCTCCGTATTTGTGTCGGAGGAGAACAATACACCCGTGGCATTGACACAGGTGAGATGCAAATGTACGTTATTGAAGGAAACGACCGTCAATACGTCGCGCACATCGAAGAGGGGAAGATCTGCGAACTTCGTGGATATAAAAACCACCTCCCTGTTGATGAAGGAGTTGCACAAGCCACACTACACTGCCTGGAGTTGAGCCATGTATAAACAAAGAGAATTGATCGAGATTGATCCATCTTCTTCGATGGAGCAAAAGTGCCAGGATATGATCACTAACTGGGAGATCGTATGCGAGGAGAATGATTACCACAGAGCGTTTGTCTCGCAGACTGACTGGGATCAGTGGATCGGAATGAGGAATCGGGTCGATAAGGAGATCACAGAGATGTCCTTAAAGACGCTCGGAGAGATCCACGACTACCTTGTCGGTCTTAACTCGAAAATTCTTCGTGCCAAGAGAGTTGATGTAGCAGCACAACAACAAACGAAAGAAATCGACATTCTTGATCAGGCGAAAGAGCTAGAGAGGAATTCTAAGCCCCCTAAGAGCCTGATAGACAGAATGCTATTCTGGAGGTAACTCGAACCCGTCATATGGTTCTGACGGGGTTTTCAGGGTCATTCCGCGGTATTAAGGTAGGGGTACCACGGGGGCTTGTCCCCTAGTTGGCATCCCAGGTGTCTCGGACTCGGCTGCGCCCCTCGACAATGGTTGTTGCGATGGGTTCCCCGTCAAACCATGCCTGCCCAGTTGGTACCCACTCATTGTTTTCTAGTCGCTCTTTGACATATCGCGGTTCGGTTTCTCGACCATGCCCAGCGAGTTCTTTGTTGATTGCTTCCAGTACGGCTTCTCCGCGGCGGGTTAGTCGGTTGCCGTGGATTAAACCGAGTCGGGGTAGGTTCGCCTGTTGGGTTCGGGTTAGGGACTTTCCTTGTGCGGCTCGCCGTAGCCCTTGACGGTTGATTTTCCCGAGTTCCTTTGCGACGCGTTCGGGGCGTTCTCGTAGGAGACGGTCGATGAGGTTTCGGTGCAGGGTTTCTTCTGCTTCGTCCGCTGCTCGGAGGATTGCGTATCCCAGTTCCCGTGCTACGGCTGGGGTCATGTGGGCTACGTTGAGGTTGGTTCGGATTGAGATTTTTACTTCCCCGCGGGGTGTACAAGTAACCGTTGCAGGTTGCTTTCGGATAATTCCAGGCATGGTGCCGGGAGCCTTTCGGTAGGTTTTGGTTTTTAAACGTGGAAACTTAATCCCTCCAGGTTCCATGCCGCCTCGGGTACGAACAGGGCGGGGCTACCTGGGGGATTGTTGTGTCCTCGTCATGGGGGGCTTGTTGTGTATGCCCAGGCGAGGGTGAAAGCAGCTCTAATCAGAGCTGCTGGTGGTCAATCTTTGGGGGTTAGAAGTCGCTGTCGCCCTGTTCGACACCGCCGAAGTTAACGAGTTCGAAGATTTCGCTTTCGTGGTCAGCGCCGTGGGAGTGGAACTCGCATACCGGCAGGGTTGTCATCAATCGGAAGTCTGCCTGAATTGGGCGGGGGAGATCGGAGAATACGACATCGGAGCCTTCGAGGTCATCGGAGAACCACTCGCCAGGGACGGTGAACTGGTCGTTGATGAAGTCGCTGACTGCGGTTAGGCGCTGCTTTCCGTCTACGACAGCGAGGGAGTAGTTGTTTCGCTGTCCGATGACAACTGCGCCGACGGGGATACCTGCCTGCAGGGAGAAAATCAGCTTGCGCTGGCGTTCGACACCCCAGACGTGACCGCGCTGGTAGTACTCGTCGGTGATCATATCGCCACTGTCTAGGAGGTTGACGAGTTCGGTGATTGCGCGGGCGCTGGTGCTTCCTTGAATCTTCTGCATGGCGTGTTCCTTTTCTCTGCCCCGTTGTTTTTAGGGGGTGTTTTTTCTGTACGGTGTTTATCGTAAGCGATAGTATTTCAACGGCGCAACCCGATCGTCACCCCCGCTACCCCCGTTTTATTTTCCCTGGTATTTCTCGTCGAGGCGGAAGTGCTTCATCAGGGCTGGTAGGCTAACTTCTTCTGCTCCTTGGACGGTTGTGGTGAGACATGGGGAGAGCCTGTTCCTGACTTCCTCGGGGGTTCCCTCAAGGAGTTCTTCGGGGAACCATTCGGGGAGGGGGCGGTTGATGGGTTTTCCTGCTAATGCTCGGCGGATAGGGGGGCGGAGGGACTTAACCTGCAGGTAGTAGTCGTGCTTGATTTTTGTCATGCGCCCCTCTGCGTCGCGTAGGACGAATCCTTCGCAGAGCGGATTTTTGGTAGCGATAAACTCCAGGGGATCGGAGTCCACGAGAACACTGACGTACTGGTCAGAAAATACGCAGTGGTGGTAGCCGAGCACTAATGGTTGGTGTGCCTGCAGGGGGTCGTGGAGTGCGTGGTAATGGTCGAGTCCCCACTGCTGGGTTTGCGTGAATATCCCGTATTCGCGTACCAGGAATTCTTCGGTAACAACTTCACCGGCTTCGGTGTTGGCGATTGCGTCGAGGAGGTACATGCCGTGGCGTGGTTCTTCGACAACGTGGGGGTCGTTAGGCAGGACGATTTCCCACGTTAGGGACACGTTGTGCTTTTCTAGGGCGCGACGGATTGCGTCCTGGTTGATGTGGGGGTGGGAGTCGAAGAGTTTCTTCGCTGCTCGTGCGTAGTCGGTGTCACCGCTTTTTGACCAAAGGAGGAGTTCTCCCTTGTAGGCGAACATGATTCCCAGGAATCCGTTGCGTTTGGTGGTGACGCGCACAGGGGAAACGAATTCTTCTCGTACCTGGGTGTCGGTGTAGCCGTGTGGCTGGTTGAGGTTAAAGAACTTTCGGTAGCCCCGGCCGACGATGGTGTCTCCGTCCATGAATAAGCCGCGGGCGGTGATTGTTTGGTTGTCCCAGTTGTTGCCCCAGAATGCTTTTCGGGTGAAGTTGTAGGCAACTAGATCGTTGTCTTGGTGGGAGGCGCGAATATGGGGGCTGTTGTCGAGTCGGGTTTTTAGGGATTCGGGGTGTGTTGGTGTGGTCATGGGTTTCTTTTTCGTGTTGGTTTTTGAGGTCGTAAGAAAAATCCCCTCGTGTTTTCCTGCGTTGGGGCAAACAAGAGGGGGCGCTTTGAGGGGCTGGAGGTTTAGAGGGTGACCTCGATGACCTCTCGGGGGAAATCGTTGTGCCACCCGGAGTTGGGGAGTAGTTTGCCGTCTACGAGGTTCGGCATTTCTGATTCGACTGCTGCCTTGCACATCTCTAGGGCAACGTCGGGGTCATAGGTCCGACCGTCTTCGTCTACGCCGTCTACGTCAACGCCGATACTCGAACCGTAGGTTCGGGAAGGGGTGATGTGAAAGTGCCCGGAGTAGCCGAATGGTACGTAGTCTGCGTATTCAAGATCGCCAACACAACCGTCTTTTTCCAGGTAAATGTAGGTTTCCCTGCGTGCGCCCCGTGGTGGGTTAACGTAGACGTTGATGTCGGTTTCTTCGAGAACTTTCCGGGCGACCTCAATGATTTCTGGGGCTGCCTGAATGTCATCGACGTGTTGGGTGGAGATGATGGTGGGCGTCATGAAGTATGGTGCCTTTCCTTTTTGTTCCAACGGGGACGGGTGCCCGTCGTTGGTTGGAGCCCTGTACGGGAATCGAACCCGCATTCCCAGATTGGAAGTCTGGTTTCCTAGCCATTAGAAGAACAGGGCGTGGACTCCGTTTTGGTGTCTGTCAGGAAGGTTAGCACACGGGGTGGTGTGCGCGTCAAAATGCTACCCCCTTTTCTTGGGTAGGGGGTGTTTTTCCGCACGGTCGCGACGTTATGGTATTGTTACTTATGTTGGTTCTCTTGAGGTGTCACCTTGAGGGTTCCTTCCTCCACTTTCTTTCGTAAGTCAGTCTCTGTGGTATGTAGTGTTTCTGGTTCACGCCCCCTATCGCTTCGCGCAGGAGGCTAGGGCGAACCGGGGGCTGCTACCGCGGTGCAGAGGGTTTTCTACGTATGGAAAGTGGGTGCCCGCCTCCTTGTGTTTCCCCTACAGCGCAGGGGGAGGGTAGAAAAGAATTTCCTTGTTTTCCCATGAACTTTTTCAGGAGCCCCGTTTTGTTGAAGACAACTCGTCGTGTGAAGATGACGTGCGCAACCGTCATTGCTGCCACTACCCTGATCGCTGCACCGCAAGCACACGCTGAAACCGTTATCACCCCTGCCGGTGGCGGTCAGGGTTTCGCGTCCATCATCAGTAGCCTCCTGGGTGGAAACTCCGCCCCTGTCGCCCCGCCGCGTGTCGCCCCAGACCCGGAGAAGACCGAGGAGAAGGAACTTGTTGCCGAGGTTGAAAAGCAGATTGGCACCCCGTATGTGTGGGGCGGTTCCCAGCCAGGCGGGTTCGACTGCTCTGGTTTGACCTCTTGGGCGTACAAGCAGGTCGGCAAGTCCATCCCACGTACCTCCCAGGATCAGCTTTCTGGCGGTGAGAGCGTCTCATTTGACGCACTGAAGCCAGGTGACATTATCGGTTACAACAATGGTGGTCACGTCGCTATGTACGTTGGTGACGGCGATGTGATTCACGCCCCGCAGACTGGTGATGTTGTGAAGCGCGTTCCTCTTGAGGCCGCTGGTTCTAATATGTACATCGCGGTGCGTTACTAGGTTTTAAGTAGCCCCCTAGACGCGACACCGCCCCCTCCCTTCTCCTGGAAAAGGAGAGGTAAGAGGGGGCGGTTTTTGTGCGTCCTGGTTATGCCGCGTCGTGCCCGTGGAACTCCAGGGTACTGACCGCGAAGGCATCCGCGGTTTGGTCGCCACCGATACCGTTGCTGTCGGATCCCTCGGTTTGCTGGATCACGATGGTGACATCTGTTGTGGCGGTCGGGTTGGTGAGTGCCACAACGTCACCGCCTTTGTCTCCGTTGAGTTCGTACACGTTGGGTTGACCAGAGATGAAAACGTTGATGCGTTTTACTCGACGGTAGGCTTCCCACTGATCTTCGCCACTGGCGGTGACTTGTGCGTTACCGGCGATGATTCGTAGTTCGGTGATAACTACGGGGCGGTCGAAGGTGAAGTGGGCGGTGTTTCCGTCGATCCCCAGGGAGCGTTGGCAGATCCAGGCGGTGTTGGTGTCATCGTCGAGTGCCATGTCGATGCTGGTGCTGATACCGCCCTCGCATTTTGCTTCCTTGCTTGCTGGGGCGATGATTTGGTTTTCGTCCTTCTTGGGTTGCTCCGCGAAGTCCCCGCCAGGAGCCGGGGCTGGGGCTGCTGCGCCGGCGTTTTCTGGTGGTGGGGTGTCGGTGTCTTCCTTGTCTCCTCCGAAGGGGGAGGTTAGCAAGATGATGATGAGGACAATGGTGGCGAGAATACCGGCGGAAGTGAGGAGGATTTTTTTGTTCCCCAGGATTTCTGCCATGAGGTTGCCCTCGCTGTCATCGTCCTCGACGGCACTATCCGAGTCTGGTTCTGGCGGTGGTGTGGTTTTCTTTTTCTTCTTGGTCGGTTTGGTTTTCTTCTGTTCGGTTTCTTCTGCGAAGGTTTCTTGGTTGTCCACGGGAAGATCGCCGGTGGGGGTGGCGATTGTCATTGGGGGGAGCCCTGACTTGGGGTTCTGCGCTGCCGGCTTCTCGCCCTTATCCTCCCCGTCATTTCCCTCGGGGGCAGGGGGCTGCGACGCGTCACCCCTATCCTTGTTGGTGTCTGGGGTGTTTTTCTCTGGTTCAGCGTCGGCGGGTTTGAACTCCGCAGACTCGTAGGCTACTTCGTCTTCGTCTTTATCTGGTTGATCGGCAGGCACTCCGGGATTGAAAAAATCATCGAATGACGGCATTTCTCCAACCTCCTGGTTTTGTGGGGCAATATCGTGGGAAACCGCGGAAAAGGGCTTCTCCTTGCGTTGGGAACGCGGGTCGTAGGTTCCGCCAGTTTTCTCTTCGAGTTCTTTTGCCCGCGCTTCGCGTTCCTCGCGTTGTTCCCGCAGTTCTTTTAAGGCTCTCCCCCACTCGTCTTCGGGGACATTTTTTTCCTTGAGGTAATTTTCGTCTTTGATGTTTGTTTTGAGTTCTTTCATCATCTCGCTGTTAACGAGTTGACTAAGAGTGCTGTCCTTGTTCATTGACCTTCCGAAACCGATTCTCCCTCCCGTTCCCCACTACCCAGAGGGGGCGTTCCCCATGGGCAAGGAGGGGGGAGGGGGTAATTTTTTGCAGTGTCTTCTCCTCTGGAGATTATAGCGCTGCCTGGGATCCTTGTGCGAACTCCGGTTTTCAGGTTTGGGGATTTCTACCAGGCAACCTCCCTGCTATTATGGGGTGGAAACGACGAAAAATACTCTTCTCGCTCTTTTAAGGTCGGGGTTCTTACTCCCCTGCTTTCTTGAGGAGCGGAAAAAGAACAAGGATTACTTCTATGGAAAAAATGAGTGAAGACCAGTGGGAGAAGCGCCGTAAACCCATCATGCTGGGAATCGCGGCGCTAATGGTTTTCTTCGCAATTGGATCGTTCGCTGGGCTAGTGGCATTGAAGAAAGCAACAGCCCCACAGACAAGCCCTTATGTGTCCGCGAACGTGTACTCCCGGTTAGAGTTCCAGGCAATTAACACGGTGCAGGCAATGCTGAGTGCCCGCCCTGAAGACCGGGAAATCCTGTCGGACATGCTAGGCGGTCGTAGTGATCTGCCGAATTTGAATGAAACCCCCGCGTCGGTAGTTGCCGGCAGCGCCAACGTTGTGAACATCACCCCGCCTGTCCCCGTCAGCGAGAACGGTGTGACATACCGGTCGTTTGTGACCGTTGGTATTTCCTACAGTACCGCGGGCAGCTCCGAGGTTATGCGCGGCTACTTCAAAACCCCATTTTTGATTTACCCGCGGGAGAACGGCCCTGCTGTGGTGACCCCAGAGTCGCTACCAATCGCGGTGAAGCCAGATACCCGGAAGATTGCTGCGTCCAAGCAATTCAACAATAATATCCCGATGGATTCAACGCTTGGTGTCGTGGTTGACGGGTTCGTGAAGGCATACTACGGTCGCGCCGGGGCTGAGGCTCTCACCCGGTTTACAACCCAGGAGTTTTCCCTGTCCCCGGATCGTGAACCGTTGGGCGAGTCGAGTATGTTCAGTAACGTTGAAACGCTCCGTATCCTGTCTTCGAAGGCTCCAAACAGCCTCGATCAGGGCGAGTCCATGCCTGTGTTTGTGACACTGCGACTGTCGAACAACGCGGCAACGTTCGTAAATAACGAAGTGTACTTGACCGTGAAGAAGCAGAACGGCGATCACTGGCTGGTGGACGGCTTCAGTACGGATTACCCTGGTAACGGTAACCCACAGCTCAAGTAGCGGCACTAAAAAGATTCCCCTCCCCCCGGCAGGTTTTATGCCTACGGGGGAGGGGAATTTTTATGCGGTCGATTGGAGAATTAAGATTGCTCGATTTTTGGTGCGAGAACCATTGCAACAAGATCGGTGAACTCCTGGATACAGAAACCCAGGAAGTCATGCGTCTCTCGGGTATTGGGAACCCAATCGAGAACTGCGCACTCGGCAAGTTCGATTGGCATACGCACATCTGTGTCACCCGAGGCAGACAGTACGCGCCCCGCGGTATCGAGGCGGTTTTCTCCGAGGGATAGTTTCGCGCGGATTGTCCAGCCCTCCTTGGTTTTTTGTGCGGTGAGCGTGAACCCTAACCCGTCTGCGCTTGAGACTTTGAGGGCAGTTTGGGTGGGGGAGGACTTAACCCACGCGAATCGGTATAGGGGGTTGCCAGGCTGGTCGGTGACCCAACCCGTCGTTAGAGTTCGGGTTGTTTGCCCTGGCCTGTTAACGGTGTGGGTGTCGCAGCGCTCGATAAACATGGGTTGCTCCTACTTCCTTGGGGGATAATTACTGGTTCTTAATAGTAGCAATTAAACCCAAGGCAATTAATCTTCCGCCTGAAGCGGGGGTGGTTTGGTGGTGTATGTTGCTCTGGGGGAAAACAACGATGTACGATAAAAGCACTTAAGAATCCATCTGTTCTCCCCGTAGGTTTTTCGGGGAAGGAAGTAGCCAATCATGCACTTTAGGACTTTTACGCAGGCCTCGGGGAATATCACCCGAGACGCGAAATTGTCGTACACGCAGAGTGGGCGCCCGGTGATTACTTTCCAACTGGCGCAGAATAAGCGTGTCCGTAATCAGGAGACGGGCGAAAACGAAACCCGGTACACGAATTTTTGGTCTGTGTCGTACTGGCCGTCTCGGTATGAGGATCCGGAGGAGACTGCGTATCGGTTGACGAAGGGTCGCTACGTTGCGGTTGAGGGCGAGCCAGAGTTGTCTAGCTACACGAATCAGGAGGGGCAGACGATTCCGGTGCTGCGGTTGAATAACTGCAATTGGTTGATGTTCCCTGCTGTGGAGTTGGATTCTCGCCAGTACCCACCGCAGAATAATTACCAGTCCCAGGGTGGTGGTTCGTCGTACCAGGGAGGGCAGCAGGGGCAGCGGAACTCTTACGGTAACGACGGGTACCAGTCTCGTGCTCCGCAGCAGTCCCAGCAGCAGGGTAACCCGCAGCAGGGCGGTGGGTACAACACCCAGCAGCAGCCGGCTAACGGTGGGGGCAATGGTGGCTACCCGTCCGCGTCGCAGCAGCCACCGCAGCAAACCCAGCAGCAGCCCCAGCAGTCGCAGGGTAGCCCCCAGCAGCAGGGTGGGGCATCGCATGATTCTGGTTTTGGGGTTAACGGTACCCCGCAGTCTGATCCGTGGAACTCCGCCCCGCCAGTCGGTACCTACCTCGATGAGGAACCACCATTCTAAGGTTTCGGCAATAGGAAAATCCCCCGCCCTAATTTTTCTCCCGAATGGGAGATTTGGGTGGGGGATTAACTTTTTGCGGAGATTCTGCTCGTTAGGACTCGATGGTGCGATCAACAACGAGCATTGCTGCCTTCTCCACGTCCGCCGGTGTGAAGGTCTGCAGTTCCTCGTTGGACAAGGTGCTCATGTCCTTGCCCTGCAGTCGTCGCATGAGGAAGACTTCCGCTTCGTCCTTGATGTTACGGGCACCACGACCGTTACCCATCTTGTCGATGAGGTTCACGCCGGACGGGTCAACGATTGGCAGACCCGTCTCGACGTTCATAACACGCTCGGTGAGGACACGCTCGATGGTGTCTACGCACTCGTCGGACATGATCTTGCCGTCCTTCTTTGCGACCACGGCGGAGATCTCTGCGATTTCGCGAGTGCTGTACGACGGGAAGTTGAGGTGGCGCTTGAATCGGGAGTTCAGGCCCTCGTTGCGCTTCAGGAGTTGCTGCATGTCGCCCTTGTAGCCGGCGAGGATGACACACATGTCACCGCGGTGGTCTTCCATGAACTTAACGATAGCGTCGAGCGCCTCGTTACCGTACATATCGTTTTCGCCCTGCACGAGGGAGTACGCCTCGTCGAGGAAGAACGTTCCGTTTTGCGCCTCGGTAAGTTTCGCGTTGGTCTTCTTGACGGTTTCACCCTGGTACTGACCAATCAGTCCAGAACGGTCAACTTCCACGAAGGAATCGTCCTTGAGGATACCGTAGCCGTAGAGAACCTTGTGGAGGACACGGGCAACGGAGGTCTTACCAACACCCGGAGGTCCCTGGAAGGTCATGGCCATGTTCTGGGCACTGGTCTGCAGTCCGCGTTCCTCTAGTCGCTTGTTGTACGCAATCTGCTCTGCGATGGTGCGGACTTCCTTCTTCAGCTCGGTCAGGCCGATGTAGGAGTCCAGTTCAGCAAGAGCCGCGTCCACAATATCCTGGCGAACCTTCTCGGACTCCAGGGCCTGACGTGCCGCGAGAGATGGTTCGGTGTCGATGTCCCATACGTCGGTGCGTTGGGTGATGACTTCGACGGAGGTTCGGCGTAGCTGGAAGTCCTCGTTGTTGTGAGCTTCCTTGATGTCCTCGCGTGCCGGGTTGGAGGATTCCGCGAATGCGAAGCAGCGGTTGGCTTCTTCTGTTTCGCCGCGGGCGCGGTGGATACACGCTTGGACGAAGAATGCCTGTGCGATTGCTGCAGAGGATGTCATTCCTTCTCCAGAGGTGTAAGCCAGGGCAGTATCGAGGTTGCCGAGGTGCGCGTGCGCGGTTGCCAGGGCGACGCGGGCAATCTCTGTGTGGAACTGTGAGTTTGCTGCGTGGTCAGGCTCGTTAGCGTATGCCTGCCAGTCTGGTTCCTTAAACGAGGAGTAGTTCGACGCGACATCGAGGACTCGGTTGAAAAGCCCGGCGCGGAGGTACAGGAGGATTGCTGCGAGGTCGAGGATTTGGTGCGTTCCCACGGTAGCGTCGTCTGCTTCGTAGCCGGCTTCTAGGATATTGTGTGCGGCGCGTAGTGTTTCTGGGGAATCGTCGCGGAGCATGTTGAGTACTGCTGCGGCGCACCAGCGGCCTGGGGAGGAGAGAACCATGCTCCACCCGTACTGGTGGTTCATGTCACCGGCAAAGGATCCAGCGGGGAACGCCGCGGGGTTCGACGCTTGCCCCTGTAGGGAGTTTATGTAGTCCGCAACGACTTTGCTTTCCCCAGAGTACAAGCCGTAGTAGTCAATGCTGTGCGCGACCCGACGGATCGACAAGTCACTCGTCACGCCGTTTTCCATCGCTTCGATCATGCCAACACCGCGAATAAAGTCACACGATTCCGATGACAGGACGGGTTGACCGTTCCACGTTTCGATAGCGACGTGTTGGAATAGTTTCGTCGCTTTTGTGTACTCACTACGGGCTGCGGCTTTGAATGCCGTGTCGAAAATATCTGCTTTATTTTGCTCTTTCACACATAACTCCTAGAAAAAGGGAACAGGAGATCGCCCCCTTGGGAATGATTGCCTCGCAGGGCACCGGGGATTGTTGAGTCGATTATAACATCACCCCCCGCTCCTCCCCTGTTCGTTTGCTCTTCCCCTGTTGCGTGGCTACTGTTGCGGTAGGGGAAACTCCCCTGACAAGACCCCGTAAGGAAGGATTCAAAAAATGTTTTCGTTCGAGATTCTCTCCCAGATTCTTAGTGACTCCGGGTTCGCTATCGGATACCTGGGAGAGGCTGCGAACCAGTTAATCAATGGGACTCCGATGTAGCGCATGATCGCCGCGTCCCACCCCGAAACAAAAACACGACCTTGATTCAAAGGCAGTAAAGAGCTATCAACCCGCCTACCCCAGGATAGCGCCTGGGTTATGATGTTGGGTATGGATAATACCGAGTACATGTATCAAGGCGTGACTGTGTATCACTTGGGGTACTTACGGAAGCATGGTTTGCTGTCAACAGAGTTTAAGGAATTGGGGATTCTCCCGTACTACCCAGAGTTTGATTCTGTGGTGGAGAAATACCTCCGTGAGTCCGAAGGGGTAATCGACAGCGACGGGGAGTTGACGGACGCGGCACAGGAATTGTTCCAGCGATTTTTGTCTTACGATGAATGCTTCTGGGGTATTTTGTTGCTCGACGCTTACTCGCAGGAGATTGTCTTAGATATGGACGATGAGTTGGTGGACGCGAATTTGGATATTGCGATTCCCGATATGCCGCGGGTGTTTTTTAAGATCTGCGTGTCGGGGAATACAGCGTCGGTGGCGGTGCGTTCGGGTGACGGTGTGAGCGTGTCGCAGGTGTCGAGTCAGCGTGGCGGCCGGCACGCCGCGGCGGGTGCTCTACTAGATATTTTTGATCCGCACCGGGGTTTTTCGTCCCCGAAATCTTTGGAGGCCGTGTCACAGTCGAAGGTTCAGAAAGTTTTTGACGGCGAGGGGTTGGACGGTTTTTTTCAGCGGAAGACAATCGCGCACGCGGAGGTTACGCGGTCTACTGCGTCGGATAATGTGACGGACGATTTTGTGGCTGTCATGTTTAAGGAAGGTGGTCTTGCGTGTTGCGTCGGGTCGGGTACGTACATTGATCGGACGAAGCGATCCTGGTTCTATCCGTGGAGTAGTGAAGGGTTGTGTGCGTCGTTGGATTTGTTGGGGCGCGCCCCTGTTCGTAAGCGGATTGATTTAGCGTAGGAGGTTCTCTCCGGGCGTTGGTTGAATGGCGCCTGCGTCGGCACTGTGGGGTGTCGGTGCGGGCGCTATTTTTGTGCCCAGTGGGGGCGAGGGGTGTGCGTTTCCCTGGCATGGGATCTGTGTGGAATGAAGCGTGGAACGCATAAGGGTGGCGTGGTGTGGAATGCGGTCTGGAATGGTGTGTAGAGCGTTGTGTATGCGGCGGGGTGGAAGGATTCCAGCCTAGAGGCGGTGCGTGGTCGAGGAAAACATGCGATATGGGGGCTTATGCGTGTGTTTTAGGGGTTTTCTGGTGTTTTTGGGACTGATTCCCTGGCAGGGTTTTGTTCGAGGGAGCGTTCTAATTCCTGTTTTCTCCTGTCCTCCATAGGGGGTTTTAGGTAGGAATCTACTGAGGGTTCTGAATCACACTCTCCTTAGCGTTCCGCTTGTCATTCCATAATGTGTTCCAAGTCTTGTTTCACACCTTGTTCTATCTATTGTTGTTTTCCCGAAAAATATGCTAGACAAACTTTAAAGCGGCTACCAGCGCAAATGTTGTACAATAATTCTCGTATCTAATCGAACATAAACGCCCCTTACATTTCCCCTCCCCTGCACCTACCCCTGCATAGGGGTAATTCATCGGAGGCGGAGGGGCGCCCATGGAAAGAGGGTTGTTTGCGCAATGACTTTTATTCTTGACGGAATCCAGCAGTACATTATTCCCATCGCTGTCGGCGCGTTCCTCGTGTTGGCTGTCGTGGATCTCGTCACTGATCTTGCAAGCGAAAAAAAATACGTGAAGGCCGGAGAAGATAGTTTCTTTAAGAAGTTCGAGTGGAAGTCACTCGGCTCCGATCTCGCGGCCAAAGGAATCATCGTTGTAGTAATCGCGTCAATCGTGTACATCCTCACCTGGATGGTCGGCGGTATTTCCCAAAGCACCGGCGTGAACGTAGGAATCTAACAGAACTGCGATAAAGGAAAAGAATCTACTATGACTTTTATTCTTGATGGTATCCAGCAGTACATCATTCCTATCGCGGTTGGCGCGTTCCTTGTTCTGGCTGTCGTAGATCTCATTACTGGACTTGCAGACGGAACCTACACGAACGGCGGTGGAGGCGACAGTAAGGGACCTGGAGGGCGGGGCGCGGCGAACTCGTCGTCCGGCGGGGACGGTTTCTTCGATAAGTTCAAGTGGAAGGAACTTGGCTCCGATCTTGCGGCCAAGGGAATCATCGTCGTGGTGATCGCGTCGATTGTTTACATTGAAGGAACTTGGCTCCGATCTTGCGGCCAAGGGAATCATCGTCGTGGTGATTGCGTCGATCGTGTACATTCTCACCTGGATGGTCGGCGGTATTTCCCAGAGCACCGGCGTAAACGTAGGAATCTAGCATATGGAATCTCAAGGTTCACTCGATGACCTCATCCGCACTATCTGCACCGCGGTTCCCCTCGCGGGGTGGGGATTGTGGTTTTTGATTGACTTCTTCCGCCGGTGCGGTGTTGGTGTCTCCGAGGGCGAGAAAGCAAAGGTTGCTGTTTTCACGCGAAGCTACAAAGCCGACGGCATAGGGCGACTAGAAGCAGCCCTACAGGTTTTGCTTGGGTACGTTGTTGTTGGCGCGATTGTCATTATCGCAGGGCCTTTGGTGTATAAGTTCGTGACTATGCTCATGGAACAGATGGGCGGAAGCGGCGGGTTCTAACCCCGCGCGCCCCGAAACGTTTTTTGAAGGAGAACTTTTAAAAGAATGGATAATCCCGTTGTCGCATTCCACCAGAACTTGCATGAGGTTTTCCTTCCTGCGCTACGCTCTGGGGAACTCCCCGGGATCCATGCTGAGGTAGACGCTGCGGTGCAGTCCGTTATTTCCGATGACAGTGCCTGGGTTGGGCTGTTGGGGTATCTCATTTCCGATGAGGACGAACCGCGCATTATTCTGGAAGAGTCTGCCGAGCGGCTGAAAAAAGAACTCCGCGATGATGTTTCCCTCTCTCGCGTCTACACAATCCTGTCCGTTGCCGGGCTAGGGTGGTGGAGAGAGTTTGAGGAGATCACTCCTGATGCTGTCATGGCTATGCGACTCGATCATTCCAATGCTGTGGCATACGATTTGCTGTCGGATATTTATATTGACTACGACGACGCGACCCGCACTAAAAAGTGGATTGCTAGAGTAGCGCGACACTGTTGGGGAGAAGAACTGTAGCCCCGGAGAAGGAATATTTTTGCCCCAGGAAAACCCCTGGGGTTTCTTTCTGCCCCGAGGTGCGAAGAGATTTTCTCCGTGGCTTTTGTAGTTTGCGTAGACAGCACCCAAGATAGTACCGTTAGTGCTGTTGATTAAGTCATGCAACAGGAAGTTCCCAAAGTTAAAGGAGCAAAAGAATCAATGGACACACTAACTGTCCTCAAAGTAATCGCCCTCAGTTTGTTGACAGTCGCAGCGGTGTTCGTCATGCTAGCCGCAGCTACCATGTGGCGTGCCGAACGCACCGCGTCCAAGCGAGTCAACGGACTTATCTCCACCGACCCCGTAGAGCCTAACGGGGGTGTGAATCACACAACCACTGCCATGCAAGACATCACAGAGATTACAAACCTCGACGGTAAGGAAAACCAGTATCCCCCACAGGAGGGAAACGACGCGCAGGCTTCCGATAAGGAACCGAGCACCGATTCCGACGAGAACACACCAGCCCCCTCCACCAGTGACCAGGAACCTGCCCAGCCCACCGACCAGGATTCAGAGGGAACCGGTAACAGCAACCTAGAGCAGCGCGTCACCCGCATCGAGGAGACGCTAGGCGCTATCCAGCAGCGCGCCGATTACCTTGCAGCACGACATGCGGGTGTCGCGGTGCCAGTAGCCTCCGTCCCCAAATACGTCATGCAATCATGGAACGAGGATATTGAGAACCTCCGGCAGGCACTCGCCCAGTATCAGCAACGCGAGGACACGGAGAAGAAGGAATCCCGTCACGACGAATACACAGAGGACGGTATGCTGGCTTCCTTGCGCGCCATTACTCTTGCTTCCTCCGCCAGTCCCCTCCCCCTCTTAAATCAGTTGCGTCAAGGGGGATTGTCAACGATAAAGTACCCGCCGTTTGAGGGCACGCCCTCGTCGAGGGAGTGGAAGCGACACGGCGGGCTAGAACTCGATCGCCGCATGGACATGTTGTGCGCCTCCGATAATTATTCCGTGTGGAAGGCACGATTCAATGTGAACACAGTCCGCTCACTGAGCTCCATTCCGCCACGCATTATGGACGGTGTACGCAAGGCTGTAGCAGAGGCGGAGAAGTCCGCAGAAAAGGAGACCTAAAACCGATGTGGTTCGTCATCACCCTACTACTGGGGCTACTCGCGGGAGTCGCGGCTGGTCGCTGGTATCAGTCGCGGGAAGACACCCGCTATGAGCGCGACCGGGTAGGTTTAACCACCCTCAAGGAACAACTAGACGAGGCTGTGCGCGTCGCAGGTAAGGAACCAGCGACCGTGAAACGAGCCGCCGCGTTTGAATCCGCGCAGAAGGCTCTGACGCGGGCATGGAACAACCCCAAGGATACTGTGGCTGTGTACGGTGCCCGCGCGGCCGTAGCCAATGCCCAAGATAAAGCAGGCACGGCGACAGCAACCTAAGCCTTGCATATAGACCTCTCCCTGACGGAAAACGGGAGAGGTATTTTCGTTCCTTGACTGGAACCGATACGGTAAGATACGAGAGTGCAGTAGCCCCCACCCGAGGAAAGAATAAAGGGGGGCGGAAAAGCTATGGTTGGAGAGTACACACATCATGTCGTGGAGAGTTTACAATCAAGTCCACAAAGTCCCGATCGTATGGGAGTTCGGTGAACTTCGCCTTAAGGGGCTCGACTTTGCTTTCGTGTCACCGGCAATCACCATCGCGATTATTGTGTTCTTTATGAACCGCGAGCACTTAAGCATGTGGTGGGCGGCTCCACTGGCGATTGCTACTGCGGTGTGGACTCTATGGTCAATCAGTGTTGTTGCCCAACACGGTAAGTCCTCGCCACAGGCAGGTGTTGTGCAGTGGCTTCGTGTGCGTCGGCGCGCCCGGAAACCGAAAACCCACAACTGGGAACTGCCGTGACACAAACGCGGGGCACTGGGGTATTAATTTTTCAAGGTTACGAATAAAAGAGGGCTTACTAGAACATGGCTAAGTACGAGTCACCTATCGCTAAAACATACGGCAACATTGTCATCAAAAAGGACGGTAGCATTTGGGCTACCTATATTCTCGACGGCATTAACGTGTCTTCCCTACAGGAACGAAATGCGAGCTCGGACGCCCACCGACGACTATTCAAGGCACTCAAAGGTGACGCCGAGGAAATCCGGCTTCACTCCCTTAAGGGGCGCGTCCCGGTTGAAGAAACAATGGATCGCATCAGCAAGGGAATGCCGAAGGACTTCCTGGAAGATGTTTCCCGCTACCCACTACTGCACCGGAAGGTATCTACCATTTTTGGTTTGATGAAGGAACGTCGCCTTCGTCAGTTCCGGCGCGTCTATATCCTTGCAGTGCGTATCCCCAACCCGAGCGTAAAAAGCGGGTTCATGTCCATGTTCGTGAACGTGGATACTTCCGCGATGATTAACCCGAAGGATTTCTCCCGTAACGAAAAGAAAATCTTCGAGCGAATCCCGAAGGACTTCAACCCCCGTCGCAGTAATGACCAGTTCCTGCAGTTCGCCCACGACCGCGGCCGTTTCCGCGGACTCACCGTCCCCGAAATCCCGTCCATGTCTACTGGCGGGTCGTTTAATACGAAGAACGGCTTCTCACCCATCGTCCTCGACGGTCGCGCTGATACCGTTGCCATGACAGAAGATTTGGTACGCATGGTCAGGGAAGAAGACCCCGATCTTGCAACGAACCTTAAGGACGCTTACGCAGCGAACTACCGCACCCTAAAGTACTCGGTGAAAATGAGCGTCCACAACCCAGAACACCGCACCCCGGATCTACCAGACGGGCCGGTGTCGTACCAGCAGCACAGCCACGTCGTTCAGTGGCCCCTGGCGCACACGGATTTCAACCTATTCCACATCGCAGATGACGGCAGTACGGGCCTGGACGTGGACTGGACAATTCGGTGGGTCTACACCGATGATTTGGATAAAAACCGGATCGCTGTGTCACGAGCAAACCTGAAGGACAAGGAGAAGACCTCCCGCGACGATGAAGACGACCACGAGGATAACCGGCAGCGCAGCGAGATTGATCAGTGGTCTGATCTCCGTTTCGATGATTACCGCGACCACACGGCAATGCGCGTATCTGTGATGTTCACCTTCGGAGCGCCGGCACTGTGGCTTCTCTCGGAGCGCATGGAGCAATTGGAGGAGTCACTGCGGTCACGCCATGGCATTATCCTGCAGACCGTACCCGGCGCGTTCCAGGACGATTACCAACAGTCACTTCCATGCAACCCCGCGTCGAAGTTGATGATCAGCTACGAGCAGGCAACAACAATCGGTGAGTTCTCCGGGTGCGGTATGCTCCACACCACCAACGCCGGCGATAAGTACGGTCTGCCCATCGCTATTTGTACCGAAGACGATAACGGCACGTTTATCCACATGGACTACCTGGGGCGCCCTGACCGCGGTAACCCCTCGGAAATTTTCGAGGGATCCCAGGGTTCCGGTAAGTCCTACACCCTGAAGTCCCGCGCGTCTGATCTTCTTGCGCTCCACGCCATTGTTCACTCTTTCGACCCGTCCGCCCACGGCGAGTACGAAAAGTTCTTCGCGTCGCTCCGCAACGTTGACCCGTTTATTACCGTGGAGTCCGTGAACCTCGCAGCCGGCAGGGTGAGTTTCGACCCAGTGAAGGTGTACGCCGATGACCTGGAATTGATGAAGGTTCGATTCCAGCGTTTGATGATGCCGCTACTAGAGCTGGACGCGGACTCCAAGGTCGCGGAAATCCTCCTACGCGGCCTCACCGAGCGGAACGCTTACAATATTCACTCCACCCGCGATCTGATTGACAACTACGTCACCCGGTTCTCTACGGGCATGGACAACACGGGCATTAAGGAAGAGATTGAGAAGGTGCGCCTCCGCGCTAACCACATCTCCCAGTTGCCTTACGGTCGCTCCATGATCGACCCGGTGGGTGTGGATATTCCAGTGATTAACGTGAAAGCCACCGCCATTAACTTCCGCGTGTACGGGCTGGAGTTCCCCGACAAGGACGACAAGATTAAGGACATGTCCACGGAGAAACTCCTCACCCAGGCATTGATGGACTCCGCGGCATTGTTCACCTCATACCGCTTTGCGTTCCACAAGGGACTATGCGCCACTGTGGTCGATGAGGTTCACACGTTCTCGTCATCACCGACAGTCATTAAGCAGTTGGTGGAAAAGCCAATGAGCATGGGGCGTAAGGAATCCAACCTGTTCTACGGTGGCTCCCAGGAACCAGAGCACTTCACCGAGGGATTCAAGGAAGTCGCAAACCACACGATTCACCGTCTCGACCGCGAGGAATCTGCCCGCGCCGCGGTGGTGGCAGCGTCCCTACCGGAAGACCCTGCCCTCATTCATGCGATCCGTGCGGACACCGCCCCGCTGGTTCCAGGCGAGAACTTCATTACTCCAGGGCGTGAGGGTGAGTGCTGGTATGTTTCCGCCGGCTCCACCCCTGTGCGCGCGAAGGTTCTCCCAATGATGCTGGGTTCAGCAGCGAAGGCAGCGGACACTACCGCGTCCGCAATGCGCGAAAGCTAGAAGCAAAAACCACCCCCCCCGCCCCGCGGTTTTCCCCGCGGTGGCAGGGCAAGGAGAGGGATTCCTTTTCATGTATGACACACTGCTTATGGCAGCGGGTGAAAACACGGGCAGCTTCATTTTTGACATTAGCCCCAAAGACACCGCCGGCGTGCCAATCCTGTACTACTCATGGTTCAATGATGACAAACTAACCAGCATTATCCTCGGTGTCGCAGCGGTACCGACGCTCATGCTGGCGAAGTTCATTGCCACGCTAGGAATCTACGTGGTGAACCTCTACTCCGACCCGTCCATGATCCTCGGACCGGTCGCATGGTTCATTGATACACTCCTGGGGCAACTCTTCAGCATTATCTCCCTGCCGGTTCTGATGATGCTGGCAATCACGGTGTTCATTGGCCGCCAACTACTGAGTGTTAACGCCGAGCAGGACTCGAAGAACAAAAACAGAACCCGGTGGAAAGCCGGCTTTGACCCCTCGGGGTTGTTCACCAACAAGGCTAGTAGCCACAACGGTATGTACCTCGGAGAGGGCGCGTACAAGGAACTAAAGGACGGTTTCGTCCACATTGTACTGTCCACCGTTGTCCTGTTCTTCCTCCTATCAAACCCGATGGGGCTACTGGCGAAAATCACCGAGTTTGTCCAAAACGTTGTGCAATCCGTGTTCGCCAACGGCACGGTAGGATCCGGCGAAGACGCAGCCTCCCTGGGGGAGTTCGTTGCAAATATCCTCGCAATTTTCATTGCCACCACAAACTTCAGCCAGTACAACACTGACAAAGCGTGTATGGACATGTGGTCGGAAGCCAACGCTGACGGCAGCCTCGCTAAAAACGCAGACGGAGAACGCACCAACGTTGGCGGCACCCTCGGTGGTGTCCGAGACGCAAACCTGCTAAGCCCAGACTGCTTCAACAACCTGGAAAACTACCTCCCCATCATCGGCGGTATCCTCATCGTTATCGCCATGCTTGTTATCGCAGCGTTCTTCGTTGTCATGGCGTCGCGCGCGGTCCTGTTCCTGTGGAACATCGTCGTTATCATGTACCGGTTGACGCTGGAAATCCTCCGTAGCCTGTTTGTCCCTACCCCAGAGAACACCACCCTGAAAAGCCAGGTTGACCGCCTTGTAGACGGGCTGTGGGACTTCGCAGTGTTCCTCGTCTACTACATTCTCGTCCTTATCCTCACCTATGTTGTTCCATTGGGTGTTATCTCTGGGTTCGATTACCTGGGGCTCAACCAGGTTCTATCGATCCTCCTGTCCACCGTTGTGATGGGCGTAGCAGCGTTCGCTTGCTGGGGGCTTTCCCCAGCGTCGGGCTTGCTCCGCGGGTACGCCTCTTACCAGACTTCCTGGTCGGATATTTACCAAGGCGCGAAGAACCTATCCCGCGGTGAAATCCACCGCACCAATGGTGACTCCACTACCGTCACGAAATTCCGCCGCGATGACGGTACTTTCGCGGTTGGGGAGTTCGTCATGGCGTCACCGTTCGGTCAGGACATCCGCGACTTCAAGGGCGACATGACCGCCATGCACGAAAAGACTATGCGCACCATTACTGGTGACAACTACGATAAGTACCAAGAGGAGAAGAAGAAGTTCACGGACGGCGCGAAGCGTGTCCTGAAGATTGAGGATCGACGTATGAAGGGGTCAGAATTCAAGAAAACCCTCCGCGAGAACCGTATCTCTAACCTAACTGCCCGTCGCACAAAGGCAGAGGAGAAACTAGCCGAACTTGCTGGAGATAACAGCCCGAGGGCACAGAAGAAGCGGGAAAAGCTAGAAACCCAAATCGAGGCGCTAACCACAAAGATTAACGCTACCGAAGAGTCCTACAACAAGATCTCCACCGCGCAAGCCCTCGCGGCTGCTCCGTCGCTGCAGGAAGTATCCAAGGCAACGAGTATCTACAAAGAGCAGTACCTTGCAGGGCTGGTGAAGGACAACAAGGCACTGCCCGCGGACAAGCAGAAGTCTCTGGCGGATCTGAAGAAGCAAGCCGACGAATACGTCAAGGCTCAAGAAAAGGGCATTAAGGCTGTTCTGGAGGATAAGAAGCAGGAAGTCGCTCTGTACGGCGGTAAAACCGCCGGCTACCTCGATACCCTGTATGACTTCACGCAGCACCAGAAGGACATTGAGCAGGCAACGGTCAAGGCTTCTGCAGCGAAGAACTCCCCGACACAGAAGCGTGCAAAGGCCACTAATGACGCGGCGAAGAGGCTAACGAACCCTGGGGCGGAAACCGACTCGGGAGATACTGCCGAGGGCGCTGAGTCTAAGGGCGGGAAATCCACGGCTGCGAACGCCAACGGTAAGGGCACTGCCCAGAAGAAGCCGGCCACCCCAGAAGAGAAAGAGAAGCAGCAGAAGAAGGAAACCGAGGACGCGAAGAAGGAACTCGCTGACAACGGCGTAGACGAGGAAACCATTAAGCGGCTAGAAGCCGTAGGCAAGTTCCGCCTCGACTCGAAGGACAAGATCCAGAAGTTCCAGAACGCCGCTACCGACATGGCGTCGGACGAAGAACTCAAAAACCATGTTGCCGTATTCGCAAACGAACTCCTTGCCACCATGCAGGACATGAGCGTGAAGAACCTCGACTTCATGCAGCGCGACTACGCGAAACTCATGGACACACTCCCCCTACTATCCGACACCACCCAGCGCGATCAAGCAGTCAAGGATATTGCCTCGCAACTTACTCGCATCTCCATTGACTCCGCAAACGCCGCGGGCAACCAGGCTATTGAAAAGATCCACAAGCAAAACGCAGATATTTTCAAGAGCGTGGAAGAAGCAATGAAACAGAACAGCAGCCGGGACTTCACGATCTTCCTGGAGGGCAAACCAGACGGTCAACGCGCAGAAATCACCGCCGCGGTAGAGCGCCAGGAAATCCACCCCGACGGCGGAGGCGCTACAATCGCACCGTCCACGCAGCGGGCACTGGAGCCTGTAACTGGGGCTAATGACACCAACATGTTCGACCGTAACGGTCAAAACAACATTGAGTCTGGGTACTCCAACGGTGTCAGCCAGAACAAGTCCCTAGAGGGCAACAACTTCGTGCCGACACTGTTCAACGCTGAGCAGAACACTTCCCCGTCTACCCAAGCGTCGGAAATCGCGGCCACCGACCTGCAGGCAGATCAGTACTTTGAGGTGTACGGCAAGGAAATCGGAAAATCGAAGTAGCCCCGAAAAAATCCTCACTCCTCATAAACCCCGCCCCTAACCTCTAAGGGCGGGGTTTCCCCTCCCCTTGGTTGGATTCCCCTCTCCGTATCGTGCTAGAGTTGCAGGGGAAAAAGTTTAGCTATAACCCAGCGCGCGTCACCGTGCAACACTCTTTTCTCGCGCTGACCGTGACGAAGAAGGAACCCTACCCTTATGGCAGAAAGTAACTCAGAGTCTCGCCAGAATCGTATTAATGACATTCTTCGGCTAGAAGCAGAGAAAAACCATGTTTCTCACGACTATCAGGAACCGCAGGCTCCCCCTGCCCCCGAGGAAAACGGGGTGGGGGACACCCCTGTGATTCCTACGTATAACCAACAGAAGTCCCCGTCTTTCGGTCGCCCGCAGGCACAGCCTCCATTCCCAAATCCTCATGCGCAGCCTACGGCGAATAATTCTGTCGTAACGGGAGCGCAGTCAGGCGAAACATTTGATTCCCCCGCTGCCCCAGGGGACGCACTGCCGGGCAATATTACCCCCGAGCAGTTACGCCAACTCCTGCAGACGATCAACGTGTCAGACAAGACTAAACCCGCCCCGTCGCCTATTGAGACGGAACCAGAGGTTGTCCCAGAGAAGTCTCGCGTTGTCCGCCACACCATCAAGGGTGACCGAGCACAAACAGGGTGGCGAGGTTTCCTCGCGAAACTGGGGTTCCCCATCGAGAAGTCAGCAACGGAACTTCAGCAAGACGCATGGCTCCGGCAGATTCAGCGTCCGATTGATGTTGGTAAGGTCATCGGTGTCCTCTCCTTTAAGGGCGGAGTGGGTAAAACCACCCTTGCGGTATCTGTTGGTACCGCATTGCATATTGAGTCGGGAAACCCCGTTGCGGTCGTAGACATTGATCCTAACGGAACGTTGAAGGCTCGTGCGGTTGATAAGCAGCCGGCGGACGTTCAGACGCTTGCAGAGCGTCTCCGCAGTGGTACGAAATCACTGCAGGCATACGCCGCGCAGACCTTTGAGAAAGTCGATCTGTACGGGTCAAAGGAGAACCTTGCGGACGGGGAACTATCCCAAGATGATGTCCACGAGGTGCTGACCGCTATGCGCAACGAGTACCCCGTTACCGTTGTGGACATGCCGATTTACTCTCTTACTAGTTCCGCGATTCTCGCTGCAGTGAGGGTTGTTGACTGCCTCATCGTGGTTATCCCCCCGACCGAAGAGTCCCTGGCTACCGTCCCCCAAATCGGTGGTGCGCTCGCTGCGGTAGACGCGGAGAATCTACGACAGCGAGTTGTTGTAGCATTCAACCAGCACGATAAGTACTCCTCCACCCATGGTGCTGATCTGGAGGAGGTTGCTACGGAGCTTCTTAATCGCGGGTTCAATGTGGTGGAAATCCCTTATGACACGGGGCTTCGGAACATTAACCGTTTCGCGTTTGAGTCCATTCGGTCTTCAACAAGGTGGCAGTTCGTCCAGTTGTCCGCCGCGGCACTTGCCGCTGCCCGCTAATAGTCTTCTCGCGGACGCGAAAAATCCCCCTCACCCAGTTGCCTGGGGCGAAAGGGGGATTTTCTTGTGCGTGGGGAATTTTACTTCGCTTCGCGGACTGGCTGAACCCCACTATTCGGGAAACAACCAAGCGGTGACTGCTTCGTTTCGCGGACAATGTTCAGGCACTTATCAGTCAGCACGTCCTGGGTGATGGAATTCTGCAGTTCACGGTTCGCTGCGGCTTCCGCCTGATTCGTCTTCTGCTTCTGCTCCGCAATACGGGTACGGGCAAACTCGGTCTGCAGTTCGTCGATACGCGCCTGCGTTGCGTCATCGAAGTTGATGATCGGAATCGTGACACTGCGAACTTCTACCTGTGCGCCGACCTTTTCTTGCATACGCTTCGCGGTTTCTTCCGCGAGGTGCTCTAGTCGCTGGTCGGTGCTATCTCCGTCGCGAATCACTGCAAGCGGGTCGTAGTCCACGAGGGTTTCGTTCAGTGCGGCACGGAAGTTGCGGTCAATGAGGTTCGATTCGATGGACTCGAAGGAGCGGTAGTCAAGGTAGGTTTGTTCCGCGCCGTCGGACTTCAGGCGCCACTGGATGCTTGCGTCCACGTTTGCTTTCGCAGAGTTCGCTAGGCGAACTGGGACACTGCCCTGCCCGTTGTAGATGTTGTTTTGGACAGCCAGGTCGAGGCGCTCGACTGTTGACCATGGGGTCTTGAGGTGAATGCCGTTGGAGAACGTTCCGACTGGCTTACCGAAGCTAAGGTTAATGCCAACGGTGCGCGCTGGAACAACGGTTAGTGACATGCAGAGAATCAAGATTGCAGCAATCGATCCGATAATGGTCGCGGGCAGACCAATGAAAGTTTCCCTCTTTGTTTTCTTGCCGTGCGCGATGAGGTACAGTCCAGCAGGCAAGAGAAGTGCAATGAGGACGAAGATGATGAGGAAAATGAGTCGTAGCAACAGGGAATCCTTTCTTTAGACGGTGATCCTGTTTCCTTTTTGATTATCTCATGGCTTGTCCGCTGGGGAGAAAACGGGGGTAGCGGGGCGGGGGTGGGGGAGGAAGTTGGCTTGCGTCTACTCGTCGCAGCACGCTAAGGTAAAACTGGTCAAAAAATGCGAACTTTTAGCACATAAGGATGCACGATTTTTCATGCGTAAAGATACCGTCCGTAAATTGGGGATTGGAACAGTCGCGGTCATCGGAACCGCGTCAGTGATTGGTTTCTCCCTGGCTGTAGGCAACACTGGTGCCCCGAGAATGGGGTCGGAAGCAGCGGAAGCATATAACGCGCAGGTGTTCCCTGAAAGCGTGGAGTATTACCGGGCTGTGTGCCCGCAGATTGGTCGGATAGCCGATGTTGCGGACACTGTATCCGTTTCCCTGGAGGACTCGGTAGGTTCCCCTGACGCTGCCCAGATCCGCATTGACGGGCTTCGTAATTCCGCTGATACTCTCCGTGACGCAGCAAACATTCTTGGCGGGGTACCTGCCCCCACCGAGGTGTTCAATGCTTCTGGCCCGGTGGATTACACCGGTGCCGCGCAGCCCCTTATCGACGCTAGTAACCGGTGGGCAGATGGACTGGGCGAGGTCGAAACTCTCATTCAGAATGAGAATACGGACGAGGCTGATACTCGACAGCCACAAGTGATGACACAAGGCTCGTCGGAGGTATCTGACGCGCTGTCAAGCATGTTGGGTGCCGCTACGATTTCCAATGCCGCGACCAGGGACGAAATCGCGAAGCAGCCAGGCTGCGAAACCCTTTTCAAGGATTCCCCTACCCCCGCGCCGACGCAGGTTATTGAACCAGCCGCTGATTTTCATGCCCGGCTAGGGAAAGCAGCAGAACTCGTTACCGCAGGAACCGCACCCCTGCGTGATCTCCCCGACATGGAAGACAAGCCAATGTTGGAGGCTGTCGGTATCCTTCGTGACGGTTGGCTATCTCGCGCAGACTCCGCAGCCAATGCCGTCCGAATTCTAGAGGAATGGCACATGCCCCCAGACCCGGATCCTGTGACCGCAGCGTCCCTGGAGGGGTACGATCAGGCGCACCGTGACGCAATTAACGCGTATCGGAACATTGAGCAGCAGGCACGTTCCGCTGTTGATTTCCTTAATGGGGTCAATGAAACCACTGACCCGCAAAGCGTAGACGAGTTCCTTGTTAAGGCGTCCGAGGACGCGTCCCACGCGAGCGTTGAGGAAGCGAAGCTGCATATTCGCACCTCACGGATTGCCCCGCTGCCGAATACCGCAACGTCTAATGCTGTTGACCGTATCCAGCAAACACTAGCCCCCTAGCCCCGAGTCGGGGTTTTCTCCCCCCCCCCTCCCTGTTTTTGTGTTGTGTGCGCAAAAATAGGGAGTTTTCTTTTCCCCGAAAGCAGTAATTCGCTGGTTCTCGATCCAATTTTTCGGTTTTAGAACCACCCCTATTCTGGGGTAGCCGGAGGTGTTTGATTCTGTGGGAACTGGGGTGCTACCATGTGTGATAGACAAAAGGAGCACTCCCCCAACACCCCTCTGGTGAGGTTTTCCCTCTTGCCTGACGGAAGCAAAAAAAAGGGGAGTGCGGAGAAAATTTTTAGGATACGCCCCGCATAGGGACGATAAGAACGAGGTGTAAATAGCAGCCATGCTAAATGTTGATTCCCGTCCCGCAGCAAACGGACGGCACCCTATTTTTGATTTAGGTCGCAACGGCTACCGCGCCCGCTGGGTTGATGACGACGGTGCCATGCGATACAGCGACGTGTTCGACTCCTACGAGGAGCTAGACGAGTGGTTTTACTCGCTCAACCGTGAGCAGCTAAACACTCTTGGGTCTACGGATAAATCCGAGGGAGTCCCCCCGCTGGTGACGGTAGGGCAGCGGTGGAAGGCTACTGCCCAGAACAGTGACCAGTGGCGTGCGCTTAATGAAACATACCGTCGTTTCATTGCCCCAATGATCGGGGGTATGGTCGCTGACCATATTAGTATCTCGGACGAGATCATCGTGGGTGAGGTCATCGCGGACGAGGCAGGTCACGAGGAAGCGGATCGTGCGCGCACGATCCTACGCATGGTTCGTACCCTGCAGCAGCCCAAGGCAGAGGAACCCCCAAAATCTCCTGCTTCTATGCCGAAGAAAGCCGCCCCGCGCCGGGCTGTCGTTAAGCCAGAAACGTGGGGTAAGTACATCGACCAGGTTAAGCCTCACGTCGCGTCTCTGGTTGACCGTAGCCCCGTGTACAAGCAAGTGGTGCAGCGATACCAGCAGGTTCTTCGAAGCCGCCCGCTAACGGAGCGTGTGAAGCAGAGTGTACACCCGTTTAATCTGGTGCAGGTTCACGACTCTAGTAGCGTTACGGAGCAGTGGGCAGTGTGGCACTACAGTGAGACGCTCCGCGCTGCTCTCGGACAATCTTCCCTGCCGTGGGCTGGGTACGTCGCACAGAAACGCCTCTCGGAGCGGGGAACCTTCCTCGACGCATTCCTCCGACTTACCATCGGAAAGAAACTACCCGACACGGACATGCTGGCGTGGCTACACACGTGGGAAACCAGCCCCCTGTACGAAAGCGGTGACCTCCCCGACGTGGAAGCCGTTAAAGCACTGCGGTGGGCACGGACACCACGTATCCTGCCCCCACCGGCAAGCATTGGGGCATACAACGCGATTGTGGAGGCGCTGACCTTGCAATTCGCTGACCAACTGGATAGTATCAGCACTGGTAAACCCCCCAACGAGACTGTTGCCCCCACTGTTGAGGTAGCAGACAAGGAAACGGAAAAGGAAACCGTATCAATGACAACCATGAATGACGCTTTCGCAACTGTTCTTGAGGAGCACGGCTACGGTGAGCCGACCTGCAAGCGCCACCGCGGAATTTGGGAGAAGCACGTTGCCCCTACTTCCCTGGCGCAAAGCGAGGTTAAGGATCTCACCACCTCGGGTCTGCTGTACTGGTGGGCGGAAGTATTCGCAACCCAGGAGATTCCTGACTCCAACATGTCGAAGCTGAACACTATGTTCAAGAATATCCTCCACTCGGAGGGTATGAACAAGAAGATTCAGCCAGGAAACGGTGCTCTGCGGGAACTCCGCGCTCTGATTGAAAAGGGTGTATCTCGCGATGACGCGGTTGCCGCGATTGTCCAGGGTGATACGTCCATCGCTGTTGCCGAAGACACCACTGTTGGCGAAGCCCCGGAAAAGGCAGCAGAGGACACTACTCTGCCGGCAGGCGCAACCGAGGTCACGGAAGCACCAGAGGAACAGACCGAGGTTGAGTCCACCCCAGAAGAGGAGTCGCAGGACGGCGAAGAGGACACCACTGTTGGTGCCGACGCGGAGTCCGCGGAGATTACCGACACTGGTTCGGAGTCTGCCCCAGAGGAAGCGGAGGACACAACCGCCGACGCGGACGTTACCCCAGAGCCAGAGGTCACCGACACTGACTCCAAGGACACCGAAGCCGAGGACTCTACCGATGATCAGCATGATCGCCTCATCGCGGAAGTCTCGGAAAGCGAAACTCTCCAGCACGCCCTCGCGCTCACCGAGGCTGCTCTCAAGACGGAGGAAACCTCGGACGAACTCTACAAGGCAGCGTCAGCCCTTATGAGCAACGTCGAGTCCATTCGCGCCAGCATCGACACCCTCACTAAGGCAGCGGACGAACTGGCGGAGCAAGCGAACCTCTACGTAGAAATCGCGCTGGTGAAGGACACCTTTATTCTCGTTTCCCGCGGCGAAAAGTAAGAGCCTCACCTGAACAACCCCTGCCGATAGGAACCAAACCTGCCGGCAGGGGTTCTTTTTTGTCCCCCCAGAGCGCCCCTGGGTTCGCATAAAACACCGCGACTGCTAGAATGGGACTTTGAAAACTGACGTCTACCGAGGACACAAAGACATGAAATCTATTATGAGCGGAATTCTCGGCGGGATCCTCGTCGTACTTCTCGCTATTGGCTCATACTGGGCTATCGACAACTACACTTCCTGGCTAGATAAAGCGAAACCAGGGAAAGTACAGGTCATCACCGACTCTTCTGCTGACGCTCCGCAGATCCCCCTGGGCGAGCCCCTGGGTGCGCAAGACGCGCCGGTGATGATGATTGATCTAGGTCTGAAGGACGCTAAACGCGACCTGCACGCTCTCCCCGTTGTGGGAGTCTGCCCTCACTTAACCCCGGCTGGTGAAATCGTGGTTGGTGTCGCAGCAGAGGACGAGGATCATCTCGGACTGTCGTGTATTAACACCACTGTTAATGAACCACTGGTTCCTGCCACACCTCCGGCTCCTGCGGAAGAGCCGGCCGCCCCGGCGCCAGGTGAGGGAGTGGAAGTTCCACCTGCCCCAGAGGACGCGAACATTCCGCCTGCCCCAGTCGCGCCAGAGCCAGCTCCGGCTCCTGTGGAGCCACCAGCGTTCGTCCCTGGCGAATAAACGCCCTCTCCCCCGCTCCACGAAAGCACAAAATCCCCGCCCATGGAAACCATTGGGGCGGGGATTTTCTTCGTCCTGGGGCTGGGCTACTAGACGCGCCCCTGCGGGGTATAGGCGCGACGGTTATGGTCGAGGATTTCCTGGTCTGTGGTTTGCTTCCGGTTGGACTGGTTTTCTAGCAAAGCAAATGACGGGGCAAGGGGGTCTTGCGCTTCTCCATCGTCGGTGTCGATAACCATGTCTTCGGGAATGTCCTCAATGTGGTAGTACACGGTCGCAGTGCGAAGCCCGTGCTCTACCGCCAGACTGTCATGGACACTGCCAGTGGACGCGGTGAGGGCTAGATTCGGGGGAATCCGGTCTTGGTTATCCACCCAGTAGTTAATGGACTTCGTGAATGCCCAGAACTGCACCTGCGGGTAGGCTGCCGCAGTATCACACCAGGCGCGGAAGTACTCCTCACTAAAGAAGTCTCCCGACCCGTGGATTCTGACGTGTGTTGCAGTGCGGGGAATCTCGAAGGGCACTGCCCCTGAGGTGAGTGCGTCGCGGACATTCTCAAAGTTCCCCCACCGGCTGTCCCTTACCCCAGGGAACCGTTCAGCGCGAGCCGCGTAACACACGAATGGTTCCGCAGTGGAAACACGCGGGTTAGGCCGCACAATAAGCTTCCCAGTGTCTCGATCCGCTTTTGTTTTGCACGCATCAGCGAACGGGCACGCCCACCCCGCGGGGAGGTTGAACTCATGGGTTGGTTGCTTGTAGTAGTCCGTTTTCCTTGTGAAAGACAATGAATCGCTCATGCTCACAAGGATATACCACCCAGATGTGCCAAGGGTGCCCCCGCCTTTGAGTTGCGGGGAGGAATTGACACTCTAAAGCCCTTCGATAAATCATTTGCCACTAACCTAAGAACTGCGGTAAAGTTAAAGTCATGAGTCAAGTTGTTAAAATCACCAAGGTGAGCGTGAAAGGCGCTACACCATACCTCGGTGACCGCAACGCTGATTCATCGCAGCCTATTTTCTCCAAAAGCCCTAATCAGGTCATGGAGTGGCTGTGTTCCGCCTGGCGAAAGCGTTTCAACGACCACCGCTCACAGCGTAAAAAATACAGCAAGGACAAAGTGCTTATCCCCCTGGGAGACAGCGTTGTCGAAATGACGGACAAACAGTCCCGCGAGGAGCACAGCTTCCTGCGGGCTGTGCCGTCGCTTGTGCTGCAAAGCCCGGAGCAGATTGAGGCGAAAGAGTGGTTTGCAGCGGTAAAGCGTCGCAAAACACTGAAAGAGTCTGGCCGTAATCCGGGCGTTATGCCGAAGTTCAAGTCGTTCAAGAAGCACGACCATACTTTTGCGTGCTGGTTTAACGGTGGACGAAACGCCCGCTTTGAGCGGGTTGGGCGCCGGTCTGGGATTGTGTTCATCACCGGAATGAACCCGAAAGGTAAGAAACTACCCGGTGAAAAAGGCCAGCGGTTTGTTATTCGGATACACGTTCGTCTTTCCCAAGATATTCGTCCCTATACCTCCGTTCGGGTCAACTGGTCGCAGAAGAAGTTGGTCTTTGTCAACGAGCCGCTTGCCGTAACCCCTCGTAAAGAACGAGGACAAGGTTCTGCAACTGGTGTTGACCGTGGCGCTGTTGTTCTATCCGCTGACGTTCAAGGTAACTTAGACATTCTTCCCTGGGATACCATCACCAAGTTAGACAACAAGGTTCGGTGCTTGCAGCGAAGCCAGGAACGCTCCGCTAAGGACTTAGGGTTCGACAGTTATCAGGCTGCGAAGAAAGCCGGGAAACAAACCGCAGCAGCGACTCGCCGCGAGCAAGAGATCGCTGACACGAGGGCGAAAATCTCTCGTGTTGTTCAAGATGTTCAGCACAAGGTGTCCCGTAGGCTGGTGAAGGACAACGACATTATTGTCGTTGAGAAGCTCAACCTGGCGGGCATGTCGAAGAAAGCGAAAGCCAAGGTAGACCCCAACAATCCGGGCGAGTTCCTCCCTAATGGGCAGGGTGTGAAGCGGGCGCTGAACCGTAAACTTCGTCTTTCTGCGCTGGCGCAGTTTGGTGAGTTTCTGCGTTATAAGGCGCGGTTTTCGGGCGCCCAGGTTGTTGAGGTGGATCCCAGGAATACTTCCCGTCGTTGTTCGTCGTGCGGCCATGTGGCGCAGGAAAACCGTGAGAGCCAAGCGGTGTTTTTGTGCAAGAAGTGTGGGCACGAGGATAACGCGGATCACAACGCCGCTATCAATATCCTGGATAGAGCACTGCGTGATCACGTGGAGGAAATCAATGAGTTTTGGGGTGGGAAGCACCCCTCGGTGAGGGCTTATAAGTCTGGTCCTTGCGGTTTAACCGCAGGTCAGCCTAGCCCAATGATCCGTAAACCTGTCTGTCCTAGCTCTTAGCTAGAGGCCGGAATCCCCCCGCCTTTAGGCGGGGGGAGGACTTCAAGACTGGCGAAGATTGCCTCAGCGCAATCCGGGAACTTGCCCCCTCCCAAGGTTCCTACGGGCGTATGCTTGAGCAGATCGAAAGCAAGGACGAAGAGTCCCTCAAGCGAGTTCTCGCGACGTTTGAACGACAGGAGTTTAAGGATCCAGTAGAACTGATCCTGTGGCTGGAGGGCTAGAACCTCGTTGGATTTGGGTTGGCTTCCAAGGATAGTCGCACGCTATGCCGTTAGCCTGGTAGACGGAGCGGATAACAGCAGCGTCAGCCTCCGCTACCTCCGGGTTTCGGGTCATTTGCTGGTCGTGCTTGCGGTAGTTGTGTGTCACAAAGTTCTCCATGCGGAAACCGCTTCGACGCGCCAGCCGTAGAGCGCAGTCTATGTCCTCCGCCTGGGAAAGTGACTCGTCCCAACCGCCGCAATCCACCAGAAGACCCGTCTTTACCAGCATGGTGGACGGGTGGACAGCCAACGGGTAACTGCTAACAAGCGCCTGATAATCCTCCGGGGCGTACATTCCGGGTTTCAGCTGCCCTTTCCACTTCACGGTAGAGCCGTCTGGGTAGAAGTCCTGACTGATAGAGAAACACAAATCATGGTTGCCCATGTTGCGGAGAGCCACGACCGTGAACTCGGGCGCTAAGAAATCGTCGTCGTCAACAGTGGCAACCCACGGCGTGACCACTGCCCGTAACGCGGCATTCCTGGCTATCGCAGGCGACACCACACTGTCTAGGGGCACGTGGACGTGTTCGGTGTCCAATTCAGGCGTGGCTGGGGACGCAATAATCCAGTCCACGGCTATACCCGAATTCCGCACCATGTCGATAGACTCCCCACACTGACGTAGATACTCCGGGCGATCTCCCATTGACGGCGTAATGATTGATAGATACCTCGATGGTGGAAGAATGCTCAATGTCTTTTCTCCTTTTCTTTCCGTCCAGCCTCGCTGGTGAGACGCCAACTAAGCACAAAACTACACTACGGAAAAAGCATAAGGAAAAACCCGACCGCGACTGGGAAGCGGGACACCCCAAGCTAGGGGTGATTTGACAACCGCTACTGGTGTTGGTAAAACCAGCATTAGTGCCCGAATTGGGGGCGCCTTACGGGGGCGCTCCTACATTCTTTCTCTCCGAGGGGATTCCCTCCCGCCCTTTTTCGCTTACGTAACGGGGCGAGAAAAAGGAGAGCCTTCTTGGGGTACACACGATTTTGACACTCAACGAATAACTTTGTGTGGGAGAACATACGTGCTACCGCAGCAAGCAGGCGACTCCGCCTCTGGGAAGTACCCCGAAATCCAAGAACACGGATACAACGTCCCCGATAGTCTGTGCTACATTTTTGACACCTCGGGAAGAATCTCTACCTTCCGCGACTACGATGTCCTACGAAGGAACTTCCGAATCCTGGTGACCGAAGAAAACTTCTGGGACACCTACAAAGACTGGGACGATGACTACCTCGTGCCGGACTGGGAACGCTACATCATTCACCGTTTCCGCAATAACGGTGTCCCAACATCACAACTCCTGCGAAGCCTCCGCTACATGGACTTAGAGAACATGTGCGACGCGTGGAATACCCTCCACGAGGGAGAAGAACTACAAGAGCGGGCTGGTAAACCGTACCCTGGGGATATTCCCCAGAGGTTCTACGACATTGCAGACATGCTATGCACGGAAGACCAGCTCGCTCTTTTCCCTATCCCCGAGGAGTTCGTCCACCCCCGCGGTCTGCGCGTCAAGTGCGCCGGTTAACATCTGCCCCATTACCTAACTACTGCCACCAAAAATGGTATGTTGGTGATGGTAAAAGAAGATTTGCCTTAACGGTAGAGGAAAGTAAGGAGTTCTCCCTCGTGCTGTCACCTATTTTCGTGTCCTCCGAGTCACGATCCGCCGCAAGTCACGTATCGGCGGGCATTGAGGCGTACTCGCACTGGCGGAAAGCCGCAGCGATGTACGTCCTATTTCTCTCCTGGACAATCCTCATGCTGATTACTGCAGCGTTGAGTTCGTCCACCGCTGTCACCTGGGCAGCAATTGTTGTCTCCGTGATTGTCCTGCTGTCCGCGATGAGTGTTGCATACCTCAACATTGACCGCGCTCTGTCGCCCCGAGGAGCAGGCGGATTAGGGGTTATGCCCGTCATCCGAATCAGCACCGTACTACTGATGGTGTACGTCGGTTTCCTATTGCTGATTATTCCTGGCATGATTATGTCGTACTACTTCGCTGCAGCCCCTGCCTATATTGCCCGAGGTGATAAACTGGGGGACGCACTGAAGAAGTCAAAGAAGGCAGTCGTTGAACACGGAGAGGGGCGAACTGCGCAGGTTCTGATGGTCATGCTGACCGCTTCCGCGTTTGTTCCTCCCTTCGTATTCCTCGTCATGGTCTTGCCTATGCTGGTGGGTATCGCAGCGTCCGTTGCCGAGTCTCACCCAGATACGAAGTATGTTCCCTCGGGATCCGTTGAGGTTCCCACCCTAAAAAGCCCCCTAAAGCGAAAGAAGGACTAGGTTTCAATGACTAACCCGAACTCCTACGACGAGTACAACCCGCCAACGCAGGAACTCAACCCCCAGACCCCATACGGGTCGGGTCTGGCGCGAGAGGCGTACAACACGCAGCGTGCCTACGCCAACCACCCTGACGCGGATTTCTACCAGCAGGCAGAACCGCAGCAGCCTGCCCCGCAGCAGCGTACCGCACCGAAGAAGCCGTCCGGTCTGGCAGCAGTATTCGATGTCAATAAGCTTTCCACCGACATTGTTATCAACTCGGTTATCACCGGTATTCTCGCTGCCGTTGTTGGTATCATCGCAGAACTCATTCTCGCTGCCGCAGTCCCCGCGGACTGGCCGCTGAAGCAGTTCGGTGTCCCGTTCTGGTGCGCCTTCGGTTTCGTTGTCGTACTCGTCCTCGTCGGCGCTGGGTTCCTCGGCGCAGCCCTCGACGGCAAGTCCAACTCCGATTCCCTCTACACAGGCCTCGTGTGGGCTTTCGTCCTGCTGGGGTTCCTTCTGATTTTCTTCCTCCCCCTTGGACTGAACCTAGCCCTCGTGTCGGCCGCACTGTCTTTCGTCCCGATGGTCGCAACGCTGTTGCGTGTCCAGGGAATCCTGGATAACAACCGACTGGAAAATCTCACCGCGGAAACCTCCGCCTAGCGAGAGTCGTCGCAACGCGGTTTTCTCACAAAGCCCACCCCATCTCCACTTTTTAGGGGAACACCAGGGGTGGGCTTTCTGCTATTCTTAGTGGGCAGGGGATTACAGCTCCTGACTATAGTTTTATTGTTTTTGTTGGCGAAGGACACAATCTGTGAAAACACTTCTCGCTGCGGCTATGGCTGCACTTACTCCCCTTTCCGTTATCCCCGGCGCAGCAGATTTCCTGGAGGCCGCAAACCCTGCCCCCGTCGTGAAGTCTGGTGACACCATTTACACTGACGCAGCCCCACAGATCACGGATTCCATTTCCCTCTCCCCAACCCAGAAGCGACGCAATATCTGCACCCTGGGAATCGTCCTTGACCAGCAGCACGCGTTGACCGCCAGCCACTGCGGTAAGATGGGGCAGGTCGTTTCCGATGACCATGGCCCTATCGGCATCATCAAGGGGTTCCAGCCAGGCAAGGACATTGCAGTAATCGCCCTCAACGGAACCCGCCCCGTGGAAACCACCCCTGTCAACCCACCTCTCCTCAAGGAGGGCGCGAAGATCTGGAAGCAGGGGCACACCACCGGGCACACGGAGGGAACTGTTCTCGGCGGCCGGGAAACCTTCAACGTACACGGACGCTCCAAGCGTGAGGACCTGGGCATTAACCTCGGGTCGCTGGATTCCCTCGCAGAAATCGTTGATCCCACCCCCTCGCTAACCACTGTTGCTGTCCCCACCGACATGTGCGTCGCGCCTGGTGACTCGGGATCCGCCGCAATGGTCGGTGACTACGCGGCGGGAATCGTTTCCGCTGTTTCTGGTGACTGCACGGTCGGGGAAAAGGTTGTCAGCGCCGTTGTTCCGCTGGACTAAAACAGTCGTGCCGTAAGGCATGTTTCCCCGCCTCCTCGCCGTGTGCGAGCAGGCGGGTTTTCCTGTTTTCCTGCAACCACCCCGACCCTCGGGTGCTTCCCCTAATCCTTGGTGACGCAGAGCGTGCTATACTCTCACCTGTAAGTCACAAACCTGTAACAATTCTGTGGGTTTGTTCTTCCGTCTTCTCTCTTTTTGCAAAAAGGAACCCAATGCGTAAGAAAACTCTCATGGGCGCTGTCGCAGGAACTGTGGCAGTCGCCGGCGCAGCAACACTGATCCTCCTCCCATCAGGCGGAGAGTCCACTGTTGCCGCACCAAACTCCTTCGGGGCGGTGTCCACCCCAAATATCACCCCTCACACGGGCAAGTCGGAGGCGGATAATGTTCCCGCCGCGGGTGTTGCTGCATCTGCGAAGAAGAACGTTAAGGACGGTAGCCGCGAGGCGACCGCCGAAACCGCACTTTCCCCGGCGGCTGGAGAAATCCGCCCAGCAGCACCCTCTATCCCTATGCTCCCAGCCCACCCTGACGCGACCGCCCCGGCGGAGCCAGAGCAACCAGCTGAGATCTGCGCCCCTGGTGACGAAACCGTCTCCGAGGGTGTCCAGGAATGCCACTTTGCGTCCGCTTCTATGGGGCGCGACGTGAAGGTAGAGGTCCTGCCGGCGAAGAAGCCTAACGCCCCAATCCTGTACCTCCTCGACGGTCTGATTACCTTCAACGAGAACAACGCCTGGCTCACCCAGTCCGCTGACCTTGCCAGCATCAACAACGGGGACGTAAACCTCGTTGGTGTTGTTGCCCCGTCCGCGTCGTTCTACACCAACTGGGTTGGCACCCAGTTCGGCCAGGTCGCTAACTGGGAAACCTTCCTCATGGACGAGCTCCCAGGCGAACTGCAGAAGCAGTTCCAGGCAGACCCTAACACCCTGGGCACTATGGGCATGTCGATGGGTGGTTTCGCCGCAACGAACCTTGCTGCCCGCCACCCTGACAAGGTTGACGCTGTGTACTCCCTGTCCGGCTACTACGATTTCACTGACCCGCTGGTCGCTCCAAGCGTTATGAAGGCTCTGAGCGCCCAGAACCCTGAAATCGAGCAGAACATGTGGGGCCCGTACCAGCAGAACAAGGAACTGTGGCAGTCCAATATGCCACGCCTGAACGCGGAGAACCTGACAATGCCAATGCGTGTCTTCACCGCAGGTGGTGGCCGCCCAATCGACGCGCCAATGGACAACCTCATTGACGCATGGGTGACTCGTTCCCCGATGGAAACCGCGTCGATGATTCAGACGAACCAGTTTATGACTGCTCTCCGTCAATCTGGCAACGAGGGTAACGTTCAGCGCGTCCACGAAACCATTGGTGCCCACGAGTGGCACACGTGGAAGAAGGACGCTCACAACGGCGGGTTCCAGTGGATTGTGGATCGCCTCGTTGAGGCACAGTCCGACAACAACTAACCCCGGCGAATCCCCTTCTTAACGAGATCCCCTTCTTTTAACCCCGTGTGGAAACCATGCGTTTCCCGCGGGGTTTTCCCATAAGCCGCCCTCCTTGTGCATGATAGAATTCAGTCATGTCTATTTTCGACTCTTCCAGCAACTCATCACTCCACTCCTACGATCTTCCAGACGGCCGGCACGTTGAAGTTGGTCACGACACCGACCCCGAAGCCCCGACCCCTGGAGAGTATCGACTACTCGACCGTGAAAACGCGGATCTTGCAGTCGGTGTCTGGAGCCGCAACGGTATCGAGTTCCTCCTCGGAGACGAGAACCTCTACAACCTCAACACCGAATGGGAAAACTACGAGGACGACCCTGAATACTACGACGAACCAACCGAACCGAAACCAATCGTCGAATCCCAAACCGGTTACGCCCAGGGGGACGAAATTTTCGTGTACTTCCCCGGAAACACCTCCGACACGGAAGACCAGCGGAAAGAAAGCACCCGGCTACTCGCGAACTACGTATTCGGTGACATCTACATCGTTTCGGTCACCGACGAAGACGACAACGAGAAAGTGTCCTACTCCATCGAAAACTACGAGTGCGGCGACCATGAACTCGACGATGTTCTACACGGCATAGCAGACGACGCAACAGTCGCACACGTCATCGACAACAACCTGGAATTCCCCGAATACTAAGAAAAGGATCCCACAGCCATGCTGAACGAAACCGAGCTACAAGAATTCGCCAACGAGCGTTTCGACGAGCACACCGACACCTGGTACGAACTCCTAGAAGACCTCCACGGAGAGGGCGAAGCAGACCTGCTAATCCTCCAACGCGCCCTCGTCGATAACCCGCTCCTCGCGGAAGAACTACGCGACAAACTGCAGGGAGCATACGACGCGAATCCCGACGCTGCTACTGCCTACGATGCTTACTACGGGCAGGACTCGGGCGTATTCTCCGACTACAACGGTCTGGAGTACATCAAACGCGAAGATGCCCGCCCCCAGGACATCATCCTCCTGGACGCTGCCACCGACCTATAACCACGGGGGTAGCAGGGGGTGGCACGTTGCCCTAAACCGCCCGCCACCCTGCTACCATAAAAGCACATGCACAATCGAAGGGAAGGAACCCCAAATGGCTGAATACCGAGTCAACGTCCCCGTAGAGGGCTACTCGCTGTACACCGTCGAAGCGAACTCCGAGGAAGAAGCAATCCTCAACTACGAAAACGGTGAATTGCTCGAAACCAACGTCGAGGAAAAAGAGGACGACCGCTACGGTCAGCCCATTACCGCCGAAGAGGTCTAAAAAACCTCGTACCCACAACCCCGCCCCTATTTTCGCAGCAAAGCGAAAACGAGGGAGGGGTTTCCTTTTGCCCCAAACCAGCAGGTACAATAGGGGGCATGAGCAATACGATGAAGAAACTGAAGAAAACCGTCACCCGCCTCAACGAAGCCACTACAGAGGTCACCGAGGCGCGAGCAAAGCGCAACCGGCTTATCGCTAAGGCTCTCCGCGAGGGGCAGACGGTAGATAAAATCTCCACCCGCACTGGGCTTGCCCCAGCAACAATTAGGGCGCTCGCGGACAAGGAAAACGCCGCGGAATCCACCGAAATGTAGCCAGAACTGGCGTACTTCCATAAAAATGCCCCTCCGTCATTATCGGTCGCGGAGGGGTATTTTTATGTCTCTCGCAGCATGTTCGTAAGGTAGGCGCGAGCGGGGTTTTCTTTGTCCTTAATCGGCAGGGGACCCAGGATACTTTGGACGAGGCCGTCCAATAGTGCGAGGCGACTGTACGGGTCGTTTTCTGCGTTGAGGATAGCGATATGCCCGTCTGTTAGGTAGTCGGGTGCCCCGTCTACGGTTGTCCGGCTGGCTGCGTAGCGAGCACCGTGGAATTTGTTGTTCGAGTACCCGAAGGCTTCCCCCGCGGTTATGCGACTGTTCTCACCCATAGGGGGGGCTAGAACTCTGCTTCGAGGAGGGCTTCGCGGGTAGCCCCGATTAGGTCATCGAAGGTGCTGAAGTGGAATACTTCGGTGTCTTCCGCGAGGACGAATGGTGTTACGCCTTCCTGGTGTGCTGCGATGATGTTGCACGCTTCTCCGTCGAGTGAGAAGCTGGCTTCTTCGTAGTTGTTCTCGCCGTCAAAGAAGTCCACGGAGAGTTCGCCTCGGAGGTCGTTGTTGTTGAAGTCTGTGACGAATTCGGTGATACGGTTGCGGAAATCCATAGGGGAATCCTTTCTCGTTTTTGCTGCAGTGCCCCAGGGGGCAAGCAAGGGGCTTTTCCTATTATGTCACAGAGTTTTCTGTTATTGTAGACCCGTAGGCTTCGAGTAGAAGGAGAGAAAGCCTTGACTGACTGGAAAGCAAAACTGCACCTTAAGCAGTACCTATCGGATGACACGTCACCGGAGGCGATTTCGAAGATCGCGGACATATTCGCAACTGAGCTTCGGAAACTCTCCGACCGGGAGGCGCCGATTGACTCCGATGATCCTGAAGATGACGCGTGGATCCGATTAAGGCTCTACGACCAAGCTGATTACTTCGACGAGGTAGCAGACGAAGACCCGTCGGTTGAGTTCTTCAACGAGACGCTCGCGGAATTGTACAATTTCTGTGACCGTGCGCGAATCTGGATCGAGTAGAATCCTCTTCTTCCCCTCTGTCCCTTTTGGGTAGAGGGGATTTTCCGTACCAGCCCCCGAAAAAAGAACATGAGGAAAAATCATTGACGCCGCACACAACACGCCCTCTCCCTGATCGTTTATTCGTTGCCGTAACAGGAGTGCTATCGCAACGTGGAATACGCTTAGAATACGGCACAGAATGCGCGCTGGAACAGGTTATCTCGCAGACATTGGAAGAATGGGGAGAAGGAGAGGAGTAAAACGTGGATCTACGGTATATCCCTTTTAGCGTCCCTGTTGGCGAAGCGCAGCCCCCTTTAAGCCACGGGCTAATCTCTGGTGTCGCTGGAAGCGGAAAGACTCTTCTTGCACAGCATATTGCCCAGAAATTCGTCAGTAGTTTTAACCAATGTGCTTCCGACAGTGGGGCACGGGTTATTGTGGGCACATCCTCGACAACGGATAACTGGAACGATGACTGCACCCTCTACGAGGGATTAAACAACTCCGGGGACTCCTCCCTCGACTCCTTTATGGTTGGCATCGAAAAATTAGTGCATAATCGACTGGGTTTTGTGCGTCGGGGTGCAGACCTCGGAATTGACCTTGATGAAACAGTACCGCTGCTGCCACCAGTTCTCGTTATTGTTGATGGTGTAGATTGGCGCGTTCCCGAGGGGAAGCAAAACCTGAAGAGAATCGTGAGCATGGTGAGAATTTCCCGACATGCAGGCGTTTTCTTTCTGTTTACCGCCCAGTCGCTAGTAGGGTTATCAGGGCTAATAAACCAGATGAGTTACTCCATTTCCCTTGACGAAAACTCCGCCAAGAACACCGGAAAACCGTATGCGGGGAACCAGGAGCCAGGACAGAAATAGGAACGTCCTTACGCAGAAGAAAACCCCGTGGCAGGGAAAACTACCGCGGGGTTTTTCTTCGCTTTGTGGATCTTACTTGTCGATAACGTCGCTACCAGACAAATCTGTATTGCCCTTAACTACCGCGTTCCCGGTCACTTTTGTGGAGCCAGAAATTTTCACGACACCACCGAGCTCGGCGTTCCCAGATACTTCTGCATTGCCGAACACCCACGCGTAGTCAAGGACGCGCGCGTTGCCCGAGATTTTCGCGTTATCGCGGACTACGGACTCCCCCAGGAGCCGCGAGTGGTCGCAGATTTCTGCGTCCCCGAATACATGGGAGCCGCCCGAAACCAAGGCTGCTCCGTAGACCTGGGCATCCTTGAATACTTTCGCGTAGCCGCTGATGACAGCGCGATCAAATACCTGCGCGTTATCATAAATCAATGCGTTGTCGCGGACGGTAGCATTGCCGTACACCTGGGCATTACCTCCGACGTAGGAATCGCCGGAGATTTGTGCGGTGCCGTAGACTCGCACGTTTTCACCGGTGATTTCTGCGTTCTGGAGGACTTGCGCGTGCCCGTACACGTGTGCGCCGAGAGAAACTTCCGCGAGACCGTCGATAAACGCATTGCCGTAGACGCGAGCGCCACGAGACACTTTCGCGTTGCCTGCGACCCAGGCGTTATCGTCGAGGTTGTCCATGGACTCCACGAACCCTCCGAGATCACCGGCGGTCACACCGTGCTCGGGGAGATTCACGGGTCGCGCGGATACGATATAGCATCCTCCAATCATGTTCGATGGTTTCGTCAGTTAACTCGAAATGCTTATCAGACATCGTTCTCCTCTAGTTTTCTACAATCTCGTCGAAAATCACAGCGTCACGAACATCACCAGATACCTTGGAGTTTCCGCATACACGCGAGTCAACAACGGTTGCTCCGCCAATGACCATAGCGGTGTCGGTGATTTCCGATTCTCCTTGCACGTGCGCGTCTCCCCCGACGAGCGCGGAATCGCGCACAACGGTTGTGCCCGAAACCTGGGCATTACCGTTCACGCAAGCGTCGTCGCGGATTACTGCCCTGTCGTAGACGTGTGCGTCACCGGATACGTGGGCGGCTCCGTACACCATTGCGGTGTCGTACACTTCGGCGTTGTCGGAAACAAGGGCTCCTTCGTCTCCGAGGATCTGGGCGGTTCCGTACACCTTCGCGTTGTCAGCCACCCATGCGGCTCCTCGGAGGTTGTCCGTGGATTCCACGAAACCACCGAGGTCACCGGCAGCGACATTGAGTAGGGGAATGTCATGGGTTGCGCGGATACGGTGCAGCGTCACGCCGTTGTGGTTGATGGTTTCGTCGGTGAGTTCGTAATACTTCAGCATTTGGCTCTCTTTCGCACGGTTAAGTCCCCTCTTTGTTTGAGGGGCTAACCAAAATCTTAGCGCAAAAGAGAGAGGCTACAGATCCTCCATGGGAGGGGTGGGGCACAATAAGGAGTGTTTCATTGTTGCGTAAGGCGTGTTCTTTGGGGAAAACGAGCCGCGGGATTCGTTTGCCCACCCTGTGCTGACCTGTGCTGCGAACGATACGATAGCACCCCGGTGGAGGTACCGGGTAGCGAACTCTCGGGAGGTGACGTGGATATTCACTCGCGTTTCTTGCGGCTCCCGGAATGGGTTATGAGCAAGGGGCATAACCATAGCGGAAACCCGGTAAGGGGCAGTCGTAATGAACGTGGTAGTTTCCTCCACCAGGGATACACTCCCAATACGGAAAGCAGTGGGGGCTGCTAGTACGACGTGGTTAAAAGACTTACGCCCAGACTGCTCAAACCGGCAACTCGTGTTCCGGTACGTCGCGTTTTCCGCAAGGGGAAGAGTCTCACTGAACGTAGCCCCTGTGGTCAGGAAGTTCCGTCCGATAATGCTCATGGCTGGGTACGCATTCGGGTGGTGGGGAAGCCCGTCGCAGACCCATGCCCATTCCCCGTCCTCCGAGCGGACAGCCAATGCTTTGGGGTTACTCAATGGTGAGACGTGAGCGGGGTGCTCGAAGGATTCCATGGAGGTAGTGTAGGCATCGAGTGTTGTGACAACAGCACGCCTAATGCTGGGAATGTTTGCCGCGACTCGTTTGCACATGTCTCCCGCGAGATCCCCAGGGGCGTAATCGTCCTGGTCTTCGCTCATGCGGGTGTCTACGACGAGAACGTCACCGGAGTGCGCGTTCTTAATTGCCCGCAGGGGCGTGGAGTCATGGGTGAGGGTGTAGAGATCGCGGTGCCATGCGCATACCGCGGTGAGGACATCATCGAAGGGGATTTCTGGGTTGCGACTATCCGACCAGTCGATGTCGAGGTAGTTGTCATCCGAGCATTCGGTGGGGGTGACAACATCGACGGGGAGGGCAGGATACTTGCTAAGGTTCTCCCAGTTAAAAGCCCTGCGTTGCAGCCAGATAACACCGTAGCCTGCCTGGTGGTACTTGCTGGTGCGGGAAACGTATTCTTCCGGGGTCTGGGCGGAGTTTTGCACCTCGATAGCCAACGGGGGGATATGCTCCTCGGGGAAGAAGCACACGGTGTCCGCGATGATGTAGTCTCCCTCATCGTTAAGGGGAATGAGGTGCTCCATTTCTGCGCGGTAGCCTGCTGCGCGGAGGGAATCGTAGACACGGGTTTTCGTGTTGAAGTGCTCCGATGATTCCTTATCGGTGGTGTGCTCTCCGTTGGGGTAGTGGGACACGAATTTACGTCCCCGCGGGCTGATTTTCAGGAACACGGGTTCGTTGTTGATTGCGGAGAGAATGTGGTGGCGGTCGGTTCGGGTGTACTGCTGGATTTCGCGGTACTCTTCGTCGGTGAGTTGGTAGGCGTAGCGTCGTTGCCCTGCCTGATAGAATGCCTGCGGCATGGGGGTAATCCTCCTTCCAAAAAGGGTGCACCGGTGGCTAAATCATGGGGTGTCGGTTTAGGTGGCGTCGGATAAAGTCCACACCTTCTGGTTTGACGAGGACTTCGTTCATGCGCACAATTTTTCCGTTGATGGTTTTCGACCGCGGCCGGGACGCGAAGTACTGCGCGTACTGCCCGTAGGGGAGATTACGGTTCTTGGAATCGGACAGGAGCACCTTTGTGTCTCGTAGGTGACGGAAAAGCCTCTGCGGCCCCACTCCGAGCATTTTCGCGACACTCGCAACGGAGTACAGCCCCTCGTCGCTGAGGAACGTGTCGTAGGCTTCCGCCTTGGGGCGCATTACCCCCGCTTGGCGTTCCGCCTCGATCCGCTTTTTCTTCTCTTCTTGGCGGTCTTTTTCCGCTCCGTAGGCGAGCTGGATCAGATCCATGCGGGATAGTTCCTGGGGGTTAAACGCAGCCTTTTGACGGGCAACCCGTTCGCATTCAAGGAAGTAGCGCCGGGCTCGCTTCCCTTTCTCTGTGCGCTGGAGCATGGAAATTTCCTTCGCCATATCCAGCGAAATGACATGATCAATACGATTCCCGCCAGGCACAAAACCCCTGTTCGCGTCGGCTTCTGGTTTTTGAGTAGCGTAGTCTGTGCCCTCTTCGAAGCCGTACTCGGTCATGCGGGCAAACCAGTCATTGTAACGGCTTTTTATTCCAAGGAAGTCGTGCAAGTCGCGCCCCAGCACAGCCTGCACCCCTCCTCCTGTGGTGGTCAATGGAATCAACTCGTCCATCACATAAACCCTTTCACATACGTAGTTAGATTTCCCTCTCACAGTAATCACCACGCCACCCCCGTGTCAACGCGACGCACCCCCACGCCACCCCCGTACTGGGGTGGGGCGCTCTTTCCCCAGCACACCCCAACGTGCGACCGCGGGGTTTTCCGCCCGCCTGATTTGACTCGCCAGGCGCGCGTGTTGTAGTGTTGGGCCTGCGCCCGAAGTGACGCTAAAATCGGGTTACGCCCGGTAAACGTGCTGGTCGTGAAGTGTTTTCCCCGCATACGCGGGGGTGTTCCCAGTCACCCACGAGGACGCAAAAGGACCCCTCAGTTTTCCCCGCATACGCGGGGGTGTTCCCTGGACGAAAATCGCCAACTAGAAGAACTCAAAGTTTTCCCCGCATACGCGGGGGTGTTCCTTGATTGCGAGATACTGCGGAATTTTTCGCTGAGTTTTCCCCGCATACGCGGGGGTGTTCCGTGGCCAGACGACACCACTCAGTCCGACATTGAGTTTTCCCCGCATACGCGGGGGTGTTCCGTGCGGCCCAGACCTCCTGTAGCGCGGTCATGCGTTTTCCCCGCATACGCGGGGGTGTTCCCACGCAGCAGAGTTCGGAATCTCGCAAGCGTCAGTTTTCCCCGCATACGCGGGGGTGTCCCGTCTCGCCAGGTGATGCAGTGGGAAAATCGTCGGTTTTCCCCACCTACGCGGGGGTGTTCCTCCAGCGCGACGATAACGGTCAGTGGCAGATCCGTTTTCCCCGCATACGCGGGGGCCCGTCGTCTAGTATGCTGTTAATATCGACTCCTGGGGCGCGCAGCCCCCTACAGAGAGGACTTACACCATGAGTTACTATTCCACTGTGGAATTCGACGTGACGGTTACGGATATTACCGAAACCGAGGTCAAGGCACTCCTTGAGCAAACACTAACCGAGTGGGCTGCAAGCAGGATAGAGGTCACTGCCGGCAGTGATATTGTGTCCGTCGTGGGGTATTTTGATGAGATCGTCACCCAGTGGTACGGCTTCGCAGAAGACGTCCCAGCATTCCACACGGCTGTTGTTGGAGCCGGTGGCGCATTCCGTGACGGATACGTCATCCGCTACGGTGAGGCAGACGGTGACGAAGAGCGGTTCATTTTCAAGGGAACCAGTCTTGAGCATGAATTCAGTGAAAACGACACCTGGTAGACAGCCTAAACAAAAAGGAGAAGAACCGTGAACATCGCAGAAGAACTAACCCGTCGAATCAAAGCCGCTGCCCCAGAGGAAGCAGACGACTTCGGGATTCTCACCTCGCGGCTCGAAATCCCCGACTCTGCCCCTATGACAATCCACGAACTCGCCTACCGCGGTACCGGGGAGCAGACGCTCTTCCTCGAAGAGTGGGATACCGGGGCGTTCCGCACTGTCGATACCACCGGCGCGTGGGATCACGATACCGCGGAGGCTGCTGTAGAGGACTTCATCGACCTGTTTGTCGCAATCTACGAAATCGAAGAACCGTCCGAATACTAGCCCCCACGTGCCCCCTGAGAGATTATGTCTTCTTTGTCCATATCCGCCGCGTGCTGTGTCACTCGCAGCGACGGCGCGGTTCTGTTAATCCAACGTGCCGATAATGGTCAGTGGCAGATCCCTGGCGGTGTCGTAGAGCTGGGAGAATCACCAAAGAAAGCCGCGATCCGAGAAACGCAAGAAGAAACGGGTCTTGTTATTGTTGCTCCTGTCCTCCGGGGAGTGTACACCAACACGACTCGGGGGATTGTCGCGCATGTTTTTCACACTAGTCGCTATTGGGGTGAACTGAACTCTGACTCGCCCGAAACTAAGGCCGTGGCGTGGGTTCCATTCCCCGAGGCGTGCGAGCGCGTACCAGAAGTTTTCCGGTATCGGATCATCGACGCATTTGCCGAGCCGACTGCCCCTGTAGTGTTCCGGCAGCACGACGGCACGCACTGGATCGCGTAGCTCCCTACTGGAATCGCGCTCTGGCTACGGACGCGTCGTCCCGGTCGGATAGTCGCAAGAAACGTGTTTTATCCCCGTCCTGGAGCTGAAGCAAGTCAGCCTGCTCATACAGGTTGTTCAGCTCGCCGGGTTCCATGTAGGGCAGCGCGGACGGGCGGGCCCCTGTGACCCGCAGCATTGTTTCCGTCCCGTCTGTGACAGCAACAATCGCACTAATCTTCTCGACGGGAAACACGACGTGGTGCAGGTGGGGGAGAAGTTCTTGCGGGGAAACGGTGTCGGAGGGAACCCATACTCCTTGGGGCGTGTTCCTGTCCGCGCGAGCCTGCCGCAAATCAGGCAGAATCGACGCATAAGCGTCCTCTGGGGAGTCCCCTTGGTTAAGGCGCTCCTGCACCGCCCCGAGGTAGGTGGATTCGCGCCCCGCGAAAGCTGGATCGACTACCCGTTCGGTGGTTCCGTCGCGGAAGAATACCCACACGGGGCTGTCACCGCACACGACTACGGAAAGATCATTAGCGCCCCAGACCGCGACTGCGATTGTTGCAGTCACCCCGCACCCCTCTTGCGTTGAGCCTTGGGCTACCCACAATGCCTCCGCGACTCTTTCTGGGGCAAGATCCGGGGAGCGCACGACACTGTTTAGGCATTGCGTAAGGAGCGACGCGAACCCTGATGTAGCCGCCGACGCGCCAGGGGAACCAGATATGGGCGTTGCCCCATCTACCACTCCTACTAGCCCTGCGCGGGCAACCACACTGTCTTGATTCTCGGGTTTTACGGTGCGAGTCCAACCCATTACTTCGGTATCCATGCACCCGATAGTACCGCACGGGACTCCTGCGGTTACAGGAGTTCAAAAAACAGGAAACCCCTCACCTAAAGGCGAGGGGGTAAGACCGCGAGCTCCGTCTAGCGATAAGGGGACTGCGAGGTTTAATCGAAGTGGTTGCAGGCCAGAACGCCGACAGCATCGTTGAAGTCCTGAATCGCACCGTCCGTTGACGCTTCTTGAATAAACAGATTCAGCAAATCTTCCGAATCAGTGTTTTCAATCTTGTCTACGTCACCGCTGCCGGTTCCCTCCGCGTAGTCGATGAGGGCGCTGCGGATCTCCTCCGCGTCCAGGGCAAAAACCGCGTGATCTGCTCCGCTAATAAACTGCTTCTCGAAAGCCATGATGATGACCTCTCCTTTGGCTCTAGGGGACAAACGTATGTTACCACTGCCAGACAAGCCAAATGATCCCTGGGGCTTTTCGTCTACGCGGGGTAGCGTGGTTGGGGGACGAGTTTTTCGTTGAAGTTAAAGGGGGAGCCGGTAGTCATTCGTTATCCTTGGTGTATTTCACCAAAAATCTTACCCCTCCGTCTTCTCCTTCGGTTTCGGGGAAGGCTCAACATAGTGGTGGATTGCAGCGCGTACGCCTATCGCATATAGGCGCACGAACCCCACCGAGAAATCATCTGGGGCTAACTCGAATTCTTCGATTTTTTCTTCGGAAATGCCTAGCGAGTCTGAAAATTCACTTATGTCGGGGTATCGCTTTTTCCGCTCTTCGATTAGCTTTTCCAGCATGGCGAAATCACGAGCCGTTTGAGCGACTCCAAGCTCAATGCTGGGGTCGCTGACGCTGGCTAGGTCATCTAGAAAACGCATTGTTGTTTTTCCTTTCTGGAACACCCCCGCGTATGCGAGGAAAACCTTGCAAGAGAAATTAACGGGGCTATCACCCAGGGAACACCCCCGCGTATGCGGGGAAAACGCTTCACGACCAGCGCGCTTACCGGACGTAACCTGGTTTTAGCATCACTTCGAGCGACAAACCCGACACTACAGCACGCGCGCCGGGGACGTCAAACCAGGAGCAACAAGAAAAGGCCAACAGGCGCATACGTCCTGTTGACCCTTCCTGACTCACGACAAGGGACCTTGTCCTTGCCTTCCCAGCAACCCATTCTAACAGATACCCCAACAATGGAGGGGCGGTTTTATTCTCCGCTGGCGTTCGGGTCGTTTGGGCCGCCTGGAACGTACCCGTACACGAACCCGCGGTCGTCCGAGAACATGATGTTCGTGCCCGACTGCTGCGCCTCGCACACCTGCCCGTCACCGACGTAGATGACAACGTGGCCAGGGTTCCCTCCCGGTGGCCAGCCCAGGTCACCGATCTGGGGGCTGTCGGTGGGGGTACAGAAGTCGTATTGGGGTGCCGCGGTGCGGGGGATTTCAATGCCGGTGGTTTGGTAGATCACAAACCGGGCAAGACCGGAGCAGTCGAAGCCGATTTTGTTGTAGTCTCCGCACTGGTCGGCGTAACCGCCGCCGTCTGTAATGCCTTGGCTGGGGCCGTCGAGTGCCCCGCCTCCCCAAGCATAGGGGATGTCGGCTGCGACGGTGCGGTCGCAGAGTTCCAGTACGGCTTCTTGGAAGTCGCCGGTGATCCCGTCGAGGCTGAGATCTCCGCCGCGTTCCGGTTCCCCGTCGCCTCCACCTCCACCGCCGCTGCTGCCCTTGTTGGCGAGGTACTCTGCGAGGATTCGCATTTGCTCGGGGGTGAGTGACACCATGTCCGCTGGCTGTTGGGAGCCGGCGCCCTGGTTCTGGGTCATCAACTCCTGTTGGGTTGGTGCCGCGTACTGGGGGGTGTAGCTCTGCATTGCCGGCGGGTTTTGCATTGCCTGCGGTGGGGCGACTGGTTGCGGCATTTGCTGCACTGTTGGTTGTGGTGTCGCCGCGGGGGTCATCTGCTTTGGTGTCGAGGACGCAGCAGGGGAGGGGGATTCGGATAGTCCGCCGCTGGGGGTTGTGGCTGTGGGTTGGGCGGCTACCATTTTCTTTGGTTGGGAGCTGTCTGTTGATGCGCCCCTGGCGCTGCTGCCGTTGCTGCTGGGGGTAGATGAGGAGCTGGAGTTGTTGAGGGAGCGTGCTAGGTCGTTTCCTCCGCCGCCGCGGTTGAGTACTCGGGGGTCGGAGTCAACGCGTCCGATGTTGCGGGTGGCTGCGGTGTCTTCCGCGTCGGACGCGGAGGTTGCGCCTTTGAGGGTGTCGGATGCGTCGCGGACGCGTTGTTTGCTTTTCTCCGAGCTGGAGTTGGTTTCTTCTTCGGCTTCTGCGAATTTTTCGGTGCCTTTACCACCGCCGTCTTCTTCGTCGGGGGTGTCTACGGCTTCGTCGAGGTCGGATGTTGATTCGTGGAGTGCGTCCTGGTCAATTTTGATGGTTTGGTTGCTATCCCCAGGCATTGTGTTTGTTCCTTACGTGTGTCGTGGGTTTTTACCCCTTCTTTTGTGCCCCGCCGGGGTGGTTGTTGGCGGGGCGGTGGGGTTAGGTGTTTTGGATGTTCTTTGCTGCCTCGGAGTCGGAGGATTCTGCGGAGTTGGCGTATTCGATCATTGAGTCTGCGTCTTGGGAGAGGCTGTTGGCGACGTTGATCATTTGGTTCAGTGCGTCGGGCCCGGTGATGGAGTATCGCTGCATGAAGTTCGCGATTTCTGGGGGGAACCCGCCGTCCGCGGTGTTTTTCCGCATTTCCTTGGGGTAGCTAGTGGCAACGAGGTCGTAGTACTTTTGGGCTTCCTGCAGTAAGTCCTCGGCGTGTTTCTTCAGGTCTGTGGCGAAGCTACGCAGCGTGTCGGGGTCAACGGAGACACCCGAGAATGCGGTGGAGGGGAGGGCTTTTGAGGCGCTCACGCCAGGGCTGGTTTGCGCTGTCATTTGGGTTTGCATTTGCGTTTGTGCTGCTGCGTAGGGGGTAGTCATAGGTGATTCCTAGCCGTAGAAAAAGGAGAGAGGGGGAGGGTTGCAGGGGGTTATGTTGCTGGTGGTTCCCAGCCGACTTTAAAGCCGCCTAGCACGCCCTCGACTTTTCCGATTCGTTGTGCGGAGTCTTCGTCGGTGCTGGATACCGCGTTTCGCCATTCTGTGACGGTTTCTTTCGCGTGGACGGCGCGGTCGTCGAGGAGTTCCATGTCATCTTCGAGTTCCTTGGTTTTAGGCTTCCAGGTACCGTCGGATAAGGAATCGTGGGCTGCGATGATGTCGGGGTCGATTTCTTCAAGCCCGGCGCGTAGCTGATTGAGTCGCTTCGTTACAACTCCGATGTTGAAGTCCTCTTTCATTGCGCCAATGGCGTCAATTGCGCGCGTGTGGGCGGTGACGATTCCCTCGATGTCCGCGACGTCCATGGACAGTAATCCATCTCCCATGGAGGTTCTCCTTCCTTAGTTGTTTATGGGGTGGTTATTTCTTTTCTGGGGTTTTCTCTTTGTCCTTCTTGGCTTCAACCTCGTTTTCCATATCCTTGTATGCTTCGGTCTTGTAAGACTCGGCTCCCTTGAGGTCGATTTGGTCGCGTCCCACCAGATCGTTGTAGGAGTTCTCGAAGTTGATGACCACAGCGTCTTTCGCTGCCAAATCGTCTGCGGTGGTTGCGGTTCCCACCCAGTCTTGGAGGGCTTTGGTGGCGTTACCCAAATCTGCGGATTGGGTTCGGACATCGTTGCGGAGCCCCTCGATAACGGATACGACCAAATCGTCGTACAGTCGGTCGCTTTCCGCAATCAGGTCGGTGTCCGTCCACGGGTGGCCTTGTACGTTTGCTGCCTTTCCGATTTGACCTCGTACTTCGTTGAAGCGTGGCCGGGCGACGTAAAACGGGTCGAGCCCGATTTCTACACCGTTGTAGATGTCAGTGGCCGCGTCGTTCTCCCTGGCGATTTTGTCGATTGCGTTTTTGTCGATATTTAGTGCCATAGTGTGCCCCTCCTTTTTGCTTTTGTCCCCTTTTTAGGTTGCTCTGCGACGGGGTTTATTCGCCCTCGTAGTGGAGAATGAAAGCGGAACCAGACGGGTGCTGTGTGACGTGCGTGATGGGCAGGTAGCCGTCGGTGAACGTGAGGACGCACAAGGGATCTACGTCGGTGACGCTATCCCAGTCGATTTCCCCGACGCGGAGGGTGTTGCTGGGATCGAAGTCCGGGTCATCTTCTTCGAGGAAGGTGGCGAAGTTGTCTTCGGTGTTTTCTTCCGCGTCATCGTCGTAGCGGCTGATTTCGCAGATGTAGTGGTCGTTGGTGACCAGGCGTGCGTCTGGGTAGTCTGCGATCAGGTCGATGAGTTCGGTCTTGTTCATAAGAGTTGTAGCCCCCTCCGGCTCTGTTACCCCCTCATGGGGGTGTAGGGTTGTGACTATTCCCATTATAGAGCATTTTGGGGTGTGTTCTTGTTTCCAGCATGACCGCTGCTCAACAACCACCCAGGGTGGTTATCGTTTTCCGCCGAACTCCTGGTCGCATAGTGCCGCAATGTCGTAAGGGGACGGGGCTTTGTATTCTGGGTAGTGCCCAGACGCTGCGACGGCACGCTGGGAAAGTAGGTACAGGAGTCGGGCTGTTTCGGTGGGGATTCCGGGGCGTATTTCCCGCAGGAAAGGAAGCCCGTGGAGGGAGGCTTTATTCCAGTAGGTTGCGTATTCTTCGGGGGAGACAACCTGGTTTGCCGGGTCTGCCGGCTGGGGTGGTTCCTCCGTCGCGGGAGCCTCTTCCTCCCCCTCTTCTGGGGCAAGTGGGAGCGGTTCGTCTGCTGGCGTGTCTTCTGGGTACGTGTCGGGGTATGCGGGGGTGTCTTCCTGTACGGGTTCCACTGCTTCCTCCCCCTCACCCGCCGGGGGCTGATCTTCGGCGGGGGCGGTTTCTTCCTCGGGGGTGGCAAGGAACGACGCTACATACGTGGCGTAGTCCACCACGAACATGGGGTCAGCGTCTTGCTGCCCCAGGGTGTCCACCGTCGCTCCGATGGACTTCACGTTCGCGCCAGTGGACTCGATACACTCGGAAAGGCTCTCGGGTGAGAACCCGAAGTCTTCTGGGTTCATTCCTTTACCGTCACCCTCGTCGAGTTTTTCGATGGAGGAATCTTCCTTGCTGCCAGTAATGAATGCGAGGGCAGTGTCAATGGGGGACATAATCATGGTGTACACGGAGATAACCAGCGTGATGACCAGCATGATGAGGAAGGCGTAACCGATGATGGGTAGTGCGGCTAGGGTGATTTTGCCGGCGAGGAGCCACTTCGCTTTCGACCCGCCACCTTTTTTCCGTAGCGAGTCTTTCACTAGCCCGCCGACTTGTTGTCGGAGTTTGTTTAGCACAACCCTCGTGCCCCCTTTTTTCCTATGGTGTTTTGCCTGGTTACCTGATTGTACAAAATCGGAGTACAATTAAGAAAAATACAGCCCCAGACAGGAAAGGCCCCATATAGTGGATACTGCGGCTACGGATCCAATATCGGAATCGACGCATACCTTTTCGAGCGAAGATGTTCAGCGGATCTATGACCGCAATCAGGCGCGACTAGAAGCTATGCGCAACAGGGCTTTGCTCCAGCGAGTTATTGCAACTTGGGAATGGCTAAAAACAGCTTGACTTTCCTCCCCGTCCGTGAGGGCGGGGTGTAAGCAGGCTCGGTCGGGGCGCATTAAAAAAGAGGGGCAGGGAGTTTCTCTGCCCCTCTAAAAGGTTTTGTTGCGACTCTCCCCTTCTTACTTCGGTGCGGCCTCGGGTTCCATGCGAGTATCACCCATGAGGTTCCACAGCAAACCTGGGTAGGTGGAGATCGCTACGCCGGCGGGGGTTTCCTTCACCTCGTAGACAACATTCATGCCGGTGATGTTCGACGCGAGAGACACAATCTTCTGGTCACACTCGCCTACCGGCTCGGATACCTTCACAGTTGTGGGGGTATAGGTGTTCTCTGCGATGGATACCAGTCCTGTGATGGTGTGGCACCCGTCGAAGCCATTGAGGGAACCGTCATCGGAGATGGTGATTTTCGCGTCTGGGTTCGATTCCGAGAGGGAAACGTCCATGAGGTATGGTTGCGGCGCTCCGACCGTCATAAAGGCGGAGAGAACCAGCACAAGAAATACGGACATGACAGCAGTAAACTTCCTTTTCCTAACAATCACCCCAACAAAAAAGGGGATTAAAACGGGGGAATTCTTCCTCCCATAGGATAATCCCCCAGGAGACGGGAATCAACACCAGTCCCCTACATCGGGGCTGTTAGCACTGGGATAGTTGGTTACGTAATGCCGCGCGCTCGTCCGTGGATACGCCCAGACGGTACTTGTTTTTGATGTACACCTGCTTTTTCGCGTAAGTGCAGCGGTACTTCTGGTTCTGCGGCACCAACCACTTCGACGCGTCCTTATCGCCCTTCGACATGTTCTGCGGCCCGTCAGACGCCAGCAGGACTTCTGGGTCGTTTGCGAAGTTCACACGGTCTTCATACGTCAACAGGTACGCGCCAGATACCCACGCGTCCTTCAGTGCCACAACGTGATCGATCTGCACTGCGCTGCTGGTCTTCGGCCCGTAAATAAACGTGATGTCCTTACCCGTGTACGGATCGTCCTTCAGGACACCGCCGATGACCTTGCAGTCACCCTCTTTTCGTACCTGCGACAGGTCACGATTCAGAATATCGTTGCGGGTCGAGCACCCGTTACCGCCAAACTCAACGGTGTTGTTGTCTGTCCACGCAGGGCCGAAGTAGTTACGCTGATAAGCTGGGGCCTGGGACTTATCCACGCTCGGGAGGCTCTCCAACATCTCTAGGTTACCCTTCCCTCCGCTTGAACCGCCGGAGGAGAAAATAGAGGTAATACTCTGAATGAATCCCTGCGGACTCGTCTCTGACGGTGGGGGCAGGGCACAGCCCGCCATGATTGGCATTGTGGCAGCGATAACGGTAGCGAGGATTTTCTTCGAGGCTTTCACTTGGCTTAAGGCACCTTCCGTAAAAACTACCCCCTGCCTAGCGCGAGGGGTATCCCTTTTTCCTACAGCAACAGCATACCCCACCAGCACCCCTCGGCAATATCGACGGGGGGGGTATGGGGCGCCACCTTTTTGACGGAGGAGTCGCACTACCACTACGGTTGGCACTAAAAGCACAACCAACCTGAAAGAGGACAACGCATGACAGCGTTTCTGAAAGTTTTCGACGGAAACATCAAGCTAATGCTCCAACGCGAATTTAGCGATCACACAGAAAATGGTTTGAGTGCAGACGTTGGCAGTCTTGTTGTTCCGCTGCAAAACCGAGACGGTGAACCAGCAGAACTCACCGCCAGGAAGTACAAAAAGAAGAGCGCCTATCTTCCTATCTCGCGCGTGTACTACAGCGCTCCTACCCCTACTGCGACTATCAAGGTGTCCTCTCCCGATGGGAAAGCGGGAATCAACCTTACAGTCCAGAGTCGAGCAAAGTGCCTGGACTACAACGCAGAGGTGTCGCTATCGGTATTCGCTGGCGGTTTCCTGGCGCTCGACTCCACCAACACCTACAATTTTAAAGGCACTGGCATTGATTACGCCACGAAAATTGTTGCCCAAAAGGTAGTCACCGACATGTACCGGGGGTTGTTCCTCTCCAACCAACAACCCGTCAATGATGACACGCACCTCTTCGCCATGGCAGTGGAAGGCTGTGCCGACAATATGGTCAAGTGGCTACTCTCCCCTCTTTACAACCCCGTAAGTGCTGTTGACAACATACTCGATTAACCAACACCAACCTACCCAGGGGTCACCCATGTCTTTTTCTGATGATCTTCTCGAACTGCTGCGAAGCAAACCCCCTGTTATAGAGGCGCATGTAGACTCCACGCTTTTCCCTGTGGATCCTCCTCGATTCCGCTGTGTCCACGCGGACGGCAGGGTTTTCACCGTTCGTGTGAGCGAGCGGAAAAACCGAACAACCATCAAAGAATATCGGCGTGCAGGAGATAAAACTCCCCTCGCTGTTTACCGCACGACCAGCGATATTCACGCCCCCGAGTTCCACGAACAGTTGGGGCTGGCGCTATCCTAGTCCCTCCCCGGCGCACGGGCGGTTATAATCAACGAGGTAACCTACTCGGAAAAAGGAAGGGAACCTTAACGGCTATGAGTGACTCTCTGAAAGACCAGTACTACAAGGTAATCGCCGACCTGTGGGCGCGATTCCCATGGGCGGATGCTATTCGCGAGGATATTCTCGAAACTGGGGGTGACCCCCAAGACGCGGGGAAGATTTTTTTGGTGCGAGACGATGACACATTTGACGCGGAATTCGCCCAGGAAGTCGTAGACGACGCCGCAGAGATTGATCCAGATACCTGGATCGGCCCATTCTTGAGTGACGTAGACGAAATCCTTGGCTATGGTGAATGCCCACAGGATCAGCCAGGAGTAAATATCGCGTTTGATTCCCCAGCCGGCGGGTATTCGAACAGGTATCAGCGAGTGTTCAACCCATCGGTGGACACCGAAATTTCCTAGCCCAGAGCACACGAAAACGCCCCGCAGGTGATGTTATCCCTACGGGGCGTTTTCCTATGCTTTAGTAAAGAAGACCGCGAGGAACACGAATGTAACCCAACGGAACTCCATGCCAGGAGAAGCCTTCTTTTTCCGCTCGATGACGCCCCTAAAGACGGTTGTGTAGTAGGAGTTTGCCCCCCCCCCATCAGGGTTGGGGGTGCCCCCCCCCAGTGGACTGGGCAGGTAGTCTCTAGTCGGGGCGATACTCTCCACTACTTCCCACAGTGTTATGTTGAGTGGGAAGTTAAGGAGGAAGCTCTACAGCGCTGGGAGTAGCCTGTCAGAGGCTACCTCGAAACACCCCCGCGTATGCGGGGAAACTAACGCTCAACGCCGAGCTTGTCGCCGAAAGGAACACCCCCGCGTATGCAGGGAAAACCGTCTGGTCTACATAATAGAGCGCCAGCCCCCCGGAACACTCCCGCGTATGCGGGGAAAACATTCACTGTCACCTTTTCCAAGACGTTTACGCCGGAACACCCCCGCGTATGCGGGGAAAACTGACGCTTGCGAGATTCCGAACTCTGCTGCGTGGGAACACCCCCGCGTATGCGGGGAAAACGTCAGGCGCATCTCGGCAAAAGTACTGTCACGGGGAACACCCCCGCGTATGCGGGGAAAACTCTCCACCGAGGTTCCCGTGATTGTTGTTGTCCGGAACACCCCCGCGTATGCGGGGAAAACTGACCCTCGTCAGTCCATGCGCGGGGAGGAAAAGGAACACCCCCGCGTATGCGGGGAAAACGCTTCACGACCAGCATGTTTACCGGGCGAAACCCAGTTTTAGTATCACTTCGAGCGACAAACCCAACACTACAACACGCGCGCTGGGCAAGTCAAACCAGGGGATTAGTTCTTAGCGGGTGACCTCGTGCCACACGTAATCTCCCTTATCAGAAGCAATCGTGTTCTTGACATACTTACCCGACTCCGGAGCCTCCACAATCACTCCATCGCCCATGTACATCACCACGTGCCCAGGCCCGCCATTAACCCACTTCGATTTATCCCTCGGGAACCCCAAGTCCCCCACACTGGGATTGTTCTGATCCGGAATCTCGGTGGTGGTACGATACTGGTCTTGGGACACGCGCCCCACGTCAACACCGGTGGTTTCGTGGACCAGGTAGCGGGTAAGCGCGGAGCAGTCGAATCCGACTTTTTCGTAGTCGCGGTGTTTCGTCGCGTCTCCGCCACCGTCACCGGTTCCCAAACTGGGGCCGTCGAGGGTTCCTCCGCCCCAGGCGTAGGGGGTTCCGTTGCTGATGATGTCATCGACGATGGTGTGGAGCTTTTTCTCCATCGGCGTCAGCGGAGTAGCGATTGTGGCAGTAGTGGGGGTTCGGATGGGGTTCTGGCACCCAGGGATAGTTGCGGCGTCGGCAACACGAATGATGTTGTCGAGGAGTGTTTTCGCCGGCACCATGTACTGATTGATGTAGGTGTCAACGGTGTCGTCGTGGATTTTCTGGAGTCTTTCGACGATTGCTTGGTCTACAGGCAGTGTGCCTACCGCGGACGCGCCCTGGGTGCCCTCTGTGGTTGCCACAGAGGTGATTGTGTGGTCTTCCCCTATGGTGACTCCGATGATGGTTTCTGGGTCGCCCTTGCTGTGTTTTGTGACCTTTGGCGCGGACACGAGCGCGTACAGGTCACGCTCGCACAGCAAGTCGGGTACGGTGTCGTGCCACTGGTTGCCTTTTTGGATCAGCCGGAATGCTTTTTCGATGTCGGCTACGTGCTGGGTGATCGCGGATAGGCGCTGCAGTGAATCCATGACCGAGGATTCCGCCCCGCGGGTGGTTTTCGACCGGGACTCCCCCAGGTTGGAGAAAATCTTCTCACTAAGCGGGTTGAGGGAGTCAATGAAATCTTTGGACGTGTCCGTGATGGACTTGTCTCCGAAAAATGGCGTTGTCATCGCGCGTGCGCCCCCCTTAGTTCCCTGGAAGAATGCGGCTCAGGAATCCCGCGGATTCTTTATCGTTCGATGTCGCTGTCTCAGAGTACCCCTGCAGCGTATCGCAGGTTCTATTAATAGAGGTTGCTATGGATTGGTGATCATTGAGGACAAGATCGAGTTTGTCCGCCACCAGCTCCATGACTTCCTTGTTCGCCGCGGTCATCTGCTGATCAGCAAGATCCGGTTTCAGGTACTCCGAATCGGACGCTCGGGACACCATGTCATCTTTGATGTACTCCACGCGATCACTGATCTTATCTGTGACCTTACCCAGGTTTTTTAATGCCCCAGCGATCCCGTCTGGGGAGAACAAGAAATCAAGCATAGCCGTTACCACCCATCCACCTATCACGCCTCTCTCGATAAAAAAGAAGGGGGCACCCCCATAAGAAGAGGGTTTTGAATCCAATAGAAATCATACCAGGTTCCCCAACCCTAATTTTATCCACCTACCTGCGATGATTACACCACCGGGATTTCTGCTAAGAATCCTTGCTGCATATTATTCACGCAATGTATGACTTTTCGAGAACCCCGGAAGGGGAGGATTAGCGCCCCTGCGCGGGGTGCCTGCGACAGTGAAACAGTTACTAGCGGAAACCGCGAGTCGAACCCGAATGGGAGTAGTACAGCAACGAGGGAAACAAACCGGAATAGGAGCGTTACGACTTTCCAGAGAGAGGGAAGCGAGGGAGAGGAGGTGTGTGCCTCCATCGAAAAGACAAACCACGAAGCAAGGGGCCTGCGCCCCTCGCGCCCAGCCAGGGGGCAGCCAGCCCTCTGCGCCCCTAAACCCCTCTTGCGTCAGAACCCCGCGGGGGTGCGCAAGATAAGGCGAGGAGAGCGATCCTTCGCGTGGTGGTTTGCTTTTCGTCAGGAGACACACACCTTTCCCAACCCCGCGTCCCTACACTTCTGGAAAACCGTAACCCCTTGCCTACTCCTGGTTTGCTCCCCAACTCCTTATGTCGTTTTTGAGAGAGGGAGAGGAACCTCCAGAGGGGGGCATAACCCCTCTTTTGTGGAGGAAAGAACACGGTGGCTACAAACAGACTTCCCGTCGGTCGGTCGCTCGGTCGTATCGGCGCGTGGAGGCGGAATTACCCATTCCTCGACGGCGGCACCTGCAGCAGGGTCAGTGGCAATCCTTCGTTACGGTCGGGTATTGCGGCGTGGTATTCGCCCTGGTCTTGGCGTCTCTTCGCGCCCCATAGTTACCTGATGGGGAATCGACCAGCGCCCTGCTGCTCGCATACGGAAAATACCCCCGTCTAACGGCTGAACCGGAGTGTTAGTCCTGGCGGTTCCACCCCAGTATCCTCGGGGCGGCTGCCCTACAGTCAGGGCGGTTTGTGACTGCCAACTTTTCTTAAAGCACTGTCGGCTAGGGTGACGGGTTTCCATTCACGCCACCCGCCCTCGGAAAAACCCTCCCTGGAGCCTGGGGATACCAGACACCAAAAAGGCTATTACCGGAGGCTGGTGCCACTGGACCGTAATCCAGCTTATTAAGTTCACTCCCCTCACCCTTGAGGCGGGGGGGGGGCGGAGACAACCCGTCAGGCACCGCGGTCAAAAAATATGTGGCCGGGAAACCGTTCTGGGAGTTCCAGTACGGAAACGTAGCACAGTCCATTAGGGCGGTGACAAACCGCAAGGGTAAAGGGGGGGGACATAGGCTTTTTTGGCGGTTTTTCCGACACGATGGGCGGGGGTGAATGGTCGGGGGCGCCCATTTAGGGGTGAGTGGCAAAAAGCAGGGTGTGTGTCTGGCATACAAAAAGAGAGGGGCTGACCTTTCCAGGGCAGCCCCTCTTCGCAAAAGGGATTAACCGACACAAAGCAAAAAGCAAGGGCACCAAAAGAGGTTCCCCTTTTTTTTGGCTTCTCCCCGAGTTAACTACGCAAAACGCTGGGGAGTCGCACTTCTTTGCATTTGCTCGATTGGAATCTATCATACCACAGGTACAGGAGGGGCATTCCACGCCTCCTGACATGCCCCTCCGCGACAGCACGCCACGCCCGTAGACAGCGCAACCAGGGGCGTGCGCGGTTGCGGGGGCTCACGGGCGCTACCGCAAGCCAGGACAGCACAACGCGACTTAATCCCCCAAGGTTCCCTCAAAAACCGTAATCGTTGTTAGAATAATGGGCCTCTAATCTAACAATCTCCTGGTAGGGAGCGCTAAACGCGGCGTAGAATATGTCCTTTTAGAGATCTGCCACTGCGATAATGTCACCTGTGGGCGCAACTCCGTTGCTAAAGGAGTAGGCGGGGTTCTCTCGGAGAAAGCTATCAACAAGGTTCTGTGCTGCTCGACTGGGGAGCGCGCCCCAGTTTGTGTCGTAGTCGCGGGAGACTCGAATCCATATATCGGGGTGTTGACCGTCTCCTGGGCGCGCTAGGTGTTCCTGGAACTCGACAAGCCCTATGCTCTCTTCGTCTACTTCGTGGAGCAGGGAGATAGCGCTTTTGATGTCCGCTCGCGCCTCGGCCAATGTGTCCCCAGAACCGTAGGCAGCGCTATCAATTCCGTAGGCTTCCCACTGCGGGGGCTGGTTCTCGTAGTAGCGGAACGCGACGCGTTCGGTTGTGCCCATTCGAATCTTCTCCTTTGCTTGCTTCGAAAGCCCAAAGGCTCCTGTCAGAGTCTTCCTGACGAATGGAAAACTACACGGGGCGATGACTACCTCTCCAGACGATTAAACCAGAATACCCCCGCGTATGCAGGGAAAGCGCTGTGCTCAAGCTGAACATGCTGATTTTCGGAGGAACACCCCCGCGTATGCGGGGAAAACCTGGGGGCGGGGATTTCCACGCCCTTTTCCTGGGGAACACCCCCGCGTATGCGGGGAAAACGTGACCGTGGCGTTGGTCCGCGGTATATGCAGGGGAACACCCCCGCGTATGCAGGGAAAACACTTCACGACCAGCGCGTTTACCAGGCGGAACCCAGTTTTAGCATCACTTCGAACAACAAGCCCAACACTACAACACGTGTGCCGGGCAAGTCAAACCAAGTGGCACTTTGGTCTAGTTAGTTAGACTAGGAAAAAGGGACGGGACCCCGCCCCTGGCAAGGAAGGAGCAAGCACAGTGGAATACTCTGACACCCAAGCGAACGAATTAATCGGTCAGTTTCTAGACCTCAATGACGGGGGCGAGTGCCGCGACAGCAACCCTGAATACTACCGCGGTGGCTTCGAGTTGCTCCGCGATCAGCTGCATGGGTACATCGGTGGCGATTTCGACTGCGCCGGTGACGAACTCGCGGGGCTTATCGTTGCTCATTCCTCGTGGAAGCTTGACCGCGACCCGGGGCTCGCACTCCCCCGCTAAGGATCCTCAGTCCCAAAAACAAGGAACCCCAGAGATTCTCTCTCAGGGGTTCCTTTTGTTTTTGCAGGAGTGAGGGCTTTTAATCGGTTTGGTTGAGAGCAAGAACAGCGAGCAGACCTGTCGCAATAAGTGCTGCGTCATCACCGTCCAGTGTTGCCTGCACCTCCCAGTCCATGTCAGCCATTGCCTGCTGGAACTCCGCGAGTGCATTCCCATTGTCCAGGTGGTTTACAACCCAGGCGCTGCCGTGGAGCGGTTCGATGAGGTCGAAGATGTCTTCGGCAGTGATGTTCTCTTCGGTGAGGTCGGGGCGTTCGGTTCGGATTTGGTCTGCAAGGTTGCGTGCGTGTGCGGCGAGGTTCTGGTAGTCCAGGTATTCGTATTGTCCCATGAAGAAGGCTCCTTTTAGCGGGGGTGTTTTGTGGTTGTTGCTAGAATCTTCCAGTATTGGAAGATTATAGCAAAGTATTAGGAGCGTCTGCCCCTGTACCCCCGAAATGGGGAGGACGGAAAGAAGGGGGGGGCGACGGGGCGCAGCGGGGAAATGCTACGATAGGGAAGTCAAGAAGCACTCCGCCCCAGACCCCGGATTCCCCAGGGGTGGGGCGCTCCGACAGGAAGAAAGAAAGGGAACCCCAAATGGCTACACAGCCGTCCACCGCAGCAGAAGTCAATGCCTGGTTCGAGGCGGAAGTCCAGAAACTCAAAGACCGCGGCTTCGTCCACGGTGACCTCGCCGATCGCTACTATGAGTACATCACCAGCGAAGTCACCGACTTCGAATCCGGTGACGAAATCTGGGAGCGCCTGGAGTATATGCTCGACAGTGCCGGTGATACCTGGAACTGGCTGTACTACCAGCTCGACGTCAACGAGCTGCAGTCCCTCGTCCCAGACCCGGACGACATGGACAACTTCTGGATGACCGAACCAGGAGATCTGTCGGTGTCCGAGAGGATTACGCGCACCTACGTTGACCACCTGACTGGCACCCCGGTTAACGACTTCCGTGAAGCGTGGGAGGATCAGTTCGGCGTGGACTTTGCGAACGAAAAGGTCATCGTCCCGTAAAAAAGGGACAGTATTTAAGGCAGGTTTCTCTTGGTGTCCCAGAAGTTCTTCCGCTCCCCGGTATGAGGATCCGGAAATCCAAAAGGTGTACGAAGCCAACCTCAAGCGAATTGAGATGTTTTCTGGCAAGCCTTCGAAAAAGCAGCTTATCAAGGCGCTTTGGGAAATCTTTAAATCTGCCTAGCAGTGCGCGAAATGCCCCCGCCCCAGGGAAACCTGGGGGCGGGGGTTCCTTTTTTAGGAGGCGGGATTTTGCGGGAGAAGCAGCAGGCGACGTATCCTAAAATTTAAGAACAAGCCCCTAGTCAGATAGGAACCCTCGACAATGTTGATTGACAAGCCAGAATCCATCGAAACGCTCCGCTCCCTGCTGTTTAGCCGCGATGACTGTGAGCACCTCACGGAGAAAAGCTACATAGACTCTAACCACACCCGGCGGACAGCGCTGACCGCGATCCTGGACGATGACACGTCGGATAACGCGACCCTCACCGTAACCGTCGCTCACGATGACGGCATGGTTACTATCGTGTATGTGCATTCCTCAACATCTGATCCATTTGTTGCCACTACCGATGATGTTTTGGAGGCTGTAGCCGTCCTTGATTCCATCGGTACCCCCTGACCTGGGGAATAAAGAATCCCCCACCTTGCGCGAGGAAAAAGCGCTGAGGTGGGGGATTTTTCTTATGGGCTAGTCTCCGCTGATGATACCTGGTCGTTTGCCGCTTTCCGCGGGTTTCTGCCACGACGGGGTGCCAGAGGACTTATGCTCCCCGTCCGAGGACGAGCCGCTGGCTCCTCCGATAGCGTCACCCATTGGTGGTTTCTTACCTGGGATGTTTCCGCCACCGCCGGCTCCGGTGTGAGGTGACATGCCTCCCATACCTCCCATGCCAGGGCTCATGCCACCTGCGCCGCCTGGGGTTGCCCCGGATCCTGGGGATTGGCGGAGAGGAATGTCTTTGCCACCAGTGGTGTCTTCCGACGCGATGGTGGCTCCCCCGGTGGTGTCTGTGCCGCGAGTAAGGTGGTCGTTATTGTCGGGGGTTTCCGGAACGTCCATGGGGTTGATTGCTGCTCCGTCTTCCCCGCCAGGGTTGACACCGCCGTCGAGACGGAAGATACCGTCCTTCGGGTCGGAGAAGTCTGCCATGTCTGACAGATTCAGGACACCGTTGCCGGTGAGAACCTTCTTGTCGCCCAGGTACAGGCCTTCCTGTCCGTTGCTGGATACAACGTCGCCAGGGGCGATCTCCGATGGGGAGATAGGCTTGCCCACAGGAGCGCCTGTATCCTCGGGGACAGTGAATCCTTGCTGCTTAAGAGCCTCGCGGATTGGGGTTGCGGTTCCGCCGTCCTCGGGGTTGATTTTCTCCGCCACAGCCACGTACTTCGGTTCCTTCAAATCGAAGGTTTGGTTGCCGCGTTTGAGTTCAGTTGTGGTTGCGTCTGCCTTCGGATCCTTCGGCAGGTCACCGTTGCCGTCCTCGTTGCCCTCGGGGTTGTCGGCTGGGTTGTTCGGGTCAGCTGGGTCTTCTGGCTTGCCCTTGTTATCGCCCTTACCGTTTCCGCCACCGTGCGGGTCATCACCACCAGGCTTGCCAGGTTTGCCTGGGGTGCCGGCTGTTGCCTGCTTCTTCTCCCCAATCTTCTCCCCTGGCTTGTCGGTTTTCTCGCCTGGCTTGGCTTCTGGGTTGGTAGGAGCCTTACCAGGACCGGTTTGTGCCTGTTTGGTGTTGTTCTTTAGCTTTTCGGCTTGCTTATTTGCAGCATCCTGCTTCTTCTTTTCGGCTTCCTTCTTTGCTGCTTCCTTCTTCTTCTCTGCTTCCTTCTTTTCGGCTTCCCTCTTCGCTTCGTTTTGCTTCTTTTCGGCTTCCCGCTTCGCCTCGTCTTCCTTCTTCTTCATATCGTCCTTGAACTGGTTCATGCTCGTGTCCATCTTCTTGCCGAGGTCACCGAGCTTGGAGTCCAGCGTTGACTGCTGCCCTGGCTTCGATCCCAGAATGTCTGGCATCTGGTTGGGGCGACCAAATGGACTGTTCTGGTTAGAAGACGGTGGGGCGAAGGGGTTGGTAGACGGTTTCATTGGCTGCGGCTGCTGTGCTTGCTGCGGCGGCTTCACCATGTCTGGTTTCGTCTGGGGTGGTTTCTGCGTAATCGGGTTCTGCGGTTTCACCCCAGGGGTGCCCTTATCCCGACCAGAATCGCTGCGACCACGATCGCCCCCAGGGGACGGGGTGTTGTTACGGGGTGGGGAGATCCCTGGCCCTGGGGGGATCGGGGTGAAGGTCGGAGGGTTCGACGGTGCGCCCTGGTCGCCAGTGCTCGGAGCCCCAGACTGCTGTCCCGTTCCCCCGGTGCCCACGGCGGAAGACAAGGCAGCGACGTGGTTATCGAGTTCCCTCATGCCCTCATTGATTGCCTCTGCCATGGCTTCCTTATCAGCCGCACTGATTGGTTCCTTGTTGTAGTTCAGTTTCTCGCCGTCACGCTCGTGCCAGTCCCATGGCATCCAGCCGCCCTCGGCGTCCACGATGAGTTGCTTACTGTCAACAACAGTGTTTGCCCATTCGGTGTATAGGGCATTCATGCTGGAGACAGTGTTCGTGGACAAGTTATTCAGCCACGTTGCTGTGCCGCTGATAACGCTATCCTTAATGGCGTTTGCCATTTCTGGGCGTAACTGCATGTACTTCTGTACTGACGGGTCGGCACTGTACTTGCTGAGAATACGGTTGAGGGCAATCTCAATGTCACCGATTTTTTGGGCGTGCTTGTTCATCGAGTCCAGGATTGTGACATCGGTGAAAATGTCCATAATCGGATCATTGCAGTCCTTACGGTGGGGGACTCGCACTTCGTCTACGTTGAAGCTTGCTAGGTTCGTGGTGTGCAGGAGGGTGTCCTGTTCCACCGTCCACGGATCCTGGTCAACGGCGCTCTCCTCGCTCTCAAACATATTCTGCCATGCGATGAGGTAGTGCAGCCCCCCATTCGGCACGGAATCGTAACCATACGTGTTCCCGAGGTGCCATACGTCAGTGCCGATGAACCCTAATGCGAATTGGGCAATGTCGTAGATGGATGACACGAGCATGGCCGCGCCAACCAAGGTGCCCACGGGGAAGCCAAATAAGGATCCTGTACCAATCGCGATTTTACCGAGGGTTTTTGCAGCGTTGAATCCCACAGTTTTCGCAGTTTTTCTAATGCCCTTCGTTTTCGCGGCTTTAACTAGCCCTGCACCCCCCTTCTTTATGAGGGCAACCTTGCCTAGTTTTTTGCCACCAGTTTTCGTTAGACCACCTACAGCGGCTTTTCCAGCAGAGGTGCCTGCTGCCTTTGCGGTGTTTCCTGCTGCCTTCGCAGCAGTAGAGCCACTCTTTGCTGCCTTTGCAGCGTTAGATCCTCCCTTGGCTGCGCTACTTGCTGCCTTCGTCGCTGTTGACTTCGCGCCACTCTTAGCGCCACTCTTAGTGCTGTTTTTAGCCGCAGAGGTCAGCTTCCCCTTAAGGCGAGACTCAGAACCTGACTGGGTGAAGTTCCTTGCCTGCTTAGCCTGGCTACCCAGTTCTTTACCGCTGGAATCCATGAACTTACCAGTATTTTTATCCAGCTTAAAGTCGGTAAGGTCGGTACGCATCCCCTTGCCGTCCACGCCAGATTTCCCGTCAATAAGACTGACCCTGGTACCAGAACTGTTCATAGAGCCGACGTGCTCTCGGGTGCGGGGATCCCACAGGTTATTGTTGCTGTCTCGGAGGAAGTGCTCCTTTCCGAACCCGAAGTCCTTGGTGTCAGCACTGTCGGCTAGTTTCGCAACGTCATGTTCTTTGAACTTGTGCAAATCTTCAATTGCTGAGGTTTTGTCAATAGATGACGTAGCATTAATTTTGTCAAGAGCGTCGGCTTGCCCTAATTTACCGTCAGCATAATTCTTGAAATCCGTGAAGTCATCGACCTGACTAGCTCCGATTCCCTTGGTGCCAGCGACTTTTTGGTAGTCCTTGAAATCAGCGAAGTCCCCAAGTTGGTCAGCGTCGATTCCCTTGGATCCAGCAAGGTCTTGGTATTTGCGGAAATCGTTGAAGGTCTGCTGGTTCTGCTCGGAGAACGCGCTACGGAACTTACCGCCCTCTGCCCACTGCCCCCCGTTAAAGTCGTATTGGGCTTTACGGAATTCCGCAAAATCATTCACATACTGACGACCCCCGGCCTGTTTTAGCTGGTAGAGATAACCACCTCCTGCTGCTGCTGCTGCGGGGGCCGTGACCAACTCACTACTGAGATACGCACCAATCCCCTGTTCAGTCTCGGTAACGATGTCCCCAGGGTTAGCGTATGTAGCAATCTCTGGGGCAGGCCCGGAGGTATCAGGGACGCCTCCTGCGGGGGTAAAACCAGGGGTACTGTACTCTCCTTGTGTGGGGGTGGCACCAGGAGCGCCTCCCCCTCCTAGCTGCTGGTTCATGTACTGGGACGGTAGCTGCCCACCCGGGCCTGGGGTACTCACTTTGGGGTTCCTCCTTCAGGGGAATTAACGAAAACTAGGGGACAAAACAGGGAGACTACTTGTTGTTAGGTTCACTGTCATCGTCTTTATCGGTTGGCAGCGACGCGTTCACAACAGGGGATACCGTGGAAATATCGGAGCCGAGAATGTCCTTCTTCTTCGACTGGATTTTCTTGCCGTCACGCTTATCCCCGTGACCTTGGGCACCGCCCATCATACCTGGGCCCATGCCGCCCATACCGCCAGGGTGACCAGCCCCACCAGGAGCCATACCACCAGCACCACCAAGACCACGAATACCACCCATGCCAGGGGCGGCCATTGGGGTGGGGGCTGCGACAACCTGTTCACGATCCTTGTTGCGGTCGGAGCCGCCACGAGAAGTGCTCGTGCCGTCGCTGCTTCCGCGGGAATGCGGGTTATCGTGTCGGGACTGCAGGTTCGTCGGGGTGTTGTCGCCACCGCCGCGGAGCATACGTTCCAGATCGCCCTTGGAGAGTTGGGTCATGTTGTTCGGGATTCCGCCGCTGCCCAGCGGGGAACCACCAGGGGTGGAACCTGCGACCGAGCCGGGGAAAGAGGACCCAGCAGGATTGTTCCCAAGCGACGTGGACGGGTTAGCCCCACCGTAGAGGGGGCTAGTGCCCATGGCTCCTGGCATTGCCCCAGCAAGCCCCGCCGCGGGAGCGGGGGTGGAAGACAACCCAGTTTGGGTATCGCTACTGGACACTGGTTCCGAGTTCGCCCGGAGTTGCTCAAGAATATCCCCAGCGGAACCACCGCTACTGCTGCGGGGCGCCGAAGCCATAGACGGACCGCCCGTGGACGAGCCGCCACTTCGGTCACCACCAGATGACCCCGAGCTACCCCCGCGGTGCGCGCCACTATTACCAGGAGTCCCACCCGGGGACGGGTTCGAGGAACTGTTCCCGGCATTGTTGCCCGTCGAGCCTGACTTATCCGAGGACGTTTCCGCAGGCGTGGGATCCTTCGCATACTCGTACATACTCTTACCGCCAACCATCGGCGGGGCTCCAAACACGCCAGACTGGAAATCTGACGGTAGGAACATAGAGTCACGGCGCACCCGCTGGTCGGCTAGCGACGCGGATGACGGAAGCGGCGGTCGGACACCACCATTTGAGGTTTTAATCCACTCCTCTGTTGGCAGGGCACCAATCCGGTTGGAAACGTCCGTGGTCATGGTGTGGAAATCAGTGCGCTTTTTCTCCCAGTCACGCTGCTTGGCTGCATGAACCGTGTCGAACTGCGCGATTTTGTCCTGCGCGTCTTTCTTAGGGGTGCCGGCGGGAATCGTCGCGTTTTGGGAACCAAATTTGATGGTGTAATCCATCTCGGTTTCCCCGTCAGTCTGCCCCCGCAAACTGTTAATGCTTTGCATGGTTTTGTCATCGGCGTCACGTTCCAGGCGGGTTTGATTATTCGCAATCATCTCCTCCCGGAACCGATCCACACGGTCAGTGTACTGCTGCATCGTCGTATTCATCTGATCCATGTTGTTATGCAGATTATCCGACACCATGGCACTATCCGCAGAGAACTGGCGCAGACCAGTAGCAACCTCGCCCTGGAAATTCTCGGTGTTTACCGACGAGAGAATCTCCGCACCAAAATCTTTCGCATTACCCAAAGTTCCCGAATAAGGGCCCGTCACAGCAATTCACTCCCCGCACATTATTTGTAGATAATTTTTCCCTCCCATGATACCACCCAAATGTGCCACACCATACCTCGGTGACCGCAACGGAGACTCATCGCGGCCAATCTTCTCCAAAAGCCCAAACCTAATCATGGAGTGGTTGCGCTCCGCCTGGCGCAAACGCTTCAACGACCACCACACCCGCCTGCTCGAACTCCTGCGCGCCCACCGCGACCCAGCCGTCGTCTCCAGCCACGCCATTGAATCCTCTCCACGCCTAAAGGCGGGGGCTTCCGCGCTACTGCTTGGCGACAGGGGGCGCGCCGGTTCATAAGACTGACCGTGTGCTGTTGTTCGCCGGCGAGTCATGTTAAAATTAAAAACATGATTCAAAATGAATCAGATACCGAATCAGGTATCAAGCCAGTCGTTCGCACAAGGAGACATCATGGGATACTACGAAGCGACAAAGATTGCCGATGGGCCACAGGTTATTGCGTCGAGCCGCGTGCAAGAGGACGGCGACAAGTTCATCGTCACTTCCACCCCTGAAAAAGCAGAGGACATAATTTACGGGTACGGGGGTTACGACGCCCCAGGCGAGGATATTTACCATGTAGACAACCCGGCGCATATGCCTGGGCACGTAAACCCGTTCCTTGTTGACGGCATTCTCGCATACCCCACAAGTGACCAATTGTTCGACCTTGTGTACTGCGTCGCGGTCGTAGAGAACATGTCGCAGGAAGACAAGGACACCTTCGAGCAGCGACACGGAATTAGTCTTGATCCGGAGAAGCACGCCCTTATCGTGTACATCGTTGACGCTGAAACCTGGTCGCCTGACGTGAACTACTAAAACCGGAAACCGTTGAAGATCATGTAACACAAGCGGACACGCCGCCTGCCCCGCAACCATCGAAGTGCGCGTCGATGAACGTAGGCTGGAAATTCGCCGCGGTGAACGTGCCAGACTTCGGCTTGCTCACGCGCGTCACCTCGGTGCCTACGTGCTCGCGCTCGAACGCACGCAGGACAAGCCCAATCTCGTCACGGCGCGACAGTCGCGTCTTCGTCGCTCCCGCAAGTTCAGTAATTGATTCCTCCCCACGCCTAAAGGCGGGGGATTCCCGACTCGAAACGCCCAGGGACACCACGCCCCCAGGTCTTACAAACGTCAACATCGGCAGGGTTGAAACCAGCCCTGATAAGCATATTCCGAGCAGCATTAACGTCCCTATCCAGAGACGAACCACAATGCTCGCAATGATAAATTCGGACACCTAGTCCAAGCCGGGCCTTGAGTCTCGCACCACACACTGAACAGTCCATTGTTGTGTACTTCGGATCAATCAGAACCAGGTCACAGCCAAATGTTTTCGCAGCCTCAACGAGTTCACACTTAACCAGCCCGATAGCATTCTCGCTTGCCCTCTTAGCGAGGCGTTTATTAGACGCGAGAAACTTCGGTTTGAAGTCTTCCGCAGCAATTGTCGCATGGTTCCTCGCCACACGCTGCGCCCACTTCCGGGACTGCTCTTTCCGTTGGTTTTTCACCCGGCGGTGCAGCCTCGCGGCCTTCTTCTTCGCCCGTTTGTAGTCCTCCCACCGTTTTGCCTTACGGTGGCGATCCATACGTTTTTGGTACTTCGCAAGCGCCTTCGCGTTGTCTTTCACACGCGGCGTGTAGCCAAGGTTAAACTGCGGGTCTGTTGTTGTTGCCGGGGTTTTCACACCCCAGTCAATGCCGATAGCGCCGTCGTTGTCTCGTGGACGAACTTTCTCGTCTACGTCAACAACGAAACTCGCCCACCACCACCCGGTTGGATCCTGGAAAACACGAACAGACTTTGGCTCCGAGGGAAGTTCCCGCGACCACACCACTGGAATGACAATTCCGCCGGCAAGCCGGAGGTGACCCTCTTTGGTTATGCCAAACCCGCGTTTCGTGTAGTTCATGCTTGGCAGTGTTGACCGCTTCTTCTTTAACTTCGGGCGTTTCCTGGTTTTACCGAAGAACGCTTTTTTCGCGGCAATGAAGTCCCGAATGACCTGCTGTTGCGGAACAACTGGTTGTTCACCTAACCATTCTTCGCTGTGGCGGAGCGTGGTGAGGTGTGTCATTAGGGAGTTTTGGGATGTGTCTTCGTGTTTATCAAAGCGTTCGACACACATGTTCCAAACCCAACGGCACGACCCAGCATGGCGTTGAAGCAAGGCTGTAGCCTCTGCTCCTGGCCGTAGCTTGTAGGTGTACCGCTTCTTCATACAAACAGTATATCATATGGACATGTCTAATTATTCAACGTATGGCTACAAGACCAACAGGAACGTGGTTTACAAGTGCTACTACCACGTAGTGTGGTGTCCGAAGTACAGAAGGAAGGTTCTTCACTCTGGCGTTGATGAACGCCTGAAACAGGTTGTTCACGAGGTGTGCAACGAGTTGGGGGCGGAGCTTATGGGGCTCGAAGTTATGCCAGACCATGTACATCTGCTTGTTGGGGTTGACCCGCAGTTCGGGGTTCATCGTCTTGTTAAGAGAATTAAAGGCAAGTCGTCTAGGGTTCTTCGAGAAGAGTTCCCTTGGCTGAAAAGCCGGATACCGTCTTTGTGGACGAACTCATACTTTGTCACCACGACAGGTGGTGCTCCTCTTGCCGCTGTCAAGAAGTACATCGAGAATCAGAAGACAGTCTAAAAAGAAAGAGAATGTAGCGCTTCCTCCCCACGCTAGAAAGCGGGGGGGGGGCTTCCGCGCTACTTATTGGTGATTGCGCAGGTGCAGAATCGGCGACGTGCGTGTGCAAGACCAGCGCAAGTGACGAACTTCTCCACCAGCAGGTGCGCCAAGGGTGCTCCCCCGCCTTTAGACGGGGGAGGACTTCAACCATAAGAGGGGGCTCGGGGAAAAGAAACCCTGCTACTTAAAACAGGTAGCGGGGCGGGAATCCGTGAAGCGTTTTCTGCTTACAGGAATGTGCGGGGAAGATTCAGGCGAATCCACATGTAACTCTCGGCGGTACGCATGATGGTGAACATGGACGCGTCCTTCGCCATAATCTCTCCGCTGGGGTTAAACAAGGCGTTATCCAGTTCCCCTGTTTGCTCCCCGTCCTTGTTCAACGTGATTGTTTTCTCCACGTAGGAGAAGTCATCAAGGTCGCTGATGTTTCCGCCGAACGTGTGCTGGTTGACGTACACGGTCACTGCCCCGGTGTAGGTTTGGTACACGATTTTGACGGGGTAGAGTGTGTCCGCGTGGATCTTGTCATCGCAATCGAACTGGTACAGTTCCACCTCGCGGTATGCCATAACGAACTCTGGTAGCGGCTTATCTTCCGCGGTGGGGCGATACGGGGCTCCGCCGATGATGAGGTGGTAGTCCTCGGGGAGGTGCTCCTGGTTGATGTTCACGCCCTCGTCGATGAACAGTTGGGCAACCTGCAGCGCTTCGGTTTCGAGTTTCTTGGTTGAAACAGGGCGCTGATAAACCGGGGCGTCCGCGAACGCGACGGTGACACCTTCTCCTAGCGGGTATTCGTCACTGGCGTTGACGTACTTTTTCTGGGCGGTCGCAGCCCCGGTTTTCTTCCCCATGGGAAATGTGTCCTCTCTCGACGGTAAAAAGAGTCAAAACTCTTGCTTAAGAGCCTACTCTATCCGAGGATACCGTCGAGTTGCAAGGCAACCTTCCCAGTTCCGAAGTCCAGCCACGCGACCGACATGGAGGAGCACGCCTCGGAGAAATCCTCGTAGGAAATAGGGGTGGGATCAGTGACTCCCAGGATTGATGCGGCTTCCGAGACGATGGAGTTCAGCTCCTGGTCGTAGAAATAATCAAGGGCTTCACTCTCGATGTTGTACCAGTCATCGGTTTCGGTGCGCAGGTTCTCGCGGAAGTATTCCTGATCTTCCGCCCTGTACTGGCTGACAATCAGGGGGAGGCACTCTTCTTCCGAGAGGATCACCACCTTCTTAAGATCTGGGTGATTCTTGAGTTGTTCAAGGTCGGTGGCGTGGACGATGATTGCGTCATCGGTGACGCAATTTTCTGCGTGCGCAAAGTGCATGGTTCCTACTTTCTACTCCCCTGTGGCATTTAGAGGCCACGGGTTCGACCTGCTGATCCACATGCCTCAGAGGGGGGTGTAATTCGGGTGTGATGACGAGAGTGCTCTCTCTAAAAAATTATGGTAGCACGGTGCTTTCCTTTTTCCGTACGCTGCGACAGCAGGTTAGACAAAGGTGCTGTTTTTGGTGGTGTCTACACTCGATTTGACGCGCCTAGTACACCTGTTGTAATGTTCTTGGCGTGTTCCTTGCTTTCGGTTTTTGAACCGCCGACGGCGTGTTGTTTCCCCGCATACGCGGGGGTGTTCTGGCGCCGTACTCGTCGAACAGCGCCCCCCCCCCCCCCCCCCCCAAAAAAAATATCCCCTTGCTAGAAACCTAAACGGGTTTCCCTGCAAAGGGGATTTTTCCTTCTCACCGAAAAATAGGGGAGAACGGCTAATGCCTAATCAACGTTGGTGAAACCAGCGTTACGGCGAATGAAGAGAGAAATCTCCTCCAGGAGCGACTCCTCATCGTCGTAGTTGTTGACGTAGAAATCCTTGTGGAAATCCCCGCCCTGGTAGTGCATGACATCCACGCCTACGACACCGTATTCTGGGTTGTTGACGCGGGCGCGACGAACGCCGGCTTCGTGGACCTCGATGGTGGTGGTGTCTGGCTGCTTCAGTTGCCCGCCGGACGGGGCGAATGCCTGGGCGAGCATGGAGTACATGGTCTTGTCGATGAAGTGTTCAATGTCCATGGTGGTTTTCCTCCTGGGAAAAAATTTGTGGTCTTGAGGACGGTTCGGGTTATGCGTGGTAGAGCAGAACCCAGCCTGATGGAATGTCATCTTCGTCCACAACGGAAACCGAGACGTAGTGGCCGGGGCCGCATTTCTTGAGCAGAGTTTCGGTAATCGCGTCGCTCCCGAAGAACTCGCTGGTGTGCATGAGGAAGTTTTCTGCCCCCAGCCCATACTGGTTGCTTAAACCGCGGACAGGTTCCCACCCGTCTACCCCATTGTCGAGAGCGTCAAGGAAATCGTCCTCGTCACCATAGTTTCCCTGGGTGACGCCGCAGTAAAGGGACGATTCTTCGTAGCTTCCGTCTGGGTGCAGCAGAGCGCCAGTGCAGCCGTCCATTCCGGTTAGGTCTTCGAATGATGCCATAGGCGAGAAATCCTCCTTCTTGTGCGGAAACAGGGAATCATGGTTTCCCCCTGTTCTTCCTGTCTTATTAAAACACAAAGCCCGCCCCTGTCGGGGCGGGCGTGTTTTGTTGGTTGTTAGAGGGCGAGCAATGCTCGCACGTCCTCTGGTGTTGCGATCTGGGTCTTATCGACGGGAAGATCCCACGCTGCAGCAGCCAGGTCGATGACCTCGTTGTAGGTCAGTGACTTATCGAAAATGATGGATCGGGCAAGCGGCTCCACCGCAGCGTTGTAGGTTGACCCCAGGGAGGTGTAGGATCCCTGCTCTCCACTGCTGGTGTCTGCCCAGATGAGTACCTTGTCCTGGAAATCAATCACGAACGGGAGGGTCTGCACCGAGGGCGCGTTGAGGTCGAAGCCTACGAGTGAGGACTTCGCGTCTCGGTACTCGCCCCTCGCCTGGTCATTACGGAGCATGACACCGGCCTGCGCGTCGATGGAGGAGAAGTTTCCGCCCTCGTATGCGTTGACGGTAATCAGCCCGTATCGCGCCCCGGTTTCACCAGTGTTGAGGAGAGCGGATAGGTTGAAGTCGATGTACTCCACCGCTCCGTTAGGTGCGGACGTGATGTCACCGGAGTACACCATAAGACCGTCCACCTTCGCGTTGGTGTTCCATGAGCACATGCTGATAACTCGACCCTCGCTGTCGAGCAGTCCGCCACCCAGATCGAGGTCAACGAACGCGCCCGTCCACGCGACGTAGGCGCGGAGGTATGCGCTGTCATCGAGTCCGTCGAGTGGAATGCGTGTTCCCTTGGGGACGGAACGATCCGTTACGGACGTGTCGTGGTTCACGACAGATAGGGCAGTGTCGGTTTCCACGTAGGAGAGCGACTGGATTCCCTCTGGGCGTGGAATCCGCTTCTGGATATTCGCAGTGATTGCTTCCGCGAATGCGCCCAGGAGAAGTTCGCGCTGCTCGTCGGTGAGGGGGTCTTCGTCTCGTGTGAGGATAGTGTTTGCCTGCCCCGCGACGCGGCGGACACTGGAGGTGCCGGCACCCGAGTTTGCGATACCATTGCGGGCTGACAAGAGGATCGGCAGGTGCGTTGAGGTGGCGCCGCCGATAACCATATGCGCAATCGCCTTGGCATCGTTGTCGGTTGAGGTCAGTGACATAAGGCGAGAAACCCGGCGTAGCAGTAGCGGGTATCGGTGCTCCGATAGGAGACGAGCCGCTTCCACCGGTTCACCCCCTGCGATGAGGGACTCCACCGTGGATTCGAGTGTCTGGTGCTCAACGTTTTCGTACACGATGCCCACGGCGCGCTGTGCCTGTGGGGTTTTCGCGTAGGAGAAACCGTGGATACTGCGCAGAAGTTTAGCCCATAGTCGCTTGTTCGCCAGGAGACTGTCCGCACGGTACCCATCGGAGAGCTCCCCCAGACGAGAGACGATGAGTTTACGGATCGCGGCGGGGATAGGCAGAATACGGACTCCCTGCGCCCCGCGGGAATCAAGATTCACCGTCGCAACGGCGTACCGGTTCACGCTGTTTTTGGAGCGCGTCTCCTCGCAGGAGTACAGGTTCAGGACAACGCGTAGTAGCCCGTCGAGGGTCGCTGGGGCGGACACCAGTGCCTTGATTTCGGGCAGGCAGAACTTACCCGCCTGCAGGGGGAGGTAAGAGAAGTTCACAGGGTTACGGATCCCCGCGACCGCGCCTACGAACTCGCCGGCAAGATCGTCGAAGACTGCGGAGTCACTCACTACCGCGGTAAGTGCCGCGACGGTCTTCGGAGAAAACGTCTCGTTGCCCGACATGCGACCAATCACCAAACGAACGTAATCAGCAGCCGACATGACCTCCAAGGGGCGGAGGGTTTTCTGCAGGTTCTTCACCGACAGGGTTTCCCCACCCCGACGATATGACGCGTTCTCGTCGTACCGCTCCCCAGTTAGGTAGTATCGAATCTGGGCAAGGAAAATATCCAACTCCAAGGAGGTATCAAGGTGGAGGGGAAAATCTGGGAACAGTGGAACCCATGACCGATCCTCGCCAACGATTTTCTTCGCCGCGGTGATAGCGTCCTCTAGGGAATTCTTCTTCAGTGACGCTGCCTCATCTGGGTTTACACTGAAACCATTGGTAAACAGCAATCCAGTGGTCGCGCGAACAAACGCGGTGTTTGTGCGACGCTTCGCGACAGGCTCACCAATCAGGTATCCGTCACGCAGAGCCGCCTCAATCAGGGCTGGGGTTACAGTAGCCATTGGGTTCCTCTCAAGTGGTTGGGGTGTGAAAGAATTTTTTAGGAATTAAAAAAGCCCCCACCAAGCAAAGAAACGGGGTAGCTAGTCCCATCTCCCTGCCCGTGGGGGCAACACATTATCATCTGCCGGCGCGCAACCTCGTCAGGCTCGTACCCGCTTTCACGTAACCCCCAAGGGGGATTAAGTGAAAGAAGCAAGATGAAAATGTTGTATGAAGGAAGAAAGGCGACGCGGACCTTTTGTTTGATCCATTCAAAAATAGCCGCGCCTGGAGGCTTCCTATGAACACAACAATAGCACATTGTTGTAGCGCGTCAAATCGGGGTGAAAAACCCTACCCCTCTGCCCGCTGAAAACGCTGATATGCGCTAGAATTTTAGGAGCACGAACAGAGAAAGGCGCGCCCCTTATGCAAACCTCCTACAGCAAGAGTGTTCACCTCGACGGGCTTGTTTTCGACCCCAACGCGGAACTCGGTCTCACCGACGAGCAGCGTGAGGAAATGGAAAGCGAATGGAAAGACATCGTGTGCGGGGGGATTAACGAAATCCTCGAACCATACGGGGCGGTAATCCTTGGTGACGGAGAAATCCTCATCGACACCGACCGCTATGGAGAGTTCGTTGACGTAGCAGACGAGATTTTCCAGGAGATCGGGTTAACCGACTTCGATAAGGACGGAGAGTTCTTCAACCGCTGGGCAGGCGCCCAGGGGCGCTGACCGCCGGTTAGCCCTCCCAGTAGCTCTGAGCCTCGGATAGGTTCTCTTCCCCTAAGCGCCATATTTCTACGAGGATAACGGGCGCGGTGGTTATAGATAGGGTGAAGAAAGTCGCCCAAGTCACCATGATTGTTACAATGGGTGCCCCGCGGTAAGCGAAGATCGCGGCGAATGCTGCGGCGAGAATTCCCATGATGACAGCATTGGTGCGATAGATTTTCGTAATCATGGGCATGTGCTCCGGGGGAGCGTTCCGATATAGGCAGTCGAGCATTTTTCTTTGTCCTCCCTCCCCGCCGGGCTACTCGGGGCGGGGTTGATTGCGTTTGGTTGGTAGTTCTGATTATTCCCCCAAAGCGGCTTTGTTTGCAACCTCTACAGTCTCCACCCCTCGGGCGCGCCATAGGCGCTTGGAGATCCGCTTGTGTGCGAACTAAATGCGTTCATCGGGGAGGCTAAGGACTCGGGAATCTGGGACTAGTCCCCTCGGTTTGACTCACCCAGCGCGCGTGTTGTAGTGTTCTTGGTATCGCTCGAAGTGATGCTAAAACTGGGTTCCGGCTCGTAAACACGCTGGTGGTGAAGTATCTTCCCCGCATACGCGGGGGTGTTCCCGGCTTCGCACTTTGAACCGCGATGGTCGTCTGATCTTCCCCGCATACGCGGGGGTGTTCCCGCCTCGCCCCACTCCACGGAAGTCGCGCCCGCATCTTCCCCGCATACGCGGGGGTGTTCCCAAGCGCACCGATACGATCCGCCGTGACGATAAATCTTCCCCGCATACGCGGGGGTGTTCCGCAGCGCCAACCTGCGGCGGTGTGCATGATGTGATCTTCCCCGCATACGCGGGGGTGTTCCCAAAAGCGCCGGAGCAAAAGGTCACCGTCGCACCAACACAAAACCCAGCCACGTCCGCGACTGATAACCCAGGGGAGGTAACGGTGGAATTTACTTTGAAAAAAGAAACCCGCAGGTAGAGGCTATATAAAGTACAGACCGCCTTTTACTAGATTAAAGGCCTCGACGCGGCTGCCCAGTACGGTAGGTACTCCATCAGCTTACGACCCGCATTGGGATCTTTGGGGACAATCTTACCGGTCTCTAGCGCAAGCTTCAGTGTTGCAGACGCCTTAGCGCTTTCCTTGTCTGTCAGCTTAAAGTGCTCTCGAATCGTCCGGTTAGTAGTAGTTTGGTTACTAACTTGCCTTAAGCAGGCGTGCAAATAAACCGCCCTGACTTTCTCTTCGTTATCCATATCCGATAGCTGCCGGGGCGGGCTAAGGGGAACCGCGGTATTATCCTCTTGAATCCTCCCCACGCCTAAAGGCGGGGGCTTTCGCGCTACTGCTTGGTGACTGCAGGGTGTCCTCTACCCCCGCGCGTGGGGAGTGTATTGCTAATCCCCAACGCAATGATTTAGTCTCAGTTTCAGAAGAAAAAATCAAAACCCCCGAGCAGTGAGGGGTAGTAGAAATGGGAGTTGAGAAACTATGACGAAGAGCCTCGCAGAGCGCATGGGCGCTACTGTTACAGGAACTGGAAACGGGGCGATCCGTGAGGTTCAGTCGAATCCAGCGCTGGAGGGGCAGCGTAGGTCGCAAGTGGAAACTACTACTGCTTCCCATCGCCCGCAGCAGACTCCGCCGGCGCAACAGGGAGAACCACGCCAGCCAGTGCAGAACACCCAGCCGCGCACAGTTTTTGATCTAATCCGAGCAGAGCGCGAGGAGTTCGCTCATGTTCTCCCAGCAGGGCACGACGTGGATCAGTTCATTCGAGATAGCCTGAACTACCTCCAGATGAATGCTCACGTCCGCGCCTGCTCGCCGTTTAGTATCCTCGGCGCATTGATGAGTTGCGCCCAGCTAGGTTTGCGCCCCGGTGTGATGGGGCAGTCCTATTTGGGGCGCAAGTACAACCGCGTGAAGCAGGAGTACGAGGCGACGTTCCTCATTGGCTATAAGGGTATGGTGGAGTTGGCGTATCGCTCCCCAGAGGTCACTTCCATTATCGCTCGTGTTGCCTACGAGAATGACGAGTTTGATGTGTCCTACGGTCTGCATGAGGATATTGTTCACCGCCCGTACATGCGTGGTGAGCGTGGACTGCCGATTGCCTACTACTGCATTGTTCGCCTTCGTAACGGGGCTCCGCTCTTTACGGTTATGAGTCAGGCGGAGATGGTGGAATTCCGTGAAAAGTACGGTTCCTACGATCCGTCTAGCCCGTGGTCGAAGGACTTCGAGGCAATGGCAATGAAGACTGTTCTCCGCCAGTTGTCGAAGTGGATGCCGAAGTCCACCGCGTTTGGTGTTGCCCTCGCTGTGGACGAAAGTGTCCGCAACAACTTGGAGGGTGACATTATCCACGCGGCTATCCCCACGTATGCGATGCCCGCTGACGATAACGCAGAGGAGGGGGGACTACTGGCTCCGTCTCCCGAGCAGCACACCTCCACAACGCCACAGGGCGCGTCGCCGCAGGAATCGCAGCAGGCTATTAAGGAACCCTCCGCGCGAGCGAACCGTATCGCGGAATCTTACCGAGAAGAAACCAGTCGCGTCGCTGTCCCGAAGCAGGAGACGCAGGCCCCAGGCCGGGCAGAGGAATCTGGCAACGGAACTGACGTGGAGCAGGAAAACACGGAGCAGCCTACCGTCGAGCGTAACACTGCGGAGGCTCCTGTCGATTACAACATGATCCAAGAACCGGACTACCCGAGTGACGGGTACCAGGATATGTACTACGGGGGCGAGGAGTACTATAACTAGCATGTTCCTGCCCCCTCTGGGTTGATTATTCTCGCCCTCTCTAGAGTCAGAGGGGGTGGGGGATTCGGCAGGTGGAAAGAGTTCTGGCTCTCCCCAATATTTTTTCTGTTGCGGCTCGATCCCAAGTGTCGTAATAAACTCCGACGGCGATCCGCTCGCTGCCTGTTAAGGGCAGCGACTGGTTGCCGTATTTTTGCCGCACTCTTGCGAATCGTCTTTTATGAGCAAGATGGAACTGGCACTGGATTCTGTGCTGGAACATCTTCTGGAATTTGCTTTAGAGTGTTGCATATACCCAATGAAGGAACGCCGCGGTGAACAGGAGTCGGAACTTCTCTATTAATCCGAAATGGAACGTCAAGAAGAACAAAACTAGCCACTACAGCGGGCTCGGGAAAATAGGGGAAAAACGGTAAAACACACGGTGAAACCCCCGTATTTGATCTTTCTTATCGCGCCGCAACCCAGTGTAGGCAGAATCCCTCCACGCTCCCTCCTCTCTCGCGTTCCAGGGCGCATTCCATACCTGAATCTAGAGACGGTCTAGGTACGTAATTCCAAAGACAATTCCATAAGCGCCACGCCCCGCCACGTAGCACCCCCGGCTGACTCTGCAAAACAGTTTTTCGCATAGGAAAACCCGACCCTTCCACAAGTCGGAAACGAGTCGGGTTCGAAGTCTTTTTTATTCCCCCACAGGTGGATTTTCTGGAGCCGGTTCCTGCGCTTCGCTATCGACTCCTGGTTGGTTCGCAGGATTATCTTGCGGTTCTGCTTCGCCCGGCGCGGGCGGAAGATCTTCCATAGTTGTCGTTGCCGTCGGCATGGTCATAGACTTCGACGGCACAGGCGTTGTGGGAAGTTCACGCTCCGACGGCGGTGGCGGTGGAAGCTCCTGACGCTCCGTAGGAATCGCACACCCGGTCGCGCCCGAGAGAGCAATAGCAAAGAGTCCGATGAGTGAAAAAACTTTTGTGCGCTGAGACATAGAGGTATTCTACCAGCCCTCTAATTCAGAGAGGTCACCACTGTACTCGGGGTAGTCGGAGAGGATCTCGTTGACAATATCGGTAGCGTCCGAGCGACGGAATCGCAGTAGATCTGCGCCATTGAAAGTCGCTTCCAGTGCTTCTGGCAAGTCTCCGCACTGGAAAACATCGCCCTCCCCTTGGGAGGAGACTTCATAGCGTGACTCTGCGTCTTCTACGGGTTCACAGGTTACCGTGTCGGGAACCATCTGTTGCAGTGTAGCAGTCAGCGTTTCGCATACGTGATCATCAACCAGAGGCTTCGGGTTAGGGTCGGTGCCCGCGGGGTCAATGAAGTCCCACGCAGTTTTCTTGGAGAAAAAATCCTTGATACTCATGGGAGTATCATACCAACCTGCTGAGAAGCCACGCAATACACCGGTGCCCCCCCGTTGATTGAGAACAACAACGAGGGCACCAGGTTCAGAAAATGATTATGGCTCGACGAGCGGAACGACAACACCATTATCTGAAATATCAGGAAGATCAATGAGCGGCTGCGAATCACCCCAGGGCTCGATCTGCGCATAAAGTTGCACAGGCAGCGATTCCAACTGCACATCAAACTTCAACGACGGCTCCACTCGACTACTTGCAGAGTGAATGCGCATAGAAACCGACCAGCCGTTATCGCAGACAACCTGGATCGTAGTTTGCGATGTTTTCCCGCCGCGGGTGGTCTTGAAATCAATGTCGTAGAACTTCGTCGGCATACGGAGCAGAGGAACCGACGCGATAGCCCGCTTCTTCCCCGCCGCATGGTTCAGTGTTCCCGAAAGGTTGATTGCCTCAACCTTCGTTGTCCGATTCCCGTCATCGGTGATGACCTTGTAGAAATCAAAACGACCGATGAGATACCGGATTAGTTTCTCTGGAATATCGTCGTGTTGCCCCGCAAGGCGTTTGAGTTCGTCCATGAAAGACTGCAGGATAGGAACGTAGTAAGCCCCGAACTTGTCGGGAATATCTGACCATTTCGCCGGCGCCCCAGCAGCCTTGCTGTTGTCCCTAATAGTCCGTAGTTCCGTGAATAGAGGAACAACCTCCGTGAAGTACTGCTTACTGCACGGGTGCCCAAGCCAGTCCGCCCCGAAATCAATAGTGTCGGAGAGACGACTATGCTTCACGGCATGGTGATTATGCTTGCAGGAAAAACCAATCTCCCACATATTTCCGCGCCGAATGCACAACACATCACGAACGTCTCCAGCGATGCCAGCAGAGTCTGGTTGGACAGACAACACTAGGGGTGAGTCTCCGTCCGCTTCTGCCAGGCGCGGCTCCAAGCGATCAATAACTCGCACTGCGGCGCGGGCTGCGTCCAGCAAATCTGATTGTTTTTCTTCCGATGTTCGATAGAACTCCTGGGCTGTTCGCAACTGGGCGGTTTCTTCTACTTCGACCCACTGCGATGTGTGGTACTTCTCGTGCAGCGCGACTACGCACGCATACTCGAAGGCTTTACCTAACTTTGTTTGTTTGCTTACTGAAGCCACTAGAACCTCTCTGCATGTAGCACCCCAGGGGGTTTTATCCGACCATAGCCGGGGTGTGTGCGGACTCCAGCGCGTCCTTGATCTGGAGTGCGACTGCCTCTCCCAACTTGCATGGCACAGCATTGCCGATCTGTGCGTACACACTCGTTAGGTTACCCGCGAATTCCATATCTCGGGGGAACGTCTGAACCGCGGCGGCTTCCTGCCAACTCAATCGGCGTGTGACTCCCTCGGAGCCGAACTCCCACTGATCCTTGCTGACCTTCACCATATCTGGGGAGCCTGGCCACAGTGGAACTTGCTTCGCCATAGCGGGGATAGTGAAACTCACCTCGCCCCAATCACGCTTGCGGTTACGGGACATGAAGCGACTACTGTACGGTGCGTCGCACACATCGTCATCGTCTGGTTCTGGAATGTCAGATAGTGCCTCGCGGAGCGTAACGAGTTCTCCAGACGGCTCCGGGTACGTAAACTCGGAGATACCCAAATCTCGTCGGAATCCAACGATGATGACACGCTCGCGGGACTCGGGAACTCCGTAGTCCTTAGCGTTCAGCAACTTGTAGTGAACGTCGTACCCACACTCGGAGAACTCGGCAATGATAGCGTCCATAATCTGCCCGCCCCCCATCGTCAGCAGACCCTTCACGTTTTCTCCAACAAACGCCGCGGGCTGCTTCTCACGCACGATTCGAACGTAGTGCTTGTACAACTTATTACGACTGTCATCTAACCGACGCGGACCCGACAACGAGAATCCCTGGCAAGGAAAACCACCCAGGATAATGTCGGTATCAGGAATATCGGCGGAATCAACCTGCCCAATATCACCACACACAACTTCCGCGCCAGGATTCCACATACGGAACGTTTCACACGCGTCCTTATTGAAATCATTTGCCCACACAGTAGTGAACCCTGCAGCCTCGAAACCTAAATCCAAACCACCGGCACCACAGAACAGGCTTGCTTGCGTTAACTTCCCCATAGGGGCGCATCTCCTTTTTTGAAAAACCCAACAGCAACTGTCGGGGGCGTACACACTCTGGTAGGTACATCATTTACATAGCGACTCCATCGTAGGCAGACCGCAGAATGGAACGCAAGACAAAACAAGACCCCCTCCCCCGAGAGTTACCCCCGCTAATTTTTGGCACCAGCAACAGTCCTGAGGTATTCTCTGGAAGAAACAACAGTGACCTGTTATTCCAACTACGCAAAAACGGATAAGGAGCCCAATCAATGCCCTCTCATCTCCACGTCGTACCAGATCTACCCAACGCCAACAACAGCGGTGGCGCGTCGTTTACCGCAGATAAAACCGACCTGTCACACGCCGCAACATGGGTTGCCCGAAACCTGCCCGCTCGCCCTACCCAACCAATCCTGGCAAGCATGGTTTTCACCGCAGGCAAAACCCTCGCACTCTCTGGCTACGACTACGACGTATCCACCTACATTGATGTCAGCGCAGACGTCCACACCGAAGGCAAGTTCGGGGTAAGCGGCAAACTCGTCGCAGACATCCTCTCCAAACTCCCCAACAAGCCAGTCACTTTCCACGAACAAGACACCACCGTACTGGTTACTTGTGGAACGTCACGATTCGAAATCCCGAAGGTCACACTGGAAGACTACCCAGCAATGCCAGAACTCCCCGTCGCTTCCGGGAGTATCGACCCCACCACGTTCATCACCGCAGTAAAGCAGGTCACCGTGGCAGCAACCAAGGACAAAGACACCGCGGTACCAATGCTGGCGGGAACCTACATCGAGGTAGAAGGCGATCAGCTACGCCTCGTATCCACCGACCGCTTCCGCCTTGCTATGCGCACAATCCCGTGGAATCCTGTCACCTACGGAGCCGGCGGATCGATCCTTGTTCCTGCCAGCACCCTCGCAGACCTCGCAAACTTCGTTGACCCAGCCTCCGCAACTCCCGTCACCATGAACTTCGGAGACACCTCCAAGCCGGACGAGATCACTACGTCTACGACGCTTCTGGGTGTTGCAACAGAACCGCGGGAAACCACAATCCGCCTCATCGACGCAACGTTCCCCAGCTACAAGCGACTCTTCCCAACCTCGTTTACTACCGCTATCCAAATCCCCAGTGGTGTCCTCATCGACGCGCTGAAGCGAGTGACCCTCATGTCCTCCCACGACACCCCAAAGGTCACCTTCACCATCAACACGGACAACACTCTCACCCTCCAATGCACCGCAGATGAAGGGCTGGGCGAGGCGGAAGAAACCCTACCGTGCAAGGTTGCCGGCGCTCCCATGAGCGTTTCCTTCCAAACCCCCTACATCATCGACGGGCTGAAGGCTGTCACCACCCCAGAAGCAGTCATGTGCTTCACTGACGCCCTACGCCCCGCGATTATTCGCCCCGCCACAGACCCAACCCCTGTCCACATCAACGAGGACGGATCCATCTCTTGTGACGAGGGGAATTTCACCTACTTGCTCATGCCAATCCGCTAACATAACGCTGGATCTCCTCCACAGCCCCGCCTGAAAAAATCCCCCAAGGGGAACCTTTCCAAGGCGGGGTTTTCTCATGCCACGGCCAAAAACCTGTTGCTTCCAGGAGGATTGCGCTCCCTCAAAACCCAACGGGGGGTAGTCGGGGGTAGATGCGACTTGCAGTGCCATAATGCGTCTTCTAGGGTCAGTTATAGCAAGAGACACAGCAAAGAAAATCTCTTAGCACACACCCCAAAAGGAGGGATGAACTATGGCACTATACGAAGTGCCCGTTGATGTGAAACCATTGCGCCGCAACAGGGCACTGGGGCACAAGATTGTTATGTCTATGCTCCCCAGCAACGTTTTCGATTCCACCGCGCCCCGCGGTGACGCGCAGGCACTGTGGTGGCTCGACGAGGACAACGAGAGTCTACTGGTATCCACGCAAACACCATTGGTTCGCGGACAGTACACAGAACTACCGCGGCAGGAACTCCCCAAGAAGGGTGACCGTGTGGAGTTCGACGTGGACATGACTCTGATGTACTCCCCCGTCGCCACAGTCCCCCAGGAACTCTGGGACGCGGGATACCGCCCAAAGCGGGGTCGCCGAGTCATGGTTCCGGCAGAGCGACGCGAGGAAGTTGCCACGCAGCGACTAGAAAAACACGGTGTCACCGTACACTCCCTCACCGTAGGGAACCCCGTGCCGTTCCCCCTTCATACGAAGGGCAGGGATAGTCGCCTATCCGCACTGCCAGTCAACGTGACAGCAACAGTCACCGACCCAGAAGCATTCCACCAGGCAATGACCCAAGGAATCGGACGACTACGAAACTACGGCGCGGGACTCATCCGACTCGCCGCATAACAAAACCCCAGCCCCCAAAAGCAATGAGGGGCAACAGGGGAAAATATCAACCCCACCAAACTATTTTTCACCTTACGAAAGGCAAACTTTCATTATGTCTACCCCATCCACCTTCGGATACCGCCTCACCCAGGAAATGACCCCACTGGGAGGCAAGAACGCCCCAATCCAGCCGCCGTCCTACAGTGGTGGCGAGTTCGCAGTATCGGAAGCCAAGGACGGCTCGAAGAGCGTCATCATCAACAACATCGGCGCAGAAGCCCACGCCATGAGCGACGCAATGCACGCTGCCCTCGGTGATGACGCGCCAGGTATCTTCGTTGATGTCATCGACGAAAAGGCACTCGACAAGGAAATCAAGAAGGCCTACACCAATGCCGAGAAGACCGGCACCAACGGCTCCAGCCTGGAGGTCTTCAGCGAACTGGTCCTCCGACGCATCAACGAGTACCCCATCAACACCTGGACTACCTCCCACCGCCAGGTGGACGCATTGATCCGATACAGCGCCGACCCGGAAACCGGCAAGCAGCTATGGGCAGACCTGGACTCCCCCATTTCAGCCTTGATCCGCACCGCAGGCAACGGCATGGCACTGGCAGAAAACTTCCCGAACTCCGCCCTGCTCGGATACTGGCTGTCCTCTCGCTCCCCAGACTGGCGAAAGGTCCCGCGTTCCCTCCGCAGTATCATCACAGGCTACGGCGCGGAAGAAGTCAACGCTGGCGCTGGCAAGATCGGTGACATTCTCTCTGGTATCACCAAGGAGAACAACTCGGTCAAGATCAACAAGGACGGCGGACTCACCCTCACAAAGAGCGGCGGGAAGGATCCGTCGAACGCTAACCTGGGTTCCCTGCCGAGTGACGTTAAGACAGCCCTGTTCCGCTGCGACACCATTAAGCGCGAGGCAGTCCTCAGCACCCGAGGTCTTACTCACCACCTCAACGTCTCTGACGAAATGCGTAATCTCCTCCAGGCACTCGGAATCGTCTCTGCTGTCCGCGGGAGCGACAAGGGAATCTACCGCTCTGGCTGTGACCTGATTGTCACCGACACTCTCCTGGAAGAAGTGGACAGCATGGGCAACGCCAAGGAAGTGGACGCGCAGAAGACCGTCGATGACGCACTGCAGGTCATCGAGGACAACAAGCACCTGCTTGCCGCCCCGATCCACACCGCAATGTCCAGCCAGATCATCAGCCTGGTGGTTTCCCTCGTGGCAGGTCAGATGTCGAAGAAGGAAGACTAAGCCCCCTAGCGGGGAACGACCCCAGGAAAAGAAGAAAGAGGGGGAGGGGAGACAACAGGGCACGCCCCTCAACCCCTCCCCCTCTTACACCCCACACTTTGTAGCGCCCCGAAAAAATTACCAGAAAGAACTTTTGCTATGACCGCCCACCGCACCGACTCCTACTACATCACTTTCGTATCCGTCGCAGGCTCCTACGACGCCACGGGCCCAGATATTCCCTCCCCCGGTCGCGTCCTCGGGGCGCTACTCGCCGCGACATACCGTACCGGCAACAATCAGGTCATTAACGCAGTCCGCACCCTCCCAGACAGCCCCAACGCCGACATTATCGTCTCCGAAATCCCCCAACTGTCCTACCAGGTCGAGTCATACCAAGCCCTCAATCTTGACAAGTGGAAGTCCAGCAAGATAGCCCTCCCCGGAGGTGGAAACGGGCGAGCAGAACGAACAACCCAAGCACGCGTCATCGACAAGGGAGCATTCTTCTCCTACCAAGTCATCGACGGCCCTGACCCGGATCTTATCCAGGAAGCCTGCGACGCGCTCTCCTACTTTGGTAAGGGCAGCGACACTTTCACCGCGTTCGTTGAAACCACACGCCCCCAGGGACTCCGCCTGAAGTACTCCCCTCGCGCCCGCTCAGGGTACCGACTCCGCACGTGGGAACCAGAAACCTTGAACTACTACGATTTCCGGTACGAAATGGTGGAACGCAAGCAGCGCTTCAACACCGTCAACGGCTCCCACCTACCAGAGGGAACCTGGCGACTTTCCTACGCCGATGAGACTACCGCATGGTGGCCAATCCCCCTCCGTAAGCGCACGCACCAGTTCAACGCTCCACGTATCCTCAAGGACATCATCTCCTGGCAGCACCCCACCGCCCGCCCCCTCGTCACCGTGGACATGGCAGGCATGATCCAGGGCGTACTCGTCCCCTACGAGGACAACGGAACAGCCCCAGAAGTCAAGGGAGACTCCTCGTGGTTCGACTTCACCCGCCAACCACTCCGAGTCCACACACCTGACTACTGGACACGCTCCACAGGAACATGGGTATCCGCAACCCCCATGATCGGGCACCCCGACCCGAATGTTGTGGTGTGGCAACTCGAACAGCGAGGCTTCACTGTCACCCGTATCAGCAAGCAGCCATTCCACTACTCCCAGGGGCAAGTCAAGAACTCTATCTCCGCCCCCGCCCCCTACGTGTGCTGGTGGCTACAAATCGAGGGAGCGCACTCTGGCGCCCTCGCCGTTGGCGAATGCACCAACCTCGGAGCCGGTGTTATGCGCCCCGTTTCCCCTAATTTTTCCGATTCCACCAAGGACAAGTAAACGACAATGATGGACTTCACTACTTTCTACACCGCAATCCACGGCTACGCCCCCTACCAGTGGCAAATCGACCTCGCCAACAAGGTCGTAGCAGACGATACGTGGGACAACGCAATCTCCGCCCCCACTGGCGCAGGCAAGACCAGTGTCATCGACATCGCAGTGTGGCACCTCGCCCACCAGATCATGACTGGAACCACCCGCACCGCCCCTCTACGTATCGTTCACACTGTTGAACGCAAACTCATTGTGGACGGTGCCGCAGCCCACGCAGAAACCATCGCTCGTGCTGTGGACACCAACCCAGAGCTGGCGGACGTCCGCGCAGCCCTGCGAAGCCTACTGCCCGACTACCACGACGAAACCGAACCCACCATTTTGGTGACCTCCATGCACGGTGATACCACCTGGGAGCAAACCTGGTGGCGACCAGTCGGCTGCTCCATCATCACCGGAACCATGACCCAGATCGTCTCCCGCGTCCTCTACCGCGGTATCGGAGAATCCAGCGGCACCCGCTCCCTCTCCGCCGCAGTCCTCGGTACCGACGCTGTACGCTTCGTGGACGAACCACACCTGATGATCCCGGCTGTCCACGCACTCCGCGAGCAGGGCGAAATGGTCACCCACCGCCCTCCCTACACCGTTGCCCTCGGAGCAACCCTCCCAGCGTCTATGCGCACGGGCGGTGCCTTCGTTGCGGACATGAACGGGCAGAAGACCTGGAACCGTGAAACCACCGTCGAGTTCGTGGACTCCACCGCGGAAGCCACAGTCTCCAAGGCTATTGCCGGGGCAGCAATGCGCCTCCACACCGACCATAACGGCGGTGTTGTGGTTCTCGTTTCCACTACGAAGACTGCCCGCAAGGTTGCCGAACTAATCAGCAAGAAGAAGATCGCCACTCGGGTTGTTACTTCCCATGTCCGCCCGCATGACCGTAAAAACCTCACAGTCCCTATGCAGGACGGCATTATCGTCGCAACCCAAACCCTAGAAGTCGGCGTGGACTACGACGCAAACGCGATTGTCACTGACCTTGCACCACTACCGGTCCTCGTCCAGCGAGCAGGTCGCGCCGGGCGTAAGGGCGGTCACGCGCACGTCCACATCGTTGCCCACAATATCGACGGCGCACGCGCCTCGGTGTACTCCCAGGAATCCCTCGACGCTACTTGGCAGGCACTCCAGGAGTTCACTAACCCCACCGAGGACTTCGCGAACCTCAATATCCACGACCCCCGCTACGCCGACACGTGGGTAGCAGAACCGCGCCGGGTTGAACTGGACGAAAAGTTCGTTGACCTGTTGTTCGACACCACCGCAAACGCCCCGTGGGAGGCATTCCTCCGAGGCCCGGAGCACGACGAAGCCAAGCAGGTAACCCTCGTGTGGCGAGACGAACCAGACCTCATTGACGAGGTTCCGGCAACCCCAGCCGAGAGCATTACCCTCTCGATGGTGTCCGCAAAGACCATTCTCTCCGGCGGAAGCAACGCAGAAGCCTCCGACTTCGAATCCGCTGCCTCTTCCACCTCCATCGGCCATACCCCCCTGCCGGAAGGCACCTACGGTGTTATCCACGGGGTGAAAACCCGACTAAAGAACTACCGTGATTTCCAGCCTGGCATGACCATCGCCCTACCCGCCAGCGCCGGCTACTACGCACCTCACCGCGGACTCGACAGCACGATTACCACTCCCGTGACAGACATTGTTGCTGACACCCGCCAGGGCACGGAAAACTACAACGGTGACGTCACTGTCCCCCTCTCCTGCTACCTCGCCCCAAAGCAGGTAGAGAAGTACAACCTGGGAGAAATCACCGTCGATGACATCAGCGACCTGCTCCCACAGGGCTCGATCATCAGCGGCCGAACCGTCACTATCCGCGCCACCAACCGCACCACGACAACCACCACAACCCGACGACTGGGGTTGGCAACCCACCTCACCCAAGTAGCAGCATGGGCGGAAGCCACCGCCGCAGCCGCAGAAACCTTCGAACCAGCAGAACACTTCCGTACCGCGGGACTCCACCATGACCTCGGTAAGGCATACCCTGCGTTCCAGCGAGAAGTCCTCGGCAACATCACCGATGAACCTATCGCAAAGAGCGTCACCCGAGTGTCGTGGGCACTGCCCCGCACCCTCCCAACCCCGTGGCGCCACGAAACCGCGATCTCCCACATGCTCCACACCGCAGGGCACACCACCGCGGCATGGCTCGTCGCAGACCACCACGGCAGGGGAGCGATCCACCCATACGACGCAACCCTCGTCCAGGCTGTACCAGCACCCCGCTACGGCTCCCCGTGGGACGCGTCCGCACTGTCAGCACTGTTCCGCTACGCAGACTGGCAGGCGTCCGCCCACCCCGAGTACAACGACCTCACGATGAAGGACATCGCAGATGACCTTATCGACTACACCACCGAGGAACTCCTCACCCCACCGCCAGCAACCCCAGCAGAGGGCACCCACATTATCCGGCTGGAGGGACTCACCTCCTCCCCAGACGGCGGTAAACTCGCGGCACACGGCGCATACGCGGCAGTGCTCGCAGAGGACCCCCAGGCTCTCCTCCGGTTCGTGAACGGCGTAGCAGAGATTGCCACTACCGCCGATTCCGTTAGCTGGCAACCACTACCACGCTTCAGGGCACTGCAGCATAACCGTCTTGCCGAAAATGACGCTGCGTGGTACACCACCGAGTACTGGAAGCAGGACGCAAAGAAGGGCAAACTCCAACCGTTCCGTATTGCGACCGCGGTGCTGCACAATAACAAAGCCCCTTTGTCGGATCTCATGTCGGGAGAAACCCCAGACACGGATCTCCTACTCGACCCTGACGCAGGGTGGATTACCACGGACACCGAAACCCCAGCATTCGACGTGCCCGATGTTTCTAACCGTGTTGGAGGTTTCATTCCATACCAGCGTCGCTGGATTAACTCTTGGTGCCTCGCAGGGCAACTCTCGTGGGGCGCTGCGCAAACGAAGAATGGTGTCGGGGCGGGGCGAGTAGACGGGGTAGATGAACTCCGTATCCCTATGCCCTCCACATGGGCGACTTTGGCGGTAACTACTGCTATGGCGCGTCGGGGCGTTGATGTGCGGCGCTTAACGCGTGGGGCATTCGCTAACTCTCCGCAGCAGTCTCGCTGGGTTTCGGGATCCGCGACCTAATTTTGTTACTGCTCGAAGTGATGCTAAAATCGGGTTTCGGCTCGGAAACGTGCTGGTGGCGAAGTGTTTTCCCCGCATACGCGGGGGTGTTCCCATCAACCTATCGCGACCAGATAACTCGTCCGCGTTTTCCCCGCATACGCGGGGGTGTTCCTGCTTAATTTTTCGCGGGGCTTTCCTCTCACCCGTTTTCCCCGCATACGCGGGGGTGTTCCTTGATTCCAGTCCAGTTCGGAAAACGTCGCAATGTTTTCCCCGCATACGCGGGGGTGTTCCCCAGATGCAGGACGCAGCAGGCAAGCTCAACAAGGTTTTCCCCGCATACGCGGGGGTGTAAACGGGGGTAGGTAGCCGTTTTGCAATCCCCCTTGGTCGTGTTACGGTGTGAACAACAACAACCAAGGAAGGGAGCGCCAGACCACCATGCGGTGCAAAGAAATCAGTGCAGCGTCACTAGACCTTTCCAACACGCAAACACGGTGGCTGGAAAAAGCAGCAGACCTCTCACGGAAAAGCACCTGCCGACACCACCACGGGGCAGTGCTAGTGAAGTCCGGGAGGGTCATCGGGGTCGGCTACAATCGGATTATCAACAATCCTTTGTTGTTTCCAGATGACGAGTTTTACGACCAGATCGAGCACGTGTCAATCCACGCGGAAGTAGACGCACTGCAGTCCGCCCCCGCAGGATCCACACGCGGCGCGGTACTGTACGTGGCACGAACAATGCCACAAGGACACTGGGGGCTATCAAAACCCTGCCCCCGGTGCCGGCAGGCGATCGCCGCAGCGGGCGTGAAACGCGTAATCTACACGGACAACATGGGGATTGTAACGCCACCGCCGCTCCGGGGTAGAAGCGAGAATGTCAGAACTCCTCGCTGTTGCCTAGCCGCTGGCGCAAACATCACCGTCCTACACGAAAGAGAAAGTATTTACCATGCAACCCGCGACCATGCGTCTCGTGGACTTCGATTCCATGATGACTGACATCATCAACGAACAGATCACCCTCTACCGAGGCAAGTGGCTGGACTACTTCCACCGCTGCGCTGTCCACGAGGCAATCATTGTCGCAACAAAAAAGGTTGTTGCCACCGCCGAAGCCCCCACCGCGGTGGAGTCCGAGGAAACACAGTTAACGGCACACGCCCTCATCTCCCAAATCACAACCCTCGCACTGGAACTCTTGGAACCCATCGGCTACGTACCAGTCACCCAAGCAGTCCGCACACTCTGCTCGTCCGCGGAGTCCCGAATCGGGACGGAAACCATCATCGACCCGAAACCACAGGCGCTCCCCAGAGGCTTCAACATTGCCTACCCGCAACTACCGCGCCCCTTCCAGGTCGCACGAGGACGCTACCGCGAGGAAGCCCACAACAAGCACAACACCGCGGCGCACTCACGCCAGCGCAACGCAGCACGCCAGCTCATTGCCTCGTCCCCTATCCTCGCCCGGAACATCGACACCGCCACGGACACCGCCCCTAAGTCAGCGCTCGTCGCAGCAGCAGCCTAAGAGAGAGGGGACACGCACTCTATGGGAATCAGCAACGCGGACACCGCCGCGCTTTTAGGTTGGCTCGAAGAACAACGACGCAACTGTGTTGCCCGAAACGAGTTCACCGCGGCTGATCTTGCGACCCGAACCATAAAAACCATCAAGGCTCTCGGAGGGGAAGAAACTCCGCCGAATTGGATAGAATAAACACACTCTGCTATCGTTGGACATAGTTACCAACCACACCCCCGAAAAACCGGGGGCAAAAAGGTGTAACATACCAATACGCACGCCAAACACCCCTGGGGCGCGGCGTGACGTTCAACAATTTTCCTAAACATACCCCAATAACCAGGAAGGGATCCCTTTTCTCTCATGTCACAAGGAAACCTCATCGAAGACTACCTCGTCACCACCCTGGGCGAGGACTACCAGACTGTTCTCTTCATTGGCGACTCCCTCGCCAACGGTGAGTCCCTGCAGCTACCGAAATTCACCGATGACGAGATCGAAGCAATCGCGCGAGCAGCACAGGAAAAGCTCACCGTTGCTCAGCTACGCGAAGTCCAGTTCCGCAAGGACATGATCCTGTCCTACCTGTACCACCTGCAGGGCACCAACGCCACCGAGGTCCAGTCCCGACGCGGACTAAACGAAGCACAGGACGCAGCAGGCAAGCTTGGCAAGAGCAAGGACGCTTCCGCACAGATCGACCTCCTCGGCGGCCTCATGCAGCAGATGCAGGCCACGCAGAACAAGGATCTACTGAACTCCACCCCTCGCGGCACAAAGGCGCTGAACGCCAACGAGCAGAACACCGAGAACATCGCGCACATCTTGGCAATCGGGCTGAACAGCGGTGTTATCCCAGAGGAAATTGTCCAGCGTATCCGAGGCGTCCTCGGAGTCTAACCCCGCCCCTATCGTCGTGTTGAGTGATTCAAAGGACTTATCGCACAGTGCAGTACAGTAAGAAAATCTCCGCCCCATCGGGAGACTCCGACAGTATCTGGGCGAAGTCCGCTGTTCAACAGCAACGAGAAGACGCGTCCGCCCGTATCATGGCACGCCACGCCTCTCGACAACGCAACACGCGCATTTGGGACGAGGAAGAAGCCCAGCGAGCCACCTCGGAGTCCGCGAACCACGCTTACGGGTCAGCGATTAACAAAAACCGCTACGTGTGGGTTCTCCTCGTCGCAGCAATCGCCATGACCGTCGGCCCTCTCGCTGGTTACGCCCTCCGCGTCGGCGTGGTGCTGAGTATCTGGTCAATTCTCATCATCATCGGCATCGGCGCTGCCACAGGCATCATCATCGCAATGATGGGTAAGAGCAAGAAAGCCACAATCGGCTACATCTTCGTTGGTGTTCTTGTTGCCATGTCTGTCACCACAGTGCTCCTGTCAATGGCGGAAACAGCACTCTCTCACTAGCAGAGCAGACCCCGCCCCTCGACCCCGCAAGGGGAACCGAGGGGCGTTTTTGCTATCATCAAACCAGACCCCTTGTTCAACCCCTGATTTTCCTAGTTAGGACACCCCTTTTCGTCGTGGCTACCTTCGACTACCACCTCACCCTAGTTACCGCCACCCGCGCGGACAGGCTTCGCTGCGTGGCAACCCTCAAAACCCACCTCCCCCACATCACCGACAGGGGAAAGCTCTACTGGTCACGACGCACAATCCACCTCGAACAAGGCATAATCGCCCCCAACAGCGCCGCAGCCCACGAATACGCCACCGACATATCCGACAGGATACTCGGCACGCTCCAAGCCACCGGCACACCCGTTATGGGGCAATCAACCATCACCAAATCGCGCGGAAACCTCACCGCTGATACGATTAACGGGTAGCGTCCACACAATAAAGAATCGAGCACACCCCATGAAGAATTTCACCCTCCGATACGTCAAAACAGGATTCCTCGTCTGGATCCTCATCGGCGTATCCCTCATCATCCACATGTTCACCCTCGGAGCCACCGCAGCATTCCTCTGCGGAGCAGCAGCCGCCGGCATCGCAGCAGGTGGATCACTCGTCGCACTCATCGACAACGAGGACACCTCCGACGGCGTATTCCTCTGGGGACTAAGCATGATGGGATTCCTCTGCGCCACCTACCCAGACAACATCAACGCGGGAGTCACAACCGGCGCGATGGTCACCATTGTTCTCCTCGGAGTGTGGGCAACGAAACGTTTTAACCTCATGGGCGAAAAACCAGAAACAGCGACCGTCGCAGACGAAGCAACCAACACTGACTAGCCCCCAGCCCCCTCTTGGTGCAAAAACGCCAACAGAGGGGGCATTTTTCTGCCCCCCCCCCCAAAAAAACACCAAGTGGGGATAAAAACACCCCCTCCCCCTACTACTCAAAAAAAGTAGAAAAGGGGAGGGGGTGGAAACCCCGCGGAAAACCAACTCCGCGTTTACCAACCTGAAAGGCAGCGCGTCAGCCTCGGCACCCAATCAGCGGGTTATCCGCCGGCGCGCTAATACACATGATACATCAAAGGCCGCGGAGTCTGCTAATTCGTGCCATGCCACAAGGTGTAGCCACCCTCACGAGCCAAATCAATGTCGGTAACCATAGACACCTTACCGCCACCAACCAACTCCGACACGCCACTGACAACACCCACAGGGTAGATGTTCTTGTCGTTGTCCACAGCGAACGCAATACCGCCCGAGTCACCACTGATGGAATCAAACTTGAAACCGTAGGCATAATCACCGTCAGCCTTCACCGCGGTGCCACACCGCAAATCAGACTTACGACCAATCGCGCAGATAGTACCGCGGCTATCACCGAAATTATCGAGCGTGAAGTTTCCGATGGGGCTAGACGCACGATCAACTGGAAGCTTATTCAGATTCGGCACAATAGAGGTGTACCCTGCAGCGTCAGGGTCAGTGACCTCAATGACAGCAAGATCGTAGGCAACCTCAGCCTCGTTAATCCGAGGATCGATCCACCGAACCTTACCCGCAGGCGCGTCATTGTGGTCAAAATATACGGTACTATCCACGCCCGCCGCGGCAACACAGTGACCAGCAATCGCGAAATACACCCGATCCGTTTCCCCGTCCACCATACGCGGCCCCAGCGAACACGACCGATCAGTATCCCCACCCACGATGGTATGAACCGGAGCCCCAGGGTAAGCAACAACAGGGTTCGTGTTACCGAACGACATCGAGTAATCAATCGCGTCACCAGGCTTCGTATCAGCCCCCGCAACGGGGGTAGCCAACATCGTGAAACCTGCAGCCATAGCAGCAATAGTCGCGAGGGTTTTCTTCAAACGCATAGTCAATAAATCCTTCTACAAGAGTGGTCACCCCTACGGGGTGGGTATGTTTCCCCCTTATGGTATCCCACAATCAAGGGGGAGGAAACAAAACGGGGGTGACTCACCCCTGCTTTCTAACCTACAGTTAGTATATTACCCCTGATAGCGGGTGGGACGAGGGGCTTGCAGAACCCCACGGGAAGGGGGTAGAGTGGGGTGCGTACAGCACATTCCCCTCCCCACGAAAAACAGAGGGGCACCTCAGAGGAAGGACATCCAAAATATGGCTGACCATGACCACACAGCACGAGAATTCGACTACACCCTCCCCCATATCCCAAAGATCGCAGAGTTCGGTGAGTTCACCACAGCCCTAGTTGCCTACCGAAAAGCAAGCAGCGGAAACACCTCGGAACAGCACACAGCCTATGAGAGACTACAAACCGCGGGAAAGAAGTTCCTCCAGGCACTCGACTCCGCAGACTTGGAACCAGCCCCAGAAGTAGGACTGGAAGACCTCCCCGCCCCCGCATAAAACACCCCTCCCCCGAAAAACTGTTGAGAGAAAAAGAAGGAGAGATGATTACCCAATGTGTGTAGCACTACGCTTCGGAGGGCGCCGCTGTAAAGGGCGCTATACCCAAAATCTTGACCTCGACAAAATCGCTGACACTCTGGAAAAAGCCCGCTCGTACCAGAAGAACGGCCCGTCGGAAAGCAACAAGCGCCGACAGGCAGTGAAAATCGCGGCAAACAACCTACCAAAGCTGCAAAACGAAGCACGCTACTTGGAAGACAGTATCGACACCGCGATGGAAAAACTCATCGAATACGGTCAGGAACATGGCTTGGAAGAGTTCCAAGAACTCTCCATGGAAACCAAGAACGTGTACTCCAAGGAGGGCATCGAGAAACTCCTATCGGACGACGAGCTGGCGGACGTGATGAAAAACTCCGACTCCATGACAGCGTTCCGGGAAGCCAACCCCGAGCTGTACAAAGAACTGTCCACCCCTGACGGCATGAGAACAAAGGTTATCCTGCCCGACGCGGAAACCGACGAGGATTTCCAAAAACGCTACAGTCGTACAGTGAACGCCTACGCTAAGGACGTGAAAGAGGCTCCCGACGCGCAGCACGTCGTAAAGCGTCTCCTAGACCAGGTGGAGAAGAAACGTCGCGTAGACGCGCTCGTCTCCGATCATAAGGAGGTTCTCTCCACGGTTCTTCCTGCCGGCGATTTCGTCCCGTACCCTTCCCCGAAGAAGGGCAACAGCCGTGGTGTCCGGGTCTACCAAGCGGTGAAAGCCCCTACCCCAGCGAAAGTTCGAGCATGGGCGAAGCAGCAGCCAGACCAGGAGGCCGCACAGAAGATTGTGGAAACCATGAAGGTCAAGACCGTTGATTCCGCTAAGGTGCGGAAGAAGTACCCGCAGGTCGCGGAGCAACTAACGCACCCGAAGACAAAACTGAAAATCAACACCGACTAGCGGACACAAAAAGCACCGCCCCTTCCCTACTGAAATACAGTAGTAGGGGAGGGGCGGTAGCCTGTGCTAGGACAGGTTTTAGAACCGTACCTGGTCAGGGACAGTGAAACGCTGCATACGTCCCAGCAACTTATCCTCTGACTTAATTTGCCCCACCTTCTCCTTCTTCGGGGACTTCGCGGGGGCAGGTGTCGAATCAGGACGCTTTTCTTCACCCTCTGCGACAACCTCGGTTGCTCCCTTGGTTGACGGGGTGGAGACAGTTTCCTCCGGGCGGAGGGTATCAATCACTCCACCCTCATCAATCACGTCCCACACATTACTCGTATCCAACAGGCGCATAATGTGAACCACAAGGTTCAACCGGGGCTGTGTAGACCAGTGGGTAATCCTGTACAGGGTTGTCACCGCAACGTCCAGCAGTTCTGCTAACTCAACATTGGTTCGCAGGTCGTACAAAAATCGCACGGTTTCCAGCGCGTCCTCGCGGACACGATACCGAGTATCCCTCGATAGCGACTCCACCGGCGCAAGCCTACCCTCGGGGCTAGGCTCGCTACCCCCATGGTTCGAGGAACCCACTACCTCGGCGTCCACAACAGGAGCCTCAACACTAAGCGAGGGGATCGGTGGCACCGCCGCGGTGTGGGAATCAACGAACACGATATTCGACAACGACTCACACGACACGCTATAAGAGTCCCCCGAGGGGCGAGCAACAACAACCTGGTCAGTGCCCGCTACCGTAGACAGAATCACCCCCTCAACATCACTATCGTGGGTTGTGACATGGCGCAGTGAAAGAAAATCTGCCATTTCCTAACTCTCCAAAATCGTCGCATTATCAAGTACTTTTCTCCTCGACAGTACCCCCTCCGCCCCTCTGGACGCAATACCACTACCCCCATTTTTGGGGGTGCTACCATGGGGGAAGAACCCCATCGACCCCGGACAGTCGGAAAGGACTACCCCCCCATGACAGAATCCACCGTAGGAACACTCCTCGATTTCCTCTCCCCCTACACCGACAAATTCGCAGGATCCCCCTGCTACCTGCAGGCAGGCACCTCGAACCCCACCCCGTTCTGGACAAGCGGCACAGCACTGCTACGAAAGAACACAGAAACCCAACCCCTCACAGTCATTGAGGCATGGGACTACTTCCACACACTCCCCACCGAAAACCTCCTAACCATGTCCGATGTGGACGCGACCTCCGCCTCCCCCATTGAGGTATCCCACGTCACCGTGGGAGATGACGGAACCTCCGTTGTCATCGTTGCCCACTGAGTTTTCACAGGGACACCACACCCCCATCAAGGGGGTAGTGGCGATTGACGCTCGACGCACCAGCCTGTAACCTCGATGGTGAAATCACCAAAACCAACCAAGAAAGAAAATCGCAATGCTCGACTACGCGTCCGTGAAGGTCGGAAACGCCACCCTGGAAGTCTATGACAGCAGTGTTATCAAGGGTGAACATGTCACCATCATCCCCGGCAAGTTCGTTGATCGTAATCATAACGGGCTGGCTACCGTCAACGTTATCCTTGATAAGGACAGAACCTCTATTCGACTCAACCCGACGAACTGCGGAGACGTAACGGTTCTCTTCCACTATGCCAAGGGCGAAAATACGGCTACTGTCTACATCTACAACGGCAAGAACACTCTGGAAGAAGTATTTTCCGAGCGCGTCGCAACTATCGCAGTAGAGACGTTGGCAGGAACTGTTCTTAACGCAATTGATGTTGCCTACACCCCTCAACTGGTGGACTTCGCCCGCGCTCTAATTGAATCCGCTACCGGGTTCTGGAATATGCTCACCACCGACATGCTGATTAAGGCACTGGAGCAGGAGTAGCGCATACCTCCATGCAGACCCCGCCCCGATAAGGAGGCGGGTTTTCCTTTTGCCCTTCCCCGCAGATACAATAAGGGGAGCGGCCGAAAAACAAAACCAAGACTCGTCAGTCGGTCTACCAGACGAAACCCCAGAAAAGGCAGGTTAACCATCGTGGTTGTCCCCAACACCCCACAAATCGAAGAACTCAAGGAAGCTATCTCCCACGCGCTGACCCACCACGTCACCCTCCAGGCATCACTAGAGGTTGATTACGAGGACATTCGAATCTCCCCAGAGATCATGGTGTTCCTCGATGACATTGGGCTAGAAGCACTACGCCTGCATTACGATCTCTCCCGCGATAACACAAACAACACAATCGACTCGCCCCGCCACTTCCTCGGCTTCCTCGATGACGGAACCCTCGTCGAGGCAAACCAGCGCATTATGGACATGGGCTTCGACGAGCACATCGCTGCTCACATTCTCGCCCTATTCCTAGCAACAGAATCTGAACTGGCAGCAGCGGAACTCCTATCACCATCTACCGCTGCCGACCCCAAACTAGGAGGGATCTCCCGCCACATCGCTGGCGAATCACAAGCGTTGTACAGCGCATTCATGGATAACGCCCTGCCCGCCCCGGCACACGACTACCTGCCCGAACCCTCCGACGCTGACAAAATCACTGTCGGCGGTGGGGCTATCGCAATGAATCTCGCTTCCCACGAAGACTTTTTCGATGACCACGATGATGACAACGACCCCGGAGTAGAAATCGCCCAACACATCCTAGAAATCGCCCTCGCCCCCATGTTCAACGTGTACGACAAACACGTAGTCACAGCCCTATCCGCCTACCTCGATAACAACTAACCCCAAGGACTCTGCTCGATGATTACCCCCGAAACCGCAACGCTCACCGACCTTACCTACCGCGCACTGTACGATTACGTCACCGCCGAATCAATCCTCGGAAGCCACGACTACGATCAAATCCGCTACCCCGCGAACCTCCACTGGATGCTCAACCCCGAACAGCTAACAAAACTCCGGGAAAACAACGCGATAGCCAGCGACGATGACGAACTCAGCGCAATGCTCATCCGCTACGGTGTCTTCGCTATCGACATCTACGAGAACTGGGATTGGTTCTGGAACCTCGTCGATGACGCACCCCTCACATCACCAGACAAAACAGCCGAAGACATTATCTACACAGCACTCCGAGCCGACTCCACCCTCGACGCACTCGACGTCCACACCAGCGGCAACCAAGAAGCAATCGACGCACTACGAGATCTGGCCTACAACATTCACGCAATCGCCCCATTCGCAGAACACCTCGGAGCAGACACAGCAGAAGAAATGGGGGCTATTGTCCGTTTCCTCCTCGATAACTCCACTGACGGTTCTGCCACTGTCTGCCGGTTGAACTCCTACGCAATGGGCATTAACCTCCTCGCCCACGAACTAGAAACCCAGGGCCTACTAGCACCTCGCACCCAGAAGGTCATGCAACACGTCTCCGAACGTCTCTGCGACGAATGCCAAACCTTCCTCACCGAAACCCACACAAAACTCAAGGCACTCCTCGCAGAAGAAGCAATCGAACAGGAAAACTAACCCAAAACAGGAGGGGAGAGGACGGTAGAACAGCGTGCTGGAAACACGAACACTCACCAACCGAGAGGGCATTGTCCTTACCACCAACCACAATGTGAACCTCACGGACTACATGCAAACCCGCATGTTCCGCCTCCCCCAGATAGGCACTATTCCAGAGATTGCCACTGTCGCAATCTGCAGCGGAATCACACTGGGCATAGTCACCATCATTGTTGTGTGGTTGTTCCGGCGCATGACAGCGATGAGAAGGGGGGTTCCCCGCGCCGCGGTAGCGTCCGCAGCCCTTGGAGTCATCATGGCAGGTCTATGGACAATCGCACTGTTCCTCCCACCCGCACAAGCAACACTCATTGACCCAGCCGGAGCGGAAGAAGAATTCCTACAGGGCATAGACACCACTGCGCTCGGCGCGGAAGCGCAGGAACTCCTCGCAGAGCAGGGGTGGGAACCCCAATGCGACAAAGGCAACGCCGCACAGTCCATCCTATGCGGAGGAACCACCCCCAGGCTAGGGGCACCAGTGGTATCCGACACGGGGGATCGAGCAACAGCAACCGTGACCATTTGGACGGAAACGATGGTAGACAGAAATCCCCAGTTTCTATATTCCAACGTTGATCGCGGTAAGCACCTGCGGTACATCATCTGGCATAACACCCAGGTCGCTGTTCCTTTTTCGGTCGCAATCAACCCAGAAGATTAGCCCCGCGACGCAGCAAAAAGAACCCCCACCCCCCCAGATATTTTCCCAGGGGGTGGGGGTTTTGCGTAGCAAGAGAACCTATTTTAGAGGCGGTAGATCCCGTCCTCTGGGTTCTCAAATGACGCAACATCACTCAGCGCCATTTTTCCATTCGCCGTAATCACGGATCCCTCGCCCGTGAGGACACCCTCGGCTCCCGCGGCAACAATAATGTCACCTGGCTGCACATCGGTCGGGGACACAGGCGTTCCCATCGGACCGGACTCCGGGACGTTAAACCCGGCGTTAATGACAGCTTCGCGCAGCGGAATAGCAGTGGAGCCGTCCTGCGGGTTAATGCCGTCAACAACTGCTGCGATACGCGCGTCGTCCACCTGGAAGGTCACACCGTCACGGGTGATAGTCCCCGTTGCTTCCACGTGGACGGATGGATCCTCGGCTGGGGGTTCTCCTGTGCCAGCGTCAGGGTTCTCCTCGGGGTTGTCCGCAGCATCATCACCACCCTCGGGAGGAGCCTCCTCGCCTTCTGGGGCTGGCTGCTCGGTTTCCCCAGCGTTATCGCCAGCACCCTCGTCAGCGGGCTTGTCGCCCTCTGGGTTCTTCTCGCCCTCTGGGGCAGGTGCAGCGTCCCCCTCGGGTTTCTTCTCACCCTCCTCTGGAGCAGGAGGCTGCTCACCGGCAGGCTTATCTTCCGGCTTCGGCTTATCCTCTGGTGCCGGCGGTTTCTTCTCCGCCGCTTCCTTATCCTTCGCTTTCGCCTCGTCCTCAAGTTTCTGCGCAGTATCGTCGAGTTTCTTCGCGGTATCACGCACCAGATTGTCGGTATTCTTCATAGCCTGGGCGGAGTCCGCACGCAGTTGCTGTCCCACCGCGGGATCAACCCTGGCTTGCGACGGAGCACCGACTGTCGGAGCTGTGTGGTTCTGCCCGCCAAGACCGCCACCAAGGTTCGATCCTGGAACCCCCGCTCCTGGCGCCCCCATACCTGGGGAACCAAACTGCGAACCCGCACCTGGCGCCCCCATGCCTGGGGCACCGAACTGCGACCCCATACCCGGCGCGCCGAACATCGCCCCCCTACCGCCCATAGGCATGGTCTGGCCGACACCCGGCATACCGTACCCGATACCACCAGGCTGGCCGATACCCGGCATTCCCACAGCATTCAACGCAGGGTTCACCACCGGAGCCGCGGCATTCATCACACCAGTCGTAGCCTGCTGGGACGCTTGGGCAAGTTGGCTAAGGATCTCGTCCGCGGACTTACCGTTCTTTCCGCCGCTACCACTGTCAGAGGACTTCTTATCCCCGCCACGACTTTTACCACCAGGGCGACCAGATCGATCACCGCCAGTACCGCCACCAGACCGACCGCCGCTAGGGGCTCCACCACTATTCCCAGGGGTACTAGGAGCCTGGTTCTGGGTTCCCTCCTCCTTCTTCTCCTCCGTCGTAGTGGAAGTATCGTCGCTGCTGGTGGCGCTTTTTTCTGTCGCGGTTTTCGTCAGGTCAGCAGGGTTCTTGCCCGCAACTACCTCTGGGAGCGACCCCAGGGTAGCAGTACCCAGTTTTGTAAGGTCTACTTTCCCCTTCGCGGCTGCGTCTAGCCCCATGAAACTGGAAACACCTGGTGACGGGCGGGGTATTTTCCCGTCGCGAATGTCTTTCTCCGTGTAGTTTAGGTCATCGAGGGCGCTTTGCAGCTTCGTTTGCGCGTCGGAGATTTGGTCGATGTAGTCCTGGGCTCGATCAATTTTTTGTTGCTGGAAGTCATCGAGCTCCGCTGTAACGGAATGTAAGAATTCGTCTTTTCCAGCCTTAGATACGTAGGTTTCACTGTCTTTCGTAGAGCGACTGGCGATGCGAATGTTTTTAACGAGGTCATAAACCGAGATCTCTTTTCCCTCACTCGTATAGATACCCTTGTGTATGTTTAGACTCGTCTTGAGGTACTCCTCGTCATAACGCTCTTCTTTGGATCGGGTCGCGTCGGGCAGAGCCGCTTCTAGGGTTGCAGCGGCCGCGCCTTTAGCCCATTGGATATTCCTAATATCTACCTGGGTGGCGTGCGTTTCAACAGCCTTTTTAGTGATCTCGTCAACCGATTTGAGGTAATCACCAATCACGTTCTGGATTGAGCGGATACGAGAGTTAATGGTATCGCTGGTGACACCAGAAACCATGGCGTACTCCTGGTACACCTTGATGGTGTCACCGGATTTCCCGTCCGCGTCGTACTGGAGTGCGTTCTTCAGGACTTTTGCCGAAGCCTCGGTTACCTTGTTTTCTACAGCACTGAAAATCTTGTACTGGTTATCCGGTGGTGCCATGTGTCAGCCCTACGCTCCCCAAAAAATTGATTGTTGATTCCGTTCCCGAACCCCCTTGACCCCGCCCCGATGGACAAAAAGAGAGGGAGGTTCTGGCATGTGAAGAACCCGTTTTGATCTTTCCCCCAATTCTACCAAACCAGGGGTTCCCCGCAGCCCCCAGCCCCAACCAAAAAGCCCCCTGATCCCCAAGGGGAGAGGTACTGCCCCTCAACCCCGGAAACCAGAGGGCGATTAATCCAGCAGGAATTGCCGGCTAGATTTCCACAACACCATACTTGGACGTACCGTAGTTATCATTCAGGAGTTCCGCCTCCGTGTTGAGCCGCTCCTGCAGCTCATTGAGGCCTTCCGCGTTGTCCTTCTCCTCTGTCGCGTCGGTATTGAGAACCAGCACCCACGGAACCCCGCCCTCGCAGTCGCGAAGTGCCGTGATCGCGGAATCCATGTTGTAGACCAGATCGTAGATGTACGTGTCGTCCTCAAAGACGATAGCGAAGATTTCCTCGGTGAGAGTAACATCGGATACACCCAGGGAGACAACCGTTCCGGGAGTGTAGGAGTCGCGTAGCGCAATTGTTTTCTGCATACCCAAAATTGTACCAAACCCAAGAGCGGGCGCCCCGGCTCCAGTCGTGGAGAGAAATCTAAGGAAGTCTCCCCCCCCCCTCACCGACACCGAGGAAGATCACTGACCCATGCTGACATATGCCGAATTCACAAAAATCGCCGACCGCGAGGCCCTACGCCAGACTCTCATCGCGGACGTAACCGCCTACCTGTCCGAGGTAGACATCCCCGCGGTAAGGGTTGACTCGGAACGGGTTGACCGGTGGGCGAACGCAGAGGCGGACACCCTCATCGAGAGAGCCTGGACGAAGCTCAACGGCAACGGTGGAGGCGGAACCGACTCCATTATCAGGGCTATCGGCTGCGCACCAGGCTGGGTACGCCCCTACTGGAATCTCCCCAGCAGCCTACGGGGACTTGTACCCGACCCCGAAAAGCCCCTATCCGCGGAGATCCCCTGGCGGGGGAAAGGCACCTATCGGATCATCTGGTGCCCAGTGCCCTACATTGCCGAGGATCGTACCGTGGGCACCCTGTGGGGTACCCTGGACACTCCTCCGGTCGAGTTCCGTCCAGGACTCTCGGGTGACGCGCTTATCGCTGCGGGAGCCTACCGACCCGGACCTCAAGGATACCCCGTCCTCCATCTGGCGGAGCAGGTTGGCGACCTCACTGACATCAGCGCGTGGGGGCAGTTTGCTATGGTGCGGATTCAGCCATAGCCAGCGCCCCTCTTTGGGCCTCGCCCATTCCAGCAATAGCCCTGTTGACCGTCCCGGAAAACTCCCCTACGATAAGACCCCAGGAAGACAGCACAAAAGAGGAGGTGGATCCCACCATGATTCAGGAAAAAGACATGCGAACATTCGACGATTTCGCACAATGGAAGTCCTCTGACCCCGATGACCGATTCGCGCTCCGCGTCCTAAAAAACCTCGTCACCGACCTCATAAACTCCCCGAACCTGGGAAACGTTCACCGCGCTCTCGCCCACCCCCGCAGCAGCGGAAGCGATGACTGGGATCGCATTATCTGCGGCGCAGCCCTCTATGTTTCCCACGCGCGAATCATCATCCCTCCTTGGTGGACGCAGTGGGCGAAAGAGAAACAATTCCCCCCGCGAAAGGGGATTTTCGACCCGGCGCACCAGCCAGAATGGTTCGCAACTAACTGGGGAAACACCCCCATTGAGTTCGCGGAACGTGCTGTATGTCTCTCCCGAGGCAGTCTAAAAGGACTCTAACCAATGGCGAAAAGAGGCACCATCACCGAAATGCACCAAGGGAGCTCCCCGCCTTTAGGCGAGGGGGCGCTACTGTTTGGCGTTGCCTGGCATTGCCCCGTGTCGCGTGCTACTCAATTTCCTCCATGTTGGTGACACTAACGCTATGCACAAAGTCTCCCCCAGTGCCAGCGCCAAAGGTTACCTCGGCCACATAGCCGTCCGCTGTTGGGTCGCCCCCTATAACTCGCACAACAGCGAGCGTGTCATCATCCCACAGGTCATTAGCAATAAGCTTGTCCACAAAGGCGTTAACAAGGTTTTCCATGCACTCTTTGTCTTTAGGGTTGGTTGCGCTGGCACCACCATAACGCTGCGCGAGGGTGAGCGCGCACTCGTGGCGCTGGGCCATGAAAATAGCACCATTGCCGTCAACGGCGTGCGCAGTGGTTACATAAGGAGTATGAAGTTGGTTGTGCATGAGAATCATTCCTCTCTAATGCAGTGTGCGACTATCGCACTCTCGCTAGTAGCATCGTAACTAGCTTCGCCCATTCCAGCAACACCCCCATACCCCGACTACCCCCGTAGCCCCCCCTGGTTATCCCCTACGCCCAGAAGATCCGAGGCGCGCGACTGTGGTACTATTCACCGTGCGGGTGTAGTTCCTGATTCTCCTTGCAGCCTCTCCTCTTTATGAGAAAATTAGGGGTTCCGGGAGGGGTCTATCAAGGTAATGGATAGATGGGCTGGGGCTACACCCGCTCCTGTTTTTCCAGGGCGTGCGCGCTCAATAGAAGATGTTACAGAGGTACTTGGCTAATGCACCAGACAGGATTCCTCCTTTTTTAGTCCCTTTTTAGGGTGCTTCCGCGAAATCAAGTGCGGTTTTAAGCATTCGGGATAAGTTCCGTGCAGCAGCCTCGGATAGTACAAGCCGGGTGTTTCCGTATTGGATTCTAATCTCCGCCCACTGCTCCGCGGGGTCTGCTTCCGTGTCTCGGTTCGTGTCCGCGGTGACGGTAAGGTTTGGGGCGCGGAATCGCTTAGTTGCCATTTAAAAATCCCTTTTCTGCAGTCGATTTTCTTCCAGGAGCGCGGTTGGTGACCAGCCCTAATGGGGTCGGTTTCCCTCGTCCTCTGACAATCTGCTAATCTAGGTGAAGTAGCCGCCACGAAGCAACCCTAGCGGGAGATTGTGGAGACAAATTATGCGCGCCCCCCTTCCCTTGGCAACCGAAAAATAGGGAATCGGTATCGCATTTCCGCAGTTCACCGCGGGTTTAGCGGGAGTTTCGTGGCGGCGAATAACCCCCATATGATTTTTGGTTCCCCCAACACCGAGGAGACACCCATGTCGGAGAACACCCTAAACCCACGCGAGGCAGCGTGGGCAGCACGCGCCCTGAAGACCGTGAATCCGCAGCTTTCACAGCGCATCGCCCAGATGGCCGGCGACTACATTCCACTATCCGCTTACGAAGACACCTCGAAGGCACTGTGGCGCTGGTGTGACGTGTTCGACGAGCGGACTCACTACATGGGTGTCCTCGTGGGCGTGAAGGGATCCGTGTGCATGATCCTGTCCACTGACTCCAATGATGTCACACAGGCCCGGATCGGCAACGTTCACCCGATCCCAGGCGCAGAACCACTATTCGACGGTGCAACCCCGCGTGGACTGCAGCTCGAAAACCTCCCAGAGCCAGAGGAGGGCGAGGAGCCAGTCGAACCAGAGCAGGCTCCAGTTCCGGAGCAGCCAGCCCCAGTAACCCCGCCGGCAGAGGGGGAGACTACCCAGATGCCGCAGGTTCCACAGGATCAGGTCCGTAACCAGGATCAGGGCGGTCTCCGCTTCTGGAGTAAGTAAAAACACCCCTGCAGGGAACCCCCTCCTAGCCCCCTCGCTGACGGGAGCACACAAAAACACAGGGGTTCCCCTCCTCTTGTAGGTTAACAACAGGGAAACATTATCCGCCAGGAAAGTAACGGTGGTGACGCTTCAACCGTTACTTCCCGGCAGGCATTCCCAAAATCACTCTCACCACTAGTTTTTCGGAAGGAAACCCTCTTATGTCACCAGTAACTATCTACACCACCGGCCCGTCCTGCATGAAGTGCCGCCAAACCAAGCGCGCACTCCAAAAAGTCGGTGTTCCTTTCGTTGAACGCGACGCAGAAGAAATCAGGGACTTCGCCACAGAGAAGGGTTACGTCACCGCTCCTGTTGTCGTCACCGCTGACGGTCACTCTTGGTGCGATTTCCGAATTGAGGAAATTAACCGCCTCGCACGGAACCTAAATGACACCACCAGCGCCGAAACCGCGGAAGAAAATACTCGCGCCCTGGTCAACGCCTAACAGCCGAAAAACAGCGCCCCTCTCTCTGTGCGGGGCGCTATTTTTCTGCCCCAGAACACGGCACAGAAGCAGTTTTGGTACACTGCAGCTATGACTACAGCAAAAAATCTACTTGAGGCTTTCACCGCAGACCCAGAGGGGCAGCACCTCTACGACCCAGCACTAATCATCGAGGGACTCCAGGGGCGCGATCTCATCACCCAAGACGAAGCAGATACCATGTCCCACAATGTCACCGAGGAATACGGTCAAGTCGAGTTCGTCGAGCAGGAAACCCCAGACAACATTGTTGTCTACGGGGATAACGGTAACTTCTCTGTCCCCACTGACCTCCCAGTCAAATAAGGGAAGGACCGAAGGACCCCATGTCGAGCAGCGATATTCGAGATAAGATCCGGTACGGCCTGGAAAAGCGGGGCTGTGACCCCGATGACGAAGAAGCCTGGGTGACCGAGGGGTGGGAAATCGCCGGCGGTTACGACAACTCCGACTATGGCGGGGATCCCGAATGGTTTGCGGAGCACCTTTCAACCTACGGTGACCGCGAGGACATCGCTAATCAGCTCTGGGATTTCGTGTCTGGTCGAGAGCACGAGTTTGATAGCGTCACACCCAGCCTATCTCCCGAGGAGATTGTGCATGACCTAATCGCCCAGGGAGGGGCACCGTACTACACGATTTTTGAGAATAACGACACGTGGTTCCTGCTGGACGCACGCCTCGATTAATCTCCACACACAAAAAGACCCTGCCTGGGTTCCTGCTCACGAGGCAGTTCCAGGCGGGGTTTACCACACACAACACAAGGGGGCGGGGCTGTTTTAGCGAGTGTCGATGTCGTAGTTCGTAATCAACGACACGTAGGTAATGCTGCCAGCCTTACGCTTACCAGAAGCATCAGCCGGATCCTTATCGGTAACCGAAGATACGTTACCAATCACACGGGTCTGGCCGTCCTTCTCGTAGTACACAACACCACCGGAATCACCCTGGGCATTGAGGATATTAGCGGAGAACTGGAACTTCGACAGGTTCAGGATCGGGCCGCACTGCTCGCCGGTGGAACCACCGATCTTGCACACCGTCATACCTGGCTCCAGGTCGGATACCTGACCGTGGTAGAGAGGGGTGGACTCGTGCCCCTTCATCACAGTAGCGTGCTGGTACATGTCCATGGTAATCGGGATGAACCCGTAGTCGGACCCGGAAATATCATCGTAGATGTGCTCGGAGAACTGACCAATGTACGTTTCACCGTCACCAGTAAAAACCTTCCACTCCGAAAGGTCACCGTCGAGAAGTGACGCGCAGTGACCCGCGGTCATCAGATAAGGCTTACCGCCACGCAGAACGGCACCACCAACCGAGCAGAACCGGGATCGGTCTGGGTTACTGTCACGAATGATACGCAACGTCGAACCCATCGTGTAGTCACTGTCCGAGAGAACATCGGACAAGATGAACGGTTCGCCACCAGTGTGCGCCAGCCATGCGTCATCCAAAGAGTAGTCAACATTAATGCCAGAACCCTTACCCTCGTGGTTCGTGGAAGCACCCGCGATTCCCCAATCCTTCGGATACGGGACACCGTTCGGGGCGATGTCTTCGTCCACCGAAATGTGCTTAACTTCCTTGTCAGAGGTGGACGGGGCGGTCGTTGCCGGCTTCTCCGGGATAGGGGTAGGGGAATCGCAGCCAACACCAACGGCAGCTACCGCGGCAACGGCGATACCAAGAATGGTTGCCTTGATCTTCTTCATTGTGCTTTCCTTGTGTGCGTGTGTGTTTGTGTTACATAAGGAATCATACCCCACCCCCGCGGGTGCCCTCAAATGGGCACACTCTAGCGGGGGTGAAAACGCGACGTTGGATTTGACAAACCCCAGGTAGAGGCAACACAAGGCGGGGGTAGCGCAACACCACCCCCAACCTTGGGCGCAACAATAAACCCCCTGCGGTCAGGGCAACCACAAGGGGTAAAAATCGGGAGGGCTTAGAACGCTCGCGCAGCAACCCCAGAGAAAGAAACAGTAACCTCATCACCCGCAGGCACCTGCAGAATCGCGCGAGAACCAGAACGCTCCAAATAATCGGGATTCTCCCGAATAAAGGAATCAAGATCCAACGCTAGATGGATAAGCGCCGATCGATCATCGTCCCTGTTGCGTACTTCCACCGCGGAATCAAGGCTACTGCCCTCGCACAACAGTGACCAGTTCTCGGGTTCACACACTGGTTCCAGCCTCCGCTCGGATAATTCGCCCAGCAGCCCGGCGCGAAGCATGCCAAGATCAGCAGCAGACACAAGCGCTGCACTGGCTTCGTCTGGGGCATGTGCGGTTACGCGGTTCCCCGCAGGGCTGGACAACAAGTACAGTGCAGACCCAGCGCACCCCAGAGCGCAGAGAAACACCACAGCACCTACTGATACCGCGGTGCGACTCTCTATGACCGCCACGCCAATAAGTAGTACCGTCAGAAACCCCAGTATCGAGACAAGGACAATAACACCACTGGGAGTCGTTACTTCTGCGAAATCGGAAACCCGAGCCCCCTGGGGGAAGGGAAAAGCGACGGGTATGGATCGGAAAATAGGCATAGTGACCTGGTGCCTTTCAGGAAAAAAGCCCCTACCCCGCGCGGCGAGCAGGGGCTGTTTTTTGAGGTTTTAGTTGTCGAACAGTGGAACAGCCACCGAATCGACAGGGTACTCGATGGGGTACACGTTGCCCATGATTGCGCCGTTCCAGTTCGGGGTGCTTGGGGAGTCCATCATCACCCATGAGGCTTTGTGGGCGGTCGGAATGAGGCTGACGTCACCCAGCACGTTAGCGAGGGACGAGAGAACCTTGTAGCCCTTCTTCCCAAGGTTGAAGCGAGCGCCCGAGTCCAGTGGTTCTTCCGTGTCTGGGTCAACGACCTTGTTTTTCGCCGTGACTCCCTTAAGGGTGTCAAGAGCGTCGGGGAGTAGGTACTCGCCCTGCTCTAGGCCTGCGATTTCCAGCCGGGCACCTGGTGCCTGGAAGTGCAGGAACCCAGAGCCTGTGGCTCCGACAGTGATTTCCTCGATGTCTTCGCTGCCAATGTTGTTTAGGAACGCGGTGATGACTCCCAGGGTGTGTGCCGGCAAGATGACTGGGGAATCGAACGTTCCCGACAGGGGGACGCTGTACGCGCCGACACTGACGTCAGGGGTGAAGCCGACACCGAGTAGCTGGTTGTCGTTTTTCATCAGGAGCACACCAGAATGGTACGGGTCTTTCTTGTCCTTACTGGCGGTAGCCCCTGCGACCTTGATGAGGGTAATGAACTCGTGAATATCAACTATGAACTTCGACATGGTAACGAGTTTAGCACGGCAAACAGCATGGAACCCAAGATTCGGGGCGGGGGCTTTCAGGAAACGGCTTCGATGGTGAAAGTCGCCTGGAACTCACTGCCCTGGGGAATCACCATGTTGGGCTTTTCTCCCCGCTTGTACCCCATGTCCACAGACGAAATGTTGTCAGACACGAAAGCCTTCCCGTCGAGCCCCACGCGAACAACGCGAGTTTCTCCCCGAAGGGGCGATTTTGACTGCTTCAGCGTCACGGGAGTATCTAAATCCGACCCGTCACATAGAAGCGACGGTGCCGCAGCGGAGTTACCACACATGGGTTCCCACCCCACCTGATCAAGACTCCCCCGGAGAACGTCATGGATATAATCCCGGTCGGTACTATCCACAATCATTGTTGCCGCAACCGTAGGAGTAAGGACAGTAGAAGCTTTCCTCGCGCTAGTGACCGTAACCACGGGGAGGAGAATCATCGTGGACACAATAACGACAGCACACAACCACTCGGGCATCCACCTCTTAATTGTCAACGCAATCGACCCGAGAACCATGAGCACAGCGATGATTGACAACATTGAACCACTGACCGGCGGTAACGCCGGCGGGTGCGGTGATGCCGCCCCCAGCGTGGGCGTGAAGTCCATGCCAGTAACGGCATACAACATAATCGGAATTGTGTCGTAGACAGACTGCGTAGGCATAAGATACAAATTTTCCCCTCTGCGCACGGGGCAACCCCCGAGTTCTTATCTTTCTCCCCTCAGCATAATTTCCGAGGTGGCGTAACCTCAACCCGGCACCACCCCCAACATGGGGGAACACACCCCGAAAACAGGGGGCGGGGAGTTTCCCTTCTAACGCTGCCTTAAGGTAGAGTGGATAGGTGAAAGAAGAACAAAACACCACCCCTACCCCACGGGGCGGGGAACCCTGGAGAGGAGATGAATCATGCAGAAAATCGGCTCGGCACTACACCGCGTCTGGAACATGTGGACTACCCCAGCGCAGCGCCCATATGTCCTGTTCATTCGATAAAACCCCACCCCCTCCCCCAAAGGAAAACCAGGGGAGGGATCCCCACGAGAATTGGTACAATCACACCCATGAACTACAACGAGAATATTGCCCTCGATCTTATTGAAGAAAAAGCGGAAGACTTCACCCTCGATCTCAACGACATTGACCCCGACTCGTACTGGGGGTTCCTCCAGGACGCTTTCCGCGATTACATCGACTCCCACAACCTCACCCTGGACAACACCGAGCAGGAAAACGTCATCATTCGCAACGCCGCAAATGGGGCGGTGTTCCAAGTCGTAGGTGAAGACGGTGCCCCCGCGGATTTCTGCTTCGATGTTCCACTGTTCGAGGTAGGGACCCGGATTGTTGAGTGGGTCGAAAACGGGGCGGCAAACTCCCATATCGCCTACGCATAACTGCTAGAATTCTCCTAGCCCCGAGTATTCCATAGTGCAGGGGGCAGAAAAGAAAGGAAACTCGCACACCATGCAGTACATCAACGGCGATGATAACGTCCTCTCCCTCTACCCAAACCCAGATGACCCAGGAATCATCCTCCTCGGCGTTGCCAGCGACCCAAAGAACACCGTCGCACACTTCCCGACAAAGACTCTCGGTCAACTACTCCGCGGCGAGCAGACCGCTGTCACGACCGCTGATCGCGTGTATTAACCGTTGGCTCAATTCGTAGTAGATAGTTGATAATCATTGGCAATATAACATACAATACTCAATATGAAACTGAGCGAGTACGCCGAGAGGAAAGGCATTCACTACCGCACCGCGTGGACGCACTTCCACCAGGGAAAGATTAAGGGTGCCTACCTTGACGAGACTCCACCACCGACTCCGACGAGGGAAGAATGGAAGACATTTTCTCCATTCTCCACTCCTACACCACAAACAAATCCGGAAAACAACGCGGTGCAAAACATCGTGCTGAACGGGCACAGCGAGCACTAGACGGAGACGCTGGTGAAAACTAAAACACACCATCGCAGCGTGGATGTAAGGCACAATGCCAACCAGTCGAAGGTTGAGCAGGTTGAAGATCTAATTCGCTGGTTTTCATCCGCCTGCGCGGTATGTAAAACCGAGAAAATCCGTCACCTTCGCGCCGGAGGGAAACTCCAACGATTCCCTAAAAAACAGTGGACAATCGGGAAACCAGACGTGTTTTCAGCACGAATGTTCAAGTCCGTCGAAAACGTGGTTGACGCAGCGCTCCGATCGTGGCAAGAAACATCCGTTATCGCCGGCAGGAAAATTATTAGCGAATGGAGAAAACAAGACACCGGCTTAAGCGACGACGATTTCATTGCGCTCTACACGCTAAACAAAGCGAAGCGCTGGTGGGATCCCCATGCTGACTACCCAGAGCGCCGCGAGATTCTTATCCGCGAGATTCTTAAGCGAAACCCGTTTCCAGTTCTTGACGGCAAAACCGCCACACTAGACTCAATCGTTTGCGATGTCGTTGACGCTGAACAGTCGAAGCATGAAACCTGGCTCGAAATACGAGGGTTCAAGGGAGCACGAATCAGCCTGCCGGTGGAGAAAACTTCCTACTTCAACACGGAGATGTCAAAGGGTAAAGAATGTGGTGTGACCCAACTTCATCTTGACCGTGATGGAAACCTTGTGATTCACCGCGTGGTTGAGAAAACCAACGCCCCGCTTCGTCAAACGGGCAAGGACATTGGCATTGATTGGGGGTTAACCAGTCTTGTCGCAACAACCGACGGTCAGTTGCTTGGTCTGGCTCTGCACCCGTGGCTAAAAGAGCGCGACGAAGAACTTTTGGCGTTGACCAAAAGCCTGCAGCGCCAAGGGATTAAGCCACGTTCGTCTCGTCGCTATAGGGCATTGAACAGGAGGATCAGGCAGTACGTCAAAAACGAAGTTGGGCGTGTCCTTAACCGTCTTGCCGAGCAGGATATTCGCTCAATTACCTGCGAAGATCTGGATTTTCGAGGAAAGGGGCTTTCACGAAGAACCCGCGTGATTGTGTCTCGCGCTGGCAGAAGTGCCTTCAAACAGAAACTTGCTGACCTTACCGAGAGCTACGGGGTTGAAGTACACGAGGTTAATCCTGCGTACACTTCGAAGCAATGTTCTGGGTGCGGACTTGTTGCAGATACGCAGCGTAAGGGTTCGTCCTTTGAGTGTCTTCATTGTGGAAAGCGGATGCATTCCGATGTGAACGCGGCGAGAAACATTGTGGGCAGACGTTCTGCCTCTGATAATGGTTTTCGTTACTGGTCAAAAGAAGAAGTCCTTGAGTATCTGAATCGAGAGTTCACCTCTACGTGGGGTTGGACTCCCGACTTGATACTCAAGCGACACCACGCCCTTACAGCAGGGCTTCCAGGGACTGCGCACAGCAAGCCTGGTGGGGCAAGTTTGCCCGTTATAAAGTGAAACGATTTTCTATCAAATCACATGCTGTACCTGACAGTCACCGATGACGAACTCCTTGTCGTTCGGTGCCTGGGGCAGAACAAGGAAGATGTGTTCCCGCTGTCGAAGCTACACATCGGCTAGGCGCCACTAGAACCACGCGATAATCCCCGCCCCTCTCTCGCAGAAACGGGAGAGAGGAAGACGGGGATTTTATTGTGTGTGGCGGAGCCGCCCGGAAAAATCAAGCGAGCTCCGGGAGTAAAATACGGTACTGAAGTCCCTGAACAACATCAACTGTTTTCACCTGCGATAGCCCCCGGTCTAAACAGTGCTGCCACACACTTCCCCGCGTTGTCGCAGCCAGCAGACCATCATCGGAATACCCCCTCGACCTAGCCGAGATTCTCTACCGCCAAGGGGCTAGTCTTCTGGCAGCAAAGGAAGCCGTCCATGCTCGTCCTTATCCCGGTCATAGAGGTGGTGGAATACGGGGTGGCCCAGCAGGAGCGCCACGTCGTCCAGGATCCGCCCGTGGATATGCTCGGAGTCTGTATGCTCCACATCGAGGTAGACTCCCGGAGATGCAGTGTTGACGAGAACTAATTTCTCTGGGTCGATACCGTAGGCGCGAGCGTGGTCGGCTACTTTTTTCCGTGCGTTGCGCCACTGCTGCTCGGTGCTTTCGTAGAGCTGCATTGCGTCATCGTATGCTCGACCGAGCAGTGCTCGTGCGCGCTTAACTGGGTCGAGATTCGGCAGCAGCGGCTCGTCTGTCTGCAGCTCGCGTCGTGCAATATCACGGAAGGCTCTTTGGTTCAGTAACTGGGTCGATTCCTTGTAGAAGTCCTCTAGCTCGTTGGGTGCTACAGTGTCGCTGATTCGGGTGTCGATGATTATGTCCACGCGCCCTGGCCATGCACCGTTGGTGGCGGTGATGGTGACGAATTCGGGGTCAATGCCGAGCGTTTTAGCGTATTCCGCTATCGCTTCACGCGCAGTGCCCCACAGCCTTGTGGTGTTTTTGCCTTTCGCTAGGCTTTCGGCAGCTTGCGCACTCACGCGCAGAAGCCGAAGCCGTTGCCCCGTATATTCAGGCATAAACACTTGTTCGAACGACGGCATGGCGGTTTCCTTTCAGATGGGGGATACGCCAGTAGGTTTCGACTGGCTAAAAGCGGAGGAGGATTCCTTCCGTTGGTAGTCCCAATTTTAACCAGTCCCCTGACGCGAATCAGCACTTTAGAGGGGGAGCCTGGGCGTGTGACGGGCTACGCGCGCGCAGAAATGCTAGTAATCCCAGCAAGTATGTATGCCCACGCAGCCACGCACGCCACACCGAAGCAGATAGCGGCATTGCTGGTAGCAGTAGCCGTAATACCAACAGACAGAGCCAGATTAATCGCTGCTACAGGCGGTAGCCACCGCGAACCCCGCCCCGAGCCTGCACGGGTGTGTATCACCAGCCCGACGAGGTAGACAATGCAAGTAACTGCGAAAATGTTTGTGAAAATGGTTTCCATCAGATTCCTTAACCTAAAAAGAGTTGAGGGGAAGAGATCAGAATCGCGATAGTCACAGCCGCGAAAAACAGGACTACGGTAGCCAGTAGGAGTATGCCCTCGGATCCGAGACTCGATTCGTCCGATGCCATTTCCGCAACGAATGCTAAGAACGAAAATCCGATAACAATTAAGCCTACTACGGCGGGAAGGGCAACCATTTTAAATCTCCTTGTTTATGGTCAATCAACTAGATTGTTTTCTGTATGTACTCACGTGTCTTCTGGAACTCCCTGATCTGCTTCAGAGACTCAATGTAGGAGTCGTAGTCGTCCCGGAGCCTATCGTTGTCCAGGAGCCTGTTTGCGTTCTCCTGGAACTCCAGGGGGAGACTACTTCCCGTCGAGGTGCGCACAACCAAGCGGTCTTCTACCCGATCAAGGACTAGCGTGGTCGGATCAATGCCGCGGATCTCAGCGTTTGCTGCAATAGCGCGCACGACACTATCCCATTCACCTGGCTGGGTGCGGGCAGGGGCAATCGCCTTGGGGCGGGCAGCACGCTGCGTTCTCCACTCGAACTGCTGTCGCTCGTAGCCCTTCTGTTCCCACCACAGGGCGTGCTCGTCTTCTTGCTGTTGCTTATGTTCCGCCTCTGGGCGTTCTTGCTCGGAAAGTGCTTTCCATAGCAGAAGGGTGACTGTTGCAACCAGTAGTGTGAGGATACCGAGCAGGGCTGAAATTATTGCTAGTAAAGGCATGAAATCTCCAAAGTAGGGAAATCCCTGGCTAGGTGGCCAGGGCTGGAATGTTATCAATCCTGGACTACCTTGAGTTCGTTGTAGAAATCAGAGTCTCTATGGAATAGACCGTGGAACATGGGGCAGTTCAGCAGGTAGTTCGCGTCGGCAGTGAACCGTTTGATTACATCTTCGTCCTCGTGCAGGTTGCTGGTATTGCAGTGTTCGTCGGCTACGTACAGACTGGTCTCGTCGTATCCCTCGCAAGAATCGTAGACGTACAGTACGTCTGGGTCGATACCGTACATGGTGGCGAGTTCTTCTACTGCCTTGAGTGCGTCCTCCCACGCCTTGTCTACATACTTCCATGCCTGATCAATCGCGGCGCGTTCCTCCTTGGCTTTAGTCACGATTGCGTCAATGTCGATAGGTGTGGACATGGTGTTCTCCTTTTGGTAGTACGCAGGGGTTTTCTCCTGCGGATTCTTTTATTTTTTTGATCAGATGTGTTGATGCTCGTCAACTTTTTATGGGATTATGTTCGTAAATTCCCAACGCAGCGCCTCCGTAGCCTGTTTCGCTCCCTTAAGCGTCTGGCGTATCGGGTCGTAGTGGTTGTAGATCTCACGCACGTCATCGTTATCCAGTAGGCGATTTGCCCTCTCCTGGAACTCGGAGGGGAGGCAGTGGTCGCCCTTCTTCGGCTTGATGATGACGCGATCTCCGTCCTTGTCGTATCTAAGGTCTGTCAGGAGAACGCCATAGTCCTTGGCGCAGGCTGCAATTTCCTTCTTGACGCGATCTAGCTCCCGATACTTGGCTTCGTCTGGGATGGTTGTTTTGGCGTGGTTTAGTTGCTCGCGCATTTCTTTCCACGCCTTGTTGTAGTTGTCCTTGGCTTCCTGCCTACGCTGCTCTTGCTCGTCGCGGAGTTGCTGCATTTTTCGCTTATATAGGGTTTGCTTCTGGTGCCCCAGGCGGGCTTCTGCTTCTAGCCCGACTCGCTCCATCGCTTCTAGCCTGGATTCCCTCTGGTCTATCCGGCAGTTCCTCTCGTCTGACTCCTGTTGCCAGCGCTCTATACGCTGTTCACGTTCGATGTCCACGGCGTGCATGTCAGCCCAGACCCATAGCGCTAGTGCTGCGCACCCGTAGAATACGGTTTGAACGGCAAATGCCATGCCAGCCTCTCCTCCAAATACCGGCAGAGGCTCATTTGTAGCCTCCCATGCAAGCGTTGAGGCGAGACTGGCACTAGCCGACCACGCCAGCGCCCGGTACATAGATTTGCGCGGGTGACCGCTGGCGACGGTGGTTATCAGCAGCGATAAGGTGCTTACCAGGAAAAATGCTGCAATAGCTGGGTACATGGTATCTCCAAACGGGGAAGGCTCAAGTCAGTGCGGGGCGGGGTTACGGGCGCTTATTTTCTGCGTGAATAATGTCTCTGGTGAACATTTCCTCACGAGATATGACGGCGTGTATGCGAGGTGGACGTGGGGGCGCGTTCTACGGGCTACTAACTGCAATCAACATGATGAATTCTCGCATTACAAACAGCGTGAAGGCTATGACTGCAAGTGCGCGGACGAGTCCATACACACGCCGCGGTTCGGGATCGTTCCGTTCCGCGATAACCATTACGATTACCGTCGTCACCAACAGAAGAAACGCTGCCAGCATGAGAGTGAAGAAGGTTCCCATTACGCGCCTTCCTCGCGTGGAATCAGGTAGACATTACCGTCCTCGTCAGCGTCTCGCTGGAAGAAACCGTAGAACATGGAGTTGTCCAGAAGATAGTTCGCGTCGGCGGTGAAACAATCCGACACGTCTGGATCCTCGTGTAAATCAACGTATCCGCTGCTGTTTCGGACAGCCAACCGGGTTTCCCACCCTACGTCGCTGGAGATAAAAAGTCCGCGGGGGTCGATGCCGTACATGTTGGCAAGGTCAGCCACAGTCTTGCGGGCGTCTTCCCATGCCTTATCTGCGACCATGTATGCCTGGTCGATTGCGGCGCGAGCCTGGTTTGCTGTGTCGATGATTCCCTGGTTACGGGACATGGTGGTAGTTTCCTTTTTTCGGGGTTTGTGGTGAGGCTTTTTGCCTCGCCGTGCGCCCCTAACACTAGTCGGGGTGGTGGCGCGGGCCAACTCTAAAAGAGGGAAACTACCCCCGCACCTACCCCCCCGTTGCGGAGTGCTAGTAGTTGATGAGATCGTCCGACAGGTCACGGCCAGTGTTGGCAACATAGTTATCGCTTAGCTGGTTGTACCGAGAGACGCTCGGGTCTGCGATGTACTCCCACGCCCCTGTGTCTCCGTTGCGGTGGTCAAGGGCAACGGGCTTGTACTTCAACAGCGACAGAATGTTGTTGTCGTTATCGCCTAGAGTATCGAAAACATCGTCCATTGTCAGGTCTGTATCGCCCAGGTTCTCCGCGTCATTAGGGTACGGTCGCTCATACGCGAAGTGGGGGTAGAGCTGCGGGATACAGTCAACGACTTGTTCCTTGAAGCGTGCCCACTCGGTTTTCGCCGGCTCCCACGTCGGGGGCTTCAGCTCCGCCAGGTGGAAACCGTAGTAGGTGAGGAACTCGGAGATAATCTTGTTGCCTGTCTCGTTGCCGTTCTCGTCCATTTCTGTGACTTCCTGCACGCCACGACCCTTGGAGTTCTTCGGAATAGCCTCACTCATGCGTTTTGCTTCCGCCGCGTTTTCCTTGGAGAAAGCGTCCTGCAGAGTACGCGGCTCAACCTCACCGAGCGTGATCTTGTAGGAGATATTGGACTTAGACTGACCGTCAAGTGTCGTGGAGTAGTAAGACTGGTTACCGATCAGGAGGTACACGCGCGACTGGCGCCCGAGGGCGAGGATATTCGCAATGGAGGCCATCATAGACTCCAGGACCTTCTTGCCGAACTTGTTTAGTACCGCGTCGCGAGCAACATCGAGCTCGTCAAGAATGATGTACAGAGGCGGCTCAAGAGCAGAATCACCACTGTGGGCACGCCCCTCCTGTTGAGCACGGGCGTACTCTTTACCCGCGTTCTTGATTTTACTGTAGCGGGCTTCCATCTGACGCTGCGCCCACGCCAGACCCCACAGCAGATCAAGCGCGTCCATAGCAGTGAAGATGATATTCGGAGCGGTAATGTACGGCGTGAATGACGCGAATTTACCGTCAAGAAGCATAACCATAGCGCCGCGGGCACGAAGATACTCAATCGCTTGGGAGAAGTACACGGTTTTACCAGAACCAGATCCACCAATCACGAAACCGTGGGGCTGCTTATCATTGCGGACACCAATCTGCTTACCGTAGGCATCTTCACCAAACGGCAGGAACGGGTTGTCCTCAAACAACGAGTTCGCTTCCTGCGGTGACCGCGCAATCTTGTACGGCAGTGGAGGGAAGATTGCCTTCGGGAACTCCTTCTTACGGGAAAACACAATCATGTCCTGTGCTGCGTCAATGCGGTTATCCCACAAAAGCTTACCCTTGGGCAAACCATTACGGATCGCCTCAATAACCTGCTCTTGGTTCCGTTGGATACCAAACGAGCCAGCAACGGTTGTCAGGATAGTGAAAGACTTAATGTCGCTACGGGAATCATTCGGGTCGAACCGTTGGACATTGATGATCTCGTACTCATTATTCGGGTAGATGTACCCCGATTCGGTTTCCGTAGGGGGTTCAATCCGTAGGATTTGGGCAACACGACGGATCGTCGCGTCATTAAGATCCTGCGCGGACGTTTGCGCCTGCGCGGAACCGTGCAGTGTCGCTACCGGGTTTTTACTACCAGCCCACAACATACTCAAAGGAGTTGCCGCGTTCGTGGGTGCCCACTGCAAAGCCAGCCACCACAGACCGTAGGCGGAACCCAAGAGAATGAGGCACAGCAGGAAATTCCATACCGACATGCTTAACCCCCGCGTGTACAGGGGAGCCGTGAGAGCCGCGACGCCCCCCACCGCGGTCAAAACAGCCAAGGCGAGCAGCCGGGGGTACATCACCTGACGGTTCAGAGGAATGTCCTGAACAATAGTGGCGAGCGGCAATCGGGACGGTTTATCCTCACGCCCTCCCCCTGGGGAAGCCGGTGTTGCTTCTGAGTCAGCCATAGACCTACGAAATCCTTCCTACCCAATACGGAAAAAGGGGAAAATGCCCCCGACCAAAAAATTCATGGGCGGGGGCGGGGCGAGGGGACTAATCCTCTGGAATCAGATCTTCCATCTCCGCAAGTTCCTCGGCGGTGAAACCATTGAGTGCCTTATCGAGAAGCTCCTGGTACTTGCTTTCCGGCAACGACCCCGACAGGTTTGCGCGGAGCCAATCGTTGAACTCTTCCTCAGTCTCAAACTTCATGGAGGACAACCTCTTTCTCAAAACACAGTGTTCTTGTGGGCGGTAGTGAAAATAAGAAACAGGGGGTGTTCCCCGTGCTTTTCACCCTTTTTATCCTACCCCATAAGAGGGGGTGCGCGTTTTCACCCCGCCCCCCTAAAAACAGGTACAATTGGTGGGAGAAAGATAGGTCTTGGGCGAAAACGCTCTACAGACCTCACCCCTGGTTCTTTTCCAGAAAGAGGCGAAAATTGAGTAAAACAATCGAGTTTTCGAACACCTGCGACTGTTGCGTGTATGTCTGCGAAGATTGCGGCTTGTCCATGATCGAGGATTACAGTGAGGAAAACAAGTGTATCGAATGCGGTAGCGAAAACCTCGAAGAGATCGGGCCCTCAGGCGAATGCTCCTGCTGGGAGGGAAATCTCGAATTCGCCCAGGAAATCTGGGAAACATGGGCTGACTCTCACCCAGCCCCATACGGTTGGTATATCTGCGACGGCAGAAACCTGGGGTGGCAAAACCAATCAGGACTTAATCCCCTCAACGCCAATGTTGATAGCATTCTTGAGGAGTTCTCTCTCGACACAGATTGGACAATGTACTTCCCCAGGCTACAAGATGTCGATAGTGCAGACACCTTCTGCATCTCTCGCGCTCACCACGACGCCCCAACGGGAGAAAGCATCGAGATCAAGCCAGCGGACTTCGAGGAAGCCATTTGGTGCATCGAGAACGCGGAGGAGCTAGCCGACTCCTGGATCTATGAAATCCAGGAACTCATGGAGAATCACTACGAAATCGGTATTCTAAGCGACGAAAGAGTCATCGAAATCTGCGAAGATGTTGACCTCAACCCCGCCGACTATCTACAGGATCCAGAGAAATTCGGGTTCTAACCTGCTGGTGCCGAAACCGAGATTGTTCTCAACCTTTCGCCCCCAGGACCCCATAGGATAAGGCACAAGCCCCGCCCTTACTACGGACGGGGCTTACTTTTCACCTGACTGCTATTGGTTCAGCATAGACCGCTGCAAAGCATAGAAATGCAAATCCAAAACAGCGTTCGCTGCTCGCGCCACATCATCAAGGGAAACACGGCCGTGTTCCCCCTGGGTGGAGAAAAGCGCTTCGTGAGCAATCCCCAAGGCAAGCCGACCGTTCCCGAAGTGATCCGTGATCGCAGCGTCATTAACGGTTTGGGCGAACGTACCGTTAACAAAACACCGATCCACAACGATCCCCGTAATTACGTCTACCGCCCCCGCATCAACAACCGCCCCCTCGTTTTCCATGACCCGGCAGGCAAGTTCCGCGATAAGACGAGGAGTCAGGGACGGTAGGCGGAGTTCCCTACCATCGAGCACCCCCGGAGGAGTGTTCTGACGGAGAACCTCGATCCCCTCCGCGGTGTCAGCGAAAACAAAACAGGTGTCCGAAGAAAAACGGAGAATCTTTCCCATCACCGCAGCGAAAATATCGTCCTCCCCCCGCAGAATCAGGTCAGAGATTGAATCCACGATAGCGGTACCGCCCCGCGCCATATCCAGCAAATCAAACCAATGCGTTGACTCCTCGGGGCAGATGAAATCACCAACCTGGAGTTCCACGATATTATCAGCGACCAGAACCCCCATACCGTACAACGCAGAATGCACAATCGCGGCTACACGGGTTTTACCCGTACCTGCAGCGCCACCGACCGCAAACAAAAGCCCCCGATCAGAGCCGCCCTCGCCCCCGCCCGGCAGGTTGGGGAGTCCGCCCGACGCAAAAGGAAACAGCGCGCGCCGGGCAGCACTCTTTACCTCCCCCATGCCAACAAAACTATCGAACTCACCGAGTGCGTGCTCCAGCTCCATGAGATTACTCATACGCGGTTTTTCTTCCCTTTTTCCTACAGATTTTCCACCCCCGAGAAAGGGGGGGGTGCTTCTTTTTCTTGCCAACAGCCTAGCACAGGGGGCACTCCTGGCCATTGCGTACTGACTATTCGATGCTGGCATAATGCCCATCATCGTTTCGGACGAGTGCGCAAAAGTGGGGGGCGGGCAAGTTCTACACGAAGCCGCGTTACAAATTGCACGACGAAATCTCCGCGTTATCTAAAAAACTCCCCCGGTTCTTTAACCAGGGGAGCTGCCCTCTCCCGCTAAACGCTGGAGTCCCTCCACGACAACGCGGATTCCAGCGACTCAATCAGAGCCGGTATATCCGCGTAATCAAGAAGTATTTCTGCGGCACTATCCCCCAACGCGGGGTGCCCCGTCACACACACGTTACTGCTACTCGCTATAACGCGCTTTGAAAACGGTTCTGGGCGTGTTGCGCTACTGTAGTCCCATTCCACCCACGCCCCATAATGGTAGCCAGGAATCGACTCATGATCAGGCTGTCGGATCATTCGATTTTTATTCCCCTCCACATGGAGTTCCGTCCGGGTACCAAACGCGAGGCAGATCATCACGGAGTGTCGCCTGCCGGAAATACACGCTACTGGTTCCCTTGGGGCTAACGAACCGCCCGCCCTTTCCCCACATTGCATTAGCGTCGGTGTACTGCAGAATCGCCAGATACTTCTCGGGAGACGGATCCCCTGCCTCTGGCTCAATTTCGCACCACATGCCAACGCAGTCTTCGAGTTGTTCTTGCGAAAAATCAGCAAGCGTAGTCATTATTTATTCCTCCTCGTTTCGGGGGCAGTGTTCTTTGGGTTATGCCCACTGGTAGATTCCGTCTACTTTAACAATTTCGAGATTCGCGAGCAAGGTGCCCAGCGGCGTATCTGTCCGCAATGTAACCGACGATGAGTGATGTTAGCGCGACGACTGTGAGCGTGAGCGTGGTCATGCTTTTCTCCTAGTTAGCTTCGCATACCCAGTCGTGACGGCTGGATTCGCGGTAGGTCGGTCGTACCAGCCCCGCAATGAACAGAGTTGTCGGGGTTGTCGGGGTCTTCCGCGATGCGGTCTACGCCGAGCAGCAGCAGGGCTACGAGCACAACGGCTAAGACAATCGCTGCGATTGGCCGTTCTTTGTCGATAGCGAGCCACCATACGAATGCCCATGCGACGAAGTAAGCGAAACCTACGATTACTGCGATGAACACTGCGATTACGGTCATTTGTTTCCCCTCCGGGCTTGTGTGTCTGCGTAGTCGTAGGCTTCACGCCAGGTGCCGAACAGTCGCGACTTAGCGATATGACCGGTTGGCAGGTAGGCAGCGGCTGTCCATGTCCTTGTGTTGGTACCTGGGACGGTTGCTGAAACGTGGCTGTCTACTCGCCACCGTGGCCCTGCTGTCACTTCCCAGCCGACGTACAAGTTCAGGGCAATGAGGCACCGGCGAATGGTGTTGAGTGATACGTCTTCGCGCCCGGCTTCAATGTCGCTGATTAGCGGTAGTGGCAGCCGTGCTGTTGCTGCGAGGTCGGTTCGTGACCAGCCGAGTTGTTCACGCCTGGCCTTGATGGTGGCAGGCAGGCTGTCGAAGTCGCCGACACAGATCATTGTTCTTTCCCCCACCTAACGACGCGACAGACTGGCATGTCCTCAAGTGGTGTTGCGGCGACATCGCATGATCGCCACCATAGGGATCCGTCTTTTACATAAAGGTCGTGCGGAATCTCAGCTTCTTCAGCGATGGTGCCCTCTGGTGCGGTGTCGAAGTCCTGCTGTGTGGTGAGGACCACTGGGTCGAGAGTGAGATTTTCAACACTGGTAAAAACAACGTCCGTGCCGCTCGTGTGGCTTTCGCTTCGATAGAAAAATCGGATAATTCCGACTGAATTTGGTTTGTCGTTTATGATGATTCCGCGCCCGTATTTGGGGTGCGTTGCCCAACGACCGAACAGACCCTCCTGCCCCGACTGCTCTTGCGCCTTGAGTTCTTGGAGGTTGGTCTTGAGCCTTTGCAGGTTGTTCTTGAGTTCGGTAAGTTCCTCCTTGAGGGAGGTAAGGGCATCTTCTGCGTTTTCAACCTGAATCGCAAGATCGTTGATAGTGGTCATTTTTCCTCCGACTTGAAGTATTGACATCCTCCCCGCCCTTACGGACGGGGATTCCTTACTGCTGGTCAAGATTCCCATTTAGAGTTTCTTGTTCTGCTATCTGCCTGTCGTTATGGCCGGTTATCCAAAATTCGGTTACTTCTGGGCAGTCCACTTCTTGCGTGTTCCAGGATTCGACCTCCCACGGTGCGGGTGTGGTTCCGTCGAGTAGTTGTCGGGCTTGCCCTGGGGTCACCTGCTCGGGGTGGGGCGAGTTGCTCCGAGAGCGATTTTTATCGCTATCCTCCGGGTGGGTGCAACTAGAATCCTGGGAACAGGGAGGCTCCGCGCCGGGGTCATGGATCTTCGACTGAATAACACTGATTGCAACATCAAATGCCTTAGCAGCGTCAGGATCCTGGGTTTCCTTCCGCAACCATTCCAAATCACGGATCGCCGCAGCGATACCAACGCTCATCACGGATAGGTTTTCCGCCGTAGACACGAGCTGCTCCCTGGTGCGTCGGCACGCTTTTTCGTCGTGAGGTTCCATCAATTCTGCTCCTTTACTGGGGTTCCATCGGGGTTCCACGCTCGGGGTAGGTCGAATCGCGGAGTGAGGACTGATGAGTGAATTTCGTACTCTTCCCAGCCTTCTGTAGGGTCGAAAACGTCGGCAACCCAGTCGTTAACGTATTTATGCTGGTAAATGTTGGTGATGACGACAGGAGTGACACGGTAGTCAGCCCACATGCCGACGCACTTACCGCGTTGCTCTTCGGTGAAATCTGCGAGTGTAGTCATTGTGTTGTTCTCCAGTAAGATTTTCCAGGGGTTATTTATTCGATGATCCCCACGCTTGGGTCGGTCGGGGAAGATACGGGGCGGGGAGAGGGCAGATTGAGGGGCGCTGCTTCCACGCGGGGGCAAAATCAGAGCGGGGCGCGACACGTTCGTGCTCTAGGAGCAAAAGAACTCCTGCGGCTGTCATCACGGCTGCTTCGTGTTTGTTGAGCCAGGCGATGACCCCAGAGCACCCTCCCCTGCCACACGGTTGCGTGGAAAGTATGCTGCACCACATGCCGACGCACTTACCGCGTTGCTCCTCGGTAAGATCTGCGAGTGTCTTCAAGGGGGCTATCCTCCTAACGGCTACTGTTCTGTGGCGGGGCAACGGCAGTTCTCCACCGCGCCCCCGCAAGATACGCTTCTTGTCTCTTTCTGTAATTGCTGTTACCGAGATTTTAGCAAGCGCACTCCCCCAAAATAAGCAACCACCCCTCTACGGGGGGGGTAAGGGGGGGGTCTTGCCGATACAATTCTTTTGACGCGCCTTGCGCAATCTCTGTAGCGTGGAGTTATAAACAACTGTTTCCCCCAGAAGGAGCAAAATGACTGATCACAATTCCACCTTTGAACCCCCTGGCGGGTACGAGGGCGCCGAGCATTCCGCTGGTGACTTCCACGGGGCTGTACGGGAACTCTGTACCGGTATCGTCGCAGCCGACATCCCCTATGCTTGGGGAGGCGGGGCACTCGACGGTCCTAGTCGAGGTGTCTCCGATGGTGGCGGTTACGCTGACGAGTGTGGAGACTACAACAAGATCGGCTTCGATTCCTCTGGTCTTGCCCGGTTTGTGATCTACCAAACCACCGGCATTGAAATCCCCCGCACCGCGGCACCCCAATACGACTTCTGCACCCCCACCGATAATCCGCAGATCGGTGATCTGGGCTGGCCACCGGGAGGGAACCCCGGCCACGTTGTCATCTACGTCGGTGACGGGCAGGTGTGCGAGGCGCAGCAGTCGGGCACGAACATCATGTTTTCGGACGACCGCGGGTTCGTGTACGGGTATGTTCCGGGCGGCCCGAACGACCCGAACGCCAGCGGAGAATAACCCCCGCCCTAGCCGCTTAACTGCTGCGTATGCAGACGATTTTTGACCTTAAGGGGGGGCAGTGTTAAAAAGCATAAAGCAACGACAATGCGCCTAGCCCCAAAACCAATCTCACTTCAAGGAGAACTCCCGTGAAAATCACCAATGTAGTCGCTGGCACCGCAGCAGTAGCCGTTGCCACCACGGTTTTAGCCCCAGGCGCCGCACTAGCAGCCACTACGCCACCCGAAACGGCCCCTGGTTCCTGCGTCAAGGCAGTCACTGACCAGGCAGGGAAGGACGCACGTATGTGCGTCACCATGACAGTCCAGCCAGCCGTAGAACCCCGGTTAGAGCCTTTCTCGGTGGATCTCCAGGCTAATATGGCCGCGCACCTGGAGATTCATTCCATCACGCTCACTGTAGTAAAATAGCGTCGATGTACCACCCCAGGTTGACTTGACCGACACGCCTGTTGTAGTGTTGGTTTGTCGCTCGAAGTGATGCTAAAACTGGGTTTCGGCTCGGAAACGTGCTGGTGGTGAAGTGTTTTTCCCGCATACGCGGGGGTGTTCCTATAAGGAGTCCAAAAAATGGATTTCGTTTCAAGTTTTTCCCGCATACGCGGGGGTGTTCCTGCGGTGGGTGGGGTCAAAAAGCGGAGCGACGCGTTTTCCCGCATACACGGGGGTGTTCCGGGACGGGCAAAATGTCCTCACCATCCATCGTTTTCCCCGCATACGCGGGGGTGTCCCCTTACCTTGACGCAGCACGCCTAAAGAAGCGTTTTCCCCGCATACGCGGGGGTGTTCCCTGCGCGGTTCCATGGGCGCCTCTCAGCACAAGTTTTCCCTGCATACGCGGGGGTGTGCCTACCTTGCTCAAGAAACCAAAAAACCCCGCCACCAGTATTTTCGCTCGAAGCGAAAGATAAGGCGGCGGGGAACCTACCCCCAGAGGGGGAGGGGGTTAGGCGAGAGAAACCAGAGCCTGATCTCGGTTCGTCTCGTAGTTAGTGCCCCAGTTCGGGGACATGAAATCTGGAATCTCAACACGCTCCGGGGCTGCAGGAGCGGCCGGGGTTGGAGTGTTGAAGTTGAAGTCCAGGTTCGGGCCCTGCGGGAGGTTGATGTTCAACTTCTCCAGAGCGCCGCCCCAGTTCAGGGCGAACGGCAGGGCAGCGAGGAGTCCCTTGAAGCCGCCCGAACCCGCGCCGTAGATAGCGCCAACCAGACCGTACAGCAGGCCCATGGAGGTAATCAGAGCCAGGTACAGCGGGCCCTGGACTGCCAGTGCTGGGAACACGAACAGCGGGGCGGTCAGCAGGAACGTCGGGATACCGACAATACCGAGGTTCAGCAGGAACAGGGCACCGATGAGTAGGGCGGTGATGGTTGCGACAACACCAGCGTAGCCGGCGGCCGCACCAGCGATAGCCCAGCCCGCACCGAAGAGGGCCAGGCCGGCGCCGAAGATCATGCCGCCGAGGAACATGCCTGCGCCACCGATGAGTCCAAGGATACCCAGTGGCGGGAATGCAATCGCGCCGATGGTACCGATGACGGTAGCGATGAGGCTAATCGCGAAGATTGCGGCACCCGCGAGGGTAACCCAAATGCCCGCGCCGTTCATAAGGAAGCCGACCAGTGCCGGGATGACCGACAGGAGCCACAGCGGGACGGCGATTGCCAGGATTGGCAGGGAACCGAGGGCGGTGGCGAAGGTTGCTGCCATGAAGCCGATAGCGGCCGGTGGAATCAGGGTTGCTGCCATGGTGGTCAGGAACAGTGGCAGACCCAGCAGAGCGCCAGTCAGGGCACCCTTCGGGAAGCCGGTACGTAGACCGTCCCAGATACCGCGGAGAGCACCCAGCAGGGCACCGTTACGGAGGGTTTCCCAGTTGATGTTCGCCCACAGGGTGTTCCATGCGTCAACGAACGGCTTAATCGCGCGACCAATCGCGGAATCCCAGAAGGAATCCCAGAAGGAGTTCATCAGGCGACCAGTGTTGGAGTTACGCCATGCCTGGTTCCACAGGTCGGTGAGGCGGTTGTACGCGTCACGAGCGTCTGGGTTGTTCTTCAGGCGGTTGTTCCACAGCTCGTTACCAACGAGAGTGAAGACCAGGGCTGCGAGCGGACCGGCTGCTGCCAGACCTGCCAGGTAGCCCAGGGAGCCACCCATGAGGGCACCTGGGATAGAACCAAGTGCTCCACCGCCGAGCATCAGCAGTGGTGCGATGAGCATGAACGCCAGGGTTGGCATCCACCAGGTAGCGCCCACGAAGAGGACAACTGCCAGGATTGGCATGAACAGCAGCGAAATGGCTGCTGCGCCGAAGGAGAAGAAGAACGGCAGCGGCGAGCCGAGCGTCAGGAAGCTCAGGACAATACCGATGACGATGATACCCAGGGCAACCGGAATACCAATGGCAAGACCGATAGCCAGCATAATCGGAAGTCCGATAGCCAGCCATGCGCCGTAGGTGACGGTTGCAGCGATAGCCAGACCCAGGGCAGAACCCATCAGACTAGACAGGGAACCACCGGCGATAGCGCCAGCCAGAGCCGGCAGCAATGGGGCGAGAAGGAAAGTGGCAAGACCCGCAAGTGCTGCCAGTGGCAGATCCTTCGTCAGTGCCGGGATAACCAGCTCAGTAGCGACGGTCATCAGATCCGCGGCGTAGTCAGGGCCGACAACGCTGGTAACCAGGCGGGTGAGAGCCTCCTGCGGGTTCGACCATGCCTCGACGCCACCAGACGCGGTAATAGCGCCCTGGATAGTGGCGACCGGGTTGGTGACCATAGCGTCAATCAGGTCAGATAGACCCTTAACGCCCTCTTCGCGGGTACGCTGAACGCCCTCTTCTGCGAATGGGACGTAAGTGTCGTGCCACAGGTCATTCCATGCGGACTGGGCGCGAGTAATGGTGCCGCCGATAATGCTCTCGGACGGGGCAACCTGGTTGTCAACACCGGTGAAGGACTGCATGACCTTAGCGACCTGGGTGTTCACCGCGGCGTTGTTAATGTCATCAACGGTGATGCCTGGGTTGAAGTCGCCGTACTCGTTGGTGTTGCCCTCGTTGGCGATGTTGTTGATGTTGGTGTCTTCCTTGCGGAGCAGAAGGTTGTTGACACCAGCGGTGCCCTTCTGCAGTGGCACCTCTGGTGCCGGCGGGAGAGCCTTCTCCGCAAGAGACTTAACCATGTCAGCACTGTTATCCGGGATTTCCGGGAGTGCCGGCATGGTAGCTGCATGAGCGGTTGCTGGGTTTGCGATTAGTGCAATAGCACCCAAACCACCAGCAGCGAGTGTTCCCGTTGCGATTGGACGCATGACGAAACCTCTCTTTTCTATGCGCATAGTACGTACAAAAAATTATCTCTAGTGGAACCTGAACACCCCACGGTGGAAACGCCAGAACGGAACGCGTCGGCGGTCAGCCACACAATCACGCTCAAAACCCCTCCAATTGTTGCGGAATCTACTTGTACAGGTTCTTTGCCAGCAGCCCCTAGCGCGCAAGCAGAGAGGCCACTACCCAGAGAAGATACCACCAGAAGTTTTTATAAAACGACGCTAGGGGTAGCCTTCGCAACAAGAGTGGAAAACCACTGGGGCTTGCAAAAACAATCCCCTATGCGCCTGGCGCCTTTCCGGTGACAAAAACTAATAATATCACACATTCTTCCCCGACCCCGCTGCCAGTAACTTCGGGACGGATTCCCGACAATAGCCCCTCGCCAAGAGTAACACCCAAAAACGCCGCACTGTGAACAAGACCACATACGCGATTGGGGTGCGGGGAGGTGCCTAAAAACGCCCTGGGGTGATTATCGCCAGGAGCAAAAAACCTGGGGCTATTGCCGACTGTGAGTGTGGATCTGCCTACCGCGATTTGACTCGCCTGTCGCGCCTGCTGTAGTGTGGGGTTTGTCGCTCGAAGTGATACTAAAATCGAGTTTTGCTCGGTAAACGTGCTGGTCGTGAAGTGTTTTCCCCGCATACGCGGGGGTGTTCCCGGAGTAGCGAAGTTGCGCAAAATTCCCATCGGCAGTTTTCCCCGCATACGCGGGGGTGTTCCCTCTGCTTCATGCTCGCGAAGATCGGAACGCTCGTTTTCCCCGCATACGCGGGGGTGTCCCCCACACCAGGTGGTCATTTCGCATGGCAGAGGGGTTTCCCCGCATACGCGGGGGTGTTCCCATGGGTCACTGGAGGGTCTACGAGAAACGTTTCCCCGCATACGCGGGGGTGCCCTCATACCGACTTGCAAAACTACATGTCCGTCCCAGAAACGCGACTGTCCTCGTGGGATTTTCTTGTTTTTCGTCCTCTTTTGCTATCTTTTTCGCCCCCTCATCATCATCTGGGGTAGCAGTATTTTTCGGCTCCGTTTTGTTAGTTTCCCCGCATACGCGGATCCCGAGGGGCTAGTCCCGCCAGCCCCGCTGCCCCTCCTGGAAATATTCCCCAGCGACGCAATCTTCCAGGTATCCCACAGCCCTATCCGCCAGGAACTCGTCAAATTCCTGCTCCACAGCAGGATCCCCCGACGCGTTATCGGGAAGCCCTCGCCCGTCAAGGAACTCCTCCCACGGAGCGTCTTCAATGTCGTACAGGGTGAAGGCAAGGCGTATCCCTGCCAAATCAGGCTAGGGTACTGGTTGACATAGGGGTTTCTCCTCCTGGCTTTGGGGTTCTATAGTCGGACGACACGACGAATCGCGTCACGGCGAATAAGTTCGGCTCCACCGAAGTCAACGAATTCGGAGGTTCCCTGTCGCACATCATCGATTACTTTTTGAGCGGCCTCGGCAGAGGGGAAGCAGAAGATTTCTGGGGTTTCTGCTTTCACTTCCTGCCACATGCACCCTGGTTGTGCTGGTGGGGCGGCCGGCAGGTTGAAAAACACGATAATTGTTCGATCCGGGTGAACACCACGGTAGTCCGGGGCGGTGATACGGGTCGCCCTCGGGTTGGTGTCCTTTGCTTCGGGTTCCTTTGCTTCGGGGTTCTTCATAGATTGTTCTATCTCCGCAATCTGCTTTTCCCGCGTGCTGATTGCAAAGTCCAGCAGCAGAGGGAGGATCAGGAGTGCTTCACGATCTGCGTCAGTAGTTAATGACGAGTCGTAGAATAATCCTTCTTCGTCTCCTCCTGGGTAGTTCTCCTCGGGGCACACCATTCCTCCGAGCGAATCCCAAACCCACGTTCCGGGGGTCATGTTTTTGCGGAGCCGCTGAAGGTTCGACAAGGACAGAAGCGACATGAGACCATGTGGGGCGACGCGAGTGGTCGCACTGCCCATCGCTAACGCGTCCCCGAAGTATTCACAGCGCACCGTATCCGCGAGTTGCCCCTCGTCATCGTAAACAAATGCTTTGTACCTGGGCACAGACATAATTCGTCCTCCTAGTAGTAGGTCGGTGTTTCTTTTCGTACCTAACAATACGTAGCGTCATCTTCGCTCCACAACACAACACCCCCGACCAGGGGTAAGCAGAGTTGATAAAATAAGAGAGCAATCCCCTACAAAGAAAAGAGGAACAACAGTGCGCACTTTCGAGCTTTCCTACGCCCCAGAAATCTACGTGGATTTCAGTATCCAGGCAGAGACAATGGAAGAGGCAGAAGAAAAAGCAGAACAGATCTGGTCCGACCTCGGACTCACCCCAAGCAGCGAGGCTGTTTCCGTCACCTGCTACGAGCTTGGCTCCCCAATCGAGGAGTAGCCAACAACGCTTCCCTTTTTGCCGAGTCGCGTACCGAAGACACTGGAAAAAGAGAAACCCCGCAGGAAAAATATTCCCGCGGGGTTTTCGTCAACCGAAAGAGAAAAAGAGGTCACCCACCACCACTCGTGGAGGAGAAACAAAAGGAGAAAAGCAAACCCGTCCCTGCCACAAGAAGGGCAAGAAGGAGGGCGACCTCGTGCCCCCTGCGGGGCTCGAACCCGCGACCTACGGATTAAAAGTCCGCAGCTCTACCAACTGAGCTAAAGGGGCTATATGCGACAAGTCGCACGATTTTGTTGTGTTACCAAGCAGAAGGAGCAATCCCCCTGCTTGGGTTTGTTCTTTACACGGTAGCACGCGCCACCGCGTCTACACAAAACGGGGGTAGTTAGCGGGTGGGGAGTGAGAAGTCCTTCGGCAGTGTGCTTTCCTTCACGGGGCGCCCATCTGCTACGTCCAGTAGTTCCTGCAGGGTTGTGGCGAGGGAGAAGAACCCCTTGTACTCCCACTGGATTGCCATGGGAACCCCTGCGTGGTCATAGACTTGCTCCATGATGACTCCCATAGCGTCAATGCAGGGGTCACCTGCTTCATCGCGGTCGCGGAGGACGGTGACAGGAATGTTGTTGGACTCGCAGTGGCGGATAACATCTGCGATGGTGATGGTGCTCATAGTATTTATGCTTCTTTCTTACTGTTTTAGTGCCCCGCGGTGGGCGGGGTGGCTGTAGAAAACCCCTCTCCCCTTAATGCGTAATCGAGGGGGAGGGGTTTCTCGCTTAAGGAAAATTGTAGCCCACTAGTGGGGAGGAACCAAAACCGTGAGGGTGTTTTACGGGGCTGGTTCCGGCGCGGGTTCCGGTGCCGGCTCTGGGGCTGGTTCTGGCGCTGGCGGGGCTGGTGGAGGTTCTGGTGCGACGAAACCTCCGTGCGCATCCAGGTGGCCGATAGGGGCAGCGTATGCCAGGTTGTACTGGGGGTCGGGAACAGCAGTCCAGGTGAGTTCCGCTCCGCCCTTAGCGGCTGTCAGCACGGGGTTGTCGTTGGTGACGAGGGTGAATGAGTCCCCGCTGGCTCCTGTGATTTTGCCTGCTTCTCGGGTGGCTCCCTTTAGATCCAAATCGACGCTACCTGGGTTCGGGAGGAGTTTCGCGATAGGCGATTCCCAGTCCGCGGTAAGCCACCCGCGAGGCAGTGGAGTTCCACCAGTGTTGAGGAGCAGGTCGATAGCCCCGTTGACGTTGTTGACTACGAGCGCCTCTGGGGTTTTAACGATGTAGAACTTCAGCCCGCCGATCTCTCCGACTCCATTGCCGATTGTTAGGTCAGACGAGTACATTGCGTCGATGGTGACAGCATCGGAGAACCCTGGGATAGTTCCCTGCACGGTCATTCCCGCGCCTAATCCCCGGACGGCTGCGGCGTTCGTGCGGTACTCCTGCTTTGCGTAGGTGTCCCACTGCTCTGCCGTGATGTTGGGGGAGTCATCGTTTTTGTTCACGAGCATGGCAATGCCGATAGCGGCAAGAACAGCGAGGGCAACAACAACAGCGATGATTGCCACGGTACTGCCTTTGAATTGTTCCATTTTGCTTTTCGGTGCTCGCCATGAGTCAGCGTTGGTGATCTGTGTGGGTTCCATAGGTTTCTAGTCCTTCCTTTGTTGCGCGTCAGCGCGAGGGGGTGTGGCTTTCCGCTCTGGTGGGGTCGGCCGGCTTTTCCCCGCGGGGAAGTCTTCCCTCTGTGGAGGGGGTTTCTTCGCCCCTCGATCCGAAGGTGGTGCAGTATTCCCCTTATCGTCTCCGTTTTCTGGCGGGGTGCCAGTGGAGTATTCCGAGGGGTTCGTGGTTCCACCCTCCCATGTGTAGAGCAGCTGCCCCATGAGGTCGGTGATGATTGCGACGGATAACCCCATGCACAACAGCACGATAACGTTTCCTACGGAAACTGTCATGTTGTTTGCAAAGGGAATCGCATACGGGGTTGATCCTACTGGGGAGAGGATTCCCGCGTGGGCGTAGAAGTTCCGCACCGTGATCCCTGTGCTGGACATGACAACGACCATGGTGATTGTCAGCGCGGTAACTGCGAAGTACTTCCAAACTTTCATGCCGGATTAGTCACCCTTTTCACCCTCTCATTTTGCTTCGGTGCGCGCGGGGTCCCCCGTCGTGTTAGAACAGTTCGAGCCAGCCGTAGGCGTTAGCAACGAGGAGGATTGTTGCAGCGAATAGGAGGAACCCGAATGCGAGGGATACCCACGACCATACGAGTGACTTCTTTGCCGCGGAACGCGCGGATTCGTCATCTCCGTTAAGTGCGTGCCAGGTGACTTCCTTGTCGTAGCCGGCAGCGACAAAACCGGTAGGGAAGAACACGGCTAGAGCCAGAGACGACATGAATGGTGACGGGTAGTAGTCAATCGTGGACGGCTCGACCGCCGGGTGGGTTTCCTTCTGAATCGACTGGGCGAGCTCGACACCGTAGTTGGCTACCTCATCGTCCTCCGGCTCCTCGGCGGGGTAGAACCCCACGTTTGCTGGCGTGGAGTCTTGGTTGCTGAGCATTGACGCACCCATGGGGGTTCCGTAATTTGGCTTGGGGATTTCCAGATTCTCGACACGGGGGACTGGCTCCTTGTAGCCACTGGGGGACTTGCTATTAGGGGTACCCCACGGTGCGGTAAGTGAATCAGTCTGCGGAGGGAATACCGGAGGCATACCGTGACCAGTAGCAGCGGTGCTCTCTGTGCGATTAGTGGCCGGCGTGAATGAGGTGTCACGAGGTGGCTCAACGTCGCGTTTCTCCGTAGCAGGAGTGCTGGAAGAAGAATACCGCGACATCAGCACTGGCATGTCAAAACCCGACGTGCGCCCTGCGGAGGAGGTGTTGCTGGTATCCGGCTTTACCTCGTCCCGTCGAGACTGGGTAGCCCCGGTAGGGGCGGAGTCCTCGGCGTAATGACGGTTCCGGGAAGTACTGGTTGTTTCTTCCGCGTAGTGGCGATTCCGGTTCTGCCCACGGGTAGATTCTCCCGTAGGGGACGAGGAACTCGCGGCAGCGTGCTTACCGCGGAGAATCGCGAGGAGTTCCTCTTGCGACGCGTTAGACATTTTCTCTCCTTTTTAGAGGGTAGCGTGTAGAAATAACAAAGGAAGCAGAAGGCAAAACCACGTGAGGGGCGGTTTTGTTTCTGCTTCCCCAGTTTTGTCTTGATTAGAATTGTAGCGGACTTGCCTCTACCTGGGAAACCCCAGCGGGGGTAGATGGGGGTAGGGAACCGTCCTCATCGTCTCCGAAGGTTGCGTACTCGCTGATGGTCAGGGGGGTGAGGATATGGTTGCCAAGACCATCGTAGTCCTCGTAGTACTTGCTCATCTTTCGATCCTCCTGCGTGGCGGCGTTCTGGTTGTCATTAACAGTAGCAGATTCGCCCTGGGAAACGGTGCCAGCGTCTTCGGCGTTGTTCTCGACGACTGGTTCGGTGGCCACACCAGCGACTGCTTCATTCGTGGCTTCGTAGTGTGGCTCGTGCCGGTCAGTGTCGATGATTACAGGAGCCGCGGTGGTTGCAGGCTCCGGTGCCGGGGTTGTTGGCAGTGGCGGGAGTTCCGTTGAGGTGCTTCCTGTGCTAAGCAGGCTACCGCCCGTTGCTCCCTCGGTTTCTGCCGTATCGGTTTCCTGCTCCGCGGTGTCCTCATCGGATTCAGTTACGCCCTCGGTGTTCTCTGCCGACTGCGCGGTAACCTCCTCGGTGGTTTCCTCTGGGGTTTCCTCCGCGTCTGGCGCGACCGGGGCGGTGTCGCGCTGCAGGAAATCCTGCACCTGACGTGCTGTCGGTCGCTTCACGGTAGGGCGAGTGAATGACGGCTGCGCATGGCGAGTGTGCTCTTCTGCTTCTGCGCGGGGAGCCCCCGCGGGGGCAGGGACCTCTTCCTCTCGGTCGTAGTTTGCAGTCACGCTTGGGGAGAGAACGTTCATTCGGTAACCGTTGGTTGCGAATGACACTGCGGCGCTACCAATGGCGATACCGTCCACCTTGGAGGCTTCTACCTCTCGGGCGTTGACCTGCGCCATGTCGCGGGCGATGATTGTAAATGGTTCCGTGCCGAACAGATCCACCGAGGAACCCTGCGACGCGATGATTTCGCCACCGTTGTAGGCGGTGACGGTGCTGCTGCCCTGGGCGATGACGCGAGAGGGACCGAAAGTGAAAACGGACGCGTCGTGCGCGATGACGTTAACGGCACCATACACCGTCAGTCGAGCTCCGTCATACACCATAACCTCGGCGCATGGCTTTCGCTCGGTTCCGTACACGATCGCGGACACACCAGAGTTGTCCTCACCGGGGTTTCCGAGCTGGTACTTTCCGTAATCAACGAACAGTGTGGACTTTGGTTCGATTACCGTGGGATTCTCCATAGGAAAACCTCTTCCTCTTCCTCTTCATGTTCTTACCACCACACCGCAGCGGGGAGAAGCGCTCATGCTCCCCGCCCCCCTGGGGGGGGGTAATCGCTGGGGTGGCGGAATGGCGAAAACCTTTCTGCCGAATACAACAATAGCACGCCCCGCCACCCCCGCGCTTCCACGCCGCATTCCATAGCGCACGCCAACTACCAGCCCAAAGGCCAATCCGCGCTGCAATCCACCACCACCCCCATGTGTTATTATAAAGAGGATTCCAGACCACATTCCCAGGAAAGTTACGGTACGAGATACATGAAACTCCACCTATCCGAGCCGATTTCCGATATTCGGCACGTCGCAAAAAGCATCGAACAAATCGTCACCCTCTACGCAGCAAACTTCCTCCTCGATGACTCCGAAGTGTGGATCCGCACCCGTGACCAGCGCTACCTATGGACACTCACCGACCGCAGCGCCCTTGTCTCGGTATCCCAAACCACCCACCCTGGGGCAATCCGAATCACCAACGGACGAATCCGCACCGGCAGCACCTTCGAGCAAGCCCAAAACGACCCAGACGACACCATCTACTTCGAGCAACTCAACGACACCTACGGTGTAGACTCCGGCAACAACTACACCCACATCGTTAACCACGCCCTCGGAGACGAAACAGTCAAGGTCATCGACCAGTCCGAAAGCCGTCAACTCACCAACGGCCAGTACTATCGCGACGGTATCTCTGTCATCGACCTATGCCACTACAAGCGCGATAACTTCTACTACCTCTCCCCAGACGGATCCCAGGCATCCTACACTCGCCCACAAGACGAGCAACTAGGCGGCCCAAACATGCAGTGGCGCAAGTGCATCCCAGCCGACACTCCCGTCCGCGAATACGAGCAGGCGCACGCTATCGTCAACGGATCCGCTTTCATCACCGCAGGGCTATCAAAGAAGAAGAAGGAACACTATCGCAAGCACTACGACGAGTACACCCTCGACCTGCAGGCGGGATACCTCAACGAACTTGTTGACCTCTTAATCAACGGATATGCCCGTGTCGCGCAGGTTATCCAGCGTGAGCAGAACCGGGTGCTCTCCGAGCTGGACAACCCAGTCCCAGAGGACGATGACACGGATCTAATGTAGTCCCTGGATACAACAAAGCCCCTCCCCGGCGCCAAAAAATCTTGACGTAGGAGAGGGGTTTTTGTTTTCCCTATCGAGGTAGAAGACTTAGATGATAGAGACGACAGGAGCAATTGCAGTCTCTGGGATTCCCAGGTTCTTAGCCGACACCACAGCGTAACGCTTCCAAGCGTCCAGCTTCGGGGTTGCGGACTCACCCTCTGGGCGGGACTCGTCTACTTCTGGAGTGCCATTGTCAACCTTCGGGGTGTCAGTGTCAGACTCACCGTCGAACGAACCCGAGGTTGGCTTCTCTCGGTGATTCGGCCCCGCGGACAGTCCGAGGGAAGACGAGCACGCCGGCCACGCGCCCCAGCCCTGTGAAGCGAGAACCTTCTCCGCCACGTAGATCTGCTGATCCTTCGTTGCCTGATCTGCTGTCGCAGCGAACTCGCCACCGCCGTGAGCGGTCCAGGTGCCAGCACTGAACTGCAGACCACCGTAGTAGCCGTTGCCCGTGTTGATCTTCCAGTTACCACCGGACTCGCACTGCGCTAGGCGATCCCAATCGGAGATAGGGGCAGCGCTGACGGACGGAGCCGTTGCCATGCCAGCAGCCGTGAGCGCACCAAAAATAGTTCCAACAATCGCAGCCCGAGTTCCACGTGACTTTGTAGCCATAAGAAAAATACTCTCCTTCTTATTGCCCACCCAGCAAACACCCCTGGCGTAAAGAGGGAGGAGCAAATTTTTTTACGAACAACTGTAGATTCTAGCAGACCTGCTCTGGCTGCGCCTAACAGCCCCGTTATCCTACAGACCCGTAATGCAAAAAGAACCCCTCCCATTATTAAAGGGAGGGGGAGAAAGGTTCGGGGAGGCATCGTGCCCCGAACCCGCTCTTACATGAGCTTGCTTGCGTAGGAACCGTCCAGTCCGTGCTGCTCGCCCTGGGCCTTGCGCATACCGTTCTCCAGAACGGCAGAAGCCTCCTGCAGTTTCTGGCGGGCGGCCTGGTCAGCGTTGCTCCAGTCGATAGAAGCACCGTTGAAAGCACCGCCGGCCTCGGCGGAAACACGGTTGAAGGTGTTTGCCATGTGCTCACTGGAGGCACCGTACTGAACAGTTGCGAGCTGCTTAACCTTCGCGGTCAGAGCAGGCGCCTCTGGGGAAATGTAAATCAAATCGCTCATATTGAGCCTCCTTGAGGATAATTAAGGGGAGAGAAAATGGAGATAGGGAGAGAGGAGAAGGGGAAAACCTTCCCCTCTTCTTCCTTTATCGCTTAGACAGCGCCGTTGAAACCGATGTTCGAGAGGTTCTGGCTGCACTCTTCGCCAGACTGGGTGCTGTGGTTAGCGAAGGACTCGGTGTTGTCCATGGTCTCGAAGCCGCGACGGATGGAGTTGTCGATGTTGGCGCAAGCCTCATCAATCTTGATTCCCGCCATGGTGCCCGCAGAACCCTTGTAAGCGGCCTGCAGTGCGTTGCGAGTCTCGGTCAGGTTGCGGCGAATGCCCATCTGCTCGTTCAGCGTTTCACGCTGGCTGGAAACCATGCCGAGTAGCTGCTCTGGAGACTGGGAGAATGGATCAGTCATAGGATGCTCCTCCAAAAAACTTAGGTGGTGGATAGTGACGTTGCCAGGGGAGGATAGCCCGCTTGCTTCGGGAATGTTTCCACACCCAATAAAGCAACTAATCCAATGCCTAACGGTATCTGCATACCCCTGATATAGGAAAGTATAGCACACCCGTTTGCCCGTTTGCTCACCCCACTTGGGGGCACTTATGAGCAAGGGAAACGCATTATCGCCCTATTGTGGGGGTGTTTAGTACCTGCCGTATCTATGTTTCGGGGGTAGTGGTCGGGCCGCCTTAATCCGGGAGATAATCAAGGGGACTAAATCGTCCGAAAAATCCTCCCGAGGAGCCACCACATCGTATTTCCCCAGGGGGCGTAAGTTCTTCCCCAGGCGTACCCGCACGACCCCGTACCCGCACTCCTGATACCGCAAGCCGCGGGCGAAATCGTCGTTTTCTTTACCCGCGTGCGTGAACTCTGGATCGATTTCCACAATCACCTTACGGTTCTTCACAATCAAGTCGGGGGTGTATTTGTGGGTTCGCCCATGCTCGTCGGGGTAGGTCACAATCATGGTTCCCTGGGGGTGGAGCTTACACCCAGAGGCTTCTAATGCCTCCCGGAACCGCATTTCCAATTTACTGGTAGCCGTATTCCCTCCAGAATATAGTTCTCCAGGAGTTGCGGTTTTCTTATCGAAGTTGTCCTTCACCGCGGGAGTTTTCGGTGACATGTCAGAGGCAATCACTGCGACAAGCGCTACCGCACAGACCACGGTGACAAGGAACGTGGGGGAAAACATTAAATCCGCCCACGGGTTTGTGTCAGACATCAAAACCTGCTTGCCCTCTATTCCGCGGTAGTGCGCTGCTGCTCGCCCTCTGCGCCAGAGGTTTCTGAGGGTGCCCCACTGCGACTGGACTCCGCCAGCAACTGCCCCGTCGTAGTCTGGGGCTGGTACGGCAACAACTTATCCAGCCACGAGTCCTGGTCAAGAACCCTCGTTGCAGACGCATGATCTTCCGAACCGCTCTTAATGCCACGGGCTCCACCCAACGGGGACATCATGGGTGATCCTCCCATCGGGGACTGCGGTGGTGGAGCGGTCGTGGGAACACCGCTAAACACCGCGGCAGGCACGGCGGCGGACACTCCTGGGCGTAAACCTAACGATCCTGGCTGGGTTCCCGTTCCCCCCAGACCACTGGCAACAGCCCCACCTCCGTGCAGCCCGCCGCCAGATGACATTCGGGGGAATGAACGCAAGCCACCGCGACCAGACGATAAGCCACCTAGCATTTTTCGGAATTCCGCGTCACTCATTGTCCGGGCGTGCTGCCCCTGGCTGTACCCGTACTGGCCGTAGTTCTGCCCCATACCCATCTGTTGTCCCATGCTCGACGCTTGCTGCGCGGGAAGAGCTGCTGACTGTGCTCCTGTTGCGACCTGCTGCGCCCCAGACATGAACTGCTGCATAGGGTTCGCACCCGGAGTCATTTGCTGCGCGGAAGCCTGCTCCATCTTTCCCTGACCAAGCTGCGCTGGGCGAAGCGCGGACAGAGCACTCAACCCTAAGTCCTTAGACACAGGAGGGGGAGGGGGCGGGGGGAGGATTGATCGCGTCGCGTTCGTTACTGCTACATCATAATCGGTCATCGCCACAGCGTTTGCCTCCCACATGCCGGCATACTGCGACTCCAGCTCTGCCACCATCGTTTTATCCTGAATATTCTTCGCCGCAGAAAACGCGCCAACAACACCAGGAACCGCAGCAGCCGCTGATGACGCAGCCTCCGCGGCCTGCGCCACAGTCGCAGAAGCACGATTAACCGCCACCGCCCCCGCCGGGATCATCGACGCAACCGCAGCGACATACGATGTCACAACAGCCTGGCACGCAGCAGCATTCTTCACCGCCACCGCCCCCATCTCCACCAGCCATGGACGGAAAGGGGCAAGAGACGAAACCGTAGACATACCGCCAGCACTCGACCACCCCTCACCCATAACCAACGACGCGCCCCCCAACGACACCATCTCCGCGTTCACCACCGCAGCCATAGCAGCCCACTCCGCCGCCATAGCCTCCCACGTAGCAACACCGCCACCCGACAACAATCGACTAGCATTAACCTCGGGCGGAAACGCAGACCACGGCTCAACAGGCATACCTAACCAACACTCCCAACAAAACAAAAACCAACAAACATTTACTTCCACACCATTTTACCAACAAAAACCATAACCATGACGCACCCCACCACCATCGGAATCGACCCCGGCTCCCGCACAACCGCAATCATCACCATCACCAACACAAACACCCCCCTCAGCCTCAGCCTCATCACCAACCCTGGTGACCTCCTACCCCCTCCCCCCGAATACATCACCGACATCATCACCGAACTCAACACCCACCTCAAAAAACACCCCGACTCACTCATAGCTGTCGAAAGCGTCACCGCACCGTCCTGGCATATAGCAAGCAACCACAAACACGGCTCCGCCACCAACCCCACCGGACTCATCGGAACCGCCATGATCCTCGGTGCAATCCTCGCACATCACCCCACGGCAACACTCATACCACCCAACAAAAACGGGTCAAAACCACTCGGGGCATACCCCCCAGAACTCATCAGCGCTCGCGAACAAAAACACCCCAGCTGGCGCACAAAAATAGGAACAGGAAAACTCCGCCACGCACGTTCCGCCTACGACGTAGCAACCACCGCCAACACCACCCCGCTATAATAAAAACAACAACGCCACCCAGCCCCCAGAAGGAGACACCGCCATGACCACACCAAACCACAGCCTCTCCATCGACCCCGACGCCGTAGAAAAATCCGCCCAGGACATCATCAAAGAATCCGAACCTGCCACCGACACCGAACACAACAGCGCCGACGAAAAATTCGGGGTAGCCTCCGACGAAACCAACAAAGAATCCAACAGGACCCTCAGCAACACCCGCGAAGCCGCCGAAACCCTCACCGACGCAGCCCGAGCTGCTACCGACGAAGACACCGAAAGCTCCGACCGACTCACAAAAATCGACCCCTCCAACACCACACAATTCAACCCCACCAAAAACACCACCGACACAACAGACACCACCACCGCCGACGCTAACGACCCCCGCAACTTCGCAGCACTACTCAACCAACAACAAGCCCAACAACAAGCCGCAGCACAACAACAAGCACAACAAGAAGCAGCCGCCCGCAACCAAGCCCAATACCAACAATACGTCCAACAACAACAACAACTCGCACAACAACAAGCCCAACAACAACAACTCGCCTACAACCAACAACAACAAGCCCTCGCCATGCAACGCCAACAACAATCCGCACTCATGGCACAACAACAAGCCCAAGCCCTCGCCAACCAAGGACAAAACGTCCAAACCATCACCAACAGCGACGGCGGCTACCTCATCAGCAAAGACGACCTCGCACGCATCATCGACGAAGCCCAAAACTCCCAAGCCGGCGATGTCGCACTCGGAGACTCCTCCGCCGGAGACTACCGAACCCAAGTCGGCGGCGAAGCCCCATTCACCCTCGGAGAACCCACCGACGCAGGAACCCTCGATGTCGGAGAAGTCACATACGAAAAAGACCCAGAAAACGCCACCCTCTCCGATGAAGAACTCGCCGGAGTCATCAACGACGCACTCGACGCCAACGGAATCTCCGACGATCCAGAAGTTCGAGACAAATGGGCAGGAGTCATGGCTTACATCGCACAGAATGAGAGCAACAATGTTGTCAACGCGGCCAATGGTTGGGACAGCAATGCTGTGGGCGAAACGCAGGAAGACGGCTTCCCTGCGCAGTCTTCGCGCGGCATGTGGCAGTGCATTCCGGGAACCTTTGCGGCGAACCACGTGGCCGGAACATCGACCTCTATCTACGATCCGACCGCCTCGTGTGCAGCCTCGGTAAACTACCTGATTAACAAGTATAATTGCGACCCTGAAACGGGCGCTGGGCTGGACGAGTTTTACAATGCTCGGTACCCCACCTACAAGGGTTACTAAAGCAGTACCACAGTCCCCCCTCTGGAAACTTCAGAGGGGGATTTTTGTATCCCACGAGTGTTGCGAAACGATAGCGTTACGGGTATTGTTTTCCGTATGGGTAGGGGACGCTCCTCTACCATCAAAAATCTAAAAAGCAGGTACCCCAATGTCTACAGCACGCGCTCCCTATCGACCCGTATCGAAAGAACCTTACGCCCATGAATACTCGTCGAAGAATCCCCTACCTCCCGAAAAAGTTGGACGTAGCCTAAAAACCCCTGTCCTGTGGGAATGTTCTGTCTGCGCAGCCGAATGGGAAACGGCTCCCTTCAACCGTCACATGGGAAACGGGAAATGCCCTACATGTAATAAGCGTGAAAAAGAACTAATCCTTCAACAAAGGGCTATCGCGCACCAGGAGGCATTAGAAGAAAAGAAACGCGCACGCACCCGAGAAAAAGAAGCGAAGAAACTAGCCCATAAAGCAGAGGTAGAAAAACGGCGCGTGGAAAGGCTCCGAACCCAGGGGAAAGCCCTTGATCAGTACGCGCCGCACCTTATTCCGCAAATCGCAGATCTGTCCGCTAACCCCCAAACAATTTCTGCGTTCTCGGACAAAAAACTTCGGTGGAAATGCGACCAAGGACACCAATGGGATGCCTCGATCCGTGACCGGGTGCGGAAAAACAGCGGGTGCCCATACTGCGCAGGCAAACGACCCAGCGCAGGAAAAACTGACCTTAAAACACGCTACCCAGAATTAGCAAAAGAACTCATCGACCCCCACGTATCAGCCGAGGAATTATCTTTTGGAAGCAACAAGAAAGTTCTGTGGAAGTGTGCAACGTGCGGCAACGAATGGTACGCGACCCCCAACGCAAGAACCTACCGCGGTGACGGGTGCCCCCGGTGTTCCATGGCTGGAACCTCACGCCTTGAAGACGAGGTATGCGAATACGTCACTTCGCTTCTTCCCCCAGGAGAAGAAATCCTCCGACGCAATCGGACTCTCCTTGGGGGAAAGGAAATCGACATTCTTATCCCCCACCGCAAGATTGCTATTGAGGTCAATGGATTGTTCTGGCATTCGGAAGGCTACCATGACCGTGAATCGCATAGGGAAAAGTACAATGCCGCTTCCCGGCTCGGGTATCGCCTCGTCGTTGTATGGGAGGACGACTGGAATGCACGACGGAACGCGGTTGAGAGCGTCCTCAAGGGAATACTCTCGGCCCCAGAAATCCGCCCAGCGGACTGTTCAGTTACTGTCGTGCCGCAGGAAGACGCAGCAGCGTTCTACTACAAGTGGGGGCTTCACGGCACCCCGCCCCAGAAGAGTTCTGCATTAGGACTTACCTACAAAAATGACCTTGTGATGTGCATGAGCCTTCTTCGCCCCAACCAGACCGACTGCGAAATCGTCCAGGTTGCGTCCGCGGAACCAGTCCTGAGCGGCTTAGCAAAGCTCCTTGCCGCAGTAATCCCAGACCTGGTAGATGACGGAGTAGAAAGAATCACCGCAAAAATTGAAGACACTTCGCCACTAGGGGATAATCTCTCTCAATTGGGGTTCCTTGCCGAGGAGATTTTCCTGCCAGACTACACCTACATCAACACATCACGCGCACAGCAGCGACTTCCAAAAACCATATTGCGCAAACCTCCCCTGCCCGAGGAAAATCAGTCATTGGTTTATCAAGAGGGCATGACCGAGCGTGAACTCGCTATCCTTAACGGTTTCACGCGCGTGTGGGATTATGGGAAAACTCGGTGGGTAAAACGGCTATAGACCAATAGGGAAGGGGGCAGCGCGGGGCGTGGCAGCATGTCCTTATGTCGCGATTCTCCGCGCGCCGCGAAACCCTTTTTAAGGGGGGGGCATTCCGCGGTGCTGCTATACTCGCAGTAGTCGCGCCGTAAGGAGGCGCGAAAAGAGAAAGGGTTTTCGTGACCGACTTGCTATCGACTCGTGTGTGCGATATTGACTACTGCGACGGCTGCGACAGCGTTACTTTTGCTGGGAAGACATTCTACCTCGATACCGAGTTAATGTTGGCTGAAGACGGTAATCGGGTTTTACAGATTTACCGCTTTGCTGACCCTGGAGCCGAGGTGCTTTCCGCGAATATCGACGGGGCAGCAAACATTCTTAGGGGGTTGGGGGATGTGTATGCGCCGCAATCAGTTGGGCAGGTGCATGTGGCGCTTCTTGTTCCGCTTGATGACACGCGCACGATTCAGGATATTCTGGAGGAGCACGCGGATACGTTGAACAAGGCTGTGGATACTCTTATGGGGGTTGATGACTACGAGGATCTTGCTCCCGATGAGTGGTTTTAGGATCCCCTGGGTTTTGTCCTGTTGCTGCTAGGTTCACCTGGTGGCAGCAGGATTTTTTAGGTCTCGGGTGTGCCCTTGTTTATTTTTGCTTGCCGGATTTCTGCCATTTGTCGGGCGAAGTCCATGAGGTTTGCGCTGGGGGATTCTTCTAGGCCGACGATTTTGTCAGTGGATAGGTCTACCCATGTTGGGGTGTTGGGGGATATGGTGGTGCGTATGAGTGCGGAGATGTCTGCGGGGTTGTTCCAGGAGTGGACGAGCCACCCGTTGTTGTAGGCTTCGTCTCTGTTGGTTTCTACCCTGTGGTGGCAGTCGCGGCATAGGAGTAGCCCGTTGCTGGGGGACGAGAGGGTTGTGGCGCGGTGACCGGTTGTTCCTCCCATTTGTCGGGGTGCTCGGTGGTGGAAATCGGTTCCCTGTCGCACTCCACAGATTTGACATTGGTAGCCAGAGCGTCGAGCGATGACTGCTTTTGCTTCTTCGGTGAAAGACCCGTCGTTAGTTGGTGCTGACATTTTTGGGTTCCTCCTGATTTGACTACCTGCCCCTGATAGTAATTTTATCGCTATTAAACCATTCTACCGAGGGTGCCCCGTCACCCCCCCCCGAGATAGGGTGCAAGGCGTTGACTTGGAACCACCCTTTTGTTTTATGATTAGGACTGTCAATGAGACAATTCCAACTACAAAGGAGAACATCATGCCGGCTTACACCGCTGACTACGTTAACGGTTTCCTGTACGACGCACTGGTTGAGTACCTAGACTCTGATCGATTCAAAATCCCCGCCGGCTACGACTCGACTGTTGCCAGCGACACCCTCTTCACTATGCGTCGTACTGTTCTTGATGCTCTGGAGAACGCTGCCGAGTACGCAACAGTGGCGGATCTTCTCGATGCCTACGATCTTGATGGTCAGCACTCTGAACGGCTGTTTACCTACCTCAATGAGCGGCGCTTCGTTGAACGTGGCACCCATGCGCCTGCAGGCATAATTGCTTCGGTTTTTGCGTGGCCATAGGCATCAGCATACCACTTTCGGGGGTGTTTGCGGGTGGCCGATAACTCTGGAGTATGGTATTGCAAAAACTGTTGCCCCATGTTTTTGGAATCCTCGCTAGAACGCTCGCTGGAACTCTCGCAGGAATGCGCGCGAGAATTCGTGCAGGAACGGGAAAGGGGTGTCCTGTAGTGCAGTTTTCCCCGTCCCGCACCCCAGTTTTCGCTGGAGTGCTCAGCACTTACCCCGAAATTTTAACTTTCACAATAGGAGTGCTTAGCATTTCCGCTGGAGTGCCCCGCACTACAAAAGAGGGCACCCCAACGTTTCCGCTGGAGTGCCCCGCACTTTCAGGAGCAGTTTTGTAAAACCCCTGGTAAACCCCCTCTAGGGGGTGTTCTCTTTTTCCTGTCTTTCAACTGCCAGCCACTGGTGAGCGCCAGATCCTGCAATCCGGACCTTCACCCATGAAGGGGTTTTTCCAACCCCACTAGCCAGATCCCCTAGGGTAGCTCCCCTCAGATGTAGACCCGCCAGGGTACGGGCTAGGTAGTACTCGTATGTAGGGCTGGGGGTCGCCACGGTCAGCTGCAGTAGGAGAGGTGACGTATAGGGCGCTGGGGTCTCTAGATCGACGATCAGCTGCTCCAGCGTGCGGGAGATCCCCATCCCGGTTTATTTTTGCTTGTCATAATTAACAAGGGTGAACTCCGGGAAACACCAACCCCGAGTAGGAAATCACGTCTCACTACACACAGAAGCAACAA
>QWCB01000111.1_pt1 | contig 199501 bp, 173 predicted proteins | sample 1972511 | NCBI WGS metagenome assembly QWCB01 (sample SAMN09866719, study PRJNA288562) | Human gut metagenome isolate term5_stool, whole genome shotgun sequencing... | isolation source: gut | host: Homo sapiens | place: USA: California | reverse complement strand
CCGAGGCTTTCGGCCATCAGCGAACCGTTCTGGTAGGCAAGGTTGGCATCTGCGGCTCCGAAACGGTTTGCGTATGGAGTGTGAATGAGAATCAGGGTTTTGGCTTCGCGCAGGATGAGGTCGTTGCCTTTGCCGTATTCGGCGATCAGACGCCGGAATCCCGGCAGGTAGGCATATAGCTCCGGACGCAGGCGTTTGAGCAACGGCTTGACGAACGGGTTTTCCAATTTGCGGGCGATTCCCGCGAAAGTATCCAGCGTGAAGCGGATGATCTTGTCCAGAATTGCGGGATCGGTGATGACGGTGAAGCTCACTTCCTGGCGGTTGCTGGCCGTCGGTGCCCGGTGGGCGGCTTCGAGGATTCGGTCGATCGCCTCCTGCGGGACGGGACGGTCGGAGAGCGCCCGGTTCGAACGGCGTGCCTTGCAGAGGAGCAACACCTGTTCGGGCGAGGGCAGCCCGTTGCGGTCGATCGGATGAATTTTATCGGGAGGGAATGAGCTGTGGCGGACCGAGCCGGTCGGGCAAACGGCCGCGCAATGTCCGCAGACGATGCAGGAGTCGATATTGCGCAGACCGATCGGGTCGCCGGGTTTGGCCTGCGTCATGATCCAGGCAGGGCAAACCTTGACGCATTTTCCGCATCGGATGCAGCTGGCGGTGTCGATATTGATTTGTACGTTCATCTATTTTGTCTGCGTATTGTGTGTTTGTTAGGTTACTTATTTGTATATTTTATCCATTCGAACATATTTTTATCCCCGGCCAGTTTTCTATTGATGTAATAAGTATCTCCTCCACATCCGTTCAAAATAATTTGGTCCGGAGTATGTGACATATAAGACCAATATATGCCCCCGTTCGGGTCGAAATAACAGGTTCCTGGCTTGAATCCATCCAAGTTAATTTCAAGTGCTCCCAATACTTCATTTTGGTTGTTCGGAGAAAAATAAACCGTCCGTTCTTTCGTATTTGGATTCTTCATCAAACGGATATTCTGATAGAATAAAGTACCTTCGTTCACATTCTCAATTCTCGCAGCACGCAAATAATACATGCCGTTTTCAATATTATATACGAACATATTCCTCGGGGTGTTCACTGCTGCATCGATGTCATTTGTTGTTTTATCAACTTTAACCCAAGCACCCAATCGCCACTCTGTTAATCTGTCGGCAAGTGCATTTGAATCATTGGCTGCTGTCATGTCGTAGGGTTCGCACATTTCGATAGTTTCAGCTTTGACCATTTTCTGTCCATTGACTATTATTTCGTTGGAAGAAATGTGCTTCATTGCAAAGTCTTCGGGAATAGATTGTCTGATGATTGTATCTTTACTGAAAAGCGTGCAATCTTCTGTAATGCTATCTACTTTAAGCATCACCAAAACGGCATCATCCGACTGCTTTTCAAAATACATCATAATCTTATCGGTCAGCAACAACTCTGCCTTGTCGCTAACCCAAACACCAGTTTGGTGTTCGATCACATCGTTATTGCTTTCACAAGCACACGTACATATCGCTATTATCAGTGTGCAAAAGCATATTACTAAATTTCTCATCTTCACTCGTTGTTTATGACCTCATTTAACATATTCGATTATAGTGTCTTTGGCGTCAGAACAGGGACTGTTCGCCATGGTCCGTCCGGGAGAATCCGAGATGTGCATAGGCCATTTCGGTCGCTTCCCGGCCGCGTGGCGTTCGTTTGAGGAACCCTTCTTTGATCAGGAACGGTTCGTAAACCTCTTCGATAGTCCCGGCATCTTCGCTGACTGCCGTAGCGATGGTGTTCAGTCCGACGGGGCCGCCGCCGAATTTTTCAATAATCGTCGAGAGTATTTTGTTATCCATCTGGTCGAGTCCCCGGGAGTCGATATTCAGGGCTGTCAGGGCGAACCGCGTGATGTCGAGGTCGATATGACCTTCGCCTTTGACCATGGCGAAGTCACGCACACGGCGCAGCAGGGCATTGGCGATGCGCGGCGTTCCGCGTGAACGGAGGGCTATTTCCAACGCCGCATCGCTGTCGATCGAAACGTCGAGAATGCGGGCCGAGCGGTTTACGATACCTTTCAGAACCGAAGAATCGTAGTATTCCAAGTGGCATTGGATGCCGAACCGGGCCCGCAGCGGCGATGTCAGCAGGCCGCTGCGCGTCGTCGCGCCGATCAAAGTAAAGGGAGCCAGTTCGATCTGTATCGAACGTGCGGAAGGACCCTTGTCCAGTACGATGTCGATCTTGTAGTCTTCCATCGCGGAGTAAAGGTACTCCTCGACGAGAGGACTTAAACGGTGTATTTCGTCGATGAAAAGTACGTCGCCGGGGTTGAGGTTGGTCAGAAGTCCCGCCAGGTCGCCCGGTTTGTCGAGCACCGGCCCGGATGTGACTTTCAATTGTGCATGCATTTCATTGGCGATGATGTTCGCCAACGTGGTTTTACCCAGTCCCGGAGGACCGTGCAGCAGCACGTGGTCGAGCGAATCGCCTCGCATCAGAGCCGCCTGGATGAAAATCCGGAGGTTATCCACGATCTTCTCCTGCCCGGCGAAGTTGTCCAGTTCGCGGGGGCGGATCTGATTTTCGAACTCCAGGTCGCTTTCGATGTTCCGGATGTTTTTTTCGGTGCTCATAGTCCATTCTGTTTCGGGCAAAGATAATGCAGCGGGTGGAATTTGTTCCCCATTACCGCTGCTATAGTGAAAGGTGTATAGGCAATCGTGCGGGCTTGCACGCAAAGATTGCCGAACCGCCTCCTATCCTCTGCAAAGATACGAATAAGCCGCGTGCAAAAGCAAATTTATTTGCGTTTTGCCGAGGCGAAGTATCTAAGAAGAAGTCAAAGATACGAAAAGGCGGACGTAATTATGAATGTTTGCTTTCAAAAATTTCCGGGAGCGTCCTGTCTTCTGCAAAGATGATGCGAGGAGAGGACAGGGCCGAATTTGTTTGAGTTCCTTTTTCCCCTCCCTGCGGAGCCATGGTACGTAAAAGTACGTTGTTTTCGCTGCGAGCGTCGTTTGGACAACCGTATCCTGTTCTTTTTAAGGATGGATCAATTCCGATAATTGCAAGGGTGTGTCGAGCAGATAGAATTACCGGTCGTGGGCCGATAATGCTTTTCTAATAATATAGGTGGGAACGATTTTAGATGAATTAGATTATTATATAACCGTAATTTATCATTATATTTGTCCAAAATTATTATATTAGTATGTCGTAATGGGGGTATGCAATAAAAAAGGCGCCTTGAAGAAGGCGCCTTGGAAGTGATCCCGACGGGATTCGAACCCATATCGTAAGAACCGGAATCTTAAATTCTATCCATTGAACTACGGGACCGGTGGCACAAAGGTATAAAAAAAATTGAATTATGCATTGGATTGCCGCGGGGTGAAAACCTCTATCAGATAAAAAAGGGAAATAATGGTATTTCCCGGAACCTGGCCGACAAGATCGTGACCAAATTCCCGGAAATCAGTCTGGCATGGCTGCTCACCGGAGAAGGTCAAATGTTTGCCGACGAAAAATTATGCGGAGTGCAAATACCGTTCTATCAGGCGGATGTTGAATCTTATATTACGCGCATTGATGAATTGACTTCGGATCGGGAAATGGTGATTCCGCAATTGACGGGATGCGATTTGGCTATGCTGTATAACGGAAAGGCTATGGGGTATTCCATTCCGTCCGGGTCGATCGTGTTCCTGAAAAAAATGACGCCCGATGAGATTATTCCCGGACTCGAATACGTGATTGTCTGTCAAAAAATCATAACTTTGCGGATAGTTCGCACTTCGGAGCGGGATTCCGAGTGGCGGCTGGTTGCTGCAGACCGGGAAAATTTCGACGATATATTCGTCAAGGCTTCCGATATCGAGCAGGTATATCAGGTCGTGGGCAAGTTGGAAATTAAAATCTAAAATCGAATTATGTTTTCAGGAATCGTAGAGAGAACGGTGACGCTCGCCGACATCCGTATCGAACAGCAGAATAAGACCTTTACTTTCCGCGCGGATTTCTGTGGGGAACTCAAGATCGACCAGAGTATCGCCCACAACGGCGTATGTTTGACTGTCGTGGATATTGCGGAAGATACCTATTCCGTGACGGCGATGAAGGAGACGCTGTTGCGCAGCAACCTCGGACAGTTGCAGGTCGGCGATATCGTCAACGTGGAGCGTTCGATGCGGCCCGATGCGCTGCTCGACGGTCATATCGTTCAGGGACATGTCGATCAGACGGCCGTTTGTACGGCTGTCGATGATGCCGAAGGCAGCTGGTATTTTACGTTCAAATACGAACCTACGGGAGATAACTGCACGGTGGAGAAAGGGTCGATTACGGTCAACGGTGTCAGCCTGACGGTCTGCAATTCGCAGGAGGGGCAGTTCCAGGTGGCGATCATTCCCTACACCTATGAACACACCAACTTCAACCGGATCAAACCTGGTACGTTGGTCAATCTGGAGTTCGACATTGTCGGCAAGTACATTGCCCGGCTCATGAAAAATTACCTGAAATGATGCCTATCAAAACCAAGGAGTTCGCTTCTCTGCTGGTGGCGGCGGTGGCTGCGATCGTCGTCGCGGCGGCCATGTGGCTGCTCGAAGCGGTGTGGTGGCAGACCCTCTGCGTGGCTTGCGCCGTGTTTGTCGGTATGACGTTACTGACGTTGTTTATTATTCGCAAGTACGTGGCTTATAAGCTGAAGCCGATCTACTCGATCGTACTTTCGCGCAACGTGCATACGCAGGAGATTTTGGATGAGCTCAAGGACAAGCATGTCGAAAACATTTCCGAGGAGCTGACCGCCTGGGCGGATACCAACGACAAGGAGATCGCGCGACTCAAGGAAACGGAGTCGTTCCGCAAGCAGTATCTGGGTAATGTGGCCCACGAGTTGAAAACCCCGATTTTCAATATTCAGGGGTATATTTCGACATTGCTCGACGGCGGTCTGGAGGACGACCTGATCAACCGTAAATACCTCGAACGGGCCGAGAAGAGCATCGACCGTTTGATCGACATCGTCAATGATCTGGATACCATTTCCAAACTTGAGAGCAATATGACGCGTTTGAAAATGGAGTCTTTCGATATCGCCGCCATGACGCGCGAGATTGCCGAGCAGGCCGAAATCGAAGCTGACAAGAAGGGGATCAAGATTCAGGTGAGGGGGGCCGACAGCCTGCCTTCGCCTTTCTGGGTCTGTGCCGACAAGCATTTCGTCGGACAGGTGTTGGTCAATTTGATTATCAACTCGATCCGTTACGGCAAGGAGGGCGGTCTGACACGCATCAAGTTCCGCGATATGTTGGACAAGATCCTCGTCGAAGTCGAGGACAACGGCGTCGGTATCGCCAAGGAGGACGTGCCCCGTATTTTCGAGCGGTTTTACCGTACGGACAAGGGGCGTTCTCGCGAGCAGGGCGGTACGGGGCTCGGGCTGGCGATCGTCAAACATATTATCGAAGCCCACGGCGAGCGAATCAACGTCCGCAGCGAGTTGGGAGTAGGAACGACCTTCTCGTTTACGCTCAAAAAGGCTCAAACAGGACATTCCCACTAATTTTGCATAACGTATGATCCTTCCAATAACCGTTGTCTGGGATTTCAATCCCGTCTTTTTTTCGATCGGATCGTTCGATATCCGTTATTACGGACTGATGTGGGTGCTGGCGATTCTCGGCGGCATGCTTTTCTTCGACCAGGTCTGCAAACGCGAAGGACTGCCCCAGAAGGTTTCGGAGTCGATTTTCGTCTATGGCACGCTGGCCACGATCCTCGGGGCCCGTCTGGGACACTGTTTTTTTTATGAACCGGGATATTTTCTTGCCCATCCCTGGGCCATCATTACGAAGTTCCGTGAGGGTGGCATGGCCAGCCACGGCGCTGCCGTCGGCCTGCTGATCGGTCTTTGGCTTTTTTCGCGCAAGAATAAACTTCCTTATATCTGGTCGCTCGATCGGATTATGCTACCGGTCGCTATCGGCGGCGCCATCGTCCGTCTGGGTAATCTGTTCAATTCGGAGATCGTGGGGGCGGTGACCGATGTTTCCTGGGGGTTCAAGTTCGTTCGGCTTTATCCGAATGTTCCCATCGACTCCATCCCCGTGCAACACCCGACCCAGCTTTACGAAGCGTTATGCTACCTGGTGATTTTCGGAATCCTTTGCTGGCTCTATTATGGGCGCGACCTGGGCCGGCGTCGTCCGGGCGTGATGTTCGGCGTGGGGCTGATCGGGATTTTCCTGACTCGTTTTTTCATCGAGTTCATCAAGTTGGATCAGGAGGCTTTCGAGCAGGGTATGCTGTTGAATATGGGACAGTTGTTGAGTATTCCGTTCATTCTGGTGGGGATTTATATGATTTACCGGGGCATGCACCGCTCTCCGGTAGATCCCGATACGGTGCGGGTGGTTCGACAGCAGACTGTCCGGCAGCAGGGCGGCAGTTCCAAGCCACGTAAACATCGTCGTATGAAATGATGCAGGACGAGGTAAATAAGATTGTTTTCAATGCGCTGGCCGACGGACGGGAAATTTGGTTTCCGGGAGTCGGCTCGCTCGTTCCCGAATTTCGGAGTGCCTGGCGTGCATCGGCTCGGCAGTTGGAACGTCCTTCCCGGCGCATTGCCTTTCTCCTCTCCGAGCAGCGGGGCGTTTCCGTGATAGACCTGATTGCCCGGGCGGGGGCTTGCGATGTTGCTGCGGCCGAAGATATCTATTCCCGGTGGCTCGACAAAGCCCGGGTGGAGGACGGAATCTCCATTCCGGGAGTCGGGGAGCTCAATCACCGCTACTTTCGGCTCGATTCGCAGCTCGATGCCGTTCTCAATCCTCTCGGACACGATCCGCTGCCGCTGAAACGCCGATATTCCCGGCTACCCCTTTATCTGGGGATCGCCTTGTTTTGTACGGCGGCTGTCGGTTACGGAATCTGGCAGTACGGAGAGTGGATGCGGCTGCCGTTCGTGGGCGATTCTGAAAAGCAGGAGGTCCTTCCCGTTGCCGAGGTCGTTTCATCCGTCCCGGCAAGAACCGGGAGCGGAACTCCCGAAGCCACCGGAGGTGATGCCGAATCCGGTGCGATAGACTCCGAGCCGGTTGCTGAGAGCCGTCCCGTCGAAACGTCGCAGGATGATGAGGCGGCTGGCGTCGAAACCCTTTCCGAGGGCGCGACGGGTGCGGGCCGCGCCGATCTTGACGCCGACTACGAAGCGCCGGTTCCCGAGGTCGCCAGGATGATTCCCGGCAGAACGTATGTGGTTTGGGGCGTTTACAGCACCGAGGAGAATGCCCGGCGAGCCGTCGCCGAAGCCCGGGCCCGCCTGTCGGACACAAACTTCCGGATTTACTTTTTCGGGAAGAAGTGGATGGTTTCCGTTTTCGAAAGCGATTCTGCTGCGGAGTGCCGTGACTTTATGAGAAATGCGGGGGCCGGTCTGAAGGAAGTGTGGCCCTATACGAAAAAACGATGACTTTTGCACTGATCCTGCGGCGTGCGATCGACTGGTTTTATCGGCGCCCTTTTTCTTGTGTGATATCCGAAACGGTTTTCCGTTACGGGGCCTGCGGTGCGATCACGCTGTCCGTGGATGCGGTCAGCTATGCCCTGATCTATCATTTTCTGGTTGCAGGCCGTTATTTCGACCTGGGATTCGTGGTTATGTCGCCGCATATCGCCTCTTTGGTACTGGTTTTTCCCATTACGTTCTTCACCGGCTTCTGGCTGAACCGCTATGTCGCGTTCCGCACGCTGCCTGTTGCGGCGGGCAAACAGTTGGGGCGCTATCTATTGACAGTCGTAGGATCTATTTTGCTCAATTACGCCTGTATGAAATTTTTGGTCGAGGTGTGCGGTCTGTGGCCGACTCCTTCCAAGTGTATCACATCGCTCGCCGTAGCTCTTTACAGCTACCTGGCGGCCCGTTATTATACGTTCAAGGGAATTTCTTCGGTAAAATAGAAGGGATCTGTACTCGATTTATAGGCCTTGCTCTTCGACATTTGGCTCGGAGTTGTCGTTGCTCGCAGTTTTCGGGTGTTTGCAGTCCGGATTTTTCCGGAAATACTTTTGTGCTGTTCGTGAATCAGGTGTGAGCATAATTCGGTGCAGATGGCATGGATTGGGGATGATTACGAAGTAAACAGGCGAAGCGGGTTTTCAAACCCGCTTCGCCTGTTTCGGTTCCTACCCTTATTTGCAGAGTTCGAGGATACGGCGGGTCACGTCGCCCGTGATGTTGCCCGCTTCGCCCAGCCGGGAGCCGCGCTCGTTGAAGCGACGGACGATCTCGTCGATCGTATCTTGCCCGATCTGCAATTCGTGCAGGCGAGTAGCCAGTCCCAGCGAGCGGAAGAACTCTTCGGTGGCGCGGATCGTCCGGTCGATGCGCTCGTCCTCCGAGCCTTCACGGATACCGAACACCCGCTCGCCGTATTGCAGGATTTTTCCCTTCTTCTGTTCTCGCATTACGCTCATCAGGGCCGGGAGTACGACCACGAGGGTCTGTCCGTGCGTAACGCCGTGCAGGGCCGTCAGTTCGTGTCCGATCATGTGGGTCGCCCAGTCCTGCGGCACGCCCATGGCGATGAAGCCGTTCAGTCCCATCGTCGCGCAGAGCATGAAGTTGGCCATCTGGTCGTAATCGTGCTGATTCGCTCGGATTTTGGGGGCGATTTCGATCAGCGTTTGCAGAATACCTTCCGCCCAGCGGTCCATCAGCGGCGAAACGCCCGTGACGGTCAGGTATTGCTCCATGACGTGTACGAAAGTGTCTGCGATACCGCAGGCTACCTGGAACGGCGGCAGCGAGAAGGTGGCTTCGGGATCGAGGATCGAGAATTGCGGGAACGAGTGGTGGAACGCGAACTTCTCCTGCGTGGCGAGGTTGGAGATCACCGCCCCGGCGTTCATTTCGGAGCCGGTGGCCGGCAGGGTCATCACGTCGCCGAACGGAACGACTTCGCCGATTTTGTCTTCATCGAGCACCAGCTCCCAGGCATCGCCGTCGTAGGGAATGCCCGCAGCGATGAGCTTGGTACCGTCGAGTACCGAGCCGCCGCCCACCGAGAGCAGAAAATCGACCTTTTCGGCTTTGCCCTGGGCAATGGCTTTGCGCAGGGTTTCGATTTTGGGATTAGGCTCGATGCCCCAGAACTCTACGAAGTCGCGGCCTTTGAGCGCTGCGACCACCTGGTCGTACACGCCGTTTTTCTTGACGGAGCCGCCGCCGAAAGTAACCATGATCTTCTTGTCGGCCGGAATCTCTTTCGCCAGCTTGGCGATGGAGCCTTTGCCGAAGATCAACTTGACCGGATTTTGGAAAGTGAAGTTGTTCATACGTTTCTCGTTTATTCTGTTTGTTTTCCCGACGAATTGCCGCAAGGTTCTTTTCGTCGGGTTGAAAGCATTGTTTCAAGCTTCATATTTTATGCCGCATTTTCGCGCTACCGTTTGTACCCGGACTCTTTCAGCTTTTGCAGTTCGTACATGCGGTCGCGGAATTTGGCAGCGGCCAGAAAGTCCAACGACTTGGCCGCACGCTCCATCTCTTCCCGGGCCCGGGCGATCTGTGTGTCGATGCTCTCGGTCGAGTAGGCCGACGTAACGTCTGCGGCCAGCGTCTGCCGGTTGTCGGGCAGAGGGTAGAGAATTCCATCCGTGACGGGTGTCTGAACCGTATTTGCCAGCAGGGTGCTCTGTCCCGAGCCGCTTTTCTGCGCCTGTCGGGGGAGCATTTCGTGCTCCATGTTGTAGCGCATCTGTTTTTCGCGGCGGCGGTTGCTTTGTTCGATGGCATAGCGCATTGAGTCGGTGCAGTGGTCGGCATAGAGGATGACGTTGCCGTTCGAATGCCGCGCCGCACGGCCCGCGATCTGGGTGATCGAACGCACGTTGCGCAGGAATCCCTCCTTGTCGGCATCGAGGATCGCCACGAGGGCCACTTCCGGCAGGTCGAGTCCTTCGCGCAGCAGATTGACGCCGATCAGCACGTCGAACATGCCGGCCCGCAGGTCTTCGAGGATCTGCACCCGTTCCAGCGTGTCGATGTCCGAATGGATGTAGCGGTTGCGGACCCCCACTCGGTCGAAATATTTGGAGAGCTCCTCGGCCATGCGTTTGGTGATGGTCGTGACGAGTATCTTGTCGTCGTTGCGCACCCGCTTGTCGATCTCCTCCAGCAGGTCATCGATCTGGTTGTCCGTGATCCGCACTTCGAGTGGAGGATCAACCAGTCCTGTCGGCCGGATCAACTGTTCGACGATCACTCCTTCGCTCTTCATCAGTTCGTAGTCGGCCGGTGTGGCGCTCACGTAGATCGTGGTGCCGACCAGTTGTTCGAACTCCTCGAAGCGGAGCGGCCGGTTGTCTTTGGCTGCGGGAAGACGGAACCCGTACTCCACGAGGTTCTCCTTGCGGGCGCGGTCGCCGCCGAACATGGCGTGCACCTGGGGGAGCGTGACGTGGCTCTCGTCGATCACCATCAGGTAATCCTGCGGAAAATAGTCCAGCAGGCAGAAGGGTCGCGTCCCTTCTGCACGTCCGTCGAAATAGCGGGAGTAGTTCTCGATGCCGGGACAGTAACCCAACTCCTTGATCATCTCCAGGTCGTACTCCACCCGCTGCTTGATCCGCTGCGCTTCGGCCGGACGTCCCGCTTGCTCGAAGAAGGCGATTTGCTTGCCCAGGTCGAGGTAGATCTGCTGCACGGCCGTGTGTATGCGCTCCTTGGTCGTGACAAACAGGCTCACTGGGTAAAGGGTGAGTGCGTCGAGCGTTTGGATCCGCTGGCCGGTTACGGGGTCGATGCTCTGGATGCTCTCGACTTCGTTGTCGAAAAAGGTGACGCGGAAACACTGGTTGCCGAATTCGCCGAAAGCCGCCATGATGTCGATCGTGTCGCCCGTCACGCGGAATGTCGCGGGGGTCAGTTCCCGTTCGGTCCGGGTATAGAGCGCTTCGACCAGTTTGTAGAGGAACTGCTTGTAGTTGAGGATTTCGCCGACTTCGATATGAATGGCCATCGAGTGGAAATCGCTCGGATTGCCGCAGCCGTACAGACACGATACGCTGGAAACGACGATGACGTCCCGCCGCCCCGAGAGCAGGGTGGCGGTCGTACTCAAACGCATCTTTTCGATTTCGTCGTTGATCGAAAGGTCCTTTTCGATATAGGTATCCGTCGAAGGTAGGTAGGCTTCGGGCTGATAATAGTCGTAGTAGGAAACGAAGTATTCGACCGCATTTTCCGGGAAAAAGTTCTTGAACTCCCCGTAGAGCTGTGCCGCGAGGGTCTTGTTGTGACTCAATACGAGGGTCGGCCGGTTGAGCTGGCTGATGACGTTGGCCACCGTGAAAGTTTTGCCCGAACCGGTCACGCCCAGCAGCGTATTGTGCTTCGAGCCGTGCCGGATCGAGGCCAATAGCTGTGCGATCGCTTCGGGCTGATCGCCCGTCGGGGCATAGTCGGATACCAATTTGAAGTCCATAAGGCAAAGATAACGATAATTGAAAATTAACGTTCAAAAACAGAATATATTTTGCCTCTGTTTTTTCAGGAGTGTAATAGAATATGTTTTATGTAAAACATGTATTTTTGTATAAATTCAGTTTTGCGAACAATCTTTCCTGCGGCGGAAAAAATATACGACATGAAAAAAATAATTATTTTGATCGTTTGTGTTTTGTCGGCTTGTTTTGCCGCTGCACAAGAGCCTGTTCCGGTACTCACTTTAGGTACCTTTCATTTCGATTTTCCCAATCTGGATCAGGTGCAGTATGCCGAAAGCGAGCAAATAGATGTCCTGAACCCGGTTTACCAGAATGAGATCGAAACATTGGTCGGTTTGTTGGAGAAGTTTGCCCCAACGATTATCGTTATCGAACGGCCGGTTAAAATGCAGTTCGAGACGGACTCTCTGTTCCGTCGATATTTGGCGGACTGTTATGATTTGCAGCGAGGAGAAGACGAGCAGATCGGATTCCGGCTGGCAAAACGGCTGGGGATAGACCGGATTTACTGCGTAGATGAATGGGGAAAGCACTATGACGAAATCGATGAGTTATTACGCGATGAAAACAGTAAGGAGTATATCCGTTTCGAAACCAGTTTTTACGACCATCCGGATTCTATTAAAAGGTTTGTGCCCGAAGCTGTTTTCAAGGAGCAGGGAATTATTGCCGAACTTATCGAGCTGAACGACCCGGAGCATATTCGGCGTAGTCTGGGTAATTACTTGATCGGTCATTTCAAATATGAATTCTTCTCGAACGATTATATCGGTGTAGATTTTGAAACGGGAAGGTGGTTTAACCGGAATTTGCGGATATTCCGGAATATTCAACGGATCGAAACGGGGCCGTCCGACAGGATCCTCGTTATTTTCGGAGCGGGGCATCTGAATTTACTGAACTATCTATTCGAATGTTCTCCTGAGTATCGCCTCGAAGAGGCGAATAAGTACTTGATGTAATCCGTAATAATTGAATTATTCGTACCTTTGCAAAGATGATCGACCGGGAAACAATAGATAGGATTTACGCCGCTGCGAATATCGTGGATATTATCGGCGAATACGTGACGCTCAAACGAAAGGGTGTCAATTATCAGGCGTGTTGTCCGTTCCACAACGAGAAGACCCCGTCGTTCGTCGTATCGCCTTCGAAGGGGGTTTACAAGTGTTTCGGCTGCGGCAAGGGCGGCAATGCCGTCACTTTCCTGATGGAGCACGAGAATATGACTTATCCCGAGGCGTTGAAAGCCGTGGCCAAGCGTTACGGTATCGAAGTGCGGGAGAAGGAGATGACGCCCGAGGAGGTCGCCCGCAACGACAACCGCGAGAGTATGTTCGTCGTGAACAGTTGGGCGGCGGAGTATTTTTCGAATTACCTGCTCCATGAAACCGAAGGGATGAGTGTCGGCATGACCTATTTCCGGCAGAAGAGGGGATTTTCCGATGCGACGATCAAGAAGTTCGGGCTCGGATTCTGTCCCGCCAGGGGCGACCGAATGAGCTGGGCGGCTTTGGCTGCCGGTTATAAGGAGGAGTTTCTGGTTTCGACCGGACTTTCGATCAAGCGCGACGACGGTTCGCTCTTCGACCGTTTCCGGGAGCGGGTGATGTTCCCCGTGCATAACATTTCCGGCCGCGTGGTGGCTTTCGGAGGTCGCACGCTGCGTACAGACAAGTCGGTTGCGAAGTACCAAAATTCGCCCGAAAGCGAGATTTACAGCAAGAAACGCGAGCTGTACGGCCTGTTTTTCGCCAAGAAAGCGATCCAGCAGTATGATTTCGCGATCATGGTCGAGGGATATACCGACGTGATTTCGATGCACCAGGCGGGGGTGGAGAATGTGGTGGCTTCGTCCGGTACATCCCTTACGACCGAACAGATTCGCCTGCTCGGACGTTTTACCAGGAATATCACGGTGATCTACGACGGTGATTCGGCGGGTATTCACGCTTCGCTGCGGGGAATCGACATGATTCTGCGCGAGGGGATGAATGTCCGTGTGGTGCTGCTTCCGCCGGAAGACGATCCCGATTCGTTCGCCCGAACCCATACGGCTGCGGAGGTGCAGGAGTATATCCGGGCCAACGAGGAGGATTTCCTGACGTTCAAGGCCAAGCTACTGTTGAAGGATGCTGCCGGCGACCCGATCAAGAAGGCGGCGTTGATTAACGACATGGTGCAATCCATTGTGCAGATTCCCGACCCGATCCAGCGCTCGGTCTATATCAAGGAGTGCGCACGGATCATGGACATCGACGAGAACCTGCTGATTGCCGAAGTGGGGCGCAAGCGTATGGCTTCCACGGGCGACCGCGAAGCCGAGGAGTTCGTGCGGCGTCAGAGCGCCCGTTTTCGTGCCGAGCAGACTGCGCAGCGCCCTGAAACGGTTTTTGCGGGACAGGTGACCGGGGGCAGCAGTGCCGAAGCGCTCGAACGGGAGCTGACGCGTTATCTGCTCAAGTACGGTCATTGTTCGTTCGATTTCAAGGAGGGCCGGAATGTCGTTCAATATAATGTCGCCGAGGTAATTTTCGGGGAGTTGGACGCCGACGGTTTGGAGTTCCAGAACCGGGTCTTCAATGAGATTCTGCGGGTTTACCGCGAACAGTGGTGCGCTTTGGGATTGGGGGTCGAGGTGCCGATCCACCACTTTATCAATCACTCCGATCCGGAGGTGTGTAACGTGTCGGTGGATATCCTTACTTCGGAGGATCATTACGTTCCGAGCGAATTGTGGCGGCGCAAGGAGGTCCATGTCGAGAGCGATGCCGAGATGCTGGCTGTCGGAGTGCCGAAGGCCGTGACGCTCTACAAGTCGAAGGTGATCGAGCGGATGTCGCGGGAGCTTCGTGAAAAACTTCAGGACGAGAATCTTACGGACGACGAGATGCAGGACATTATGCAGCGGCTGTCGAACCTGAACAGGGGAAAGGTTTCGATTGCCCGGAAATTGCATCGGTTGATTCTGTAAAAAGAGGGGTCCGGGCGTACACGTATCACTATGCATACCGTGTGCAAACAGAAAATAAACAGAAAGATGTGTAAAACATATCAAAGATAGTCAAAGGCGAGAGCAGTCATGCGCGTTTGCACGCAAAGATTGCCGAGCCGCATCCTATCTTCTACAAAGATAAAAGAATTAGTTATCTTTCCCGGACACCCTCTGCGGTTGATTAATCAAATATGGTGCCGGATCGTCGGTTCCCGAACAGAGGTTCCGGCGGAAAAACAGAGAAATTGGATATGGCCGATTATAAGAATATTAACATACGGAACAAACGCGCGACCTTCGATTACGAAATTATCGAGGAGTGGATCGCGGGCATCGTGCTTGTGGGTACGGAGATCAAGTCCGTACGGCTGGGCAAGGCGTCGATCACGGACAGCTACTGTTATTTCGACAAGGGCGAACTCTGGATTCGGGGCGTGAATATCGCCGAGTACGGTTGGGGGACCTGCAACAATCATGTTCCCCGCCGCGACCGCAAACTGCTGCTCAACCGCAAGGAGTTGAACAAGATTCAGCGGGCATTGCAGGACAGGGGATTGACCGTGGTGGGCTTGCGGCTCTTTCTCAACGAGCGGGGGCTGGCCAAGGTCGTCGTAGGTCTGGCCCGGGGGCGCAAGGCCTACGATAAGCGCGAGTACCTCAAGGAGAACGACGCCAAGCGCGAGATGGACAAGGCGATGAAGAAATATCGGGCGTAACCTCGGAGAGCATCCCGGGGCCGATCGTCCTGCCGCTGCCTGCTGTCGGGTGGAATCGGATCGTACGGCTATTCGAAACGCTTTGCAGGGAGCGGTTTCCCTGCGGCGGCTTTTCGGATCGGAGAAACGGTTCGCATCCCGAGGGGCGGACTTCGGCGATCATTCCGCTTCCCGTTCGCTTCAGGGAGGGGGCGACAATGTCGGTGCGAAGGTCTGCCGGAGGTGTTTGGATTGAAAAACGAAAGAAAAAAGATATGTCACTTATTCTATGTATCGAAACCGGCACGGACATCTGTTCGGTCGGTTTGGCCCGGGACGGGGAGTTGATCTCGCTCCGGGAGAGCGATCAGGGGCGCGACCACGCCCGCCAGGTCGGAGTTTTCGTCGATGAATTGCTGTCGCAGACCGGGATCGCTCCCGAAGAGCTGGATGCCGTCGCTGTCGGCAAGGGGCCCGGCTCCTATACGGGGCTGCGTATCGGCGTTTCGTTCGCTAAGGGACTGTGCTACGGGTTGCGGATCCCGCTGGTGGCGATCGGTTCCCTGGATGCCCTGACCGAAGTTGCGAAAGAGGATTACGAAGCGGGGATTCTCTCGGTCGATCGCTGGGAGGAGGCGTGCCTCTGCCCGATGGTGGACGCCCGCCGCATGGAGGTTTATACCCGGGTATTCGATGCTGCGGGAACTCCTCTTTCGGACGTATCCGCCGAGGTCGTTACGGCGGAGAGTTTCGCGGCATGGCGCGGAGACGGACGTCCTTTCGTGATTTTCGGAAACGGTGCGGCCAAATGTGCCGGATTGCTGCCCGATGCGACGCTGATCCAGGTGGCGCCTTCTGCCCGAGGGCTTGCGCGGCTGGCACAGGAGGCGCTCGATGCGGGCCGCACGGAGGATATCGCGTACTTCGAGCCTTTCTACCTGAAGGATTTCGTCGTCACCCGGTCGAAAAAGAAGTTATTCTGAATTATAGAAGGGAATGCGTACCCGGTTGCGTAGAATAACGATCGGGTCTTATATTTTTATGGCCTATATCACTCTGCTTTGGAGCCTGATCGTTATATTCGCTCTTTGTTATTCGGATCTCGCGCAAGGTGAGGATCTGCTTTCGGGGGCAGACTGGTGTTTTGGTTTAATGCCTGTCGTTCTCTGGGCCGCTATTATCTTCGCATTTCTTCGTATTCGTACGTTCACGTTCGATGAGGCGGGTTTTACCGTATCTTATCCGTTGCTTTTTGTCCGAAAGCGGATCGCGGCCGAAGAGATCGGCTGTATCGAGGTTTTTGTAAAATTCTGTGGGAAAGGGCTTTCGTTTGCCTATCGGGTCATCCATATAAATTTAGCCGGGCAAAGGCCGGAAAATATTATGAATTGAGAGAACTCGACTATCTGCACTTCGGCGAGATATTGAAAGTAAAAATACTGAAGATCGATTACGCGAAGTGTCTGCGGCTGAAACGGGAGTATATTCGGGAGAATAGCCCTTCGATTTTTGATCTGATATTTTGGATAGGACTGTTTCTTTTCGGAGATTACCTTGTCGGTTGGATGATCTGTCAGCTTTTTACCCGTCATTATGAGGAGCTGCCTGCGGTTCCTCTTATTTCTTTTGTATTTGTGTGCGAGTGGCTTTATATCGAATTTCTGCTTCGGATGAGAAGAGAAAAAGAGCGGTTGAAGATTCGATCGTGAATTTTTACTCAATAGGCCCTGTAACTCCTCAGCTCCTTGTTGAGGAGTTTTTCTTTACCCCCGACCAGCCGGTCGAGCAGCGCATGGAAGCGGGGGGAATGGTCGTGGTGGACGGTGTGGCAGAGTTCGTGGAGGATGACGAAGTCGCGCAGATGTTCGGGCAGCGTCATCAGGTACAGGCTCAGCGACAGGTCGTTGCGCCCGTTGCAGGAGCCCCATTTGGAGCGGGTGGCCCGGATCGTTACCGAACGGTATTGCAGACCGGTTCGCACTGCGAGTTCCGCTACGCGGGACGGTAGTACAACCATCGCTTCGCGCCGCAACTGTTCCCGCCGGCGGAGTTCTTCTTCGGGCGAAAGGGTGGGGCGTGGAGGTTGCTGGGCGAGCCGTTCGGCTATTCGATCCCTGGCTGTCTGAATCCATTCGATGCGGCTTTCCAGAAATTCCAAAGCCCGGGCGGTCGAGACGCCGTAAGGGTAGGAGAGCCGGACGGGGCCGGAAGGCCTTACGCAGAGTGAGATCCGCCGTGCCCGGCGGCTTTGCGAGAGGGTCACCTCTCCGACTATCGGATGGACGATCGTCTTTTGCCTGCGGGCGGGTTTTCTGGTCGCGGGCTTCGATTTTGGATTCCGGGTTGCCGGATGATCCGGCTCGGAGCGGAACAGGTCGAATAAGTCGCGCAGCAGGGACATCGTGTCGAGAGGTTGGAGGGCAGGATTAACCGATTCGCTGACGTACGATTTCGAACAGCAGTACTGCCGCTGCCGCCGAGACGTTGAGCGACTCGATCTTGCCGATCATCGGGATCGCCAGCTGTTCGTCGCAGAGCTTCAGCACCTCTTTCGAAATGCCCGTATCCTCGGCGCCCATAACGAGTGCCGTAGGCTTGCGGAAATCCGCGTCGTAGAGCAGCTTGCGGCTTTTTTCCGTAGCACCTACCACCTGGTAGCCTTCTGCCTGGAGCGCTTTGAGCGTGTTGCGGATCGAACCGACGCGGCAGACGGGAATGGCGGTCAGTGCACCCGCCGACGAACGAATCGCCTCCGAATTGACGGGAGCGGCATTCTTCAGCGGTACGATCAGTCCGTGCGCTCCGGCACATTCGGCCGAGCGGGCGATGGCTCCGAAGTTACGCACGTCCGTCACGCCGTCGAAGAGGACGATCAGCGGCGTCTCGTCTTCGGGCACCCGTTCCAGAATGTCGTTCAGTTCGACGTAGCCGATGGGGGAGATCTGGGCGACGACGCCTTGGTGGTTGCCGCGCGTGAGGCGGTTGAGCTTCTCGACGGGAACCTCCTGTGTGCGGATGCGATGCCGCAGGCAGAGGTCGCGCAGTTCGGTCATCAACTGCCCTTCGGCGCCTTTGCGAATGTAGAGTTTTTCGATCTGTTTGCCCGCTTCGATCGCTTCGACTACGGGGCGGATGCCGAATACAAGGTTTTCCGTCATGGTATTGGTTGGTTCGTTAGTTGATTTTTTTTGTCTTTTTGTCGTGCGGCTTTTCGGATCGGGCCCGGAATCATGCTTTTCGGTGTTCTTTATCCGGACAGTCGAATCGGATGTCGCCAAAAGTTTTATTCTATTTTTCGAACGATTCTGCGGGTGCGTGCGGTGATTCGCCGGGCCTCCTTTTCGGAAAGTTTGCCGTTCATTTTCCGGGTGCCGGGGATTTCGCAGGTCCGGACTTTCATCCCTCCCGTACCCAATATTTCACGGACCGAACGGACGGCACCCCGGCTCTGCCGTGCGAGGATGTTGAAAGGCCAGGGCGTCGTACAGGCAGCGATGACGAGTGCACGTTTGCCTTTTTGCCGGGGCTGCGGAAAGCCGAGAGCCGATTCGCCCATGAAAATCGGAACGAGCCGTTCGAAGAGCATCTTCAGCCGGGCCGACATACCGCCCCAGTAGGTCGGAGTCCCCACCACGAGCAGATCGGCCTGCCGGATCTGTTCGCCGACGGCATGGGCCGCATCGCGGGGCAGCGGACAGATGTTCGTCGTGCGGCACTGCATACAGCCCGTGCAGGGACGGAATTCCATCCGGTAAGCGTCGATCCATTCGATGTCGGCTCCGGCCTGCCGCAAGGTGTCGGCGGCGGTGCGGAGCGCCTGGACGACAACTCCCTGCGGACGGGGCGATCCGTTGAGGATAAGTGCTTTCATGGTGCTGTTGGCTTTCTTCCGGCTCCGATCGTTACTCTCCTTCGGTGATTTCCAGTTCGTACGACGCCTTCTCCCATTCGTGCATCTGGTGGTCGTATTCGGCTTTCAACTCGTTGTAAGCCTTGTAGTCGGCTTCGTTGTATTGGGTCGCTTCGGCGAATTTGCGGTCGTAATCCGCGATCTTCTTCTCCAGATCGGCCAGCGACGCTTCGATCGTTTCGACCGCCTTGCGGAGCTTGCGCAGGAGTTTTTCCTGCTCTTTCTTCTGTTCGTAGGTCAGTTTGCCCGAAGAGCTGGCTTTCGGCGCCGTCTCTTTCGCGGGAGCGTCCTTACGCTCCACCTCCTGCAAGGATTCCAGTTTGCGTTTTTCGAGAAAATAGTAGATGCCGCCGAGGTATTCGCGTACGCCGCCGTTCCGGAACTCATAGACTTTGGAAACCATGCCGTCGAGAAACTCGCGGTCGTGGGAGACGACGATCACCGTACCGTCGTATTTCATGATGGCGTTCTTGAGAATATCTTTCGAGCGCATATCCATGTGGTTGGTCGGCTCGTCGAGGATCAGCAGGTTGTAAGGCTCCAGCATCAGACGGGCCATCGCCAGTCGTGCGCGTTCGCCGCCGGAGAGTACCTTGACCTTCTTGTCGATGTCCTCGCCCCGGAACAGGAAGGCGCCGAGAATGTCCCGCAGACGTGTGCGCACGTCGCCGACGGCTACGCGGTCGAGCGTGTCGTAAACCGTGAAATCGCCGTTCATCAGGTCTTCCTGATTCTGGGCGTAATAGCCGATGTTTACGTTGGCTCCCACGCGGATCGAGCCTTCGGTAGGCGTGAGTTGTCCCACGATCATCCGGGCCAGCGTGGTCTTGCCTTCTCCGTTGCGGCCTACCAGGGCGATCTTGTCGCCCCGTTCGATGGTGAAGTTCGCGCCGCTGAAGACATGTTTGGAGCCGAACGACATCCCGGCCTCCTTGATCTCTGCGACGATCTGTCCCGAACGCGGGGCGGGCGGGAACTTGATGTTGAGCGTGGCGAGATCCTCCTCCTCGACCTCGATACGCTCCAGACGGTCGAGTTGCTTGATGCGCGACTGCACCTGGTTCGATTTGGTAGGCTTGTAGCGGAATTTCTCGATGAACTCTTCGGTCTTTTCGATCATCCGCTGCTGGTTTTCGTAAGCGGCCATCTGCTGCGCCCGCCGTTCGGCACGCAGCACGACGTATCGGGAGTAGGGGACTTTGTAGTCGTAGGCTTTGCCCAGCGAGATCTCCACCGTACGGGTGGTCACGTTATCCAGAAAGGCGCGGTCGTGCGAGATGAGCAGCACCGCGCCGTTGTAGTTTTTCAGGTAATCCTCGAGCCACTGGATCGACTCGATGTCCAGGTGGTTGGTCGGCTCGTCCAGCAGGAAAATCGAGGGCCGGCGCAGCAGCAGTTTCGCCAGCTCGATGCGCATGCGCCAGCCGCCCGAAAATTCGCTCGTGGCACGCTGGAAGTCGCTACGCTTGAATCCCAGACCGAGCAGCGTCTTCTCGATGTCCGCTTCGCGGGTATCGCCGCCCAGGATGTGATAATGGTCGGTCGCTTCGTTCAGCCGGTGGAGCAGCGATTCGTAGTCGGACGATTCGTAGTCGGTGCGCTCGGCGATTTCGCGGGTGAGGCGGGCGATTTCGGCTTCGAGCTTCAGCACTTCGTCGAAGGCTTTGGCCGTCTCTTCGACGAGTGTCGTAGTGTCCGCTACGCGCATCTGCTGCGGGAGGTAGCCGATCGTGCATTCGCCGTTGTAGGAGATCGAACCCGAGGTGGGCTGCTGTTCGCCCACGATCAGACGCAGCAGAGTCGTTTTACCGGCGCCGTTCTTACCGACCAGGCCGATGCGGTCCTTGGGGTTGATGAGCAGGGATATGTTGTCGAAAAGCGTCCAGCCGCCATAGCTGACGGTGAGGTTGTCTAAAGAGATCATGGTTTCGTTTTCTGCGATTTTCCGTGCGTGCGGAACGCCCGGCTTGCCGGAAGTAGGTGCTTGGGTGAAAGGAGTCGGAGGTTAGCTCTGCAACATTCTCTCGATCTCCGCCTGCGGGTCCGGGGCGCCGAAGACGGCGCTGCCGGCGACCAGAGCGTCGGCTCCGGCGTCGAAGAGCAGGCGCGAGTTATGGGCAGAGATGCCGCCATCGACTTCGATCACTGCGGTAGATTCCGTTTCGTCGATCATGGCACGCAGTTCCCGGATTTTCTCCAGCGAGTCGGGCATGAAAGACTGTCCGCCGAAACCCGGCTCGACGCTCATGACGAGCACCAGGTCGATCAGGGGTACGATGTCGCGCAGCACTTCGACCGACGTGGCGGGCTTGATCGAAACGCCCGCTTTGGCGCCAGCGCGGTGGATCAGGTCGATGCACCCTTTGGGATTGAGCGTGGCTTCGTAGTGGAAGGTGACGATTCCGGCGCCTGCCTCGGCGAAGCGGGTGACGTATTTTTCGGGTTCGACGATCATCAGATGTACGTCCAGCAGTTTGGACGTGGCCTTGCGGATGGCTTTCATCACCGGGAATCCGAACGAGATATTAGGGACGAATACGCCGTCCATGACGTCGATATGCACCCATTCGGCGGCGCTTCGGTCGATCATCTGCGTATCGCGTTCCAGGTGGCCGAAATCGGCCGACAGCATCGAGGGGGATATGATTCGTTGCATGGTTTTAGATTCTTAAAACTGAATAATAGAAACAAAGACAATTTTGGAGTAGAGTTTACCCAAAATACCTTGTTATTTTTGGCAAAGATAGTAAATTCGAAATAGAATGAGGATGTCGGGCAGGGGAATTTATTTGTAGTTGTTTGGCGTTGTAATATTTCCGGTCTGTTTATGCTTTGTATTACGGACAGTCTTGTTGTAATTATTTTAGTTGTTATGCTGGTTTTACAGGGATTCTGTTGAACAGGAACGAGAAGAGAGAGGCATTGCCTCTCTCTTCTCGTTCCGAAAAATACTTTTTTCTGTTGCAATGCTTGTCGCCGGTTTTAACGAACCGATATCGGCTCGACGGTATTCTGAAGACGATATATGTAATCCGGCCATTCCGTCTGTACGTTGGTACCCGTGCGGAAATATGCATTTGTTAAAGGAATGTTGGTCTGCATGTTCGAAAGCGACATCGAACTGGACATAGGAATAGGTGATGCACCTTCCTTGGAGAGCGGCCCAATCAATACTCTCTCTATTTCGCTATAGTTACCAGAGGCATCTTCGGCCATCGAGAGGAATGTGCCTTGCTGGTCGGCCGGGAAGAGAATCAGTGTGGACGTTTCGTCTTTGAGTGTCGCTTCCGTGCTGACGTTTGTCAAAATAGCTGATAACATCTCTTCTTCGGGATATTTGGTTTTGTCGGTGTAGTCGGCCGACAAACCTAGGAAATACCAGTGGGCCGCGTCGGAGCTATGGCTGATTTCGATGTCTATGGCTAGCAGGTTCTTGCCGGCTAATGAACTTAATTCGGGATCGAGTAGAGCCAGTTGGTCGCAGTCGTAATAAGCCCGCATCCAAGCTTTGGCCCAAGCGGACGAAACGGTTGCTTTTGGTGTCGTTAATTTCTCGCCGACAAAGACTTCACCTGCCAGCGTGCCATCGAAGTTCATACAGACAGCGAACGGGATATATTCCGTTTCCGGAGAGAGGAGTCCGGCAGGGCTTTCCGGGCCGAAAGACATGGTGACCGCACCACGAGCACAGAATCCGCGAACGATCTCTCCGATCGTGTAGCCCTGTTCCTCGTAAGTCGTGAATATCTGTTGCTGATAAGCGCGTACGGTCTCTTCATTCGATCCGTATTGTGCGTATTTTTCGGCAGGTAAGAGCTCATACCAGTATAATACGCTCGGGTCGCTGGGTGTGACGGAAACTTCCGCGCTACGGGCCGTCAATTTAGCGGGATCGATGCTGAATTCAAAAACTGTTTCGGAGGGGTCGCCAGCCGGAATAGTCTGGAACGAAGCCGACTCAACACTGGTTGTACGACCGGCTTGGTAACCGAATACCACGACGGAATAAGACGTGTTTGGGTCCAGTGCGTTTATTGTGCGGATTTGCGATCCCGTGTAAATATCGTAAAGTCCTGTGTTCATCAGAATTCCGTTCGCATCGATATAGGCGTCGGCGAGTTCCTCTGGAGTCCCTTGTGATGAAACGGCTATAAACCAAGTGTAGGGATCCTGATTGGTGGGAGTAATCGAGATTTTGGCTGATGCATAAGAGACGTCTTCGTCGGGAATCTTGATTGAGAATGTATTTAGGGATACCGGAGTCTTCTGGCTTTCGAATGTGTATTGGGAGACTTCCGAAAGCGGGTTACCCTCCTTGTCGATCGCAGCGGCCAACAGATGGTAGGTCGTCGATCCGAAAAGACTTTGGAGCGTGTTGTTGAATGGTCCTGTGTGGGTGATGTCGGCTACGGCACCGGCTCGGTCGAATCCTTCTTCCTGAATGCCGTACTCAATGTCGCTTTCGAGCATATCTTTGAATAAAGCGTCTTTATTTTTATTTGCGTCTGTAAATTCCTTGTCGGTAGCACGAGTCCAATACCATGTTTGTGTATTGTCTGATGGTGTGATGGAAATCTCGGCTGCATTCGGACTCAAGGTTTGGACATCGAATGTGAAAGTCATTTCGACGGGATTGGATTGCTCTCCTTCGGATGGAGGAGTTATGTCCGGCTCATTTTCCTTGTTGCAAGCGCCTGACAGGATTCCGCACAAGAATAGCATGTTGATATAAAGAAGTCTGTGCTTTATGTTTTTTGATATATGTTTCATGGCTTGGTGTTTTTTTGTTGGAAATATTTTCAGCCGTCATTAAAGAAGACGGCTGAAAATATAGATTACTTGTGTCTGTTTACAAAGCAGTGAAGCCGTCCATCGGACCGACATAGTCAGCTATTACTTTGATTTTGTGTCCGAGTGGAGCTACGAAGAAGCCTTCGTAGTGGAGCGTCCATTTTTGGCTTCCGCTGTCATAAGACAGATTCAGGTCGCCTTCCATGAGTACATACGGAAATATGGGATCGTCCAAATCCTGTCCGAGCGTGGCGTATGAGTAGCCGGGAATGAACTCGATCTGTGTGGGATCGAAGCCTGCGGCCGATGCATCCGGAGCACGATTAATAAAGAAGAGGCGCATGTTGGCTTCTCCTTCGGTGTCGGGTTGAAGGTCAATACGTCCAATATAGGAACGCTCGTAACCTTCCAAATCTGACGTAAGTCCGTATGAAACTACGGCTGGAGTATTTGAATAGGTGTCTTGCCATACATTATATTGAGGCTCCTCGGGATCTTCGCCTCCTCCTTGTTCCCCTATAGAACCTTGGAACGACCCAGTCAGCGTGCTTCCGTAAACGACTTGTGCCGACGCGTTTTCCTGATAGATAATATCGTATGAATCACGGGCGTCGATTGTGAGCGTGTATTCGTTGGTTTCCGGACTCACTTCAACTTTTATCGAGCCGGTTTTGTAGCCGATTTCCGACGGGCCGAGTGTACCGTTGATGTAAACGGGAGCGTTGGCGAAATAGGCTTTGGCCAACGATACGGTTCCTGCTTCTCCATTTTCGCTGATTGGGTAGTTACCCGTTGCGAGCGTTTCGGTTTCGGAATGGAATACCAGCGAGAACTGTTTCAGGTCGGGGTGAGCAGAACTGCGTAGCGGAAGGGCGATTGTCTTCTTTTCGGCATTCCATTTGGCCCCTCCGGTTTCGTCGAATACCACATTGTTGAGAGAATAGTTCTTTAACTCCATCTCGTGCGAGAGTATGCCGGAGAATCGACCGGTAAACTTGGTTTCGCTTTTGGATAATGTGCCTGTAATGGTCAGAATTACAGTGTTTGCCGTGCCTCGTTCAATTTTGACCAATGTCCCTGCAGGAAGGTTGTCGTCAATGTCGCTATTCCCTTCGATGTCTATCAGATAAGAGGAGGATACTGTTTTATAAAGGTCTTCTGCAAGCAGGCGGCTGCCGTTTCTCTAGGCGCCGTTGTTTTCGATACCTTCAAGTTTGATTTGGGTCTGATAAACACTTGTGTTGTCCGTTTCGAACAGGTTAATTAGTAGCATGCCGTTAGGCAGATAAAGTAATTCTCCTGTTGAAAAAGTGATATCGATTTGCTCCGGTTTCGGTTCGGGATCTTCCGTCCCTGGGTCTTCGTCTTTGAGCGGGGTAAGTTGTAATTTGTTGGAAATTGTCTTGCCCGTCTGGTTCGCAGCTGCAGCGATAACGGCATATGTAATCTGCTTGTCGACGGGAACTCGGATCGAAAGTTTGTTCTTGTCCGTGAGTTTAATGCTCGTTCCGGTTGCGAAAATTTCATCAGCAGTCGTGGGGAGCGATTCGTTCGCGTTCATGCAGACGTAAGCGCATTGCTCGGCATTTTCCACGTTGATCGAGAAGTTCAGTGCCCCGATTTCACTTTCTAAAGCAGAAATTGAGATGCTCGGTTCGGGGATAAGGTCTGATGTTTCGTCATCACTACATGCAGAGAGCATGGCTGTCAAAGTCAATCCTACCAGGAAAAACTTCATGGAAGCAAAGTTCATCATAGAGCATTTTTTTGGTTAAAGAATAATTTCAGAATAAATATATGGATAAAAAATGATTTTACAATGTTGTTTCGAAAATAAATTAGATTATATTTTTTAGGTTCTTTGCCTCTATTATAAAATGTAAATAAATTTGCTTTTGCATTTGACTTATTCTTATCTTTGTTAAAGATTGGATGCGGTTCGGCAATCTTTGTGTGCATGCCCGTACGATTGCTTGCATCTTTTGTTATTTTTGTTGCTGTCATGAATACCGGAATCGTTGTCGTTTTATTGTCGCTCGGCGTCGTTTGCGCCGTGCTGGGTTTGCTTTTGCTCTCCCTGCGTCGGGATAACGCCCGTTTGTCGGACGAACGGGCTGCTGCGGACGAAGCTCGCCGCCTGGCCGAGGAGTCGCGCCGGGTGTCCGAAGAGAAATCCGCTGCCGCCGAAATCGAAATCCGCACCCTGGTCGAGCGGAGTACGCTGGCGCAGGCCCGTCTGGAGGCGGCCGAACAGCGAATGGCCGAGGCACGTGCCGAACGCGAAAAGATGGAGGAGACTTTCCGGACCCAATTCAAGAACCTCGCCAATGACATTCTGGGCGAACAGTCGCGCACTTTCAAGGAGACCAACCGCGAAGCGCTCGACGTGTTGTTGAAACCTTTCCGGGATAACATCGTGGAGTTCCGCGAGCGGGTCGAGAAGATCTACTCCTCCGAGAACGAACAGCGGGGGGCGTTGCGCAACGAGCTTGAACGCCTGATGGAACTCAATCGCCGCATCACCACCGAAACGACCAACCTGACCAACGCGCTCAAGGGCAATTCCAAAGTGCAGGGCGACTGGGGCGAGATGATCCTCGAAACGATCCTCGACAATTCGAACCTGATCCGGGGCGTACATTACGATACGCAGCTCAATATCAAGGACGAAGCGGGAAACAACCTGCGGCCCGACGTGGTGCTTTATCTGCCCGAAGGCAAACGGATCGTCATCGACTCGAAGGTGTCGCTCACGGCATTCGTCGGATACGTCGGGGCCGAGGACGAGGCGACCCGGCGCCAGTATCTTGCGTCGCACGTCGCGTCGGTGCGGCAGCACGTCGTCGAACTGGGTCGCAAGGAGTACCAGCGATTGCTCGATTCGCCCGATTTCGTCATTATGTTCATTCCCAACGAACCGGCGTTTCTGGCGGCGCTGCAAAACGACAGCTCCATCTGGGCCGATGCCTACGACAAGAAAGTCATCATCTCTTCGCCGACCAATCTTTTCGCTTTACTGAAGTTGGTGGACGATCTTTGGAAGCGGAACGCACAGAATAAGAATACGGCCGACATCGTTACTTACGGTACGAAACTCTACGAGCAGTTGGTGGCTTTCACCGCTTCGCTCGAAGGGGTGGGACAGTGATGCCTACAAGCGGCTTTGCACCGGTAACGACAACATCGTCCGCTGCGGGGAGCGGCTTCGCAAACTGGGAATTCCGACCAAGAAACAACAGTCTGCCCGGACTTTGCAGGCGGCCGATTTACCGGACGAAGAGTAGCTTCGGCAGGGGCGGGATTGCCCCGGCACGACAGCGGTGCGTAACCGGTGCGAGGGGTGCTTGAAAAAGCCGGATGTCGGGAGGAGGAGATGCGAGTTTCCTCCCGAGATACGATAAAAAAAATCTACCGGGATGCTCCGTCGCCGATCACTTATCGGGCAGGAAAATTCCGGCAGATTTGTATTTCAAATTGTCTAAAGCAGCTTTTGGAGCAATACTTCGTCCTTATACCCTTCGGGGGTACGGATCCACTCCTTTTTAACCCCGACCCGGCGGAATCCGGCTCTTTCGAAGAGAGTCAGGCTGGGGACGTTGTCCGCGAGTACGTTGCACCACAGTTGCCGCAGCCGGAGTACCGTGCGGGCATACTCTTCGAGCAAAGCCAATGCCTCTGCCCCGTATCCTTTCCCGCGCTGTGCCGGATCGTAAACCAGAATGCCGACGCCTGCCCGTTCGTGCTGCGGCTCGAAATCGAACAAGTCGATGGCTCCGATCGTTTCCCCCGCTGTGTCGTCGATCATCAACCGCAGTTGTCCGCATCGGTAAATACCAGCCTGCTGCTCCTGGATGAATTGTTCGATCGAATAGTGCGAGAACGGTTCGATCGTACCGCTGACTGTCCACAACGAAGGATCGTTTTCCCACCGGCAGAGCAGTTCGAGGTCCTGAGGTTCGACGGCCCGCAGGCTGCAAATATGGCCTCGGAGCATCATTAGCAAAGTCCGAGCACCTGATTGCGAATCAACATGGCAGCACCCCAGGCGCTGGCCGTCTTGCCCATTTTCGACAAGCGGAATTTGGTGTCCTTATAAACCAGATTGAGCGAGTATTTGTTGGTCGCCGACTTGAGGGGCAGCATCAGGTAGTCGCCCGCTTCGGCCAGCTCGCCGCCTACGATGACCGTTTCCGGATTGAAGGTGTTGATCAGGAAGGCGACGGCCTTGCCCGCCTTTTCTCCGACCTCCTCGATCAGTTCGATCGAGAGATTGTCGTCGTGCTTGGCTGCGTCGATGATCTCATCGACGTGGATGGCTTCGTGCTTGTTGTATTTTTCGCGCAGGATCGTATTGACACCCTGGCTGATAAGCCGACCGAACTTCTGTTCGATCGCGATTCCCGAAACTTCGGTTTCGAGGCAACCTTTCTTGCCGCAGGAGCAGATGATTTCGTTGTCGAAGAAGGGAATGTGCCCGAACTCTCCGGCAAAGCCGCTCTTGCCGTAGTAGAGTTTGCCGTTCATGACGATACCGATGGCCAGGCCGCGTCCGAGGTGGAGGTAGAGTACGTCCATCTCGTCTTTGGATTTGCTGTTGGTGTATTCGGCATAGCATCGGGCCCGGGAGTCGTTTTCGAGCAGTACGCGGATGCCGATGCGTTGTTCGATCATATCGCGCAGGGACTGTTCGCTCGAAGTGAAATAGCGGTAACTGCGTCCCGTCGTGGGATTGACGCGTCCGCTGACGCTGACACCCACTCCGAGGATTTTCGCGCGTTCCACACCGCACGTATCGATGAAATGTGCGATATTCGAGCAGATTTTTTCGAGGCATTGAGGGCGATCCTGCAGTTCGAAGTCGGTCAAGAGTTCCTCTTTGACGATATTGTTGTGCAGGTCCGTGATGAGGAACGACATGTTGTCCCGGCCGATATTGACGCCTGCGAAATAGATGGCCGAGCTGGCCAGTCCGAAGACGTTGGGACGTCGTCCACCCGGAGTTTCGACCTTGCCCAGATCGGAGACGATGTTCTCCTGAACGAGTTCCTGAACGAGCTTGGTGATGGTCGGTACGCTGATGTGCAGCTCTTTGGTAAGCTCCGAGAGCGTACACTCCCCGTTCACCGCCATATGTGCGATGATATTTCGCTTGAAGAGGTTGTTCTTGTGCGAAATACCTTTCAGATTGTCATCTTCCTGTCGGCTGAAAAATTCGGTTAACGATGTCATAGTTATTGATGTCGTTTGATGTCTTCTGTAATTTTTGTGCAAATATAGAAAGAATTCAATCGAATTTGGCGTATTTGATCTTGTGATATGAAAAAAAATTATAAACAAAATAGAATCGATTGCTTGTCAATCGATTCTATTTTGTTTTCGGAGGCGGGTTACAACGTCGATTTTCCGTAAATTCGGTCACGCCGTCCGCAAGCATGTTCTTGACGATGTAGGTCCAGCGTACCGGTGCGGTGAGCTGTGCGATCAGGTTGGCCTTGATCGTCGCCGGATCGGTTTGGGGTTTGGCATCGACGTTCTGGTAGATGGGGCAGACAGGAGCCTGGAAGGGTGCTTCGTTGATCGCTTTTTCGAGTTCGACCTTGGCCGGCTCCATCAGGGGCGAGTGGAATGCACCGCCTACGGGCAGACGCAGTGCGCGTTTGGCGCCCGCTTCCTTGAGTTTGGCACAGGCGGCATCGACCGCTTCGACGCTGCCCGAGATAACCAGTTGGCCGGGGCAGTTGTAGTTCGCCGCCACGACCACGCCGTCGATCGAGGCGCAGGCTTCCTCTACTTTGGCGTCGTCGAGTCCCAGGATCGCCGCCATCGTACCGGGTACGGCTTCGCAGGCTTTCTGCATGGCCATCGCACGTTTGGAAACGAGCCGCAGACCGTCTTCGAACGAAAGAGCGCCGGCCACCACCAGGGCTGAAAATTCGCCGAGCGAGTGTCCGGCTACCGCGTCGGGCTTCACGCCCAGCGCCTTGGCCATGATGACCGAGTGGAGGAATACGGCCGGCTGGGTGACTTTAGTCTGTTTGAGCTCTTCGTCCGTACCGGCGAACATGATGTCGGTGATGCGGAAACCGAGGATTTCGTTGGCCTGCTCGAAGAGAGCCTTGGCTTCGGGGACATTGTCGTAGAGGTCTTTGCCCATGCCGACGGCTTGAGCGCCCTGACCCGGAAATACGTATGCGTGTTTCATAGTTTCTGTCAAAATATTTTTTGGTTACCGGGCAAAGATAGCAAATATTTTCTTACATTTGCACTGCAACGGTTCACGAGGGGTTACGCCCCGTCAGATTAAATGGGAACGCAGTGAAAGTCTGCGACAGTTCCCGCTGCTGTGAGTCCTGCCCGACGATCCGAGGTGATCGGCCCGCTTGCGGGCGGTGTTTCGGATGCCCGGGTGTATTGCCGCGACACTCTTTTGCCACTGGTCCTGCGGGGTCGGGAAGGCGTTGCGGCGGGGACGAGTCAGAAGACCAGCCTTTGCCTGCCCGATGAACGGACAGTTCGGATGATATGCGTCTGCGGAGAACGGAGCTTTCGGAAAAGACCTGCGAGGCATCTTTTCGGTGGATTGATAACCTGAAGCGAGGCGGCTCTCTGTTTCCCTGATGAAATATTTTTCGAAACCGTTGTACGGCATACGCCGAAGTGCGGAGTTTGTGCAGAAGAAGAGTGTCTTGCCGATAAAGGTTTCAGTCGCAATAAAGTAGAGATTAGTATGGACTGAAACAAAGAGGTCGATCTGTTGCCGGGTCGATCTCTTTATTTCTGGTGTCGGACGGAATGGGCTGCCCGGCTTCTTCCCTCGGGCGCGGAAAAACGGCTGTCGGGTGTCTGCGACGGATTCTCCCGATACAAAAAAGCAGCGCTTTATGCGCTGCTTTTTTCAATTTTCCTGATCGCCTATTTCTCTTCCACGATCTTGAAGGAATCCTTGTAGAGTCCGCAAACGGGGCATACCCAGTCGTCCGGGATGTCTTCGAATGCCGTGCCGGGTGCGATGCCGCTTTCGGGATCGCCCTTGGCCGGATCATATACGTAGTCGCAGGCGGTGCAGTGGTATTTGCGGGGGAATATGCGGTCGGCCACCTTGTCCCAGTCGATCAGCTCCCAGTACGATTTGATGAAATCCGCGCGGCGGTTGCGGTAGTCGATATAGTAGGCGTGTTCCCATACGTCGATCGTCATGACGGGCTTGAGGCCTTTGGTCATGGGGTTGCCGGCATTGGATTCCGAGAAGATCTGCAATTTGCCGTCCTTGTCGGCTGCGAGCCACGTCCAGCCCGAGCCGAAAAGTCCGGTAGCGGCTTTGGAGAACTCTTCCTTGAAGGCTTCGACCGATCCGAAGTCGCGGGCGATGCGATCCGCCAGTTTTTGGGGCATCGGCTTCTGATCGGGGGTCAGCATCAGGAAGAAGAACGTGTGGTTCCAGGCCTGGGCCGCATTGTTGAAGATCGGACCGTCGGCTTTCTTGACGATTTCCTGCAGGGACATCGACTCGTAAGGCGTGCCGGGAATCAGGCGGTTGAGATTGTCCACGTAGGTCTGGAGGTGTTTGCCGTAGTGGTATTCAAAAGTTTCTTTGCTCATTTTCGGAGCGAGCGCTTCCGTCGAATACGGAAGTTCGGGCATTTTGTGAACCATAATTCTTTCTGTTTTAGGTTTTGATATTGTTAAAGATTCGGTTTGAATTGTCGTCGGAGCCGCCGCCGGGGTGCCGTGCAGCAGGATATATCCGTTGAGGTAGGCGGCGAAGAGCGTCCAGAGCAGGTAAGGTACGAAGAGCCAGGCGGCAGCGCGGTCCCTGCGGCTCGCGGCGAAGATGTAGAGTCCCACGAGGATATTCAGCAGTACGATGTCGATGAATCCGGCCAGCGGATTGCGCAGCGTGAAGAACAGGATGCTCCACAGGAAGTTGGCGATAAGCTGCAAGACCCACAGCCGGATGATTCCTTTGTGCTGCCGACGCACGATGAGACGCCCGAGCGAAAGTCCCATGCAGAGGTACAGGACGCTCCAGGCGATCGGAAATACGATATTGGGCGGCGTGAGTGTCGGCTTGGTCAGCGTCGGATACCATTCGGCGATGGACGAAGCCTGGAAAAAACTTGCCGAGATACCTACTGCAAAGCAGGCGAGGACGGGAATGAGGTAAGCCGCTATTTTTTTCATGCTTGGGGTATTGAAGTTTTTCTGATTCCGTGCAAGAACAGTGCAAATTACGCTGTTTTCTTTCCAAATTTAATAAAAATAATCGGATTCGAATCCAATTCCGGCTCCTTGATCGACGTGTTTTTTTCCAGGGCGGATGTCGTTTTCCCGGTATTCGTCGTGAACGTATCGATAAACGGTTTCGGAGATATCCGCTATGATTCGGGCATTTGTTTCCGGGTTTTCCGCCGAATCTTTGATGAAGACGGCGATGGTATAGCGGGTGCCGTCCGGCAGGATGACGAATCCCAGATCGTTGGTCCCGGCGAAGATGCCTCGTTCGTCGCGGTCGCTCGTGCCGGTTTTGTGTCCGATGACGGCGCCGGTTCCCGACAGTGGTTTCGGAAGACGGTCGGCACCTGTTTTACAGTTTATCAGGTTTTGCCGGATCATTTCCCGCAGTGTAGGAGTGAGAATCTGTTCTGTTACGAGCAGCTCCAGCAGAGCGGCCGCTTCGAGCGGCGTACTCCAGTTTTCGTAGCACGTTTGCGGATCGTCGTGCATCTGCTGTTCCGTTGCTGCGATTGCGAAATTGCGCAGTCCGAGCGACCGGACGTAGCGGTCTGTCGCTGCCGGACCGCCCGTGTGCTCGAAGAGGATGTCGCAGGCGTTGTTGTCGCTCAGCTGCAGGCTGTACTCCAACAGACGGCTGACTGAAAGCGAGATTTCGCCTTCGGGAAATTCCTTCCGAAGGGGACTGTACGTGTCGGGGACGAGCTCTTCTTCCGGAATGAATATTTCCGTGTCGGGCGTCAGTCCGTTTCGGTCCAGGTAATCTGCGACGGCGAGGGCCTGGTGGAATTTGAATACGCTCATCAGGGGGTAGCGGTCGTCGTTATTGACCGTTACCGTATCTTGTGCGTCGAGGATGACCGCAATACCGATTTCGGCTTTTTTATCCTTTATCACCTTTTTCAGCCGATACGACAGGTCGTCGCCCTGCGCTGCTGCGGCAAGCGGAAAGAACGAAATCCAGAGAATCGAGATCAGTGTGCGCATATACTTATTAGGTGAGATTGACCGGAAACAAAAATAGTGTAAATTTCGATTCCTTCCGGGGTGGATTTCATGATTTTTGTATCTCTTTCGATTATTAGGTTATGCCGGCGGGCGATTCGGGGTATCGTGTCGATGCCGTAAATCGTCCGATTCGCCTCGAATCAGTCCGCCTCGGTCGATTCTTTACGGCCGGAAGATCGAAACGCCGCTAAAATTATTAGCTTTGCGGACGGTTGATTTTGTGAATTATGAGAAAGAACTTACTGGCAGCAATCGTTTTGCTGGTATTGTACATTCCTTCTGTTTGGGCCGCAGCGGGGTATCCTGTGCGGGGCAGGGTTATCGACCGTCTTTCCCGGGAACCGGTCGCCTATGCAGCCGTTACGATCACCGGCCAGCCCGGTAAGGGCGCCATGACCGATTCGCTCGGGCGATTCGAGATCCTGCAGGTGAAGCCCGGCATTTACAGCTTGACGGCGTCGTTCATCGGTTACCGAACGGTCGTGACCCCCGAATACCAGGTGTCGGCCCGGACGCCTTTCATCGAAATCGAGATGGAGGAGGAGCCGGAGCATCTGAATGAAGTCGTCGTTCGTCCCTCGCCTTTCCGCCGTACGATCGAGAGCCCGGTCAGTATGCAGGTGATCGGGATGCGGGAGATCGAGAAGAGTCCCGGCTCCAATCGCGACGTGTCGCGTATCGTACGTTCCTATCCGGGCGTGTCGTTTTCGCCCATCGGTTATCGCAACGACCTGATCGTGCGGGGCGGCGGACCGTCCGAAAACCGCTTCTTCATGGACGGGATCGAAATTCCCAATATCAACCATTTCGCCACGCAGGGTGCCACGGGCGGTCCCGTAAGCATCGTGAATTCCGATCTGGTGCGCGAGATCAATTTCTATACGGGTTCGTTTCCCGCCGACCGTGCCGGGGCGCTCAGTTCGGTGCTGGATTTCCGGTTGCGGGACGGCGATCTCGAACGGCAGACCTTCAAGGCGACGCTCGGTGCCTCCGAAGTGTCGCTCAGCGGCAGCGGACACGTGGGTAAAAAGACGACTTACCTCTTTTCCGTGCGGCAATCCTACCTCCAGTTCCTCTTCAAATTGCTGGGGCTTCCTTTTCTGCCCAATTACATCGACGGGCAACTGAAGGTCAAGACCCGTTTTTCGGAGCGGGACGAGCTGACTTTCCTCGGACTGGTGGGCATCGACAACATGAAGCTCAATCTCGACGAGAAGGGCGAGGAGAACGAATATCTGCTCAGTTACCTGCCTCGTATCCAACAGGAAACCTTTACTGTGGGTGCCGTGTACCGCCATTACGCCGGACGGCACGTGCAGTCGGTGGCGTTGAGTCATAACTACCTGAATAACCGCAATACCAAATACCGCAACAACGACGAATCGACTCCGGATAATCTGACCCTGCGTTTGCGGGGCGTGGAGCAGAAGACGACCCTGCGGTTCGAAAATCGCTCCTACCTGGGCCGGTGGACGCTGCGCGAAGGAGCCGAACTGAACTATTCTACCTATCATAACAAGACTTTGCAGCGGACTTATCAGCAGGAAGCCGAGCTGCTGGACTATCGCACTTATTTGGGAATTGTCGGCTGGGGCTTTTTCGTGGGGGCCGACTATGCCTCCGCAGACAAGCGGCTGACGGTTTCGATGGGGGTGCGGGCCGACGGATGCGACTATTCGGCGGAAATGGAGCGTTTCTGGAAGCAGCTTTCGCCCCGTGTGTCGGCTTCTTATGCCTTGAGCGACAGTTGGTCGGTGAGCGGAAGCGCAGGGCTTTTCTACCAGTTGCCGCCCTATACGGCGCTCGGTTATAAAGACAATACGGGCGAGCTGGTCAATCGGGGTCTGGAGTATATGCGGGTCCTGCAAAGCGCCGTCGGCGTCAACTGGCGTCTGCGTGACCGGTTGGTGGTTTCGCTCGAAGGTTTCTACAAATATTATACGAATATCCCGCTTTCGGTGGCGGACGACGTGCCGCTGACCTGCAAAGGCAACGACTACGGCACCTCGGGCGACGAATTGCTCGTTTCTTCGGCCCAGGGACGCGCCTACGGTCTGGAGCTGATGGTGCGTTGGCAGCTTCCCGATCGTTTCAATCTGGTCGGTGCACTGACCGTTTTCAGCAGCGAATACCGCAGTCGGCACGATGCGAAATATATTCCTTCTGCCTGGGACAATCGTTTCGTGGCGAATATCAGCGGTACGTACGATTTCTCGCGTGGGTGGAGCGTCGGGGCGAAGCTGAGCGCTATCGGCGGAACGCCTTATACGCCGTACGACGTCGAGAAATCGTCGCTCGTCGAGGCGTGGAACGCTTCGGGACGTCCTTATTACGACTATTCGAAATACAATACCGGACGTTTGGATGCCTTCGCCCAGTTGGACGTGCGCGTCGATAAGGTGTTTTATTTCCGTAAATGCATGCTGGGTATCTATGTCGATTTGCAGAACGTGACCTTCAGCAAGCTCCGTCAGCCCGACGTGCTGATGAGTACCGGCGTGATCGAGAATCCTTCGGCTCCGCCTTCGGAGCAGCGTTATAAGATGAAGTATATCCGCCAGGCGAGCGGTACGCTGGTGCCGACGCTGGGCGTCACGGTCGAATTTTAATCGTACAGCCATGAAAAACAACCTGCTCAGCGACAAGCTCGCCTACAACGGGGATACGAAAACACGGACTCATCTGCATCTGTGCAGCTATACTGTGGATCGGGTCGAAGAGGCTGCGGGAGATGATTTCGGGGAGATGAAGTCCCGCTTTCAGCCCGATGGCATCACTTGGCTGCAGATTCACGGACTGGAAGATACGGATGCCGTGCAGACGGTTTGTACGCATTTCGGGATCGATTTTCTGGTCATGCAGGACATTCTCAATACCGACCATGCCAGCAAGGTCGAGGAGCACGATCAGTACAATGTGATTATTGCCAAGCAGATTATGGGTGGCGAAGCGATGCAGGTCAGTCTGGTGCAGGGCGCTGATTTCGTGCTGACGTTTCAGGAGCGGGACAACGATTTTTTCGACGATGTGATGCGTGCCATCCGTAACAATGTACTGAAAATCCGTACCCGACAGTCGGACTACCTGTTTTCGGTGTTGCTCAATGGCTTGATAACCGGTTATATGTCGGTTGCAGCGGCGATCAGCGACGGGTTGGAGGAGCTGGAATCTGCATTGCTGGCCGATACCGGAGACCGGGACATCGGAGTACAGATGCAGGAGCTCCGGCGGGATTACATGCAGCTCAAGCGGACGGTTCTGCCGCTCAAGGAACAATATTCGCGGCTATTTCGTTCCGATTCGAGTTTGTTGCACCGGGTCAATCGGCCCTTCTTCAACGATGTGAACGATCACCTGCTCAACGTGGCGCAAAATATCGACATCTGCCGTGAAACCCTTTCGTCGCTGATGGATTTGTATATCTCGAACAACGATTTGCGGATGAACGATATTATGAAACGGCTGACTGTCGTATCGACCATCTTCATTCCGCTGACTTTTCTGGTCGGAGTATGGGGGATGAATTTCCGTAACATGCCCGAACTGGAGTGGGAGCACGGTTATATCCTGGCCTGGGGCGTGATGATCGTCATCGGATTCGTGACCTATTTGTTCTTCCGCACGAAAAAGTGGCGTTGAGGTGCGCAGTCGGTGCTTTTTTGGCGGACGATGCGGGGAAATTCCGGGATTTTGATTTTCTTTGTACCAAAATTCCGGGCGGTACCCGCGATTTAGCCGACATAAATCCTTGTGCCGACTGCGCGAACATTCTATTGAAAACCTCCGATGAAAAAGATTTTCTCATTTTCCCTGCTTCTCATCCTTGGCCTCGTGGCTTCCCAGATTCTTCCGGGGATGCTCGGAGAGAGCTATCCTGCATTTCGGGCCGGGGCGACGACCTTTCTTTATGTCTGTCTGTCGTTCATCATGATCAATGTCGGCCGGGAATTCGAGATCGATAAAAAACGTTGGCGCTCCTATGCCGAGGACTATTTCATCGCTATGGCTACGGCAGCCGTACCTTGGCTGCTCATCGCTCTGTACTATGTTTTCGTGTTGTTGCCGCCCGAGTTTTGGGGCAATGGCGACGCCTGGAAAGAGAATCTGTTGTTGAGCCGTTTTGCCGCTCCGACTTCGGCCGGCATCCTGTTCACGATGCTCGCGGCCCTGCGGCTCAAGCGAAGCTGGATGTATCGGAAAATTCAGGTGCTGGCGATTTTCGACGATCTGGATACCATCCTGCTGATGATACCTCTGCAAATCCTGATGATCGGTCTGCGCTGGCAGCTTTTCGTCGTCGTGGTGATCGTCTTTCTGCTGTTGTGGCTGGGGTGGAAGAAACTCAGTACGTATGAGTTGAGGCAGGATTGGTGGGCGATTCTGACCTATTCGGTCGTGGTTTTCGGTGTTACCCAACTGGTTTACCTGCTTTCCAAATATTATTTCGGCGAGGAGGGCAGTATTCATATCGAGGTGCTGCTTCCCGCTTTCGTATTGGGTATGGTGATGAAAACCAGGCATGTCGAATCTCGCGGGGAGCGGATGGCCGCTTCCGGCATTTCGTTCTTGTTCATGTTTTTGGTTGGATTGAGCATGCCGTTGTTTATCGGTATGACTGCTGCGACTGGGGAAGCTGCTTCTTCCGTGACCGGTTCGCAGCCCATGATGTCGTGGGGCGTGATCGCATTCCATGTGGTGATCGTCTCGTTGCTGTCCAACCTGGGCAAACTTTTCCCGATGTTTTTTTATCGTGATCGGAAGTTGAGCGAACGTCTGGCCCTTTCGATCGGTATGTTTACCCGCGGCGAGGTAGGGGCGGGCGTTATCTTCATTGCGCTGGGATATAGCTTGGGCGGTCCGGCACTGGTTATTTCGGTGCTGACCCTCGTGCTGAACTTGGTACTCACGGGGATCTTCGTCGTTTGGGTTAAAAAACTCGCCTTGCGGACTTACGCTCCCGAAGAGTTCGATGCCGTATCGACGATCCGTTGAAAGACGGATTTCGCCGGAATCCGTTTCTGATCTTTCACTCCGGATATAAAAGATTGCGGGAAAAAAGGTTCCCTTTCCTTGTGAATATCGAATGCAGTTGGGGGCGTGTGGGCTACGAGGTTTGATTCTGCTTTTGCCGCAGCTGTCCTTCTGACCTTGTGCAGCAACAGTGGAGGGCCGCTTTCGGAGTGGCGACAGGCTTTTTCCCTCTCCCCTTCTTATCCTGTGTTGGGAGGAAAGTCATCAGTTTATAGCGTTGCATGTATTTTCTCTTTTAACTCCGCAGCATTTCCGTTTACCCTCCAGCGTTTTTTCTCTCCTTTTATAATAGTATAGGTGTATTGTCTTCTGAACCGATCGAAGGTGTTTCTCGCGATCCCGTATTCCTTGCAGATTGCCGCGATACTTTTTCCCTGATTCAGCATTTGGACGATTTCAGCTCTGCCGGTTAGCCGTGCGGATCCGATTTGTTTTCCTGTTTCCCGAAAGATACTGTATTTTTCCATATTTTGTCGCGTCGCATTTTATGAGTCGGGCGACTATTGCGGATTCTGTTTCGCCTGTAGGTACTCTGTGGTGGTATCGGCCAAGTGGTTTTTATTTTCAGTCTTGTCTGCTTTGAATCTCTGATGCTCCTTTTGAAACATCTGATAATTGCCATATTTGGTCATTATCTGTTCGATGGTCTGCATTGGCATTATGCCTTCGTTATTGTACGACAATACGATGTATCTGAACCGGGCGTTCCGGATCAAATCTTTGAATGTATGCTGTACTTTCGCCTTACTGCAATAATTCGATTTGTTGTATTCTCTTAGCTCCGTTTTTCCCTTCGGAGTAAATGATTTATAGTCGGCAATCGTGTTCAGCAGATGGTAGTTTGCGCTGTATTGTCGGGAGTTGTACGGTGGGTCGAGGTATAAAATATCGCCCTCGATCCGCTTAATCAGACTATTCGCATCTTCATTGTACACTTCGTGTTCGCCGTTGTTTATTTGGTAATCTGCGGGAGCGATAACGAGCGTTTTCTGTGCTGACTGTTTGAGATGTTTGAAAAATGCTCCGTATACGGATGCCGTATTGGCGCATTTGGCTGCGTTTTCGAGCAGACAGCACAGCCGGAAATAGTATAAATCGTCGGATATTTCTCCGGTTTCTGCCAATGCTCGATAGTCGATCTGATGGCATCTATTTTTGATCGTTGTCATCGGAGAAATACTGACGGTCATTACCCCCCCCCTCGACAATATTGAGAGTATATGAGACCATTCTCTGTCCCTGACAGCGAGTTCAGTATTTCTATATAATCGGCTTTGTTCGCAAGTTCGTAGCAGTTGCCTATATAGTTGCGATTGAGGACATAACTGTAATACTTCCAATTATTGGCTATTACTTTGCTAACTCGTGTTTTGAAATGAGCCCTACGATACACGTACCTGCAAAGAGATCGCAGAATACCATATCCGATGGATTATCGCCGACGACCTTTTTGATCGTATTGTCGATAAAATCCCGCAGCGAATATTTCGATCCTATGTAATTCATCACTCGTACATGATATTATTAAACTTCAGCATTTCTTCGTCGTCTGTAAATTCTATAATATTCCAAGGATAGGAGGTAACGTCTATTGGATTTTGTGTCGAACGCTCTGAATGCGTTGATGTTTTTTTGACCGAGTTCTGATTCCGGGCATATCAGGATTGGATGTATTACGCTCGGTCTGTTGGGAATATACTACTGTTCTATTCAGTCTATATATCGGGATATCTGTCTGGGATTAGTTACGGCCTTCAGTTCGATAGGTACGATCTATTTTGTTTTTTCATCTATTTTCTGCGAAAACATCACATCGATTCGCTGCATGCCGATGCCGCATGAAACCTTGTTTCCTAACTATTCTATGTTTTTGCAATTGACTTTAAGGGCCCGGTTCAAGATCGGATCCCTGCCGATATGTTGCGCCAAATACATCTGCAAATGTACTTTATAGGCTTTCCTGTTGCGTCTCTTGTAGATCAGTCGGGGCAAGATGTCGAACGCGGTCTGTGTTTCGTCGGCATATACTTCAGTTTGCAACATATTTTCGACTTGTCTTCTGTTTTCATCGGTGAAACTGTTCCCGTTGAGGGCCTTATGGTTATTTTTTCGAGCGGATTAAAGAAAACAACCGCTCTGCCTCATAGGGCATAAGCATGGTATTTCCGCGATTGCCTTTCAGCTTTCTGTATATCAAACTGCACAGCATTTGATAGGGGCCTATATACCTTATTATATCATCCAAAGCCTCCCATTCGGAAGCCCCTTTTGCAAATACTTCGTACGGTTTGCTCAATACCCGGAATGTCAGATTTATCCAAAGTTTCTCGCGCAAATAGTAACCGTCGGGTTTAAGGAAAGGGTCACTGGCGATCTGATATATGCCGTAAAATTTCCCTTCTTTTCCTTTCGATGTCTGCACGTAAAATATCGCATAATCGTTCGCGCGTACCCGGCTGAAATCGGCCATCATTGCAACCAGTGTATTTCCCGTTTGAGCAACTGATATATTGGAATGTGCTGATCGGTTGAAACCTACGGTTTTATTTCTGGATCTCGTGCCTGCGAACATGTGCTCCAGATGTACTCGGAAACTCTGCTCGGTTGAATAAAAAGTAGTCGCTTTTCAACGCTCTGTATTTCCAGATGTTTTGTGCGCCTAATTTACCGCGATTCCCTTCGATATTTTTAACCACGATGCCCTTTAACTTGACTTTCAGGTGTTGTTTTACGGAATCCATTATCTTGAAAGCCAAAGGAATCACTTCGCTTTTTTCAGAAATATCCCCAGGTGACTATCGCAAAATAACCGTTCTTTCTCAAGTATCGGAAGCCGTGGCTATTGCGTTCGACAATTTTTTTTAGAAAGCATCGATGTCCGAAATATTGGACTGGTCCCTGCTGTCGTCGGTGAATTTTACGATGTCCAGATAAGGCGGATGAGCGATCATAAAATCGACCTCCTCTCGGTGCCTTTCGCCCAGCTATGCTGCGATCGCCTCGGAAAACGGCTGTCGATCGGTGACATCGACACTCTTGATTGCGTAGTTGATCGAAGACCATTCGCTCATAATGCTATTGACATAATCGATAATTTTTTTGGGGGGGCGAATCCGATGTAATCTTTGCGCAGGTTTTCATATGCGAACAGGGTAGTCCCGCTGCCTGCGAACAACTCCAGCACGGTATTTCCGGCATTCGTAAGCGTTTGAGTAGTTGGGGAACGAAATTGCCGTGATAGATATTCTTGTGCTTGCCTTGCCTCTCTCTTTCGGGGATCAACCACAGGCTGTCCACATTTAGATCGATCTGCTTCCAGTTATCTTTATTGATCTCCATAACCTGTTTGAATTTATCTTTATACCTCGGCTGAATAAGGGACTTTGTAAAATTTTTTTATCCTACATAGATCCTTTACGGTGGGATCCAATTACAAAGATACACGAAACGGTAAGATATATCAGCTATAAGGGGCTGTTTGGACAATAAAAAAGGCGGAAAACTTAAGTTTTCCGCCTTTCCGTACCCCCTCAGGGGCTCGAACCCTGGACCCCAACATTAAGAGTGTCGTGCTCTACCAACTGAGCTAAAGAGGCGTTTGCAGGTGCAAATGTAGGATGTTTTTTTTATTTCTGCAAGAAAAAAATATTTTTTCTTCGTAAAAAATGCAGAGGAGGGCTTCGAAACGGAATTTTGCTTTTTTTTATCTTGTGTATATACTAAATAAAATATTATTTAAGTTATATAGGTGCATCGACTGGTTACCGAATTATTATGTTTCAAGATTTATTATTTCGGTACATCCGTCCAGGTGATGGAAAAAACGCCGCCTGTGGGCTAAAAATCATTTTTTTTGGGGGGGGGATTTTTTGTAGGTACGAATATTTGAATTTTAAATGTAAGATATTCAATATATTGTGATTTTTGATTTGCTTTTTTATTGAAAAAACTGTCTTAAAAAGTTGTTTAAGTTAGATTAATTTCCTACCTTTGAAAGAATTTCGGATTAAGAATTCGATTCCGAATGAAGGCGAGAATATTGATTCCGTTCGGTGCAGTTGCTTTATCGCAGGAATACGCTGGGGAACGGACGGGACAAAAGAATTGAATTTTGTTGGTTATATTGTGTATTAGGATTATTCTACGATACTTGCATGGTGGATTTTCGCTTTTTTATGATGTTTTTAATACCTAACTTTTAATTTTTATTAACCCGAAAGGGTGTCCGGATTTCGATCCGGTAGCTCTTTCACTAAACTACTTGTTATTTTTTTTCTATGAAAAAGTATTTTTCTTTTGCGATGGCGCTTGTGGCGATGCTCGCAATGGTGAGTGCAAGCAGTGGCTGAAGCGACGATGGCGTGGATTACAGCGTCACCATCGTAGCTAAAACTACGCTTTCCTTATCGAAAAACGCTGGAACGGGTCGTTTGGCGTATGAAATTCAAGGGGCCGATAAATCGTCTATTGTCGAGGCAACGACGAACGTGGATTGGATCAAGAATTTCAACTATGCGGAGCCGGGATACGTCCAGTTTGATTACACTGCACTCGACGAGGGTGTCGAGTCTCGTTCGGGGCAGATCACCCTTTCTTATACGGGGGCAGCCGATGTAGTCGTTACCGTAAATCAGGGTGGTACCATGACGTTCGAACTTACGATCGATCCGAAGTCGATTACGGCAAACGGCTGTGCAATGCAGATCGTTCCTTCGAACGAGAGCGAGACCTATCTGTGCGCTTTTATGACTAAAGAATACGTCGATTCGTTCGAGTCCGACGAGGCTTTCATTCAGGCCGACTTGGAGGCGGTGAAAGAACAGGCCGAAAGTCGGGGGATGAAGTTGTCTGAATGGTTGAACATCTTACTCATGAAAGGTTCGAAGACCAATACCGTGGATGACTTGTCGCTTGCCAATACGGCATATTATGGGTATGTGTACGGTTGTACGTCCGAGGGCGTGCCTACTACGGACCTTTTCAAGGCGGAGTTCACGACCCAGAATGTCGAGATGACCGACCTTACGTTCACGGTTACTTCCAAGCAGGTCAATGCCGACCCTTATCCCGACAACAATCCTTACAACGTAGAGGTAACGATCACTCCGAGCAATCCGGATGCGAAGTGGATGTTCTCGACGATGAACAGTTATGTTTACAAGGTTGACGAGTGGACCAGCAAAGAGTATTTGCAGGAGTTGCAGTCCAGTGCGCGTAAGCAGCGTCCGACTCTTTATCAGGGCGAGCAGAAGTTCATGTTGAACACGTCTTTAAAAAACCGTGTATGGGGCGGTAACGACTACTATTTCTGGTGCTTCGGCATGGATGACAACTACAATATCAACAGCGAAAATGCCGAGGAATATTTCACGGTTACGACCGGAGAGATTCCTGTAACCGATAATTGCACGTTCACGGTCGAGAAGTTGAATGTGACAGCTCAGGATTGCGAGATCAAGATTACGCCCTCGAATCTGGAGACGAAATATTTCATCGGTATGTATCCCGGCGGCAGTGCCGAGAAATACGGTAAAAGCGTTTGTGTCGAGCGTCTGCTCCAGCGTCTGGATATGTATGATTCCGGTTCGGGCCTGGGTGATGGCACCCCTCCCAACTGGCAGACCAACGAATGGGTGCAGAAAGGCGAAATGAGACAAATACGGACATCGTACTACCGATGTTTCGGTGACCGAATTCACGACTCCGGAATATGTCGCTCCTACAGATTTTAAGTTGGAATTCGAGTTCTCGAAGATCGAAATGCGTAGCTTTACTTGTACCGTTACTCCGTCTCAGGACGACGTTTGGTACCATGTAGGTCTGACTTCTGCAAACAACTTCGATCAGTATAAGGATTGGCGTCAGTTCATCGATGCAGTGATTCATGCAGACGGTGGCGGTACATTGGCACAGTATGTCGGTGAAGAGGTTCTGACATCTTCGTGTACGCCGGGTACCGAGTATGTGGCTTATGGTTTTGCTTATGCGGATGGCCAGGCTCAGTCCGATTTGAGTTCTGCCCGCGTAGAATCGAAACCGTTGCCGCGTAATATGAAAGCAACTGTATCTGGAACATGGCAGGTTTACAACGGTGATGAACTTGCAGCTCGTTATCCTGCAGCTTGGGGGAACTATGCTGGTAATCAGTATGTATGCGTTTACCAAGCGGAGCCGACTAGTGAGGAAACTGCTCATACGTGGGTCTTGATCCATGCACCTCGTGGTGGTACGCTGCCTCTGCCGGATATGTTGATCTTCGATTATTTCGAGAATTATCCGTTTGTAGCCATCTATAAGGATGCTAAGCACGGTCGTTGTACTCCGCCGGGAGTAGGTCCTTGGGGCTTCTACTATGCAGGTCAGGATGCAACCGGTGCTTGGGGTGAGTTGATGTATGAAGAAATCTTGCTGAACGATCCTGACCACCAGGGTGATATCGATACTGCTCCGACCGATGGTTTCGATGATAAGCGCGGCGAGGTATCGGCTGTATCGACCGTATCGAAGGTGGATCTTTCTGCTCCGATTCGTTTCAGCCAGGCTTCGTTCATGCAGATCGAGCGCGAGCGTGCAGACCATGGCAAGTCTTCGATCCTCAATGCAGCTTCTAAAAAGGAGGTATCGGATAAATTGGATTTTGATGTAAGAGCACAGCTCAAGGCTGCTTCTGAAATCGTTAAATAATCCGAAACAAAACGGTTATTCGTCGAATTTCGACGAGTAACGGAATCCCGGAGGGGAAGAGAGCGATCTCTTCCCCTCTTTTTTGTGTATAAGGATCTTTGGAAGAGATAGACTTGGGGAAAGTCCCTTGACATTCGTTTGTATGTCGGGGAAAGTCCGGCGGCATTTGCGCCTGTTTTACGGGGACTGATAATGTGATTGTCTTTTGTTTTATGGGATTGATTGGGAGCGAGGTTTCTGTTTTGCAGGGAAGATCGTCAGTGCCCCCCCCCTCTCTTTGGAGTGTTCGAATCGTTTTTTATAGGAAGGTTGTCGGTGCTAAGAGTCCGATTATTGATAACGGCTGCTTGGGGCAGGAAATGACAGAGTCGGATTGGTGTTTGTCCGGGTATTTCATCCTTGGGCGGAGTGATTGGTGCTGGTGTCCCTATTCTTCGGTATTTTTTTCGTCGCTCCCGAACGGAAAGTAAAAAGTAATGGGCATTGCCGTCTTTCTATAGCTATCTATATAGTGGTAAATAGAAAAACCGGCCTGCAAATATCGGCGGAATGCTGAGTAGGGTTTTGTATTCCGTATAATGGTGTCGAATCGGGTGCGACAGGGTGGGAGTTTCAAAACCAGGGCAAGGACGGTTTTCAGAGATATTGGAAGGAACCCTTCGATAGCGGATGCTCCGTCACTTGTCGCTTGTTACTTCTCCTGTCATCTGCATCTATTATCTGTTGCCCGTTACTTGTGTCCCTGTTATTTACCTTCGTCACCTGCTGACTGTTTCAGCTATCCGTCGCTTGCCGTTGCTCGCCATTTGCCCGGTTGTACGCTGCCGGCCTTCTGTCCCCTGACTCATCGCCCGATTGCCTGCTACCAGCTTTTCCCGGTCGGTTGTTATCTGTAGTTGCCGCTCGTCACGTGCTACCAACTCTTCGTCGCTTGCTCTCTGCTCCCGTCGCTTGTTGTTCGCTGCCTGTCTTTCGTTACTCGCCATTTGCGCCTGTCACTCGCTTGCCGTTGCCTGTCTTTTGACCTGTTGCCTGCTGTCAGCACTCGTCGTCCGAGGGAGGTTTCTGTCGTGCGTGTTCGATCGTAAAACGAAACGATCCGACAAAACTTGTCGGAAGCGAGGTGTTTTAAGATGTTCTTGGAGTGTAGTACGAATGAAAAAAGGCTGTCTATATGTAGCAGACAGCCCTTTTTATTTTTGAGCGGCGAGCGGATTATTGTTCGGCCGACAGCCGGAGTTTGTCGCTGTTCCACTCTCCGCCGGCATCGGGGTAGAGAACCGGGCGCTCCTTTTCGAGGCCCTTGAGGTGGAGATAACCTTCGTAGAGGTTGATTCCGTTGGCGGAATCTTCGGCGAGCGAGAATGCTACGACGCACGGATGCAGTTTCGTGGTGTGGTAGCTCTCCTCGATACGGGCGATATAGGCCGCCTGCCATGCGGGATCGTTGCTGGGATTCCCTCCCTTGCGGCGGGACATACCGCTGCGGCTGGTGTTGATCGGAGCCTGTTCGACGACATAGAAGCCATATCGGTCGCAAAGGTCGTACAGCGCACCGGATACGCCGCCTGCCGGAAGCAGAATCAGGTTGTACCCCTGTTCCTTCCATTCGAGCAGTTGGCTCGGCGATACGGTCGTACCCAGGTCGGGTACGGCCTTGAGTGCTGCCGGATACCCGTTGATCGCCAACTGCCCCCGGGTGTTGCCGACGGTGCGGAAGCCGACCTTGAGCGATACGTACTCCGTATAACGGCCTTCGGTCTGTGTCTTGAGCCGCAGGGTGTAAAGTATCGGGTTGCGGGCGCTCCATACCATCGTATCGGGAATCTGGGCGACCAGACGCAGGGTGTCTTCCCTGCGCATGTCGAGTTCGATCTCCTGGCTGCCGTATGTCACGACTTCGTCCTGCGGCGTCAGCAGTTCGTAGTGGATTTTCGCTTTCTTGGGATTCAGCGCGTCGGTTTTCACCACGATGCCGACCTCGCCGTTGAAGACGCTGCCGTTTCGGTACGTTTTGGTGAACAGGTCGCGGATGCGGATGGTCGGCTGGGAAAATACGTAGCAACTGCCTAACGCCGGTTCGGAGGGATGCGTCCAACTCTCGAGTACGGCGCTTGCTGGATTGGACAGCACCTTGATCGTCAGATTATTGACCCCTTCCCGGATCTGTTTGGTGAAGTTGTAATCCGCCGGATTGCTCCCGTTCTGGCAATACCCCGCGACCTTCCCGTTCAGGCGAATTTCGTAGGCCGACGAAGCCCACTCCACATGCAGGAGCACCTGGCGGTTTACCCAGGCGAAAGGCACCGTGAATTTCGTGGAAAACTCCGTGCCGGCTTCGGTCGTCGTCTTTTCCCACTCTGCCAGCGGGGTGAAGTATTTGGAGGCTTCGCGCGATCCGGCGGCGGCTTCTTCTGCCGTCGGATAGACGACGAAGGTGGTGCGGGAAAGCTCCTTGCCTATCTCGACCGGCTCCGGCGAAGCGTAATCCTGGGCGCAGGCCATCCATGCGGAAGAGAGAAGGAGCAAGGTCAAAAGACTCTTCATAAGGCGATAAATTTTTTATGCGGCTCGGGCGGATGCGGACGAGTTGGACCCGCCGTCCGCCTTTCGCTGTTTAGTTAAGTAATAAGATACGATCGGCACTCTTTGTCTGCGAACCCGTACGTTCGCTCCCGCTTTGCGCTGTGCTCTGCGGCTTGGCGCTCTTTGTACGCGGGGCGATACGGATTCCGTCGCCTTTTCGTATATTTGTCCCTGTAAAGTTACTAATTTTTTCCGAATATGACTCCCGACTATCCCCGGCTCAATTTTCCTGCCGTCAAATTGCGGATTTCGCAGCGCGGGGAGCAGACGACCGTCTGGGACCCGCTTCGGGGAATCTACCTGGTGCTGACTCCCGAGGAGTGGGTGCGCCGTCATTTGATCGGGTTTCTGATTTCCCATTGCGGAGCACAGCCCATGCGGATCGTTCAGGAGTATGCCGTAGCGATGAACGGATCTCCGCAGCGTGCCGATGTGGTGGTCGTGGACGATCGGGCCTGTCCGCTGATGCTCGTCGAGTGCAAGGCTGCCGGGATCGGAATAGACCGTCAGGTGCTGGCGCAGGCCGTCCGGTACAATTCGGTGCTGGGGGCCCGTTACGTGGTCCTGACCAACGGCCTGGTGCACTATTGTTACGAGTATGCCGAGGGGCGATATACCCGTATGGACCGTTTTCCCCGCTTGTAAGTCATAGGCTTTATGCGGGCCTGATGCGCATGGATTTTTCCCGATACTTTTGCATTCGGATATATTTTGGTTAATTTAATCAAAATATTTGGGGGGGGATTTTTATATTAGTTTTGTACCGAAAAGAGTAAAAGCCCCCCCCCACAATAATTTATTGTAAAAATATCGGAATCTTCTGCATATAGTAAAAGACATTATTTCGTATCTTGGATATTATTTCGTAACGATTGGAAATCAACTCTTTTACATCACTTCAAATTCATTTGCTATGAAAAAAATTATTCTTTCGTGCGCTGCCGCTCTGCTGGCGATAGGAAGCGCCCATGCAACTCCCAAATTTTTGAGTTTGAACAACAAACACGGCAAAACAACTATCAAAATTGAAATCCCTGCATCCGACCGTGATGAAACCAACGGACTTTCAATCGAAGATGTGGTGCTTTATAACAGTGGTAAAACCTTCCAGGCAAAGAGTGTCGATGCAATTTGGGGCGATAATTCCACCGTTATTTTGCAGTTCGAGAAACTTACCGCTTTCGAGGATTGCACACTCTCTTTTTCTCTCAACGGTGAGCCGGTCAGTCTGGATATTCAGAGCTGCCTGGCCGATCGCAAATAAGATTCGCCCCTCATAGTCGGGGTTGGTGGCAAGCGTGCCTGCGCTCTGGGAATGCAGAGTTTATATTTGGGGGTCATGTCTTTCCGATGTACCCTTGGCCAACGATCGCGGCATCGAGCTTATTTGCGGTCTGTGCCGCTTCTGTAATGCCGACACGCCCTTCCTCTCCAAAGAGGGGAAGGGCGTGTCGGCTTCCAATAGCTCCCCGAAAACATATAATCGCGTTTTGTTATTTGTTGCCGGGCGGTCGAATGTCCGTTCGGAACGGTGCGATTTCTCCTGAAGATATCGACTTCGGAGGCGATTCTCCGTTATAGATTCTGGTAATGAGCTTCGATGTATCGTTGGAACGCCTCCCGGTAATTTTCGCCGATCGGAACGTATTCGCTGTCACTTATGAAAACCCGACCTTTCACGTAGCTCCTGATACGTTGCAGGTTGACGATGTAGGAACGGTGGACCCGCATGAGAGCCGGAAAAGAGTCGTGATGGTCGATCGGTCGTCCAGATGGAGCCGTACGTATTCGCCTTCGCTTTCCAGATAAACGATGTCGCTGATGCGTACCAGTGTCGTTTTGTAGTCGGCTTTGATCGAGATGTACTCCCGGTCGCGTGGAGTGGCTTCCGGGGCAGGAGCGTTTCCTTGTGTCTTCCGATAGGCCAGCAGTTCGTACAGCGACTGCGCCTTGGCTGCCGAGCGGCTGAAATCAGCGAAGCTGAACGGTTTGAGCAGGTAGTCGATCGCATCGAGTTTGAATCCCTCGACGGCGTATTCCGAATAAGCCGTCGTGAAGATAATCATCGGGCGGCTGACGAGCGAACGTACGAACTCCACACCGCTCAGGTCGGGCATGTTGATATCCACGAAAATCAGGTCGATCGGATTCCCGGCTAGATATTGCTGGGCTTCGATGGCGTTGGTGAATGCTTTTTCGAGCTTCAGAAAATTGATTTTGGCGATATAACCCTGTAATTGCCGCAGTGCCAGCGGCTCATCATCTATGGCGATACATTTCAGCATGGCATGATGGGGATTATGAGTTTGACGGTATAGACGGCCGGATCGGAATCGTCGATCGAGAGCGTATAGTTGTCCTGGTAAATCAATGCCAGCCGTTTTTTGACATTTTCGAGTCCGATACCCGTAGTACCCGGCCGGGATTTTTCGTGACGGCTGTTGCTGATGACGGCCGTCACCGCGTCGTCCCGGTAGCCGATTCGGATATGGATGAACGAGGCGTGGTTATAACTTACTCCGTGCTTGAACGCGTTTTCGACGAATACGATCAGCAGCAGGGGCGGGATGGCCACTTTGTTCGGGATCGTGGCCGGATAATCCAAGCATATATCGATGCTGCTGTCGTAACGGATGCGCATCAACTCGATGTAGTTCTCGATGAATTGGATGTCCTTTTTGAGCGATATGGTTTCGCTGCCCGATTCGTAGAGAACGTACCGCATCATCTTGGACAGTTCGATGACGGCGCTTTTCGCGTATTCGGTATCTATGTCGATCAGGGCGTGGATATTGTTGAGCGTATTCATGAAGAAATGGGGGTTGATCTGGTATCGCAGATAATCCATTTCCGCTTGCAGGTTCTGACGTTTGAGCTCCTCCATTTGCTGTTCGTCGCGCAGGGAGCGATACAGCAGTTTGATACCCATGTTCAGGCCCGTCATGAAGAATCCCAGCAGGATGTTCCAATAGATCGCCAGATCGGTGAATGACGCTTTGCCGTTCAGGATGTAGGGTTCGGTGTCGTATGGAGCGTATTTTTCATAGATGGCGACCAGCGAGAAAACGGCCGTAATGGTCAGCAGATTGACGACCAGATACCATACATAACGATGTTTTCGCAGTAACAGTCTGGGAGCGATCAGGCTGTTGTGGATGATGAAGATCAGCAGATAAGGTGCGATTTTTAGCCAGGCGATCAGAATGTTCTCCAGACTGACGTGTACCTCTTCGAGCATTTTCGAGTTGAGGACCGGTACTAGGATAATCACCATCCATACCATCAGGTACAGGAGGTTTTCTCCGATCATTTGTTTGCTGCTGAATTTCATATTGGCAAAGATAGCGATAAGCCGGAGGCAAACGCAAATTTATTTGCATTTTGTCGAGGCGAAATGTTCGGTGTCAGAGATAGTGAAAGGTGAGGTCAATCGTGCAGGCTTGCACGCAAAGATTGCCGAACCGCATCCTATCTTCTACAAATACAAAGATAGTGAAAGCCGAGAAGAAAACGGGAACTTGTTCATCGTTTTCCGAGGCGCATCCTGTTTTCTGCAAAGATAGTGAAAGGTAAGGACAATCGTACGGACTATTGCGAAGATTTCCGAGGAGCCTTCGAAACAGCTTGCCGCCTGAAAAGGCGGCAAGCTGTTTCGAAGGGAAACTTGTCGGATTGTCGGCGGAAAACCCTTCGATAGCGATTTTTCGTGCGTCATCGAATCGGCCTATTTCTCCAGCAGAGCCGTATTGTATAGGTAGCGCTTGATGCTGCGTTTGGGCGTCTTTTCAAATTCGGTGGGATAGACCGTGATGCTTGCGACCTGTTCGTAGGATGCCAACAGTTTGTTGAGTTCCTTGAGGTTGTTTTCCATGATTCGGGGCAGTTCCTCTTTATCGATCCCTTCGAGCTCCGCCTGTTCGAAGTCGGGAACGACCAATGCCGTCAAACGACTGTTGTGCTCCAGAACCAGCGATTCCTGGACCATATACATGTTGTTGAGTTTGTCTTCGATCTCTTCGGGGTAAATGTTCTGTCCGCTTCCCGTGAGTATCATGGTTTTCGAGCGGCCGCGGATGTAAAGCGTGCCGTCCGGATCCATCGTGGCGATGTCGCCCGTATGGAGCCACCCTTTTTCGTCCAGGACCTTCCGGGTTTCCTCCTCGTTCTTGTAGTAACCCATCATGACGTGCTCGCCGTGCACCAGGATCTCGCCCGCGACGTGTTCGGGATCGGGCGAGTCGATCTTCACCTGGATAAATTCCGAGAGGAAACGCCCGCAGGAACCGGCCTTGAATTCGTTGTCGGGAGTGAAGCTGATGAGCGGAGCGCATTCGGTCATGCCGTATCCAATCGTGATCGGGAATTTGATACTCATCAGAAATGCTTCGGTTTCCATATTCATCGGTGCACCGCCCACGATGAAGATGTTCACCTCTCCGCCGAACGATTCCATCATCTTCTTGCGGATTACCGAGCGCAGGGCGGTATTCAGCAGCGGAATCTTCATAGCGATACTCATCGGCCCCTTTTCGAGCAGCGGCAGTACCTGTTTGCGATAGACTTTCTCGAGAATCAGGGGTACGCAGCAAATGATCGTGGGGCGCACGACCTGCATGGCTTCGATCAGGATCTTCGGAGTGGGAATTTTGCCCAGCAGGGTGATGTGGCCTCCGACGGCCAGCGGCGCGAGAAAGTCGAATGCACAGCCGTAGGCGTGTGCCAGAGGCAGGAACGAGAGCGTGCGTCCGCCGCGCTGGAAATAGTTCGTGCCGGTTTGGGTGTTTATGGCTCCTCGGGCGAAGAGCACGTTGCCCGTCAGGTTATTGACCGAGAGCATGACGCCTTTCGAATATCCGGTCGTTCCCGAGGTGTAGTTGAGCAGGATCATCCGGTCGTTGGGAATCTTGTGAAAGCGGATATGCTCCGGTCCGAACCCTTTCGGATAGGCTTTGCGGAAGTGATTTTCGCGGTTCTTCTGGAAATCCGTCAGTTTCTTCGGATCCCGGCGCTCGTAGATCGCGTTCAGGTCCGTGAGCGAGAAGACGGCTTCGACTTTCCGGATCTGGTCGGCTTCGATCGCGTCCCAGAACGTGTCGCCCAGGAAAAGCAGTCGGCTTTCCGAATGGTTGATGATGTGGATCACGTCGTTGGCATGGAAATCCTGCAGAATGGGCACGATGACCGCGCCGTAAGTGATCGTGGCGATGTAGGTGATGCACCAGCGGGGATTGTTGCGGCCGATCAGCGCAATTCGGTCGCCCTGCCGGATGCCCGCCTCGTCGAAGAGCAGATGCAGCTTGGCGATCTCGGCGCCCATTTCCAGGTAGGTGAAGTTCTCCTGCTTGAAATAGTCGGTCAATGCCGGCAGTGCATAGTTCTCCCGGAAGCTGGTTTCGTAAATATTAATCAGGTTTTCGCGTAACATAGAATTTTCGGTATCAAGTAGTGGATAATTCAATTTTTAGGGCGAAACGCCTGTCCCGGGGGGACTGGTGTCCGGCCGGATTCGGGTTATTCTTCTTAACCTCTTCCGGCAAAGATAATATATGCCGGGAACAAAGCAAATTTCGTGTGTTTCGCTTTTTGACAGTTCGTACAAATCGGTATTCGTTGCGAGCAAATATATGAAAATCTATCCAATCGGTAAAATACCCGTTTTTTGTCGGAAGAATTCGGGGATGCCTTCGTTTTTATTTTACAAGGCCGTTTCAGCCGGTTTCGACAGATCGGATCGCAGCGGAAACAGACACAAATAGATCGAAATCGGACAATACAAGCGTGTTGAATAATGGCGATTTCCGGCTCGCTATTTACCGTGGATTGAAAGTCCGATCTGAAACGGGCGGATGAAGCGATCCGAATGACCGTTGGGGCAGGAGATGGAGCAGTCGGATTTTTTTGTGCCTATTCGGATATGGTTCCGGTTTCGGACCTTATTCGATAAAAAACGATTCGCCAAACAAGCGAATCGTTTTTACCGTGCTATTTGTCTGCTTTTCGATGGGGCTTCCAGATGTATATTTTGGATTCCGTGCCGTTTTTCAGCCGAACGATATTTTTGCGGTGGGTGTAGAGCAGCAGAACGGCCGTGACGAACGAGAAGACGATGAAAGGCACCGATTGGTTCACTTTGGGCGAAGCGATCGTGAAGACCGGAAAGCAGCAGCCGGCCACGATCGAGGCGAGTGAAACGTAGTGCGTCATCATCAGGATCACGACCCATACGGCGAAGCAGAGCAGTACTACCGGCGGATAAATACCCGTAATCGCCCCTACCAGGGTCGCCACGCCCTTGCCGCCCCGGAATCCCGCGAAAATGGGGAAGATGTGTCCGAGCACGGCGGCGAATACGGCGATGATCTTGATATTTATCAGCCACATATCGTTGATGTAGGCGTCGTATTTGAGGATCTCGGTCAATGTGACCGCGACGAATCCCTTGAGGAAATCCAGCAGAAAGACCGGCAGGGCTGCTCGGCGTCCCAGTACCCGCAGCATGTTGGTCGTACCGGCGTTTTTGCTGCCGTGTTCCCGGATGTCGATGCCGTAATATTTTTTGCCTATCCATACGGCGCTGGGGATCGAGCCGAGCAGGTAGGCGATGATTATCATCGTGATAATGCAATAGTAAGTCAGTATCATGCCCTTTATTTGTCAGGATTGTATATGCAAATATAAACGAAAAAAATTTAAATACTGCGGCTTTTGGGGAAAATAGTCCGAAGCGAACGGGAAATCCGGGAGTTTTTCGTATATTTGCAAAATTAAATCAATTATTAACCGCTCTAAAATAGTTAATTTTATGATCAATACGAAAGCTTTATTGGAGCCGATGGGGTCTTGGGCCTGGTGGCGTTCCTGGATTCAGTTGTTTGTCGGTTGTGCGATCATGGGATCCGGTTTCGTTTTTTTTATCAATCCTTACAATTTCGTTCCGGGCGGAGTCTATGGCGCCGGCATCGTATTGCATAATATTTTCCCGTCGATCCAGGTCGGTACTTTCGGCTATATGTTCGACGTGCCGCTGATGATTACCGCCGTATTGGTTTTCGGCGGACAGTTCGGCGCCCGGACGGTGGTGGCTGCGCTGTTCACGCCCGGTTTTATGAATATCCTGACGCGGTTGGTCTATTCCGATGCGGCATTTACGGCCGACGGTATCAATCTCGATCCGGCGCTATTGCTGGGCGGTTCGCTCAACTTGTCGAACGATCTGTTGCTGACCTGTATCATCGGTGCGGTCGTTATCGGCGTGGGGCAGGGTATGGTCGTGCGGACACAGGCTACCACGGGCGGTACGGACATTATCGCCATGTTGCTTCAGAAGTATGCGGGCATCAAGTTTTCCACGGGTATCTTCCTGGCGGATTGCGTGGTGATCCTTTCTGGCTTGGTGGTGATCGGTTTCGGTCTTGGTACGGGCGATAGTTCGGGTTCGGGCTGGGTGCTGACACTCTATTCGCTCATTACGATCTTCATCTGTTCGCGGGTCGTAGCCCGGGTGATCGACGGTGCGTCGTACGACAAGTTGCTGTTCATCATCAGCGATGAAAACGAAAAACTCCGGACATTCATTCTGGAGGATCTGGAACGCAGCGCTACTTTTATCAAGGCACGGGGTATGTACTCCGAGGAGGAAAAGGATATGATTTTCCTGGTGGTCGATCGCAAGGAGGTGCATGCGGTACAGCGTAAGGTACAGGAGATCGACCCGAAAGCATTCTTCGTGGTTACGGATGCCTACGATACCTACGGAGAGGGCTTCAAGCCTTTCCCGGAAGCGGGTGCGATTCAGGCACAGTAATTTTCAGAAATACCGGGGAAACGGGAACCGCGATCGTCGATTCCCGTTTTTCGGTCCTAATTTTACCGGGCGAGTCCGGTTTTGCAACTATGAATAACGAGAAGATAAATACTTTGCGTCCGCTGCAGGGTGCGGGCCGTAAACTTTTTGTCGAAACATACGGCTGTCAGATGAACGTCGGCGATACGGAAATCGTCGTTGCGATCATGCAGCAGGAGGGCTATGTCTATACCGACAAGATCGAGGAGGCGGATGTCGTTCTGATCAATACCTGTTCGATCCGAGATAATGCCGAACAGCGCATTTGGGGACGTTTGCGGGAGATGGCTCATCTGCGCCGCCGCCGGCCGGGACTGCTCGTCGGTATTATCGGTTGTATGGCCGAACGTTTGCGGGAACGGCTGCTCGAAGGGGAGAACCCCGTGGATATCGTCGCCGGTCCGGATGCGTACCGCGACCTGCCCCGCCTGGTGCGCGAAGCGGGCGAAGGCGGCCGGGGCGTCAATGTCCTGCTTTCCCGCGAGGAAACCTACGCCGAAATCGCTCCCGTGCGGCTCGATCGCAACGGCGTGAGCAGTTATATCGCCATCATGCGCGGGTGCAACAACTATTGTTCGTACTGCGTGGTGCCTTATACGCGGGGCGTGGAGCGCAGCCGCGATCCGCAGACTATTCTGAGCGAAGCCCTCTGCCTGTTCGAGAACGGTTACCGGGAGGTGACGCTGTTGGGACAGAACGTCAATTCGTATCGTTATGGAGCGGTCGATTTTCCGGAGCTGATGCGCCTTGTGTCCGAAATTTCGCCGCTGTTGCGCGTTCGGTTCGCAACGTCGCATCCCAAGGACATGAGCGACCGTCTGCTCGAAGTGATGGCGTCGAAACCCAACATCTGCCGCTGCATCCACCTGCCTGCCCAGTCGGGATCGTCGCGGATGCTCGAGAAGATGAACCGCAAATATACGCGCGAATGGTACCTCGACCGCATCGCCGCTATCCGCCGCTATATGCCCGATTGCGCGATTACGACCGACCTGATCGCCGGATTCTGCAGCGAAACGGACGAGGATCATCGGCAGACGCTTTCGCTGATGCGGGAGGTGGGGTATGAATTCGCCTATATGTTCAAGTATTCCGAGCGGCCCGATACGTTCGCTCAACGTCACATGCCCGACGATGTGCCGGATTCGGTCAAGACGGCCCGTTTGAACGAAATCATCGCCTTGCAGAATACGCTTTCGGCCGAAAGCAACGCCCGCGATGTCGGCAAAGAGTTCGAAATTCTGGTGGAAGGTACTTCCAAGCGCAGCGACCGGCAGCTTTTCGGACGTACGTCGCAGAATAAGGTGGTGGTCTTCGATCGCGGCGAGTGCCGGATCGGGGATTACGTGCGGGTGCGGGTGACCGCCTCCTCGTCGGCGACGTTGCAGGGAGAGTTGGTCGAAAGAACCCGCCCGTTTGAAGTGTAATAATTGGAAAAGAAAGAAAACGCATAGTATGAGATTTGACGAACTCGATCTGGAAGACGAGGTGCTGGACGGCATCGACGCCATGAATTTTCAGGAGATGACTCCTGTGCAGGAGCAGACCATTCCGATCATTCTGGACGGGCGCGATATTATCGCCTGCGCCCAGACCGGTACGGGCAAGACGGCTGCCTATACGCTGCCGCTGCTGAACCGGCTGCTGCTCGAAGGCAATGAGAAGAACGTCGTGAAATCGGTCATTATCGTACCCACGCGCGAGTTGGCACAGCAGATCGACATGCAGTTCCAGGGCTTTTCCTACTATATGCCCGTTTCTACCGCCGTAATTTACGGCGGCGGCGACGGCCGCGGCTGGGACCAGCAGAAGCGCGGCCTGCAAATGGGTGCCGATGTGGTGATCGCCACGCCCGGACGCCTGATTTCGCACCTGACCAACAGCCGGGTGGATCTGTCGCATGTGGACTACCTGATTCTGGACGAGGCCGACCGTATGCTCGATATGGGTTTTTACGACGACATTATGCAGATCGTCTCCTATATGCCCAAATCGCGACAGACGCTGATGTTCTCCGCGACGCTGCCGCCCAAGATCCGGCAGATGGCCAAGCAGATTCTGAACGATCCCGCCGAGGTCAATATCGCCATTTCGAAGCCCAACGAGGCGATCGAACAGGGTGCTTATATTTGTTACGAGGGCCAAAAGCTGGGGATCGTCCGCGAGATGTTCTCCCGGCCTTCGGAGTCCAAGACTATCATCTTCTCCTCGTCGAAGCTAAAAGTCAAGGAGCTGGCCCATACGCTCAAGCGAATGAAGCTCGACGTGGCTCCCATGCATTCCGACTTGGATCAGGAGAAGCGCGAGCAGGTGATGCTCGATTTTAAGAATAATAAAGTGAGGATTCTCGTAGCGACGGACATCGTCGCACGCGGTATCGACATCGAGGATATCGGCATGGTCATCAATTATGACGTGCCGCACGATCCCGAAGATTATATCCATCGCATCGGCCGCACGGCGCGGGCCAGCGCTACGGGGCGGGCCGTTACGTTCGTGAACGAGGAGGAGCAGGGTAAATTCCACCGTATCGAGGAGTTTATCGAGCGGGAGATTCCGAAATTGTCCTTGCCGGAAGCCGTAGGTGCAGGCCCTGAATATAACCCCGCCGCTTTTTCCGGTCATGGCGGCCGCCGGGGACGCAGTGGGTCGGGCCGTGGCGGAAACGGACGCAGCGGGGGACGTGGTCGGAGCCGTGGACGCGACGGTGCGAAGAGTGCCGGTCCGGTACCTGCAGAAGGTGTCGTCGCGGCTGCGAATGTGGAGTCCCGCCACGGAGAAGGTCGTGGCGAGGGTAATCGCGGCAGCCGGGACCGGGGGCGTCGTCGTAACCGAAATCGCAACCGTAATCGCAATAAAGGCGGCGACGATACGCCGCAGGCATAGTGCCTTTTGAAATTCGCAGCGCCGGATTGCGGCTCCCGAAAGTGCGGGATCGCAGTCCGGCATTGTATTTTACGGAGCCGGCCAAGACCCCGTAAAGGTATGTCCAATGTCCCGGAACGATGCTGGAATACCGTCCTTGATTGCCTCTTGCAAGGAAACCGATCCGCTTGTGCGGACCGGCCTGTCGATGTTGTCGCCGGGAGCAAGGTGTCGGCTGGCATTTTTCGAAGTATCGTTGTCGAGGGGAGAAAGCCTGCGGAGCCGGAAAGAGTGGCGGAGGCGGAGGCGTCATCGATCCCATCGTATGAGGCTTTTCGCGTCGGGCCGTTCGTGCCGGACGGGCCTTGTTTTGCGGGGCGTTCGGACAGGGTGAAGAGGACGTATTGCGTAAAATCCCGGATGAATACATATTCATCCGGGATTTTGTAGCGATCTTAACGAAATGGAGGAACCTCCTTTCGGTGCGTCTGCTGCGAATCACTTTTTGTTGCGGGGATCCCACGTCGGGTGTGCCGGGTCCTCCGCTTTCAGGGCTTCCTCATAGTCGATACCCAATGCCTTCGCCACGCCTTTGCCGTATTCGGGATCGGCGTAGGAGCAGTTGCGCACGTGCCGCTGTTTGATGAAGAGGGCGCTGTCGCCCATCGCGCGGGCCGTGTTCTCGCACGTCGCCCGTTGGTCTTCGGCCGACATCAGCCGCCAGAGCTTGCCCGGTTGGGTGAAATAGTCGCTGTCGAGTTCCCGTTCGTCGTAATTGTAGATGGCACCGTTCACCTCCAAAGGCGGTTCTTTCAGGTTCGGGCTGTCCTGCCATTCGCCGTAGCTGTTCGGCTGGTAGGGGATCGTCGCTCCGTAATTGCCGTCCGTGCGCATCTGCCCGTCGCGGTGGTAGTCGTGGAACGGACAGCGGGGTTTATTCACGGGAATCAGGTTGTTGTTCACGCCCAGCCGGTAGCGCTGTGCGTCGCCGTAGGAGAAGAGCCGCCCCTGCAACATCTTGTCGGGCGAGAAGCCGATGCCTTCGATGACGTTCGCAGGGTTGAACGCCGCCTGTTCGATTTCGGCGAAGAAGTTGTCCGGGTTGCGGTTCAGTTCGAGAATACCCACGTCATGCAGCGGGAAATCGCCGTGATACCACACTTTGGTCAGGTCGAAGGGATTGATTTTGTAGTTTCGGGCCTCCTCTTCGGTCATCAGCTGCACCTGCATCAGCCAGCGGGGATAATCGCCCCGTTCGATCGCTTCGAACAGGTCGCGCTGGTTCGACTCCCGGTCTTTGGCGATGACCGCCTCGGCTTCGGCGTCCGTGAGGTTCTTGATGCCTTGCAGGGTGCGGAAATGGAATTTGACCCATGTGCGCTTGTTGTCCTTGTCGTAGAAGCTGAAGGTGTGGCTGCCGAAGCCGTGCATATGGCGGAACGAGGCCGGAATGCCGCGCGGACTCATCGTGATCGTCACCTGGTGGAGCGCTTCCGGGAGGAGCGTCCAAAAATCCCAGTTGTTGTTGGCACTTCGCATGCCGGTGCGCGGATCGCGTTTGATGGCGTGGTTCAGGTCGGGGAATTTCAGCGGATCGCGCAGGAAGAAGACCGGCGTGTTGTTGCCTACCAGGTCCCAGTTGCCCGTGTCGGTGTAGAATTTCATGGCGAAGCCCCGGATGTCGCGCTCGGCATCGGCGGCGCCGCGCTCTCCGGCTACGGTCGAGAAGCGGACCAGACAGTCGGTCTTTTTACCCACCTGCGAAAAGATCGAGGCCCGGGTGTATTTGGTGATGTCGTGCGTCACGGTGAAGGTCCCGAAAGCTCCCGATCCTTTGGCGTGCATGCGGCGTTCGGGGATCACTTCCCGGTCGAAATGGGCGAGTTTTTCGAGATACCATACGTCTTGCAGCATGGCGGGGCCGCGCACGTCGGCGGTTTGGATGTTTTGGTTGTCGGCAATGGGTTTCCCGTTTTCGGAGGTCAGTCTTTTCTTGTCCATATCCTATCGTTTTTTGTCGGCATGCAGAAAATGCCGGACCGGTTTATGATTGAATTTCATATCGTTGTAATTCAGAGCAAAAACATTGCCATACAGACTGGCGTTGCCTCTTTGGGGATATGTTTTTTCTGCGAGGAGCGGACTGTCGGAGCGAATTTTTCAGGGAAATCGACTCTGTTTTTCGAGGATTTGGAAAATTTCACTATATTTGTCCCGTTAACGGGGGATTAGCTCAGTTGGCTAGAGCGCTTGCATGGCATGCAAGAGGTCACGAGTTCGAGCCTCGTATTCTCCACCAAACAAAAACCGCCTCAAACTAATGTTTGAGGCGGTTTTTTGTAAAAGAGCCCGTGTTGGATTATTCTTTTTGGACAAACAATGGACAAACAAAATAGCGATTTATAACGATTGCAAGCCGCTATTTTCTGATAGTTATAAACTCTGCGTCGATAATTTCAGCGTGCGGATTGTGGTTTATGATGGATTGGTCGCGCGACTTGACACGCTTCGTTCGCCAAAGGAATCCGAGGAACCGCGCATATTTGACGCGCTCCACGTAGGTAATCCGGTCGCGGCTTATGACGTCGGCCTTGTAGCTATTATCGGGGAAAATGCAGCACGAGAAATCGAGCCATTCGTCGTGATGCTCGGCGCACCTTGCCGGAACCTCGGCGGCCCTGTCGGGTGTGACCTCGACAAAAACGGTATCGCGGGCCTTGCCCTGCAACTTGTAAATGGTCTGCTGCTGTATCTTGGTCAGTTGCTCCAACTCCTTTTTCTTAACGCCCATGTCGCGGATTAACGCGGCATCGTCGGCGCGGTACCGCTCCAACTCCGCCACCCGCAGCTGCAATTCGCCGACTCTAACGGCCTGCTCGCCGCTTTTGGTTTGATAACGTTCCACCTCGCTCAGCAGTACCTCGGTGTTGTTGTGGTATGCGTCCCGCTCCCGCCGCAATTTTTTGTTTTGATGGATCAGGAAGCCAAATGCCGTAATCACGGACAGCGCTACCAGCGCCACGATCAGATACTTTTTCATACTTTCCCGAAATAACGGATCCAGTTGAACGATTTGCGGCCGCGAATATACTGGTTATCTCCCTCGTTGGCGTGCGCCTCCATCTCGAACATGGATGCGTAATAGGCCGTGTCCGCCGCTGCGGTCGCGGAGAGCTTCCGCCGCACGGTGTTGTACACCCACGAAATCCCCGCCTCAACAAAATAGATGATGTAGTAGAGCAGGAGCGCCACGACGAATGGCCAACCGCCCCACCCGAACGCCAAAGAGAGCATCAAGGCGGCAAGCAGTGCGACGGCCGTAACCTCCATATACTGCTCGACGTGGATGGCCTCGTGGTTCACTGCTTTTGAACTCAACGGCTGCGCCTGTTTGCGCTTCGTGCAGATGAAACCGAAAATCATAGCTGTTTCGTAATCTTTCCGCCATAACAGCAGGCGGGCCAACAGGTTGTTGTAATAGATTTTTCTCATGGCTAAAGTGATTTTACGATGTTTGCCACGGTGTCGATCACCGAGGCCATAATAGCGGCGTAATTCGGCGCCGTGGCGTATTTTGCGCCCGTGTTGTCCACCAGGCGGCGGGCGTACTCCTTGGCATCACCCCGGTAGGGCCACGCATCGGCGTACATCGGTTTCTTCAGCAGCGCCAAGTGATCGTCGAGGCACGCGTCCACGGTCGGGTATACACGGAAAAGGCGATACACGCGATATTTGTACCGATCGGGCGCAACTTGCTCGACCGACACAACCCGCTCGGGAGCCTTGAACGCCACAGTCGGGGTCTTGAAATACTCGGTTGTCAGCTCCAGCGACACGTCGCCGGTCCAGCTTCCTTTTGTGATCCCAAAAATGTTGTTACCGATCCCTCGGATTTCCCAGCCCGTTTCCAGCGCCGCCTGCGCGGTTACGAATAGGGGGCTGACGCCGCCGGCCTTGGCCAGTCGTTCCGCTGCCGGGTACACTTTTTTGACAAATTCGATTTGTTTGTTGTTCATTGTTGTTCGTGGTTTTTATTATGTGTTTTCTCTTGTGATCCGAAAGGCGGCTCCCGATCGGGACAATTTACTTTACAGCACTTGTACAGAGTAAGCACGGCCTTTTGCGATGCCAGCCCGTCGAGTTGAGAGCGCATGTTGCCGATCGTTTTATAAAGCCCCTCGATTTTGTCACTTTGGGCATCCACTTTCTTTTCCGATCGCTCGAACAGTTCTTTCCACTGCGACGATACGGTGGACTCATTGGCTAACTCGGCCGCCCGTTTCTTGTGCTTGCGGTCGAAAAAAATACCTATGCCACCGCCCGCGCTGATTGCGGCGATCGCCGCACTGATGATTGTCGTCCAATCCATATTTGTCGTTATATTTTATTCCGATAAGACCGCTGGATCGTCCGAATGGCAAAAACCGACTCGTCAAACCGTTGGCAAAGACCGAACGGTCAAATCCAGGGCATAATAGTTTATTGTTCTCTAAAAAACGGCGGTATTGCGATCATATCGCCAGCAGTAAAAAAAGACCGCTGGATCGTCCAAGTGGCAAAAACCGACTCGTCAAACCGTTGGCAAAAACCGAACGGTCAAATCCAGGGCATAACGGCTATTAGTCAGTTAAAACAGCATATTCCAATTTCCCGTAGGATGCACTACATACTACCTTAAATTCCTTGATCTCACTCACCTGAATCCCATTTTTGAATGCCGCAAATCCGATGTTTTTTATCATAAAATTTTTATAATCCGGGTTAGGGCTGTCAGGTTTGTCAAAATCTGCCTTTTCGATCTTGTAGGTTAAGCCCAAGCAAAGCCGGGTGGTTTCCAGGCCCGAGTCGTACCAAAACATCCAGCCTACAATGTGCCCAAAACTTGCTCGGGAGTTATTGTAGATTAATGTCGATTCCTTGAATTTTTCTATGCCAAACTCAGTTATCGCTTTGTCGAGCGATTCGTTTCCAAATTCAAGGGCAAAATCTGCCTGCCCGATAGATACCCCATGCTTGGGATGCCTCCAGGTCTTGGATATTTTACGCGTCGATCCAGTAGGACCGCTCGCAAACTTGTACCGCCCTTTTGTCCGGCGGAAAAGATAAATTTTATAGTCGGCAACATTATCCGCGTCGCCCACGCCGTAAAGCGATATTATCGGCCACTTACCTTTATCCTCAACGTCGCCGGTTTTATAGTTGTCAATGGTGAGCGTGATGGGGTATTTCGGGGCTTCCGTTGGGGTTTTTGCCATACCGGCGCCGCTGATCTCCCACGAACCTTTGATGGTCATGTATTCGGTTTTCTCGATCGGCTGCCGAACCTTGCGGGCGAACAAACGGCCATCGGTTGTCAGCAGCCCAAATTCGGCGATCGACTTTCCGGCGGCGTCCATGTAGCCAAAGGTGAAGTTGAAGCGCACGGTGTCGGGCGCGGGGTACTCGACCGTCTGCACATCGACGATAGTGGGGTCGGTTATCGACGTGTCGTTCTCGGTCGGCGCGGTTCCGTTCGTTCCCGCCGCGACCTTTGAAATGGCCGCATTTGGCAATCCTGCCAGCGCCTCGGCGGCGATCTCATAGGCCCCGTTTACGATTTGGTTGCTTTGTTGCAGGCTCCACAACTCACGTCCCTGCTGGTCGTAGGCGATCAAATGCAGGACGCCGTCTATTGGTTTTACGATCTGCTTCATAATTAGAAATCTGTACGATTGTTTGACCCTATTACAAAATATCCAATATTCGTTTTAGCCAACATAAGGCTTACATATCCACCTTGTGAGACAAGGATTATATTGTCGGATTTATAACTATGACCTTTAAACTCACTTTTTACTGATACATTAACAGTAATAATATCGCCATCCGATATAATTATAACAGGAATTATCGCAGGCATTTGGCTGAATTTTACTTTGTCGATACCGATGTCGCCGCAATTTATTTCCAGGTCTGCATTATTACCTGACGATGTTGCATTCGTAATATTAACTATCGTTGATTGCCATTTTCCATTTGCGGTATTATATGTAAAAAGATCAGTTATCGGAATTGTGAGAATGTTGGATATGCTGATATTTTTAATACCTTCCACAACACACGGCGCTAAAGTCCTTTCAAGTAGCTCCGCAGTTATTGCATTTTTCTGTATGACCCGACCGGTGATTATTTCGTCGGCGAAAATGCTCTCATCGTTCAATGATTCCTCTGCGATTTGGGACGCTGTAATAGTTTTATCGGCTATATTTGCAGCGGTAATCTTTTTCGCGCCAACCGTCGGACTCGGGTACGTACCGGCGAGATCACCACCGGCGATCTCGGGGATCAAGTCTATCACCTTGCCCAAAAACTCTCTGATCTTCGGCTCGGTGATCTCGCCCGTGTCGTTGTTCGGGAAATACTGCTCAAGCAGCCCCTTTAAGTCCTCTTTTTTTGCCATATTCTTGCCTTTTTATTTGAATCCACGATTAAACCCCGCCGAGAATGCACGTCGGCGGGTGGTAACTTCAACATTCAGCCAGTCGTTGGTGTTGAAGACTATTTCGCTGGCCTCGATTCTCTGATAATAGCCTACTTCGACCAGGTGCGACCGCTCATTTTTATAGAACTCGACGAACAGGTGTATTTTTCGGCTCTCCTCGGCGGTGATGTGGCGGCTATCATCCGCCTCAACGAATACGCGGAACCGCGCCCAGTCTTCGGGGCTTTCAGGGCCGCCGGGCAGAGCCGTTACGCCCTCCTCCAAAATGACGATCGGGAACCCCACCGTGCGGCACGCTTCGCGAATAGCCCACGGCGTACCGATAAACTTGTGCAGCGCGATGGACTTCTTAATGATGTCCCGCTGTTGCTGTTCGGTCTCTGCCATTCCGAATCCTTGCAACCCGTCGATGTCGAACTGGTCGGCAAGATACGGCAAGGCGCTCGGGGCTACCGTGTCCACCAAGTACGGCAGGAACTCCGATAGGTCCCAGTTGTCCCATCGGTCGGCCACCATTTCCGAAAAGGCCCGTGCCAGTTCGTTGTCGCTGATCGCGCTTGCTATGACGTTTTTGTCATCCACGGCTAAATCCTGTTACGTTCACGGTTATTCCCGTGCAATTTGGAAATTGTTCGTCCGATATGATCAGGTTTGCGGCCGGCGCGACGACCGTAACGTCGTACACGCTGGACAACCGGCACGCTTGGGCAATGTGCGACCGTATGATGTCCAAACCGAGCTTTGCCCGCTTCTCCTTGGCAAAATCTTCCAAGGCGCTGGTGATACTTGCCCGCTCGGTCGCGGCATCGGCGCCGTCGTACAGCACCACGTCCACCATGAGCGCATAATCCTCGCGCTCCGGCGCCGATACGATTACCGTGTCCGTGAGCGGCCGCACATTCTCAGCGTTGCACACGTTGTACACATCCGTAATCACCTGCGCGGGCGTTTCCTCTTCATTCGTCAGTGGAACGATCAACACACTACCGGGTACCGGCGATGACACGGACACGTCGGTAATCATGGCGTTGGCACTTTTCGCGTAAAACTTGTAACTCGACCGCGATCCTGCCGATGAATATTGCGATGGCGCCAGTTTGATGCGCTCACGGAGCTGCGCGTCGCTCTCCACATCGGAACCTCCGCCCGTGACGTCGATATTTTCTACCGTCGATACGAACGCCAGCGGGTCCAGTATTTTGTTAATCGTACCGACGGCATAACCATTCCCCACCTTGCCCGCAACGTCGGCCAAAACGGACAGTTCTACGGTCATAGTGGCGGGGGCGATTATGGCGTCGTCGATCGTGCGGAATATCGCCAAACCGTAGCTGCTCGATACGCGGGTTCCCTCGGGAATCAAAACGGAGCCGTGCCCTGCAACAAGAGTGAAGCGGACGGTACACCCAGCACTGGCCGCCGGCAAACGCTCGACGGCCACCAAACCCGCGATATAATCGAGGATCGGCGCGGTGCTGAACTGGTAGAGCATTTGCCGCATGCCCGCGTTAAAGCGGTTCACAAGCAGCGTTTCGCGGAACACCACGAAATTGAGGATCAACTGCTCGACTTGGGCAGGTTGCAACTCGCGCCCCAGCAGCTCCTCCAGCTTTGCCTTGCTCTCCGTCATGATTACGGCGGGATCACGTTCCACGAATGTTGGGATATTGTTGTCAATAGCCATTATATGATCGTTGTTATCGTTATCTGTTCTGCCGATCCTACCACCGTGCCCTCGATCTTAAAAACTGTGTGGGCGGCATCGTTACGGCTCGCGGAAATGCGGGTTACATTGAGGCGCTTTTCCCACCGGCCGATGGCCGTGGTCGCTTCGTAGATGATTTTTCCCAACACCGATGGCAGGGGTTTATCTAAATATTGGTACACGTTGCTGCCGAACTCCGGGCGCAACGGATCGCTGCCCGGGATGGTCGTCAGGATGATATTGATGGACTGTACAATATCGTCCACCCCCTCGACGATCGCCGCCGGATCGTCCATGCTGACCTGCCAGTTTCGTGTGTCGTTCGGTGCAATCATACGGCGCTTGCGGTTATGGTTCCCGTTACCGGACCGGCGGTATTCGCCAGCGTGATCACGGCGGTATTTACCCCCTCGACGATCGCGGCAGCCACCGCGTTCGTGATGGCCTCGGCGATACGATCGGCGGACGCCTCGGGGTTATCTGTTTTGTCTCGTTCGGCGAGCATGGCGGCCTTGATCGCCGCTTTCAATGCTGATTTCTGTACGGGCATACGCTTATGGTGTTGGCGGCCCCGACACGCCTGTACTGGTCGGGTGCTTGTGTGTTGTCAATTTTATCTTCTGCGTTCCGGCGGTAACTTCAACGCTGGCGGTGATCTCCCCGGTAACAGTGGTGTCGCCCGTGATGTTCACCTCACCCTCGACGTTCAATTTTTTGCACGCGATCGACAGCTCGGAGTCCGGTGCGTTCACGCTCAACTTATGCGCCTCGGCATCATAGAACACCTCGGCGCCGTCAGCGTATTTTACGCCCATAGTGTCAGGTCCAGCCCAGTCGGGCGGTGTGTCCGTATCGCTCCAAAGTACCAATACAATGGCGCCCTGCTCGCAATTCTCGTCCATCGAACACAGCACTTGCGCATTTACCTCGACCGGTATCCAGTGCTTCGTTTTGTAGGTAGCCATAGACGGGATAGCCAGCCAGCCGGAAACGATCTCGTTCTCGTCGAACGAAACACGCGCATAGCCCAGGTTCTCACCCTCGCCGATCTCTGATATTATACCCAGCCGAAACATACCTATACCTCTATTTTTCTAATTGCCGCCGTGGTTACGTACCCGCTCGAATTATCGAGGTCATGAGCCGACGATACCACATGCCACTTTCCGGAAAACTTGCCGATGCCGGTCAGCTCGATATTGATCCCTGCCACCAGCTTGACGTTCCCCGCAACGGTGATGCTCCCCGTTATTTTGTCCTTGTTTTTTTCTTTCAACGCACCCTTGGCCTTGGCTTGGGCCTGCGTCTCGTTCTCTACCGTAACGTCTCCCTGCCACGTGTCTTTCGACAATGTACCCTTGCCTCCCTCTTGGTCTGACGGCTCGATCTTCCACCGCCGGACGCTGTTGGTCTTCATATTGCGGGTCGCTACGACAGCCCCGCCAAATACCTGGCTCGTTTTGTCAGTGAACGACGCCCGGCTCAATTCGTTTTTGTGAATGGTCATCGCCACGGGCTGAGACTCCAGTTCCTCGGTGTCCATAAACACGAGCTGATCGCCGCGAACGGAAAATACGATCCCGTACTCTCTGGCCAGCCCGCTCAAAAATGCGAGGTCTGTCTGCTTCTCCTGTGTCTTGCGCTCGACTTCTATCTTTTGCAGGTCGCTGACATTGCCCACGAGCTTCAGCCCGTGCTTCGTCGCAAAGTATTGGGCGATCTGCTTCAACGACTGCTTTTCGAACGCCTTGCTGTTCTTCGAGCGCAGCGCCTTGGATATAGCGGCACCGATGGCTTTGATCGTAACCGTATCGGGCGGGAACTCCAGCCCGATCTCGTCTATCTCGAAAAGCCCGCAATCCAGCGGAGCGTCGGGCGTGCCGATCGATACCTCCAACGTGTCGCCTTGCTCGGGGTACCATCCGTTTTTCCAATGGTCGGCGGTATCTTCGAACGTCAGCGTCAAATCGTCGCTTTCCGCCTCCTCTTTGTCGGCATACGACAATCGGGAGAGATAGGGCGACACGTCGGCGGTTACGTTCTTCCCGCTGATAGTGATTTTCGCAATGACTTTCTCTAACGCTTCCATGGCGGCAGGTCTGTATTTACGTGCATATCGCTGTCCTCGACGATCGGGATCACCAGCACCGTGCCCAGCGGGAAGACCGCCGTAAGCGGTATGAGCGGGTTGGCGTCCGATATGATGGCGATCCCGTCCATGCTGCCGTAAAACTTGGCAGCGAGCAGGTCGATCCGGTCCCCATCAACGGTCGTATAGTTGAAACTCGCCATTTAATTGCCTCCCTCTTTTGTTCCTGCGAACCCCGCTACCGGCGTGGCGCTGGTCGTTACTTTTTCCGCGCTGTCGGACAACTGCCCGACATTCGTCTCCAGCACCGACACATCCGCCACGTTGTCGATTTTTGCGAGGTTGCCGGCATATGCAATCGCCTCGTCCAATGACGTGGGTAAGTCGCCCGCGCGATCGATTATTTTCTTGGTCGCCTCGACTTTCGTCTTGGCCGACGCATACAACCCTTGTGCATCGGCGGCTAACTGCTGGACCTCGCGCACCCCGCGCTTCAGACTGGCGGTCCTGCTTTTCACCTTAGCGATCGACTGCTTCATCCCGCTAACCTTTTCCTTGGCTGCGGACACGTCGCTGGTTATCTCCGCCGCCGGGCTTGGAATCGGCGCGACAGGCGCCGCCGCGATCGGCTTCTGACTACTCAACGCCCGCCCCGTCGGGGCTGCTTCCTCTTCGCCGGGACTCTCCAACAAATTCACGGTGACGGTTGCCAGCTCCACCCATCCATCCGCCGCGCATTGCTGGTTGGCGATGTCTAAGCTCGTAATAACGAATTTCCCGACGATTCGTCCGTCGCCGGTAATGTACGGCAGCACCTCGAAAGCGTGCATCGACGTTTTCAACGCATGTATCTCGGCCTGCGGATCACAAAATTCTGATGAATATGTGATTGTCAGGCTCAACTCCCGCAGCTCGGCACCAGTCGGCTGGATGGCGTCTTTGTCATTGACACGAGGGATTTGGCCGTATTTTACGGCGTCCGCCTCACTGGTCGATACGGGAGTTTTCAGCCCTTGAAATATGTGATCTCCGAGTTGTGCAAACATGGGTATTAGCTATTACGCAAAGGACAAACGTGTCTTGTTTTCTTCATATTTACGAATCAGTTCCATGATCTCGTTCGCGTGCTGCTTCAGCATTTTTCCGAACTCGTCCCGCGCCTCCCGCGTAGTCGATCCGGCGAATGTGATCTGCGGGGCATAGGTAATGGACGGGCCGGTATTCCCGCCGCCTACAATGGTCGAGGTATTCACCGTGCTGGATTGCATCGACTGCGTGATTCCACGGGTCGCTTGCATGGCCACGCCCTCGGTAGCATTTTCGACGATTGCACCCCCTCGATCAAGGCCAACGACCAGCCCCTGCGTGATATTCAGACCATATTCGGCGAACAAACGGGATGGTGAATTGATACCAAGAATAGACTTAAAGCCGTTGGCGATCCTGCGGCCGATATTCTTCATTCCCTCGACAATCTTATCGACCATAGAGGTTATTCCATTCCAAAGCCCTTGCAATAGGTTTTTACCCCACTCATAAAAACGGGTGCCAAGATTTCCAAAGAATGCACCTACATTTTCCCAGGCACCACGCATCCATTCGACGGGTTTCAGGTTGCTGAACCAGTCTTTGATCCCGCCCCATGCATTCGAAATGTCGCTCTTGACGTTGCCCCAAAGGTTGGAGAACCAGCCCGTGATCTTATCCCAATTTTTGTAAATCAGACCGTGAGGCGTATAGTTGAGAAATACTGTTTTGATCCCTTGCCAAGCTTTGCCGGTTACGTTTTTCACACCGTTCCAAAGATTGGAAAACCAGCCTTTCACCGATCCCCATGCCTTTTGCACTCCCTCACGGGCCTTGCTGATGGTGTTTTTAACGCCCTCCCAGGCTTTCCCCGCACCGGCCTTGATCCCGCCCCACAAGTTCGAGAACCATCCCGTTACAACGCTCCATATTTTTTTGATTGCCTCCCACGCCGCTTTGAATATCCCGACGATGGAGTTCCACAACTTTTTGAACCACGCGGCGATTTTGTCCCAATTCTTGATAACAAAGTACACAGCGGTCCCAAGTGCAATAATCAATGAGATAATGGTTAAGATAGGATTTGCTTTCAATGCTTTATTAAATAACCTTGTGGCAACTGTGGCCAGTTTTTGAGTTTTCGTATATCCTTTCATGGCCCTATCAACCACAAGAAAGGTGTTTTTTATATTTTTGAATATTGAAATACCTATTGTTACAGCATCCGACATCGCTCGAAATGCTTTTCGGAACTGTAGAATAATAAAAGCAACGCTACCGATCGCAATGGCAGTCGTACCTAATATAGCGACCCATTTACCCATGGTCATCGCTATATTGCCGATCGTGGCGGCCAGTTCGGGGTTTTCCTGTATCCACCTTGTTATCTTATCGATAACCTCCGATATTTTTTTTGCAGCCGCCGACAATGCGGGAATCAGTGCCGTACCTAACTGTAACTTTGCACCTTTTATTTGCAGGCCAATCTGTTCGAGTTGGTCGCTAAACGCATCCCCCTTGGCGATCGCCTCGTCACTCAACACAAGCCCTAAACGCTCGGCTTCGGCATAAAACGCTTTCAGACCATCCTTGCCGTCGTTCAGCATGGGGATCAGATCGGCGCCCGACTTGCCGAATAATTCAACCGCCAAAGCGGTCTTTCCGATGCCGTCTTCGGTATTATGAAAAATATCGGCTACATCCTCGAAAATCTCGTTCGGCTGACGGAGTTTACCCGTGCTGTCTTTGATCTTGATACCGAGATCCTCGAACGTCTGCATGTACGTCTTATTTCCGCCGGCAGCCTCGGCGACCATTCTGTCGAACTTCACTAACGACGCGGACAATTTTTCAGTTTCGACCCCCGACATCCTACCGGCATACGCAAGTTTTTGGAATGCCTCTACACCCATACCGGTACCCCGGGCCATATCGTACATATCTCCGGCGTAATCGGCTGTTGATTTTCCAACGGCCAGAATGCTGCCACCGACGGCCGCGCTTGCACCCAGCATAGCAGCTCCGGCTTTCGTCGCCGAGCGGCCTATCTTACCGGTAGTACGCTCGAATGCCGAAAGTTTGTCCGTCGATTTTTTTACGGCCTCGTCTATGATACGGCTCATTTTGTCCGTTGCAGACAAAATGAACGCTAATTTCAGAGTGTTGGCTGCCATGTGTCGTTATCGCTTTTCGATGCCGGATAATACCACCCGGCGGGGTGTTGTGATCTCTTTTTCGTAAATCTCGACTGCGCGGTCCAAGTAGGCAAAATAATCCTCCACGATCAGATCGAGAATGCCGTCTATTCCGCCACCGGTGAAGTGGGCCAAAAAAACAATATCCGCATGTGGGATTTGTCTGATTGGCACACCTGCACCAGCGTCGGACCTTATCCGTTTTTTGAGATGTCCCCCTCTACCTCTTTTTTTGCATCGGGGAAAAGAAACTCGGTGATCTTCTCCAGTTCCTCGGTGGTGAAACCGTCCATCAGATCGTCGTAAACGATCGGCTGACCGTTCACGAGGATTTTGGCAGCCATCAGGTGCATACCGCGCTCGGCGTCCGTCAGGCTCTTGTTGTTGGTCAATTCCATTTGCTTGCGTACCGTGATGCCGATCTCGGCGATCTCGGTGTTGGCGTCGAGCTGGAGCCGCCGCCGGACTGACAAATCCGGCTTACGATTCAGTGCTTGCTGTCCCATTACAATCCAAGATTTTGCCTACGTTCGGCCAGCAAGTCCTCGCCGCCTACTTTGTAGATGTTATTGATCACGTCGATTTCGACAATCTCCTCGCCGTCGATCTCCAACTTGTAATACTGGACGGAAACGGTGGACTCCAATTCGGTGTCCTCCTTGGCCTTGAACGAACCGCCGGGGAGTGTCTTGGAGTATCCGCGTATGTACATTACGATGGGCTTCTCCTCCGTGATTCCCGTGTTGTCGTATTCCGCTTTGCTGGAGCGGATCATCAGGTCCACAGGCTTGAGAAAATTCCCGAAAGCTTTCTGCGCTTCGTTGTCCGGATACGTCCATTTAATCGTCGTTTCGAGTTTATCAAACCCGTTGAAAAACTCGGCCGAACCAATCATGCCCATCGCCTTATAGTCGGTCATAAGAGCCGTAATGGTCGGGGCGGTGATCTCCGACGCCAGCCCGTGTTTGCTGGCATTGTTCACATAGACGTTTGCGTCATAAACTTTTGCGATCTGCATGCTATTCGATGGTTGAGAGTTTGTTAATGTCGATTTTGTGGTCGAACGTCATACGCTGCATCGGCACGGCGGGCGTCCATTCGTTGGAAAACGTGACGTGTCCCTGCGCCAGCTTGGTGGCAGGATTTTTCGCGGGGTCGAAAAAGCACTGCCCGTAAACGATCTTACCCTCGGCTGTCAGCCGATTGTAGTACTGGTTTACGGTGTTGCGAACCAGGTCGATGTCGGCCTGCTTCACCTGTTTGACGTCGATAAACTGGGCGCAGGCCATCGTGATTGAACGCTTCATGATCATCAGCGACCGGCGGACGCACTCGAACGCATCGGGAGTGGTGGTGCCGGGGAACGCTGCGGTGTAGTTTCCCCATTCCACAATGCCGTTGCCGTACATATTGACAACTGTCGTGATGCCTTGTGCGTTCAGCAGGTTGGCCTCACACGTTTTATCCGAGAGCGCAAACGTAATGGGCACGTCGGTACCCTCGATTCCCGTGTAGGCGTGGTTCGACGATGACACATGCCAGCCCTCTGTCAAATCGACCTTGGCCCGTAAACCCGCCGCGTAAGCCGACACCGGGAGCGTGAGGTATCTCTCACCTGGATCCTCGGCATCCGGGTTATATTCCGGGTTCGCAACAAGGACATGCGGGAAAAAGAGCTTTTGCCCAGCTTTGAGTGTAGCAAAGTCACCCTCCGCACCGCGCGACTCGATGGCTTGATTGAAGCCCCAGCCGTCGGGCGTGTCGATATATGCCATCGCCTCGGTTTTCTCGGTGATGACGATCAACTCCTGCTTCACCGCATCCAACGCGGAATATCGCGGTGCGATGTAGATCATCGGTTCAAAGCCGTATTTGTTCCCTGCGGTCTCAAACAGTTTGAGACCTGTACGCTCACCCGTTTCGGAAACCGTACCCACAATGTCGGCGGCGGTGATCTCGGCGGTGGCATCCTTTACTTTGACGACAAACACCAAGGCGCTGCCGGCAGTGCTGTCTTGCATGCGGATCGCCTTAAGTGCTTCGGGGATGGTTCCTTTTGTACCGAATGCGGCATCGTCTGCCGCGCTCTTGCACAACGTGAGGACGTTGGTGTCGCCCTTATCCGCTGTACCCACCAGCCCGATAACCGCCGTAACGATGTCGTTCACGGGCACCGTGTCGCTGGTGACGTTGATGTGCTCTATACCATGTAAAAAATCTGCCATGTCATAAAATTGTTATACCGTTTCCGGCGTGGTTTGTATTTATCCAGCTATTTCTTTTTGCTGCCAGCCGGTTCGACAGTCGTCGCAGTCACCTCTTTGATTTGGCGGCGGGCTACCATCGCACGAACCGCGATGTCATTCTCCGGTAACTCGACGGTATCGCCTTTTTTCAACGCGTACTCCTTTCGGCCTGCGTCGGCCTTAACGCTGAAAACAACGTAAGGGCTTACTACCTCGTACTTTTTCATTTTTCGGTAAACTCGTTTTTGATTTCCTTGATCGTCGGCACACCATCAGGGCGGTCTGCTTCGACAGTATAGGCTGCAAATGAAAACGTGAGCGCATACTGCCAATAGTTGTGCAGGCCCGAAACATAGCCGAACGAATTAAAGTAAATGGGTGTTTTCGCACCCTGCATCCGATGCCCCAAAAGACGGGATTTCGCCGCCTCGTAAACATCGAAAAGACCCAATTTTCCCCGCCGGTTTTTCGCTCGGATGAATAGCTCGCATTGAACGGTTCCCAGTTGAGCCACGACAGCCAACTCTTCGCGTTCGGCGAACTCCGTACCGTTTACCAGCACGAAAATCTGCGGTCTCTCGGTCTGACGTGGCAACTCCAGCGCCTCGATCTTGGGCAACGGCTTGACATCGACACCCGGCATCTGCAACAGCGCGACCAGCTCGTCCTCATATCTTTCGTAAGGGGACATGCTGGCGTCTGCCTTGGTTGTCATTGATTGCTCCATGATCTATTCTTCGCTTTCGTCGTGCGGCGTCAAATGCGCTACGTAGGTTTTCCCGTCAAATTTGGTCTCCACTGCAGTAATCAAATACTGCTTCCCGCGGATTTCGAGGTATTCGGTCGTTTCGGCATCCACGGCTTGCTTCAGCCCGACGAAATTACCCTCGTAATACTCTGCGGTGGCCGTGCTCGGCCTATATTCGTAGCCCTCGGAGTCTCCGATCTGCGTGGGTTCGCTCGGGTCCTTGAACAACGCCCGCCCGGGGATGTTTCCCCGATTTGAGGACAGCCAAACAGCGGGTTCGCCTATAAGGTTGGAAATGGTCGAAGATGCTATTTTGGCCATCCTGTCAAATCGGTTGTCCATACGTTCGGAGGTTATACGTTCAACTTGACCAACACCGTAGTATCGCCTGCGTCGGCAGCCTCCCACGCGCATCCGACGGCCTTGTTATCCTCGGCCGTTGCCACAATACCGGAACCGTCGTCGGCAGCATACACCTTTTGGCCCTGCGTAATCGCACCGGCGCCTTTGGCCAATTCGTACACGCCCGTAACGTTCAACACGACGGTTTCGTCCACGGCGCCGTCAGTAACGGCAACACCGGCGACGTCACCGATTACGCGCACCTCACCGCTCTTGATTGCGGTTCCTGCGACTTTATACTCGATGGTCTTGCCATCCTGGATGAAGTTTTTCATTGCTCTGTATTTTAGTTTTTGCTTAAAAAAAGGGCAGGCGCGGTAAGTCCCGCCCCTGCGGGAAGTTTGCCGTTACACTATTTTCCCGCTGCTTTCACGATGCCACGATAGTCGATCGCCGCAGCACCGAAGTCGCCACGAACGGCATAATCCATAGAGTCGGTTTTGAACTCTTCGGTGCTGTCCACACGCAGACCCTCGTTGCCTTCCAGGTATGCGTAATAGAGACTATCCACTGCATACGGGTCGGCCATCAGATACCAAGCTTTCGGGTCGGTCAATCGCGGCTCGACGATCACATCGAATGCGCCGGCGAAAACGTTCACGTCCTCGAACTTGACAGGCGTCGTCGCCGTTATCAGTTTTTTGGCCATCATCTCGTTCTCAGGCGACACAATGAGGTAACGCGGCACCATGCGAATGATCTGTCCCGCGATGTCTTTCTGCTTCATCATCGCCGTCTTTGCCGCCGCAAGACTCTCCTCGCTCAATGCGCTGCTGGCACCCGTGAGGAGGTTCCCGTGGGTGGCGTCGAAAAGACCTTTGCCGTCGGACATCTTCACGTTGTCGGTCAGCAGGCCCCACACGAGATTTCCGCGGAGCATATCCCAGTGGCGAACGAATGCCGACGGGATGATCGAGAATACGCCCAGATCATCGTTGATGAACGCCTGCCGCGTGTAGCTGATACCCTCGCCGAACGTCTCGACACGTATTTGCTCCTTGCTCTCCTTAAGTGTAGTGTACTTGATTTCGCCACCCTCGGGGATTTTCTTCATGCCGTTGGCGACACCGGCCGAATAGAGACCACGGGCGCGGAAATCGTCCACGCTGGTCTGACGGGCGATTTTGTCCCAAAACTCCGGTGCGAACTCATACTGTGCCCGCAACATCTTGTTGATCACACCCTCGAACAACAGCGGAAAGTCGCTGGTGCTGTGCGCACGGCTGAAAACCATTTTGGCCACTTCGGAACGATCCAAGCCTCGGGTGTTGATACCGCGCTCGGACAACAGTTCGCGCCCGATCTCTACCATGGTCATGCCGCGAAATTCGCGGGCGCCGGCGTCCAACGAGAACTTGGACGGATAAATGCGGTGCAGCAGTGCGTTCTCCACGGCCATACGCTTCTTGGTGCCAGCATCCAAGCCGGTCGCACGGACACTATGGTTACCGTTCACGCCGTTTTCCTGACTTCGTTTAGCCAGCCGTCGCATAATCGCGGTGCTGCACTGCTCCACGGTAAGATCGGTACCGACCAGCGCCAGCGCGTAATCGGCGGAAAGGCCAGCGGCACGGGCCATTTGCTGGATCGCTTGCGTCCGCTTGCGGTTCTCTTCTGTCTGTTCCGTTCCGCCGGTAGCTTCTGTTACTGCAGCCACGGCATCTTTAGCAGCTGCGGCTGCATCCTCGGCTGCGGCTGCGGCATCTTCGGCTGCGGCAACTACATCTTCGTTCGTTCTGGCTTCGTCGGAATCAGTCGGCGCGGCCTCCTCCTCAATCAGTGTGAGCGTAATGGTGTCGCCCACCTCGCCATCGGAAAGGGCAACGCCTTTAACGCCATCGACCGTTACGATGTCCCCCTGCTTTACGGGATCGCCCTCGACGACGTACTCCATAGTCTTCCCTGTTTCTGTTGCTCTCGTTTTTTTCATGTTGGTGGTAGTATTTGTGATTCGTTTGTTTATGATCTCGACCGGATGCTGCTGTTGCCCCGTGCGGATGCCGCTGTCGATGTCAGCGGGCACCGGAGCGAGGGATATTTCGATCGGCATCCAGTCGGTAGCCCGATAAATGGGTCGTGCACCGTTCGGGCGCTCTTCGCGCTCGAACTTATATATTTCGTAGCCGACCGAGATCCCTTTGACGATCCCGTCCACCACGTCCTGGAACAGTCCGGCCACCTCGGGGCGGCTGGAGAAACGAACGCGGGCGCAAAGCTGGCGCGATTCGTTGATCCACACCTTTACCGTGCGACCGACTTGGCTGTGCACCGAGTACGAATTATGACAGTCCAAAAGCGGAAGCCCCTGATTTGCGCGGTCCATTCGAACGGCGGATGCTTCGCAGACCAGCATTTCGTCGTAGTCTTCGTCCCAGCTGAAGCGCGTAACCATTTTTTCGGTCGCGCAAACGACATCTACCTCGCGGGCCTCCTGGTCGATGGTCGTAGGCTGCACGAGCGCCCGCCCGTACAGCACGCCCATGGTGCGATTATTCGTTTTCTGTTTTGGCATTTTTAAGCATATTTATTACTACCTCTTTTTTCAATCCAAACCACTCAATCATAATATTGATTTTTTGATCATCGGTAAGTACGTCATTTGTTAAAATACTAACCATTGACGTGGTACCGCCGACACCAAACTTTTCGGCTGGACTTTTCGTCACATTATCCGGTGTTTCTTGTGCGCTTACTGCGGTTATGCTTTCATCCCCCCCCTGTTTTTTGCTCTCCATTTGCCGTAATGGCGGTATTCACGCTGTCAATGGTAATACCCAACTCGGCCAGCCGGTCGATGTCCTGTTTATATTCTTTGAAAAACTCCTCGGGTTCGCGCCCCATCTCTCGGATCGTCTCGCTGATCGTCGCAAGACCGGCCTTGATCCTATCGACCTGTGCGGCGGTCTCGCGCTGCGGATCGAGCTGCTGAATGCGAGGTGCCGTCCAGTCGGCGGATATATATCGGGACAACTCTCCCTTGATCATACACGCGCTGATAAACCAATTCCACACGGGGGCGCAAATCTGCGGTACGATCATAAAATACTGCCAGCTTTTGAAGTTGGCCGTAACGTCGATTTTCGCCATGCGCCCCGAGGTAAAATTCACACGGCTATAATCCATCGTCAGCATCTCGTAGGTGATGCCATAGCCAGCGGCCATTCCCTGCAATATGCGGCTGGCGTAAGCATCGTAATCGGACACGCTGGGCGGATTGGCGAACTCTACCGATTCGGCAGCTCCGAGGTGTTCGACGATGCCAGGCTCCAAGCGCTCGATACCTATCGCACCATCCTCGCCACCGTCATCTTCCGACCCCAATACAAATGCGGCGAAGCACGCGGCCACCTTTTGCTTTACGAGCTGGGCATCCTCGTAGTCGGAAAAATCGCTCGTTTTCATAAACGCCGACACTCCGATCGGCAAGCCTCGGACCTGTCCAGGCCGCAACACCTCGAAAGCATGTAGCACATCCTCCTTGGGGTAAAACTTGCTGGCAAGCGCCGGTGCAACGATAAAGCTGTCGCCGGGGTGGTAATCAAAAAGCCAGTAACCGAGCAGGCGCCCCTCTTTGCTGAATTGTACCCCAAGCCGGCAATAGCCCATGTCGTTGCTGCCATTTCGGGTGTGGTCGAGCTGGTCGCCCTCCAAAACTTGCAACTGGAGCGGTAGCGGGTTGTTGTCGTCGGGCATGACCCAGCGTCTCAAAATCAACACTTCGCCACTCTCAGCGATGGACCGCATCGCTAATTCCTGCAACCCGTAAAATGTCGTTTTGCCATACCAGTCGCAGGCGGTCGAATTGGCCCATTTGCTCCAAAGTCGTTTTACGAGTTGGCAAGTTGCCAAATCGGCGTCAGGCGCCGGCTGGATGCCATCGCCGATCGTGTGCTTGGTGATCGCTTCGACAGCCCGCCGCGCCCATCCGTTGTTACGGACCATATTACGGGAACGATCCCGCAACGTAACCAGCGCGGCCGATACTTCGCTATTGACGCTCGTGGACTTTGCCAACCGGAACGCCTTGCCGCGACGGCCTTTGTCGGCCGCCTCATAGGCCCGTTTTTTACGGCTACGCGATATTTCAAATGAAATTCTCATCTTTTGCTGAAATAGCCTCGGTCAATACAAGCGAGGCGACGACGACGCAAGCGGCGTTCCGGGAACAACTCCTCCTCGATCATTCGAACCAAATCTTTCATTTCGGCAAGCGACCGATAGCTCACGGTTTTGTCACCGTAGGTTATGGTTGTCGCACCGCTGGCGATGGCCTCCTTGAGCGCGGTATATTGTTCGATTGTAAAAGACATGGCAGCGTAACGATTTGCAACGAATTTATGAGAGGTGTTTTACATTCACAATATCAAGCAAAAAGGTTTACCGAGTTCTCGGTAAACCCCGTATAAATTTACCGAAATCTCGGTAAATCAATCATCCCAAAAACTGCCACCTCGACGGCGCCCGGTGCTTTCGTCGTTACGAGCGTCTCTCTTTTTGGCGGTTGCACCACCCATCTGCGCCAAACGCTGTGGGCTCAACCGATCCAGCCCGAGGATAGCCGCAGCAGCCCGGGCATAGACGCGACAGTCGAGAGGTTCGTTTCGCTCGTACCGCTTTACCCACTGCAATTTTCGGTACCCTCGTACCACCTTGACGACCTGCTCCTCGGCGGTAAGGCCACGGAAATAGTGCTCGTCATACTCGGGAAAATGGCAATAGTTCGGCGGAGGGACACCGTTCTCGTCCTTTTCCAATCGCAGGTGGGCGTATAGCTCGGTTTTGAGGAACGACACGCCGATATTCCACTGGCGCATCTTGCCGACCTTTTTACCCGCCTTGGTGATGTCCACCTGCTTGGGTGGTGAAAAGGCCATACCGAGGTGATCCTGGCCCTTGATCGGTATGACGCGATCGCCGACGAACCGCCGGCAAAAGGTATGGACGTGCGTCGTATTGTAACCGGTATCCACTGCCATCATTCGGATGGGAAACTCCATCCCGTCCTTGCGCGGCCACCGCTCACTCACGACGGCTGCCAAATCGTCCCATACGGCGGTTCCGGCCGTGTCCCCCTCGATTACGCGGTAGTCGATCGAATAGCTGCGTTTGTCGGCACACCAGCCGACAATCTCCAGCTCCAGACGATCGCGCTGTACATCGACACCGGCGGTAAGAAAGCACACATCGGCGGGCACATGGTTGGGCTTGTACCGCTCACGGCGGTTGTAAAGATTTTTGTACGGTGGTGCCTCGCCCTTTTCCGCCCACGTCTGCCCGAGGGTTGTATTCACGAAAACCTTTAGTTTGTTCGGATTCTCCTTTGCCGCAATGAAATCCCTCACGATCTGCTCCCAGCTATGCCATCCGTAGGGCGAATAGAGGCTGTTAAGATGGAAGCCAATTACATCGTGATTTACATTTTCCGGCTTGGCGGGCACCCACTGGCCGTTTGCTAACATGGTGATCTTGTGTCGCTCGGCGATCAGTTCTCCGCAATGGTCGCACTTGTATTTTGCTGTTTGGGGCTTGCCCTCCTCCCACTTGAGATTTGCGAATACCAGCGGCTGCATAGCGCCGCAGTGCGGGCACGGGACATGATAGTAGTTTTGATCGGTTTCCAAAAATTCCCGTTCGATTGCCGAAAGCCCCTCAATGGTCGGCGTACTCAACATGAAAATTTTATGGTTTGGAAAGGTTCGAGTACGGGCGATCGCCAAGTCGATCGGCGATCCCTCGCCGTCCAAGTCCTGCGGGTATGCGTCCACCTCATCCAAAATCAAATTTCGGATGGGGACAGACCGCAATCCCGCCGCGCTGTTTGCGCCGACCATCAGCAGCAGACCACCGGGGAAATTCTTTTGCGTGATCGTGTTGTTGCTGTCGCGGCTCTTGGCCGGAGCCACGCGCTGCTTCAGTTCCGGGCAATTCTCGATCAGCGGGTCGATGCGTCCCTTGGATAATCGTTCGACCATTTTGTCGGTTGGCTGTACGAACATGGTGGGCGCAGGTGCGATGTGCATAGCATAGCCCACGAAGTTGCTGGCGCCCTCGGTTCCGCCGATCTGCGCGGCCTTGACGAAGACGATTTTACGGTGCGAGTCGTGAACGCTCAAGCAATCCATGATGTCGCGCAGGTAAGGGGTCCGGCTCGTTCGGTATTGGCCCGATTCGGCAGAGCTGACCGGCGACAAAAACCGGTATTTGTCCGCCCATTGCGACACCGTAATCCGATCGAGCGGCCGCAAGCCCTGAAAAAACTTCGTTAACTCTGTAAAAACATTCATTACTGTTCGATTCTTGTTTGAAAATCCGCGAGCTTCTGCAACGCATCGGCGATCGCGTCGTATATCGTGTTGTGAACGATTGCCCGATTGTCTTCCGCCATAACCACGTCCGTTATTCGGTCGGGGATTGCAAGCAATGTGTCGCGCAATTCCTTGCCGGCGGCGAAAAGTTGGGCATTTATGCGCTCGCGCGACACCAGCGCACCCTCTTTTTCCTGTAATTCCAGCTCGGCGATCCTGGCTTTGGCGATTTTTTCCTGTAATTGGGCGTCCTCGTAGGTCATCGTAGCAGTTGCCACAGCCTTGGCCGTCGGTTCCGGCTCGATCACCGCTTTATCAAAGGTTTTGATGTAGCCCGCCAGCGCGTTGCGGACCTTGCGCTGGTTGGGGTGCGCCGAGTTCAGCGACTTATACCAGCATACGGCGGCCTGTTGTGGGTTCAGGTAATACGGCGAAGTCGCGGACGTCCCGACGACATCCGCGAAATTGTCCGGTATATATCCGCGCTTTATGGCCGCTGTTATGGTCTTGGCGCTTATTCCGGTTGTTTCTTCGAAATCAGATATTTTAACCCAACCTTTGGGCGCTTTTTTCTTCATTCGTATCTGCTTGCTACCTGCTATGATAATTTTTTCCTGCTGACTGGCGAAAAAACGCGATGCCGACTACCCCCGATGTAGGGACCAGGAAGAACCTACAAAATCATTCTTGTTCGTACCTTACCGGATCGGGTTTCTCAAATCCGGTTTTATTTCCGCATTCGGGACATTCTACATACCACATCGTTACGCGATCTCTTGGATCGAAAAAGGTTTCATCCACATCGGCGGCGCCATACTCAAATTGACACCCGCAAGGGCATTTCCGTACATATATCGCCATCTTACTACTGTTGCCGTGCCGTATTATCCGTTTCATGTCATCTATTTTTTGCTGCGATCTTATTCACGCGACTGGTTAATATTCCGTGTACGCGGGCCGTTACCTCGTTGCCTATAAATCGCGAAACTTTCGGCCAAACGTCCGGGGCTAAACTCATCCGGAACGATGATGTGGTCAATAATTCAGTTATTAACCAGCCCTTTGTATTTTTACGTTTGGGTGGAAATTTCCCGCGTACAAAATTTTTGCCTTGATATTCACCTCTGGCAAATACCCCCTCGTGGCCGCTGGTCATGGTAGCAATAAAGGCATGGCGAATCATCGTTGTTTTACCCTTGCGTATCACTACCGAAATGTGGGATCCTGATTGTTTCGGATTAAATGCAATGATCGGGATGTGACGTTGGTTTACTTTAATTCCGCCCCATAATCTACTGGGTTTGGCCTTCGGCGAAACTTTAATCTGACGGTTAAGGTATTTTTTATTGATATTGTAACGCTCTTTAATGCTTTTTTTGATGAGAGGTACCGCACCCGACAACGCACTATTGACGCCTTGCGCTGTGCCGCGCAATATCTCATTGGGGGATAGCTTGCTGCGAAACTCGTTTTGTATTCGCTCTACCTCGCCGCGCTTTTCTTGTGTGATCTTGATCTCCATAACGTCAGATTATTGCAGGGGAGCGTCCGCTGTGTGGGTGGCCGCCTCGCCTCGTTCGTATTCTTTCAGTTTCTCGTCGATTTTGAGGTACAAATCCACCGGCTGGGGCGTCCGGCGTTTTAGATCCTCATACCACTGGCGCGATACGCCGGCCTCGCGGCACAACTGCGAAATGGATACATTAGCCGCGTTCGCCCGTCGCCGGATGTCGTTCGCCAAGTCTTTGTCGCTTTTTTTCATAATCCAAAAAATTATAAATACATTGATTTCAACGCATTCCGGCACCTGCCATCTCTTTCGGCCCGCAGATGCAACTCCGCCATGTTCTGCTCGACATACTCCTGCACATTCGCGGGACACTTGCCGCTCTCATACATGGCCAGCAGATACTCGGCAGGGACTTTCGCTATTACTTCGCCCTTGTAGCTGCCGAACGGCATACGGTCGTCCGTCTTCTGTTTCCGATCGGCAGCCTCGGTGTCCCTGCGTTGCTCGATGGCGGGCTTGTGCTCCTCAATGTACCGTGCTACACTTTCCGAACATTTGCCGTTCTCGTGAAGCCATAGCAGGTAATCGGCGGGGACGCCCGACATGGGACGCCCCTTGTATTTGCCGTATGGCATGGCGCTGGTGTCTGTCAGCCTCCACATAGTCAATAGCGTTTTCCGTGCTTATATCCTCGGCCCTCGTTGTACTGCATTTTCATCAGAACGTGCATTTCGAGATCGATGCCGAGTGCGGTGGATAAGTCGAGCAGGCGAATGGTCGCGTCGGCCAGCTCGTCCTCGAACGTGTCTTTAACGTGCGCCTCGAACTTTTCACGGAACGGAAAGATTTCACAGGGTTCTTTACCGGAAAAAGCCAATAAGTCGGCCCGTTTGTTCTTACGATCGGCTTCCAACGCTTCGGCGAGTTCCGAAACGGTCAGCATTAAAGCACGGGGGATGTCGATCGGTTCATCGTGGAACCCTTTCGCTTTGGCGGTTTCAAATGCGCGTCGCCCCAATTCTTTGAGTGTTAAATTTCCCATGATTTATTTCATTTTTGAAAGGTTTTTACTCACATAATCCGTAAAAGCTCATGCAACTGGTCGCCGTGTCGTCGTCGAACAGGCTGCCGGTCGCGTTCTGCCATTTGACATATTGTACTACATCGTTTATTGTCGGATATTTCTCGCCGCTGGTGATCGCGCGGGCAGGGATTTTATCCGGCCCAAAAAACGACGACTTTATGTCATGCTCCAGCGTGGCAATCTGCTCAATGCGATCCGGAGACTGGCGGGAGATGTTCAGTATATCCCGCTGGTTCGCCATGACGCACGGCCAGCACCCTACACGCTTATAGCCCATCGTGTAGAGCGGATTGGGTTCAAGCCCCGCAGAGAGGATGTAATCGATCACCTGCTGCGCCGACCAATCGAATACGGGACGCAGTAGGTCGTCAGCGTATTGCTTTCGGAACACCTGCACGTCGCGACCGCGATAGGTGTGCATCTTTGGTTTGCCCTCTTTATCATAACCGTACGGCTCGAAATAGTACTTAAAGTACGTGCATTGCTTTGACATAGCCGCACGGTTCAGAGATTCCTCCTTGCGTATGCCTTGAATCATCAGCATATTATCCTGCACGTTGTCGAGCACATAGTCGATGCACGGCTTGGTTTTCAACTCTTGGGTACAGAATCGGGCGCGGGTGGACGGCCAACGCTTTTTCTGTTTGGCCAAATCGACCATCCCATCATACTTGGGCGACTTGAGCGTTACGAGGTCGAGGTTTAGCCGGTCGGCGATGCGATAGATGTACTCGTAGGTCAGCGGGTGCTCCCATCCCGTATCGCAAAACACGGCGGTAAATTTGGTGGTGATGTGCTCGCGCACCCACAACAGCGCTGCAAGGCTATCCTTTCCTCCGGAAAATGTTACGATTACTTTCATATACCAAAGTATTTTATACAGTTACAGATCGTGATTGTCGGATTGGCCCATTGCCGTTGAAACCGGCGCCAATCGGTTGAATATTTGCCATCATGATCGCGAAACAACATCGCCATCGGCATAAAACCGGCTCGCCACGCCTCGCCCATCCGTGTCTGTGCTTTCTCGAACGTGTCTCCCTCGTAACCGCACAATACATAACACCTCATTGAGTTGCTGGATTTGGTGAAGCCTGCCTCGATAAGCATTTTGCCTGCCTCAACGAGCGGTTCCAGGTCGTTGGGGGTGTCGTAGGCGAAAAATAGCGATTGGGGATGCAAATCATGTATCCGTTGCGCCATCGTCGGAGTTAGCAACGCCGCCTCCAGCCCTCCGGTAAATTGCGGCTTGTACGGCTGACGGGCAAGCATGGCAAATACCTCGTCAATGTGCTCCGGAGAGCAGGCCAGCAGGTTGTCATCGGTCAGAATCCAGCCGTCGGTAACTGGCAACTCTCGGAGCATTCCGCCCTCACGCTTGGGAACAGCGCAAAACCAGCATCGATTCGGACATCCTCGGCTGGTAATCACGTATCCGTGCCTCATGTACATACCAGGGATAAAATCGCCGCCCGGCTCATTGTAAGCGGGGCCGCCGATCTTCACCGGTGCAACCGGCTCCCATTGTTTCGCCAACCATTCAGCGATCGGTATGTCCCAGGTGAACGTTACAGAAACGTGCACCTCGTCCGCTTCGTCGAAAAAGGACGGAGTTTCGCGGATACGTACCAGCTCGTCGGTTGGCGTAGCATTCGTCTTGGTTGGGAATACTCGTATTATCCGTTTTTTCATATCCATTTCAGAATAATTTTTGCTGCATTTGGTGATCGATCAATCTTCAATAACTCGTACGTAGGTATCGTTTATGGTTCGACCTATCTCTATCAACCTCAACGCGACCATCTCCTCCAGTACGATATGAAAGTCTGTGAGGGGTCGAGAAAACCCCGTTTTCGGCATAAGTCCATCGCGTATGACCAGCGCGTCGGCGGGCACTCTGTTTGCAATCCGGCGGGTGCGTTGCACCTCGCGGACGTGGCGCAGTATCTCGGCGTGCAAGGGGTTGGCTGGTTCCATTTATTGCCCGCTTAATTTTTCAACGATCCGCATCTCTCGTTCGGATAACTCCCATACTATGACCTTTTTCTCCACCGCTGCTCTTTCGGCGGCAACTCTTTCGGCGGCGGTATGCGAGATTAAAAAACCGGAGCCGTAAATCGTTTTCCCGTGCTTCTTTTGGATGTCAAGCGCAGAGTGATGCACCATTTCCCGCTTGTCTATCTTTATCTCTCCCTTGTTTTTCACGACGTACGCTACATCCGAAACCGTCAGCACGCAGTCCGGGTATTTGTATTTCGGCAACTCCGCTTTCGGTGCCGAGCAAATGGCGTCTATCCCCTCATATAGCACAGGATCACCTATTACACCGGCCTCGCCGAACATATTGGACAAAAAAGATGTATTTACTTTTGCCCCGTTTTCGTAAACGATAGCGGCGCCGCATACGATCCGTGTACAGTCAATGTCAGCGCTGAACAATGTCAGATGCGGGGCAAACAGGAAAAACTTGATCCCTCGTTTCAGATAGAACCGGACAATTTGAGCGATGATCGAAAAGGGCGGGTTGTCGATCACCACGCAATTATCGGGATAGACCAGGCTTTCGTAATCACCACCCGGATAGAACGGGCGGACAACGGTCATCCCATCTATATCGCAATGATCGGCTACATATTGCAAAACATAGTCATACACCGCTGGGGGCGTATAGCAGTCGTCGGTCGTTTTCTTGGGCTTGAATTTTTCCACAAAGCCCTCGTAATCGTCGAAAAGCCCTTTTTGCGACTTTCCGCGATTCGTGAACACGTGCTCCTCTTGGCCGAATAAATTTATACTTTTCATATCATGCTGCATTTTCAAAATCCAAAATCACGCGCCCCAATGCTTCGCAGAGCACGCGGGCCATTGTAACCTCAACAGCGTTGCCGATGAACTTCTTCTGCTCGGCCTGTGTACCGACCAGTTTGTAGTTGGCGGGGAAACCCATGATGCGTTTCAGTTCGGGAATCTTCAACATTCGCATCTTCACATCGACCAGCCCGTACAGTGCCATAAACTCCTTTATCTGCACCACGATCGGGCTGTCTGTTGCATAGACCTCGTAAATCAGCGTATCGACATCGTGGCGGATGAACGGCGCAAGATGCTGCACGTCGGCCTCCGTTGTAACGATACTGGGCGGTCTTTTGTCCATCCGTGCGATCAGCGTGAAGCACGGGCGATCTATGGGCGCCCCCGCTGATGCGAATTGCGGGTTGAGTAGGTAACGACCTTTACGGGCCGGTGTCTCCGAGCAACACGTAACGAGGCGGTGTTTTGGCGTGGGGGTTACAGTCCCGGCCAGCACCTTGACGGACGCGGTGCGTCCATTTCCGTACTGCATATTCAGGAATCGAGGACGCACCAGTTGGAGCCGGTCTTTTGTCGTGACGGTCGGGGCCGGCGCCTCGACGGGCGAGTTGTAGCCGTTGCTATAATACGCCGTCAGAAAATTGCCGGACACCAGTGAGTGGTGATCTACCGTCGTGATGGCGTGCGCCGGCCCGTCGATGCTGATGGCACGGTCGGCCGGCGATCCGCTGAAGTGCTTGGCAAGGAAACACGCCTTTGCCACGCCGAGCCTGCTCTGCACCGCAACCGTCGGGCATGGATCGTCGATGCCTGGCGCGACGTATTTGCCGCTTTGGCTCATGGAGTTGTATTTGACCATGAACGCCTCTTTGCCACCGGCGACGAACTTCACCAGCCCGGCGTGTATGCGCTCGAAGGTTGCATCCACCAGCGGCTTTTTGCGGCCGAATATGCTGGCGCCCTCGTCGTGCAAGTCCAGCACGTCACGAACCGGGCGCCACTTAGCGCGGGCGTCGAACAAGTTGGGGGCGGGCTTCTTGGTATGGGTGGGCGTCGGGAAAACGATGGGCAGCCGGCCGGCGGCGAAAATCCCGAAGAACCGGCGCCGGGAGGTGTAGGCCCCGAAGTCCGCCGAATCGAGGATGCGGTGGTCGAACCGATAGCCTCCGTCCGCGCAAATGCGATCCACCCACCGGCGGTAATGCTCGCCGCGATGGGCGGCATCGGGCACCCACACGGGGGCGATGGTGCGGCGCTTGTGTTTGCCGGTGCCCTCGGTCTTTATCGCCAGTGGACAGTATTCGCCATGACCGGCCGATGCCTCGACGACTTTCACCACGAGCGGCCCCCACGTCATGAACTCCTTGACGTTCTCGATTTGGATGTAGTCGGGCCGCAGTGCGTCGATGTATCGGAAAAGGTGCTCGGCAAGCGTGCGGCTGTCGGCGTCGCGGCTTTGGCCGCCCTTAGCGATTGAGAAGTTGGTGCACTCCAGCGACGCCCACAACACCACGCGGGCGGCAGGGTATTGTTTCCGCATGGCTTCGACATGGGCCAGCATCCGGTCGAGGTTCAACGTGCGGATGTCTTCGACAAAGTGCAGCGCGTCGGGATGGTTGGCCGCGTGCGAAGCGATCGCGTTGGCATCGTGATTGACGCACGCGATCACCTTGGCGACCTGCTCGCCGTGCAACCGTGCCGCCTCAACGCCTATAGATGTTCCACCGGCGCCGCAAAAGAGGTCTATGTACAGAAAGCGGATCATAGCGTAATATTTTCAAACATCCCCAGCTCTTTGCTGCGGCGTCTGTTCTCTATTTCGATATATTTGGGATTTAATTCGAAGCCGATAGCATTTCGGCCGAGTTTATTGGCCACGATGCGCGTGGTGCCGGAGCCGTTGAACGGGTCGAGCACGAGGCCACCGGCGGGACACCCGGCAAGGATGCACGGCACGATCAAATCTTCGGGAAACGTGGCGAAATGGGCCTCTTTGAACGGCTGCGGGGGAACTGTCCACACGCTTCGTTTGTTGCGTGTCGTTGAAGTTTCCGGCGCTATCTCGGTGTATTCAATCGCCTCCGCACGACCGGAGCGATGGAATGATCCGTGGCCGCCTTTCCCCGTGTCCCATCCTGCCGGCTTGCGCTGCCGGTTCTTGCCGACGTTCGGATGGTTGATCAGGTTCTTGCCATCCTCGAATTTCGATCCGTTCCACCCGGTCGCCGGCTCCTTAATCGCCTCGGCGTCGAAATAGTAGCGGGGTGACTTGCTGAACAGGAAAATATACTCATGTGCCTTTGTACAGCGATCCGTGACGCTCTCGGGCATCGGGTTCGGCTTATGCCAAATGATGTCCTGCCGGAGATACCAGCCGTCGGCGCGGAGGGCGAACGCCAGCATCCAGGGAATGCCGATAAGGTCTTTATTTTTCAGACTTTTGCACTCCAACCCAAAACCGGATTTTCGAGTCGGCTGGCCACGATGTCCGGCGTAATCCGTTTGTGCGTTTTTTCGGACTGCATTGCCCTTGTAGCAGTTGTAGCTGTCGCCCATGTTCACCCACATGGTTCCGGTTGGTTTCAGCACTCGTCGCAGCTCGCGGAATAGCGTGACCAGTTTGGCGATGTACGTCTCGATGCTATCCTCAAGACCGATCTGACCATCCACGCCGTAGTCGCGCAGACCGTAGTAGGGCGGCGAGGTGACGATGCAGTCTACGCAACCGTCCGGCAGCAGTCGGGCCGCCGCAAGCGCATCCATGTTGTAGGTAGTATTGATTTGCATAACTTTCGTTTTATCGGTTTGAAGTCAGCCGAGCCACCAGCGCGGCGCATTCGTCTTTTGTGCGGGGCAACTCGATCGTGGTGGTGCGGCCAAGGTCGGCAAACAGGCGCTTCAGCATCTTGATGCGGAGCTTGCCCTGCTGGGTGGCCACGCCCTTGGTGTCGATCGCCATGTCGTAATCCGGCAGGTAGAAGTCCAGCGTGTAGGTGATCGCCCGAACGTTCTCCCCGTTGTAGGTGAACGGCTCTTGCAGGGTGTAGCGCTTTTGAAACAGAAAGCCTATTCCGTGCGATTTCAGCAGATCGTGCATGTAGCGTTCGAGTCGGCTGTCGAAGATTACCCCGTTTTCCTCTGTTTTCGTCGCGTTTAAGACCTTTCGATTGCCGATCGGTGTAGTTATGCCATTTCGGGGGAGATCGCCGGAAATAAGCCGCCGAAATTCGCTTGCGGTCATCGTGTCGGTGTTGTCGGTCGATCTTCGTCTCATGCTTGTATTGCGGCTATGTCGATTTTACGCATCCAGTACTTCGTGCCGTCGGGCATTGCGAGGAACTGGAAATCGTCCCACGCCCCCCGGCCTCCGTCCACCTCGGCGATCACCTCGTTGTACGTGTATTTGCGGCCCGTGTCGGCTTTGCGGCTCTTGATGATGATGTCGTGAGCCACGAACGAGGCAAACGTCGAGTATGCGGATTTGTTCCTGTACGCCCCTTTGTTGTCCATTGCCGCGATGATGCGGTTTATATCCTCGGCACTGAACTTGGCCAGAATGTCGCGGGCCTGCTCCTCGGTGATCGGCTCTGCCATCGCTGCGATTTCGGGATAGGCCGAATCGAGCCAGTCGAGGAACTCGGCGGTTTGGTTTTCCCCCACACCCCCTTTCCATGTAGGGATTACTGTGTGTGTATTACTCTTACTGTTACTCTTACTGTTAAAAAAAGGAAATTCGCCGATAATTGACGAAAAACCTTGTTTCCGCCTGTTTTCGGCGTCGAAAACTCCCGCCGGCTCTGTTTTTTCAACATTTTCGGCGTCGAAAATCATTTCATTTTTGGGGTTTCGCTCCTTTTTCGTTGTGTTTTCGCTTGTTTTCGGCTCATTTTCGGCGTCGATAATTTCCGCGCCCCCTGCGTCTGTTTTGCTTTTTGCCTTATTATCAAGGAAAAGCAAATCGCGCTCGCGCTTTAATAGCAAAGGTTTCAGGCCGTTACGGTGTTCGGTGGAGAAAATAAACCCATCTCCGATTTCCAACAGGCCGATTTTGACAGCATATTCTACTATCGCTATCAGATCCTCCGGTTCAACGTCGTAATCGGCCGCCAGCAACTCGACGGTCACATCGTCCCACTTGATGCGGAACAAATCGCTACTGGTCAGCGTTTCCTGCAAATAAGTCCATACCGCATACCCCAAGTGTGAAAACTTGCGCCGAATGGCCTTTACCATCGGTTTGTTTCGTTCGTTTACGTCGTGCGGAAACCAGTCCGCATTTAGTTTTCTCGGTCTTGCCATAATTTCCCAACCTTAAAATTTTATTACTCATTTAATTTTCGGAATCCAATTCCCACAGTAATTGGAGCAGTGACGAGCTTCGAAATAGCTTTCGGGAACATCGGGGTGTTCGCATTCACCATACCCGTTGGCGTCTTCATACTTGAAGCAATCGCACGATCCGCACACCTTGGTTCCGTTCTCCGTCACCCTGTTGTATTCCGTATCGATGTCGGCGGAGTACCCGGGGCATGTGTCTGTCTTATTCATTATCGTAATATCTTAAGAAATCAAAAAAATCCGTACATTCGCATCCGCTCTCAGTATTGCCTCGCTCGCCACATATCTGCAAGCAAAACGCCCTCTTCATTCGTTCCCGCGCATCTTTCTCGGCAAGTTCCACGGCTTTGTAAGCATCATAAATACCGACAACCGCCCAGCCGCAACCATCTTTATCTACCAGGTTCGCAGCGGCCATTTCGTTCTTGTCGATAAATTCCTTTGCTTTTTCGCTTTTCATATCGTGGTTTTTATGGTTAAAATGGAAAATCTCGTTCCTCCTCCGTCCGGCGCTCCCTGCACGTGCTTTCGAGCCTGGCGGACAAATAGAGCGGGTCATATAGACATCCGATCCGCTTGGCGACCCACAGCGGCACCCGCCCGTCGCCGATGTACGCCGCCGTGATCGCGTCGCACAGCTCGCATTCGTCGTGCTTGATGCACCGATCGCAATTCTCGGCGTCCCAGGCCGCCAACTCGCTGCGGTTGCCGAACGTCCTTACGGGCGTGTCTTTTTCAAAGGGGTGGTTGTTCCATTCCATAATCGGGGATATTAGTTTGCCAAATACAGCCGTACACGGCCATCGATGTAAAACTGGATCCGCAGCCCCAGCGCCTCCAATACATCCGCATAATTCTCGCGGATATAGTGGGCTGCCCGAGGGTCTGAAACATAATCGCGATAACGGATCACGATACGGCGCAAATCTCGCACATTGTCGGTATCAACAATATCATCGAACGAGGAGGTGCAATACTTGTAAAATCGGCGATGTACCTCTTTCGCCGCGTCCTTCATTTGCTCGAAAGTCAGTTCCATTTCATACGGTTTTTATGGATGATCCTTTCCGCCCATCCACTCGAACGGATCGGGCATACAGTCCAATTTTGCGCGATCATTTACCGGAGACTTTTCACGACGATGCAACCCTTGCCGATATATCATCATCTCTATGCTGGCAACCGATCGTCCGTACTCCTCGGCGATTGTCTGCACATCCACGCCGGACAGATAGCGGGCGATTACGTCCTGCACGTCGCGTTTGTCCCATCGTTTACGCCTGATTTCCATCGTTGCGGATTATTCGTGGTTGTCGAACCAGCTGGCGCGGTTCTGCGTAGCAGCGACCAGCTCAATTTGGGAGCGCTTAATCCGGCACTTGCTGTTGCGGGTTCCATCTTTGATTATCTCAATTAGTCCTTCAGCGGCCCATCGATCGACCGTACCGCGACCATATCGTTTGTAGGCTTGTGTAATCGTCAAATAAGGTTTCAATAGCCCGCACTCGACGGCAAACCTGCTGACGACCACATCCATGACCGCCTCAAGCTGCTTTAGCTGTAATCTGTCTATTGGTTGCTGGTTCATGGTATTACGATTTACGGGTTACTTTGATAACGCCGGTTCCCCTCAACGCGGATACCGACAATTTGATGTTTTTACCCTTGCAGTAGCGGCTGGCGTTGGCCCGCACGCTCGATTCGGTAAACTCGGCAACGCTGAACTCGACGCTTTCGCCAAGCCTCAACGCGGCAAAGGTTTCGGCAAAGTTTACGGTTCGGACTAATTCGGCCATAATTGAAAATTTGTTTATGTTTCGCTCCCGCGCCGGTATCGCTCCGGGCAACCGCTTGACGGTTCGCGGGAAAACACTAATTTTGAGCTACCAACCAAAAATTAAGTGTTATGTATGATCAAGAACCTGAAGACTGGATCAGCGAACACCGGAAAGAAATTGATGAAAAAGTCCGGCAAATTGCATCGGCTCGATTGCGATACATCTCTGATCGTGAAAAACATCGAAAAGAAGAGCTACAACATAAGCATAATCGAGAATTATGGGGTTTTATCATTGCCGTTATCGCATGTCTGGCCACCGTTCTCGGTGTGTTGTTGTCTATTCTCCGCCACTGATATTTGCGATGCCCCGGCCTTTAACCGTCGAATGAAATCGGCCTCTATCTTATCCGCCTGCCGGATCAAAATCTCCGTATAGCTTTTTACAAAATCGGCCATTTCCTTGTTCGCATCTTGTAGATAACACTCGTCCGTTTTATCCTGTCGATAGATGTAGAAAATCGTGGCTATGCTCGCGCCGACGATCGCAGCAGCAACGGCGATAATAACTATTGATGTCATGGCTATTCGTCTTTTAGGAGTTCGGGGTTGTCGTGGATGTTGCCGACGAGAAATCCGAGACACGGATTAAAACCACACATATCGGGGTTATTTATGTGGAGTTCTTTCAATAAAACATAGCCAAATCCACCCTCTGTATTATTCCATGAAACAACATAGTAGTGTAAATGTTTCGGGTCTATTCCGGCGGTGTTTACCAAAAAGGCGTATTCGTCTTCTGCATATTTGTTTGAGAAATGCAACACAATATCCCCCTCGTAAATCTCTTTACCGTGTTCGTCTTTCAGCCCCGTGTACTGGCCGACGGTGGAGGGATCGACCCGAACCCAGTATTCCAATTCTTCGCTCCAAATGAGGGTTGCCTCATTGCGCGTATCGAACCACAAGGAACCGAATACCCATTTCCTTTCTGCGATACCTATACCTCTGTACCTAATCTCTCTCATAATTTCGTTTATTTGATTATATTTGTAATTACTATTGCAATGACAATGCAAATATAGCGAATTAAATAACCAATTTCCAAATAAATGGCAAACAAAATAACTGAAATAAAGGAAAGGGTGTTGCAAATTGCTAAATATCACGGAGTTAGTTATGAGAAATTTTCAAAGGAAATAGGAATGTCTTATGCGAGTTTCAAAGGAAAGGCGAAATTTACGCCATTGAACTCGGATGCAATAGCGAATATTGTCACTATTTATCCAGATGTGGATTGCTATTGGCTTCTTACCGGAAATGGACAAATGCTTAAAAATAATGAGGCCTCCGCAGAAAAAAATGATAAAAATTCGGAACGAATCGATAAATTATTGGATATTGTTGCTTCCCAGCAAAAGACCATCGAGGAGCTGACGAAGAAAGTGGGAAACGCTGCACCCCTCCGTGCTGCTTCGGCGGGGGTATAAGATTGCAGCGAGGCAGCGAGAGGGATGGCGCCCTTGATATGGCGATTGCCGCCAAACCGCCAACAGAATTTGATATAATGCTATTTCACGCTTTTGCAGAATAAAAACCATTAAAAAATTATAACTATGAAAAAATTATCAATCATTGTAGGGTTATTCTCGGTATTGTCTATTTTCATGATGTCCTGCGGGGGGGGGACAACTACCAGTCAAGAGAAGATTAACATACAAACTCGAATTGAGAGTGAACACGCTGTAGATAGCTTATATAGTTATTTATTACAAAATATAAACATGCAGGAGGGTATGGAAATTAAGGTAACCGAATTTTCTCCAAAAGCCTGTACCATGCAAATAACAGTACCCGAAGAAATCGGTGCAAGGGGAGCAGATGTTGTCGGCACAGGTATTTGTGTCTTGGCTACAAAATGGTTAGCCGCAAAAAAATATGACATCAGTTTGGGTAATATTTTTGTTCGCTGCTCTGTTATTAGCCCCTATGTCGGTATAACAGCACAACCGGATATGTTCACACATTGGGGGCGTGCAGTATATGACCCAAATATTGACAATGTAAAATGGACTTGGTCCAAGGCGAAATAATATCGGGAGGCAAGTTTGAATACAAAAAATCCCCGGCGTGATCCGGGGGGGGGTGTTTTTCGTCTATCTTTGCACCCGGACCTCAACTGAATGACATTGTTTCACGCATTTTCAGAATAAAACAATAAAAATATGGACTTCAAAGACCAAATCAAACAATTAAGCGAGCGTGTAGTCAAACTCAAAGACAACATCCAGACGGAGGAAGCCACCAAAACGGCTTTCATTATGCCGATGATCCAGGCATTGGGTTATGATGTATTCGATCCTACCGAAGTCGTGCCTGAGTTCACTTGTGATTTGGGCATCAAAAAAGGCGAAAAAATCGATTACGCGATCCACAAAGACGGTCAGCCTATCGTACTGATCGAATGCAAGCATTGGAAAGAGGATCTGAACTCCCATAACGGACAGCTGTTCCGTTATTTCCACGTTTCGAACGCTCGTTTCGGCATTCTGACCAACGGCGTCGTCTATCGTTTCTACACCGATTTGGTCGAGAAGAACAGGATGGATGAAAAACCGTTCTTCGAGTTCAATATGGAAAAATACCGGGAATCGCAGGTGGAAAAGCTACGGGAGTTCCACAAAAGCTATTTCGACATCGAAACGATCCTCAATACGGCCAGCGAACTGAAATACACGAACGAAATACGTAACGCCATCGTCAAGGAGGTGAATGATCCGAGCGACGAGTTCGTCAAGTATTTCGCGCGTCCGGTCTATCCGGGCCGTTTCAACGACGTCGCTTTGGAACAATTCCGAGCTATCGTTAAACAGGCTTTCGCTCAATATGCAAATGATTACATGAACGAACGCCTCAAGTCGGCTATCGGAGCCGATACGGTAGTAGAAACCCGGGCCGAACCTAAATCCGAGCCTGCATCACCAGTGGCAGCGCCCTCTGAAGAACCGGTGTGCGAATGTGAAAACAAGGTCATTACGACGGAAGAAGAGATACAAGGTTTCTATATCGTTCGGGCCATTCTTTATCCGGAAATCGACGATATTTCCCGCGTGGTACACCGTGACACGCAATCCTATTTCGGAATCCTGCTCGACGATAACAACCGCAAACCGATATGTCGCCTGCATTTCAACACGGGTAACAAATACCTCGAAACTTTCGATGCAGAGAAGAACGGCACGAAACATCTGCTCGAATCGCTCGACGACATCTACAAATACCGCACGGAAATAGTCGCTGCCTGCAAGATGTATTAAACAAATTTCTGCCAGATTAAAAAAGCCCCGGATCGCTCCGGGGTGTCGTTTTTCATCTATCTTTGTAACCGGACCTCAACTGAATAACAACGTAAGAATGGAATTACAACCTATCCAAAGCAAGATTTACGAGATACGGGGCCAGCGGGTGATGCTGGATTTCGACTTGGCTGAACTCTACGGCGTAACTACCGGCAACCTCAATAAAGCCGTAAAACGGAATATCGAACGATTCCCGGAGCGCTTTATGTTTCAATTGACCCAATCGGAGGCTTTAAGATTCCAAAATGGAACCTTAAACGAAACTACAGGTAAAACCAAGCGAGGCCAACATTTCAAATATATGCCTTATGCCTTTACCGAACAAGGCGTATCTATGTTGTCGGCAGTATTGCGTAGTCCTACCGCCGTGCAGGTCAGCATATCGATTATGGACGCATTCGTGGCGATGCGGAACTACATCACCACGACGACGCAGATAACGGCGGAACTGTCCGAAATACGGGCAAAGCTGGCATTGTTGGAACGTGCTGACGAAGACAATGCCGAAGCGGTAAACGATCTCTCGGAGGATATGCGTAAAGAACTTGACAACATTTATCAGGCTATCGCGGCGCTGTCGATCAAGGTGCCGCAGGCCCGCAAGTCGCCCCAGCCGATCGGCTTCAAGCGCACGGAATCGGACGGAAACAAGTAAAGATTTCGAGATTATTGTAAATTCTTCAAATACTTTCATATTTTAACAAAAAATCCCCGGAGTGATCCGGGGTGTCGTTTTTCCTCTATCTTTGTCGATGTTGTCCTTTCGACCTCAACATGAATATCAAATATACATATGACGCAGAAACAAGCCATACAATTATTTGAAGAGCGCAAGGTGCGCACCGTATGGGATGACCAAACGGAGGAGTGGTATTTTTCGATCGTGGATGTCGTCGGTGTATTGACCGACAGCGTGAATCCTACGGACTATATCAAAAAGATGAAGAAGCGCGACCCGGAGCTATCCAAAGGGTGGGGACAAATTGTCACCCCCCTTTCCGTGCAGACTGCTGGAGGTCGCCAACGGGTGAACTGCGCCACGACGCAGGGGATGTTCCGGATCATTCAGTCAATCCCCTCTCCGAAAGCGGAGCCGTTCAAACAGTGGATGGCGCAAGTTGCCAGTGACCGCCTCGACCAAATGCAGGACCCTGAATTATCGATTCAGCAGGCAATGGCCGATTATAAGCGGTTAGGGTATTCGGACAATTGGATCAACCAGCGTTTGAAAGCGATCGAGGTTCGCAAAGACCTGACCGATGCGTGGAAAAAGCGAGGGGTGCAGGAGGGCCAGCAATTTGCCACACTGACCGACATAATCACGAATGCGTGGTCTGGCTTCACCACCCGTGAATACAAGGCATATAAAGGGTTGCGGAAAGAAAATTTGCGGGATAATATGACCAACACAGAACTCATCCTCAACATGCTTGCGGAGGCTTCGACAAAGGACATAACCGAAGCAACCGACCCTCGGACGCTTGCAGCACACAAAGCGGTCGCGCGACAAGGCGGCACAATTGCCCGCAATGCCCGGCTGGAACTCGAAGCAAGAACCGGCCGCAAGGTGGTTTCTCCGTTGAATGCACATCAGGTATTACAAATCGAGAAGATGGACGAGGCGGAATTACAGGCCGAAGATGAAGAATAAAAAAGCCCCCGGAGTGATCCGGGGGCTGCCGTTTCCAAATAGGTCGTCGTCAAACAATAACTACCGGTAACAGCAATTCGTCACAATACAATCGAATAGAACGGCGCCGCGAATTTGTGTAACGCCTCGATAATCTTACGACGTTGTGCCGGGCGTGGTTTACTTTTATCATTGGCATAACGTCCTAACTGGGCGGCCGGAATGCCGGTCAATTCCGCCAATTTGGTGTCCTTGATATACTCTCGTGCATATTTCAATGCGCTAACCGCGTCATACTCCAGTTCGATCTCATACGCTCCGTCCAAATATGCCTTGTAGGGAAAACCCATCTCTTTGGCCGTTTTGATATAGAGTGCAACGCCCTCTTTCATGTCGGCAACGGCCGCCTTGACGGTATCGCCCATTCCGGCAAACATATCTTTTTCCATCATGGCCGAAATCGTTCCGTCCGATGCCCATTCGATGATAACCTTTACCTTTTCCATAAGTCGTGTGTATTTATTTCGTTTCCGGTTGCCCGGGGAGGGGGCTTATTTCAGCCCCATCTCCCGGATAAACCGCCGTGCTATTCCTGAACCCATTTCTTTCGAACCGTGAAAAGGAACCGAAACCGTTTTGCCATCCTTTTCATAAATTACGTGGCTCCCTGCTTGTCGGATAGATCGCCATCCGTTTTTTAGGATTAGGCGGTGCAACTCACTTGATTTCATATTACCCTTTGTTATTGTTTGACAGTACAAAGATAATGCAAAATATAGCATTATCCAAATAAATAGTATATTATTTTATACTTTTATAGATGATAATTAGTATTTACTTTTCACGTAGTCCAAAACAATGCGGTTGTTCGTGTCGTTGCGCGTGAACCGGCGGTGAATGTACCCCCGCGTGGTCTTAAGGCTTTTGCCGCTTTCGAAGCCAGAAGCCACCCCAACGTGATTAAGCGCCAGCGCAATGTCAGTTTCCGAAATCCCGCACTCCTCGGAGGCAAGAGTAGCCCAGGTGTGGCGCATATAATAGGTGCTTAAAGACACATCGATTCCCAAGTGCACGGCGAGCTGTTTGCAGCCCGCGTTTACGTTGTGGTTAAAGTCCCGGAAATTAGCGTACATTTTATAAAATGAGAACAACCGCCGTTTGTCGGGATCTCGGTACTTTTCAATCAGCGACAGCGCCTCCGGTTCGATCTTCACGGACATCAACGCTTCGTCTTTACGACGGTTAGCCGTCTTTTGCCGGTGGTAGATGATCCGATCGTCTTCGAGTTCGACATCGGCACCGAACAAGTCGGCGGTGTTCATGGCCAACAAGTAGAACGAGAGCGCCAGCACGTCCCGTGCCAGCTGCATACGCTTACCCGGGACAGTCTCGGCGTTTAGTATCTTTACGAGATCCTCGATGCACAAATCCCGCTTTTCGGGTTCTTCTTTGACCTCGACCTGTAATTTCTTACTCCCGAACGGTCGGTGGGTGATTAGAACCGTTTCGGCATCCTCATCGTTGTAGTGATCGCAGGCCGCATTAAATAAGGTGTGGATGTCGGCCAAATAATCCTTTACCGTTTGCGCCTTGCACCCGGGGCGCCGCACCGTAACCTCTTTTCCGTGCTGGTTTGTCCGCGTCTGTTCGTGCGGTTTCTGCATATACTCAACGAATCCCTGCAAATTCTTTACGTTGATCTCCTTGACGAATACGATAGAACGCCCGAAATAGTCGGTTAGGTTGCGAATAACGGCCTCGAATCGTCCAGCGGTACCATCCCGTCCCTCGGCCTTCAACGCCTGAATATGGTTATCGCAAAATGCAATGAAGTCAATGCCCACGCCGCCCTCCGTTGCCTTTTGTGATTCGATATACTTTACCAGGTCGGCCGCAGAAAATCGGCTCAAGTCCGTGCCCAGTCCTTTGGCCAGCATATCCTCGTATTTCGATATGTCATTTAACAATCCTTTCAAAATTGTTGTATCTTTGATCCCGGAAAAATCAGGCTTTACCTGCTTCCGACTGACATATACGCCGGTAGATATTTTTCTTACTTCCCTTTTATGGGTAAGGCGGATGGATACCGGAAATTTACCGTCCCGCCGCTCGTTCTTCTCTCTGATCTCGATAGAAAATGTAGGCATACACTTTGAATTTTGGACAAACAATGGACAAACAAAGCTACATATTTTTACCGAAATGTGTGTAAAAGTGTGTAAAATAAGACGGGCGTAGAAGGTTGATTTTATGGTAAATGCGCTGTATGGTAGATTTTTAGGGGATTTTACCTTGAAATTATAGACTTGCATGGCATGCAAGAGGTCACGAGTTCGAGCCTCGTATTCTCCACCAAACAAGAAACAGCCGCATGATTTCATGCGGCTGTTTCTTGTTTGATAGTATGTCTTTTATGGGCGGAGTTCGGACGCTTCCGTCGGAAGTTTTCCCGGCTGATCCCGAGGGTCAGTTTTTCAGGTATTCTACTGCCGCCAGACCGTCGTTGAGGGGATAGAGGCCGATGCTCAGCGATTTGTCTTCGCTTTCATATACGTACATTCTTTGTCCCGGACGGTATTCGAGGTAGATGTACAGCTGCGAGAGGTAGGTGTGCAGGTCGTCGATGTACAGGTCTGAAAGTATCGATCCGCAGGAATATACTTTGTCGTCTTCGAATATATATATGTACTCTTTAACGATGCCCTTGCCTTCGAAATACAGCGAGGTTTCCGATGCTCCGCTGTAGGCGTAGGGCACCGAAGCTTTCACTTCCTCCCGTGTCTTGCCGTACATGAATACGGGAGCTTCGTATTCCCTCAAAGTGGGAGGTATGTTGTCCTTGTTCTCATCGTCGTTGCATCCCGCGAATCCCAGCATTACGGCCGCGAAAGCGAATAGTAAGAATTTTTTCATAGCGAAAAGATAAACGGTTTGGAATAAAGGTTTTATCGATTGTAAATGAGATAAATTATTCTTTATGGGTGCGCCGCCGGATCCCTGAATATGGTGTCGAGGATATCCGGTGATCTCTATTTTTGTCGGAAATAGATCTGGATCGGTACTCCCGAGAAATCCCATTCCTCCCGAATCTTATTCTCCAGGAAGCGGCGGTAGGGATCCTTGATATATTGGGGCAGATTGACGAAGCAGGCGAACTGGGGCGTGGGTGTCGGCAGCTGCATCACGTATTTGATTTTGATGTATTTGCCTTTGGTCGCCGGAGGCGGGTAGTTCTCGATGATCGGCAGCAGGTAGTCGTTCAGCGCCGAGGTGGCCACGCGCCGCTTGCGGTTTTCGTAAACCCGGATGGCGGTCTGGAGCACTTCGAGGATGCGCTGTTTGTTGAGTACCGAGGTGAAGATGATCGGAATGTCGTTGAAGGGCGCCAGTTTTTTTGCCAGGGCCTCCTTCCACTCCTTCATCGTGTTGTTGCCTTTTTCCACCAGATCCCATTTATTGACCACGATCACGCAGCCTTTGCGGTTGCGGACGATCAGGTTATGGATGTTCAGGTCCTGGGATTCGAGGCCTTGCTGCGCATCGAGCATCAGGATGCAGACGTCGGACTCCTCGATGGCGCGGATCGAGCGCATCACGGAGTAGAATTCGAGGTCTTCGGTCACCTTGCCTTTTTTGCGCATGCCGGCCGTATCGACCAGGTAGAAATCGAGTCCGTACTTGTTGTAGCGCGAGTGAATGGCGTCGCGCGTGGTGCCGGCGATCGGCGTGACGATGTTGCGCTCTTCGCCCAGCAGGGCGTTGGTGAGCGACGACTTGCCCACGTTCGGACGGCCTACGATGGTGATGCGGGGCAGCTCTTCCTCCTCGTTCTTGGTTTCCGGGGGCAGGTCGCGCACGATTTCGTCCATCAGGTCGCCCGTGCCGCTGCCGCTCATCGAACTGATGCAGTAGGGTTCTCCCAGTCCCAGCGAATAAAATTCGTGCGAGGAGTAGATCAGGTCGTAGTTATCGACCTTGTTGCAGACCAGCAGCACTTTTTTCGAAGTGCGCCTCAGGATGTCGGCCATCATCTGATCGAGATCCGTGATGCCCGTATTGACTTCGACCAGGAACAGGATGACGTCCGCCTCTTCGATGGCGAGCATCACCTGACGGCGGATGTCGTCTTCGAAAATGTCGTCCGAATTGACCGAATAGCCGCCGGTGTCGATCACCGAAAATTCACGTCCGTTCCAGTCGGTTTTACCGTAATGGCGGTCGCGTGTCGTGCCTGCCGTCGCATCGACGATGGCTTTGCGCTGTCCGACCAGGCGGTTGAACAGTGTGCTTTTGCCCACGTTCGGGCGTCCTACGATCGCTACAAGACTCATAATGTTATTTTACGTTTATGTTTATGCGAAACGAATTATGCGGTGCGGGCCGAACGCGAAACCGAATTTATTCGGACATCGATCGATGCGGCCGGTCTAAAACAAGGTCAAAGATAGTGCAAGTTGCGGGTAAAACCAAACCCGGTGTCGATTTTACCCGATTGTCGGTGCATAAGGGGTGGGTGCCGGATGTGCACACCTTATCCTTTTCCGATCGGGAGATGCGCTTCCGAGGGTTTTTCCGAACGGCCGCAATGCCTTTTCAACGGGGGTGCAGCGTCTCTTCGTCTGCGGACAGGCCATGTTCCGACATCCGGCGGATGTCTCCGTTACAGCGGTAAAAGGGAGACGGTTCGTACAGGAGGTATGCGGCACGTATTATGGGTTATAAATAGCGGCTTTCCGGATCACCGGCCTGTACGGGATAGATCAGCACGAAACTGTTTCGCCCGAGGTATTGATCCAGGTAAGCCGGGATCTTGTTCATCGCCGGTTGGTAGGAGATGCGTTCGCGGCGGCTCATTACCAGCCACAGACAGTCGTCCGTGCGTAATTCGCGCAGCAGGGCCGGCAGTTTTTCCCAGTCTTTGAAAAGTACCGTTTCTACGGTTGCGGTCTGCTTGCGCCGCAGCGGTTCGATGTACTTGAGCGTTGTTTCCGGGGCATAGACGACGATTTTGGTCCCGGTATTGCGGGCCAGATTTCCGATTTTATGCAGCCACATGAGAAATCCGGCCTCTTTTTCGGCTTGGGAGGGAATGATTACGATATGTCGCTTTATGGTCGCCAGCGGTTGTACCGGTTTGTAAATGTAGGTCGTGACGTTGCTTTCGCCCAGCAGGTCGCCCGTGATCTTGCCGAGGAAGATCGCGGGGGATTTGTCCCGATGGAGTCCCATTACGATGTCCGTGATACTCTGTTCTTTGGCGACGCTTGCGATTGCGTTCGAGATATTGACGTCGTAGCGCAGCAGTTCGTGGAGGTAGATGTCCGATGCGGCAGCGGCCGTCGCCGCCGTTTCGAGAATTTTGCGGGCCCGTTTTTCCAGCCCGCTGTCTTCCACCTTGTTGTCTATGGCGTGCAGCGCGTAGAATCCGTTGTGGTTTTTCTTCGATTTGAGCACGTTGCCCAGAGTTACGAGTTCCCTGACGCTCTCTTCGTTCGACACCGGGATCAGGATGTGTTCGTCCTGATGTTCGGTGCTTTCGTCGTTTTCGCGGACCCCTTTGATGGCGATGTTGTGAGCGCCGCGCTGGGTGGCGAAGGTCGAAATGGTGCAGGTGGCCAGGATCATCAGGATCGTGCCGTTCAGGACGCTTTCGCCCAGCAGACGGATCGGTTCTCCGTCGGGTGTCTGGCCGACGATGACGTTGTAGCCCACCATCACGGCTGCGAGCGTCGCGGCTACGTGGGCGCTGCTCAGGCCGAAGATGACCGTCCTTTGGTCGCTGGAGAGTTTGAACGTTTTTTGAGTGAGCAGCGCGGCGATGTATTTGGCGGCGGTGATCAGGACGATCATCACGGCGGCGACCTTGATGCTCTCCCAGTCGCGGAAGAAGGCCCGGTAGTCGATCAGCATGCCTACGCCGATCAGGAAGAAGGGGATGAAGATGGCGTTGCCGACGAATTCGATGCGGTTCATCAGGGGCGAGGTGCGCGGGATGAGGCGGTTGAGGGCCAGCCCCGCGAGGAAGGCGCCGATGATCGGCTCCAGTCCGGCCAGATGCGCCAGGTAGGCGCCCAGAAAGACCATGACCAGCACGAAAATGTATTGGGAGATATTGTCGCTGCAATGCTTGAAGAACCAGTGCCCGATCAGCGGGAAGAGCAGCATGATGAATGCGATGCAGAGCACGACCGAGATGCCGAGCCGGTACCAGAACATGTCGTCCGTGTTTCCGGTGACCATGCCTACTATGACCGTCAGCAGCAGCAGGGCCAGCGTATCGGTAATGACCGTGCCTCCGACGGCGATCGTGACGGCCTTGTCGCGGGCGATGCCCAGTTTGCTGACGATGGGGTAGGCGATCAGGGTCTGCGAGGCGAAGAGTCCGGCCAGCAGGATCGAGGAGTAGATCGAAAATCCCAGGATGTAATATCCCGCCAGAATACCGAGCAGGAGCGGAACACAGAACGTATAGAGTCCGAATACGAGGCTTCGGGTGCCGTTCTTGCGGAAATCCGACATGTCCATATCCAGGCCGGAGAGGAACATGATGTAGAGCAGTCCGGCCGTACCGGAGAGGATGATGCTGCTGTCGCGCAACACCAGGTTGAGGCCGTGCGGTCCGATCACCGCACCGGCGATGATAAGTCCCAGCAGGTAGGGAATCTTCAGCTTGTTGAGCAGCAGGGGAGCGGCGAGGATGATGACCAGAATCAGCAGGAATTTGAGAATCGGATCCTCGAGCGGGAGGGTTATGCCGTCGAATAGAAGCATCATGCGGAATCGGAATTAGGGTTAACTGATCGGGACCGTCTGCGAACCGGGACATATTCGTGTTCGCCGGAACGGGGCCGGTCGAGTAAATTTTATCAATATGTTTGCCGGAAAAATACCGTAAAGCACGGATCGTTTGCCGGAACCTGAATGAACGGTTGTTTCAATGCGAACAGATCGCGCCCGAATCGGAACGACATTCGTTTTGTCGGGGCACTGCCTGCATGGTAATTTTACGGAAACAAAGATAGTGAAAGCCGAGAGAAAACGGGAACTTGTTCACGGTTTTCCGAGGCGCATCCTATCTAAGACTATGTCAAAGATAGCAAAAAATGGGGAATAGCAATGCTTTTTTTGCCGAAAAACAGGGATTCCGGATAAAAAAATGCACGGTTTTCTCTGTGTATTCCGAGAAAAAAACTTAACTTTGACCAAATAATGAATGTTGAAGGACGTGCTATGACGGAAAGGAGAGTGGACAAACGATTGCTGGCACCTGTGCTGATGGGGTTCTTTATCATGGGCTTCTGCGATATCGTGGCTCCGGTGACCAACATCATCAGCGGTGAATTTGCCGAGAGCCAGCAGAGTGCCGTGAGTTTTCTGCCGTCGATGGTTTTCCTTTGGTTCCTGCTTCTTTCCACGCCTGTCGCGGCGCTGATGAACCGCATCGGCCGCAAGAGAACGGCAATGATCGGTTATGCCTTTACCATCGCCGGGTTGCTCGTGCCCTATGCTGCGGGCGTCGGCAGTGCCTTGAGTTGGTATTTCATCGGCTTCGGTCTGCTGGGCATCGGCAATACCGCTATACAGGTGGCGGTCAATCCGCTGCTGGCGACCATCGTGCCCGAGGAGCGGATGACCAGCTACCTGACCGTCGGACAGATCTTCCGCAATACGGCTCTGTTGCTGCTCGCCCCGATCATCACGGGGCTGGTTTCGCTTTTCGGCGACTGGCGTCTGTTGTTGCCGATTTATGCGGGGCTTACGCTCGTCGGGGCCGTCTGGTTACAGGTGACTGCGGTCGCAGAACCGGCGCAATCGTCCCGTGCGGTCGGTATGGCCGAGTGTTTCCGTCTGTTGCGTAACCGCGCCGTGCTGCTCTGTACGCTGGGCGTGGCCTGCTTCATCGCTGCGGATGTCGGTATCGGCTTCGTTTCGGTGCGGTTGATCGACAATCCCGATTCGATTCTTACGACCACCGGATTTTACGCTTTGCGCATCGTGGGTACGCTCGTCGGTGCCTGGGTGTTGATCCGTGTCGTCGATGTCAAATACCTGCGCTGGAATATGCTGCTGGCATTGGCGCTTTGCATCGCCCTTTTCGCGGTGCGCTCCGAAGCGGTCGTTTATGCGTTGGTTGGCATCCTCGGCTTCACGATGGCCTGCGTTTTCGCCACGTTTTATGCCGTGGCGACCAAGAGTGCTCCGGGCCGTTCGAACGAAGTCGCCGGACTGATGATCCTGGCCATTTCCGCCGGCGCCCTTTCGGGCCCGATCTGCGGCGCGCTGATCCGCGGCTTCGGTCATCCCCAGGCGGGCTTGATCTGGGTGACGGCTTGTGTCTGCTACCTGCTCTGGGCCGCTGCCGTATTGAAATCCGATACCAAGAAATAGAGTTATGAAAAACTGTAAATTCCTGATTATAGCGTTGTTGTTGAGTATTTTGACTCTCCCTTCTTCGGGTCAGTCCCGCAGATACGACGATTATGGACGCAGCAGCCGCAGCGGATCGGCGATCAAGGGAGTGGAGTGGGGCGTACTGGCCGGACTCAACTTTCCCCATTTTTCGACTTCCGGTCCGGATTTCGGTATAGATAACCGGCTCGGTTGGCAGGCCGGACTCCAGATCGGCTTGAAATTCCGCTATTTCACCATCGGTCCCGAGGTGCTTTACGTGCGGCAGTCGATCAAGTTGAGCCATGCCGACTACGGAACTCTGAAAATCAAAACCAATTCGATCGATATTCCCCTCATCTTCTCGCTTCGGGCGCTTCCGATGCTGCGGATCAACGTCGGTCCCGTCTTTACGGTGATGAACGATTGCAAGTATGCCGAGGGCAACAACGAGATGTTCTTCGGCAGTATGCGCCCGACGGTTTCCTATATGTTGGGCCTGGGGTTGAATTTCGGACATACACTGATCGACTTCCGTTACAACGGGCAGTTCGATTCGAAAAAGTGTTATTATCCCACCGAAGAGGCGGTCGGGTTCAACATGCGCTCTTACTCCCTGGCATTGAGCGTAGGATTTGTTTTTTAGCTTATGATGGATTCCGAAGATAAGAAGATCGACATCGAGGGGGTGGATCCCCGGGAGCTGTACGGCCCCCAGAATATTTACCTCGAACAGATGCAGGAGCTGCATCCCAACCTCAAAATCATCGCTCGCGGATCTGCGCTCACGGTGCTCGGCCCCCGAAGCGATTCCGAACGGTTTCGGAAACGACTGGACGGATTGATCGCTTACTACCTCAAATACGGCTATATCTCCAAAGAGTCGGTACAACAGGCTTTTTCGACCGGGGTGATCGAACACGACGCTCCCGTCGATAAGGACGTGATCGTCTATGGCAACAACGGCACGATCGTCCGGGCCCGCACGGTCAATCAGCTCAAGCTGGTGCAGTCCTACGACCGCAACGACCTGCTGCTGGCCATCGGCCCCGCAGGTTCGGGCAAGACCTATACGGCCATCGCCCTGGCGGTGCGGGCTTTGAAAGAAAAACACGTCAAGCGGATCATCCTGACGCGTCCGGCCGTCGAAGCGGGCGAGAAGCTGGGTTTCCTGCCGGGCGACATGAAGGAGAAGCTCGATCCCTATCTGCAACCTCTGTACGATGCGCTCAACGATATGATTCCGCCCGCCAAGCTGCAAAAATACATCGAGGAGGGGACCGTGCAGATCGCGCCGCTGGCTTATATGCGCGGCCGTACGCTCGACAACGCTTTCGTCATTCTGGACGAGGCGCAGAATACGACCCTGCCGCAGATCAAGATGTTCCTTACGCGCATGGGACGCAATGCCAAATTCATCGTCACGGGCGACGTGACGCAGATCGACCTGCCCCGTCGTTCCGACAGCGGATTGACGCGGGCGATGGAGATTTTGCGCGGTGTCGAGGGGATCGGCATCGTGGAGTTCGACCGCCGCGACATCGTGCGGCATCCGCTCGTCAAACAGATCGTCGAGGCTTTCGACCGCAGCGCTGCCGTCGAAGCGGCACCTGCTCCGGAAAATGGAAAATAGAAACGATAACCAATTAAAATAGAACTACTATGGATAAGAATTTGACCGCTTTGAAACCCGCGTTGGTTTGGAAGCATTTTGCAGAAATCGCTAAAATACCCCGTCCTTCCTCTCACGAGGAGAAGATCCGTGCGTACGTGATCGGCGTGGCCAAGAGTCTCGGCCTGGAGTGCAAGGAGGATGCGGCCCACAATGTCTATGTCCGCAAGCCTGCCTCCAAAGGGATGGAGAACCGCAAAGGTATCGTTCTGCAGGCGCATCTGGATATGGTTCCTCAGAAGAACAACGATAAGAAGTTCGACTTTACCAAGGACCCGATCGAGGCGTATATCGACGGCGAATGGGTGACGGCCAACGGTACGACGCTCGGTGCGGACAACGGTATCGGTGCGGCGGCTATTCTTGCCGTCCTGGAGGACGATACGCTCGAACACGGTCCTCTCGAAGCGCTTTTCACAGCGACCGAGGAGACGGGTATGGACGGTGCGTTCGGCCTGAAGAAAGGGGTGCTGCACGGTGACATCCTGCTTAACCTCGATTCCGAGGAGGAGGGCGAGTTGTATGTAGGCTGCGCCGGCGGCGTGGATGCCAACATCACGTTCAAGTATAAGGCGGAGCCGACTCCGGCACGGAATTACCGGGCCGTGAAGCTGGTTGTCAAAGGTCTTAAGGGTGGGCACTCCGGTATCCAGATTGTCGAACAGCGTGCCAATGCCAACAAATTGCTGTTCCGTTTCATCCGTGAGCAGAAGAAGTCGATGGACATCCTGCTTTGCTCGGTGGACGGCGGCGGTCTGCGCAATGCGATTCCGCGCGAGGCGACCGCTACGCTGATGGTCCGCACCAAGGATCTCGAGCAGCTGACCAAAGAGCTGAAAGCGTATGAAAAGGTCGTGAAGGCCGAGTTCGCCGGGATCGAGGACGCTGTTTCCATCAAACTGACCGAAACCGAAGCCCCTGAAACGATGATCGCCAAGGAGGTGGCGGAGAATCTGATCCGTGCGGTCGTAGGCTGCCCGAACGGGGTGCAGAAGATGTCGGTGTCGATGCCCGGACTGGTGCAGACGTCGAGCAACCTGGCCCGCGTGGTGTCCGACGGCAAGACGGTGAAGTTGCAGTGTCTGCTCCGCAGTTCGGTGAACTCCGAGAAGGAGGAGCTGGGCGAGGCGATCTCCGCCGTGTTCGAGCTGGCCGGCGCCAAGGTGGAACTCACGGGTGCCTACAACGGTTGGAAACCCAATCTGGATTCGCCGATTCTGGCCGCGATGAAAGCTTCCTACAAAGCCCTTTTCGGCAAGGAACCTGCGGTTACGGCCATTCACGCCGGTCTGGAGTGCGGCATCATCGGTACGAATTACCCCAAGCTCGATATGATTTCTTTCGGCCCGACCATTTGCTATCCCCACTCTCCGGACGAAAAGGTGAACATCGCCTCCGTCGGCAAGTTCTATGAATTCCTGGTCGATACGCTGAAGAACGCTCCCCTAAAATAAGTCGTTTTGGAGGAGATGTCCTTGCCCGGCGGCGGTCGGCGTTGGTTCGTCATTGTCAATCCCGTGGCCGGAGGTGGCCGCGGGCTTGACCATTTTCCCCTGATCTCCAAGCTCCTGCGGGATGCCGGAATCCAGACCGAACCGGTCTTCACCGAACATAAGTTCCATGCGACGGAACTGACCGTGTCGGCCGTGAAGCAGGGATTCCGCCGCATTATCGCCGTAGGGGGCGACGGTACGCTGCACGAGGTCGTGAACGGTCTTTTTATTCAGCAGACGGTCGATCCCCGTGAGGTGCTGCTGGCTGTTGTCGCCGTGGGAGCGGGGAACGACTGGATCCGCACGTTCGGCGTGCCGAATCGCTATCAGGATGCGATCCGCGCTATCAAGGAGGGACATTCGTTTTTACAGGATGTCGGAGTCGTTTCTTACGAAGAGGCTCACTACCGTCAGCACCGTTATATGGCTAATGTGGCCGGTATGGGGTTCGATGCGATGGTAGTCAAGAAATACGCCCATCTCAAGAAGAAAGGACACCGCAACAAGTGGCTCTATACGTGGTGCATGATCCGTTCGTTCTTCAGCTACAAATCGACGGGCGTGAAGGTTTGGATCGACGACCGGCTGGTTTACAACAACCTGTTGATGAGCATCGCCATCGGTGTCTGCAAATACAACGGCGGCGGTATGCAGCAGTTGCCCGAGGCGGTGGCCGACGACGGACTGCTGGACGTGTCGCTGATCCGTCCCGTCCATTTCTGGCATATCCTGTTCCGCTTCCGTTATCTGTTCAACGGCGGGATTTACCGGATTCGGCATATCCTGCAGGAGAGGGGCAGCCGTATCCGCATCGAATCTTCGCCGGAGATCAGCGTCGAGGTCGATGGCGAATTGTTGGGGGAGTCTCCGTTGGAGTTTTCCGTATTGCACCGAGCTGTTCGGATCGTGGTTTCGGAGGAGTTCCTCAAGCGGGAGAGCTATCCGTTGTGTTCGTGCAATATCGTCTGATTTGATCGTATTATGCGACGAAGGCCGGAATCCGTCGGATTCCGGCCTTCGTCGGTCTTGCCGCTTCCATCGTCGTTGTGCGGTTTGCTTTTGGCGGGCGGTTGTTGCGCCTGCTGTAGGTGCTGCTGCGCACTCTTGCTGAAATTATCGGCTCCTGTGGCGCTGCGGAACTCTTTCTCGGAATGCGAAAGGGTGAGTATGATTTTTTATCGGCGCATCGGTTGCGTACCTGACAAGATTGTAATCGGTTACCCTCTTGCTCCGCGCTTGTCGTCTTGTCGAAACTCGGCTGTTTTTGCCGTTTTATTCTTTAATTTATACCGGAGCTGTTGTTCGGTCTTTAGTCCCGGGGCCTGTGTCGGGCTTGTCTGTTCGGAATCAATGAATAAAGTCTTCGTCAAACGCAAGTTATCGGGGAGATTTTCGTATCTTTGACTTCGTCTAAAATACTTCGTCTGGGCAAAATGCAAATAAATTTGCTTTTGCACGCGGCTTATTCGTATCTTTGCATTTCCGAACGACGGTATATCGACCGTCTTCGCGGGGGCACCTGCATTTTGCCGATGCCTGTCGAACGGATAATATTAAAAACGAAAGATATTCAATGGCTTTACAATGTGGTATCGTGGGGTTGCCCAACGTGGGTAAATCGACCCTTTTCAACTGCCTGTCCAACGCTAAGGCGCAGGCGGCGAATTTTCCTTTCTGTACGATCGAACCCAACGTGGGCGTCATCACCGTTCCCGATGAGCGGCTTATTCGGCTCGCGGAGATCGACAATCCCAAGCGGGTGGTGCCCACCACCATCGAGATCGTCGATATCGCCGGACTGGTGAAAGGTGCCTCGAAAGGCGAGGGGTTGGGCAACAAGTTTCTGGCCAACATCCGCAACACGAACGCCATTATTCATGTGCTCCGTTGTTTCGAGAACGATAACATTACCCATGTCGATGGTTCGATCGACCCTGTGCGCGACAAGGGTATCATCGATACCGAGTTGCAGCTCAAGGACCTCGAAACCATCGAGAACCGCCTTGCCAAGACCCAGAAGCAGGCTGTCGTGGGCGGGGACAAGCAGGCCAAACGTGCGGTGGAGATCCTGTTGCAGTACAAGACCGTCCTGGAGCAGGGGTTGAGCGCCCGGACCGTGGAGCTCGAGAAAGAGGACCGCAAGCTGGTCGCCGACCTGAACCTGCTGACCGACAAACCGGTGCTCTACGTCTGCAACGTCGATGAGAAGAGCGCCGTGACGGGCAACGAACATACCCGGGCCGTCGAGGCCGCCATTGCCGACGAGCGGGCCGAGATGCTGATCGTCGCCGCAGCTACCGAGGCCGACATCGCCGAGCTGGACGAGTACGAGGAGCGCCAGATGTTCCTCGAAGAGATCGGCCTGAAGGAGTCGGGCGTGGCGCGTCTGATTAAAGCGGCCTATAAATTGCTGGATTTGCAGACGTTCTTCACGACCGGTGCCGACGAGAGCCGTGCCTGGACTTTCCGCCGGGGAATGAAGGCGCCCCAGACCGCCGGCATCATCCACACCGATTTCGAGCGGGGCTTCATCCGTGCCGAAGTCATCAAGTACGACGACTATGTGGCGCTGGGTTCCGAAAAGGCTTGCCGCGACCAGGGCAAGATCGGGGTCGAGGGTAAGGAGTACGTGGTGCAGGACGGCGATATCATGCACTTCCTGTTCAACGTGTAGTGCTGCGCTGCCGTTTACGGTAGCGGGCGGGGCGCTGCCGGATGCGGTGATTGCGTCCTGTTGAAAACGCCGGGCCGGAAGCGGTCGATGAATTGCGGCGGGTTAGCAAGTATAATTCTTAAAATATTACGGTTATGAAAGCGTATTGGAAGTACCTCATCATCGGTGTGGCGATCGTCGTCAGCGCCTGGTTGCTCGCAAGGGCGTATACATATAAATACCACGCGCAGGAGACGATCGTGGTGACGGGCCTCGGCGAAACCGAGTTCTCGTCCGACCTGATCGTCTGGAACGGTTTCATCACCGCCGAGGCGCAGAACGTCGAAGCGGGATACGCGCAGATCGAATCCAGCAAGAAGAAGGTGTACGACTACCTCCTCTCGAAAGGAATCGCTGCCGACGCCGTGGTCTTCCAGTTCGTGAATGTCAATAAACAGTACGAGCCGGTCTATTCGGCCAATGGCAGTTGGGCCGGACAGCGGTTTACCGGTTACCGGCTTTCGCAGGGTTTCACCGTCGAGTCGAAGAGTGTCGATGCCGTCGAGAATGTTTCGCGTGAAATCTCTTCGCTGATCGCCCAGGGCGTTTCGATCGAGGCTATGCAGCCCGATTATTACTATACGAAGCTCGACGACGTGAAGTTGTCGCTCATCGAGAAAGCCTCGGCCGATGCCCGTGTCCGTGCCGAGAAAATTGCGGTCAATGCCGGAGCGAAGCTCGGCGGAGTGGCTTCGGCCCGTATGGGCGTGTTCCAGATCACGGGCGCCAATACCAACGAGGAGTTCTCGGCCGGAGGATCGTTCAACACCTCGAGCCGGCAGAAAAAAGCCCGTATCACCATGCGGGTCGAATACCGCATTAAGTAAACGGTATGGGAAATCGTGCAAAAATCGCCCGGGCGCTTACCTCCCGATGGACGGAACGGGTATTTTTCGTCCTGCTTCTCGCAGCGGTCGCTTTGAGGGACGATGCGGTCTGGCGTGTGGTATCGGGTGCCTTCGTAGTGTGGGTGATGTGTGCGCTGTGGGCCGTAGCGCCGACTTTGCGCAAACCTGCCCGAGGGGGTGCAGCGACGCAGGATGCGGCCGGTCGCAAGACGGCCGAATCCGAACATGACGATAAAAAGGAAATCAACAAAGAGTAACGAAATATGGAAAGACCTGTCCGGGTGCGCTTCGCACCCAGCCCTACGGGGCCTCTGCATATCGGCGGCGTACGTACGGCGCTTTATAACTACCTGTTCGCGCGTCGGCACGGCGGTACGATGATTCTTCGTATCGAAGATACCGACTCGCAGCGTTTCGTGCCGGGTGCCGAGGAGTATATCCTCGAGTCGCTCAAGTGGTGCGGCATCGAGATCGACGAGGGTGTCGGCGTCGGCGGCCCTCATGCGCCGTACCGCCAGAGCGAGCGGCGCGACATCTACCTGAAATACGCGAAACAGCTCGTGGAGTCCGGATGGGCCTACTACGCTTTTGATACTGCCGAGGAGTTGGACGCCCTGCGCAAGGAGTACGAGGCGCGCGGCGAAACTTTCGCATACAACTATTCGATCCGCGAGAAACTGCCTACGTCGCTCTCTCTCTCGAAAGAGGAGGTCGCAGCCCGCATCGCGCGGGGCGACCAGTGGGTCATTCGCTTCAAGATGCCCGAAAACGAGATCGTCGAAATGGACGACCTGATCCGGGGGCATGTCGAGGTGAACACTTCGACGCTCGACGACAAGGTGCTCTATAAGTCGGCCGATGCGCTGCCTACGTACCATCTGGCGAATATCGTGGACGACCGTCTGATGGAGGTGTCGCACGTGATCCGTGGCGAGGAGTGGCTGCCGTCGTTGCCGCTGCATTATCTGCTGTACCGGGCCTTTGGTTGGACGGACCTGCAGCCCCGCTTCGCGCATCTGCCTCTGCTGCTGAAACCTACGGGCGGTGGCAAACTCTCGAAGCGCGACGGCGACAAGATGGGGTTCCCCGTGTTCCCGCTCTTCTGGAAATCCCCGACGGGCGAAACCGCACGCGGTTACCGCGAGGACGGTTATTTCCCCGAGGCGTTTATCAACATGCTGGCGTTGCTGGGGTGGAATCCCGGCACCGAGCAGGAGATCTTCTCGATGCAGGAGCTGATCGACAACTTCTCGCTGGAGCGCGTTTCGAAATCGGGCGCCCGCTTCCAGCCCGACAAGGCCAAGTGGTTCAACGCCCAGTATATGCACCATAAGAGCGACGCGGAACTGGCCGCACTGTATCAGCCGATCCTGCGCGAGCACGGCATCGAGGTTTCGGACGAGTTGGCCGGGCGTGCCGCAGGCATTATGAAAGAGCGGGCCACGTTCATCACCGATCTGTGGGATCTGACCTCGTTCTTCTTCGTCGCTCCGACTCAGTACGATGAGAAGCAGGCTAAGAAGTATTGGAAGGGCGATAATCCGGCTATGCTGCGCGAACTGCGCGAGGTGCTGGCCGGCATCGACGATTTTTCGCTCGAAAATACCGAGCGGATCGTGCACGGCTGGATCGAGCAGAAGGGCTATTCGCTGGGACAGGTGATGAACACGCTGCGCCTGGCGCTGGTCGGAGCCGGCAAGGGTCCCGGTATGTACGACGTTACCTCTTTCATCGGGAAGGAGGAGACCCTGCGTCGTATCGACAACCTGCTGCGTAATCTGAAGCCGGGCGAATAGGGATGGAGATCGAACAGCAGATCTGGGGCGCCACTTCGGAGGGCGAGGCCGTTGTGCTCTATACGCTGCGCAATGCCGCAGGTGCCGAAGTGCGGCTTTGCAATGTCGGCGCGGCTGTCGTGTCGATTCTGGTTCCCGATCGTGACGGACATTTGGCGGATGTGGCGCTGGGTTACAAGGATTTCCGCAGTTATTTCGGCGATCCGGCCCTGTGCGGCAAAAGCATCGGCCGCGTGGCCGGTTGCATCGCTTACGGGACGATGCGGATTGACGGCGAAGAATACCGCTTGGATATAAACGGCATGGCCGGGCATCTCAACGGCGGTGTGAAGGGCTTCGCCGGGCGCTTGTGGGAGAGCCGTGTCGAAACCAACCGGGTCGTGATGTCGCTCTCTTCCGACGACGGCGATCAGGGGTATCCCGGTAATTTGCAGGTCGAGGCCGCTTTCGATTTCGACGAAGATAATGCGCTGGAAATAACTTATATCGCTCGAACCGACCGGACGACGCCCGTGAACATGGCCTGCAACCTGCTGCTCAATCTGGGCGGCGAGGGCAGCGGGTCGGTACTCGACCACGAGCTGCGGCTCGATGCTTCGACTGTTTTGGAAGCGGACGATCGTCTGATTCCTACCGGGAAACTGCTCGGTGTTGCCGGTACGCCCGCCGATTTCCGTTCACTGCGCCGCTTGGGCGAGGGCGTCGATTCCGATTTCGACCGGATCCGGATGCTGCGGGGGTACGACCACTTCTTCCCCGTGGACGGTTGGCGGCAGAATATCCTGACCGAAGTCGGCGAATTGCGCGATGCACGTTCGGGACGCCGGGTGGAGATTCTCTCTTCGCAGCCCGGCGTGACGCTCTACACCGGCAATCGCTTGGGCGGCGGATGCCCCGAAACGAAGTCGGGCGGCCGCTACCGGGATTACGAAGGGGTCGCCGTCGTCTGTCAGGGGTATCCCGATGCGGTCAATCGGCCGGAATTTCCTTCTCCGCTGCTTGCGCCTGACGGATTTTATTGCCAGAAGACCGTCTATCGGTTCGGTACTTTCCGGTAGGTGATGACTCTCCCCAGGCTTGCCCTGTCCCGAGGAAGATACCGGATTTTTCAACTGTCGGAGCCGGAAAACGGTCCCGGGTTTTGCCTGGTTCCGGGTTGTAAACGTTTTTTTCGGCAAATATCCGAACAGTCGGTTTTTCGTCGCTGTCCGCCGCATTCGGAGTGAGTTGTTCGAACAAAGCTGTGCGCCATTCCTGGGGTCGAGCCGGGTGGCGTACTCTTTTTGTGATGCGGTGCGATTTTCCGAAATTTAATGTTATCTTTGCGCCCGTATTCTTGAAGGGGTGCCTTACTGTCAGGCTGAGATTATACCCATTGTACCGGATACGGGTAATGCTGAAACCGGGAATCTATAATCGATACGACATACCCCTTTTCTGTTCTTTTAATTCAATTAAAGTTATGAAAAGGATTTTCTTACTGCCGCTTACGGCTGCGGCTGTCTGGTGCGCGATGCCGGTGCACGCGGACGAACCGGTGGAAACGGACTCCATGACTCCGGATTCCATGAAACTGTACGAATTGCAGCAGATCGAGGTGACCGCTACCCGCGTCGATCGCAAAACTCCGGTGGCATATGCCGATATCGGCCGAGAAGCGATTTCTCGCCGGAATTTCGGCAGCGACATGCCGACGTTGTTGCAAATGACTCCGTCGGTGGTCGCCACTTCGGATGCCGGCAACGGCATCGGCGGTACGGCGTTCCGTCTGCGCGGTTCGGATGCTTCGCGCATCAATGTCACAACCAACGGCGTGCCGATGAACGATGCCGAGAGCCACTCGGTCTATTGGTACGATACGCCCGACATGGCTTCTTCGGTCGGAACGATCCAGGTACAGCGCGGTGCCGGAACCTCGACCAACGGTACGGGAGCCTTCGGCGGTTCGGTGAATATGACCACCGCCCCGATGTCGAGCGAATTTTCTGGCGAAGCGTCCCTTTCCTATGGCTCCTACAACACCAACAAACAGTCGTTGCAGATCGGTTCGGGACTCATGGGCGGCCATTGGACCGTCGATGCCCGGCTTTCGCATATCTCCTCGGACGGTTATGTCGATCGGGCCTTCACCAACCTGGAGTCCTACATGTTGCAGGTCGGGTACTACGATGGGGGTACGGCCGTGAAGCTGATCTCCTTCGGCGGTGTGGCCAGAGTCGGACTGGCTTATGACGGCGTGACGAAGGAGCAGCTCGAAACCGACCGGCGCTACAATTCGCAGGGGCTTGTCAAACATGCCGACGGATCGATTTCGTTTTATGATAACCAGACGGATAACTATACCCAGATCAACAATCAGTTGATCGTCAATCATCGCTTCAACGCCCGTTGGACGCTGAATGTCACGGGCCACTACACCTACGGTTCGGGTTATTACAACCAGTATAAGAACGGACAGACGTTGAGTGAGTACGGTATCGCGCCGATCCCTACGGACGATCCGAACGAGCCGATTACCGAAAGCAATCTGATTCGCCGCAAGTCGATGGACAACCATTTCGGCGGCGTGGTGGCATCGGCCAACTATACTCGTGGTCGCGTACAACTGGCCCTGGGCGGTGCGGGCAACGTATATGACGGCGGCCACTGGGGAAACGTGATGTCGGTCGTCGATGCACCCGGCTTCCCGCGTCACGAATATTATCGTAACGCCTCGACCAAGTACGATGCCAACGTCTTCGCCAAGATCAACTGGGAGGCTGCACGGGGGCTGAACCTCTATGCCGACCTGCAGTACCGTTTCATCCGGCATAACATTACGGGCACCAACGACAATTTCAACAGCACCACTTCGGCGCTTCAGGAGTTGGATATTCACCGTACCTATCACTTTTTCAACCCCAAAGCGGGCGTGAACTACACTTTCGCCCGGAATCACAAGGTCTATGTGTCGTTCGCCGTGGCGCAGAAGGAGCCTACGCGCAGCAACTTCACCGATACCAAGAACGGGGAGTATCCCACCTCGGAGCGGCTGTACGACTGGGAGTTCGGCTATCTTTTCCACAACGACCGTTTCGAGGCGGGCGTGAACTTCTACTATATGTCCTACAAGGATCAGCTGGTCGCTACGGGCGAACTCTCGGACACGGGGCAGGAGCTGTCCCGCAATATTCCAGACAGTTACCGCCGGGGCATCGAACTCTCGGCTTCGCTGAACATCGCCCGCTGGTTTTCGCTGGGAGCCAATGCGACCCTGAGCCAGAACCGGATCGAGAACTATACGGAATATGTTTCGGAGTACGACGCCGACTGGAACTACCTGGGCGAAAAGGAGCTGTATCTCGGGACCTCGACCCTTTCCTACTCTCCGTCGGTCATCGCCGGAGTGCTATTGGATTTCCATGTCAAAGGGTTCAGCGCCCTGCTGCATACGCAGTATGTCGGCAAACAATACTTTACCAACGGCCGCAACGATGCGCTGTCGCTCGACGACTACTGTGTCACCAACCTGAACCTGGGGTATGAATTGGCTGCCTCGAAGATCGGAAGCGTGCGTTTCGGCGTGCAGATCAACAATCTTTTCAATACGGAGTATTGTAACAACGGCTACGGTTATTCGTCGATTGTCGGAGGTGTGCGCGAAGATTCGGCCTTCTATTTTCCCCAGGCGATGTTCAACGTGCTGGCCAACGTAACGGTGCGGTTTTAGGCGATGGAACTCAAACTCATCCTGCAGATCGTCGGCTTTACGCTGGGGCTGCTCTATCTGTGGCTCGAATACCGGGCCAACATCTACCTCTGGCTCGTGGGGCTGGTGATGCCCGTCGTGCACGGTACGCTCTACTTCCAGACGGGGCTTTATGCCGATTTCGGCATGAACGTCTATTATTTTCTGGCAAGTGTCTATGGGTGGCTGGTATGGCGCAACGCTCCCAAAACCGAAAAGGGCGGCGGTATTTCCCGTACGCCCGCACGCCGCTGGCCGATGATCGCGGCGGCGTATGCGGCGATCCATCTGTTCATCTACTGGGTGCTCGTGACCTTTACCAACAGCACCGTGCCGTTCTGGGATAGCCTGACCACGTCGCTGAGCATCGTGGGAATGTGGATGCTTTCGCGCAAGTATCTGGAACAGTGGTTTGTATGGTTTGTAGTCAATTTGGTGACGGTCGGGCTCTATTTCTACAAGGAGATCCCGCTCACCGCATTGCTCTACACGATTTACCTGACGATGTCGCTGGCCGGGTATTTCCGCTGGCGTCGGATGATGCGGCGGCAGATGCGGGGCTGATTCGGGAAAGAGGCGAAAGCCGGGTTACTCTTCGGGGAGCCCGGCTTTTTCGATCTGGTTTCGTATTTCCTGCCGCAAGGCTTTGGGGGTGATGCCTGCCGCGACGAGCAGATAGGAGTGGCGGAGTTGCTCGCGGATAAAGGCGTCGGGCAGATCACCATCCGTACGGATGCCGTTCCAGTGGCGTTTGTTGCTGTGGAAAGCGGGAGTGACCAGTTCCGGATAGCGTTCGCGAAGCAGAACGGCCCGATCCGGATCGCACTTTACAGCGATCCATCGGAATTCCACCATATCGGTGTAACAGAACATTTTGCCCCCGATTTTGAAGACCAGGGTCGTTTCGTCGAACGGGGTACACTCTTCTGCCAGCGGCAGGGAGAGGCAATAGCGGCGCAGTTCCAGAATATCCATTTCAGGATGATTTTTTTAGTGTGGGTATATGCAGCAAAGCGGGTGCGGTGTCCGTTCGAAGGTTTTTCGTTCGGTTTTGCATCCGAAGCAAAGATATACATAGTTTTTCCGATTCGGAAAATAATCGTCGAGCTGCATCGGTGAATTTTTGGCAATCTGCGGACAAACCGTTTCCCGCATCCGATATTTTTCGTACCTTTGGCTCTGATAAACCGATTTTGTTATGGAGGTGAACAAGATACAGGAAGAACTTGCCCGTTTGATCGAACTGGTCGATGGCTGGGCGGGTTCGCACGATGTCCCCGGCATCGAGCGGGATTTGGTTTTGGACAAGCTCAAAAAATTGTATGAAGCGATACGGTTTGCGAATTTCGACGAAGGGGATTCCTCCGCTTCCGCGTCCGTCGCTGCGCAGCAGTCCGTCGCCGAAGTTGCGCCGGTGTCCGAAATAAGTATCGACCTGGACGATTTGCTGGCGGAGCCTGTCCGCGATTTCCTGCCGGAGTCGGCTGCGATGCCCGAAGCTTTGGATGCACCCGTCGGGGAGTCTGCTGCTGTGCCGGAATCTGCGCCCTCCGTGAAGCCGGTTTCGGCATCTGCCGTTACAGAACCTGAGCCGGAACCTGTACTTGTCGTTGCGTCTGCTCCTGTGGCCGAGCCGGATCCGGTGCTTGCCGACGAATCTGCCCCTGAATCCGTGCCTGTATCGGAATCTGCACCTGCAGCGGAGTCTATAGCTGTCGCGGTCGCGGTATCTGTGACGTCCGGTCTTTCGCGGCAGGATGCTTCGATGGAAGGGCAGTCCGACAAAGCGTCGGGAACCGGGCACGATGCTGCGGTTCGGACCGGCCGGGAGGGGCTTGCCGGATCGTCTGCCGGTCAGGTGGTTGCTCCCTCCTCTGAAGCCGATGCCGAATCGAAGCAGAAAGTCGTCGTATCGGACAGTCTGTTCGATCTGGACGATCTGGTGATCCGTCACAGGGAGAAGCGGCGGGTCATCATGTCTCTCTACGAGACGGACGGGCCGCAGGAAGCCGCTGCTTCGAAGATTCCGGTCGGGACCGGGCAGAAGCCGGGGCATGCAGCGGCTCCGCAGCAACAGGCAACCGCCGGAAAGGAGCAGGACGATGCAGCGGCTCCGCAGCCGGAAACACTCCTCGAAAAAATGGATGAACCGAAGAAGTCCGTAACGTCGCAAATACCGGAGCCACAGTCCGAAACATCGGAATCCGACTCTGTCGCTGCAGAGATTTCGGAGCAAGCGGATAATGCGGCGGATGCCGATGCTTCCGTTGCCGCTTCGCAAAAGACGGGCGTCGCCGAAACGACTTCGACTAAAACCGATGCCCCGAAATACCCGTTTGCCGCCGAGCCGGAGCCGGTGCTGGGCGAGGTGTTGGGCGGTGACGTGCATACGCTGGCCGACACGATCGCCGCGCCGAAGGACATGGCTTCCGAAATCGTGCGCAAGGAGCGGATCACCGACCTGAAGCAGGCGATCGGTATCAACGACAAATTCCTGTTGCTGCGGGACTTGTTCGGCGGCGATACCGAGCGGTACGAACGGACGATCGACCGTCTGAACGAGTTTGACGACCTGGACGACTGCATTATCTATATCTCCGAGAATTACGATTGGAACCCTTCGTCCGACGGAGTGAGGTTCCTGATGGAGTTGCTGGAACGTAAACTCTCCTGACGATGGCTAAGCTCTATATCGTTCCTACGCCGATCGGAAATTTGGACGACATCACGATTCGGGCCGTCAGGGTGCTTTCCGAAGTCGATTTTATTCTGGCTGAAGACACGCGCACCTCGTCGGTGCTGCTCAAGCATCTGGGCATCGAGAAAAAGATGTATGCCCACCACAAGTTCAATGAACATGCGACGGTTGGTCTGGTGGCCGACAACATCGCCCAGGGCCGTTCAGCGGCTCTGATTTCGGATGCGGGCACGCCGGGAATCTCCGACCCGGGATTCCTGCTGGTGCGGGCCTGTCTTGAAGCGGGGATCGAAGTGGAAACGTTGCCCGGGGCTACGGCTTTCGTCCCGGCGCTGGTGCAGAGCGGCTTTCCGTGCGACCGGTTTTGCTTCGAGGGTTTTCTGCCCCAGAAGAAAGGCCGCAACAAGCATTTGCAGAGCCTTGCGTCGGAGCCGCGTACGATGATTTTTTACGAGTCGCCTTTCCGGGTGGTCAAGACCCTCGAACAGTTCGCCGAGGTGTTCGGTCCGGAGCGGATGGCGGCCGTGTCGCGGGAACTGACCAAAAAGTTCGAACAGACCGTGCGGGGAACCCTTGCCGAGGTTGCGGACTATTTCCGGGAACATACGCCCAAAGGAGAGTTCGTGATCGTGGTGGCGGGGCTTCCGAAACCGGGAAAGAATATGGATACAGAATCCGAAGAAGAGTAAATGAGTGATATGGAAAATAGTGAATTGAAAGAGCAGCCCCGTCATTCGTTCCGACTTTGGGCGGAGTTCCGGGCCTTTATACGGGACCGTTTCAGTCTGGAGGATGACAAGGCCTCGCAGGATGAAGTAGCTGCCAACATCAGCAAGGGTACGGAGTTTCGCGGCGTCAATTTGTGGGTCCTGATTTGCGCTACGATGGTGGCGTCGCTGGGCCTGAATGTCAATTCGGCCGCCGTAATTATCGGCGCCATGTGTATTTCTCCGATCATGGGGCCGATTATGGGTATCGGCTTTTCGCTCGGGATCAACGATTTCGACCTGCTGAAAAAATCCGTCAGGAACTTCGTCCTGATGTTCGTCGTGGCGATTTCGACTTCGACCCTCTTCTTTTTCATCTCCCCGCTGGGGAATGCGAGCAGTGAGTTGCTCGCACGTACCACTCCGACGACTTACGACGTGTTGATCGCCTTTTTCGGCGGTATGGCCGGTATCGTGGCGCAATCGCGCCAGGATCGTAATTCGACCGTTATTCCGGGCGTTGCGATCGCTACGGCGTTGATGCCGCCTCTCTGTACGGCCGGGTTCGGTCTGGCGACGGGACAGTATCGTTTTTTCTTCGGGGCGTTTTACCTGTTTTTCATCAATACGGTTTTTATCGCCCTGGCTACTTATATTTTTACCCGGTTTCTGAAGTACAGGAAGAAGACGTTTCTCAACAAATCCCGTGAGCGTTTCGTGAAGCGGACGATGCTGGCGATTACGCTCGTTACGTTTATTCCCAGCGTATTCATCGGCTTGCATATGGTGCGGGTTTCGATTTTCGAGGTGCAGGCCGATAAGTATATCGCCCAGGTGTTCAATTTCCCGCAGACCCGTGTGATCGAATCCAGCAAGATCTACCGGCGGGGCGGAGAATCGCCTTGCATCGAGTTGTTGCTGGTCGGGGAACCGCTTGGCGAAGATGTGATCGAGAATGCGCGGGGACAGCTCGCAAGCTATGGGCTGCCTCGGACAGAATTGGTGGTGCGACAGGCATCGAACTCGGATAAGGTCGATTTGCAGTCGCTGCAGTCGAGTTATGTGGAGCTGCTGGACGAGAAGAATCGGCAAATCGCCGAGATGAAACAGCGACTGGCTCGCTATCAGGTGACGAATGTCGATATCGGCGATATTTCGCAGGAGGTGGGTGTGATGTCGGATAACGTGAAGTCGATGTCGCTTACCAAAGGGGTGATGTTCGACGTTGCGGGCAAACCGCTGGATACGCTGTTGGTCTGCGTTATTACGCCGAAGGATTTCCAACGCCAGATAGACCGGGAGCAGTTGCGCAAGTGGCTTTCGGTCCGCACGAAGGTCGATAATGTGAAACTGTTCGTAGAACCGAAATCGAATGAGTAAGCCGGAGGTAGAAAGACAGAAAAGCCCGAATCTGGGTTTTTGGGGAAGGATCGGACTGGAAAGCCTCTGGATTTTCTGTAAGTTTTTCTCCATTTTGCCGTATTGGTTTCGCTATTACGTGGTGGAACCGGCCGTTTTCGGTGCGTTGCGCCTGTTGCGTTACCGTTATCGGGTCGTGACGGAGAATTTGCGGAACTCTTTTCCGGAGAAAAGCCTGGAGGAGTTGCATGCTATCCGGAGAGGTTTTTACCGTACTTTGGCGGAGATTTTCGTAGATACCTTCAGTCTGGCCGGACTCACCGACGAGAAATGCCGTCAGGTCGTCGTCGTAAAGGATCTGGAAAAGCAGATGGCTGCGGTCGAGGGCCGGGACTGGATCGCTCTGACGGCTCATTTGGGGTGCTGGGAATACTGTTCGTTCTGGGGGATTATCGTCCCTTCGCAGGTGGTCGTGGCGGTCTATCATCCCCTGCGGAGTCGCGTTTTCGACGAATTGTACAAACGTCTGCGCAGCCATGCGAATATCTGTCCGGTACCGATGGCTGAGTCCCTGCGCTTCTATCTGCGAAATCGGGAGAAGGGAATCGACGGCAAGAATATCGTGATGGGACTGATTGCCGATCAGAATCCGCCGCGCCGTCCCGACAGCCATTGGTTCCGCTTCCTCAATCGGGATACGATCTTTTTCGACGGAGGGGAGAAGCTGGCGCTGCGTTGCGGTCTGCCCGTATATTGCTGTTGGCTGCGGCGTGTCAAACCGGGTTATTACGAGATGGATTTCGACCGGATTTACGACGGAGAAGAGGAGGTGGCTCCCCATGAAATAACGGAACGCTACGTGCGGCGTCTGGAGCAGAAGATCCGCGAATACCCCGACCTGTGGATGTGGTCGCACAAGCGGTGGAAACACAAGTCCCCGGCCGATCTGGCCCGCATGGAATGCGAACGAAAACAGAAATAGTGATCCTGAATTGGAACGGTGCCGGGCATTTGCGCCGTTTCCTGCCTTCGGTGCTCGCATCGGTTCCCGAAGGGGTCGGCGTCGTCGTGGCCGACAACGGTTCGACGGACGATTCGCTCGGCGTGCTCGAACGCGAATTTCCCGCTGTGGGGCGAATCGTACTGGACCGTAACTACGGGTTCGCCGGAGGTTATAACCGGGCGTTGGAGTATCTCGATGCGGACTATTTCATTCTGCTCAATTCGGATGTCGAAACGCCTGCCGGATGGGTCGAACCGCTCGTCGAAACGCTCGATCGGGATCGGACCGTGGCTGCCGTAGCGCCCAAGCTGCTGTCGCTCGTCGAGCCTGCGCGGTTCGAGTATGCCGGAGCTTCGGGCGGTTTCATCGACTACCTGGGGTATCCTTTCTGCCGAGGTCGTATTTTGCAGTGTGTCGAACGGGACGAAGGGCAGTATGACGATGCCCGCGATGTTTTTTGGGCGAGCGGCGCTGCTTTCTGCTGCCGGGCCGAAGTATTTCGGGCATTGGGCGGTTTCGACGAGGATTTTTTCGCCCACATGGAGGAGATCGACCTTTGCTGGCGGATGCAACTGGCCGGTTACCGGGTGCGGATCGAGCCCCGGAGCCGGGTTTATCACCTCGGCGGGGGGAGTCTGGCGCAGGGATCGCCTTCGAAGGTGTTTTACAACCATCGCAATAATCTGGCGATGCTCTACAAGTGTGCGTCGCCGGTGCAGCGGAGCGTCGTGGCTATCGTGCGTCCGGTGCTCGACTCGTGCGCGGCGCTGTCGTACCTGATGCAGGGGCGTCCGGATTACGTGCGGGCCGTGGGACGTGCGTGGCGGGATTTTCTGCGGGCGCACAAGGCGCTGGCCGCCAAGCGGCGGGCTGTTCGCGGTGCGGTGAAGGGAAAGCCCCGGGGCATATACTGCGGGTCGATCGTTCTGCGTTATTTATTAGGTCGCAGACGGTTCGGCAAGTTGCTGTAAAGGGGCGGCGATTCGAATGCGACCGCTGCCTTATGTGTCGATGTTCGGACGGGGGCGATTTAAGCTGGCGATAATATACTTTTGTGTACCTTTGGGGGTGTGTAGCGGCCCAAGTCCTCTCCGAGAGGAGATCCGGAGAGGCAGAATTATAAATGCGGCTGCGAATCGCAAATAAGCGGCTGCCGGATTCGGAGCTGTGACTGTCGGATAAAGGTACGCTGAAATACATAATTACCCTGAAGAAAGTATTTGGATGGAAAAATTGGTTGTCATACCTACTTATAACGAGCGGGAGAATATTTCGAAGATGATCTCGAAGGTGATGTCGCTCGAGGGCGGTTACCATTTGCTCGTGGTGGACGACGGCTCGCCCGATGGAACGGGAGCGATCGTCAAGGAGCGGCAGGCGGAGTTTCCGGATCGTCTGTTTCTGTTGGAACGCTCGGGAAAACTGGGGTTGGGCACTGCCTATATCGAGGGATTCCGCTGGGCGCTGGCTCGCCCGTACGATGCCGTGTTCGAAATGGACTGCGATTTTTCGCATAATCCCGACGATCTGCTGCGGCTTACCGCCGAATTGGAGGCCGGAGCGGATGTCGCCGTCGGTTCGCGGTATTCGAAAGGAGTGACGGTGGTGAACTGGCCTATGTCGCGGCTGTTGATGTCCTATTGCGCCTCGCGGTATGTGCGGATCGTGACGGGGATGCCCGTCTGCGATGCGACGGCCGGATTCGTCGGCTATAAGCGGGAAGTCCTTGCGGCGATCGATTTCGACCGGATCGAGATGGTGGGGTACGGATTCCAGATCGAGATGAAATATACGGCCTGGAAGATGGGATTCCGCATCGGCGAGGTGCCGATCATCTTTGCCGACCGGACCGAAGGAACCTCCAAGATGTCGGGCGGTATCTTCGGCGAAGCGTTCTTCGGGGTGCTGGCCCTGCCGTTTCGAACGATCGCCCGGAAGAAATAACGATCGTTGCGTTGCCGGGAAGTGTATTCCTCTTATGCGGGCGGTAAATAGAGTGTTGAGAGGGAAAACGGAGAAATGGTTACGATAAGGGAATATCGGACGACAGACAAGGATGATGTGATGGAATTGATCCGGCGGAATACACCAGAATATTTTGCGGCGGAAGAAGAAATTGATTTGAGTGATTATCTGGATCGAGAAATAGAGTTGTATTATGTGCTGGTCACGAATGACAGGATCGTTGGTTGCGGCGGAATAAATTTTGCCGATGATAAAACCGTCGGCAAAATAAGTTGGGACATCATACATCCCGATTATCAGGGAAAATCGCTTGGGAAGCAACTGCTCGAATATAGAATCGACAAGTTGAAATCAATTGATCGTGTCCGCAAGATAACCGTCAGAACTTCGCAGTTGGTTTATAAGTTCTATCAGAAGCAAGGCTTTGTGTTGAAAGCGACGCATAAGGACTATTGGGCCAAAGGTATCGATTGGAGTATGAAGGAAATTAGAACCCCTCTGTATTTTAAAATGTAAGATATATTTTACTCCTGAATACAGCAACGACAGGGCGTCGGAAATTTTCCGTGAATGTCCGATATGGAGTTTACGGCGAATATTGAAAACACGATTTATCAATCGAAAAGCCGGAGCTTCGATAGCTCCGGCTTTTTCATTTTACCGTAGAAGAAATATCTATTTGTTGATCTTGGCCCACGAATCCTTGAGGGTCACCGTGCGGTTGAATACCGGGTGTCCGGGCTTGGAGTCCGTGTCGGCGCAGAAATACCCTACGCGCTCGAACTGGAACGGCTGCCCGATGGGAGCCTCCCCAAGCGACGGTTCCAGATAGCCTCGGGTGACGATCATCGAATCGGGGTTGAGATTGTCCTCCCAACTGCCGCCTTCGGCCACGTCGTCGGGATCTTCGGTCGTGAAAAGCGGGTTGAAGAGCCGGATTTCGGCTTCGATCGCATCGGCCGCCGATACCCAGTGGATCACGCCTTTCACGCGGCGGCCGTCGCTCGACGAACCGTTGCCCGACTCCGGGTCGTACGTGCAGCGAAGCTCCGTGATGTTGCCTTCTGCATCCTTGACGACCTCTTCGCATCGGATCAGGTAGGAGTAGCGCAGGCGCACCTCCGTACCGGGACTCAGGCGGTAGTATTTCTTGGGCGGGACCTCCATGAAGTCGTCGCGTTCGATATAGATCTCGCGCGAGAAAGGCACCTGGCGCGTGCCGGCGTTTTCGTCTTCGGGATTATTGATCGCCGTGAAAAGCTCGGTTTTGCCTTCGGGGTAGTTGGTGATGACGACTTTCAGCGGGTTGAGTACCGCCATGCGGCGTTCGGCGACCTTGTTCAGGTCTTCGCGCACGCAGAACTCCAGCTTGCCCAGGTCGATCACGTTGTCGCGCTTGGCTACGCCGACCATTTCGGCGAAGTTGCGCACCGAAGCCGGCGTATAACCCTTGCGGCGCAGGGCGCAGATGGTCGGCATGCGGGGATCGTCCCAGCCCATCACGGCGCCCTCCTGCACGAGTTTCAGAAGACGGCGCTTGGACATCATCGTATAGGTGAGGTTCAGACGGGCGAATTCGTACTGGTGCGAGGGGTAGATGTCGAGCGCTTGGATGAACCAGTCGTAGAGCGGACGGTGCACGTCGAATTCGAGGGTGCAGATCGAGTGGGTGATCCGTTCGATTGAATCGCACTGGCCATGCGCATAGTCGTACATCGGATAGATGCACCATTTGTTACCCGTGCGGTGATGCTCGGCGTGCAGGATGCGGTACATGATCGGGTCGCGGAACAGCATGTTCGGGTGCGCCATGTCGATTTTGGCTCGCAACACCTTCTCGCCGTCGGCGAACTCGCCCTTTTTCATCCGCTCGAACAGGTCGAGGTTTTCCTCGACCGAGCGGTTGCGCCAAGGCGACTCCTTGCCGGGCTCGGATACCGTGCCGCGCGTGAGGCGGATCTCTTCCTGCGTCTGGTCATCGACATAGGCCAATCCTTTCTTGATCAGGACGACGGCCCAGTCGTAGAGCTGGTCGAAATAGTCCGACGCATAGCGTTCCAACGCCCAGTCGAAACCCAGCCACCGGATGTCGCGCTTGATCGAATCCACGTACTCCACGTCCTCCTTCACCGGGTTGGTGTCGTCGAAACGCAGGTTGCACTTGCCGCCGTATTTCTTGGCCAGGCCGAAGTTGATGCAGATGCTCTTGGCGTGGCCGATATGCAGGTAGCCGTTGGGTTCGGGCGGGAAACGTGTCTGTACGCGCGTGTCGCCCTTGGCGATGGACTCCTGAATGATCTCTTCGAGAAAGTTCGCGGCTTTCTCCTTGGTATTGGTGTCGTTGGTTGCGATTGCCATAGCAGGTATATTTTTCACAAAATTACAACTTTTTTCCGCCTTTGCGTCTATTTTTTGGGACGGTAAACGGTTTTTTGCAGATTGACCGATACTTTCAGGATCTGTTGCAGGCCCAGGCCCACGCCGTCGTAATGGAAATAGAATCCGGCCGAAACGCCCACCGTGTTGTTGAAGAAGCGGCGGTTGTAGGTGACGGCCGTCTGGTTGTAGATCTTCTTGGGGGTTGCGTAAAAGGGGCCGCTGGCATAGAGTCCGGTGCCATAGATGTCCCAGAAGGGGAGCATGTTCTCGCCGACGTAGAGTTCGTTGAGCAGACAGACACCCCAGCGGCTTACCGACAGGGCGAGGCGCCCGCCTTTGGGCGCTTTCCAGCCCTCTTCGGTGCGGCGGTCGCGCTGCAGGCTTTGCAGGTAGCCCAGCCGGGCATCGAAGGTGTAGGCTCCTTCGTAGCGGTAGCCGACGTAGGGATTGAGCAGGATGTGGTCCACGACCCCTTCGTCCAACTCCGTATTGTCGGTTTTGGCGTAGTGGAGCAGGGTCATGACATAGCCGCCGTACCAGTGGCGTCCCTTGTATTCGCCGCCCGAGAGGATGCGGAACTTCTCGCGCGTCTGGTACGAGCGCATTCCCTCCCAGTCGAGGGCGAACTCGATGAAGGAGCCCGTTTGGGATTTATAGTGGGCGGCCAGGCCCTGGATGCGATTATTATAGAACGAGTAGGCACTGCCCAGGAAGAACGGATCGTATCGGGCCAGCAGCAGAGAGCGCGGGAAAATACCGGCTACGGCCTGTGCCGTCTTCGAGTTGAACTGGTAGTAGATCTGGGGGTCCACTTTACTCAAGAACTTGTGTTCCTTGTCGCCGAAGTCTTGCAACAGATCGACGGCTACCACCAGCTGGTTTTTTTCGGACCAGATAACACCCGCTTTCGGGGTCAGGCGCATACTGAAGAACGTGTGCGAATCGTCGATGTTGCAGTCCGAGTGTTCGCGGTTGTCGAACCAGGTGTCGAAGTCGGCTCCGATGAAAACCTCCTGGGCCGAGGCGCCGGCGGCAGCCAGCAGAAGTGTCAGGATAAGTGCGATTTGCTTCATAGGCGATCGTAGTCGTTTGTCGCGCGTTCCGTCCGGTTGCCGGTCCGCCGGGCGGAGCCGTCTGCGGAACGGGACGCTTTTGCGTGTATTCAGGTCGCCAAAGTTAGCTAAAATATTCGGATTTGCTTACTTTTGCCGTGAAAACAGGGAAGTTGTAACGATGAGAAAGATTACCAACGAAGAGCTGGGGCGTCCCTCTGCCGAGGAGTTCGCCCGTATGGAGAAAATGCCGGTGGCGGTCGTGCTGGACAACGTGCGCTCGATGCAGAACGTCGGGGCCTTTTTCCGCACGGCGGACGCCTTTGCCGTCGAACGTATCGCCTTGTGCGGCATCACCGCCACCCCGCCCAACCGGGAGATCCACAAGACGGCGCTCGGAGCCGAGCTGACCGTTGCGTGGGACTATTTCGCCGCGACGACCGACTGCATCGCTGCGCTGCGTGCGCAGGGGTATCTCATTTACGTCGTGGAGCAGGTCGAAGGAGCCGTCATGCTGGATGAATTCCGGCCTCGACCGGGGCAGAAATACGCCCTGGTGTTCGGCAACGAGGTGGACGGCGTGGCGCAGGAGGTCGTGGATGCGGCAGACGGGGCGATCGAGATTCCGCAGGCCGGAACCAAACATTCGGTGAACGTTTCGGTGGCCGGAGGAGTCGTTTTGTGGAACTTTTTTTGGCAAGTCCGGCCAAAACGCTAAATTTGCCCCGGGTTACCGGTGGGAAAAGGAGGAATACCCGGAGGGTTCCCGATTCGAAAATTGAAAATATATAATGCTATGTCAGTAGAGAGTACAGTGAGGGCGGTCACGACGTATCGTCTGTGGGAGATGAAGCAGCGCCGGGAGAAGATCGCCATGCTGACTTCGTACGATTATTCGATGGCCCGCATCGTGGATGCGGCGGGGGTCGATGTGATTCTGGTGGGCGACTCGGCGGCCAACGTGATGGCGGGTTACGAAACGACGGTGCCCATTACGCTCGATATGATGATTTACCATGCCCGCTCGGTCGCACGCGCCGTGCGCCGTGCGCTGGTGGTGGTCGATCTGCCGTTCGGTACGTACCAGGGAAATTCGAAAGTGGCGCTCGAGTCGGCCGTCCGCATCATGAAGGAGACCGAGGCCGATGCGGTGAAGATCGAAGGCGGCGAGGAGATCCTCGAATCGGTGAACCGTATCCTTTCGGCGGGAATCCCCGTGATGGGGCATCTGGGCCTGACGCCACAGTCGATTCATAAGTTCGGTACCTATAACGTGCGGGCCAAAGACGAGGAGGAGGCCGAGAAGCTGGTGCGGGACGCCCATCTGCTCGAAGACGCGGGATGTTTCGCCATCGTGCTCGAGAAGATTCCTGCGGCGCTGGGGACCCGGGTCGCCTCCGAACTGCGGATTCCGATCATCGGTATCGGGGCCGGGGGCGGCGTGGACGGACAGGTGCTCGTGATTCACGATATGCTGGGGATCAATAAGGGTTTCTCGCCGCGTTTCCTGCGCCGTTATGCCGATTTGCACGAGGTGATGACCGGTGCGGTCACGTCTTATGTTGAGGACGTCAAATCGGGCGATTTCCCGAATGAGTCGGAGCAATATTAGAAATACGGGTTTTTATATCCTCTTTTATGTGTATCGGAAGTTCCCGGCGGAGCTTCCGATATTTTTTCGTTATGTCCTGTTCGATGCTTGAGGGGAATAGGCTTTCGTGCCGGATGGACGGCGCGAGACCGTATTGTGGCTTTCACCGCTGTATGTACGGCGATATGTCGGCGGCGGGGTGAGAGTGCCGGATCCATTACGGGGATTGCCGATCTCGAAGGTTCGGGAAAGGGACGGGAACGGATTTGTCCCGATCTTCGAAAATAGCACACGTTTCGTTTGGAATGCAATATTATTTGCTGTCTTTATAAAAGAATGAGGCCGAAATCCCGGCAGACAGGCCGATTCGGGTTTTGACCGCAGGTGAAGATCGATTGAGAATGAATGGCGGAAGGGTATCTTCTGGCGAAGATTCCCGCTGCCGACCCGAGTAAATAAATAATTAAACCTGTATCGTTTATGGAAAAACAGATCGATGCGACGGAAAATCCGTCCAGACTGGAGAACGCAAGTGCAAGGGCGTTGTCCGCCGACCGTTCCGAACAGGCATCCCGTCCCGGAACATTCAGTACTATGATGAGCGACCGCGTGATTTTTTCTTCGGCATCCGCCCGGATCGTCGCTGCGGAACAGGTAAAGGGAAACAAAATCGCAGCGATGAAGCCGGGTGCGGACACTTCGCTGGCATCGGCTGCCAACTGGAAAACGACGAACGGCAGCAACCTTTCGTTCGGAAATTTTCACGGTAAATCGTGTATGAAAACCGTAGGTGCCGGATCATCGGCAGGGGTCTGGCTCGACTATTTCGAAGATGCCCCGCTTTGTTCCCAGGGACGGCCGGTGGCGACTTCGGTCGATGTCTTCGCCGAGGCTCCGGCGCAGATTCGCCTGGGAGCTGCGGATGAAACGAAAAGTATCGTCGAGCTTGCGGAATATCAAGTGGGGCGATGGATTCGGATATCGACGGTTTTGACACCGACCGGTATGCGGAATTTTCAGATATATAATAATACCGCCGGAGCCATTGTATATTTCCGGAATGCGAAGGTCGAGTTTTCCTCTTCACCGACACTCTATACGCCGCAAACCCAGGATAATATTTGGCATGCCGATTTGGAATTTCTTTACGGTTGCAACAACTTTGTGAAAAACGATCAAGTCTATTTCCTTCAGAAAAATTCAGCATCCGGTGCTGCAACTCGTCAATATTGGAAACTGGTAACAGCTGCGGGAGAAGACTGGATCGAGTTTTCGAGTACCGATTCCGAAGGAACCGGCGAGCCTCAACCGGGCGATTGGATCGCTCAGCTCGGTAATCGCAGTGATGCCAAACGCCAGTCAGCTTTAGTACAGGAATTTACTTCAGAAGGTAAAATCCTTGTCGTATGGTATGAAGGAATTGATTCGTTTAGTATGACCGACCGGGATCGTATGCATATAGGCAACGGAGCTATGGATGCTGAAGTTATGAACGTGGGTACAATTAATTCTTCAACGATCAATAATAAAGGCGAAGTGGAAACTAATACGTTGAATGTCAAGAGTCGGATCGATGCGGGGACCATCGTCGCCACAGGCAATATCACGACGAAGGGAATCCTGACCGCTTCAAAGATCGAGGGCGATTTCCCCATGGATATACCGGATGACTTGGAGGTTAATACCGTTACGGCTTCGGGGACTGTGAAAGCTCTGAATGGAGAATTTGACGCAGTTAGAGTGAAGGGTGAAAACGTTATATTGAATCAAAACGGAATAACATGTGCGGGTTCTGCATTAGTTAGCAGTTTATCTGCCGATGGACTCGTACTGAAACAGAATGGTACTCCACATATCCAGATGTCGACTTTGGGTAACATGGATACGACTCTCCGTTTTACAAATCTTCCTAAAGGTGGCGCTAATAGTGCCACTATTGATACTTTATCTCCTGGGCAGGTCTTTATTTATACAGATAAACCAGTCATAGATAATGCTTTCGGTAAGTGTTACCAGTTGTGCATCAAATTGTAACGAATATCTAATGAAAAAAGAGAGGAGTTTTTCATGACTCCTCTCTCTTTTTTCAAAAATAACACTTACGTTATATTTTTTCAATAGTAAGACACGCGAACTCCGTATTGTCCGTATTTTCTGAAGCCCCCAACTGACTCCATGTCGTATTTTCGAGTGTGCAGCGCAGGCCGTTTACTTCCCACTGTTGGGGATTCAGAACGCGATACCTGTCCGTTGTTCCGGGTTGCAATTCGAATTCGGGTTCTTTCGGAGGTCGACATATTTCACAAGCATATCGCAAATTATACAGAGGATCCGGATATGCACCCGAAGCAGTGGCCGTACAGTATAATTTTTCCAACTTTTGTTCTGGGTAATCTGTAAATCTGAGATAATCTACTGGAGACCCTGTATATGAAGTAGCTTTAAGTATGTCGGTATTGAGAGCATTTTCGTTATCGATATAATCTACTAATCGTCCGGGGGGCGTTCCGAAGGTGTAATAAAATGCGTCGCAGCGAATTTCTCTTACTATGACCGGAATAGTTTGGAATCGACGTACACACCGATCCCCGATGGAAATGATCGCTTCGACGGTAAAGCTATCCGTAACATTCGTCAAATCCACAGTAATTTGCGATGAATTCATATTGTAATTGAGATTGATTATATAGGGAGAGGAATGATCTGTTTTCCCCATAATAGGAGCCGAACAATTCCAGCGGACACTGCATTCTTCCTTGGCGGGGGAAAGCCACCAGACTGATTTTATCGTTGCTTTTTGCTCTATTTCTTCTTGGATTAAAGAATAATAGTCTTGAAAAATCAATCTCTCCGATTGCCATATCTCCACTCCATTAGCATCATGGCCATCCCTATCGAGCAAAAGCGTTGCCGTAATAAAAAGCAGAATTCTTTTCATGATAGAAGAGTGTCTAACGTATCATGTATCTTTTCGGTGATTCGGCTTGCAGGACGATAGTTTGCCGATGCGCCGTCTATATTTTTATGAAGTAAAAACTTAAAATCAAGCCCACTATATTAATTAAACGATAGAATTGTAATAAAATTTCATACGGGAATTGTTTTTTGAAAAAGGTGATACTTGGATGCCGAAACCTCGCTCCCCAGAGGCAAACAATACGCTTCGGCAGCGTCGTGGTGGCTTGATGCCCGTGATTTTGAAACGGTCGCCCTGCTGTAAGGATGTTTTTCTTGCTGTGGAGCCGATTTTTTGGAAATTCGGGGAGTGTACGAAAAATAATCCAAAAATTATGATTACTTTTGCAGGCAACAAAATCTCACTCCTATGTCTTTTATCAATGAGAAGGTGCAACCCGAAGGACTGACGTTCGACGATGTGCTTCTGGTGCCCGCATACTCCGAAGTGTTGCCGCGTGAGGTCAGCGTAGTGACCCGTTTTTCCCGAAACATCCAACTCAACATCCCGATCGTATCGGCCGCCATGGATACGGTGACCGAGGCGCCTCTGGCTATCGCCCTGGCCCGCGAAGGCGGTATCGGCGTAATTCACAAGAATATGTCGATTGCCGAGCAAGCGGCTCATGTGCGGAAGGTGAAGCGTGCCGAAAACGGTATGATCTACGACCCGATCACTATTTCCAAGGACGATACCGTAGGCGATGCGCTGGCATTGATGAAGGAGAACAAGATCGGCGGTATTCCCGTCGTGGCTCCGGATCAGCATTTGATCGGCATCGTGACCAACCGCGATTTGCGGTTCCAGCGCGATATGAACCGCAAGATCGACGAGGTGATGACCAAGGAGGGGCTGGTGACCACTCACAACTCCGACTTGCAGCGTGCGGCCGACATTCTGCTGCGCAACAAAATCGAGAAGTTGCCCGTAGTCGATGCCGACGGCAAGCTCGTCGGATTGATTACCTATAAGGATATTACGAAAGTGCAGGACCATCCCAACGCCTGTAAGGATGCGAAAGGCCGTCTGCGCGTTGCGGCGGGGGTCGGCATCACGCCCGACGTGATGGATCGCGTGAAGGCGCTCGTCGATGAGGATGTCGATGCCGTCGTGCTCGATACGGCCCATGGCCATTCGGTCAATGTGAAGAATACGCTGCACAAGATCAAGGCTGTTTATCCGGATCTGGAAGTGGTCGTAGGCAATATCGCCACGGCCGAAGCCGCCGAGTTCCTGATTTCTAACGGTGCCGACGGCGTGAAGGTGGGTATCGGCCCCGGTTCGATCTGTACGACCCGCGTCATTGCGGGCGTGGGTGTGCCGCAGTTGTCGGCTATTTACGGAGCTGCGTCCGTAGCCCGCAAGTACGGCATTCCGGTCATTGCCGACGGCGGTTTGCGTTATTCGGGCGATATCGTCAAGGCGCTTGCCGCAGGCGGCGACTGCGTGATGATCGGTTCGATGTTCGCCGGTACGGAGGAGGCTCCGGGCGAAACGATCATTTACAACGGCCGCAAGTTCAAGAGCTATCGCGGCATGGGGTCGTTGGACGCTATGAAAGCCGGTTCGGCCGACCGCTACTTCCAGAAGGGCGATGTGAATATCAATAAACTGGTCCCGGAAGGTATCGTGGCCCGTGTGCCCTTCAAGGGAATGCTTTCGGAAACGGTTTTCCAGTTGGTCGGCGGTATTCGCGCCGGTATGGGTTACTGCGGTGCGCGGGACATCGAGGCGCTCAAGCAGGCTCAATTCATCCGCATCACCTCGTCAGGTATGCAGGAGAGCCATCCCCACGATGTTGCCATCACGAGCGAGGCGCCGAATTACAGCAGCGAGCGCTAAACTCCTGACCCGCTATGTCGAATTTCCGAAGAAATCGGTTGCGAACGACCCGATACGATTGGGCGGCGGTGTTCGTTGTTCTGACGCTTTTGGCGATCTGGTGGTTTACGGGCTGTCGGTACGCATGGATGCGCCATCTGGTGTTGGCATCGGCGCTTTTCTATTTTTTCGTCGTCCGTATCGCCGTGAATCTGTACCGTATGAAAAAGGATAATTCGGAAAATGCGAGTGAAGAAAATAAAACCAAATTAGGATAGATGCAGGAAAAAATAGTCATTCTGGATTTCGGATCGCAGTACACGCAGTTGATCGCACGCCGCGTGCGTGAACTCAACGTCTATTGCGAGATCCACCCTTTCAACAAGATCCCTGAACTGGATGCTTCGGTGCGGGGCGTCATTCTTTCGGGAAGTCCCTTTTCCGTACGGGACGAGAAAGCCCCGAAGCCCGATCTGACGGCGATCAAAGGTCGTCTGCCGTTGCTGGGCGTCTGCTACGGCGCACAATACCTGGCTCATTTCTACGGCGGCGAAGTGCAGTCGGCTCCCAGCCGGGAGTACGGACGTGCGATGCTTACGGTCGTCGAGCCGTCCGATCCGCTGATGCAGGGAGTTCCGTCGCCTACGCAGGTGTGGATGTCGCACGGAGATACGATTACCTCGGTTCCCGACACCTACCGGGTGATCGCCAGCACGGAGGACGTGCGCTATGCCGCCTTCCGTATTGAGGGAGAGCGGAGTTGGGGTATTCAGTTCCATCCGGAGGTGTATCATTCGACGGACGGCATTACGCTGCTTCGGAATTTCGTGGTCGGCATTTGCGGCTGCAAACAGGACTGGACGCCGGAGAGTTTCGTCGAAACGACCGTCCGGGAATTGCGTGAGAAGTTGGGCGACGACCGTGTAGTGCTCGGTCTTTCCGGCGGTGTCGATTCGTCGGTGGCTGCCGTGCTGCTGCACCGGGCGATCGGCAAAAACCTTTATTGTATCTTCGTGGATTCGGGGCTTCTGCGCAAGAACGAGTTCGACAGCGTGCTCGAATCGTACAAGGGGATGGGTTTGAATGTCAAGGGTGTCAAGGCCCACGACCGGTTTTTGGGCGACCTGGCCGGAGTGACCGATCCCGAGAAGAAGCGCAAGATCATCGGCCGCGATTTCGTGGAGGTGTTCAATGCCGAGGCCAAGCAGATCGAGAACGTAAAGTGGCTGGCGCAGGGTACGATCTATCCCGACGTGGTGGAGTCCGCTTCGGCATCGGTCAAGGGACCTGCCGCGATGATCAAGTCGCACCACAACGTCGGCGGCCTGCCCGAAGAGATGCACCTGAAAATCGTCGAGCCGCTGCGCCTGCTCTTTAAGGACGAGGTGCGCCGCGTGGGTAAGTCCCTCGGTATCGATCCGCAATTGCTGGGGCGGCATCCGTTCCCCGGTCCGGGCCTTGCGATCCGTATTCTGGGCGATATTACCCCGGAGAAGGTGGAAATTCTGCAGAATGTGGACAAAATCTATATCGATGCCCTGCGCGAGTGGGGACTTTACGACCAGGTATGGCAGGCGGGAGCGATTCTGCTGCCCGTGAAGAGCGTCGGCGTAATGGGCGATGAGCGTACGTACGAGAGCTGCGTGGCGCTGCGTGCCGTAGCTTCGACCGATGGCATGACGGCCGACTGGGTGCACCTGCCGTACGATTTTCTGGCTGCGGTGTCCAACGACATCATCAACAAGGTGCGCGGGGTCAATCGCGTAGTGTACGACATCTCTTCCAAGCCGCCCGCAACGATCGAGTGGGAATAGGAATTTAGGTCGAAAATGCAAAAGACGGAAACCCTGCGGTTTCCGTCTTTTGCATTTGTAAAATGTCGGTTCTTTGGCGGGAGTTTGGCGGCCGGCCTTTACTTGTGGGGGCGTTCGGAATGGGTTAAACGCAGCTTCGGTGCGGTTCGCTGTTATGCGAGCCGGTACAGTATCCCTTCGTAAGGCCGTAGTTCGATCGGGCCTTCTTTTTCGGCTATCGGTGGGGCAGGGTAGTTATGCAGCAATGGCATGGCTTCGGTCAAATCCGTTTTCGGGTCGAACCGGGCAGCCTTCGGGCTGAAGTTCAGGACTGTGAGGTAGTTTCGGCCTGTCCCTTCCCGCAGGTAGGCGAATACCTGCGGGTTGTCTGCATCGACCAGCCGGAACGAGCCGTAAACCAGGTCCGGATGTTCTTTGCGCAGCGTTACGACCCGTCTGAAGAAGTTCAATACGGAATCGGGGTCGCATAGCTCCCGGGCGGCGTTTACCTCCGTGTGGTTGGGATTGACGCGAAGCCAGGGTTTCGCCGTGGAGAATCCCGCGTAGAGCGTTCCATCCCATTGGTAGGGCGTGCGGGCGTTGTCGCGTCCGATTTCCTGCTGCTCGCGCAGGAATTGTTCCGTATCGCCGCCTTCCCGCAGGAGTTTGCGGTAGTGGTTGCGCGTGTCAATGTCGTCGTACTCTTCGATGCGGGTGAATCGGATGTTGGTCATGCCCAGTTCGTCGCCGGCCAGCCAATAGGGGGTTCCCCGCATCGTGAGCAGGAACATCGTGAGCATTTTGGCCGACAGGTCGCGCCACTCGGGGGCGTCGCTGCCGAAGCGCGAAACCATGCGCGGCTGGTCGTGGTTGCCCAGATAGATCGTAGGCCAGCCGTCGCCTACGGCTGCGTCCCATTCGGCGTACATACGCTTGAGGGCGAGCAGGCTGTACGGGATACCGGTTGCGGGATCGTCCGCCTCCGTTTCGTTGCGGATGTCCGCCGCGCCGAAGTGGTAGAGCATGTCGAGCTCCTGCCGTTCGGGTGCGATGAATTTCCACCCCTCTTCGGGGGCGGTTTTCGAGCCTTCGCCGACGGTCGTACAGTCGTAGCGGGAGAATACCTCGCGGTTCATTTCGTGCAGGTAGTCGTGCAGGTGCGGTCCCAGCGAGTAATAGGGAAATACGTCCGGGTATTTGCGAAGGTCGATCTCCGGAAACGACGTGTCTTTTGCGATGTAGGGAATCGAATCCAGACGGAATCCATCGACCCCCTTGTCGAGCCAGAAACGCAGAATGTCGTAGATTTCGGCCCGCACCTTGGGGCTTTGCCAGTTGAGGTCGGGCTGCTGCCGGGCAAAATAGTGCAGGTAGTAGGAGCGTGTCGGGGCGTTGTAACACCAGGCATCGCCCTTCTCGTCGAAATGGCTCTTGCGGTAGGGCGGGTGGCCCTGTTCCTCCGGCCACCAGAGGTAGTAGTCGTAGTAGGGGTTCTCCCGCGAGGTGCGGGCCTCGCGGAACCAGGGATGCTGGTCGCTGGTGTGGTTCAGCACCAGGTCGAGGAGAAGACGCATGCCCCGTGCGTGTGTTTCTTTCAGGAGCCGGTCGAAATCCTCCATCGTGCCGAAGTCAGGCATGATCTGCCGGTAATCGCTGATGTCGTAGCCGTTGTCGGCGTTGGGCGAGGCGAAGATCGGATTGAGCCACAGGGTTTCGATTCCCTGCCCATGCAGGTAGTCGAGTTTTTCGGTGATTCCGTTCAGGTCCCCGATACCGTCGTCGTTGCTGTCCTTGAAACTGCGGGGATAGATTTGATAGACGATCGTTTCTTTCCACCAGGCTTTTTGCAAGGCAGGGGATGGAGGAGTGAATATGGGCATATTGTTCAGGATTCTGTTATACGATCGCAAGATAAGAAAAAAGAGAAGTAGAAGGTTCTTATCGGAGGAAAAAACGACAGGGAGTCAAAGACTCCCTGTCGTTCGATTCATATTTTTATGGCAATCGGATTTTACAGGCTACCTCCCTGGCGGACGGAAAAACGAAACGAGCGGACTTTTTCGACAGGCGGTTGCAGATGTCCTTCGTGCAGATATGGGAACACCCTTCCGCGGCAATCGAGATGCGGATCTGCTCTGCCGATGGCGTGCGGAATGCTTCGATTCAGATATTTTTCGGATTTTTCAGGTGGAACAGGAGCGAAGGCAGGATTACGTCCCGCCAAAAATTCTCAGGCAGCAAGGTGCGGTATTTCCAGCGGCATGAGAAGAGTTTGCGGGTTTTCCGGCCGATACGGGTCAGGCGGTTACCTGACGGAGTGCGGTACACTCCGAAGCCGAGAATGTCGTTCAGTACCCGCTGTTTGAGCTGTGGATCCGGAACGGCAGAGAGCAGCGGTGTGAAATCCTCGTCGAGCAATTCGCCGGCCAATGCCGTGAAAATGTTATAGACCGTGTCGTAACCGGTTGCAGCGTAAAGCGTAAGGATTTTCTCGAAGTCGATTTCCGATTGCTCGCTGCGCAGGAAAAGGCCCCAATCCAGCAGATGTCGGAGGTTGATGCCTTCCGTCCCGAAATGCCGGGCCATGTGGCGCAGCAGATAGAGTGCGTTGAACATCGGGGATGGGGTGTAATAGCCCGCCGGCGCTAATCGGCTGTTCTCTGCTTCACCCACGAGAAAATCGTCTATGGCACGCTCCGTCCGGCGGTGCGACGGCATAAGCAGATGGCTGTGATTTTCGACCATGACGCCCTTGTAATGGAAAACGGCATGTTTTTCACTATCGTAATTGATTTTAATCCCCAGCTCTTCGATCAAACGGTTGCCCTTGTCGCAGTCGTCGAGCCACAGATCTATGTCGCCGCATTCGCGGTGCTCCGGCCGGGGGTAGTAAATGCTGAGGCCCAGCCCTTTCAAAAGGATCGTACGGACGCCGTGCGAAGCGAAGAGCGTTGTCAGTTCGTGTGCGGCACGGGTCTGTTGGGCATGGCGCTTCTCGATGGCTTCCGAACTCAGGGCCCAACGGATTTTGAGGGCTCTGGAGGGCTGTTGCTGTTCCGGGAGCCGGAGAATCGTGTCGAAGAGCAGGGCCGTAACGCCGTGTTGGGCCGCAAGGGTAAAAAGACGGGTCCAGTCTTCTTCAGACAAGTTCAGTATGTTTGGCTGTAATATGCTAGGGGTAATGGTTGGGCGCAACAATGCAAGCAGCAAAGTATGAAGTTTATACGTAATATCTTTTTGCACATATTCCGGAAATGGCTTTATTGGTCGATCATATACTTTGCTGTTTTTCATGTTATCAACTTGTAATTTTTATATCCGGATGTTGTTTATGGCTGCTTGATTGACAGATGGTTCTAATGTATATCCTTAATACGAAGCATAAATAGTACGATTCGATTTATCGGATAAATTTTTTTATGGATGAAACAACTTCGAGAATCTGTTCGTCGGTTAAAGAGGGGCCGGAAGGAAGACATAGTCCTCGTTCGAAGATGGTTTCCGCAATTTTGTTTCCATAATATGCGTTGCGTGAGAAAATTGGCTGCATATGCATCGGACGCCAAAGCAGACGTGATTCGATATTCTCCTGTTCGAGATGTATGCGAATGTCATTCGCTGTTTTGTTATTGCATTTTTTCGCATCGACTTCGATGCAGGTCAACCAGAAGTTCGAATCGTATTCGGAGGATGGATTCTGCTTGACATGAATTCCTTCTGTGTCCGCGAAGTTTTCGGAATAAAGTGTATGTATTGCCCGGCGGCGTGCGATATATTGTTCGAGAACAGTCATTTGACCTCGACCTATACCGGCGCAAATATTGGATAATCGGTAGTTATAACCGATGTGTTTATGGTAGTAATAGGGGCGATCTTCACGTGCCTGCGTAGCGTAGAAAATTGTGCGTTTCGCCTCTTCTTCGGTTCTGCAAATCAGGGCGCCTCCGCCAGAAGTAGTGATCATTTTGTTGCCGTTGAACGACAGCGCTCCGAATTCTCCGAAAGTGCCGCATTTTTGCCCCTTGTATTCAGATCCGATAGCTTCTGCTGCGTCTTCGCAGATTGGAATATTGTACTTTTCGGCAATGGCGCATATTTCGTCTAATTTGGCTGGCATGCCGTACAGATGTACCGGAATGATGGCTTTAGGATATTTTCCGGTTTTAGCTTTTCGATCGTGGATGGCTTGTTCCAAAAATTGTGGCGACATATTCCAAGTTTCCTCTTCTGAATCGACGAAGACGGGTGTTCCGCCCAGGTAGGTTATCGGATTGGCTGATGCCGAAAATGTGAACGATTGGCAAATCACTTCGTCTCCGGGACCTATTCCCAATTGCAAAAGTCCCAAATGAATGGCTGCTGTACCGGATGAGAGGGCAACGATATGTCTGCCCTGTCCGATGAAAGTTTCTAGATCTTTTTCGAATGCATTAACGTTGGGGCCGAGCGGAACGACCCAGTTGGTATCGAATGCTTCTTGAATGAATTGCTGCTCACAGCCGCTCATACGTGCCAGCGAGAGATGGATGCGTTGTTTCATAACGAATTATTTTTGAATTTCCGGAGTCGGATACGTGTGGAAAATCGTTTGGAAAATTAGTTTCAGATCTCCTCGAAAAGTGTGGGTATAATAGTAGTCGAGATTGATTTGAACTTTGTCCGGAAAAATTATTTCATTGTTATATTTTACAGGATCGGGGACTTGTGCCAGTAGCTCTTCCTCATTGGCATATTTGAGCGAGGCTGGTCCGGTTATTCCTGGGCGTAATTTCAGAATGAGTTTATTTTCTCCAGTTAGTTGATCCGCATATCCGGGTACATCGGGACGTGGTCCGACGAAACTCATGTCACCGATCAATACATTCCATAATTCGGGGAGTTCATCGAGTTTATATTTTCTCAAAACGGCACCCAAAGGGGTGATTCGGCTCTCTCCTGCAATGGAAATACTGGAGCCTGAATGGATTACTTGCATCGAACGGAATTTATACATCGTGAAGAGCTTTCCCTCTTTTCCGACACGAACCTGTTGGAAAATGACAGGGCCTCCCGGCATTTTGATTTTGATCAAAATAGCTATGATTAGTAGAATCGGACATAAACAAATCAACCCCAAGAATGATGCCGTGCGGTCGAAAATCCACTTTGCGTCCATTGTAATGACAATTATCGAAAAATTTTATACGCGATTTTTTTTACCCAAGCAGGGGCGATGAGCAGACAGAACATGGCATAGGCGAATAAGTCGGCGGTATGGCCGTAGTGCAAGTTTTTGTTGATTTGCAATCTGTCCGCCAATTGTTTTTTTGCAAAAACCCATCCATTCCGGCGCTTTTTGAACAAGGCTTCGGTCATTCTGAATTTCAATACTACGTTCGGAAGATTTGCTATATTCACTCCATGCATTAGGCCGTCGTACCAAAGCATCGTATCTTGGTTTTTCCGATATTCAGGGCGGTAACAATGTCCGATTTTATCAAAAAAACTTTTGCGGAATAAAACGGCGGGATGGGCGAGGGGATTTCTTTTCGCAAAAAATTTCTTGCATTCGGTGGGAGTCGCTGGATAAACGATTGTTTTCCCGGATTCGCAACCTTCTTCGTCGATTTCGTTGATAGCCCCTCCGACGACATCTATTTCGGGGTGTTCATTCAGAAAACAGATCTGTTTTTCGATGCGATCCGGCAACGAGATATCGTCTGCATCCATACGGGCGATGTATTCGTAACCGTTGTCGAAACATATTTGGAGCAGATCGTTTAAGACGCAGGCGAGTCCCCGATTCTCTGCAAAACGTACAATCGATACGTTTTTGTTATTTTCATACGCTTCCAGACATGAATTTAAGGAATTTCCTATGGGACCATCTACTCCTATATATATTCGACAGGAATAAGTCTGTTTTATGATGCTGTCAATAGCGGGGCGGACGTATTGGGGCGTATCGTTTTTATAAACGGGGATAATGACGGCAACAGGATAATTCATCGTGATTAGAGTTTTGTATATTTTTCTATTATGTCCATCCACTGCTGCAAAACGGTATTTTTGTCGACTAAGTGTTTGATTGTATTGGATGCGCGAAGTCCGATCTCGCGTGCAGCCGTTTCATTTTCCGATAGATATGAAAATGCTTGTGCGATCGAGTTTGCATCGTCGGCGAAGCATCCGTTTATGTGATCTATAATTAGTTCTTTTGCACCAGATACTTTTGTACTGATTACAGGCAATCCGAGGTACATTGCTTCTATCATTGCATTCGACATTCCTTCATAGTCGGAAGATAGGACGAATACTTGTGCCGATTTCATTTGTGAAGCTATGTTAGCAGACCTGCCTTGTAACCTGACACGACATCCTTTTCGTTCTATATATTCTTCGAGTTCCTGTCGCATAGGGCCTTCTCCATAAATATCTAAGCAGTGATCAGGATGGGTTTTACTGAAAAGTGCAAAAGCATCGATCATCATTTTCTGGTTTTTTTGAGGATCGAGTCGTCCGACGGAGATTATTTTCTTTTCTTTGTGGCTGCTTAATGCTGATTGCCATTCGAATTGTTCTGATATGGGATTGGCGATTACGGATATGCGCTTATGGTATTTTGCTGGAAAATATTTCTTAATCTCCGGGGTTTGTACAACCATATGTTGCATTCTGAATAAGAGCATTCTCCGTATTATTTTTCGGAATAGGCTGGCTTTTCCTGGGTCATTTCGTTCGGAAACAATAATAGGTGTCCGGGTAAACAGCATACAAGCCAATGTTGCTACAAACACAGGTAACATGAAGGCGATAACAAGGTCATATTGCCGTAAATATTTGCGTAGCCACAATAATTTAGCCGTGATGTCCCGGTGATGATCATCTGCAAATGCGAGTTTTATTGCCGGATTTATGTCGTATGCAATCATCCGTTTTCTTAAACATACGATGCTTACTTCGTAGGTTTTACAAAGAGAATTAGCAAGGGTAGAGAGGACACGTTCTGATCCACCGGAGGATAGGGTGTCCGTTACGAATACTATTTTCATCAAAAGGATTACTTTTTATCGGATGGTTGAAGGCATACAACCTTTTTTATGAGGTTTTCCCATTCTGCGTATATTTTTTCGGGAGAGTGTGTTTCGCAGAGTTTATGCGCATTATGGCTAAGATTGTCTGCGAAAAATTGGTCTGATAGTATTTTCTCCATTGCGGTCTGTAATGCTTCCACGTCGCCAATGGGGGTTAGCAATCCATTTGTCCCGTTTTTTATCAGAAATCTCGCGCCCCCACCTTTGCAGTCGGTCGATATGCAGGGTACTCCTAAAGCCATCGCTTCCATCAGTGCGTTGGGCATACCTTCGAAGTCGGATGAAAGCACGAACAGTGAAGAACGTTCGATTTTCTTCCGGATTTCTGTCGTGTAACCGGGAAAGCTGACTTTGTCGGCAATTCCCAAGTTTGAGGCCAATAATTCGAGGTCTTTCCGCAGCGGACCGTCGCCGTAAATGACCAGTTTGTAGGCTGGATATTTGGCTGTTATACCCGCGAATGCTTTTATCAGGAGAGCATGATTTTTCTGTTCGGTCAGCCTGCCGGAGGAAACGATCTGCTTGTTTCTCGGACCTGAGTATTCTGCGGTGATGAACTCCTTGTTGATCGCATTCGGAATGATTTTTACGGCTGCGCTGCCGATGGAATTCCCGTACCAGTTTTTTTGAATTTCGGTTTGGAACACCCAGCCATCGGCTTTATGGGCAACTTTCTTCAATCGCTTTTGTTTCGAAGGAGGGTACGTGGAGGGATCGACACGCTCCGAAGCGATAATTTTGGCTTTGGTGAGGAATCGAAGTGATAATAGCAGGATTGTCGGTATCGGCAACATAACTATATAACAGTCGCATCGGGTTTTGCGGATGAGCTTGCATACTCTGTAGAAACGAAGCAGATTGTCGTGCAGGAAGTTGCTCCGTTCTTGCTGGTGCAAGAGTGCTTGGCGACTTATTTTTGTCGAAAGCGGATACGTCGCCTCGTCATCGGATATGGTGATAAATTCGATATCGTGTTCACGTTGGCAGAGAAAATTGGCGAGGTTGCAACAAACTCGTTCGGCTCCTCCGCCCGAAAGTCCGCTTGTAAAGAAAACGATCTTCATGTTATTATTTACGAATCAATTGCAACATTTTGCCGGTGTTCTCTCCGAACAAGGATTCGCCGTTGACCATTTGGCAAAACCAAGCACTTTGCCCTGTCGTATTGACTTCTATAAGAACAACGGCTCCTTCTGTATCGAGAGACAGATCCCAGGACAGAATCCCTAAGTACGGTAGATTCGCATGCATTTTTAGTACAGTTTCTTTTATTCGAGTCAAATTCCCCCCCCCTATGTTGTAGCCTGAGAATTTGACCTTTGTATCCGGGTGAAAAACAAAATGTTCTCCTTGTTCCGAAAATGCTTCTTTTTTTAGTGTACCGTCTGCGTTTATTCCGATACATACTCCTCCGTAATGGATGTTATCACGATCGGATGAAGATCGGCCCAGCCTCAATGCGATGGGGCAAATATGGATTCGGTCGTCGAGGATATAGGTTATGACCCGAAACGTATTTACAGACGATGGATTCAATGTGGCAAGAACGTCCGCTTGATGGATTAATTCCTGTACAACGAAATTATTTCCGAATTTTTCCAGTACTTCCCGAACGGCCAAAGAGCTGCCGATGTCTTGTCCTCCGACAAAGTTGCATATCTGCACATCGCGTCCGCTACTGGTGTCTATCGTCTTTTTCACCACGCATTTGCCTCGGTCGAATAATGACATATAGGCTTCGGCTGGGGATAACAGAGCATTGTTCCCGTTTCTGTATATGCCTTTTACGCAGGATAGATAGGTTTGGGGGATGTGAAGGCCTTCTATTCCGGAGAACAATAGCGGCAAAAAACTTTTGTCGCCCAATATTTCTGCTTCTCTGTATGGATTGAGTTTCGGCTCCAATCGTGTCGAAAATAGAATTTCGGGGAAATAATCTTTGCAGTATATGCCGGTGTAGCTTTGGTACAGTCTGTGCCAGGCCGTAGATAACGATTTTCCGTAGTTTTTTCGGAAGAATTCTTTTATCTCCTGCTTCTGGGTTTCAGTCAGGGAAACTTTATCGATCAATTTTCGTTTTTTTTGGATGTTCTGCCTTTCCGAATAGGATACGAGTACTCGCCGGATCGTTCGGCTGATTGCCGTCAGATGATTTTCTATCGTATGTACAGTGCCCATTTTATCTTGTTTTAGGTGGTAATGTAAGCCATTCTCCGAATTTGTAATCCCAGTCTTCCGGTTCGAACGGAGTCATACCGCTCCAGTGGAAAAAAGTCAATTCGCCGAAATATACTTTACCATTGACTTCGTACAGATCCACACGTACCTGCGGATAACCTGCGGATAACTGGGCTGCCAATTCTTTCATTTTGTCGAAATTCAGAGGTTTATTCGGTAATACGGAGGCGTTGGGATGGCCGTTACGGAATGGAAGGTGGTTGTAATCGGCATCGAAGAAGTCGAATTTTGTTTCTTCTCCCTGTGTCATTCGATCGGAGGCAATGAAGAGTGCTTTCACTTTTCCGTCAAAACAGAAGAATTTATAGTCACGCAGCTCTCCGGAAGCATTGTCTTCCATATATTGCTCGGCAATGATCCGGGGTTTTATGTCTTTGTATGGCCATTCGCGCATTCCCCAGAAAAAATTATGCCGCAGGCAAGCGTTGATTTTGCGATGGACTTTTTTATAGTTCAGTTTTGATTTGTCCTTGCAAACGATCACACCGCCGCTGTCGTGCGTACATTTCAGCACGAAACGTTCGGGTAGTTTCGAAAAATCTATATCCTCGAATTTCTCCCATACACCGAGTGTGGGGATGAGGTATTCGTGCCCGATGATATCGCCGACGATGGCCTTTACTTCGTATTTGTCGCACAACTGTGTGTATCGTGGATTCCGGTCGTAGAGTTTGAGCCATTGCAGTTTTTCGCTGAACGATTTCGGGTGTTCCAGATCGAGTTTTTTATGCATACGCGCCCAAAAAGCAATCTTCAGATATGATTTATCACTTACCCAGTTGAAATATTCTCGGTGGCCCAATGTAAGCAGCAATAAGGCTGGATTTTTTATAATATCTGTTATCGAATGGGACATATTAGTCGGCGGATGTTGATTATTTTGTCATTTGTTTTTTGTAGGCAGGATTAGCATGTCGCCCAGTTTTTTATCCCAATCTTTCGGTTCGAACGGAGTCATACCGCTAGTGGGAAAGAAAGTCAGTTCTCCGAAGAAAATATCCATTCCGATCGTATAAAAATCGACTCGGAGGAATGGGATTCCACAACTAAGTGTTTCTGCCAACGATATCATTTGAGGTAGAGTTGAAGGCATAGAAATAATGCGATCGAATTGTGGTGGGTATGCTGTTTCGACCAACGGAAGGATTTCTCCCGTTGGGGTATAATAATTAGCATGATGTTCCGTAAAACGATCAAAATCTATTTTGAATAATTTTACTTTTCCGTTGAAACAGAAGAATTTATAGTCGTATAATTCATGGGATTTTTTATCTTCTATGTATTGTTCTGCGATGATGCGGGGTTTTATGTTTTTGTACGGCCACTCTCCATTATGATGGAAGTAGTCTTCCTGCAATCCGGTGCGTAATCCGTTACGGACTTTCTGCACATCCATTTGCTGTTTGTCTTTGCAAATGTACATTCCCGTTCCGCTGTTGTGATTGCATTTGATGACGAATTTGTCGGGCAGAGTATCGAAATCCACTTCTTCCGCTTTTGTCCATACTCCCAAGGTCGGGATGATGTATTTTTCTCCGATACGTTCGGCTACCCACTTTTTTGCCTCTATTTTGTCTGCCATAATAGTATATTCCGGGCGGCGATTGTATAGTTTGAGCCATTGCAATTTTTCGTTGAATGTGTGGGGGGATTTCCAATTGATTCCCCCCCCCATTTTTAGTCGAAACTTTAACGACAGAAATAGCTTGTCAGATAGTAGATTACATCCGTATAGAAAGTTGAGTAGTTTATGTACCAACAGGGATGGACGGGAGATACCCCGGTTTATTTTCGAATAAAAGGAGTGAAGATATTCGAAACGGGCTTTTTCAGATGGTATAGGATCTTGATGATACATAAGAAATAATTTTATTTCAATTTCGATACGACTGTCCTCAATTTATCGAGATGGGCTTCGCAGTTGAGATAGTTGAGTATTTGATATCTCTTTTTTCGGGTAATGAACGACGGCAGTAGGCCGTGTACGAAAAGTCGTTTGGCTGTGCGGGTGCAATAGGGCTGGAATGGAACCAGAAAATTGCGACTTGTTTTTTGTGCCCACGTTTCGAATGTTGTGTTCAGCTGGTCTTCGTTCGAGATTATTTGGTTCAACTTGTCGATGCGTTCTGCGAAAATTTTACGTTCGGCTTCGTTCATCGGTATAACGGAAGGTCGTTCGTTGCATTGTGTATACGGGTATAATTCGAATTGAGGTAATGTCTGTTTGTCGAGTCGAAGCGATACCATGAAACCTTCGTTCCAGGGACCGTGACGTTCGCTTTTATGATCGAAAAGCAGATTTCCCAAGCCATAGAAAATAGGTTTTCCGTGGTATATTTCATATCCCGAATAACAATGCTGGTGGTGGTTGATTATTGCGTCGGCGCCGGCATCTATAAAAAAACGATAAGTTTCTTTCATGCGGGGAGATGGCAACGCGTAATGTTCGTGTCCTCCATGCACGATGACCAAAACATAATCGGCTTTTGTCCGTGCCTCTTGTATATTGTAATATTGTTGTATCGGATTTAATGGATTGGCGCCGGCGGTTGTGGCCGTTGCTATAGAGAACTCATGTTCACAACAATTCACGATCGCTAATGTTCCCTTCTCTTTTTGATTTATGTACAGAACAGTTGCTGCTTCAGCCGAATTCTTACCGATGCCGACTGTCTTTATTCCGGCGTTTTCAAGCAGTTCGCGGGTTTCAATACAGCATTTTGTACCTTGGTCGAGGATGTGGTTGTTGGCGAGTGTGCAAACATTGAAACCGGCATACTTGACGGCATCGACTGCGGCGGGCTGCCCTTGTAATGTGGGACCGCTTTTGGTAATTGGAACTCCTGCGTGCAAAACGATTGGGAATTCGAAATTTATGATACTGACATCTGCCTGCTCCGTGAGGTATTTAATGTCGTCGAACAACGAAGCGTAGTTGCCACGGGCGATAAGATCTGATATTCGGTATCTATCGCAAAAATCGCCTGCTATCAGAACATTCATAAGCGAGCTGTTATTTTGTTGATTATTCTATTGGCACAATATGCTGTCGTTATACCTGTTACAATAATCAATGTATAGCGCAGGTAATTACCGTAATTCAAATGGTCAAGTGTGGTTTCCCAGGGTAATAAACCGATCAATAATATCATACAACCATTGGTCAAATAGGATTCTAACGAGATTTGCCCCATAAAAGTACATATCCGTTTGATCCATACGCTTTTTTTGATGAAGAAGTACGATACGAGCATAATCGGATATATCTCCAACCATTCCCAGAACGTATTTGCCGGAAAGATAATTTTTATGACGAGAAAACAGCCTGCTATTATTCCTGTCAATTTCAAAAGATTGACTTTCTTGCCTTTTAGAATACTGGGAGCCATATAATATCCTATGAGATAGGAAGGAATTCGTTGCAGTACGAAAGCAGTATTATTCCATACATGCGAAAACAAATTGTTGTTTTCGATTTTGATGGTACTGATTAACAGTAAGATGATGCATAAAGTCACGGTTAGCAGAGTTTGATATTTTGTTTTATCTATTATTCGGGCATAAAAGGGAGTTAAGAAATATAGCGGAATCAACATGGCGATATACCAAAAACCTTTGTGCTCCAACCAATAGTTCAATGTGGAAAGGCGGTATAAAAATATAGAAATGGAAAAATGTCCGTCGTTTACACAACCCAATACCAGGTAGTAGGGGAAGCAAATGAGTAGATAAGGTAGTAAAATGTGCCTGTATCTTTTTGCATACCACCGAATTACCCCCCCCCGATTCCATTTGGTCATTTTGCGTAGGGAGTGGTACATGCCCAATCCGGATAGAAACAGGAAGATATCGACTCCTCGGTTGCCGGTGATTATGATCCATCGCAGTATGTCGTTCGGACAATGTATGGCGGGAGGTAATAAGGAGTGGCATAATAGGATGAGTACGGTGGCTACTCCCATTAACTCTCTGCGGTATTGAGTGAAAATACCTAATGATACATACATACTGGGGCGCTTGTTATTATGTTTTGATCTTGAAATAGTGTTCGATATTTATAAGGAACTTAGGGGTGTTTGGAAGTATTTTATATATTGTATTTTTAATTATATAGTCTATCAATATACAGGAAACGAATACACTTAATATAATAAGAGAGGAGTATCCCAAATATTCGAATATTCCCGCATTCCATAATTTATCTGTTCTTAGAATGTCTGTCCAAAACCATTTGAATAAGCAAGTATGTTCGCTTATAAGATAGACAGCTAGGGTATGTGCCGATAATTTATTTATGAAGTTTGATTTGAAAGTTAGATGTTTTATTCCTAAGAATAGATAAACGGAACTTATCATAACTGGTACACTCGACATCTGTTTGGGGTATAGCGATGCAAAATCAGTATAATTCCATCGAAGGGCCAATAAAGAGAGGCTGTACATACCAAAGGCAACCGTTATCGATGTTATAAAATTCAATAGGTTGTTTTTGAATTCGATTCGAATGCATTCTTTTTTAATTGCATAGGCTATCAAATACAATAGGATAAATCTGAAAATATTAAATCCGAATGGATCTGTTACGATAAATATCGTTGGAATAACGGATACGGCTATGAATAGACTTATGCATAGAAAACGTATCTGTTTTTTCGAGCAGGCATTCAATACGTAGTTGAGAAATGGGTGTAAAAATAGTAAAAATACATAAGGGGTCAGAAACCAATATCGTTTAAAGATGATAGGCATTGCATTTTTGATGATGTCGGTATATGATGCCATGCCAATAATGAAAAGTAATAAAGCAATGCTTAATGAATAAAATGTGATTTGTTTGGATAAATTGAATATTCGGGTAATGCTGAATTCTTTGTCTATTAGAAACCATGCGCCTATTAGTACAAAACATGCTACTCCAATTTGGGCGAAATTTCCGAGGAAATAAGCTGCTGCTATATTGCTACCACTTGCTGCTGATCCTCCATGCCAAACATAATGAACAGCGACTATGGACAGCATGCAGAATATGCGGAGCAACTCGAAATTACTTGAACGGACGGTGGGGGGGAAATTCGGGGATTGCATCATTGATAAAAAATTATTGTCAATAAAATTATATATTTATAGCAGGCTTTTTATGCGGGATATGATATAATCTACCGGAGGTACAAAGAGGAAGGTAATAAGAAATATAGGTATCAAAAGCAGGAAAAACAACAGAGTCCCGTTGATTGTATATCCGTAGTGCACCAATAGAAGCTGAATGCCCCACGGAAAAATGAATGTTCCGATAAAATTTGTGAAATATACGGAAAAAGAAACTTTCCCAATCTGTTCTATTTTTTTTGTAATATAATTGCGCGTTTGGTTGTTTACAGTTTCCCCCCCCCTTATTTCTTCAGATTTTCGTTGTACGTATAGGAATAAATAAAAGAAAGACCAGCCGATGATAGATGGTATAAGCGCATAGATCCAATAATGTAATCTCAATGCATACCATAGTAAGTTCCCGATAAGTCCAAGGCAGATAAAGCAGAGCAGCAGGTTATTTTTAGACAGTTTTGTATTTTTCAGATAATAGTTTAGCGTTACACCGATCAGCATACAGGGAAGTTGATTTATGATGCTGTAGTAAGTGAAACTACCTGGTTTAGATAGAGTCCAGTCGCCGATAATGAAGAAAATACCGGTTTGAAAAATAGCAGAAACGATGACTCCACCTAATGGCAGCAGGAAGAGTAGTCGGGGATTATATGTTTTGATGTATCGATATAATTTATAAATTAACGGGAACAAAAGATAAAATAAAAATATGGTTCCGATAAACCATCCGCCCGGGACGATGTTGTTGAAAGCTTGGTAGTCCAATCCATTCAGTAAGAAGATATTTGCAAGAATACTTAATGGATTATGCGATATTTTGTAGAATGGCTCTACATTGAATGTAGCTATGTAGTAAGAGATAATTTGATAGAACAGAATGAATAAAATATAAATTGGTGCTATGCTCAAATATCTTTTTTTGAGAAACGTTTTATAAGTGGTTCTATTTTTTTCTGTAGAGTTTTCGTATTTAGCCAATAATCGTTCCCAGGATTTGACTGCGAGAAAACCTGAAATGACGAAGAATAACTGGCATCCGAAAGCACCTGCATGTAAAAATTCCCTAATTAAGGGATTTATTTCTTTAATTAGTTGGGGTGCATGTACTAAAATAACCCCCAATATGGCCAAGCCTTTTAGGAATGTGATGTATTGCAGGTTTCCTACGTGCTTCATATTTTAGAATAGATTAAGAAGTTTGTTCGTTTCGAAATGCATAAAGAAGACATCATCCAAAGTTGTTTCCGATTCCCAAAGTAGCATTAGTAATAATAGTGAACTTGCATAGGCGATACTGAATAGTCGTGGTTTGATAATTTTTCGAGATACTCCGATTTGGTTCGCTATATAAATGTAATTGAATATGATGAGAATGAAAAAAAGCCGACTGAAGTTTACGGCAAAAAATTGAGGTACCAGCACAAGGCTGAAAATGATATTCAGTTTGAGAATTTTGTGATTGAAGACAGAACGTAGTGATTTCTGTTTCGGACTACTGATTTCTTGGTTGTTGGAATGCCTGCTGTAGTAGTATAATACCGGGAAAATTATGAATAGGTATTTGACGGTGTTATACAATGCGCCTGTCATATTGGCATAATGTCCGGTCATATATTTGTCGATTGTTGCTTCGCGTATAAGAAAATGTGAATATATGCGGAATAATAGATTGTCACTAAATATAGAAACCATATAGATAATAACGATGATTAGGAGAACAAGCTTGATTCCGTTTTTTCTGTTGATGAGGATCCATAATGGAATGAAAAATAGTAGAACCCAGTATGCGCTGTGGAACAAAGCTGCGAGTGCGATCAGGCCAGCTGAAAATAAATATTCTTTCGTCGATCTTGCTCGGACAAGAAGTAATATGGCGATTATTGCTATGATCAAAGCCATTGAATTACGTAATAGGCAGGCATCGAACATCGCTGAGAAAATAAGGTAAGAACTCCATACTGCATTCGGATGTACCGTCAGTTTTCTTATGATTATTGATAAGGCGGAACAAAATAAAATACCCGCGATATATCTGAATTCTATATAACTACATCCAAGTTTTCCGCAAATATCATTTAACCAGACATATCCTATTTCATAGGAAACATCATAACCTTGTTTTACAGTATTGTAGATGTCTTCATAATTGTAAAAGTCTAAAGGATCTTGACTACCTCCAAAAAGAGCGCATACGATGACGCATTGCAGAATATTTATTCCGATGTTCTTCGTGAACAGATATCCCGACAGGATGATTATCAACAGGAACAGATAGGCTCCTTCCATAAATTATCGGTTAAGATTGTTGAGTATCTGATTGATTTTACTCGGATTCCCATAGATGCAGGGTGAATCGTAAGGACGGTCGGGAAATGCACCGTATTCCAATTTGATTTTCAAACCATGTTCTTGGATGAATTGTTCTACGCGCTCGGCCAGGCTTATGGGCTGACCTGTGCAGCAATTTATGATACCGGTAACTTCGCGTTGCATAATGACGGCACTGATTATTTCCGCCAACTTGTCCACGGTAATAAAGTCGTATTTGTTTTTTCCCGTAGTGAATGGAAATGTTTCTCTTCCTTCTTCGTCCGCGAGGAGTAACTTGCAGAAAATGGAGTTGTTCTTTTTATCATCGCCGAGAATATAATATCCCCGTAGCCACTGTAAAATACAGCCTTTTTGCTGGGCGTATTGCATCATACAACGGCGGAGAGCATCTTTGGCGATGCCATACATGGAAAGAGGGTTGCAGGGTGTATTTTCGTCAATTGCCCCTTCCCAGTAGCCTATTTCGTGCATTGTTCCCATAACAGCGAGCTGAGGTAATCCGTCATCGATTATTCGAGTAAGGAATCGGTAATGGGCCGATAGATCTCCCAGGTGAGTTGAGGCATTGTGTACGAATCCATTGCGCCAAGCCAGATGTAGACATACGTCCGGGGTTCCTAATAATGTATATATGTTTGTATCGGGAAGGGTGAAAAGGTCGATGTTTTTCCGTTCGGCGCGTTTGTCTACTTCGTCGGTATTAAGATCACATGCTATGACTTGGATTCCTTTATCAAGTAATGTTTTTACTATATGAAGACCTATATATCCGTTGGCTCCGGTTACTAATATTTTCATTTTGAAGGAAGATTAAAATGTGTCAATAAATTGATTATAAGTAATTTTCGATGAAATTAAGTAACTCGATCGGGGACATTTTTTCTTTATAATGATAATTTATATCGATCGGGTCTTTGATTTTTTTGAGGAAATCGGAGTCAATATCGTTTGGAGAGGTGAATGTAGAGATATATTCCAGATTGAAAAACGGTTCATTTTTGATATGCGGGTTGTTGGTCAAAAGTTTTTTTCCAAGGCAGACCGCTTCGCAAGCTCTTTGTGTAAAGCCGATGCCATTTTTTTGCATTACTTCCAAGATACAATGGGTGTGGAAGATGTATTGCAAGTTTTCTTCATAAGGGATCGACTTATTTAAATAAGTTATTTCATCCTTATATTTCTGGTCCTGAATATCGACGCCGGCTAATAGCAGATTGGGTTTTAAGTTGTTGTCTTTGAGAATTGTGTATATTTTGAAAATATCATTTAATCTATTTTTGGCTTTGGCCAACATATAGACGTCGCTATAGGGCATTTTTTTTATTTTTCCGTGATAGGATGAGTACACCAATGGGTGATAGATGAATCCGTATGTTGCACAATCTCCTGGATCGAAGGACAGAACCAAGTCGAATTGCTTCTTTAAATTGTTGCAATAGAATGGATGAGTGCTTGCCAGATCTTGTAAAATGCATACGAGTTTTGCATTGGGAAATTTTTCTCTTAAGTATGTTGTAATACCTACGTCCTGTTTGATCCAATTCATAAATACGATGAAACAGAACGGTTTTGAAACTGGAAACCTATGTTTGAAATAAGAATCGTTCCAAGCTGTTTTGAACGGTAATTTGACCAAACGGTTGATTGTGGGGTTAAAATGAATCCTATATAATAACCCTTTTAATGAGTTGATAGGGGGATATGGCCCTGGAATGTACTGTACGTTGTTGAATTGATAGAGATCAGAATACGAAAATTTATACAGATCCCAATCTGATCCCAATATCACATAGTTGTATTTATCCATTTTGAACAGAGATAAATTTTTGGTAGTAATAGATCAATGTGGTACAGTATATTATGGAGCATAATACATTAGTTAATAATGCCCCTTCGGTATTAAAGAGATAGACAAATGTCGTATAGCCGAATATTTTGAATACTCCATTGGCAATGCTGCTGTTTCGAATGGCTTTACCTTGTCCATGAGAACCCAGATAGCGATTGATCATATCTCCGAATCCATGGATACTGAATCCTGCCGCTAACCATACTGCATAATTACCGACGCTATGGTATTCTTCGGAATAAAGGAATGCTATTAGCGGTTTGATGAGTAAGATAAACAGGATACAAGTACCGACAGTAAGCAGAATGGAATTTTTGAGAACTTTGGAGGGAATACGTGGTTGTGTTGCAAATTGTTTGAAATAGGTGGTGCCAATGATGGCAGGAAGAGTTGATAGTGGTGTAGTTACGGTCAGTGCTAAAGTGTAGAACCCAACTTCAGTATTGTCTTCGTTGAACACTCCTAATGTGATTCCTGCCAGGTAATTGGATGCTACCATAAATAATGATCCTATGTATAATTGTAGTCCGTATTTATGATTTTCGTCATTGAGTTCTGTAAATATGTGTTTTACGTTGGATATCTTAGGATGAGCGGAGAGGATGATAATTAAAAGTACTGCAGAATAGATTCCCCATTGAATAGATATCACCGATTCCGAATCAGCTCCCCATTGCTGATAAACAAAGACGGCTGTAAGAATATACAGGAGTGTCGGTAACAAGCGTGCTATTGATAAACGTCCTATGTGGTTGTCTCCTTGTGAAACGGTATTGATATAGTTGAGAAGTAGAGGGTAGTAACATACGGGAATCGAAATTAAAAATAGTTGTGCTATGGCGGGATTAGCAGGACTATGGGCAAAATAACATACTAACATGGAAAGCAATCGACTGCCGGACAGGAAATACCCGAATAGCAGCAGCGAAGCGATGAAATTGATGATGTTTTGTACGTATCTCACGTCGCCATAATCTGCCGGAGATAAAAATCGGGTGTTGATTATCGAGGCGACGACGCCCAATAGAACGCCCGACAGGGTCGAGGCATAGAGTATGACGACTTGTTTTGTCTGTTTCGTGAATTTCATGGAACCGATTGGGAACTATCGCTGCGTCTTTTGATGATCTGAGCGGGAATACCGCTGCAGATGCAATTATCGGGAATATCCCGGAATACGACGGAGTTGGGCTGTATGGCTACATTGTCGCCTATTTTACATTTTCCGGTTATCTTGACACCGGGACTTAATAATACGTTGTTGCCGATGATAGGGCGGTTGTCCGGCGTCTTATTTAATCCGATGACGACACCGCTGTTTATCTGGCAATTACATCCCATTGACAGACAATTTACTATCACTCCCCCCCCCTTGAATGCGGGATGCGCAGGCCGGGGCCGACCATATTCAGGCCGATTGCGATTTGGTATTTACCTCCGCGACGGGAAAGTCGGATTTTCCAATAGCAGGCCAGTAGCCGGTGCCAAAGATTCGCTCGTGTATTGTGGTAATATTCGCAATGTCTCAATGCGGTCAGATAATGGAAGGCAATACAGGACTCCGATTTCATGAATAGTCCGAGCCTGTATTTCAGAAAGCCGATCGATCCGATATTGCGCTGCCGGTCGGCTCGAATGTAATTTTCGAGATCTTTTCGGGAGTTAATCATTGTTGCCTGTCGTTTGTTGTTTTTCGTACCATTGGGCGAAAATAGCGATCCCTTCCGCCAGAGAAACCTGCGGCCGATAGCCGAAATCGCGTTCGAGTTTTGTCGTGTCGGCGTAGGTCGTGTATACATCTCCCTGTTGCATGGGCATCATTTGCAGTTGGGCGTTCTTGCCGAGGGCCTGTTCGAGCGTATGGATGAAATCCATCAGTTGAACGGGATGTCCGCATCCGATGTTATAGACTTCGGCCGGAATAGGACGGTCTTGTGTCGGGGCCGGGGCTTTGCCGATGACGCGGACCATCCCTTCGATGATGTCGTCTATATAGGTGAAGTCGCGTGAAAGATTGCCGTGATTGAATACTTTGATCGGTCGCCCCTCCCGGATGGCTCCGGCGAATAGCATGGGGGCCATATCGGGACGTCCCCAGGGGCCATATACCGTGAAAAACCGTAAACCGGTGGTCGGAATTCCGTACAATCCGGAATAGACGTGCGCCATCAGTTCGTTCGATTTTTTCGTGGCAGCATAGAGGGATACGGGGTTATCTACCCGGTCTTCCTCCGAAAAGGGTGTTTTCGTATTGCCGCCGTAAACCGAACTCGAGGAGGCGTAAACGAAATGCCGGACCGGATTGTGTCGCACGCACTCGAGCAGGTTGAGGAATCCCACGATGTTGCTGTCGATGTAGGCATAGGGGTTTTCGATCGAATAGCGTACGCCGGCCTGTGCCGCCAGATTGACGACGGCATCGAATTTTTCAGTTCCGAACAGGTTTTGCAGGGCCTGTCGGTCTTCGAGGTGCATTTGGATGAACCTGTAAGCGGGATAACGATCGCTCTGCACCGGTTGTCCTTTCGCAACGAGATTCCGGTGAATGCCTGCCGTTTCGAGCCGGGCGTATTTGAGCCGGACATCGTAATAGTCATTGATAGAATCTATGCCGACGACCTGATTGCCCGCTTCGAGCAATCGTTTGGATAGGTGGTAGCCGATGAATCCGGCAGAACCGGTCACTAATATTTTCATGGTTTTCGAATTTTTTACCGGCCTTACGATTTTCGGTTTTAGGCTGTATGTTCAAAAATCGACCTTCTATATTTTACGGTACAGGAGGCCGAAATTTCGAAAAAACGGATTGTGACTTCTCGTCGTTCGAAAGCTATTTGCCGATCGCCGCGTACTCGAATCCTTCGGCAATCACTTCGTCCTTGCTGTAAATGTTGCGCCCGTCCACCAATACCGATTGTTTCATAACCCGTTTGATGACCGACCAGGAGGGAATTCGGAACTCCTTCCATTCGGTCAATACCGCCAGAGCGTCGGCGTCGATCACCACATCGTACATATCTTTGCAATAGACGACCCGGTCCCCGATTCGGCGGCGGCATTCGTCCATCGCTACCGGGTCATATACCTTCACGGAGGCTCCCGCTTCGAGCAGCTTTTCGATAACGACCAGAGCCGGTGCTTCGCGCATATCATCTGTTTCGGGTTTGAAGGCCAGGCCCCACAAGGCGATCGTCTTGCCCCGGAGTGTTCCGAGCTTATCTTGCAGTTTCTTGACTACGATCTCTTTCTGGCGTTCGTTGACCGCTTCGACCGCTTCGATCACTCCCATCGTATAGCCGTATTCGCGGGCGGTACGGGCCAGGGCTTTCACGTCTTTCGGGAAGCAGGAGCCGCCGTATCCGCATCCCGGATAGAGAAATTTCGAACCGATGCGGGTGTCTGCGCCGATACCTTTGCGCACCATGTCCACGTTGGCTCCGACCAGGTCGCACAGATTGGCGATGTCGTTCATGAAGGAGATGCGTGTGGCCAGCATGGCATTGGCTGCGTATTTGGTCATCTCGGCCGAGGGAATGTCCATGAAGTAGAGCCGGTAGTTGTTCATTTGGAACGGACGGTAAAGCCGTTCCATGACCTTTTTTGCCCGGTCGCTCTCTATGCCGACGACCACACGATCGGGCGACATGAAGTCCTTGATCGCTGCGCCTTCCTTGAGAAATTCGGGGTTCGAAGCCACTTCGAAATCGATTTGCTCGCCGCGTTTGGTCAGCTCTTCCTCGATGACGGCCTTGACTTTTTTTGCCGTACCTACCGGTACGGTGGACTTGGTGACCAGAATCGTGTATTTTTTGATGTTCCGGCCGAATGTCCGAGCTACTTCGAGTACGTATTGCAGGTCGGCCGAACCGTCTTCGTCCGGCGGCGTGCCTACGGCCGAGAAAACGACTTCGACGTTGTCGAGGCAGGTGGTCAGGTCCGTGGTGAAATGGAGCCGGCCCGCTTCGACGTTCCGTTTTACCAGGTCGTCCAGTCCCGGTTCATAGATAGGGATTTCACCGTTTAACAAGCACTTGATTTTTTCCGGGTTGATGTCCACGCAGGTAACATCGATTCCCATTTCGGCAAAGCAGGCTCCCGATACGAGACCCACGTAGCCTGTGCCGACGATTGCTATATTCATTGATTTTGTTTTTTAGATTTATTGATGTTTGCAAAAGGGGGTTGTCTTGTGTGTCAGAATCATGCACTGCCGGGCTTACTACCGGTTTTTATACATGGATTCGTAGTATTTCTCGTATTCGCCCGAGGTGATATGGTCCATCCACTCCTGGTTTTCGAGGTACCAGCGCACGGTTTTTTCGATGCCCTCTTCGAATTGCAGCGAGGGTTCCCAGCCCAGCTCGTTTTTCAGTTTGCGCGAATCGATGGCATACCGCAGGTCGTGCCCCGCACGGTCGGTGACGTAGGTGATGAGCTTCTCGCTCTCGCCTTCGGGGTTGCCCAGCAGCCGATCGACGGTGCGGACGATGACTTTAATCAGGTCGATGTTCTTCCATTCGTTGAATCCGCCGATATTGTAGGTTTCGGCGATGCGGCCTTTGTGGAAGATCAGGTCGATGGCGCGGGCGTGGTCTTCGACGTAGAGCCAGTCGCGGACATTCTCGCCCTTGCCATAGACAGGCAGCGGCCGGCCGTGGCGGATGTTGTTGATGAACAGCGGGATCAGCTTTTCGGGAAATTGATAGGGCCCGTAGTTGTTCGAGCAGTTGGTTACGATCGTCGGCAGACCGTAGGTGTCGTGGTAGGCCCGCACGAAATGGTCGGACGAGGCTTTGGCCGCCGAATAGGGGGAGTGGGGATCGTAGCGGGTTTCCTCTGTGAAGAGCGTGCCGTCGAATTGCAGCGCACCATATACTTCGTCGGTCGAAATATGATAGAAGCGTTTCCCCTCCCAGTTGCCGTTCCATTGTTCCTTGGCTGCCTGCAACAGGGAAAGCGTGCCCATGACATTGGTGCGGGCGAAGATGAACGGATCCTTGATCGAACGATCGACGTGGCTTTCGGCGGCCAGGTGGATCACTCCGTCGATATCGTACTTGCAGAACACTTCGCGGATGGTGTCGTAGTCGCAGATGTCGGCCTTGACGAAGGTGTAGTTCGGAGCATTTTCGATGTCTCGCAGGTTGGCCAGATTGCCGGCATAGGTCAGTTTATCGAGATTGACGATCCGATAGTCGGGATATTTGTTTACGAAGAGCCGCACCACATGCGAGCCGATGAATCCGGCGCCGCCGGTAATGAGGATGTTGCGTTTCATGTATTTGCTTTTTCTGTTTTTATTTCTCGTTGTTCGGGATGATCCCGGCGGTTCGCTTCGGCTTACCGGAGGGTTGCCATACAGCGTACGAGCGAATCCCGCCAGTGGGGGATGTCGATTCCGAATGTCGTTTTGATTTTGGTCTTGTCGAGTACCGAAAAATTCGGTCGTTGCACCTTGGACGGAAATTCCGCAGAGTGGCAGGGACGGATCTTACAGGAGGTATGGCCTGCCAGCGCGGCGATTTCATGGGCGAAATCGTACCAGGAGCAGACTCCTTCGTTCGAGAAGTGGTAGAAGCCCTCCCGTCCGGCATAGTCGCCGGATTCGATGCGGTCGAAGATCACGCGGGCCAGGTCGGCGGCGCAGGTCGGAGTTCCCACCTGATCGAAAACGACCTGTAATTCCGGTTTGTCGGCCGTAAGCTGCAACATGGTTTTCAGGAAATTTCTGCCGTAGGGCGAATAGAGCCAGGCGGTGCGGAAAACCAGATGTTTGCACCCCGAAGCCACGATCGCCTCTTCCCCTGCGAGTTTGGTTTTGCCGTACATGCCCAGCGGGGCGGTGGGATCCTCCTCCCGGAACGGAGTGTTTCCCACGCCGCCGAACACGTAGTCGGTCGAGATGTGAAACAGCGTGGCGTCGCACGCTTTGGCGGCTTCGGCCAGGTTCCGCACGGCTTCGTGGTTGATTCGGTCGGCCGTTTCGGCCTCCTCTTCCGCTTTATCTACATTGGTGTAGGCGGCACAATTGACGATCGCGTCGATCCGCTCGTTTTCGACGAACCGTCGTACGGTGTTCGCATCGGTGATGTCCAGGTCGGCGACGTCGGTAAAGAAATAGCGGTGCCGCGAAGCTGCGCCGAGCGTGCGCATTTCGCGGCCCAACTGTCCGTCGGCACCGGTTACGAGTATGTTATGCATAGTAGTCGATTCCATAGTCGAAAAGTTCTTCGGCATCTTTGAGGCGGGGATGTGCCCGGTCTTTGGGCGAGAGGATCACCTCCTCTGCGGGGAGTTGCCAGTCGATCCCCAGGTCGGGGTCGTTCCAGGCGATCGCTCCTTCGGACTGGGGCGCGTAGAAGTTGTCGCATTTGTATTGGAAAACGGCCTCGTCGCTCAATACGGAAAAACCGTGTGCGAATCCGCGTGGTACGAAGAGCTGGCGGTGATTCTTGGCGGTCAGCTCGACGGCGACGTGTTTGCCGAACGTGGGCGATCCGCGCCGTATATCGACGGCGATGTCCAGAACCCGACCCTGAACGACCCGCACCAGTTTGGATTGGGCTGCGGCCCCCTTTTGGAAATGGAGTCCGCGCAGTACGCCCCTGCGGGATTTGGATTCGTTGTCTTGCACGAAGCGTACGGGCCGGACGGCCTGGTCGAACTGTTGCTGGGAGTAGCTTTCGAAGAAATAGCCGCGGTCGTCGCCGAAGACCTGCGGCTCGATAATAACCACGTCCTTGATCGCGGTGGCAATGACTTTCATTATTTTTGTTCGCGTTTTAATTCGTCGATTACTTTGAGCAGGTATTGTCCGTATTGGTTTTTAATCATCGGCTGTGCCAGCGCCCGCATCTTCTCCTCCGAGATCCAGCCCATGCGGTAGGCGATGCCTTCCAGACAGGCGATCTTCAGCCCCTGGCGTTTTTCGATCACCTCGACGAAAATCGAGGCCTGGGCCAGCGAGTCGTGCGTGCCCGTGTCGAGCCACGCGAAGCCGCGTCCGAGGGTCTGGACTTTCAGTTGGCTGTCTTGCAGAAAGACTTGGTTTACAGTCGTGATTTCCAGTTCGCCCCGGGCCGAAGGTTTGATCTTTTTAGCCACATCGACCACTTTGTTGGGATAGAAGTAGAGTCCCACTACGGCATAGTTGGATTTGGGATTGGCCGGCTTTTCCTCGATCGAAAGGCAGTTGCCGTTTCCGTCGAATTCCGCCACGCCGTAACGCTCCGGATCATCGACCCAGTAGCCGAATACGGTGGCCTTGTTCTCCTCTTCGGCCGTGCGGACCGCTTCCCGGAGCATCGTCGAGAAACCCGAGCCGTGGAAGATGTTGTCGCCCAGAACCAGACAGGCGGAATCGCTGCCGATGAACTTCTCGCCGATCAGGAACGCCTGGGCCAGTCCGTCGGGCGAAGGCTGTTCGGCGTATTCGAACCGAACGCCGTAATCCGATCCGTCGCCCAGCAGACGCCGGAAAGCCGGAAGGTCGGCCGGCGTGGAGATGATGAGAATATCGCGTATTCCGGCCAGCATCAGGACGGAGATGGGGTAGTAAACCATCGGCTTGTCGTAGATCGGCAGCAGTTGTTTGCTGACTCCTTTAGTGATCGGGTATAAACGGGTGCCGGAGCCTCCGGCCAGAACGATTCCTTTCATGGTTGGTTATCGGGGATAGTGGTGATTTCTGTTTTATGCGGGCTGCACTTTGTCGAACTGTTCGAATTCGGAGTTTTTCGATTTGAATTCCGGAACGATCTTTTTCATCAGGCAAACCGTGTCCGGGACGTTTACCATCCTGGCGAATTGTTCGAGCTGTTCGGTCGCAGCGCAGGCTTCGGCGTAGTCGTATTCGCGCACTTTGGCGATACGGATCCGGTCGTGTGTCGTGGGGATCGTATTTTCGGTGTTCGAGAGTACCTCCTCGTACAGTTTTTCACCCGGACGCAGTCCCGTGTATTCGATCTTGATCTCTTCGCCGGGTTCGTATCCGGCCAGTTCGATCATGCGTTTGGCCAGGTCGGCGATTTTCACCGATTTACCCATATCGAAAACGCAGATCTGATTGCCTGTAGAGATCGTTGCGGCCTCCATGACCAACTGGCAGGCCTCGGGAATGGTCATGAAGAAACGGGTGATGTCCGGATGGGTGACCGTTACCGGTCCGCCCTTGGCGATCTGCTCGCGGAAACGCGGAATTACCGAGCCGTTCGAGCCGAGGACGTTTCCGAAACGGGTCGTTACGAACTTCGTGGCCCCCTCGATCGTTCCCTGTTCGATGGCCAGCCCGAGCGACTGTACGTAAATTTCGGCCAGGCGTTTGGTACAGCCCATGATATTGGTGGGATTCACGGCTTTGTCGGTCGAGATCATCACCATCTTTTCGACGTTGTATTCCAGGCATTTCAGAGCGACGTTGCGTGTGCCGATGACATTGACCAGCACCGCTTCGCAGGGATTTTCCTCCATCAGGGGGACGTGTTTGTAAGCGGCGGCGTGGAATACGACCTGGGGATGGAACGTGCGGAAGGCGAAATCCAGGCGGTTGGGCAGCCGGATGTCGCCGATCACGGGGACGAATTCCAGCTTCGGGAAGCGCTCTTCGAGTTCGAGCCGCAGGTTGTGCATCGGGGTTTCTGCATTGTCGAACAGGATCAATTTCTCGATTCCGAACGATGCCAGTTGGCGGCACAGTTCTGAGCCGATCGAACCGGCGGCTCCGGTGACCATGACGGTTTTTTCCCGGAAATTGGCGATGATTTCGTCCAGTGAAATCTTGATTTCGGGGCGCCCCAGCAGATCTTCGATCTTGATTTCGCGGATAGACTGCCGCATGATCTTGCCGTCGATGACTTCGTCGATAGGCGGTGCGATCAGGATTTTCAGATTGCTTTCGACGCAGTAGCGGATCAGGCGCTCCTGCTCGGCCTGTGCCTCTTCGTTGGTGGGGAACAGCACGGCATCGATGTCGTACCGTTGCCGGAGGTATCGAATGCTGTATTCATTTTCGAAATAATAGACCGGACACTCCGCGATGGTGTGGTTTTTCATTCTCCGGCCGAAAGTCAGGAACCCTACGACCTTGTAATGCGGAGAACTTTGCAGCCGGGTGACCAGCGATACCGATTTTTCACTTAATCCGTAAACCAACACCAACTGGCGCTGTTTGCGGGATTTCAGGTTGTTTTTGACCAGGTCGTACACGATAATCATCGCTACCCGGATCAGGATCAGGCCGCAAAGGGTCAGCAGCAGATCGAACAGCAGCAGAGCCAGCATATGCATACCGAACAGCGGTGTAGGCGGGTAGAGCAGAATGGTCAGCCCCAACAGGAGCTCCTTGCCGATGACCGCCACGACGAATTTTGCGATTTCCCGCAGCGTGGAGTGGCGGATGACCGACCGATAGGTCTTGAGCAGGAAAAAGGTGATGAACGAATATACGACCGCGCAGCCAATCCATAACAGGGCGAATTTCGAAATGTTGGAGAGGGGAGGAAGCAGCAATCTCACCAACACCAGTGCGCATAGCGAAGCTACCCCCGATACGACCAGGTCGATGGCAAGGATCAATCTGGAGTTCAGATAGCGTTCCAAGTGCAATTTTTCTATCAGACGGTACATGGTTCGTTAGAATAAATATTTTGCAAAGGACTGATTGTTCGTCAGCTCTTGTCGTGTATGTTGTAATCTGTCGATTTTCGAAGCGGGCCGTATTCGGAACGGAACAGGGCGTCGGGTTTAAGACCCGCAGGACCGCTGTCTCGTTTTCCGACAATTACCGTGCAACTTTCATTGTTCGAGGCGCGAAGGTCAGTTTTCGGGCATTTTTTCCAGGAAACGTCCCGGGATGTAGGTCGTCGCTACGGCGATGATGCCTTCCAGAGCGACGACCAGGCGGCGGTTGCCCCGGATCCGCTTGATGTACCCCTCGGCTCCCTTGAACGGGCCGCCCGTGACCCGGACCTTGTCGCCGGAACGGTAGTCGATCGCTTCGTCGCTGAAATATTCCAGGTCGGAAGTGTCGGCGGAAGTGATCTGCATGAACAGTTCCATTTCCCGGTCCGGAATGACTGCCGGTTTTTTCGTTTCCCGGTCGAAGTAGGCCATGAACGGACAACTCGCTTTCATCCGGTCCTGCAATTCGAGCAGATAGTGTTCGCTTTGACGGATGAACATCAGGGACGAAACGGCCGGTTTGCGTTTCCGTATCTTTTTGTCCCCGGCGACGGTGTCTTCGCGGAGCAGGGGAATATAACTCCGCACTCCTTCCTGCGAGAGCTGTTTTTCGAGTTCGAATACCCGGTTATAAAATACTTTCAGTGCATACCAGCACTCTTCGCCGTTTTTGTCTGACATAATTTGGAGGCGGTGTTAGGTCCCGCCGAATGTCCCGAAATCATAATTGCATTGCTCCGGGTGCGCCCTTCGTCTGTCGATCTTGTTTGCAGGTCCGATTCCTTTTCTCCTGCGGCCGTAGGCAGGTGCGCCGGTTTTGCCGAATCCGACCGTAGAACTCTCTTGCAGATCTTTCGGGGTCGGAAGAGGATTCGGTGGCGTATCGATTCGTTGCCCTGTGTCTGTTTTCTCGGAGGAGCGGTGTGCTAAAAGTATGTACCGTATTTGTGAAAAGGGCATACTCCACAATCCCCCGCGGCTTTTGTGTGATTTCCACCGCGCAGCAACTAAAGGTTGGCCGCAGAACGAATCGTGTGCGATTCTGTTTTCGGCACCCGGGATCTCTGTTTCTGACCCAGAAACGACACCGAACCTCTGGAAACAGAAGCCTGCCTTGCCTGGCAGGTCATTTCCGGTTACAAAAGTAGAGTTTATTCGCGTAATAACCAAACAAAAAAGCGCAATTCCCCCCCCCGGAAAAAAGTCTATATTTCAAGCTTTTACGACTGAAAAACGTATTTGTTGTGTCTTAATATGCAATCCAATGGGTTTTTTGTTCTATTGGCTTCTGCCTCCGCTATTTCGCCTGATAAGCCTGGTTTTGGAACGGTCTGTGTAATTATCCGATCTGGTTTGTTGAGGTTATCCCTCTGTTTTTCGGTTGAATAGCCTGCGTTTGTATTGGAAACCCTATTTCCCGATTTTATCGGAAGGTAGCGAAAGTATCTTCGAATAGAGGATCCGGGCGCAGGCAATCCGCTATGGCCGGGAAATGAATGACAACGATCGGATTTGATTTTTTTCCGTTGGCGTGCGTGGACTTTTTGCACCGGTTGAGAAGATAACTTTACGTCGTTGTTCGAATAAAAAAATAGGGTCGGAGTAAACTCAATCCTGTTTTATCGTTTTTCCGGTCCATCCGGGTATCTTTTGTTCTGCGGAGAGAAGGGGATTGACTTCGTGTTACCACGTGCCGCTCGTCCTTCCCATAATGGAAGAGTCCCTGCAAAGTCGATGAATAAACGGAATCCGCTCTTTACACGGATACTTTTTCACTTTTCCGGAGTGCGGGAACTCGCTTGCAGACGCTCTGGAAAAATAAAAAGGTTACGCATCTGTCGTAACCTTTTTTATTTGTAAAATCTTAATTTGCGGAGAGTGGGGGATTCGAACCCCCGGTACAGTAATCCCGTACGTCAGTTTAGCAAACTGGTGGTTTCAGCCACTCACCCAACTCTCCAAACCCTCTTTTTTCTCAAAGAGTGGTGCAAATATAGGACAATTTTGCGGACTTCCAAAATAAAACAACCCAAAAATCATGCAGGTTCCCGCTTTCGACTATCTACGGCCGGGTATTCCACGCCGACGAAGTCTGATAAAGGCTGATCGCCCGGTCGAGCAGCTCCTGCGAGGGGATGCCCTCCTCCAGCACGAGGTTGTAGCGGTCTTCCTCCGTGGGTGAAATCCGGTACTGTTCCGCCCGGTTGACGGGTGAAAGTACGGTGAATACGTCGCCTTCGAGATAACCCAGGTCCTGATAGGTGGCGACGAAGGCCCGTTCCCGGAAATCGTCGGACAATGCGTCCTGACCGAAGAAATGGGAGTCGTAATCCATCCCCAGCAGCGAGAAGAGCGTAGGCATCAGGTCTATTTGAGAGATCACCTTATCTACTTGTTGAGGTGTGATGAGTCCCGGAGCGAAGATCAGGGCGGGAATGTGGTATTTCTCCAGCGGGATTTCGGTTTTGCCGGCACTCGAGGCGCAATGGTCGGCCGTAATGACGAAAACCGTGTTATCGAACCAGGGTTGGCGGCTGGCCTCTTCGAAGAAGCGTCCCAATGCGTAGTCGGTGTACATGACGCCTCCCGAACGCAGTTTCGCATCGTTCGGAATCGGAATCCGGCCTGCCGGGTAGGTGTAGGGCCGGTGGTTGCTGACCGTCATGACGTGGGCGAAGAAGGGCGCTGCGGTCGTATCGGCCCGCTCGCCGAGCGAGCGGATCACTTTGTCGTAGGCGTCTTCGTCGCAAACGCCCCAGATGTTGGCGAAGGTGATCTCTTCGGGTTTGTAGCTTTTTTGGTCGATGATTCGGTAGCCGTTGCCGCCGAAGAAGGTTTCCATGTTGTCGAAGTAGCTGTTGCCTCCGTAGAAGTAGTAGGCATCGTAACCCTTCTCCCGGAGTACGGCCGCCGTGGAGTGCATGTTGTCGTTGCGGGGACGTTTGATGATGCTCTGTCCGGGGCAGGGCGGCAGCGAGAGGGTAACGGCTTCGAGTCCCCGCACCGTGCGGTTACCTGTGGCGAAACACTGTTCGAAAGCGATCCCCATTTTGTAGAGAGAGTCCAGGTGGGGCGTGATCGCGTCCGGATAGCCGAAATGCTGCATGAACGAGGCGCTCATGCTCTCGATGGTGATCAGCACGATGTTGCGGCGCAGCGTATCCGGGTTGCCGGGAATGTGGCGCAGGTTGTCGCCGGTACTCCCGTAGATCGCGTGTACGTTGGCTTCGGCCTCTTTCTGCGGTAGGGTCAGGTAGAACTGCGGATAGCTGAGTTCGTTCTTCATAAATGCGTCGTAGAACTTGTAGGCTCCGGTGGCTTGCAGCTCGTTGGCATAGGTGTTGGCGCTTTGCTGGAATCGGGTGTTGAACTGCAGGAGCAGGCAGCAGCCCAGGGTGAGCAGCAGGTAGGCGGGCGATACGGCCGCTTTCCATTGCCAGGTGCCGAACTCTCCGGCACGGCGGATCTCCCGTCTGAACAGCAGCCAGGTGCATCCTACGGTCAGCAGCAGCACGCCGGCGAAGAGCGGAACGACCGGATAGGACTCCATGATGTTGCCGACCACTTCGTTGGTATAGACCAGGTAATCGACGGCGATGAAGTTGTACCGTACGCCGAATTCGCTCCAGAAAAACCATTCGGAAACGGCGTTCAGGATAATGCCGCCCGTGTAAAGTCCCGTCAGAACGGCGAGCCAGGTACGTCTCCATCCCGGACGTATTTGGGGAAGGAACAGTCTGAGTCCGAAACTCACGGCCCAGAAGCCGAAGAGGATCGAGGCGATCAGGGGTACCACGCTGCCGTATTCGTCGAAGATCGTATTGAAGAACGTGACGTAAATCCATGCGACCGAAAGGATGCCGAAGAGGATGTAGCCCAGCGGCCGGGCGTATTTGCCCGGGGCGATACTCAAGGCGAAGAGCCACAGTACGGCGAATCCGATCGTAAGGGCGCACCAGTCGTTCACGGCGCCCAACAGGAAGATTTTCAGCCATTGGCCGAAAGTGAACGAGATGTCGGAGGTCTGTTCGTTGAACAGCAGGACGATGCGCAGCAGCGTGCCGACGGCTACTTGCAGCAGAACGAGTTTGAGGTAGATTCTCGAGATGAGTTTGATGCCGGATTGCATGGAGTTTGCTTGTTAAGTCGGCACAAATATATATATTTTAACCGCTTTTGATGCGCGGGGGCTTTCTGCGGGGCTAAAAAAACGGTCGGGCGGGAAGGATTTGCATTTTTTTTGTAATTTTGCATAATTATTTCGCATACAATGGCAGAGAAAGATAAAGAACTTATAGAAAATATCGAGAAGCAGGAGTACAAGTACGGTTTCACTTCGGATATCGAAACCGAAACCATTCCGCGCGGCCTCAATGAGGAGGTGGTGCGCCTGATCTCGACCAAGAAGGGCGAGCCGGAGTGGATGACCGAGCGCCGCCTGAAGGCTTATCGTCACTGGCTGAATATGGTGTCTCCTTCGTGGGCGCATCTGACGATCCCTCCGATCGACTTTCAGGACGTCATCTATTATGCGGCGCCGAAGCCCTCCAAGAAACTCGCGTCGATGGACGAGGTCGATCCCGAACTCAAACGCACGTTCGACAAGCTGGGTATTCCGCTCGAGGAACAGATGGCGCTGGCGGGTGTCGCCGTCGATGCCGTAATGGACTCCGTATCGGTCAAGACGACCTTCAAGGAGACGCTGGCCGAAAAGGGAATCATCTTTTGTTCGATGTCCGAAGCGATCCGGGACTATCCGGAGTTGATTCAGAAATATCTGGGAAGCGTGGTCCCCTATACCGATAATTTTTATGCGGCGCTCAACGCGGCGGTCTTTTCCGACGGTTCGTTTTGTTACATTCCCAAAGGCGTGCGTTGCCCGATGGAGCTTTCGACCTATTTCCGCATCAATGCGGCGGGTACGGGCCAGTTCGAGCGGACGCTGATCGTGGCCGACGAAGGGGCTTATGTCAGCTATCTGGAGGGGTGCACGGCGCCCCGCCGGGACGAGAACCAGTTGCATGCCGCCGTGGTCGAAATCGTCGTCGAGAAGGATGCCGAGGTGAAGTATTCCACCGTCCAGAACTGGTATCCGGGCGACAAGGAGGGAAAGGGAGGCGTCTATAATTTCGTGACCAAACGCGGAATTTGCCGCGAAAACGCCCGTCTGTCGTGGACGCAGGTCGAAACCGGTTCGGCTATCACCTGGAAATACCCGAGCTGTATTCTGGCGGGCGACAATTCGGTCGGAGAGTTTTATTCGGTGGCGATGACCAACCATTTCCAGCAGGCCGATACTGGTACCAAGATGATCCACGTGGGGCGTAACACCCGCAGCCGCATCGTATCGAAGGGTATTTCGGCCGGTCGCAGCGAGAACTCCTACCGGGGGCTGGTGCGCGTGGCGAAAGCGGCGGAGAACGCCCGCAACTATTCGCAATGCGATTCGCTGTTGATCGGCGACAAGTGCGGGGCACATACTTTTCCGGTGATCGAAAGCGGCAATCCGACGGCAGTGGTCGAGCACGAGGCTACGACCTCGAAAATCTCCGAGGAACAGCTTTTTTATTGCAACCAGCGGGGGCTTACGACCGAGGATGCCGTGGGGCTGATCGTCAATGGTTACGCCAGGGAGGTGCTCAATAAACTGCCGATGGAGTTCGCCGTCGAAGCCCAGAAGTTGCTGGCCATCAGTCTGGAAGGTTCGGTAGGGTAGTTTGTCGGAAGAATTTCCGCCGGTTTCCGGGTAGAAACGGAGTCGGCGGTGCGTTTATGAATGTAAAAAAAGTAAAATAGATATGCTTTCAGTCAAGAATTTACGGGCGCAAGTCGCCGGAAAAGAGATATTGAAGGGCATCGACCTCGAGGTGAAGGCCGGCGAGGTGCATGCCATCATGGGACCGAACGGCTCGGGAAAGAGCACGCTGGCTTCGGTGCTGGCCGGGAACGAGAAATTCACGGTCACGGGTGGCGAGGCGACCTTCCTGGAGCAGGATCTGCTGTCGCTGCCCATCGAGGAGCGTGCCTGCATGGGGCTGTTCCTCGGATTTCAGTACCCGGTGGAGATTCCGGGCGTGTCGATGGCCAACTTTATGAAGATGGCCGTGAACGAACAGCGCAAGTTCCGGGGTGAGAAACCGCTTGCGCCGGCCGAGTTTCTGAAGCTGGTGCGGGAGAAGAGCGCCATCGTGGAACTGGACTCCAAATTGATTTCCCGTTCGGTGAACGAAGGTTTCTCGGGCGGCGAGAAGAAGAAGAACGAGATCTTCCAGATGGCGATGCTCGAACCGAAGTTGGCGATTCTCGATGAAACGGACAGCGGTTTGGACATCGATGCGCTGCGCATCGTCGGTACGGGCGTCACCAAGTTGCACCGGTCGGACAATGCGACGATTGTCATCACCCACTACCAGCGTCTGCTGGATTACATCGTGCCCGACTTCGTGCATGTGCTCTACAAGGGGCGCATCATCTATTCGGGCGACCGTTCGCTGGCGCTCAAATTGGAGAAAGAGGGGTACGACTGGCTTATCAACGATTATAAGGAGTAGCTATGGAGTGGACCGATATTTTCAGCGGTCCGGCTTTCGAGCCGGTCAAGAGCCGCGAACTGCACCTCGGAAAGGATTGCGACCTGTCGCGTCCGCTGGTGGTGCGGGATACCGATAAACTGACCGTCGAGGTCGCGGGCGGAGCCGCACTCCGGCTGGTCGTACTGCATACGAAGCCCTGTCAGGCGGAGATTCGTATCAAGCTGCTCGAAGGGGCGGATGCGGAGCTCGTCCAGCTTTTCTCGGCCGAGGCATTCGTCGATTTTCAGGTCGAGCAGGCCGCCGGGAGCAAGTTTCGCATGACGGCGTGCCAGTTCACCAGTGCGAATGTGCGTTACCGGTTCGATCTGAACGGACGGGAGGCTTCCAATGAGTTGGACGTGCTGTTTCTCGCGTTGGAGCAGGATCACTGTGTGGTCGATCTGCGTACCAACCATCTGGTCCCGGACTGCACGAGCCGGTCGCTCATCAAGGGCGTCGCTTCGGGGACCGGCCGCGGTGAATTCTGCGGATTGGTTTATGTGGCACCGGATGCCCAGCATACCGATGCCCAGCAGCAGTGCCGTAATATTCTGTTGAGCCGCACTTCGCGCATCGATGCGCGTCCACAACTGGAAATTTACGCCGACGACGTGCGTTGCAGTCACGGGGCGACGGTGGGGCAGATGGAGGATGAAGCGATCCTCTATATGCGTCAGCGCGGTCTGAAAGAGGAACAGGCACGCCGTCTGCAGATCGAAGGTTTCGCGGCGGACGTGGTCGGGCGCTGCCGGATCGAGGCCGTGAAAGAGATATTGACCGATGCCGTTGTCCGGCATTTGGATAAAATATAGCGTTATGTTCGATGTGGAAAAAGTCCGGCGGGACTTCCCGATTCTCGGGGTGCGCGTGTACGACAAGCCGTTGGTTTATCTGGACAGCGGCGCTACGGCGCAGAAACCCGAGTGCGTGATCGAAACGGTCGATCGCCTGCACCGGGAGTCGAATGCCAATATCCACCGGGGGGTTCATTTTCTTTCGGAGGAGGCTACCGAGATGTACGAGGCTGCCCGGGCTCGTATCGCCGAGTACATCGGTGCGGAAGCCCGGGAGGAGGTCGTTTTCACGGCCGGAGCTACTGCGTCGCTCAATACGGTGGCGTATGCATGGTGCGAACGTTTTCTCCGGGCGGGCGACAATATCGTGGTCAGCGAGATGGAGCACCATTCCAATATCGTTCCCTGGCAGCTTGTCGCCGAGCGCAAGGGTGCCGAAATCCGCGTGCTGCCTTTCGACGAGGAGGGGCGCCTGATGACCGAGCGCCTGCCGGCGCTGCTCGACGCTCGTACCCGCGTGGTGGCGGTGACGCAGGCTTCCAATACGCTGGGCACGCGGCCCGATCTGCGTCCGGTGATCGACGAGGCTCACCGGGTCGGTGCGGTCGTGGTGGTGGACGGATGTCAGGGTGTCGTGCACGGCGGTGTGGATGTGAAAGCGCTGGACTGCGATTTTTACGCCTTCTCCGGTCATAAACTCTATGCCCCGACGGGTATCGGCGTGCTGTACGGCAAGCGGGATTTGCTTGACCGGATGCCCCCGTTTCTCTCCGGCGGCGACATGGTCGATCGGGTGTCGTTCGAAAAGACGACTTTTGCACCTGTCCCGTTGAAATTCGAAGCGGGTACGGCCAATTTCGTGGGGGCGATCGCGCTGGGCGAAGCGGTGCGCTATGTCCGGCAGTTCGATGCGGCGGAGGTCGAGGCGCATGAACGGGCGCTGCTGCTGCGTGCTACCGAAGGGCTGGAGCGAATCCCCGGCCTGCGGATTTACGGTACGACGCCGGACAAGTGTGCGATCGTATCGTTCAATGTCGAGGGGGTGCATCCCTATGATATGGGCATGATCCTCGACAAGCTCGGCATCGCCGTTCGTACGGGACAGCACTGTGCCGAGCCGGTGATGACGCATTACGGAGTTACGGGTATGTGCCGGGCTTCGTTCGCGATGTATAATACGCTGGCGGAAGCCGACGCCCTGGTCGCCGGGGTCGAGCGGGCCGTGAAGATGCTTAAATAGCAAGGATATGCTGATAGTATTGGAAGGACTGGACGGCGCCGGGAAATCGACCCAGGTGGAACTTGTGCGCCGCATGTTTGCCCAAGAGGGGGTGGAGAGCCATTTTCTCCATTTTCCGCGTTTCGACGCGCCGGTGTACGGCGAGCTGATCGCCCGCTTCCTGCGGGGTGAACTCGGGGCTGTGGACAAGGTCGATCCTTATCTGGTCGCTCTGCTTTTCGCCGGTGACCGGGCCGATGCTGCCGCGCAGTTGCGCTGTTGGCTCGATGCGGGCCACGCCGTCGTGCTCGACCGGTATGTCTATTCGAACGTGGGGTTCCAGTGCGCCAAATTGCCTGCCGGGGACCGGCAGGAGGAGCTGCGGCGGTGGATCCTCGACCTGGAGTTCGGCTATTACGGAATTCCCCGTCCGGACGTGTCGCTGTTTCTGGATGTGCCTTTCGCCTTTACGGAGAAAAAGCTCTCCGAGGTACGCGAAGGCGACGACCGCGACTACCTGAAGGGGGAGCGCGACATCCATGAGGCATCGCTCGACTTGCAGCGTCGTGTGCGGGAGGTTTACCGTGCAGCCGCTGCTGCGGACGACCGCCTGCGGATTATCGATTGCAGCGATGCGCGGGGCGGGATGGACTCTCCCGATGCGATTTTTGCCCGCATCCGCACCGAGATAGAACGTTTTCGATAAGCGAGGGCAGAGACCGCTTGCGGGCTATGCCGAGCGAAGAAAACGAAGAAGTCAATTCAACGTTTTCGGTAAGCGGGGCAGAGCCGAATTTGTGTGGATTGTGCCGGGTGGAGAAAACGAAGCGTGGAATTAGTGTATGAGATGAGCGCCTTTTCGAATGATACCGGAGAAGTGCCCGGAGGGGCGGTTCGGTATATTCGATAAGCGGATGAGTCGTTTTGTCCGTGTCCCGACGGATGCGGAGCGTTGAGCGAAAAGGGAGTCCGGAAAAAGTCGGCAATCCGAAACGGCTTTGCGGGACGCTCGGACGCAGACCGAAAGGCGGGAAGTTTTGAATTTTAACGATGAGAATGACTCCGGACGAGTGCGGGATGCCTGCGGAGAAAATGAAGAAAAGATCGTATATAACCTGTTCGAAAATGATGAAACCTATGTTGTCGCAACGGGCCCGGAGCCTGATTACCGGAGTTTGCCGCCTGGTGCTGGCCGTCGTGTTCATCGTGTCGGGCTTTACGAAGGTGATCGATCCCTGGGGAACGTCGATCAAGATCAACGAATACCTCACGATTTACGGGTTCGATTATCTGATTCCGGCCAGCATGGTCTTTTCGATCTGGCTGTGCGGCGCCGAGATGATGATGGGTTGCATGCTGCTTTGCAAGGTGCGTATCCGGCTGGTATCGATCTTCGCTCTGGCGTCGATGCTCTTCTTTACGATCCTTACCTTTTTGAGTGCGACGTTCATCCCGGTCGAGGATTGCGGCTGTTTCGGTGAGGCGATCAAACTCTCCCCCTGGGAAACATTCTTCAAGAACCTGGCCTTGCTGCCGATGGCGGCCGTCGTGTGGGCTTATTACCGGAACGATAAGATTCTTGCCTTCCGCCGTTCGGAGGTCGCTTTGACGATTTTTTTCTTCCTTCTGACGATGGGGCTGGGGTTCTATTGCTATTGTCATCTTCCGTTGATCGATTTTCTGCCGTATAAGATCGGGGTGAATATCCGCGAGGAGATGCACGCCTCTTCTGCGGCCGGTCCCGAGGGCGAGTTGCAGACCGTACTGGTTTATCGCAATCGCATGACGGGGGAGGAGCGGGAGTTTGCGCTCGATGATACGGAGTGGCAGGACGATACGGTCTGGGAGTGGGTCGATACGAAAATTCTGGGAGAGGTACCGGAGATGAATCCGATGATCGAGGAGTTCGCTCTGCGCAATGGCGCGGAAGATGTGACCGACCGGGTGCTCGCTACTCCGGGACGGCTCTATTTGATCTGTGTGACGCGTTTCGACCGCATCGGCCGCAGGTGCGAGGATCGTTTGGAGCGGCTCGTGGAGCGTGCGTTGCAGGAAGGGGCGCATGTCGTCTGCATCACGCCCGAACCCTTGCAGGGAAACGGCATCCATTCGTTCGGGAAAAGCACGCCGGTTCCTTGCTACAACATCGATGGATCGACGCTCAAGACCATGTTGCGGGCTCATACGGGTATTGTCGTGCTCGACGACGGGGTAATCGCCGACAAGCGGAACTGTCGGGACATAGACTGAATCGGGCGTCAGTATTTCCGGTGCTATGCGCGGAAGCCGGGGTTGCTCCGGGCTGCGGAGGCGAGGGGTGAGTTCCGGTTTCCTGCCTGACGGAGTACCGGGACAGACGTTCCGGGTATTGTCGGAAGTAGAGAATATGCGGAAGGGCGATTCCTTCCGATAAAAGACCGTGTGTCATAAAGGCGCACTGTTGTGTCATTATCGGGAGCGGGCGAGTCATTTACGGCAGTAAATTCCTGTCGCCTTTACCTTCAATGCCTTGCATTGCATCCATTCTGACAACCTTAAGGGCTGTGCCTGGAACTTTCATTTCGACACAGCCCTTTCGTTGCTTTTTCGTAATTTGTAGTGCTTCGGCCTATTTCGTATTGACGATCGCGATTTCGTCGGCTACCGGAGCGATCTTGCGCAGCATCTGCACGCCGCCGCAATGTTTGTCGTGGGCCAGGTTGATGGCCCGGCTTACTTTCATCTGGTCGTTTTCGCATTCGCATTGTACGTTATAGACGATGCGGAAAGATTTGAAGACGCTGCTCGATTGTACGGTTTCCGTGTCGAGTTCACCCGATATGCTGAGTTCGAAGCGGGTCGGAGATACGCGCTCCTTTTCCATGATCGCCATCGCGGTCATGCCTGCGCAAGTTACGCCGGCCAGCAACATCAGCTCTTTGGGATTTAGTTGGTCGCATTTCTTGTTTCCTTCGAGGACATAGGTCCGTGCCGAAGTCATCTGTATAGTTACCTGTTGGATCATAACGATAAATTTTTAGGTTGAATTTTCTTTTTTTTGTTTTTATCCGGCAGAATATGCGGGCGGTTTTGCCTTCGTTCGTCGAAAAGATTCTTTTTTCTTTTCTGTCGGGCAACAATCGTTCCCAAATGGTGCGTCTGCCCCGGGAAATCGTTATCTTTACGGGAAATGACTCCGATTTGAACGAATGCACGGGACTGGGGCTAAATAAATTTGGCGCTGGGCCCGGCTTTCGCTATCTTTGTAGAAGATAGGATTCGGTTCGGCAATTTTCGAGAGCAAGTTCTCTCGGTTACCCTCGCTTTTCACTATCTTTGCAAAAGATCGGAGGCGGTTCGGCAATCTTTGCGTGCAAGCCCGCACGATTGCCCTCACCTTTCACGATCTTTGACATAGTCTTAGATAGGATGCGCCTCGGAAAATTGGGAACAAGTTTCCATTTTTCTCTCGGCTTTCACTATCTTTACCGAAAAAATATTTTGATTCGGGCAGGAAGCGCCTCGGGCAGCGCTGAACAGGTCGGACTTACCACCGGGTGTTCGCTATCTGCGTTCGAATTATTGTGTGTGCGTTATGAAGAGAAACATCCTGTATTTATTGTCGATAGGCATTTGCCTGTTCACTTGTGTCGGGAGCCATGCTGCGGCACCGGAAACCCGGGCGCATCTGGAGCGGGGGCGTTCGCTTTTCGATCACGGGCGCTGGACAGATGCCCGTTATGAATTGCTGAAGGCCCGCGAGGGAGCGGACCGGGACGACCGGCTTACGCTCCAGCAGATCGATTATCAGTTGGCGGTTTGTGCCTTGAAGCTCGGCAGCCGGGATGTCGAGGCGATGCTCGCCGACTTTTCCAAGCGTTATCCCGAGTCGGTTTACAACAACGACCTGCGGTTCGCCCAGGGGTTGCTTTATTGCAGCCGGTCGGAGTATGATAAGGCGCTCGCATGTTTCGGACGGGTGAACTACCGGGCTTTGGACAGAACCCGGCGCGAGCAGTACGACCTGCGCATGGGATATATCGAATTCGGCCGGGATGACTATGACCGGGCGATGACCTATTTCGACCGGATTAATCCCCAAAGCGAATTTTACGATCACGCTCTCTATTATAAGTCCTACATCGCCTATGCGCGGGAACAGTACGACTGGGCCAGAAGCGGGTTCGAACGATTGCTTAAAAGCGAGGCTTACGGCGAGGTGGCGCCCTATTACCTGCTGCAAATCGAGTTCAAGCAGGGGAATTACCGCTACGTGGTCGAGAACGGCGAAGAGTTGATCCGCCGGGCATCGCCCCGCCAGCGGGCCGAACTCTCGCGGGTCATGGCCGAAGCGTGGTTTCGCTTGGGCGAATATTCCAAACCGCTGGACTACCTCGACGCTTTCGTGCAGGCCGGCGGAGAAATGGGCCGGGATGAAAATTATCTCTACGGATTCTCCCTCTACCGCACGGCCCGCTACGACGATGCCGCAGAGTATCTGCGCAAGGCGTGCGGAGCCGACGACGCTCTGACGCAGAACGCCTCCTACCACTTGGCCGACTGTTACTTGCGCGGCGGGGACAAGCAGCAGGCGATGCAGTCGTTCGCCATGGCTTCGAATGCCGAATTCGATTCCGCGATTGCCGAAGACGCGCTGTTCAACTATGGAAAATTGCAATACGAACTGGGAGGCGGACGTTTCAACGAAGCGATTCAGGTACTCAACCGCTATGTCGCCCAGTATCCGTCGTCGCCCCGTGTACGCACGGCCAAAGAGTTGTTGGCGGCGGCCTATTACAATTCGCACAATTACGACGAAGCGTACGAGATCATCGCCTCCTATCCCGATCCCGACGGCGACCTGCTGGCCGCCAAGCAGAAGATCGCCTATTTCCGCGGCTTGAGCGCACTGGAAAAGGGCGATACGGAGGGGGCCGGGCGTTATCTGGCGGAGTCCGCCCGTATCGGAATCAGTCCCAAATACAATGCGCTGGCAACCTTCTGGCAGGGTGAAATCGCTTACGGCAGGGGAAATTACGACGTTGCTTTGCGCGATTACGAGTCCTACCTGAAGCGGGCGCCGAAAACCGAGCCCGAATATGCGATGGCTTTCTACAATACGGGGTATTGCCACTTCTCGAAGGAGAATATGCCCCGGGCGCGGGAGTCGTTCGTTCGCTTCATCGAACTGTATCCCACTCAGGACGGTTACCGCACGGATGCCCGCAATCGTCTGGGCGACACCTACTATTCGGATCGTCAGTTCGACGAGGCGTTGAAGTATTACGGACAGGCTGCGGCCGCATCCGATGACGGAGCGGATTACGCCCGCTACCAGCGGGCCGTTACGCTCGGTATTCTGGGACGTACATCTGAAAAAATCAAGGCGTTGCAGCAGATTATCCGCGACGGCAGGGGAGATTACCTCGACGATGCGACTTACGAACTGGGCCGGACTTTCGTAGCGCAGGAGCGCTACCGCGAGGGGGCCGCAGTACTTGAACCTTTCGTCGAAACCTATGTTTATTCTCCCTACCGGAGCGCCGCGTTGTCCGAGTTGGGACTGGCTTACCTGAACCTGGGCGACAAGAAAAAGTCGCTTTCCTACTATGATATGGTGGTGAAGACCGCGCCCCAATCCTCCGATGCCAAGGATGCCTTGCAGGGAATTCGGGATATTTATGTCTCCGAAGGGGATGCCGGCGGTTATTTCGATTATGCCCGGAAGAGCGGTGTCGAAGGGGACCTTACGGCCATGTCGCGCGATTCGCTTTCGTTCGCTGCCGCCCGCCGGATCTATCTTTCGGGCGAGCCTGCGTCGGCGGCCAAGTCGCTGCGCAGTTATCTCGAAAGTTATCCCAAGGGATATTATACGGCTGATGCGCTCTATTGCTTGAGCGATTGCTACCTGAAGACGGGCGAACGATCCCGTGCGATCGAAACGCTCGCGGCTCTGGCCGATGCGGGACAGAATCAGTACACGCATCGGGCTTTGAAGATGCTGGCTGGAATGACTTTTGCCGATGAACGCTTTACGGAAGCTGCGGCGGCTTACCGCAAATTGGCCGATGCCGAAAGCACCGCTGCCGGAAAGGCCGAGGCCATGAACGGCTACGTTCGTGCGACGATCGCGGCGGGGGATGAGGAGCGGATTCTGTCCATGGCCGACGATGTGGCATCCTACACCGCTGCGGGAGACGAGGCATGGCGAGCATCCCAGTTTGCGAAGGCCGGGATTCTGGATCGCCGGGGAGATGCCGCTGCCGCGCAAAAGATCTACAAGGTTTTGAGCGCCAATGTGAAAACACCCGAGGGAGCCGAGTCGGCCTACCGGGTGATCGAGTCCGCGTTCCGGGCCGGCGATACGGCTCGTGCCGAAAAACTGGTGCTCGATTTCTCGGACAAGGGAACGCCTCATGCCTTCTGGCTGGCCAAGTCCTTCCTTGTGCTGGGCGATATTTATGTGCAGAAGGGCGACATGTTCCAGGCCCGGGCGACCTACCAGAGTATCGTGGACGGCTACACCCCCGCCGATGACGGAATCGTTGCGGAAGCGAAAGAGAAAATCAAGAAACTCAATTAACGATATGAAGCGATCAGCTATTCTGTCCCTGATGTTTATCGCCGGACTGCTTGCGGTGCCCGGGGCGCTCAACGCCCAGGTCGAGAAGCGTGTCGAAGTATCCAAAGCCTATGTGCCGAGCGTGGAGCATGCGACGAAACTTGCCGTGCGCCCCAATATGGTCGATACGGCGGCCATACAGCCGGAAATCGACTATTCGATCACGCCGCTCACGCTCGAAACGCAGCTCGCCACGCGCCCGATCCGTCCTGCGACGATCACCTATTGGGAGTTCGATCGTCCGCTGCCTTTTTACCTGAAGGCCGGAGCGGGTTATCCGCTCAATTCGGCGCTCGATCTGTATGTATCGACGCAGAATCCCGACATCGGCTATGCGTTGGGCTATATCAACCACGACGGACGGTACGGACGGATTCCCTATACGCCCGACGGGGACCATAGCGCCCTGTGGATGGACAATCGGGTGGGTGTCGCCGCCGGGAAATACATCGGGCGTCATGTGCTGGAGGGCGAGGTGAGCTACCGGAACCGGATCATCGACCGTTACGGCCTTTTCCCCGATCCGGACTTTCCGACTTTCGACAACGGAAATCGCCGCGTGATCGGCGATTTGCAGGGAAAGATACGGATCGGCGACGATTTCAACGACCTCTCGCGGACGAATTTCAATGTCGAGGTCACGGCGGGCAACTGGTGGAATCCGCTGGATTCGAAACTCTATCTGGAGGATAATGTCGTTCCGGTGTTGGATTATCCGTACGAAAACGAGTGGAATTTGGGGGTAGATGCCGCCGTTGGACGACGTTTCGGCCGCCATACGCTCGTCTTCCGGGCCGGATTCGAGGGCCGGTGGGGTGGCGACCGCAAGGGCGAATCGGTTTGGGCCGCTCCTTCTGACTATTACAACCGGACCTATTCGGGAGCGTTCCGTTATGCCTATCGTGCCCGGTCGGTCGATATGGAGTTCGGTTTGGATTACTACCGGGACGATGTGGCGGGGCGCGATGCGGCGAATTATTTCATTCCCTACGCTCACTTGCGTTTCGATCTGGGCGGCGGCGGTTTCGTACCTTATGTCGAGTTGGACGGAACCCTGAAGCACAACGATATGCGGGAGCTTATGGAAACCAATCTTTATTACGTGCCTCGTTATACGGACCTGATGCCCCGCAATACGGTGGACTATTCGGTCCGTGTCGGTGTGAGCGGGCGTCTCGTCGAGGATAAGCTGATTTACCGATTGTTCGTCGGCTATTCTTTCATCGAGAATCATAACTTTTGGTATTGCTATACGCCGACTACCCGGTATGAGGGGTTCAGTCTGGTACAGGGACGGCTGAATGTCATGTCGCTCAACGGTGAGCTGGAGTTCCGTCCGGTGAGCAATTTCACGTTCTCCATCGGCGGGCGGGGACTGACCTATACCGAGCATCAGACCTTGAGCATCGGCCTGCCGGAGTTCGAGGGTACGGTCCGGGCCCGCTATCATCATCGTAAGTTCTCGGTCGGCCTCGTTTTCGACCTGCAGTCCAACCGCTATATTTCGCGAGTGATTCCGTGGTTCCCGAACGACGGGATCGTGGGGAATATGCGCATTCCCTATACGGTAGATCTGGGGTTGAATGTCGATTGGTACGCGTCCAAGCGGGTAACGGTATTCGCCGAAGGTCACAATCTTTGCAACCGCCGGATTTACGACTGGAGTACGTTTCCGCAGTACAGCGCCGGATTTACGGCAGGTGTGAAGTTGAGTTTTTAGCGGATCGACCCGATATGAAAAACGGCCGGTAACATACCGGCCGTTTTTTATGGAGTACGATTTTTACTCCAGGTTTTTCCGGACTCCGTCCAGAAACCGCTTCATCTTCCCGCTGTCCTTTTTGTCGATGATCTTCGACAGGTGGGTCAGCGTGGCGACGATGTTGTCGATCTGTGCGGGCGTCTTGGGGTTGAAGAGGATTTCCGTCAGCAGGTAGTCGTCTTCGGAGAGTAGTCCGCGGGCGATGGCCATGTGTTTCTTGAAGGTGGTGCCGGGGGCATCCTGGTGCTTCATGATGGAGGCGAATACGAGCGTCGAGGCGAACGGCACCGAGAGGGAGTAGGCCACAACTTCATCGTGCCCCTCGAAGGTGTATTCGCAGACGTTGAGCTTCAGCGAACCGTAGAGGTCCTTGAAGAAGATTTTGCCCATGTGGTCCGACTCCTTGATGATGATGGCGTTTTCGGTTTGCAGGTTGCCCAGGTTGGCGAACGTGGGGCCGAACATCGGGTGGGTCGAAACGTACCGGAATCCCGATTTCTCATAAAATTCCTGCAACCCGGTCTTTACCGAGGCGATGTCGGAGATGATACACTCTTTCGGCAGATAGGGAAATACCTCCTCGAATGCCTGGAGCGTGGCGTTCAGCGTTACGCAGTTGATAAGCAGTTCGGGCCGGAAGTCGGCGATCTCTTCGGGCGAGGTGAAGCGCTGGGCGTTGTAGATGAATCGCATCCGCCGAGGGTCTTTTTCGAGGACGGCTACGTCGTGGTTGAAACTCAACAGGTCGGTGAAAAAGGAGCCCATCTTTCCCGCGCCCAAAATCAGTATGCGCATATATCGGTTTGTTTATGTTTTTTGATGATCCGGGCGGTATGGGAGCGCCCGGGGATTGTTCTATTTCATTCTTCGTTTTTTCGCTCGGCAGAGGTCGTCGGCAACTTCCGTCCCCGTTTGCCGAAAACATTGAATCGCTTCTTCGTTTTCTTCGCACGGCATAATCCGAATAAATTCGGTGCTGTCTTCGCTTATCGGGAACGTCGTTATTTCATTATTTCCATCTGGACCTTTACCGACTCTTCGTGGATCGCTTTCATGATTTCCGAAATGAATTCCGGGTCGAGGTCGAGCGATTGCCCCATTTTGCCGCGTTTGTCCAGGATTTCATCGTAACGCTTGTTTTGCAGGATGGGCATGTTGTGCTCCTTCTTGTAGGTGCCGATCTCCTGCGAGATGTGCATCCGCTTGGCGAGGAGGCTCAACAGTTGCTCATCGACCTCGTCGATCTGGCGGCGCAGGATGCTGATGTTCTCTGTGGTTTGGGCATTGTCGCGCACCACGAGCAGTTGCAGCGTGTAGTCCAGCACTTCGGGCGTCACCTGCTGCGCCGCGTCGCTCAGCGCACTGTCGGGATCGCAGTGGGATTCGATGATAAGTCCGTCGAAGTTCAGGTCGAGCGCCTGCTGCGAGATGGGAGCTACCAGTTCGCGTTTGCCGCCGATGTGGCTCGGGTCACAGAAGATGGTGAGGTTGGGGTATCTGCGGCGAAGTTCGATCGGAATATGCCAGAGCGGAGCGTTGCGGTAGATTTTTTTCTCGTAGGAGCTGAATCCCCGATGGATGACGCCCAGCCGTCGGAGTCCGGCGTTGTAGAGCCGTTCGATCGCGCCGACCCACAGTTCCAGGTCGGGATTGACGGGGTTTTTTACCAGAATGGGGATATCCACGCCTTTCAATGCGTCGGCCAGCTCCTGCATGGCGAAGGGGTTGGTGACGGTGCGGGCACCGACCCAGAGGATGTCGATGCCGGCTTTCAGGGCTTCGAAAACATGAGCGGGAGTGGCGACCTCGGTGGCTACCAGCATGCCGGTTTCCTGCTTGACCTGCTTCATCCAGGGAAGGCCTTCGACGCCGATGCCTTCGAAGCCGCCCGGCTTGGTGCGGGGTTTCCAGATACCGGCCCGGAAGATCTTTACGCCCCGGGCAGCCAGTTCGGAGGCGGTTTTGAGTACCTGTTCACGGCTCTCCGCGCTGCAAGGGCCTGCGATAATCATCGGACGTTTGGGATCCACGCCCGGAAAAGTGAGTGGTTCTATTTCCATTTTCATTGTCGTTGTTGATTTTGCGATCGCCGGCTGTAACCGGCGAATCCGGTCTGTTTATATTCTGTTTACTGATTCTGTTTTGTTCGGGTCGTCGTGATCCGGTCGAGTGCCTCCTGCAACATCTCCTCGTTGCAGCAGAGCGAGATGCGGATGTAGTTCCGCCCTTCCGAGCCGAAGATGGAACCTGGAGTGACGAAGACCCGTGACTGGTGCAGTACCCGGTTGCAGATGGCTTCCCCGACACCGTTCGGGCACTCCCCGGCAGCCGTGAGTTGCGCCGCGAGGGTATCGTTCACCCGTCCCCAGAGGAACATTCCCACCTGGTCGTCGCGGACATCGCAGCCGAGGGTTTCCAGAATCCGGGCAGCCAGTGCGCGTCGGCGGCGATATACCTCGTTCATCCGTTGGTACCAGCTGTCGGGGGCTTTCAGCGCTTCGACGGCGGCCAGTTGCATCGGGCGGAACATTCCGGAGTCCATGTTGCTCTTCACGCGCAGGATCCACTCCAGGAACCGGGAATTGGTCGCCACCATTCCGATACGCCAGCCGGGCATGTTGAAGGTTTTACTCATGGAGTTGAGTTCGATGCAGATCTCTTTGGCACCCGGTACGCTCAAAATGCTTAACGGGCGGTCGTTCAGGATGAAGCTGTACGGGTTATCGTGGCAGATCACGATGTTGTGCCTGCGGCCGAAGGCGACCAGTTTTTCGAACAGCTCCCGCGAACCGTTGGCTCCCGTAGGCATGTTGGGGTAGTTGCACCACATCAGTTTCACACCGGACAGGTCCATTTTCTCCAGTGCTTCGAAATCGGGCTGCCAGTCGTTCTCTTCTTTCAGGGCGTAGGGCAGGATGCGGGCGCCGACGAACTTCGACACTGAGGCGTAGGTCGGATAGCCCGGATTGGGTATGAGTACCCCGTCGCCTTCGTTCAGGAAGGCTAGCGAAATGTGCATCACACCCTCCTTGCTGCCGATCAGGGGCAGGATTTCGTTGGCAGGGTCCAGGTCCACGCCGTACCATCTCTTATACCACCGGGCGAACTCCGCACGCAGTTCCGGAATACCTACGTAAGGTTGGTATCCGTGCGTGTCGGGCCGCGCTGCCGCCTGGCAGAGCGCCTGCACGGTTTCGGCCGACGGGGGCAGGTCCGGGCTGCCGATCCCCAGGTTGATGACGCGTGCGCCGGATTCGTTCATCCGGGCCACCTCTTTCAGTTTCACGGAGAAGTAGTACTCTTCGACGTTTTCCACCCGGCGGGCCGGGGTGACGGTCGGTTTCGCCGGTTTCGTTTCTTCGGAGCCGCCAAGCTCCGCAGGTTGCTGTTTTTTCATACTGAAAACAAAAAAGCTCCCGCCTCAAGGCAGGAGCTATGATCTAAATTCGTAATTCTGTCGATCGAACTTTACAACACGCAAACTCCCGCCTTTACTCGGCCCGAATAAAGGTAATAATAGGAGTATGTAAACTGAACGTGTTGCATATCGTTTTTGTCGTCGAATATCCGTCCAGGGTATTTAACGGGACAAATGTATCGCATTTTTCGGAAAATGACAAAATTTTTTTCGCTTTTTTATTTCGGGCATAAAATTCCTAAATTTGTCGGGACAAACAATTTCGAATAAACGTGAGTAATCTTCATATATCATCCGATTTCAGCGGTTTGGATGCCCTGATTCCGCAGGGCCGACGGGTTTTCGTCGTTATCGACAGCAACCTGAAGCCCTTTTTCGGCCTTTTCGAACGGTATGAACTCATTCCGATCCAGACCTCCGAGAAGGTTAAAACCTTCGCTACGGTAGAATATATTATCGAACAGTTGCTGGAGCGGGGAGCCGACCGGAGCTCGTTTCTCGTGGGCGTGGGCGGCGGCATCACGACCGACCTCTGCGGTTTCGCGGCGTCGGTTTACAAACGGGGTATTCGGTTCGGTTTCGTACCTACGACGCTGCTGGCGCAGGTGGACGCTTCGATCGGGGGTAAGAACGGCGTGAATTTCCATGCCTATAAGAATATGGTCGGTACGATCACCCAGCCTGAATGGATCTATATCTGCACCGATGCGCTGCGGACGCTTTCGCCCCGGGAGTTCCGGGCCGGAATCGCCGAAGTCCTGAAGACTTTCATCCTGTTCGATGCGGAATACTATCGCAAGGCCGTGGATTATTTCGCCCGGATGGAGGCCCACTTGCGGAAAGCGGGAACCTGTTGCGGGGGCGAATGTGTGTACGGGCAGGAGGAGCTTACCGAAATCATTCGCAAAACGGCGTTATACAAGTGTGCCGTAGTGGAGCGGGATGCTTTCGAGAAGGGGGAGCGGCGCTTGCTGAATCTGGGGCATACCTTCGCTCACGCCATCGAGAAAAATTGTCCGATCATGCACGGCGAAGCCGTGGCGATCGGTCTGGTGCTGGCTGCCGGGGTATCCGAACGGCTGGGACTCGCCCCGGCGGGACTGGCGGTCGGTCTGGCGGAGGATTTGAAGAAGGTCGGGCTTCCCACCCAGTCGCCCATAGCTATCGGTGTTTTGCTGGAAGCGTTGGAAAAAGATAAGAAGGTGGAGGGCGATGCCATTCATTTCATCCTGCCCCGTGCGGTGGGGGAGGTGGTGGATCGTGCGATTCCGTTAAAACAGTTGGAGGAGGTCGCCCGTGATCTGCGTTAGCGTACAGGAAAAGAGTTTCGGGGATTGCCGGGCGATCCTCGAATCGTGTGAAATGGCCGAACTCCGGGCGGACCTTTGCCGTCTTTCGGTCGAAGAGGTCGAGCGGCTCGTGGAGATTCGGCCGAACCTGATTGCCACCTGCCGGATTGCGAACTCTTCCGAGGCATTCGCCCGCGAGCAGCTCGAGGCGGCGATCCGCAGGGGGGCGCGTTATGTCGATATAGAGATCGAAGCGCCCGACGAGCATCTGGAATATATTCGTACGCTCGCCCGCGAGTACGGGTGCCGGCTGATCGTTTCGTTCCACGATTTCGAGGGAACTCCCTCCCTCGACGAGCTGAAGGGGATCGCCCGGCTGTGTCGCACGAAGGGGGCCGATCTGGTGAAGATCGTCACGACGGCCCGGAATATTTCGGATGCCGCCCGTACGATGCGTTTGTATGACCTGCAAGCCGACGGAGCGCTTTTCGAGGGTGCCGCCGCTGCGGAGCGTCCGCAGTTGGTCGCTTTTTCGATGGGCGAAGCCGGGAAATTCACCCGTCTGCTCTGCCTGAAGCTCGGTGCGCCTTATACGTATGTTTCAGCTGGAGCATCCAACGCCACGGCGTCGGGGCAATATACCCGCGAGGAGATGGAGCGGCTGCTTTCGGCCGAAAATTATCCTTTCGAGGGATTTCGCGAGTTCCGTCGGACGACGGTTGCCGTTCCTTGTTCCAAGAGCGTGGCCCAGCGGGCCGTGTTGGCTGCTGCGCTGGCTGCGGGAGAGAGCCGGCTCGCCAATTACGCCCCTTGCAACGATATAGTCGGAGCCGTCGAGGTCATCCGGGGTATGGGCTGCCGGATTGCGTCGGACGGTACGACGCTGCATATCGAGGGTGTCGGAGCGGAGCGCTTGGGACGTTGCACGAAGATCGAAACCGGCGAATCGGGGCTGCTCACGCGGCTGTTGACTCCGCTGGCATCCCATATTTCCGCTTTGAACGGCGGTGCCCCGGTGGAAATTTCCGGGCATGGCAGTATTCTGAAGCGCAATCTGCACGAGGCGGTCGCCGCGCTGCGCGAAGCCGGCGTGCATTGTTCTGCTCGTGAGGAGGGGTATCTTCCGTTTCGGATCGAGGGCGGTATTACCCGTCGTGAGATCGCCTTTTCGGGGCGGGAGAGTTCGCAGACCGTATCGGGTTTCCTGATGACTTTGCCGTTGTTGCAGGATGCGACCGTGCTGACGGTAACCGAGCCGTCGAGCATTCCCTACCTGGAGCTTACTTTGCGGACGCTGACTCGGTTCGGTATCCGACTCGACAGGGAGGCGTTTTACGACGGGGGGTGCGGCGGACGGAAGCCCGGGACGCCTTCGAAAATCGTCTTTTCGGTACCGGGCGGGCAGGAGTACCGTCCTTCGGACCTCTTCCTGGATGCTGATTGGAGTTCGGCCGCCTATTTCGCGGTGGCCGGAGCCGTCGCTTCGTCGCTGGGGCGGACCGAGGGAATTACGCTGCGCAATATGCGGCTCGATTCGCTGCAGGCCGATGAAAAGATACTCGACATCCTGCGTTCGTGCGGTGCCGATGTGAGCGTCGCGCCTGCGGACGCATCCGCAAGGGGCGATATGCCGGGAGATTTGCAGAACATCTCCGTTACTGCGACCGGCCGGCGGCTGAAGGCTTTCGAGGTCGATGCCACGCATTGCCCCGATCTGTTCCCGATCCTTGCGGTGCTGGCTGCCCATTGCGACGGTACGAGCCGTATCGCGGGTGTCGGACGTCTGACGCAGAAGGAGAGCAACCGGGCCGAAACGATCTATGCCGAGTTCCGGACGCTGGGGGCGCGGATCGACATCCGGGGCGACGAGATGTTCGTTACGGGCGGGCCGTTGCATGGAGGAGATGTCCGTTCGCACAACGACCACCGGATTGCCATGAGCCTGATCGTCGCCGGGTTGTTCACGCCGGAGCCGGTGCGGCTGGACGACGTGAAGTGCATCGACAAGTCGTTTCCTTCGTTCCTCGATCTGCTCGCCCGGCAGGAGTAGCGGGGCGGGCAGATGGTATTTCCGTTCCGGCGGAAAGAACGCTTTCCGTGCGGCGAAGCGCGGAAACGATGGGGCCGGACACGATTGAAGTAAACTCGAAGAAACTTAATTGGCTATGAATTCATACGGAACAAAATTCAGACTCTCGATTTTCGGGGAGTCGCACGGTCCGCTGATCGGCGTGGTGCTCGACGGCGTGCCTGCGGGCATGCCGCTTTCGCGCGAGGATTTCCTCGCGGATCTCGACCGTCGCCGCAGCGGTGCGAAGGGAAGCACGCCCCGCAAGGAGAGCGATTTGCCGGAGATCGTAAGCGGCGTCTGCGACGGGCACACTACGGGTGCTCCGCTCACGATCGTATTCCGCAACAGCAATACCCGTTCGGGCGACTATTCGGACTTTCGCGCGACGCCCCGTCCGGGCCATGCCGATTTCGTGGCGGAACGGAAATACCGTGCCTTCAACGATCTGCGGGGCGGCGGCCATTTTTCGGGGCGGCTGACGCTGACGCTGGTGGCGGCCGGAGTCGTGGCCAAGAAGATGATCGGCCCGATCGAAATCCGGGCCCGGATCACCGAGTTGGGCGGTATTCCCCGCGAGCGGCTGAATTGCAAGCCGGGGAAGGAGTTGGGTGCCGAGGGTGCCCCGACGCTCTGGGACGAGCTGATCGACCGCACGCTCCGGGAGTTGGATTCCGTAGGCGGGGTCATCGAGTGTACCTGCGACAAGGTGCCCGTCGGATTGGGCGAGCCGTTCTTCGATTCGCTCGAATCGCAATTGGCTCACCTGGCATTTTCGATTCCGGCGGTGCGGGGCATCGAGTTCGGCGACGGATTCGCCGCAGCCCGAATGAAAGGTTCGGAGCATAACGACTGTTTTGTGAACGGAGAGGGAAAAACCGCTACCAACGGGGCGGGCGGCATCAACGGCGGTATCTCGAACGGCAATCCCGTGGTGTTCCGCATCGCTGTCAAACCCACGTCCAGCATCGCGAAGAAACAATATACGTTCAATTTTGCGACGGAACGGATGGAAGAGTTCGTCGTCAAAGGGCGGCACGACGCCTGCATCGCCCTGCGCTGTCCGGTCGTGGTGGAGGCGATCGCTGCGATCGCGCTGGCTAACAACTGATCGTTTTTTGCCGAAAATCAATTGATTTTTAGTAAGTCGGATATTTGCAGCGCTGAATATTATTCGTATTATAATATTTGTCCCGCAGAGGTTTCGTTGCTCGATTCGATACTGAAACGGAAGGAATACAACAATACCGGGAAATATGTATTTCCCGGTATTGTTTATGATTGTTCCCTGAATTGGTACGACGGCTTTTGAAGCCGATCGGAAATGGGCAGGCACACAAAAAAAGGGTAAGCTACTTATATCGCACCGCTACGACCACATACCCTTGCTTGATTCCTCACCTGGGGGAGTCTGTGGGAGCTGGTCGTATAAGACTTACCCCAGCGCAAAAGTACGAATTTTTTGTATCTTTGCAAAGAAAATAGGAATTATCTGCGATTTTGTCGCTGTTTTTCGAGAGCCGGATGCCGAAAAGGCTGCCTGGATGTGTCTCGGAGGGCGGTGCGGGGAGAGTTAATGAATGAAGAGAATGACGGCGAAAAAAAGATTGCTTGTCGTGTTTATTGCTGCGGTTGCAGTCGGGGCAACGGCGGCTTTGGTTTTCATCTTTCAGTTTTTCGGAGATGCTGTCCGGGAGCGGAGCGACCTTTATATAAGCGCCCGCACGGACTACCCGGGGCTGCTCGACTCCCTGCGTCCCCGTACGGACCATCACTGGGCTTTCGACCGGTATGCCGGCCGCCTGGAGTTGGAGCGCTCCTTCAAACCGGGGCACTACGTACTGGAACCGGGAATGAACGTCGTCGAAATCGCCCGGATGCTCAAACTGGGGATGCAGACGCCCGTGCGCGTTACGCTCAACTATGCCCGTACCCGTGCGTTCCTCGCTTCGCGGCTGGCCCGCCAGCTCGATGCCGATTCTGCGGAGCTGATGCGGGCACTGACCGACCCGCAGCTTGCCCGGGAGGTCGGGACCGACAGCCTGCAGCTCTTTTCGCTCTTCATCCCCAATACATATGAATTTTATTGGACGGTTTCGCCCGAGGATTTCGTGCGCCGCATGCGCAAGGAGTACGACCGTTTCTGGACTCCGGAGCGGGATGCTGCCCGCCGACGCAGCGGTTTGAGCCGGGACGAGGTGCTGACGCTGGCTTCGATCGTCACGGAAGAGACCAACAAGGCCGACGAAATGCCCCGCGTGGCGGGAGTTTATATCAACCGCTTACGGAAAGGGATGCCTTTGCAGGCAGATCCGACGGTCAAATATGCGTTGCAGGATTTTTCGCTTCGCCGGATTCTGCACAAGCACTTGAGAACCCCTTCGCCGTATAACACCTATCTGAACAAGGGGTTGCCGCCGTCGTCGATCGCGATGCCTTCGGTCGCTGCGATCGACGGGGTGCTGAACTTCGAGAATCACGACTATCTCTTCTTCTGTGCCCGCCCGACTTTCGACGGTTATCACAGTTTCGCCCGCACGTACGGCGAACATCTGGCTAATGCCCGGGCTTATAGTGCGGAGTTGAATCGTCGGAATATTAAATAATTTCCGTATATTTGCCCTCCCTATGTTGGTTAAAATCTATACCGAGAATCCTTCCGAGAAGGAGATCGACCGGGTGGTGAACCTGCTCGAAAGGGACGGCGTGGTGATCTATCCGACTGACAGCGTCTATGCCTTCGGCTGCTCGATCCGTTCGGCGAAGGCCGTCGAGCGGCTGCGCCGGATCAAGGGGAAGGATCTCACGACGTTTTCCGTCGTGTTCGATTCGCTCGGGCGGATTGCCGACTATTGCCGGGTGGATAACGCCCAGTTCCGGTTGCTGAAACAAAATCTGCCGGGGCCTTTCACCTTCCTGCTGGATGCATCGTCGCGTATGCCGCACAAGGCGCTCGAACGGCGCCGTACCATTGGGATCCGCATTCCGGACAATTTGATTCCTCGGGCCATCGTCGAGCGGTTGGGAGCTCCGCTGCTGACCTCTTCCGTGCTGGATGACGAGGAGACCGAATATATGACCGATCCGGAGTTGATCCACGAGCGGTATGGCCGGGACGTAGAGCTGGTGATCGATGGAGGTGCGGGCGATGCGGTGCCGACGACCGTCGTAGATCTGACGGGCGGTGAGCCGGAGATTTTGCGGGAAGGTAAAGGTATATTGCGGGAATAAACATATGCTAAAAATAGAAGAAGAATGACAAAATTCAAATTCTGGAACGAGGTCTGCAAGTACGGAGCGATCATCGGACTGGTCATGTCCGTGGCTTTCGTTATAGAGCAGTCCTTGATGTTGTCGGGATGGTTTTCGACGATGGGGCTGGTGTGGATCTTGGCCGCAGTCGTTTATATCGCGCTGCTTTACCGTTTCGCCAAGCGCCGCCGTGAACAGTACGGTCACGAACAGGGATTTCCTTTGAGCCGCGGCCTGGGTTTCATTCTGGCCCTGATTCTGTCGTCGGCCCTGATCAAGGGGGTGGTGGAATACCTCTATCGCAGTGTTTTCATCGGATATTCGGAGTATATCGACCGATATACTTCCGCATTGATCCGGTTCGCCGAGGACGGAAAACTTCCTGCGTCGATGGAGGGCGTATTCGCCGAAATGCTGAAAACCATACAGGAGGCGCCGGAGCCTTCCATTCTGGCTACCGTATGGGCTTCGATCTGGGGCAACCTGATCGTCGGCCTCGTCCTAGGGCTTATTTTGGCCGGTATCCTGGCGCGTGCACCCCGGCCTTTCGGTCCTCAATCCGAAGAGTAGAAGAACGATGGATGCTACGCTCGACATATCGGTCGTCGTTCCGCTTTACAACGAGGAAGAGTCCCTGCCGGAGCTGGTCGAATGGATCGACCGCGTAGCTCGCGGCGAGGGTTTGTCCTACGAGGTGATCCTGGTGGACGACGGTTCCGGCGATGGTTCGTGGCGCGTGATCGAGAGTCTGCACGAGCGGTTTGCGGCGGTGCGGGGGATCAAGTTCGCTCGCAACTACGGCAAATCCGCCGCTCTGTATTGCGGTTTCGCCGAAGCACGCGGCGAGGTGGTTTTCACGATGGACGCCGACTTGCAGGACTCGCCGGACGAGATTCCGGCTCTGCGGCATATGGTCCTCGACGAGGGGTACGATCTGGTGTCGGGCTGGAAAAAGAAGCGTCATGACCCGGCGGGGAAGCGGTGGCCGAGCAAGTTTTTCAACTGGACGGCCCGCATCGTTTCGGGAATCCGACTGCATGATTTCAACTGCGGACTGAAGGCCTACCGCCGCCGGGTGGTCAAGGCGATCGAAGTCTATGGCGAGATGCATCGTTATATTCCGATTCTGGCAAAACAGGCCGGATTCAAGCGGATCGGCGAGAAGGTCGTCGAGCATCGCGCCCGCAAGTACGGTCATTCGAAATTCGGTATGGAGCGGATGGTGAAAGGGTATCTGGACCTCATTACGGTTTCGTTTCTCTCGCGTTTCGGTCGTTCGCCGATGTACTTTTTCGGCAGCCTGGGAACGTTGATGTTCCTTTTCGGCGGCTGTACGACGGCGTGGGTGATCGGTGTCAAGTTGTATAAACAGTGCCATGACCTGCCTGTGCGGGCCGTAACGGACCAGCCGCTTTTCTATCTTTCACTGCTGGCTGTCGTGCTCGGCGTGCAGTTATTCCTGGCGGGATTCCTGGGCGAGTTGATCGACCGGAATGCCGCGGACCGTAATAAATACCTGATCGAAAAAACATTGGATAATCAATAAACCTTGCAGAGCCTGCGATTTTCGGCAGGATTCGAAGAGGTTCGCATAAACAAAATAGAAGTTATATGATTCAACGTATTCAGACTCTGTATCTGTTGCTGGTCGTCGTACTGACGGGATTGGCCTTGTGGCTGCCGCTGGTCGATTTCACCGTTGGGGCGGACACTTGTACGCTGACCGCTTTCGGCCTGAAGGATGCCGCCGGCATCACGTTGCTGCCGACGGTGTATCTGGGGGTTGTTCTGGTTGCCGCCTGTCTGGTGCCGTTGGTGACGATTTTCCTTTTCAAGCGCCGTCTGGTGCAGATCCGGTTATGTGCCGTCGAGTTGGTGCTCCTCATCGGTGCCGGGGCGATGATGGGAATCTATTTCTACCTTTGCAACCGTTACTTCGCGGACAGTGAATTTTACTCCCATACCCTTAAAATTTCGCTCGTTTTCCCGTTGGTCTGCCTGGTTTTCGACTTGCTGGCTTTGCGGGCGATCTTCCGGGACGAAAAGCTGGTGCGGTCGCTCGACCGGATTCGCTGACCGGACGTATTTCTCGGAAAAAAGGCGTGCGGTCAAAACTGCACGCCTTTTGTGTTTATTTTGCCGGGAAAGAATACGGTTTGGTGGGGTTTTTGATACGAAATAAAAATCCGGTGTGTCGTTATATTTGATTTAACGGGATTGTAATACGAAAATAGTGTTCGAATTATTGTCGAAACAGGAAAAAATAGTATTTTTACAAAAAGTTTAAGAATAAGTGGCCTGAGTAAAGAAGTTATTTTTAACCTATTTTTATATCACTCTAAAATTTAATTGTTTATGAAAAAGAGTAGCATTTGGAAATTGCTCTTCAGTGCATTGACCGTGTTCGCCGTGGCGGTGTTCGCGGGATGTACCGACGACAATGACGACATGGGCGCTCCCTATCTGAACGTCACGCCGGAGAACCTGACGTTCGATGCGGAGGGACAGCCCGCAGATGAGTACAACGGTACTTTTATCGTTGAAACGAACCGTCCCTGGCGTGCTATCGTCGAGGACGAACAGACTTGGGTGCGCCTTTCGGCTACCGAAGGCGAGGGCGATGCTGCCGTGACCGTTACGGTGCCCGCTTCGAACATCGGTCAGTCTGCTAAAGTGACTTTCGAGGTTTACAACTCCTACGGCGCATTGATTCAGAAGGATGTCAATGTGCTTCAGGGCGAAGTGGTGCCGCCGACGCTCATCTTCAACGAAACCGCAGGTAGCGAGTCCGTTGCGAACCCGTATCCGTTGGTTGCCGACTATACGGGTTGGAACACCACCGGCGAGGGGGCTTCGAAGGTTTCCTACGAGGGCGTGAATACTTCGATCCGCGCTTCCGGTAAGAGCAGCGCGGGTGCTTATGACGGTGCTTCGGGCCCGAACGTGATCTTCTTCGGCTCGGCTCCGGCAACCTTTACGGTTAAAAACATAACGCTCGCCTCCGGCCAGACCAATCTGAAGCTGACTTTCGGCGGACAGTATTACGACGGTGATAACAATGACAATAATTTCAACAAGGACAACTTCGTGGTTTATCTCAGTGCGAACGGAACGGACTATACTCCGCTGTCTTACGAGGTAAACGACGGTGATCAGGTCGATCCTTACTGGGTATTTGCAACCAAGAACTTTACGCTCAAGAATGCGACTTCGACGCTTTACATCAAGTTCGAGGCGAAAGCATCTTCGAAGTTCCGTCTGGACGATATCACGCTGATGACCGGTAACGGCGGCGAGGAGATCGACCTGGCGGGCGGCGGTGTCGTGCCTCCCGATCCGAGCGGCGATGCGATTTACGAGAACAATTTCGACAAGACGCCTGCCGAGAAGGTTGATAATAAATGGCCGTTCCTCGATCAGACCGATGCATGGCAGAATGCTTCCGGTACGGGTAATTCGACGGTGACCTATACCTCTGCGAACGTATCGGTGCGTACTTCCGGTAAGCTCAGCGGCGGTTACGACGGTGCTTCGGGTTCGAACAAGATTTTCTTCGGTTCGGCACCTGCGACTTTCGACATCAACACTATTACGATGCCTGCGGGCAAGACCAACTACCGGATCATCTTCGGCGGTGCTTATTCGCAGAGTAACGGCGGTACTTACGACAACATTTTCAAACCCGAATCGTTCCACGTTGCCGTAGGTAACGGAACCGACTGGTCGGGCAATCTGACTTACGAGAAGATCGGCGGCAGCGATACGACCGATCCTTACTGGGTCCAGTTCGCCGTAGATTTCACGCTCAAGGAGGCTGTCGGCCAGCTTTCGATCCGTTTCACGGCTGATCTGGCGTCGGTATTCGCAATCGATGACGTACAACTCGTCGAGGGCAACGGCGGTCAGGAGGTCGATCTCGAAGGCGGTGTGGTGCCGCCCGATCCGGGTGAGGCTACGGCCATTACCATTCCCGAGCTGATCGCACAGATGACTGATACGGAGGCTCCGGTGGATGCCAATGCAGATCGCTATCTGGACGCTGTGGTGATGAACGATGTGGCCGGTGCCAATTATACCTTCAACAACCTGATCCTCGCTACCGAGAATGCGACGGAGGCCGGTAACGGCATCACGCTCTACGGTAGTCAGGTAGAACCTTCGACGCTCGGTCTGAACAAGGGTGACAAGGTGCGCGTAACCCTTTATAAAGGACTTGCCAAGGTGGTAAATTACAGTGGTATGTACGAAGTGACGGGCGCTAAGGAAGCGACTTGGTGCAAGGTCGAGAAGACCGGTACGGTGACTTCGATTCCCACGGCGACGATCCGCCAGCGCACTCTCTTCGCATACTTTCACTGCCGATGGAGCCAATTTCACCGTATTCTGCAAGCAGAGCGATGAAAAGAACCCGAGCGTGTTCCTCGACGTACCTTTTAAGGCTGGCTCGGGTAATATCTCCGGTCTGGCTGCCGTATATAAGAATAATTCCCAGCTCGTTCCGCGCAATCTGGACGATGTGGCCGCTTTTAGCGACAGTTCGACCCCGATGATTACGGGGGTAACTCCGGCCAGCCTCTCCTTCGAGGCTGCGGGCGGCGAGAAGACGCTCACGGTTTCTGTTATCAACCAGGGTAACAACCAACTCTCCGTAAGCGGCCTCACCGCTCCCCTGAGCGCTACGGTCAGCGGCCTGACCGTGACGGTCAAGGCCGATCCGAATACCGGTACGCAGCCCGTTAATCAGATGCTGACCATCACGCTGGCCAACGGTAACAGCAAGGAGGTGCCTGTTACGCTGCTCGGTGTCGGCGGCGGCGAAGGCGGTACTTACACGCTCATTGACAACTTGTCGAATCTTTCGGCCGGAACGTACCTTATGGCCGGATTCCGTGCCAAAGGTGAGGCTCAGTCCGGTTCTGCTACAGAACCGAATCCTGCGGCAGAAGATTATTATGGAGTTTGGACCGGTGAAATGATAACCGGAAATGGTAAAACAGATTGTGAAACGCTTCAAATGACTTTTGCAAACGGGGAATTAACCAAGATAGATGCTAATGTAACTAATTCTCCTGCTGAAATGGAACTTGTCGCAGTTGATGGTAAGTCTAATACATATTATATCAAGTGTAACGGACAGTATTTGGCTTCCGGTTCCAAGAGCCGTTCATTGTCATTGGGAGCCGATCCTGCGGAATGGGTATTCTCGATGGTTGATAAAGACGGCGAGTCCCGGTTGGTTGCAGCAAACGGCGGTTGTTCGTTGCAGACGGTAGATAGTTCTTTTAAAACTATGATTCGTGGCTATGCAAGCGCTACGCAGGGTAAGCATGGAATTTATTTCTTCAAAAAGAATTAGTTTCTAATTTTGAAAATTCAAACTCTTGGAGGGATCATCCCCTCCAAGAGTTTGGTTTCTCGGATAGTTTTTTATAGTTTACCGATGATGTCGATGTTCAGATATTGTGAGAAGGGATGGAAATGGCTGTTCCTGACGATGATTGCGCTCTCTGTCGTAGCTTGCGGCGACGATACGGACGATTTTTGGGGTTCTGCCGTATGGCGGACCTCTTCGACGGTCGGAGCTGCGGAAGGTTCGGCAGCCATACAGATTGCGGGGCCTGTCGGCGCCGGATGGCGTGCCGAAATCAAGGACGGAGGTGCGTGGTGCTCGTTCAAGCTCAACGATCCGACGGTCCTCGTGAAGGAGGGCATCGTACAGAGTTCGAACATCAGCAATATTCTGGATGTCTATTACACGGCGAATACCGGGAGCGGGGAACGTTCGGCGACCATCGAATTCGAATTTCTCGGCGGAGAGCCGCAGGTGCTCGTGCTGACGCAGTTTTCGGCCTCTTCGACCAACGATCCCTACGACGAGGGGCATGCGACGGCTTGGGCGGAGCTGCCGGAAAAAAAGACTGATGAGGATTTTATTTACGTCAGCCACTTCGCTTCACTCAATAACCGTACCGTGCGCAACTATTCGTTCTGTTACGACAAGACGCTGCACGTGGCGCATTGGGTAGCTTATCCGCTGCACTCGGTGTACAGAGGATCGATCGACCGTACCAACGATTTCCAGTACGATCCGAAGGTCGATTATTCGTATCAGCCCAATCTGGTCGAAAGATCCTATACGGGAAGCTATGATCGGGGGCATCAGCTCCCTTCGGCGGACCGTACGGCTACGCGGGAGTTGAATCTTCAGACGTTCTATGCGACCAACATGACTCCGCAGCTCAACCGGCTCAACCAGGATATGTGGGCCAATCTCGAAGCCAAGGTGCGTGCGCAGATATGCAGCGACACGCTCTACGTGGTGACAGGTTGCTATTATGCCAATACCAATACGACGACGACCGACCGTGACGGGAAAGTTTGTCCGGTCCCGACGAATTATTTCAAGGTATTGCTTCGCACGCGC